>Ga0268292_100001_pt1 | contig 468751 bp, 393 predicted proteins | sample MetcocultureR1M_FD_191341 | JGI IMG/M metagenome (GOLD analysis project Ga0268292, IMG submission 191341) | Soil microbial communities from Anza Borrego Desert, Southern California, United States - Methanotrophic co-culture R1-M | ecosystem: Environmental > Terrestrial > Soil > Desert | place... | reverse complement strand
ACGGCAAACTCATCGTCGGCGCCGCCATGCGCAAGCTCCTCGTCCTGGCCTACGGCGTCCTTAAGTCCGGCCGACCGTTCGATCCCAATCATGGGCTTGCATCGTGATTTCTAAGACGGTATCTACGAAAGCTTGAATCGATCTACCCTAGCCGAAGGCGCCAACGACGTCCGCCAAGCCTGTTTTGCCGTACGAGCGCGATGAAAACGCTTTAAGCGGTTCAGCAGGAGTCTTCCTGCGAATCATGGCGGCGTCGCCGAGAAGGCCTGTGGCGCCAGTACCGGCTCGGTGGCAAATTCCCTGGGCAACTCGCCCGTCAGGCTGTTCAGGAAGGCTACCAGGTCGCTGACTTCCTGGTCGGTGAGTTCTTTGCCGAGTTGCACTTTGCCCATGACGCGCACCGCCTGCGGCAGGGTAGCCACCGAGCCGTCATGGAAATACGGCGGGGTCATGGCCACGTTGCGGAGGCCAGGGACCTTGAAGAGATACTTGTCGGCGGGATTTTTGGTTTCCTTGAAACGACCTTCGTCGATCGACGGGCTGCCGGTCTCCGTCCAGTAATCCCCGAGTATTCCGAATTTCTGAAACGCAGAGCCACCGACAGCCACGCCGTTATGGCAGGAGACGCAGCCGAGGTCGATGAAGGTCTTCAAGCCGTTCCGCGCTTGAGGCGTCAGGGCCTTGGCATCGCCTTTGAGATAGGCGTCGAAGGGCGAGGGCGTCACCAGGGTGCGCTCGTAGGCGCCGATGGCCTTGCCCCAGTTCTCCGGCTTCACCGGCTCCGGATCGTTCGGGAAGGCTTGTTTGAACTCGGCTTCGTAGCCCAGCGCCTTGAGCTTCCGGATCACGGCCGCAGGATCGGGATTGCCGAAACTGGTCTGTCCCGTCAGCGATTTCATGGCCTGGTCCTCCACGTTGGCGCGGTCGCCGATCCAAAGGGCCTTGAACTGGAGCGCGGCATTGAGCACGGTGGGCGCGTTGCGGGCGTTCAGGCGATGCTCGGCGCCGATCGATTTAGGCAAGGCGTCGGTTCCGTACAGGCCGGGACGATGGCAGGTCTGGCAACTCACGGTGCCGTCCAGGGAAAGCCGGGGATCGAAAAACAGCTTCCGGCCCAGTGCGACACGCGCGGGATCGGTCGGAAACTCCTCGGTCGCCATATCCTTGGGGAGCGGTTCGAACAGCTGCCTGGCCTTTTCCATCAAAGGCTGCCCCGCCTCCTGAGCCTGAACCGTAACTGCGAGAAGACCCGCTGCCCAGATGATGCCCGGTGTCCGGCGGGTCAACGATGAAACGGAGCGGCGTCCTTTCACGGGACCGCCGTCGCGATGGTTGAGCCGGCTGTTCATAAGGTGATGACCCTGTCGCTATCGACCACCCATTCCGCAAGCTCGGCCATGGTGGACTGGCGTGCGCCTTCGTAGTAAGGCTGGTTTTTATGGATGCCGCATCGGGCCATGCAGGTTCCGCAAACTTTCACGGTCACGCCTCTTGCGATCAACTGTTTGAGCATCATGACGAGGTCCTGGTCGTAAGCTTCCGGAACTTTACAAGCGTCCCGCGCCATGTCGACGGCATCGTTCATCAGAAAAATACGCACATCCTGACTGGCTTCAAGCAGTTTCCCCGCCAGCCGCAGCCCATTCCATGTCACGTCGGTGCCGTCATAGGGCGGCCTGTTGAAAATGATGAGTACCTTCATCGTCCATCCCTCCGTTCGTGGTGTCCGCCAAGAAAGCGATTTATCTCCTTAGACAGATATCGCTTGTCGGGGCCTCGCACAACCCCGGCACGATATATTATCGATATCCGATAACGGATTTCGATAGTATGATTTCGCCTCGGACCTGAATGTAATCGGAGAACATCCCATGAAGTCGTTTGACCCGTCTCACCGTGCTGAACTCGACGCGCGATCCGTTCGATACGGAATGGTCCTGACGGTCGCCGGCGCTGGCGAGAGGTGAAACGATGAGCGAACCACGGATCCGTCAAGCAAAACAGGCCCCTGGCTCGCCTCGACTCCAACGGCGATTGGGATTGTTCGGTGCGATCATGATGGGCCTGGGTGCCATGGTCGGCACGGGCGTATTCGTGAGCATCGGCATTGCGACGGGCATCGCCGGACCATCCGCCATTCTGGCTATCGTGCTGGCGGCCCTGGTTGCCATCTGCAATGGACTCAGCAGCGCCCAACTCGCCGCCAGCCATCCCGTCAGCGGCGGCACATACGAGTACGGCTATCAATACCTCAATCCCTGGCTGGGCTTCACCGCCGGTTGGATGTTCCTGATTGCCAAGTCCGCCTCCGCTGCCACCGCCGCTCTGGGTTTCGCCGGTTACACGCTGGGGGCCTTGGGCCTCTCGCAGGATTATCTGGTCCTTCTGGCGCTGGCGGCGGTGATAGCGCTCACGCTGGTTGCGCTGAGCGGCATCCACCGTTCAAACGTGACCAACGTCGTCATTGTCTCGGTGACCCTGCTGAGTCTGCTTTTCTTCGTCATGGCCGGCTTGTCGGTCACATCGGGCGCCAACTTCACGCCGTTTTTCGCGCCCAGAGCGGACGAGACCGGCCCTCTCGGCGCATTGTTTCACGCGGCCGCCTTGATGTTCGTGGCTTACACGGGGTATGGACGTATCGCTACCTTGGGCGAGGAAGTGCACGAACCGAAGCGCACGATTCCCACAGCGATCATCCTCACCATGATCGTGACCATGGTGCTCTATATCGCCGTGGCGGCGGTCGGCGTCGGAGCCGCTGGAGCCGAGGGGCTGAGCGGTGCGGCGACGGATGCGACGAGCACACAAGCCGCACCGCTGGCCGTGGCCGCGCGGCAGTTTCCCATCCCTTTCAGCCCGCACATTCTGGCGATCGGTGCCGTGACGGCCATGTTGGGCGTGCTGCTCAACCTGATTCTGGGACTGTCGCGCGTGCTGCTGGCGATGGGCCGCCGCCGCGATATGCCGGTTATTTTTGAACGCCTCGATGAAGCCAAGACGACGCCTTACTGGGCCGTACTGGCGGTAGGTGTGGTTATCGGCGGGCTCGTGCTGATCGGCAATGTCAAAACGACGTGGTCATTTAGCGCATTCACCGTCTTGATCTACTATGCCCTAACGAATGCCGCGGCGCTGCGGCTGCCTGCCGAGCAGCGGCTTTATCCGCCCTGGGTCGCAGGACTGGGATTACTGGCGTGTCTGTTCCTGGCGTTCTGGGTGGAGCGGCAGATTTGGCTGACCGGTTTAGGACTTATTGCCGCCGGTCTCCTCTGGCACGCGGTCGCGAAGCGGCGGCATGACGCTTCCAGCGCATCACGCCGATCATCCGGCTAGGCACCGCACCCGACTCACTCCAGACGCCGCTACGCTTCACCTTCCGGCAGCCGGCGGGCTGGGTCGATGATCGAAAACGAATGAGCAAATTGTATTACGACATATTCCTGGCCTTCGTCCGAGTCCACCTGCTTCACCACGCCGCCGAGAAGCCCTTCTACGGCGCAGCGATGCTGGAGGAACTTCAGCGCCACGGCTATCGCCTGAGCCCCGGCACGCTCTATCCCATTCTTCATGGCCTGGAGAAGGCGGGCTATCTCAGCGTCGAGCGAACCGTGGTGGGCGGCAAGGCACGCAAGTACTACCGGATCACCGACCAGGGCCGGACCGCCTTGAAAGAGGTCAAACCCAAGCTGCGGGAACTGGTGGAAGAAGTGCTGGGTGATCTCGGACCGGCCGGAAGGCCCGATCCGTCCGAGTAACATCGGGTGAACAGCGGCATGACCAGGTTCATAGCAGCAGCCACCGAACCAGCCGCACCGGTCTACGGAACAGATACCCAGCGCCCTTGGGATTTGCGGAAAAGGCCAAGGCCGAAGACGATGAGAAGGATGCTGACCTTAACCGCGAGCAACAGCAGCGCGGCCACGCCCATGAGCGTCTCTCTCGCGATCTTCGGCCGTGTCCGCGGGCCGTTTCACGAGCCGCGGACGCTTAGCGCCCGGCGCCGCTGGCGACTTCGCTCATTTTCGCCAGGGCCTGATCGATAGTGAAGCTGGCCGCCTTCTGGCCGGTCAGGTAGGGGAGCAGGTTGTAGCCGTCGATATGGACCCTGAAGGTCTTGCCCGCCGCCTGGTGGCCTTTCTTGCACTTTTCCACGACATCCGGCTCGCCAGCCGCCGCGAGAAACGTCGGCAGCCAGTCGTGGTGCTGGACGATTTCGTTGGAGACCATGCCCGCCGGGATTTTGCCGGGCCAGCGCAGCAGCAGCGGGATGCGGAAGGCGCCCTCCCGGTTGGAGTTCTTCTCGTTACGGAACTCGTCGCAGGTTTCCATACGCTTCCTGGCCAAGGGGGGCGGTGTCCTCGATTCGAGAGGGAACCGCTTCGGCGTCGGTCACAACACCTTGTCTTCCTTCATCTTGGCGATCAGCGCTTCAGCCAGCTCCCGGGTCACTTTGGTGACATCCTTCGGGTCGATCGACTCGCTGATTCCCGACCACACCGCTTGCTCGCGCTTGATGTCCCACAGCGTCGACTCGATGGTCATAACGTCATACGCGTGGATTTCGGGCGCGGCCGCCCAGGTTGCCCCGTACCAGCCGTAAAATCCTGGACCGGGTCCGACGTAACCGGGGCTGACGTCCACCTTGCGTTGCACCCGGAGGACCCGTGTGACCAACACCGAATCGGCGCCGGTTTTTGCAACCGCCTGCTTGATTCTCTCTTTCGGCAGGGGGCCTTCTTCCGGCAGCAGCGAATAACTCGCCGAGGCTTCGGTTCCGGATGTGCGCAACGCCTGTACGAAACCGTCCTCGAACAGACGTCGGTTCGCATCGCTGCGGCTGACGCCGATGACCAGGACCTTGCGAAACGGCACATCGCTGAACTGCGGGTCCTTCCAGGAATCCTTGAGGTGCGTCGTCGCGCAGGCGGCCACCAGCGCCGCTACAAGCCACAACAGACTCAAACCCAGTCTTGAATTCGGACGATTTGTTGCCGGTCTCATTCCAGCTTCGACCATCCCTGTACTCCTTAATTCTTTGTCTTGCATTCCGCTTGAAAGTTATAGCCAAACCCGACATCAGCCTCTAACGGACCTCGGTCCTGTAATAGCAGACCGCACCCGCTTGGATACACCCGCACACGAGTTATTGATCTCAGTCCAGGCCTTGAACGCGTGCGCATCGAACGCTTATTCAAAATTGCTTTCAATCTTTCAATGGGGAATCAACTTTGTAGGGTGGGTTAGGCCGCGAGGCCGTAACCCACCGGGCGGCCTCTAATCGGTGGGTTACGCGGAGCCTGTCCTGAGCGGAGACTAGGGGCTAACCCGCCATCGATGGGTTTCGCTTCGCTCTACCCATCCTACGATGAATATTCACTCGAATGCCGAATGGAATTACTCGGCTCACTCGGAAAATGGAAACACCCGCTTCCAGTCCCGCTTCATGTCCACCACCATCCAGCCGCGAGTCTTCGCCTCGTCTAGCGCTTGGTCAAGCCGGCCGACGGACGACTCGCGGTCGTAGGCCCACTCGCGCTCGGCGTCGGTATGGTGGACCAGCGCCATGAGCCGCGCCCCTTCGCCACCCGCCGTCCATTGAAGCATCTGAAGGTCACCGTCCGAATTGCCGAAGGCGGCGATGGGCCGTCGCCCGATGAACTTGTGGATGCCCACCGGCTTGCCAGCCCGGTCGTCGACGAAATCCACCTCCGGCAGCCTTACCAGCACCGGCTTGCCGTCGCGCAGTTCGAACTTCGTCTCGATGCTGCTCCCCACCACCTGTTCGGGCGGAATGTCGTAGGCTTTTTCGACCCAAGGCCGCATGAAATCTATCCCGCCGCCCGAGACGATGTAGGTCTTGAAACCGTTGGCGCGGAGGTGGGCCAGCAGTTCCCGCATGGGCTGGTAGACCAGTTCGGTGTAAGGCCGCCCGAACTTGGGGTGCCGGGCCTCTGCCAGCCAGTCCTCGACGATGGCCGCGAACTCGGTCGTGGTCATGCCGGCATGGGTGGCCATGACCACTTCGACCAGCCCCTTGTCGCCGCGGGCCGCGAGTGCCGCCAGATCGTTTTCCAGCGCGGCCTTGAACGGCTGCCGCTCCTTCCATTCGGGATGCTGCGGGGCCAGCACCTTCACCCGGTCCAGCGCGAACAGTCCCTGGAAATACAGCGGCTGCTCGGCCCACAGGGTGCCGTCGTTGTCGAACACGGCGATGCGCTCGGTAGGTGGAACGTAATCGGCGCTCTTCCTGTCGGCCACCTTCTTTACGAACGCCAGGATGGCTTGCTTCGTTTGGCCGTTGTTCCAGGACGGCAGCGGGTCGGCGGCTTTCCGCACGGCAAGGGCGGCTCCATTCGTCAACAGGATCAGACCCAGGAAAAGAACGAACGGCCGAAACATGAGCCGGAAGGAACGATGAGCATGGGCGGCTTCTCCAATCAGTCTTCAGTCCATCCGTGTCGGACATGGGTGCATGCCCAAACTACCCGTCTCGATGTCTACCAATAGCCCGTCAGCCCGAGGAACGGACCGCTCAGGGTCACATCGGTTTCGATGATGCGCTTGCTCACGTCCAGGCGCAAGGCCTTGTAGCCTGCCTCGATCGAGGCAGGCATGCCGAACAGGGTGGTGCGGTAGCCGACCAGCCCCAGCACGGACCCGGCGAAGTCGATGCTGTCCACGCCGAAGCCGCCGCCGTTGCCGTCCACCAGGACGAACCATTTCGGGCTGAGTTGCACCGTGAACCGCGCGCCTATGACCGGACTGGTGAAGCTCTTGCCGGTCGAGGCGCTGCCGATGCCCCTGAACTCGACCTGATTGTCCAGCCAGAGGGTGCGTCCGCCGGCATAGAGCTCGAGCATGTTGGAGCGCGGTTTCTCGTCCCAGTGGGCGATGCGTTCCGAGGCGGCCGGGCCGAACACGCGGTACATGGCACCATACTCCATGACGCCCAACTGGCTCGACAAGCCTCTGCTGATGCCACGAGCGAACCGGGGCTCGAAATCCAGATTCACGTAATTGCCGTCCAGATAGAACCCCAGCCGCTCGTAATGCGCTTCGAGCCGTCCCATGAAGGCCAGCGGGAAGTTCCTGAGCTCCTCGGCGATGTCGATGAAGGTGGAGTCGACCGACTTGTTGAACGGCCCCGCGGAAAACTTGCCGTCCACGCCGGGCAGCCATGCGTAGAGCGTGAGGTTGAAGGCCCAGGGATTTTGGCTAGCGTCGCTTTCCGCCGCCGCGCTGTGGAAGCTTGGGACCGCTGCCAAGGCCGCCACAAGGGGCAAGGGTTTGTAAGACGAAAAAAAGCCGGGGTTGACGGTCATGCAGGATCTCCTTATCCAGTTCTGTTGCGTGGCTCAACGGTTATTAATCAGGCCCGTAAATACCCTCCTGGTATTTCGGGCCGCCCAGGCCCGGTACACGCCCGGCCTGGGCTCACGCGGCTTGTCGCCGCGCCGGATTAACCCGGCCTATATTTATAGGCCGGGTTAATAAATCAGCTTCCTTATTCCCAATCGCTTTCGGTCAGGCATTCATTTTCGTTGGATTGGCTAGGCACACATCAGCACTGACCGACCGCCAATCACTGCGCTTCTTGTCCGCCGTAACCCACCGAACGACCTTCAATCGGTGGGTGACGCGGAGCCGAAGGGCTAACCCACCATCGATGGGTTTCGCTTCGCTCTACCCATCCTACGATTAATTTTCACTCGAATGTCGAATGGAATTATGTTGCATCAGTCCGATTTTCCTTGTCGACAGCGCAGTCGAGCTATATCCAAGGCGAATAATCCGCTCCCGACCGCCTGGACCGTTGCCGCGAACGAGACCCTGAAACAGGCCTGCGGCAGTCCGGGCCCCTGTCGATTTCAGTTCTCTAAACCTACGATGAAGCGAACTGGCATTCACGATAGATCCGTTCCAGTTCGTCCTGGAAGAAAAACTGCGGTTGACCGAACGCGGGTTTGAGTTCGTCCAGCCATGTCGCCTTGTCGTCGTACTCGGCGAAGAACGGACGATGAATCCAATCGGGATTCCGGCCTTGAAGAAACCGCATCGTGATGATCTTTTCGCCTGCCGCCTCGGTGACGCCGAGCACCTGGACTTTGCCGGGACAGGCGGACATGCTGGGACCCCGCACCGTACGGCCGAGGCCGCTCACCCGCTGGTAGGCTTCCCGGAAAATCTCCCAGGCACGCACCAGGGGCACGGCGAAATAATGCTGAGCGCCGGTATCGCGCGCCAAGAACATGTAATACGGAACGCAGCCCAGGTCGACCTGGGCATTCCACATCCGCGCCCATAGCGCCGGGTCGTCGTTGATGTGGCGGAGCACCGGCGATTGGGTGCGGATCACCGCGCCGGTCGAGCGTAGCCGCTGAATCGCCTGCCGGACCGGCTGGGGTTCCAGCTCCCGTGGATGATTGAAATGCGCCATGATTGCCAGATGCTTGCCGCTGGCGGCCACTTTCCGAAGCAGTGCGACCATGTGGTCGGAATCGGCGTCGGTGAGAAAGCGGTAAGGCCAATAGGAGAGCGCCTTGGTGCCGATCCGGATATGCCGCAGATTGGGAAGATCCGCCGCGATCAGCGGCTCCAGGTAATCGGCCAGCCGCCGCGCCGACATGAGCAGCGGATCGCCGCCGGTGAAGAGCACATCGGTCACTTCCGGGTGCGCCTTAAGATAGGCGACCAGATGTTCCGCTTCGCGGCTCGCGAACTTCAAGCCGGACAGTCCCACGAACTGCGGCCAGCGAAAGCAGAACGTGCAGTAGGCGTGGCAGGTCTGGCCCGGGCTCGGAAAAAACAGCACGGTCTCCCGGTATTTGTGCTGCATGCCGTGCAAAGGTTCGCCGTTCAAATGAGGGACGTTAAGATCCAACTGGCCCGCCGGATGGGGATTGAGCTCCAAGCGGATACGGTCCGCCGCCTCGCGGATCAGGGCCGGACTCGCGCCGGCTTTCACGAGTTCCGCCATTTCCTCGTAATGGTGCGGCAACAGCATGTCGCGCTGCGGAAAGGTCAATATGAACATCGGATCGTCGGGGATGTTATCCCAGTCGATCAGCTCGTCGACCACGAAATTGTTGGTCTTGAAGGGCAGCACTCGCCCCACGACTTCGATTTCGAACAATTGCTCCTCACTGAGCCGTGCCATTTGCGGGATTTCGCGAAAATTGCCGAGGTTGTACGCCGTGTAGCGTGTCGAATCGAATCCCGTAAAGATTTTCTTGGGAGAGATACTCATAAGATATTTCCGCCGAGAATTAGGTATAGTTGTTAAGGAGCAGGTACTGAGACGTGCACTGGACTCGAGCGTTTCCATCTCGCTGAGGACTGAGGCTTCAAAGCCGCCAACGGAAGATTTCGACCGGGTAACGCGGCATTCGGGCTACCCGATAAGGTGTCCCCCCTTATTCCGACCATCCCCCGCTTAACGAAGACGACTCTCTTGGTAAGAACGTGAGAAACCCGATGTCCCGACGTCCTGTGCGTCAGAGGGCAATAAACTGTCACATCACGTCGGCACATGGTCGGAGCTTCTCACGGGGGGGTAAGTATATTTGCACAAAAATGATTTGTGCAAATATACGTCGGGATGCCCGTCGAATCCGGGGAGTCCCGGACCGCCGTCCGTACTCCGACCATTCTCTCCCGCAAGCCCGCAAAGAGAACCGGCGCTTCCAAGCGAAGCGTGCAGCGGCAATAGGCCGTAGCACGCCAAATAGATTTTGATGACGGACACATGAAAACGATTGAATACAAACCGCAAGAAGATTCGCCGGAAATTGCCGAACCGACGGCACGGCCCCACGAAGCGCTCAAACGCTTTCGCCTGATTTTCCGTGCCGTGCAACAGCATTCGCAGTGGGTGGAATCGTGCTGCGGAGTCAGCTACGCCCAGCTTTGGGCGATGTCGGAGTTGTCGAATAACGCCGGAATGAAAGTGTCGGAACTGGCGCGAGCCATGTCGGTTCATCAATCCACCGTAAGCAATTTGCTGGTCAAGCTGGAAAAGAAAGGGCTGATCCGGCGGGAACGAACCAATCCCGATCAACGGGTGGTACGCCTTTATTTGACGGAAGCGGGGCAAGCCCTCGTGGAGCAAACTCCCGAACCCCGGCAAGGCCTGTTGCTACAGGCTCTGACCGAATTGCCGGATCCGGTTTTGATCTCGCTGACCCGAAACCTGGACCTTTTGGTGGAGGCCATGCAGATCAGCGACGAACAAGCCGCCATGCAGCCTTTGGGCGTAAGCGGTCACGAATCGGAGACGAGAACGACGATGCGCCGGCGCAAGCCTCGAAAGACGGCGGACTAGCGATGCGCCTTGGCCGATCCGTGCTCGAACTTTCCCGCCGGGATCGAGACTAATTTTCGTAAGTCCCGAAAAAATAAAGAGGTCTTGGACATGGAACTTCCGAGCCGGCATCCGGTGCTCGTCACCGCGATAGCGACGTTCATGATCTCGGTCCCGCTGATGTCGTGCCGGGACGCGGCAGTGGTCAAACCCATCCCTGACTATGCGCAACTCGGCCCGGTCGAGAAAGAAGTGGCGTCCGACATCTCCCCGGTTCGGATCGTCGCCCGGCCGGAATCGTGGCCGGGAGCCAAAGCCATCGAGTTCAAGACCACACCCGTACACTTGAAAATCGACAACCGCGGTGAAAGCGCGCTACTGATCCGCTACAGCGACTTCAAGGTGCGTGCGGCGCCCACCGGGAACGAGTTCTCCGCCTTGCCAGTCTTTCCGGTCGAAGCGAAAGACAGGGGGCCGGTTGTTCCCGGCACGCTGCCGATGCTGACTCCCGTGGCCTACCCACCGATCGTGGATCCGGAATTCGGTTTTCGGGATTTCCATGTGGCACCTTACCTAAAACCGCTCTATCCCACCGTTCCTGCTCATGAAGGTCCTTTTCCTCACGATGAATCCTATAACCCGCGCCACTCGAATTACTGGCAAGGGTCCGACTTGCCCAGTCTCGAAATGATGCGGCGAGCCCTGCCCGAAGGGGTGCTGAATCCCGGCGGGTGGGTGGCAGGTTGGCTGTATTTCCAAAAATTCGAACCCTTGCCAGCCGGGACGCTGATAGTCAGCCTAACCGATACATCCGGACGAGCTCTGACGCCGGCTCGGGTTCCTATCCAGGCGCACTGAGCCCGTGCCATCCGCGTCGAAGATGACTACGTGCTCGTACAGATGTCATTTACAGTCGACGTTAACAAAAATAAACGTTTGATCGCAGCACTTCCGGCTCAAGGAGCGAAACCATGGATAACAGTGACCGGTGCCGATCAATTTCGTCGTCTTCTTAGGGCCGTTCGCATTTCACACCTCGGGGCGGAAAGCTACCGCGTGATGGATTAACGCTGTCCCCAAAATCGACCAAACCGCCCGCAAGGCATTGCAAGTGGAGGTACGACATGTCTTTGAAGGAATACAAATCCGGAACCGCTTTTCCCGGCGTCGTCGGTCGCACGCCCGAGACCTCCTCACCCGCATGGCCGGAGCCGCTGCGGGCGAAACCGGGAGCGCCGAACGTGCTGTTCATCGTGCTGGACGACACCGGTTACGGCCAGCTCGGATGTTACGGTTCGCCCATCCGGACGCCGAACCTCGACAGGCTGGCGGCGAACGGCCTTCGCTACAGCAATATGCACACGACGGCGCTGTGCTCGCCTACCCGGTCCTGTCTTCTGACCGGGCGCAACCACCATTCCAACGGGATGGCCTGCATCACCGAGGGCTCCATGGGCTATCCGGGCGCGAACGGCATCATTCCCTTCGAAAACGGCTTCCTGTCGGAGATTCTCCAGCGCCAGGGCTACAACACCTTCGCGGTGGGCAAATGGCATCTCACCCCGGCGGAGCAGATCAGCGCCGCCGGGCCCTATGACCGCTGGCCGCTGGGACGGGGCTTCGAGCGGTATTACGGCTTCCTGGGCGGCGATACCCACCAGTATTACCCGGACCTGGTCCACGACAATCACGCGGTCGAACCGCCCAAAACGCCGGAAGAAGGCTACCACCTCACCGAAGACCTGGCGGATCAGGCCATCCGTTTCATCGGCGATGCCAAGCAGGCGGCTCCCGACAAGCCGTTTTTCCTGTATTTCGCCAGCGGCGCCATGCACGCTCCGCACCACGTGCCGAAAGAATGGGCCGACCGCTACCGGGGGCAGTTCGACGACGGCTGGGAAGCTTACCGGCACAAGGTCCACCAAAAACAGCTCGACATGGGCCTTATTCCGCCGGGCACCGAACTATCCCGCCACGACCCCGACGTGGCCCGCTGGGACAGCCTTACGCCGGACGAGAAAAAGCTCTACGCCCGCATGATGGAAGTCTTCGCCGGGTTTCTGGAGCATACCGACCATCACATTGGCCGGCTGCTGGATTTCATCGAAAGCCTTGGCGAGTTGGACAACACCCTGGTGATGGTGATCTCCGACAACGGCGCCAGCGCCGAGGGCGGCCCCACCGGCTCGGTCAACGAAAACAAGTTCTTCAACAATGTGCCGGAGTCCTTGGAAGCCAATCTCAAGGCGCTGGACGATCTGGGCGGCCCGAAGTATTTCAATCATTACCCCTGGGGCTGGACCTGGGCGGGCAACACCCCGTTCAAGCGCTGGAAGCGGGAAACCTACCGTGGAGGCGTCAGCGATCCTTTCATCGTGCATTGGCCGAAAGGGATCCGGGCAAAAGGGGAAATCCGCCCGCAATACGCTCACGCCATCGATTTGCTGCCGACGGTACTGGATGCCTTGCAAATCGAGCCGCCGGCGGAAATCCGCGGCGTCGCCCAATCGCCCATCGAGGGCGTGAGCTTTGCTCATACCTTTAACGAGGGGAAGGCGGAAAACCGCCACGTCACCCAATATTTCGAGATGTTCGGCCACCGATCGATCTACCACGACGGCTGGCGCGCCGTATGCCCCGTTCCGGGGCCCTCCTTTGCCGAGTCCGGAATGTCCTTCGGACAGATGGAGATTACCGAGGAAAAACTGCGCGAACTGGATGCCCACGGCTGGGAGCTGTATCACGTGGCGGAAGATTTCTCCGAAACCCGCAATCTGGCCGATCAGCACCGGGACAAACTGATCGAAATGATCGCCATGTGGTATGTCGAAGCGGGCAAATACAAGGTCCTGCCCCTCGACAGCCGCGGCACCCAGCGATTCGCCGAGGAACGTCCCCAGCTTACCCGGGGCAGGCAGCGGTACATCTATTATCCCGATACCTCGCCCGTACCCGATAACGTGGCGGTGAAGGTCCTCAACCGGCCGCACAGCATTAGCGCAGAGGTAGAAATCCACGATGGCGCCGAGGGTGTGCTGCTGGCCCACGGCGGCAGTACCGGCGGGTACTCGTTCTTCGTCAAGGACAAAAAGCTGTGCTACGTGCACAACTACGTCGGCACCGAGGAGTTCGCGGTCGAATCCGACGCGGAGGTACCGCAGGGAAAGGCGGAGCTGCGCTTCGAGTTCGAACCCACCGGCCGGCCCGACCTCGCCCAAGGCAAAGGCGCGCCGGGCCGCGGCCAGCTCTACATCGACGGCAAACTCGTCGGACAGGCCGAACTTCCCGTCACCGTACCGCTTCTCATCAGCCTGGGCGAAGGGCTGACCTGCGGCCACGACGCGGCGTCTCCGGTGACCTCCCGATACGAAGTGCCGTTCGCCTTCAGCGGCAAGCTGAACCGGGTAACGGTGGACGTGTCGGGCGAACTGATCGAGGACAAGGAGGCGGAATTGCGGGCGATCATCACCCGGCAGTGAAAGGCATACGGTACAAGGATTTCAACCATGATCCACACCGAAGCCAAGACGGCGATCCGCTTCGCCTCCCCTGCCCCCGAGCCGCCCTTCCCCGATATGGTCTGGATCCCCGGCGGCACGTTTCTGATGGGATCGGACCGGCATTATCCCGAGGAAGCCCCGGCGCACCGGGTAGCGGTGGACGGTTTCTGGATGGACCGCTTTCCGGTGACCAACGAGCGGTTCGCCCGCTTCGTGGCCGCCACCGAGCATGTCACCTTCGCCGAAATCCCGCCGAATCCGGCCGATTACCCCGGCGCCTTGCCGCACATGATCTACGCCGGTTCGCTGGTGTTCGTGAAGCCGCCGGGGCCGGTGAATCTCCGCGACATCGGAAATTGGTGGTCCTACATGAAAGGCGCCGACTGGCGGCATCCGCGAGGCCCCGAGAGTTCCCTCCAAGGGCTGGAGCGGCATCCGGTAGTCCACGTCACTTTTGCCGACGCCGAGGCCTTTGCCCGCTGGGAAGGCAAGGCGCTCCCGACTGAAGCCGAGTGGGAACGGGCCGCCCGCGGCGGGCTGGACGGCGCAGCTTATGCCTGGGGCGAGGAACTGGCGCCGGAGGGCAGGATGCTGGCCAATTACTGGCAGGGGCGGTTTCCCTGGGAAAACCTCGTCGTCGACGGCTACGAGGGCACCTCCCCGGTGGGAGCCTTTCCGCCCAACGAATACGGCCTGTACGACACGATCGGCAATGTCTGGGAATGGACCGCCGACTGGTACGAACCCGGCCACCCGTCCGCGCGGCAAGCGGCCTGCTGCGTTCCCAGGAATCCGCGCGGCGGACGGGAGGAAGCTAGCTTCGATCCCTGTGAGCCCGTGATCCGGATTCCGCGCAAGGTGCTCAAGGGCGGTTCCCATCTCTGCGCGGAGAATTACTGCCGCCGCTACCGCCCGGCGGCCCGCTTCCCGGAACCGGTCGATACCTCCACCTGCCATGTGGGCTTCCGCTGCATCGTGCGGGCGACAGGCAGAACCGGCCAAACCGAGCCGTAAGTGAAGCCTGGAGTTCGGCGTGATCGCCGGAGTCGGCGATCGTCCGGGCTGTATGCCGGGGTTTCTGGTCGCCTTGACGCCGGCTCTGGTCGGGGTGTTCATCCTGCTGGGTCTGCTGGCGAGAATGGGGGCGGCGGCATGATGCGCCCAACCACGGATTTCCGAAGTTTCTGCTTTTCAACCCATGGAGCCTAATGTCATGCAAATCTCAACCTTTTTTCCCAAAGCCATCCTCCTGTCGGCGGCGCTGTTTTCCGGCGCCGGCGCGGCGATCGGTGCCATCGCCGGCAACGCCGGCCTGGGCGCCGCCATCGGCGCGGGCACCGGACTGGTGGGCAGTTATCTCTACGACAAGCACAAACAGTCCGAACAACGGGCTTACGAGCAGGGTTATCAGCAGGGACGCCAGCCACAACCGCAAACCAATCCGTAACCGCCGGGCCACTCGGGACGCATGCCGGGAAAGATGGAAAACACCGCGCCGCCGACGACTGGAATATCGATGTGGACAGGATCGAACGAATGATCGTCGACCTTTGACGAGGAACGTCCATCGGCATTAGCCATACCCTTCGAATCGGGCAAGATCAAGGAAAGCGAGTCCGGCGCGAAACCCGTCGTGCTCCGACAGATACGTTAATGCCCGTATTTCCGCTCCTTCATTCGACAACCAATAATGGCCGCAAGCGCAAAGCCCCCATGTCCGCAAGACACTGCCTTCTTGGCAAGGATCGGATTCGGCCGTATATGCCCTGGCGGATCAACATCCGTTTCGATGCCGGTATCGTGCAGCGTTTCGACCGTGTCATCCTTCGCGCCGTTTCGTCGGCTATCGGCGCCGCAGGATAACGGGGCTAGTTTCACTCGCTTCGTCGGAAAGCGATGCAGCGATAGCGAAAATTCGAGCCCTTGCCAGCCGGGACGCTGATAGTCAGCCTAACCGATACATCCGGGAAAGCTTTGGCGCCGGCTCGGGTTCCGATTCAGGCACGCTGGAACGCAATTTTTTCGGCGCCGCTTCGGTCAAAACGAAAGAGTCCCTTCGCATTGCCTTGACCGGATTGCATTCAATCCTCCAGAACTTCAACGCGAGGTCTTATCATGACGGTCACCTTCACGGATGTTTTCAAGGTTATCTTCGCCATTCTTCTCCCGCCGCTGGGCGTCTTCATGGAAGTCGGGCTTGCAGGCGCCTTCTGGCTGAATATTCTGCTGACGATGCTGGGCTTCGTCCCAGGCGTCATTCACGCTCTTTACATCATCCTCACTCGTTGACCGGAAACGGCCGCCGACCGGCGAGTTATCCGCCAAAACGCCGGCATTGGCAGGATGGCTAGCCTGATCGTCGGTCGCGTCGTGCTCGCGATCATGAGTGTCCGAAACCTTTTCAAGTGCCTGCTGTTCGTCCTGCTGATCCTGGCTGCGGGCTGCGGTCCCGCCTTGCGTCCGTCGCTTTCGCAGCAGGAACTGCTCAGCGCCCGAGAGGCCAGCGACCGTCTGGTCAACGCGGAAATCAAGGGATTCACGCCGCGGCTCGTCACGCGGGCCAAGCAGGAGTACGACGACTATGTCCTGGGTGTCAGATCCGAACCGCCTGTAATCGACGCTCTCGTGATCTCCGGAGGCGGAGACTGGGGAGCCTTCGGCGCCGGCTTTCTCAAGGGCTGGGGACGGGTTCCGAAGGGGCCCATGGCACGTCCCGAATTCGACGTCGTGACCGGCGTCAGCACCGGCGCCTTGATCGCGCCGTTCGCTTTTCTCGGAACCGAGCGGACCATCGATCAGGTCCTGAATATGTACCGCGAACCGCGTCCGGACATCGTGAAACTTCGAGGGCTTCTGTTCTTCCTGCCGCGCTACGCGTCGTTCACCCGCATTCCGGGGCTGGAGCGGGATATCGCGGAAGCGATCGATTCGGAGTTTCTGAACCGCATCGTTCGGGAAGGCAGGCGCAACCGTATGCTGCTGGTCAATACCACCAATCTCGATGATGGGGACATGCGCGCCTGGGACGTGGTCGAGGAAGCGAGAAGTGCTCTCCGGACCGGTGACGTGGATCGGGTGCACCGCATCCTCCTCGCGTCGGCCGCGGTGCCCGGCGTCTTCCCGCCGCGCGAGATCGACGGCCGGCTGTATGTCGATGGAGGCGTGACCGGAAATATCCTGTATGGCGCGAGAACGCACGACGAAGACAGCTTTTCGGCGGTCTGGAAGAAGACTTACCCGGACCTGCCGATCCCCAAGCAGCGTTACTGGGTCATCCTCAACAACCAGTTCCGTTTTCTGCCGCAAATCACCCGGCAGACCTGGGCCGCCATCATGCGCCGCAGCACCAACCTGGCGACCCAGTCGGCTACCGTCAACGCGCTACGCCATCTTTACGCATTGGCCGAGATTTCGAAATTGAAGAGAGGCGCCGATGTCGAGATCCGGGTCATCTCGGTTCCCGCCGATTGGACGCCGCCGAAACCGGGCGTGTTCGTAAAGGAAACGATGAACGCCCTGGCGGACCTCGGGGAACGCATGGGTACGAATCCTTCGAGTTGGCGCACCGAGCCGCCTTGAGCGGAATGCTCGGAAGCCGCGACGGTATCGGAATTCAAGTCGAACGGACGGCACCGGGGCGCTCCGGTCGCGGTCGGATCGATTGATTTTGGAGCGGCTGTCGGATTGGTTTTCGGCCCGCTCCCGCACTAAGCCCATACTTACGTACGAATGGAAACTGCTCTAGGAAAGGAGAACGACATGGGCGTACGAATCAGTGCTTTTGGCTTGCGCGCGATTCTGCCGATGCTTGCCGTAATGGCCGCCTCATGCGCGAGCCAGCCCGGCGGGCGGGAAACCGCGACCGAAGGAGACGCCTGTTCCCGCCTGAAAACGGTCATCGCCGCGGCCGACAATCGCTTCGAAAACATCAAGGGCGCGAAGAGCATACACCGCCTCGGCGACCGCTGGGATGCGGAAAGCATTTTTCCCGATACGGCCTGCGAGGTGTGGAAATGGAGCGGCAACGAACATTATTACTGCCTGTGGAACAAAACCGACGAAGCCGCTGCCCGGCAGAGTTTCGAAGAAGGCAAGAAGGCCGTCGGGGCTTGCCTGGGCGATGCATGGACGCTGACCGAAGAGCAGGCCAGGACCGGGAGAGTCGCGGTGTTGTCCAGAGAAGACGAGGATACCCGCGTATCGCTCCGGTATCTGGCCGATACGCGGCGATACCGCCCGACCTGGCACACCAGCCTGATTATCGGAAACGCCCTGCACGATCCGAGCCTGCTCTATCATCCCGCTCGATAGAGCGTTTTCATTTCGCTCGTACGACAAAACAGGCGTGGCGGAAGTCGCTGGCGCCTTCGGCTACGGTAAATTGATTCAAGCATTCGTAGGTCGGCAATCCTTTGCCGACGAACCCCTTGGCCCGACCGCACCGTCGGGAAGGGGGGCTTCGGCGCTCCAATCGCAAACGGTCATCCCAGGAGCGCTGGGATGACCCTTCCAATCGCAAACGGCCTGGCCCGGAGCGCCGGCCACGCCCTTCCCGAAGACGCCGTTTGCGATTGGGAGGGATTCCCGACCTACAGGGTACTACGGTCGTAGGTCGGCAATCCTTTGCCGACGAAGATACCTGCTACCGAGCACAGGCTTAAGAGATACGAACGAGTCCATAGCCGCGAAAAGCTGGCAGCCTCGGCTTTGGACGGCGATCCGGCGGCTTCGGCATCGGGTACTGCTGGCCGGCAGCGCCGAATCGCCCAGCCGTTATTAATCAGGCCCGTAAATACCCTCCTGGTATTTCGGGCCGCCGCCCAGGCCCGGTACACGCCCGGCCTGGGCTCACGCGGCTTGTCGCCGCGCCGGGGCATCCCTGCCCCGGATTAACCCGCGCGCAGCTGTGCGGTCGTTTTCCCTTCGCCGGACTTGAGGGCCGACAGCGCCGCTTCGCCGGTTTGGGGTACGCCTTGCAGGTACAAGGCACGGGTGGGAAACGCGAACTGCAATCCCTCGTTCTGAAACGATTCGAAAATCATCAGATTGATGCCCTGCTGCACGTTCATGTAATCGTTGTAATCGGCGCTCAGAACGTAGTAAACGACTTCGAACAGCAGGGAGAATTCGCCGTAAGCCTTGAAATGGGCGCGGTCGAAACGGACGTTGGCCTGGGCCTCGACGGCATTCCGCAATAGGCTTGGGACCTTGACCAGCTTTTCGTACGGCGTGTGGTAAACGAGCCCGATTTGAAACGCCACGCGCCGCTCCCGCATGCGTTTGAAATTGCGAATCCGGGTATTCAGCAGATCGCTGTTCGCGCAGATGATCTGCTCGCCGTCGAGACTGCGGATGCGGGTGGTCTTGATACCGATGTGCTCAACCGTTCCCATGAGCTGATCGAAAATGATGAAATCGCCGGCCACGAAGGGCTTGTCGAAAGCGATGGACAGCGAGGACAACAGATCGCCCAGTATCCGTTGCAGCGCCAGCGCGACCGCGACGCCGCCGATTCCGAGACCGGCCGCCAGCGCCGTGATATCCACGCCGAAATTTTGCAGCGCGAGCAGCAGCGCCAGCGACCAGACCGCCAGTTGACTGAGCGAATTGAAAATCGACAGCGCTCCCAGGCTGGTTTGGTCACGCTTGGTTTTTTTGCCCAAATAGTCGAAGACCCAAACTCTGAGGAAGTAGCTCACCCAGGTGGAAACCTGGAAGAGCAGCGTGACGATGGTCAGTTTGCGTATGATGCCGCTGAGCGTCGGATCCAGGCGCAGCAGCAGCGTCGACGCAAACACCGAGACCATGAGCAAAAAGACCGTGCGGGTTTGCCGGACGCCGGCAAAGAACTCGCCGATCAGAACGTTTTGCCGACGCTCGAGATAACGCTGCAAAGCTGAGATGAGAAAATTCCGAACGAACACCAGCAGGCTGAACAGCCCGGACACTGCTACCAGCGCCAAACCCCAGTCGCGCACGCGGTTGCCGTTCAATTCCGTATCCAGGACCAACTCCGCCAGCTCGCGCCAGCTTCGGTGCTCGGTACGGTCGTTGACCGACTCGACGACTTTTTGGAGCAGGCCGCGAGTCTTTTCGAGATAAGCATCCTGATCGCGCAAGTGGTCGATCAGCGATTCCGCCGATTGGTGCTGCTGTTCCAGCCAGCGCGCGGAACTTCCGCCGTCGCGCTCCGAATTGGAAAGCTTGTTTTCGATCGAGATCAGTTGCTTTTTCCAGTCCTGGAGCAAAAGAATCACGGCGCGTTCGGTCTGATCGAGCGCGGCCAAGGCGTCGACCGCTTCCTCCTTCCATTTCACCCATTCCACGGGCTTGCCGAAACCGTTGATGACGGCGTGACGCCGCCGCCAGGCGGTATTCCACGTTCCGATCAGCTCCACACGCTTGTTTAAACCGGAAATCTTCGTTTCCAAGGATTCCTTGGCCAAACGCCGCGCTTCGACCTCTTCCGACAGCTCCCCGAGTTTGTCCAGGGGCGCGTTCGCCATACGCTGCCTCGCATCGTGCAGACGACTTTCGTTGGCGATCTGCTGGCCATCCATTCTTCTCAATTCGCGCTTCAGTTCGAGTTCTTCCTTCTCGATTTGCTGCAGCCGCTCCTCGAGCTCCTTGTCGGTGAATTGTACGCGGCCGGCCAATAGGCTCAGGCGCCGTTCGAGCAGCTTCACGGATGCTTCGGCAACGGTCAGCTTTCGTTTTTCCCTTTCCAGGTTCAATTCACCGAGCCGCAGCGTTTCCTCGGCCTGCTTAAGTTCCCACCGGGCCGATTGCAAACGCAGGGAATCGAGCTCCCCGTCTGACGAAGCGGCCTTCTCGCCCTCGTCGGCGGCCAGTTCCTTTTGCTTCCCGGCCACAGCCGCCCGCGCCTGCTCGACCTGAGCGTTAGCCTGATCGACGGCGGCTCTCAGCGCGGACAGCCGCGCCGTTTGTGCGCTCAACTCGGACGACGCGTTATCCAGTTCGCTCACCGGCACCGGATCATCGCTGGTCTCGAGCGTTTTCGCAGCTTCCAGGTATTTCCGCTCCTCGACCGTCAGCGTCTCGATTTCCTGCTGCGCCGCGAGCTGCCGCTCGAAGACGGAATCGAGCTGTTTCAGGGTTTCCAGCTGCTGGTTCAGTACGGCCGCCCTGTCCGATCCGGATGCGGATCCCGCATCCATGGCTTTTCGGACCGACTCCATGGCGGACGCCACCTCTTGTCGGCCGGCCTTGATGCGATCGACCGGATTCAAGGCTTCTTCTGCCGAAAGAGCCGGTTTCGCCGCCTCGGCCTCGCCCGGCGCCGGCTGAGCCGTCTCCTGAGCCAGCGCAGATTGGGCCAGCCAAAAAACAAGCATCCCCAGCGACAAATCGATTACGGATCGATATAGGGTTCTTTTTGAAGGACCCATTAAGTACCCCCCATTTTGATAGCGTTTATTGGTTCGAATTAATGCGTTTGACGTGACGGCGTGATGCCGGACGCTACATGTTGCAAAGCGTTTTGGGTTGCAGTACCTCGTACGATCTTGAACAGGGGCCGATCAATAATGTTCGGGAGCGGAATTTATTAATCAGGCCCGTAAATACCCTCCTGGTATTTCGGGCCGCCGCCCAGGCCGGTACACGCCCGGCCTGGGCTCACGCGGCTTGTCGCCGCGCCGGGGCATCCCTGCCCCGGATTAACCCGCGGCCAGAGGCCGCCCCACCAGCCGGCTCGTCAGCATCCCGCATCCTCGGCATCGTCGGTGAGGAACCGCAAACCCGCTTCGATGCATTCGGCATCGTGAACCGGCTTGGGCTTGACGCGCGACATATCCATCATGCCGGCGACCCGTTGCAGGCTGGAAAGGATGAGAGTCTGCTCCCAGTCGTTCAATTGCCGGAAAGCGGCCACGAAGTCGACATGCAGCAGCGAGGGCGCATGCCGGAGTGCCTCCCGGCCGGAGTCGGTGAGGGTGATGGTCAGGCGCCGCTTGTCTTCCGCGCTGCGCTCGCGCCGGATCAGGGCCTTGAGTTCGAGGTGGTCGAGCACCGTGGTGATCGTCCCTTGACTCAGATTGACCGCCTGGCTGAGTTGATTGGCCGTCAAAGGCCCTTGTTTCGTCAAGGCGCGCAAAACCATCAACTGAGAGCCGGTCAGTCCCACCTTTTGCAACTGCTTGGATTGCAGATCGAGCGCACGGACGATGCGCCGGAGCTCTATCAATACTTGTTCGTTAATTTCCATACGCTAGAACATTTTCCAGTTTGGCGTAGCGCCCGAGGTAGGTCGGCAATCCCTTGCCGACACAACGGACTTGTCGGCAAAGGATTGCCGACCTACAAATTGTTCTTTAATTCCCATAGGCTAAAACGTGCTCGAAATCAGGCCATGGCTTGGGCCAGACGGCGGAATTGCAGGCTGTATAAAGCCTGAAGATAACGCTGGGTCTCCCGGCGCTCCAAGTCGGTCACGTGGCGCCAGAAGCCGTAGACTCGGGACAAGGTCATCATCCGCTCGGCATAGTGCTGCCAGGTATAGCGTTGGGCAACCCGCGCGAGCGCTCCCTCCGAGATTCGCGCCCAGTATTCCGGCTCGTTGCGCGCTCTGGCAAAGAAACGCGCGATGCGTTCCGCCGCCGCATCGCCATGATTCGGATCGACGTGAAAGCCGGATAGTCCGTCCTCGATGATCTCCGAAGGCCCGCCGAAGCAGGTGGCGAAACAGGGGAGGCCCGAAGCCATCGCCTCGATCACCGTAAGTCCGAAGGCCTCGAACAAGGCCGGCTGGACGAAAGCCCCGCGGCTGTCCGCCACGTAGCGATAAAGCTCGCCGGCCAAGTTTTTGGGCAGTCTGAGGCCCAGCCAGCGCACCTGCCGGTCCAGCCCGTACCGGTCGAACAAGGCGTGCACGCGCCGGATCTGTCCGATTTCCTCGGTGTCGGAAGAACGTTCCGGATCCACGTAACCGGAAATCACCAGCAGATTGGCCTCCCCGCGCAGCTTCTCGGAAGCGCCGAACCATTCCACCAGTCCGGCGATGTTCTTGATGTGGTCCAGCCGCGCCATGGTGAACAGCAGCGGCTTGTCCCGCTCATGCAGGACCCCGCGTGCGTCGGCCTTCTCCGCCTCGCCGTAGATCAGCTCCTCTATTTCTGCATGCAGATGGGGCAGGCGCCGGTCGGCGGCGGTGTAGGGGAAATAAGCCGCCGCATCGGCGCCCGGCGAAACGATGTTGAACTTCGGATCATAGACGTCTATCCCGTTCACGACCCGAAACAACTTGGGCATGGTAAACGCCGCGTGACTCTCGTACTGCCCCACGCTGTCGCGGGTACCCGCTATTTCCTGATAGCTGCTGGCGATGATGAAGTCGGCCGCGTTCATCGCGATCAGGTCGGCGGTGAACTGGCAGGAAAAATGGTATTGGGATTCGTTATCCTGCCAGAACAGATCGGAATGGCAATACTTGGTCTTTTCCAAGGCATGGGCGATGTTGCACTGGGTCACGCCCAGGCGTTGCGACAGAAGGGTCGCAACCAGATTGCCGTCCGAGTAGTTGCCGACGATCAAGTCGGGACGCCCGCCCAGTTCGGCGAGCAGCTCGCGCTCCGCGTCCAGGGTATAACGCTCCAGATAAGGCCAGACCTCGAACCGGGAAATCCAGTGCGTCACGATCTCGCCGGACACGTTGCGGAAAGGTACCCTGAGTATCCGGGCGTTGCACGTTCCGGAAATGGGCTCGAGCCGCTGGTCGCAGCTGGTCCCCTCCGCCTGCGGTATCAACCGCGTCACCACCACGATTTGCGGCTCGATGTCGAGCCCCTGCTCGAACAGGCGGGAACGCATTTCGGTCTCCAGGGCGCGCACCTGATCGAGGATGTAGACCACCTGCCCGCCGGTGTCGGGACGGCCGAGCACATTGGCCTGACCGAAATAGCCGTGCGGCGAAATGATCGCCAGCGAGAAGACCATGGGCAAACGCGCGAGAAAGGTTTCCAATCCACGCGGATCGGGCGCCTCGAGGAGATCCTGAAGCAGGCTCATGGTGTCGCGGATGCGAGAGACCTCGCGCCCCCAGCCGGTCTCGAACCCTAGGGCGCGCAAGGCCGCCGCCACTTCCTCCCAGGTCGCCGAAGGCTCGTGGCCGGCGAGCATGTCGTCGGCCTGGCGCAAGGCCCTGCGCAAGTCGCGAACGCTCCTGATCTGCTCGTTGAGCATCAGGGTCTGGCCACGGAACGAGTGAATGCTCAGAAAATTCAAGATGCGTTCGCCGCCCTCGCCCAATTCGTCGAACAGTTGCCGGGACAGATGTTTGTTCAAGAACTCCACGCCGCGGCCTATCGATCTCGCCTCCTGGAGCTTTGGAAACTCGCGGGAGAACGGCCCGAAATCGATTTCCAGCAGCCATTCGTCTATATCGTGCTGCCTCGTCGCCAAGCCTTCCTTGAAACGCAGAAAGTCCTGCACCGTCACCTCCTCGACCGTCAGCCCTTCGAGCGCGATGCGCACATAGCGCCAGGTGGCGATGCGAAGCCGGATGGCAAGATAGACCCAGGCGTCGTTAAGCGCGGCCTCCTGAGTAAAGCGTATGGTTTTTGCCAAGGGCGTTTGCTTTAGCCCCTCGGGCGCATCTTCCGCGGTGCAAACGTCGGCGAAAGCGTCGCAGAGATCGGAACGCTGCAAAAAACCGCGCTCCAGTTTTCGAATTTGATGGAGCACCCGATGGCCCACGGTGGGGCTGGCGTCCAGAAACGCGCGCAATTGCACGATCAAATCGTCGCCCCGCGTTTTTTCAGTCATAAGCGTTTCCACTGATCCGGTCTCTTTTATTTTGATGTCAAATAATTATTCAGCTTGCACTTCCTGTCAATTCTGGAGCCTCGTCCGCACCCACCATATCATTAACATATGGTTATCTTGTCATCCGCAATCAACGAGGTTGACAAATCCCAACAAACATTTTGAAATCAAATTATGAGCCATCATCAGAAATCGATCCAACTCGGTGCGGGAGATCATTCATGAAAGCAGTCATTCTTGCCGGGGGTCAGGGAGTACGGCTAAGACCCATTACCGAGAACATACCGAAACCGATGGTCACCGTGCTGGGCAAGCCGATCATGGAGCACATCGCGCGGCATCTCTGCTCGTACGGTTTCACCGATTTGCTGGCAACACTGCATTACCGGCCCCGCGCCATCCGCGACCATTTCGGAGACGGCGGCGATTTCGGCGTGAACCTGCACTACACCCTGGAACACAAGCCGCTGGGAACGGCCGGCTCGGTCAAGCTCGGCGCGGATTTCCTCGACGAGACGTTTCTCGTCATCGCCGGCGATGCGCTGACGGATTTCGATCTCGAAGCCTTTTGGGCCTTTCACAAGGCCAAGGGCGCAAAAGTCAGCCTGTGCCTGAAACGGGTGTCGGACCCCGGCGAGTTCGGCGTCGTCGTAACCGGCGAGGACGACCGCGTGGTCCGTTTCCTGGAAAAACCAGGCCTCAGCGAATTGTGCAGCGACACCGTCAACACCGGCATTTACCTCATAGAACCGGAAATCCTGGAGGCGATACCCGAGGACATTCCATACGATTTCGCCAGCGACCTTTTTCCGAAACTCCTGGAACAGGAGATTCCGTTGTTCGCCTATGTCGCGGAAGGTTACTGGAGCGATATCGGCACCCTGGATCAGCTCAAACAGTCGCACTGGGACCTGCTCGACGGAAAGGTCCGTCTGCCGCTCGGCGGAAATCTCATCGGAGAACGGATATGGCTTGGCGACGGCGCGCGGATCGCCAAGGACGCGGAGCTCGGCTCGCCCTGCTGGATAGGCGACAACGTACGGATCCGATCCGGCGTCAAAATCGGCGCGTATTCCGTCATCGCGCCGGACGTCGAAATCGACGCGAGGGCGACCGTCAACCGCAGCATCGTCATGAAAAACTCGTTCGTCGGCGAGTCGAGCGACCTGCGCAACTGCATCGTCGGCGGCAGCACCGTCATCGAGGCCCGCTGCGAGATCGGCGACGACGCGATCATCGGCTCCCGCTGCCATCTCGGACGCCAGGTCGTGGTCATACCCGGCGTTTCGATCTGGCCCGACAAGGAAATCAACAGCAACACGACGATACGCGAAAACCTGGTCTGGGAATCGCTGCTGCGTCCTTCGATTTTCGGATCGCGCGGCGTCAGCGGCCTGGCCAATCTCCACATCACGCCGGAATATGCGGCGGCGCTGGGCAAGGCCTTCGGCAGCTGGATTCAGCGCGGCGCCCGAGTGGCGGTCGCCCGCGATGCGCACCCATTCTCCCGGCTGATCAAGCGGGCGTTCATCTCCGGTCTTCTGGCGGTGGGCGTCAATATCGACGACCTGGAAGAGGCCAGCCTGCCGGAGACGCGCTTCATCACCTGCTTCGGCCGCCATTTGAGCGGCGGCGTCCATATCCGCATTTCGGACGAGCACCCCAGCGTGGCCGTCATCGAGCTTTTCGACACCGACGGTTTGCCTTTGCTGCGCAGCGCGCGCCGCAAGATCGAAGCGATGTTCTACCGGGCCGAGTTTCCCAAGGTGTCCATCGAGAACGTCGGTAACCTGACTTATCCCGGCCGCGTCGACGAACGATATGCCGAACACCTTCGCCAGCATCTCAGCCGATCCGCCACCCAACCCTGGGTCGATCGCGTACTCCATTACTGCCGGGAAGGCAATCTGGCGCGGATACTCGGCGACCTGCTCGGCAGCAACGGCTTGCATCATCTCGAGAGCGAATGTAGAGAAAATTCGGATGTCTCCGCCATACCCTACGAACCGATCGCGGAGATCGCCAGGCTCAACCGGAAGATCGCCCTGATCATCGAGCGAAGCGGCGAACAACTGACCTTGGTCGACGAATTGGGAACGATACACCGGGCGGAACGGACGCAGGAGCTCCTGACCGCAGCCTTCATCATCGGCGCTCCGCCCGAGGAGCCGGTCTTCCTGCCGCCCGATCATCCGAAATTTCTGGCCGAGCTGGCGGACGCCAGAGTGCGGCGACTGATCATTACGCACAAGGAGCCGGCGGCCCAACTGAATGCCGTCAAGAAAGCCATGCAATCCGAAGGCGTTTGGCTGCATTTCGTCCACTTCTATCTCGGCTATGGCGCGGTTGCGGCGTCTCTTCGGCTGCTCGAATTCCTCGGCAGGGAACACCTGACCCTGCACGATTTCGAGCGCCAGATCCCGATCAGCCATTGCCGGCGCCTGATTCTACACTGTCCCTGGGATCACATCGGGCGCGTGATGCGCGAACTGAGTCAACGACCGGAAGCTCGCATGAATGCCGCCCCCGAAGGCGTGCGGCTCGATCTGGACGGCGATTGGGTTTACGTATTGCCGAGCGCGGACGCCCCGCAATTGGAAATCAGCATGGAAGCGTCCAACACCGCGCGGCTCGTGCAACTGGAACAAGAGGTCAGCCAGCGCGTACGGAGTCTGATTCCATGAGCGCGGGCGTTCCGTTCTTATTCGCGTCCGACCTGGACGGCACGCTGCTGCCCAATACCGGCAAACTTCCGGACTCCGGCTGCCTGGAGCGGACCCAGGCGCTTCTTCGGACTCTGCTCGAAGCCGACTGCCCTATCTGCGTCGTCAGCGGACGCTATCTGGCTCTGGCCAAACAGGGACAGGCCGTTTTCCGGCTGCCGCAGCCGACCTGGTGGATCTGCAACGTCGGCACCGAGGTTTACGATCAGACGGGCGCGCAGGATCGCGAATGGCAAAGCCGGCTCGGACCGCCGCTAGACCGCGAAGCCTTGCGCCGGTCGCTTTACAGGATCTCGCGCCTGGCGCCTCAGGAGCCGCAAAAGCAAGGACCGCACAAGTTCAGCTTCTATTACCCGGAGCCAGTCAGCCGGGAGCTGCTGGCGGAAATCATGTATCGGGTCCGGGCGGTGAGAAACGATTTGCAGATGATTTCCAGCATCGAGGAATCCTCCGGACGGGCTTTGCTCGACATCATTCCCGCCAATGCCGGGAAATCCCACGCCTTGTGGTACGTCGCCGAGCGCTATGGCTTGGCCGGCGACCGCATCTTCTTCGCGGGCGATTCCGGGAACGATCTCGACGCGCTGCTCTCGGGCGTGTGCGGCGTTCTGGTCGGCAATACTCCGGCAGACGTCCGGGCTCAGGCTTCCGAGCAGCAAAAGCGTAACGATAGCGCCCGATTGTTTATCGCCGACGCGTTCTACGGCGACGGCATCATCCAAGGACTTCGCCACTACGGATTATGGCCGCTCGCTGCGAGCGGCTCGAAAGCCAAACGAGACACCCAACGGTAGCAGCGATGCGGATTGCCTTCTTCTGCCCCCATAGCGACCCCCTGGCCGTAACCGGCGAACCGGATGCGGGCGGACAATGCATTTACGAGGCTCGCGTGGCGGAACAGCTCGCCCGCCAGGGACACGAGGTTCGGGTCTACACCCGCCGCTGGGGCGGGAAAGCGGTGCGCCAGGACATTTGCGACGGCGCCACGATTTTCCGCTATCCGATGGGGCCGGATGGCTTTCTCCGCAAGGAGGACATGGGCCCCCATCTCGCGGAATTCGTCGAGCATACGCTATTCAGGCAGACCACCTGGCTGAGGCATGCCGATGCCATCCACGGCCACTATTGGGACGGCGGCGCAAGCGCGCTCATGGCGAGTCTCGCTCTCGGCAAGCCCTTGCTGTTTACCAGCCACTCCCTGGGGCTCCTGAAACGGGACCGCGTACCCGATCCCACCCCGGACGGCTCGAAGTTCCGCTACGATGTTCGAATCCGCGCGGAAAAAAAGATCCTGGACGCGGCCGATGCCGTCATCGCGCTCAGCCGGACCGAGCGGGACGCGTTGACCGGGCGCTACGGAGCAAGCGCCGAGAAGGTCCGCATCGTTCCGGGAGGCGTGGACACGGAAGTATTCCACCTGTGCCTGGAAAAAACGAAGCTTCAACGCCAGCTCGGCTTCAGCTCCGATTACCTGCTGTTCACGGTCGGCCGGCTCGATCCCCGCAAAGGCTTTCTCGAACTGATCGAGGCCATTCCCCAGGTCGTCAAAACCCTGCGGGACGCCGGCAAAACCGTGACTTTCCTGATTCCGATCGGCCCGGAAAACCCCTCGGCGGACGAATCGGCCTATCGCGACGCCCTGCTCGGGCGGGCGAACGAGCTTCGGATCACGGACGCCATCCATTGGTTTCACCGCCTGACCGATCAGGAACTGTTTCAGTATTACGCGGCGGCCGACCTGTTCCTCTGCCCTTCCCCTTATGAGCCTTTCGGGCTGGTGCTGGTCGAGGCCTTCGCTTCCGGAACCCCGGTGATCGCCACGCCACACGGCGGACCCACCGATATCGTTACACCCGGCGTGAACGGTTATCTGGCCGATCCCGCGGACCCTCCCGCATTCGCCGCCCGCATTCTCGACGCCCTCTTGGCACCCGAGAACGAACGCCGCCGCATGCGCGCCGCCGCGGCCGAAAGAGCCCGGACCCGCTACGCCTGGCCGTCGGTCGCGTCCGCCATAGCGGACGTTTATCGCTCGATTCGGGACGACGCCCATGCCTTACGTTGACAGCCAAGGCGTTCGCATCCATTACCAGGCGGAAGGCGAAGGACCGCCGCTGGTGCTGCACCACGGATTTACCAGCAGTTCCGAGGCGTGGCGCCAGTTCGGGTATGTCCGGGCACTGTGCCGCGATAACCGGTGCATTCTGCTCGACGCCCGCGGCCACGGCGCCAGCGACAAGCCGCACGACCCGGCTGCCTATGCGCTGCCGAACCGGGTGGCGGACGTCGTCGCCGTGCTCGATGCCTTAAAGATCCCGAAAGCGAACTTCCTCGGCTTTTCGATGGGCGGCTGGATTGGCTTCGGCATGGCGAAATACGCGCCCGAACGCGTCGACGCCCTGCTCGTCGTCGGAGCGCATCCCTATGCCGACCAAAGCTGGGACGCCTTCCGGCACATCGACGGCGCGGACCCCGGAGCTTTCCTCACCGCTCTCGAGTCCGTCCTGGAACAGCGCATCCCGCCGGAACTGAGGCCACTTGTGCTGGCCAACGACCTGCGGGCGCTCGCGGCCGCTGCGCAAGAGCGGCCGGCACTGGAAGACGTCCTCCCGACCATGGCCATGCCGTGCCTGCTCCTCGTCGGGGAGGAAGATGCGAGATATCCGGCCGTCCGGGAATGCGCCAAACACATCGCTCACGCCGCCTTCGTCCCGTTGCCCGGTCTCAAGCATACCGAAAGCTTCGTCCGCAGCGATCTCGTTCTTCCGCATATCAAACGGTTTTTGGAAACTGAACGCGGCTTACCGACTCAAGAGTAACGCCACAAAAAACCTGAACTGCGACGGCAGGCCTCGAATCTGCCACGTGTGGCGGATGTAACCGTGACGCGAACTCCCCGCCCCATGCTCGTCCGTTCAATTACCGTAAAGCCATCGGCTCTTTTTTTGCGTCCTGCCTAATGCGAAAATGAGCGCCCGTTCAGATGAATATCGCTATAGGGCACCTCGAAAAACTTCGAGGTGCTCGTACGGGGCAGGGATGCCCCGTCGTTTTCAGCCGCGTAAGCAGTTGAAAACGTAAGCCAAGCCCAAACCGCGTTTGGGCTTGGCGAAGAGAAAAACCGCCGGGAAGGCGGTTTTTCGAGGTCCTCTATAGGGTTGATGAAGGTGATTACGACTTCGATGGGCGCGTCCAATGAGCCGAGGGAACGCCTCAAAATCCAAGATGTTTCAAGATGTGGGCTATAGGCTATAGTTCGGTCGCCGTCCGCAAGACATCCGAAACGGGTCTATGTGCGCGCACCCATTACGCCTCTGAAATAAAGCCGAACTGGATGGCCCCGCTCCAGATCCTCCACTTCTTCCTGTTCGCCCTCGGGCACTTTTGAAAAGCCATCCGGCGGGTGCGCCGCAACTTAGTGCCAAGTAGCTCCCGTGATGTTCAACTTTAATGCTTCCCTACCGCCCCGGGTCCCGGGCCGCGTTATCCCCGGCCTGGCCCCAATGCAGCCGGACATTGCACCGGCTTTCCCGCTCGCTGGCGGAACGCCGTACGTGATGCATCGAGGTTTCGGCGCACGGCGACCGCGTCCGGCCGGGGCGGACATGCTCGCGGTGCGGCCGGTCGCGCAGCTGTCCACCCGGCGTTGCCAGCCGCAACCCTGTCCGCTGAAACGGCAGGAGGGAAAAGCATGAGCACGGCTGAGCGCGATATACCGGCATCGCGCCCCGACTTCCAGGTCCTTTTCCAGTCCGTCCCGGCCTGTATTTTGGTGCTGGCACCCGACAGCCCGTATTTCACCATCCTGGCGGCTAGCGACGCCTATCTGCGGGCAACCAAGAAGCGGCGCGAGGAGATCGTGGGGCGGCCGGTCTTCGAAGTCTTCCCCGACAATCCCGACAGCCCGTTCGGGCCGGAGGCGAACAGCCGGGCCTCGTTTGAACGCGTGCTGCGGCACCGCCTCCCCGACGCCCAGGCCATGCGGCAGCACGATATCCGCAGGCCCGAACAGGGCGGCGGGTTCGAGGGCCGTTTCTCGAAATCCTCGAACACGCCGGTGCTCGATGAAAATGGCGATGTTCTCTATATCATTCACCACGTCGAAGATGTAGCCGAGCCAGTCCGGGCGGAACAAGAACCTCGAGCCGAGACGTCGCCCGTCGACGCAGGGGGGAGTGAAACCGGGGCCGAGGCCCGCCCGGATGCGGCACACATCCGGCGTGAGGCCGACGCGGCCCGCGAGCGCGAGGAGTGTTATTCCGCCATCTTCGACAAGGCCCCCTTCGGCATGGCGCTGACGAAGATGCCCGAACGGACCCTCGTGGCCGTCAACGATGCGTTTCTGAAGATCTTCGAGTGCAGCCGGGAAGAGGTGCTGGGCAAAAACAGCGGGCACCTGGGCATCCCGGACGTATGGTTACGAGGCCGGATAGCCTCCGAACTCCGGCAGTGCGCGGCACTACGCGACGTGGAGATCACGCACAAGTCCAGATCCGGGACCAGGCTCGTTCTGTCGCTCAATGTTGATTGGGTCGGCATCGGCGGCCAAACGCTTCTCCTCAGCACGATCCAGGACATCACTGAACGCAAGCAGGTCGAGGAGTCGTTGCGGCGGGAGCAAAGCCTGCTGGATAGCGTCATGCGGGCCACCGATGTGATGCTGGTCTTTCTCGACCGGCAGTTCAACTTCGTCTGGGTCAATCCGGCTTATGCCGAAACCTGCCGGATGAGACCGGAGGACATGGTGGGCAACAACCATTTCGCCTTGTATCCCAACGCGGAAAACGAGGCGATCTTCCGAAAAGTCCGGGATTCCGGCGATGCAGTGTTTTACAAGGACAGGCCCTTCGTTTTCCCCGATCAGCCCGAACGCGGCACCACCTATTGGGACTGGAGCCTGACGCCCGTCAAGGGTAACGACGGAGCGACTGCGGGCCTCGTCTTTTCGCTGCGCGAGACGACGAAATTCAAGCGGGCTCAGGAAGCATTTTGCCAGAGCGAAGAGCGTTTCCGCGCTCTGGTGATGGCCAGTTCCCAGACGATCTATCGCATGAGCTCGGATTGGACCGAGATGTATCAGCTTTACGGCCGGGATTTCCTAGCCGACACGGAAGAGCCGAGCCGAAATTGGCTTCAGAAATACATTCCCTCGGACGACCAGCCGCAGGTCGTCGCCGCCATCGGAGAAGCCATCCGGACCAAGAGCATTTTTGAGCTCGAGCATCGCGTCCGACGAGCGGACGGCAGCTTGGGATGGACGTTTTCGCGTGCGGTTCCGCTGATGAGTGCGGATGGCGATATCGTCGAATGGTTCGGTGCCGCCAGCAATATCACCGAGCGCAAACAAGCCGAGGAAGCATTGCGCGAGAACCGGGCCCAGCTCGAGGCGGAATTGCAGGACACTCAGCTCCTGCAGAGCATCAGCGCAGCTCTTCTTCACGAGGACGACATCCAGGCCCTCTACGAAAAAATCATCGACGCGGCGGCGCACATCATGCACTCGGAATACGCGAGCATGCAGATGCTCTACCCCGAGCGCGGCCGCGGCGGCGAGCTTCGGCTGCTGGCGTTCCGCGGGTTCAATCCGCAAGCGGCAAAGTTCTGGGAATGGGTAAGCGCTGACTCCTCGGATTCGACATGCGGCGCGGCCTTGCGCACGGGCCGGCGCGTCATCGCGCCGGACCTGGAGAACTGCGATTTCATGCAGGGCACCGAGGATCTCGCGACATATCTGCAAACCGGAATTCATGCCTGCCAGACGACGCCCCTGTTCTCGCGGAGCGGCAAGCTGGTGGGCATGATTTCCACGCACTGGCGCTGCCCGCACCAGCCGTCCGAGCGGGATTTGCGCCTGTTGGATATTCTCGCCCGGCAAGCCGCCGACCTCATCGATCGCAAGCGGGCCGAGGAAGCGTTACGCGAGAGCGAAGAGAAATACCGCACTCTGTTCGAGTGCATGGACGAGGGCTTCTGCACCATCGAGGTGTTGTTCGACGAAAGCGAGAGACCCGTGGATTACCGGTTCCTCATCGTCAATCCGGCTTTCGAGCGGCAGAGCGGAATTCGGGACGCGGTCGGCCGGCGAATACGGGAAATCGCTCCGTTGCTCGAGGAACACTGGTTCGAGATCTTCGGAAAGATCGCGCTGACGGGCCAACCGATGCGCTTCGAAAATTTCGCCGCGCAACTTCATCGCCATTACGACGTGTACGCGTTTCGGATTGGCGCGCCATCCGAAAGAAAAGTGGCGGTTCTTTTCAACGACATCACTCGGCGCAAACTGATTGAGGAGACCCTGCGCAAGGCCGATCGCCGCAAGGACGAGTTTCTGGCGATGCTGGCCCACGAACTCAGAAACCCGCTGGCGCCGCTCCGCACCGGCTTGCACGTACTGCGGAAGTCCGACGGCACAAACCCCGCGACGGAACGCACCCAGATGCTGCTCACGATGATGGAACGGCAGGTGAATCACCTGGTCAGGCTGGTGGACGATCTCTTGGAGGTATCGCGCATTACCCAAGGCAAGATCGCCCTGAAAAAAGAGCGGGTCGATCTGGCGACCATCGTCGGCCATGCCGTCGAGACCAGCCAGGCACTCATCGAGGCCGGCAACCACACGCTTGAAGTTTCGCTCCCGCCGGAACCCGTGTGCCTCGACGCCGATCCGGTGCGGCTCACTCAGGTGTTGTCGAATCTCCTTAACAATGCCGCCAAGTACATGGCAGCGGGCGGACACGTTTGGCTCCTGGCGGAGCGGCAAGGGCCGGACGCCGTGGTGAGCATCCGCGACGAAGGCATAGGCATCTCGGCCGAAATGCTGCCTCATGTCTTCGATCTGTTCACCCAGGCGGACCGTTCCATCGACCGGTCGCAAGGCGGGCTCGGCCTCGGGCTGTCCCTAGTGCGCCACCTGGTCGCGTTGCACGGCGGTTCGGTCGAAGCGAGGAGCGAAGGCCCCGGCCTAGGCAGCGAGTTCGTCGTCCGCCTGCCGCTGGCCTGGACCCGACGCTGATCGCCCCTAACGGCGATGGTCAGAACGAAGACCGCCGCCGTGCTCGCATCGCTTTCAATAAGGATTTTTTTAGGGTGGGTTTAGGCCGCGAGGCCGTAACCCACCGAGCGGCCTCGAACCGGTGGGTTACGCGGAGCCTGTCCTGAGCCTGTCGAAGGGCCTGTCCCGAGCGAAGCCGAGGGGCTAACTCACCCTGCGATTAGAGCAGTTTCCATTCGTACGTGATGATTGATTGCAAATGGCCTTAGAGCATTTTCATACCTACTGTACGGGCACTCGCGAGTAGGTCGGGAATCCCTTCCCGACGGTGCAGTTGGGTCAACGGGTTCGTCGGCAAAGGATTGCCGACCTACATATCCGAATCCCTTACACCGATTCGGAAAACGCTCCCACAAGCCGTAAACCAATCCGACAGCCGCTCTAATGTTCACTTGAGTGTCGGATGGAATAAGCCTTGAAACGGCATTCCTCCGTATACTGTCCGAAACCCTTCAAGGAAAATCCATGCGCGAAATCGAAACGCTGATTGCCACATTATCGGGCTGGGTATGGGGACCACCCATGCTCGCCCTGTTGGTGGGAACCGGGCTGTACCTGACGATATTGCTGCGCGGCGTGCAGTTCCGCGCCCTGCCCCGAGCCTTTAGCCTTATCTTCGCGAAGGATCACGGCCACGCCGGCGATATCAGCCATTTCGCCGCGCTGATGACGGCGCTTGCGGCCACGGTAGGCATAGGCAACATCGTCGGTGTTGCCACGGCCATCACCCTCGGCGGTCCCGGCGCGGTGTTCTGGATGTGGCTGACGGGTCTGGTGGGCATGGCCACCAAGTATTCCGAGGCGGTGCTGGCGGTCAAGTACCGCGAAAAGGGAGAGTACGGCATGCGCGGCGGGCCGATGTACTATCTGGCAAAGGGTGCCGGCCTGCCTTGGCTGGGCAGACTGTTCGCGGTCTTTACCGCGCTGGCCACCTTCGGTATCGGCAACATGACGCAGGCCAATTCCACTGCCAGGATACTCGAAAGCACCTTTCACATTACTCCACTCGCCACGGGGCTGGTGCTGATGGTACTGACGGCACTGGTGATCCTGGGCGGCGTCCGCTCCATCGGCCGGTTCACCTCGCTGCTGGTTCCGTTCATGATCGTCGGCTACATCGGCGCCGCGCTGGTGGTGCTGGTCCTCAATGCCGCCGAAATTCCGCATGCGCTGTACCTGATCTTTTACCACGCCTTCAATCCGATCGCGGCCGGTGGTGGCTTCGCGGGTGCTACCCTCGCCACCGCCATGCGTTACGGCATCGCACGCGGCGTGTTCTCCAACGAATCCGGACTCGGTTCGGCGCCCATCGCGGCAGCGGCCGCGCGCACCGACGGTCCGGTCAAGCAGGCGCTGGTGAGCATGACGCAAACCTTCATCGACACCCTGGTGGTGTGCACCATGACCGCCCTGGTGATCCTCACCGCGAACCCATGGATGCAAGACGTCAGTGCCGGAGAACTGACCAGCGCCAGCATGGCGGAAACGCTGGGCAGTACCGGGACCTTCATCGTCGCGCTCGCCACGGCGCTTTTCGCCTACTCCACCCTGATAGGCTGGAATTATTACGGCGAAAAAGCGGTGGAATACCTGTTCGGGCCGCGCTCCATCCGCATCTACCGCATCTTCTTCGTTGCCGCCGTAATCGTTGGCGCCACCACCAGCCTGGAATTCGTCTGGAACTTCTCCGACCTGATGAACGGCATGATGGCCATTCCCAACCTGATCGGCCTCCTATTGCTGTCGAAAGTCATCAAGGCAGAAACCAACCGCTATTTCAAACAGGAAAGCCGGCCTGAGAGTAGCGCGGCGCCTGAAACAGCCGCCAGGTCTTCGCCTAAGGCGCGACGGTCTGCTCGGGCAACATCGGGAGATCCCCGCACCTGACCGAACGGCGGCGCGCAAGTTTCGCCCAAAGCGGTAAACGAGCAAGAACGGCCGATCAGACCTGAATGTGGCCTCGCCGCCACCGGTATTTGCTGGTCCGCAGGAATTGGCCGAGTGCCGGCAGATTACGATGAGATTGATCAATGCGCGGCGTTCGACCTTATGCAAACCTTTGCCTTTGCATAATCGTCCAAATGCATGGGAGAAGACCTGATGTTGATCGCGTCATTAACCTTAATAGGTATCGTCGTTACCCGTGTTGCAAAATCGGTAACGCGTCTTTCGATCCTTCGTTCAAGAAAGGCCGCGGACGGCTATCTACAGAGTCTTGCGCCTTCGCCGATATCGAGACGCCGCAAAGCCAATCAGCGCTAGGCCCGATGCGATACCGAACAGGCTTACGATTCGTGTCGTCAAGCGCTCTACGCCGGAGTCGGCGCCGACATTGAGCGGGATTCTCAGTATGTCTTGTTCCGGAACGGCATCTGTTCCACCCTTGATCAGGTAGATCGCGTAATACCCATTCGTATCAAGGTCAAAATGCGATTCGATGACACCTTTGGAATAAGTTTTGGCGAGAACCTCCGATATGGTGCGCAGATCCTTGAAGTTTTCAGCATCGCTTTCATCGCCGCCCGTAAACTCCTGTTCGACGATCCGGATGCCGATAGGCATGCTCCTCGGTTCGTTACCGACCAGATCCGCTGTAAAAAACACCTTGCCGGGTGTTGGTATATCTTGGCAGTACGAGCGGAATAACTCTTTCGTTAATCTTGCATCCTGGTTTTCGTCGGACGGCTGGAGATGCACGCTGAAATAGACAGACGCTCGGCCGGGGCGTGGCGTCGAGAAAGGACTCCCGACCTACAGGGTGCTACAGTCGTAGGTCGGCAATCCTTTGCCGACGAACCCGTTGGCCCAACTGTACCGTCGGAAAAGGATTTCCGACCTACTCGCAAGTACCCGTACAGTAGGTATGAAAATGCTCGAGCGGGGAGCTCCCCAGGTGGTCGGAAATGATGTGATAGGCGTGGCCGCCCCGGATGAGGTACGCCGGTACGTTGCCCTTATCGGCATAGACGAAGGCGCTGACGATCTGGTTCTCACCGTCCAGTTCGGCGATCGGGCGGAGCCTGTCCTGGTAGAGGAAGCCTTGGACCGGAGTCCCGTTCACCTGCTTGCCGATGCGCCGGTGTTGGCCGTCGATCCGGTAGTCGATCACCGTGCCGGCTGGCAGGGTGACGTGCCTTAAGTTGCCGAACAGGTCATAGGTAAAGCCAGTGACCAGCCCGCCCACCGTTTTCGATGTCAAGTCGCCGTTGGCAGTGTAGGTATAAGTTCGCGATCGATGCCTATGCGGAGTTTAATCGAAGGGCACTTCGTGGCTCACCGCATTCAATGCAGATTCTTCTGACCAGTGATTTTAAACTCCGGCAAATCTTCTAAACATTCCGTAACGATAAATACCGAAAGATCCGGAATGTTAATTGTATATTGCTTCTCAGAATTCCTATTATTTTTTTTAAGAATAGCATCAAATCCGAACACCTGAACACGAGTATAAGGGTTATGGCTTGGCTCCTTTTCAAGCATAACCATTACATCGTTAGCTTTTCTGACCATTGAAGGACCAAGCTCAGAAAATATTACTTTCTTATTAGGTTCGCTGACCTTCTCGAAAACATAAATAACTTCATCAACCGCTTCGTCAGCATTAATAGCAGGAAAAATACCGTAAATAAATCCGCGTTTCGAGCTCTTTTCCTTTGAATATGAGACTACCCAGTTTTTTGGACGATTAACAATAGCACTTCCAACGAAAATCGTGTCATATATCCTCAAATATTTCTGGACAAATAAAGCACTCCTGTCGATGTCAAACGATGCCAACGAAATTATGCACACTGCGACAAGAAGAACGAAACTCCGCCGAATTTTCATAGAGCAAGAAATTTGGTTGCGATCTTTAAGGGTCTTTGAATGTTGGGACGGGGTCAGCAAGAGCTCCTCCAGCATATGTCCCAGGAACCTGTGCGCCTTTCAGCGCAGCGTCTGCTGCTGATTTCGTCAGGTCCTTAATCGCATCAGAGGTTGCATTTGGGCAATAATTCTTCGGGATTGGTTTGCCCGCTAGAATGTTGCTCATCACTTCATCGTCGTCACGTTTAGCCTTCTTCACGCGTTCCGCGTCTCGCATACCTTCTGAGTACGCGTCGATAAAATCATAAATTGCTTTTCCAGCAGCAATAACAACGACAGCGGCCGCTATTTGCTGAAAAAGTTGCCCATCCGAGTCGATCCAATTCACCGGGTCATTCAAGACATATCCGTATAAGTTAGTGTCCCCGCCGGCAAACCTTATCGGATCCTTCGTCGTCCAGCGCCCCGTCTCCGGATCATAATCCCGCGCGCCGAAACGGACCAGGCCGGTGTCGCGGTCGTAGAGGCCGCCGGCATAGCCGAAGGGCTGGAAGCCGGGGTTCGTGTCGAGGATGACCTGGCCCCAAGGGTCGTAGTCCAGCCGCTGCATCACGGTGCCGTCGGCCGTGTTAACGACGAGCCGGGGGCTACCGAGGTGATCCGTGAGGATCCGGTAGGTGTTACCGCCCCGGATCAGGTAGGCCGGCACGTTGGCCTTATCGGCATAGACAAAGCGGCTGACGATCTGGTTCTGGCCATGCAGTTCCGCGATCGGGCGGAGCCTGTCCTGGTAGAGGAAGCCTTGGACCGGAGTCCCGTTCACCTGCTTGCCGATGCGCCGGTGTTGGCCGTCGATCCGGTAGTCGATCACCGTGCCGCCCGGCTGGGTCACCTGCCTTAAGTTACCGAAACCGTCATAGCGGAAGCCGGTGACTTGCCCGCCCACCGTTTTCGATGTCAAGTCGCCGTGGGCGGTGTAGGCGTAGGCGGCTCCGTTGTAGCTCGTGAGCCGGTCCTGGGCGTCGTAGGTGGCGACTTCGACACCGTTGACGGTGGTCCGGTTGCCGTTGGCGTCATAGCCGTAGGTGGCCTGGACGGCTCCGTTCTGCCTGACTTCAGCTCGTGTAGATACCGTATTAGCGTCAGCGTAATGCGCCGAATGGACCGCTCTCATACGGCGGAAGGGTTATCCGGGCGCTCCCCGGACAACCGTTTGCGATTGGGATACGCGAGTACGCTATTTCGCCCTACGCGGGCTAACCCTTTTACGGGTTGATTACGCTCGTTGCAATAGCTTTTATAGTCTGCTGTTGTTGTGTTTTGAACTCATCAAAATTGTCTTGACTTCCGTGATACTCAACTAAAATCTTGCTTGCTTGCACTTTGCAAAATACGTGGAACTGCCGATTATCCAAAGTCTCTGAAGTACCTTCGAACTGAATGCATGTTACAGGCACGCCATTCTCAATATAGGAGTATTTCTTATAGTTCTCGCAGTTTATTCTTGCACACAACTTACTTAATGCTTCTGATAATCGGTCAATATCAAATTTTGCATCTCCAATCATAATATAGCTTTCATTAGGGAAGGTTGTTTTAGATGTGTCAAATTTACCGATTAATATAGGCTGATCATTCGAAATTGAAAATAAAGATGAATCAGTATTTGGGAAAACAAAATAATCATCATCGACAAATAGCTTTATGTTACGCCAACAAATCTCTTTTCCTATCCACATTTTCCAACCATATCTTAAGATATGGTTGGAAAAGTAGTTAACTAGAAACGCGACCCCAATTACGATCAAAACCTTAGCGATAGAATTCGAGTTAATTGTCATGCTCATTAATTAATTGCTTAGATTAAGGGCAGCGCTTTGAGGCTATCTTTGGCAATTTGTTACCGAAATTGAATTCAAGCTTCTTGCTAGCAACACCGAATTCTGATGCATCTTTTGCTAGCTGCTTTGTGGCATCTTGGTATTTATCGTCTGCTTTTTCAGCATTGTTTGGCTCCCCTTTTAATAACTTATCTAGCTCTTGATGTCTTTGTTTCCCTGCGTCATTTGCTTTCTTTGCTGCATTTTGTGCGGTCATAAGATTATCTATGACGTTATAAATTGCATAGCCAGTAGCAATAATACCAATGGCTGCCGCTGGGGATAATGTGCCTTCGGCATCAATAGAATTTATCGGATCATTCAATACATATCCGTATAGGTTGGTGTCCCCACCGGCAAACCGAATCGGATCCTTGGCCGTCCAGCGTCCTGTTTCCGGATCGTAATCCCTTGCGCCGAAGCGGACCAGGCCGGTGTCGCGGTCGTAGAGGCCGCCGGCAAAGCCGAAGGGCTGGAAGCCCGGGTTCGTATCGAGGATGATCTGGCCCCAGGCGTCGTAGTCGAGCCGCTGCATCACGGTGCCGTCTGCGGTGTGGACGACCAGTCGGGGGCTGCCGAGGTGATCGGAAATAATCCGGTAGGTGTGGCCGTCCCGGATCAAATACGCCGGCACGTGGCTCTTATCGGCATAGACGAAACGGCTGACGATCTGGTTCTGGCCATGCAGTTCCGCGATCGGGCGGAGCCCGTCCTGGTAAAGGAAGCCTTGGACCCGAGTGCCGTTCACCTGCTTGCCGATGCGCCGGTTGCGCCCGTCGATCCGGTAGTCGATCACCGTACCGTCCGGCAGGGTCACCTGCCGTAAGTTCCCGAACACGTCATAGCTGAAGCCGGTGACCTGCCCGCCCACCGTTTTCGATTTCAAGTCGCCGTTGGCGGTGTAGGCATAGCCCGCGTAGGATGTGCCGACGAAGGAGGCGCATCGATCGTGAACTCGAACGATGCGGTTCCTGCGTCACCGCATCCTACGCGGGCTTCATGGCGCTTGACCCGTATAACAGTATCTACGCCGGCTTATCGGCATAGACGAAGCGGCTGACAACTTGGTTCTGGCCGTTGAGTTCCGCGACCGATGCGCTTCGTGCCTCAGCGCAACCTATGCGGGCTGTTCCAGTAGTTGACGCAACTTGAAAAGAGCTTCATTTACAACCTTTTCGCTAATGGAGTCCAGAACACCATTATTTTTTTCAAGCGCATATGACCATGCCGACTCCAAATCTGAGATACAACTTGTAAATTGATGCTCCCAATCTGACTCCACTTTCGATAGTGCATCTCTCAAAAAAATAAGATCACCTATCAAAGCGCTCAAGCCAATTGTCCCTTTGGTATAGGAGTCAATCTGCTTATGCATTAATGCTAATTGCCGGATATCGTGTTCATTCACAGCTATCGCTTCCCTGGAATTACGGTAACAACGTCATTACCCTCAACTATTACGGTGATGTTATTGTCTGAGTTGTAAATTCTCGTTCGATCGGGAATAGGATCTGGCGAACGTTGGCCATTCTTAATTGTGTCTTCAATAACTGATGGTGTTAAACCACGATTCTGCATCTGATCTAGTGCATGTCCGCAATACCGGCGACCATTGACAACTGCATCCGGATTACGAGTTTGTTGATATGGAGCATTTTGTAACGGAAATCCATTTCTACCGCTTGGCGCACTTGCAGGGGGCGCAAATTTAGCTCCCCCTAAACCGGCGCCAAAACCACTGCCGCCACCACCGCCACCCCCACCTCCCGGACCGAATGGGCCAAAAGGGCTGGCAGGATCGGTGTTAACAAGCCCTAAAGGATCAACCCAATTGATCGGATCATTCAGAACATAGGCATAGAGATTACTATCGCCGCCGCGGAACCGTATCGGATCCTTCGCCGTCCAGCGCCCCGTCTCCGGATCATAATCCCGCGCACCGAAGCGGACCAGGCCGGTGTCGCGGTCGTAGAGGCCGCCGGCAAAGCCGAAGGGCTGGAAGCCCGGGTTCGTATCGAGGATGATCTGGCCCCAGGCGTCGTAGTCGAGCCGCTGCATCACGGTGCCGTCTGCGGTGTGGACGACCAGTCGGGGGCTGCCGAGGTGATCGGAAATAATCCGGTAGGTGTGGCCGTCCCGGATCAAATACGCCGGCACGTGGCTCTTATCGGCATAGACGAAGCGGCTGACGATCTGGTTCTCACCGTCCAGCTCCGCGATCGGGCAGAGCCCGTCCTGGTAGAGGAAGCCTTGGACCGGAGTCCCGTTCACCTGCTTGCCTATGCGCCGGTGTTGGCCGTCGATCCGGTAGTCGATCACCGTGCCGTCCGGCAGGGTGACGTGTCTTAAGTAGCCGAACGCATCATAGCTGAAGGCGGTGACCTGGCCACCCACCGTTTTCGTTTACAGGTCGCTGTTGGCGTCATGACCGTAAGTTCGCGATCGATGCGGTTCGTGCCTCGGCGCATCCTATGCGAGCTGGCTCGCCAAATTGCACAGATCATTCCTCCCGAGCTCATATACATTGGCTCAGTTCGTGTAAAACTTCAGAGGCAGAGTGGGTAATGACACTCCACTCTTGGCTATCAAGTAAAACTTTTATATCAATATTTTCTATTGCCTCATAATCGAAACTATTTAGAAGATTTCTTAATCTATTGAGGCTTACTTTTTGTTGGCTTGTTAATCCAAATTGATCCGCATAGTTATCAATTAGGTTATCAAGATCGTAGTCATCAAAAATCTGGCAATAGATTTCATCTAACGAGGGAAAACAGATATTCTCATGAAGGACCCATGCTCTATACTGCTTTTCTGCATTTGCGATGTTACCAATGACTGATAAGATCCCTGAAATCCATTTTTCTCTGTCCATCATGGCAAAAACCCTCTTACGACCATTCTTCTCTTTGAATCATGGGAATGGGAATTTAAACTCGTTTATAGGAATGTGAGCTTCCGGGGAATTCGTATTAACGGGATTCCCATTAATATCGTAAGCTGTACCATCTTTCGTGTATTTGAAATATGGCTTCTGTTGAGCCGGATTTGGACTATTAGGATTTCCTGGCATAAATCGGAACCGCTCGTGAGGGTTGTTTGGATTAATGCATTGGAGTCCACCTCCCTTTTTGGTTGGCTTCAATATCCAATCAGGTGGCAGTCCAGCAGGGGGCTGAACCGGAAGCTCACCGTTTCCTAATTCATTGACGTGAAATAGTAAATCTAGCACTAGACTGCCCGGAGAGATCGGCAATTTTTCGCCTGCCAGCCCAAGAGCATCAATCCAATTTATCGGGTCATCCAGAACATAGGCATACAGATTCGCATCGCCTCCTTCGAACCGAATCGGATCCTTGGCCGTCCAGCGTCCTGTTTCCGGATCGTAATCCCTTGCGCCGAAGCGGACCAGGCCGGTGTCGCGGTCGTAGAGGCCGCCGGAAAAGCCGAACGGCTGGAAGCCGGGATTCGTGTCGAGGACGACTTGGCCCCAGGCGTCGTAGTCCAGCCGCTGGACGACGGTGCCGTCGACCGTGTTGACGACGAGCCTGGGACTCCCAAGGTGATCCGAGATGATCCGGTAGGTGCTGCCGCCCCGGATCAGGTAGGCCGGCACGTTGGCCTTATCGGCATAGACAAAGCGGCTGACGATCTGGTTCTGGCCATGCAGTTCCGCGATCGGGCGGAGCCCGTCCTGGTAGAGGAAACCTTGGACCAGGGTGCCGTTCACCGTTTTACCGATCCGTCGGTTGCGTCCGTCGATCAGGTAGTCGATCACCGTACCGCCCGGCAGGGTCACCTGCCGTAAGTTGCCGAACACATCATAGCTGAAGCCGGTGACCTGCCCGCCCACCGTTTTCGTTTTCAAGTCGCCGTTGGCGGTGTAGGCAAAGGCGGTCCCGTTGTAGCTCGTGAGCCGGTCCTGGGCATCGTAGCTGGCGACTTCGAGCCCATTGAGGTGGGTCCGGTTGCCGTTGGCGTCATAGCCGTAGGTCGCCTGGACGGTCCCGTTTCTCCTGACTTCAGTCAAGCGGCCCGCGAGGTCGTAAGTGTAGACGGTGGTATCGGTCTGGCCGTTGACGGTCTCGGTCTTCTGGGTGATCCGGCCGAGGGCATCTCGGGTGTAGCCAGTCGAAAAGACGGGGCTGCTGTCGACATTGGCCGTGTAGCCTTGCACCTCGCCGAAACCGCTGTAGGTGAGGCTGTCGGTGACCGTCCCGAGCGCTGTGCCGGTCAAGAGACCGTTTTGGGCATGGCGCGTCAGGGTCAGGGCACCGGCCGAGATCAACAGGCTGTCGGCATCGTAGCCGTAGGCGATGGGATCGGCGCCGTTGAGTTTGATGTCCTTGATCCGGAAGTCGGTGTCGTAGGCGTAGCCGACCGTGCCAGCGATGGACCCGGTCCAGGCGGTTTGGGTGAGGAGCGCGCCGTCATAGGCATAACTGAGCCCGAGGCTTCCCGGTGCGGTCAGGGCTTGCAGGCGCCCGGCGGAATCGTAGGCGTAGGTGGTCTCGCCGTGGGGCGCCGTCACCGTCTGGAGCCGTCCGCCCGCATCGTAGGCGAAGGTCACGGTCTCGCCGCCGGGTCGGGTGATCTGGGTGAGTTGCTTGTCCCGGTTGTATTGGTAGTGGGTGGCCGGGTCCGCCGCCTCGACCGTGGGCGGGGTGTAGTGCTCGGTCTGGTCGAGGGGCGTGTAGTCGAAGAGGTGCGCGGGCTGGCCCGGCGGCAGGAGCGAGGTGAGATTGCCGTTGGCATCGTAGCCGAACTGCACGGACCGGCCGTCGGGCAGGGTCTTGAGGGTAACCCGGCCGGCCAGGTCGTACTCGTAGCTCACGGTTCGACCGAGCGGATCGGTGACGGTGTGGAGCCAGCCTTGGCTCGGGCCGTCGGCGTAGTAGTCGTAATGCACCGTGCGTGCGTCTATGCCCTGGCCGCGGATCGCCTCTTGCCGCCGTCCGCGGGCATCATAGACGAACTGCTCCGGCTCCAGCCCAGGGACTTGACGACTCACCGGTCGGCCTCGGTCGTTCACGATGGTGGTGAAGGTCCGTCCCACCGGCGAGGTGGCCGTGAAGGTCCGGCTGAGGACGTCGAAGACCGTTCGGGACGTTTTACCGTTCACCGTTTGAGTCTCGGTGAAACTGGTGAGGCTTAAGAGGTCATTGCCATTGGCCAGCGTGACACTGCGGCTCTCGCCGAGGGAGGCTGTCAGCCCGCCAGGGGTCTTCACGGTGGTGGCTTTGGCCAGTGGCGACAACATGCCGAAGCGTGGGTCGGGGCCTTCCAGCACGGTCGTGACGGTGCCGTCCGAATCCGTGGTGGTGTCCTCGCCGGTGGTCTTGAACAGCCGGTCCAATACGGTGCCGTCCGGATAGGCGTTGAGCTGCCGGCGATCGCCGGTGGCAAGATACTCCACGCCAAACGTGGTGGTCCGTCCCTCGGCCGTGGTCATGGCAGTGCTATACCCCGAACTCCCTTGGGACCGGAGCAGCGTCCAACCGCCGCCCCCGGCGTTGACATCCTGGATCAGCCGTCCCCGATCATCATAGGTAAAGGTATTCGTGTGCCCCTTCGGGTCGGTAAAGCCGGTGAGAAGGCCATCCGCGGTGTAGCTCATCGCGTGAGTTTCGCCGGCGGGATTCACAACCGTCGCGAGATGGCCATCGGCGTCGAGGGTCAATTCGGTGCGCTGGCCATCCGGGACGACAATGGCCGTGGGGTTGCCCGCCGAGTCGCGCTCGATATGCGTAATGCCGCCATCGCGGTCCAGGATCTCAGACAACTGGCCCGTACTGTCATAAGTAAAGCTGTACAGGACGGCATTCGTCAAAGCATGAAGAGTACGAAGGTGCTTGCCGCGAAAATCGAAATGATAGATTTCGGCACCATCACTCGATGGAATAAGAAGATCGTTTCGGTCTATCCCTGGGAAAGGCGGTTTAATTGCTTGGACGATATGTTTACCCGCGTCCGCGACATAAAGACTGCCTTCCTTGCCAAAAGCAATTCCTCGAAGCGCCGAGAAGGAGGCTCTCGTGGCCGGTATGCCATCGCCACCAGTCCCTCCTCCTGCAATCCTGTTAATGATGCCGTCGGATTTTACCCGTAAGACCCGCCGTGCATCGGCAATGTAGAAGCTGCCATCGGTCCCGACCACGATATCTTGGGGCAGGGTTAACCCCGCCTTAATCGCCGGACCACCATCATAAGCACTGCTCCAACCAGCGAACGCACTGCCCGCCACGGTGCTGATGATGCCATCGGTGTTTATTCGGCGAATGCGGTAATGGCCCGTGTCTGTGACGTAGAGGCTGCCATCTATGGCGATAGCGATGCCCTGAGGATGATAGAAGCTTGCCTCTGTGGCCGGCCCGCCATCACCGCTAAACACTCGTGTTCCGTTGCCGCCCATAGTGGTGATGATGCCGTCGGGACCGATTCGGCGGATGCGGTCATTACCGGAGTCTGTAATATAGAGGCTGTTGTCTGGGCCAACGGCGATCCCCCAGGGCTCATTGAACTGCGCCTCGGTCGCGGGTCCGCCGTCGCCGCTGAAACCCCGTGTTCCGTTGCCGGCCACGGTGCTGATGATGCCGTCGGGGCCGATTCGGCGGATGCGGTTATTGTAGCTATCGGCGATGAATAGACTGTTATCGGGCCCAAAAGTGATGCCCACCGTACCGTTTAGCTGTGCTTCCGTCGCGGGTCCGCCATCGCCACTGAATCCCGGAAGGCCCCCTCCAGCTACGGTGGTAATAATACCGTTCGCGTTGATGCGGCGAATCCGATTATGCGCAAAATCCGAGACATAAAAGGATCCATCTGGACCCACGGCAAGGCTCCATGGCCAATACAATCCCGCTTGGGTGGCGGGCCCATTGTCGCCACTCGTGATGGCAATTCCAGTGCCGGCCACTCGAGTGATGATATTTGCAACATCATCGGCTTTGGCATGTTGCCCGTTTCCAAGCCAGAGCGTTCGGTCAGTTACATCGTAGGCGTGATGGACGCCTAACGTCCACGTGCCCAGTGACTTGGATGCCGGAACAGCATGCACTAGATTTTCTTGCCATCTGCGCTCCAGGGCCAAGGCAGGCACCCCACGGGTCCCTATTATCCTGGTAGTCGTACTGGCGACACGAGCAAAGCTCCGCTCCAACTCCGCCGAACGGGCCGGGTAATAGACAACATTGTAACGATAGCGTACCCCAATCGTGGCTCGACTGGCCCCGGTAACAGGGCGGCCGTAGGCATCGAGGCCATCCCACTCGAAGCTGTAGGACTGGTTCGGGGCTACCGGAAACGTTTGGGTGAACGTGCGCCCGGCGACGGTCACGATGAGCTCAATACCCTTGACACTCGCCGGGAGATTGGTATCCGCCACGGGAATGTCGATGACCTTGCTCGGTTTATACCCTGGGGCGCGCTGGCTTTGATAATGCAAGGTGTAAGGCGTGCCGGTGATGGGAAGCTCCTCGCCCACCGTCTGCGCCTGCGGGTTGATGCTGCAGCCCGTGCAGTCGTCGCTGTCTTTGTCGGGCGGCGTCTTGTTCTTCGTCTCATCCGGCGCGGGCGGCGCGGTGGCATCGGCGGGCGGGCCATAGGGCCAATTGAAATCCCACGGCGTGAAGTGGGTTACCGCCACCCGCCAGAGGCTCTTGCCGACTGGGTAAAGCTGGGCCAGCCGGGCGCGTTCGGCGTCGGTGATCCCGAGGGCGGCGAGTGTCGCGGCATCATCTTCGAGGGTGTCGCCGTTGGTATCGAGACTGGCGAGACTATCGGCGATCGATAGGATCTTGATCACCTTGCCGTTATCCGACGGCATCCAGGCGGCCTTGTCGCGGTCGTACCAGCCCGCCGGCACGATCTCGCCCACCGGGAAATTGAGGAAATTGTCAATATAGACCGGCACCGGCTGATTGAAGCTGACCGTCTTTGCACCCACGGCGATCGCCTCATCTGCCGAGAGTTCCACCGCATAGGTATAGCCCGAGGTCGGCGGCAGGGGACCGGGCATGGTCTTGGGGCCGTTCTCGCCCACCGTGTATTCGGTGGCTCGGACATGCAGCGTACTGAGCGGCTGCTGGGTGCCGTCCGGCAGGGTCAGCACGGCTTGGGTGCCCTGCGGAAACAGCACGGTGGCCTGGCGGCTGCCGTCGGCGTCACTCATAACGCTCCCTTGCGCCACCTGAAAAGGTTGAGTGGTGTCCGCCAGATCGATGGCGCTGACCTCTGGGTCGAGCGGGATCAACACGACGTCTTCGGACACGGCGAAGTCCTGCCACGGCACGTCGAGTTGCCGTTGGGCGGGGAGGAAACCGGGTTTGGCGTAGTCGAGGGTCAACAGGCCGCCGCCGTTGACTGCGAGGTCGAATTGGCCATCGGCACGGCTCAGTGTTTGGCCGAATTCAGGGTGGTCCTTAACGGTGACGGTCACGCCCGGCAAGGGGGCGTTGGCCTTGTCCCGCACGGTCCCGCGGAACACGGCGGCACGCTTCGGTTCGATCGTGCCCTCGGTGACGCCGGTCTGGATCGGGTTGGGACCGGTGTACAGGAATTTTGTTGCATCGGCCACCGGGGTGGCGACGGTCGGATCGAGGGGCGGGGCCACTTGGGCGGGATCCGGCGGCAAGTTTCCGCTGCTGCCGCCGCTGACCACGATCTTAAAGCTCTGGCTGGCCGTACCGCCCCGCCCGTCGCTGACCGTGACGGTGACGGCAAACGTTCCTTCCGCCGTCGGCGTCCACTGGATCACCCCGGTCGCGACATCGAGGCTCATGCCGGCCGGCGCCGTGGCGAGACTGAAAACCAGGACATCGCCGTCGGCATCGGTGGCGTCGACATCGTAAACATAGCTCTGGCCGACGGTCGCCGCGGTCAACGGGGCGGACGTGATGGCCGGTAGCACGTTGGGCGGCAGCGCCACCTGGATCAGCGCGGTATCGGGGTCGCTCGCAAGCTGCCCGTCGTGGACGATCAACTGGGCCACGTAATCGCCGGGGCGGTCCGCCAGGAAGGTCGTCGTGGACGTGAGCGGATCGCTCAACACCGCTTGGCTACCGTCCGGCGTGCTCACCAAGGCCCATTGATAGCTCAAGGGACCGCCGTCCGGATCGCTGGACCCGGCGCCGTTCAGGTGGATCGTGGTGCCGGCGAGGGCGGACTGGTCGGGGCCGGCATCGGCGACGGGCCGACTGTTGACGGTGCTGACGGTCACCGTGTCGGGATAGCTGTCGAGCTGTCCGTCACGGACGATGAGCTGGGCGACATAGGAACCTGGCCGATCGACGGTGAATGCGGGGGTCGCGGAGTCCGAGGCGGCAAGCGCGGCGGCGCTTCCTTCGGGTACGGAGGTCAGGGACCAGTGATAGCTGAGAACGTCGCCGTCCGCATCAAGCGAACCCGCCCCGTCGAGTTGGACCAAGGTGCCGACCGGCACGCCCTGGTCCGGACCCGCGGCCGCAATGGGTCGGCTGTTGAGGGTGGTAATGACGACCGTATCCGGGTCGCTGTCGGCGGATCCGTCGTTGACGATGAGCTGGACCACGTACGCGCCGGGCCGGTCCACGGCGAAAACGGGTTGAATCGCCGCGGAGTCGGACAGGGCCGCGGCGCTGCCCTCCGGTTGATTGATCAAGGCCCAGCGGTAAGTCAAGCGGTCGCCGTCCAGATCGGTGGAACCGCTGCCGTTCAAGGTGACGGCGTCGCCGACGTAGACGCTTTGATCGGGGCCCGCCTCGGCGACAGGTTTTGAATTGAGAGTGGCGATCGAGACAAAATCGGGTTCGCTGCTGGCCAGTCCATCGTCGACGACCAATTGCGCCGAATAGTAGCCGGGCCGGTCCAGCGTGAAAGCGGGCGTGGCCGAGTTGGGATCGGACAGATGCGCGGCGCTGCCGTCGGGCGCCAGAGTGAGGGTCCACTGATAGCTCAGCGGATCGCCGTCCACATCGCTGGAGGCGCTGCCATCCAGGCGGACGGTCGTGCCTACCGGGGCAGTTTGGTCGGGACCGGCATTGGCCACCGGGGCACTGTTGACCGTGCTGACGGTGACGGTATCCGGGACGCTCGCCAGTTGCCCGTCATCAACCACGAGTTGGACCGTGTAGGTGCCTGGCTTGTCGATCGTGAACGTCGGATTCACCGCGGTGCGATCCGACAGGATCGCGGTGCTGCCGTTGGGTTTTTCGGTAAAGGTCCATCGAAAAGTGAGAGGATCGCCGTCGCCGTCGCTGGAGGTGCTGCCGTCCAGGTAGACGGTCGTGCCCACCGGGGCGGTTTGATCCGGGCCGGCCTCCGCCACTGGGCGCAAGTCATGACCGAAGCGCCACTCCAGCAGCGAGGGGCGGAATTTGACATTGGCAGGCTTTTGAATGGTGAAGGTGTCGCGGCTGACGACGGTGGCACCGGCCGGCACATGGCCGAACGCGAGATCGCCGTCGATCACCACGATACGGGAATCGCGGCTGACGAGCCGCGCACTGACGCGGTACGCGTCCACCGCGGCGGTCGAGGTGAGGCTTGCCCGATAGGTATGCTCGAAGAGATTCTTCCGGCGGTGGATCTTTTTGCCGACTTCCTTGTACGAACCGATGGTGAAGCCGGAAGATGATGATCCGCCCTTCCCTTCGGTGGCGACCGTCAACGTTCCCCAGAGAAGCAGTCCGCAGAACGCCAGACACAAGCTCAGCACGAATCCCGCCCTAAACTGAGACAGCCGCTCGATCCCCATCCGTATTCCCCTTTTGTTTTTTCTCGGCCTTGTTCGACGCGCACGTCGATCCTGTCACAGTTTAGTGACACATTTTCGAAGTTGAAGCCAAGAGCTTGTAAGCCTCGGCGGATCTTTTTGTGAGCGTAGGCTTACATGAAGGGCGAGCCCTTGTTGCAAGGGGGATTGCGGCTGATCGGTGGCTGAATCAGCCCGTTACGTCGGGAAGGGATTCCCGACCTACTTGGTGACGCAGTTGTAGGTCGGCAATCCTTTGCCGACGAAGATGCTCGGCCGGGACGTGGCGTCGGGAAGGGGGGCTTCGGCGCTCCAATCGCAAACGGTCATCCCAGGAGCGCTGGGATGACCCTTCCAATCGCAAACGGCCTGGCCGGGAGCGCCGGCCACGCCCTTCCCGAAGACGCCGTTTGCGATTGGAAGGGTCGCGACTAAAGCGACCGTTTGCGATTGGGAAGGATTCCCGACCTACAGGGTGCATGGTCGTAGGTCGGCAATCCTTTGCCGACGAACCCGTTGGCCCAACGAAACCGTTGGGAATGGATTCCCCGACCTACTCGCGAATGCCCGTACAGTCGGTATGAAAATGCTCGAGGCGCGACGACGCCGTGGGGCCGCCCCCACAAGAAGGAGCAACGTCGCCAGGGTGGCCCGCCAGCCGTGCAATCGGGTGCGTAGCGGCTTCACCAAACGGTGAGATCGGTAGAAGGTAGGACGGTCAGAATTTATACGGCTTTTCTACTCCTTCTAAGCCGTCAACAGCCGGTTCTAGGAGAATCGTTCAAATGCGTGGTAGAAGACCTGATGTTGATCGCGTCATTAACCTTAATAGGTATTGTCGTTACCCGTGTTGCAAAATCGGTAACGCGTCTTTCGATCCATCGTTCAAGAAAGGCCCCGGAGGGCCATCTAAAGAATCTTGCGCCTTCGCCGAAAGCGAGACGCCGCAAAGCCAATCAGCGCTAGGCCCGATGCGATACCGAACAGGCTTACGATTCGTGTCGTCAAGCGCTCTACGCCGGAGTCGGCGCCGACATTGAGCGGGATTCTCAGTATGTCTTGTTCCGGAACGGCATCTGTTCCACCCTTGATCAAGTAGATCGCGTAATGCCCATTCGTATCAAGGTCAAAATGCGATTCGATGACACCTTTGGAATAGGTTTTGGCGAGAACCTCCGATATGGTGCGCAGATCCTTGAAGTTTTCAGCATCGCTTTCATCGCCGCCCGTAAACTCCTGTTCGACGATCCGGATGCCGATAGGCATGCTCCTCGGTTCGTTACCCACCAGATCCGCTGTAAAAAACACCTTGCCGGGTGTTGGTATATCTTGGCAGTACGAGCGGAACAGCTCTTTCGTTAATCTCGCATTCTGGTTTTCGTCGGGCGGTTGGAGATGCACGCTGAAATAGACAGCGAAAAAGTCTGTGGAGGCCAGGCAGCCGATCCGAGCGTTGGTCATCTGCTGCGACGGATTATCGTTGTAACCTGGGCTGGTGCAAGCGGTCACGAGTGCCGTGCAAACCAATAGCGCATAGAGTCGGAATTCTGGCTGAAAAACTTTCATATGCGCCTCGTTAGCCTGCGTCACGGGGTTAGGAGAGCAGGCGGACATGGTAGAAGAACGAAGCGCGGTATTCCATAACCGTAATACGCTTGCTGTCCGTTATGCTCCTGCCATGGTTTTGGGGTCGAACACGATATTTTTGTCGGAGAATCATCGACGACAGATGCTGTATTGCTTCATCCTGATCTATACGGCCGCCCAGCTTCGCTCGAGAAGCCAGAAAGCGGCGAGGGAACCGATGGCGTAGGCGGGCATCAGCCGCGCAAACGAGTACCGGGCGAGCGGCATTTTCCGCAAGAACCTCCACATGAAGAGTACGAGAACGACGAATGCGATCTGACCGAGTTCGATCCCCACGTTGAAGGCGAATAAGGCCAAGGGAATTTCGCCTTCGGGCAGGCCGGCTTCCGACAGCGCCCCGGCAAACCCGAGCCCGTGGAGGAGTCCGAACAGTCCGGCCATGGGCCAGGGATAGGCCCGCAGCAGGCCGGTCTCTCCCGGCCTTGCCAGTTCCACGGCGAGCACGTAGATGCTGAGGGCGATCCCCGCTTCGATCGGCGCGGGCGGAAGCTTGACGAAGCCCAGAACGGCGAGCCCGAGGGTGACGCTGTGTCCCAGCGTAAACGCCGTGATGGTCCAAAGCAGCTTTCTGCCGCCGCCGACCAATAGCGTCAGGCCCAGCACGAAGAGCAAATGGTCGAAACCCGTGAGAATATGCTCGACACCCAGCCTGGCATACGAACCCAACACCGACAGCCTGCTTTCGCGGGCGGGAATCGTAAAACCGGGTTCGTCTCCGGTCAGCACATGGCGCATGGAGCGGCCATCGGCGAGCCGTATCCGGAGGAGAACGTCCGCCCTGCTCGACGGAATGCCCTCGACCTCCACGGATTTGCCCACCAGCCCCTCTGGGCATTGAATCTCCCAGGTCGCTTCGATGCCCGTTCCCGCCTGCTTCACCGCCGGTCTTCCGATACCGTTGCACTCACCGGGGAGCACGGGACGGAGTTCGCTGCCCATGACCCGCATGATGGGCTGTTTCCAGCGTATCTCCACGTGATCCCCGGATGTCTCCTGGAGTTCGAGCAAAGCGGGGGCGAACAAATGCGCCTCGGCCGGGACCGAAAACAGGATCGCCGCCGGCAACAGAAGCCTGGGCCAAAACATGTCGTGCCTTCCCATCATGACTGTCGACCGGGCACGACGATGTCGAACTCGGCCCGAAGCTGCTGCAAACGAAAAGCCAGCCATTCGTCGGCAAGCTTTTCCACAAGACGCCGTCGCACCTGCGTTTTGACTTCCGCCAGAGGGGGTAGATACGGTTGAGTGCGCTCGTGCACGTAAACGAGATGAAAGCCGTAGCGAGAGGGTATCGGACCGCTCCACGCGCCTTCGGGCTCCGTACTGAGAGCTTCCACGAAACGGTACCCGAAACGCCGCGCCAGATCCTTGTTAGTCAGCAAAGGCAGCGACGGCGGTCCGAAAGCCTTGTCGCCCAAGGCGGAAGCCGCTGCCGAAGGGTCGGCGCCCCGCTTCATTCTCTTGAGCAGCGCCCGAGCACGGGCTTCGGTGTCCGAACCATGCGCCAGTCGGTTCACGGAAACCTGGGTGATGCGCGTCATCGCGGGAACCATGAAGGGTTCGGGATTGTTCTGCAAATACGCTTCCATCATCTCCTCGGTCGGCCGGCGCACCCGCACGGCGGCGCGGATCAGGCGCTTCGCCCCGTCGATCAGGATTCGCCGGACCACGGCGTCTCCGTGGTGGAGACCGAGTCCCTCGGCTTCCCCGGCCAACTCCGCCGGCGACTTGGCCTCCTCCGGATTCTGCTCCACGAAAGCCGCGATTTGAGCCAGTCGCCGCTCCGCCACCGGCTGTTTGTCGAGCCCCAAACGCAGGGCATATTGGTAAAGAACCTCCTCGTCCACGAGCGTTTCGAGGAGATGCTTGTCCTCTTCCGGCGTCGGCGTTCGCCGGTACGCCTCCGCGAACTCGCGGCGCGCGAGATCCACGCGATACGAGGGAATCACCAGCCGAGCCCGGTCGGGCGGGTCCATTCGTCCTTGCGGTGCGAACGCCGCGAACAGTACCGCTCCGATGATCAGAAAATGCAGTGCCGGCGAGCGAAGAGCTCTGTGACCTAGGGTGTGTACCAGATGGGTGAACTCCATGCCCGCTCCTGTATGGCCGGTTGCACGATGGGGGCCGTCGTCTGGTTGCTGCAACACGACGCTGCGTATTGAGCCTTGAGCTGATCGATTTCGTTGCCCTGTTGCAGCTTTTGGAGATCATCCCTGCACTGTTGCGGGCGCAGCGGATTCAGACCGAACGCGTTCTGACACCAGAGCGTGCTGTAGCGGCACACGGGTTTTTCGAGAACACGGGCGTAGTAAAACGCACGCTCGTCGGGCTTGAACTGTTTGTCCTCCCACACCGCGCACAGCGACTCGGCTCCTCCGCCCCTGAGACTGCAATCGGGGGTGACGCCGGCCTGAGGGAGGTTGGGACGCCCTCTTTCGCCGGCTACCGTGACGACCGACTCGTGCAGCTCGCCTGCCGCGTCATACCACCCCTTGATGATCTGGATCTGCTCCAGCGGCGTCCGGATGAAATCGTCCCACCAGGCCGCCACGATGAACCGCGGGGCTTTGGCACGGGAGGGTCTCGGCGGGAGGTCGCCGCCCATGGGGACTCCGTCGGCATAGCCGGTCGGCACGAAATCCTTGCCGCACATGGATTTGTCGAAGTTCCAGCCTCCGAAGAAGCGCAGGACGATCCGCGTTCCGCTGGTCCCGTAAGTCTCCTTGCGCTTCAGCGCCTCGAAAATGGAGTCGCGCGAATTCTCCTCCGCCCACGCCACGGAGTGGCCGCCCGAACTGTTTTGGATGGTGGAGGGACGCTGCACGGGGACCGCATCGTCGATGCCGAGGTGCCCCGGAAACCTTTCGTTCTCGGGATGCCAGCCCATGGTGCCGTTATGCGAATCCGAGGATGCCACCACGCCCATCTTGAAGGGATTGACCCCCTCGAATTGTTCCTCCGCCAGTTTCAGTCCGTCCTTCCAGACATTGCGGACGAAGGCGCGCTCGTTGAAAGCCGACGGCGGCAATCCTCCCGCCGATCCGCCGCTGGTTCCGACGCCCGAAGCCGCGGATAGGGAGGTCGTGTCCAGCAGCTCGAAATTGCAGAATTCATCCGCCGTGTCGACGCCTTCCTTGAAGCGGGGATCCCAACGGCATTCACTACTTCCCTTGTTCTGATAGATCTCCACGAGCGGCTCGAACTTGGCGCGTCGAATCGCATCCTCTTTATTGAACGGAGTGAAAAACATCGGAGGAACGAGCCCCATGCCTCCGCCGAGGTTGGAGTTGTGCGGAATGGTCAGGAACTCGCAGCGGCTCGCACGGCCGTCCGTAACGTTCTGCCCCAAGGTGCAGTCCCGCTCCAAGGCGTTCCAAAGCCGTTCCGGAAGCGGAAACGTGATGAATTGACCGGGCGGGACCGGGAACACCTCCGGGTCGTCGGGAACGATGCTGCCCACGTAGCTGGGCGGTTCCCCGACGCCGCCGGGGCCCCCGGAAGTCGGACTCTCGTTAAGTCTGACGCCCATATCGATCGCGGTAATGGGTCGTCTGACCACCTTATCGTTGCGAAAGAAGACGTTACGATGCCAGTTGGCCCCCAGCGGCGTGGAAGTCACCTCGTAGGCGTTGAACGTGGTGAACGAACACCGGCTGCTCCGGTCGTAGAACTCCTCCGCCGCCGCCTGGTGCTCCTGCCATACCGCGAGTTCCGCCGAATCGCATTCATCCGGGTTGTTCACGCAAAGCGGCATCCGCGTCATCTGGCTCACCGGACCGAGGTTCATCATGGTGAGCTGCGTGAACGCATTGGAGGCCAGTTCCCGCTGGAGTTGATTGAACGGCGCGGTGGCCGGAGTCGAAACTTCTCCTCCGAGCGGCTGCCAATAGAACCCGTTGATCATCCGGCAATCCAGTGAGAAACGTCCCTCGGGGTCGGCGGGGTCGGGAGTTCCGAGAAGGTCCTTGCAGATGCCCATCTCGCCGAAGTGCTCCGAATGATCGGTAACGCCGCCCCAATCGATCGGCCGGTCTATGGTGGGCCTGCGCAGATCGTTCGGCAAACCCAGCTCGGGAATCTCGACACCCTGGATTCCGATGATGTTCGGGAGCGTTATCGGGCTTTCGCCCCTGGCGAACGCATAGGCTCCGCGCGGATTGTTGCCGGCCTGTTCGTCGACGAAACGGATGCTCGCGTCGAAAGAGAGGCCGGTATGCAGATGGGTCACGCCGAAAAAGGGTTGGCGCATCGGATCATAGTTGTCGCAACGGGGGCGATAGGCTTCCGGTTCCGTGACCTCGAACGCTTCCCCGACCGTCGGCCAGGCCAAGAGCACCGCGTTCAAGGAAATGGCGAGTGTGACGCGCTTCGACAGAGAGCAGGTTTGCATGTGAAGCTCCTCCATGTATCCGCCGGGTATCCGGCGTTTCCTAGCCGGGTGCAATGGCACCGGATCATCCATGATCGGCTTCCGGAAAAACTCTTCAATCGTGCCGGCGACATTGACACAGAGCGGCAGATCCACCGCGGCAAAGACGTAGGAAGCTTGGCTTGCCTTTTGGTTACTTCGTCCGGCAACGTGAATAGTTAGCCTGTCACGTCGCAAGGGCGCGCGGCTTGCTACGCGAACTGAAAGGAAAAACCCGCCGAATATTCGGCAGTGCCTGTCTAGCCCATTAAAAAAGAAGAATTCGCCCGGGGTCGTGGGCATTATGGGTTGACAATATTTTGCTAAGACATTCGTATATTTCCTGACTCGGTCGTGAGGCATTCGGCCCGAGTTGGTTTACAGGAAAAATGCTCCTAGCATTCATGTCGACGAGCCGCCATTCGCAAATCGGGCGGGACTCACGGTTTCGGACAACAGCGGACGGTCGTCAAGACTAAGTACATTCCGCAAATATTTGCGGAATCTCGACAGATTGGCGGGGTTGTCCTGCAGGTTGCCTATGCCGCAAGACTTCCCTGAATGTACTTAGAGCGTTTTCATCGCGATTGTAAGGCAAAACCGGCTTGGCGGACGTCGTTGGCGCCTTCGGCTCGGGTGAATGGATTCAAGCATTCGTAGGTCGGCAATCCTTTCCCAATCGCAAACGGTCGCTTTAGTCGCGACCCTTCCGACGAAGCCGCTCGGCCGGGACGTGGCGTCGGGAAAGGCGGCTTCGGCGCGATTGGGAAGGGATTCCCGACCTACTCGCGAGTGCCCGTACAGTAGGTATGAAAATGCTCTAGGACGCCATTTTCAAATCACGCTGCCTCCGAGTGCCGGGAAGACTTTGCCGACCTTGTTGAGCAGGTAGTCGCCATAGGTGCCGGTAAAGGCGTGGACGCTCGATCGGTCCCACCGGTGCTCTTCATCGTCTATGACATGCTCCAATTCGGGACTCTCGATCCGTTTTACTTCCGCATCGAAATTCGGATCGAAAAAGAAGGGAAAGGACAGCCGGGAGCGACCGGCGGTATTACGGACCCGGTGAGGCGTGGAGCGGTAGCGACCGCCGGTCATTCGATCAAGCATGTCGCCGATGTTGCACACGAAGGTTCCGGGAACAGGCGGGGCCGCGATCCAGCCCGACTTCGACTTCACTTCCAAGCCGCCGGCATCATCCTGTTTGAGAATGGTCAGCAGGCCATAGTCGGTGTGTTCACCCACGCCCCAGCTGGGCGGAGTACCCACGTTCGCCGGCTCTGGCGGATAGTTGAAGATGCGGAACAGGATCAGAGGATCGGCGGTGTAGCGGTCGGCGAAGTAGGACGCTTCCAGCCCCAAGCTGAGCGCAATGCCCTGCATCAAGATTTGCCCGAGTTGCGTCATCGCCGCCATATACGCGAGCACCGTTTCACGAAATTGCGGGATGTTGGCGGGGAAGAGGTTGGCGCCATGCAGAGGAACGCCGGCCTGGACTCTCGGATCGTCCGCCCCAAGCTCGGCACCGAAATAGAGACCTTCCTTGAGGTCGGGCCGTCCGGAGGTGAGCTCGCCTCCGACCGGAAAATAGCCGCGCCAGGCTCGGCCGGCCCGTTCCATGCGGAGCTCCAGCTTCGTTTCGAGATCCTGTGCAAAAAATTGTCGGCTGAGCTGCTCCAGCCGGTCCTGAAGCGCCTCATCGACGCCGTGGCCCTTGATGTAGAAAAAGCCCATGTCGAGGCAGGCATGTCTGATCTGCTCCGCCACCGTCTCTTTATCGCCGGTGCCCGCTACCAGGGCGTGAACGTCGATGATGGGAAGATTGGAAACCGATTCGGATCCAGCTTCGGTATGAGTCATGGAAACCTCCCGAGGCGGCTGCCGCAGTTTTTCCGAACACGCGGGTATGCCTCTAATTCTCAAATCGCTTTCAATCCGGAATTCATTTTCGTAGGGTGGGTTAGGCGCACATCAGCACTGACCGATGGCCGATCACTGCGCTTCGCGTGCGCCGTAACCCACCGAGCGACCTTCAATCGATGGGTTACGCAGAGCCTGTCCCGAGCGGAGACTAGGGGCTAACCCGCCATCGATGGGTTTCGCTTCGCTCTACCCATCCTACGATGAATATTATCTCGAATGCCGAATGGAATTACGTCGGGAAGGGATTTCCGACCTACTTGTGACACCGTTGTAGGTCGTCAATCCTTTGCCGACGGACACTGCACCCACGACGCGCTACACCAAACCGGAGAATGCTTTAGTTCCCGCTGGCCTTGGTCGGCGCCTTGGCCGAGAAGAACTGCCGAATCCCGTAAAAGATCGCGCGGCAAATCTTCGTCTGATGGGCGGCGTCTGCGAGCTTGCTCTCGCCTTCCGGGTTGGTGATGAATCCGGTCTCGACCAGAATCGACGGGATATCCGGCGATTTCAGCACGACGAATCCCGCCCGCTGGACTTCCGGATGGTGCATGGGGAAGCTCTTCTTCAGTTCCCACAGCACGGCGGATGCGGCTCGCGCGCTCGCCTCGGCGGTGGCGGACTGGGACAGGTCGAGCAGCACTTTCGCCAAGGTGCCGTTCTTGTCCCGCAAGCTCACGCCGCCTATCAAGTCGGCCGCATTTTCCCGTTCCGCCAGCCAGCGCGCCGCCTCGCTGCTGGCCCCGCGCTGGGACAGCGTGAACACCGACATGCCCCGAGCCAGGCCATGCACGTAGGCATCGGCATGCAAGGATATGAACAGGTCGGCCTGCGCCTCTCGGGCTTTCACCAGACGTTCGCGCAGACTGAGAAAACGGTCGTCCTTCCGGATCATCACGGGCTTCATGCCCGGTTCCGCGTAAATCATGTCTTTCAGCTTGCGCGCCATGGACAGCACCACGTCCTTTTCCCGACGGCCGCCGGGACCGACGGCGCCGGTGTCCTTGCCGCCATGACCCGCATCGATCGCGATCACGCGGATCTTGGGCTTCCTGGAACTTCGGCGGACCGGCGCATGTGCTGTCTTCTTCGCGGTTTTGGTCGCGGCACCGGCTTTGGGGGGCTCGGATTCGATCAGTTCGACGATCAGCCGGACTCCCTTTCCGGCGGGGCTGATAAACGCCCTGTGCAAAACTGGGCGCTTCAGGTCGACCGACAATCGAAGCCTTTCCTTGTGAGATGTCGTGCGGATCTTTCCCAAAAAAGGATGCGACGCTGGCGGCTGCTTTACGCTGACTCCGAGCTTGGCATCGGTAATATCCACCAGCAGCCGCCTCGGCTCGGCCCAGCGGATCACCCGGTACTCGGGTTTACCGGTAAATTCAAAAACCAAACGCGCCCGATCCGCCTTATCCGCAGCTCGCAATGCCGTGAGCCGGACCGGTTCGGCCGATACCGACGCTGCGAGGACCATCAGCAAGACGAAACAGCCCGCTCTATCCACAAGTCGCGGCATGATTCCGGGAATAGATTTTTTACTAACTCGGCGGGTAGCAGAGATTGTTCTTCGTAACGATTCGAAACGCTCAGGCGTCGGCCGTATCCACAATCAGCCGTGGAGCGCTTCCCGCAGCGGGAGACGTGCAACATACCCGCCCTATTTTTTGATTTCAAAATGTTTGCACGAACCTGTCAACCCGATTTATCGTACTCCCATAGGTAAAACTACTGATTAGCGCGCCTTGCCCGGTAGCCTAGACGGCCGGAACAGGGCGTTCAGCTTTATTTTATTTTGACATCAAAGTAGACATGACCGAATTCACTGTATCACTGAGACCGGTCCTCTTCGGCGAACTGCTGCTCGATCATTTTCCCGATGGCTCGGTTGTGCTGGGGGGGGCTCCGCTGAATGTAGCCTGCCACCTCCGGGGACTGGGCATACAACCCTTGCTGATAAGCCGTATCGGCGAGGACGAGGGTGGAAAACTTGTTCGCGAGGCGCTTCACGACTGGGATCTGGACGAACGGGGCGTGCAAATCGACCCCGAGCGCATGACGGGAGCCGTGCGGGTGCACATCGAGAAGGGGGAACCCGTGTTCCGCATTCAACCCGAGCGGGCCTACGACTTCATCGAAGCGCACGACGTCCCTCAATTTCCGTCGGGAGGCGCCATCCTGTACCATGGCACCCTCGCCGTGAGAAATCAGGTCTCACGCCAGGCGCTCGATTATCTCATCAAGCGCCATCGTCCCCCGATATTCCTCGACGTCAATCTCCGTTCGCCCTGGTGGAGCGTCGAGCATTTGTGGACCCTGCTGGAACGGGCGAACTGGATTAAATTGAACGCGCAGGAATTGGACACGGTAACCGATATTTACGGCTTGTCCGGCAAGCTTCCCGAAGAGCGCGCCGAAGCCTTGCGAGCCCTCTGCGACGCGGAATACGTGGCGGTGACCCTGGGCGAATCGGGAGCATTCGCCGTCTGCGCCAACGGAAATACGGCTCGGGTGCGTCCCGACGCGTCGATAAAGGTCGTGGACACCGTCGGCGCGGGAGACGCGTTCAGCGCCGCGCTGCTGGTCGGCTTGATGTGGCGTTGGCCCTTGCAGGACGCGCTGGAACGGGCCCAGGAATTGGCCGGATTCATTTGCGGCGTCAGGGGCGCGGTCAAACGCGATCTGAGCTTTTATCGAAGGCTGCGCGAATCATGGAAGATATAATCCCGAAACGGTAGCCGGACGCGCCCGGCTTCAAAACTATCGTCGACGGCTTCGGACGGCATGTCATCCGCCTGAAGCTAGCCCGCACATTTACCGACTCGCAGGAACAGTGGCGTGAAACAGGCTCAACCGCTCACCGGCGCTCCCATGGAAATTCACGAGCAGGTCCTGGTGGAACTCCGGCGCATCGTACAGGCGCTCGATTTGCAATCCAAGCAGTTGCAGAAAGCTGGGCTGACCGGCTCGCAGCTGCTGGTGCTGCGTGCCCTGGAAAAGCGCGGAGCGCTGACGGCCCACCAGCTCAGCCGGGCCGTCAGCCTCAGCCAGGGAACCATCACGTCTATCCTGGACCGCCTGGAACTGAAGGGCCAAATCCGGCGCGAGCGCAGCGCGGAAGACAAGCGGCGCCTGACCATCACCCTCACCGACGCCGGCCGGGAGGCACTCCGGCATGCGCCCTCGCTGCTGCACGTCAACTTCGTGGCCGCCTTCCGGCAATTGAACGACTGGGAGCAAACCCTCATTCTCTCCAGCCTGCAACGGGTCGCCGGCATGATGGACGTATCGGCGAACAAGGCCAAGCCGTCGGCGGATTCGGAGATCGGCGAAGAAGAACGTGCATTGCTTGCCGAAAACAGCAACGAGATCGGATGCTGAACCGAAACATTTTCCGGACAGCGCACGATCGATCCGCGGCTAGAGCATTTTCCGATTCGGTGTCAGAGGGCCCGATAGGTAGGTCGACAATCTCTTCCCAATCGCAAACGGTCGCTTTAGTCGCGACCCTTCCAATCGCAAACGGGAACTTTGGGAGCACCAAAGTCCCCCTTCCAATCGCAAACGGCCGTCCTGGGAGCGCCAGGACGCCCCTTCCAACAAAATCCTTTGCCGAGCCGATAAGTCGGCAAGGGATTGCCGACCTACGTTCTTCCCGCCCGACACGAAGCCGTACACCGGGATGAAAAACGCTCTAGCCTCATTCGGATCTGTTCCCCACATGCGTGGGAATGGCCCGTACGACAGGAATCACAATCGAACCGCCCAGACGCCTTTAGGGCATCTCGACGGATTCTCCCAATACGTCCCTCATATACAGCATCTGCACCAGCACCATGATGACCACCACCAGCGGCGGCGCGAGCAGAAGTCCTAGGATGCCGAAGCTTGCGCCCATGATGAGTTGGGCGGTCAGCAGCAGAGCCGGCGGCAGGGAAACGATCTTCTGTTGGATGAAGGGCGTGATCAGATAACCTTCCAATCCCTGGACCACGAAATAGAGGATGGCTACATAGAGTACCGTCGGGCCGCCCTGGGTGAGACCGACCATCATCGCCGGCACGGCCGCAATCAGCGGCCCGATATTGGGTACGAAATCCAGGGCGGCGGCGACAAGACCCAAAATAAACGCGAACGGCACTCCCAGCGCCATCAGCCCGACGCCGATCAACACCCCCACGGCGAGCATGGCTGCGATTCGCCCGATCAGCCACCAGCGGAGTGCATTCCCCATCCGGTTGAATGCCTCCCAAACCTGTCCTCGGCGCCCCTTGGGAAACAGATGAACCGTGCCGTCGATGTAGGTCTTGGGATCAGCGGCGAAATAAAGCCCCAGCACGATCACGATGAAGAGGCTGCCCAAGGCGCCGAATGCGGTCGAAAAAATCCCGGCGATTTTCGATAGCTGCTCGGGATCTGTGAGGGTACTACCCGCCCTGGATAGCCTATCGATCACCGCGGTTCCCCACGGATATTGCTCGAGCGTGTTCCGTAGCCGGTCCAGCGCCGCCGGCAACTGCTGGAACAACTGGTAAAAACCGTCGGCGATGGCGGGTCCGTACAGCGCCAGGATCAGCACGAGCAAGCCCAGCAGTATCAAGACCACCACCGTCAGCGACCAGTTCATGGACAAAGGCGTATGCCGGGTGATGAACTCGGCGAGCGTGCGGAGGAACAGGGCCAGGAGGAGACTCGCGAAAACCAGCAAGAGGATCTGCGACACCTGCCAAACCGCCAGAAGCAGCGCAATGACGGCCGTACCCGCGACTGCGACGATGAGCGTCCGCTTGGTCAGCAGTCCACTGGGAGTCCGTGTCTCGCTGGTCTCATGATCCATCATTACGTCCCTTGCCGGCATTCCGGCCTTGCCGTAGAACTCGATCGAGCCGCCTCCCATCAAAGCCGCGGATACCTATAACTCCGGCGACCGGTACTATCCCGAGCTGCCGACAGCATATTGCGGGCTCCCCGCCGGTTCGGTCGAATGAAAGGCACTTTTACGGGGACTTACTAATAAGGACCAAGCGGAAAGTGGAATTATCCCCGCCCCGCCGTGCCGGAGAATCCATGGAATTGTCCAAATCATGATCATCAATCGAGATACAAGCGTTCGCCATGTCCATGTCTCAACGATTCATCGTCGCGCTCAGACCGCTACTCGGCGCCGCAGGGTCCGCCGTTGCTCGCGAGTTTCGAACCCTTGTGCTGATGCTCCTAACCGGGGCGGGAATCTGGGGGTTCATCGAACTCGCCGACGAGGTCGCCGAAGGTCAGACGCGTGCCGTCGACACCGCCATCCTGCTGGCATTGCGGAATCCTGCCGACCCGACCGACCCGATCGGCCCGCGATGGGTCGAGGAAATGTTCCGGGATTTCACCGCCTTGGGCGGCGTCGGCGTGATCGTATTCATCACGCTAGGCGTCGCGGGCTATCTCGCCCTGTTGCGAAAACGCCGGACCGTGCTCCTCTTGGCTATCGCCGTCGTCGGCGGCCTGCTTGTCAACACCTTGCTCAAGCTCGGCTTCGACCGCCCCCGCCCCGATCTCGTACCCCATGGCGCATACGTCTACACCGCAAGCTTTCCCAGCGGCCATGCGATGCTGGCTACCGCCACTTATCTGACTCTGGGCGCCCTGCTCGCCCGAGTGCTGCCCGATCGGCGCACCAAGTTTTTCGTGCTGACGATGGCCGTCGTGCTCTGCTTGCTGGTCGGCTTCAGCCGGGTGTACCTGGGCGTCCACTGGCCGTCCGACGTCGCCGCCGGCTGGATGATCGGAGCCGCCTGGGCATTGATCTGGTGGCTGGTGGCCCGCTGGCTGCAGAGGGAGCGGATTGTGGAGGAAACGGAGACCGAAGCATAAGCCTCCGGCCTGTCCAACCACGGGCGTCGAAGTACGAAGTTGTCGCTCTCGTTCGGCCCGGTCCTGAACCTGTCGAAGGACTTAATCCATTCGGCATTCGAATGAACATTAATCGTAGGATGGGTAGAGCGAAGCGAAACCCATCGATGGTGGGTTAGCCCTTCGACAGGCTCAGGACAGGCCCCTCGTCTCCGCTCGGGACAGGCGCTTCGACTCGGCTCAGGGTGAACAGCCTACCGGCGCCCAATCAGAGCTTCCTTAACCTTCCTCTCTCGATCCGGCCCGCTCGCTGGCGATAACGGTATAAAAGGCCGGCACCACGAATAGCGTGAACAGCGTGCCTATGGCCATGCCGGCGCCCAGCACGAAGCCGATGGCGAAGCGGCTTTCGGCGCCGGGTCCGGACGCGAACCAGAGCGGAATCATGCCGACCAGGGTCGCGATCGTGGTCATCAGGATCGGGCGGAGCCGGATCGCCGCCGCGGTCTCCATCGCCCGGCGGCGGTCCAGCCCCTCGCGCCGCTGGACCTCGTTGGCGAATTCCACCAGGAGAATCCCGTGGCGGATGATGGAGCCGATCAGGGTCAACAGGCCCACCTGGGTGTAGATATTGACGGTGACCACCCCGAGCGCCATGAACAGCAGCGCCCCGGCCAGCGACATGGGCACGCTCACCAGCATGATGGCGGGATCGCGGAAGCTTTCGAACTGCGCGCCAAGGACCAGATAGATCAGGATCACCGACAGGAAAAACGCGGTGACCAGTTCCGCGCTCTCCTGGACGTACTGCCGCGACTGCCCTTTCCAGTCGGTGACGTATCCGCCGGGCAAGACTTCGGCCACGGTCGTCCTCAGGAACTCCACCGCTTCGCCGAGCGTCACTCCCGGCGCCGGAACCCCGGACAGCGTCGCTGCATTGAGCTGGTTGAACCGGGCCAGTTCCCGCGGCTGTACAGTTTGCGTCAGGCGGATGATGGTGGAGGCGGGAATCAGGCTGCCGTTCCGGGCGCGGAGATAATAATTCTCGAGCTGCTCCGGACGAAGCCGATAGACGCGTTCCACCTGGGGAATGACCCGGTAGCTGCGGTCACGGACGCTGAAATAATTGACATAGCCGGCGCTCAGCAGCGTGGAAAGATCGCCGCCTAATTGCTGCATGTCGATGCCGAGATCGGCCGCCTTGGCACGGTCGATCTCCACCTGCACCTGGAGCCGGTCGTAATGCAGATCGGTTTCGATGAAGTCGAATTTGCCGCTTTGCCGCGCCCGCTCCAGCACCCGCTGCACCGCATCGTAGAGCGCCTCGGTTTCCTCGGTGGTACCGATGACCCACTGTACCGGGGTTCCGCCGCCGGCGCCCGGCAGCGCGGGCGGCGGAAACACCGCGCTCTGGAGGCCGGCGACGCCGTTCACCCGATCCTGCAATTCGGGCATGATGTCGAACTGCGTTTGCTCCCGCTCTTCCCAGTCTCGCATGGACATGCCGGCGAAAGCCTGATAGGCGCTGCCCACGCCGCCTCCCCCCGGCACCACGCCGTTGATGACGAACGAATGGTCGGTGGCGTCGAAATCCTGAATGATCTCGCCGACCCGGCTGGTCCAGCGTTCCAGGTGGTCGATGGAGACGTTGGGATCGGCGGTGGCCTGCACGATGAGAAAGCCTTGGTCCTCGGTCGGCGCCAGTTCGTCCTCGGCGGCGGTATAGAGAAAAAAGCAGGCGACCAGTACGACGCCTCCGAACAGCAGCACCAGCCAGCGCTGCTCCAGGGTGGCGTGGAGGAGACGGCCATAACGCTCGGCCACCCATCCGAAGCCTGCGTCCACCCGGCGGCTGAGCCCGCGTTTCCCGGTTTCCCGCCTGAGCAGCTTGGAGCACAGCATGAACGACAGGGTCAGGCCGACGACGCCCGAGATCAGCGTCGCCCCGACCACCGTGAAGGCGAACTCGGTGAAGAGATTTCCGGTGAGCCCCGTCATGAAGCCGATGGGCGCATACACCGCCACCACCACGATGTTCATGGCGACGATGGGCGCCGCTAGTTCGCGCCCGCTTTCGAGGGCGGCCTCGAACCTGCTCTTGCCCTCCTCCATGTGGCGGTGGACGTTCTCCACGATGACGATGCCGTCGTCCACCACCATGCCGATGGCAAGGATCAGCGCCAAGAGGGTCAGGAGATTGATGGTGAACCCCATGACCAGGATCAGGAACAGCGAGCCCACCAGCGACAGCGGCATGGCCACGGCGGGCACCAGCGCAGCGCGGGCCGATCCCAGGAACAGGTAGATGACCCCGGTCACGATGGTCAGCGCCTCGGCCAGCGAAACCAGCACCTCGCGCATCGAGTCGCGGATGAAGTCGGTGCTGTCGTAGACGATGACGCCGCGGATGCCCGCGGGCAATTGCCGCTGGATATCGGGAAAGACTTCGCGCACGCGCGCCGCCGTGTCCAGGGTATTGGCCGTGGGCGCCGCTTCCACGGCGATGAACACCCCCGGAACCCCGTCGAAATACACCGAGGTTTCGTACGATTCGGCACCCAGGGACACCTCCGCCACGTCCCGCAACCGGATCAGCGCGCCGTTGTCCTCCCGCACCACCAGCCGCTCGAACTCCTCCACCGAATGCAGGTTGGTCGCGGCATCCAGCGAGATCGAGAGGGTCGCTCCCTTGGTCGATCCCACCGCCGCGATGAAGTTGTTGGCCTCGAGCGCCGCGCGGACGTCTGTCGGCGTGACCCGGAATGCCGCCATGCGCTTCGGGTCCAGCCAGATGCGCATGGCCACCGTCTGCCCGCCCAGGACCGGCGCCTCCTGAACGCCGACCAGGGTCTCCAGGCGCGGCCGAACGGCGCGGTTGAGATAATCGGTCACCTGGTTGCGTTCCAGCACCTCGCTGTAAAAGGCGATGTACATGGCGGCGGTCGGCTCGCCCGGAGTGACGGTGACGATGGGGTCCTCGCTGCCGGGCGGCAACTGGTTCCGCACTTGGTTGATCTTGGTGATGATCTGGGCCACCGCGGCGTTGGGATCGTAATTGAGCAAAAGCCGCGCCCGGATGGTGCTGGTCCCCTGGACGCTGGTGGATTCGAGATAGTCGATGCCCTCGGCGGTGGCGATGGCCTGTTCCAGGGGCGTGGTGATGAATCCTCTGACCAGTTCCGCGTCGGCGCCGAAATAAGGGGTCGAAATGGTGATGACCGAGGAGTAGGTCTCGGGATACTCGCGGACATTGAGGGTTAGAATCGACCGCAATCCCAGCATTAGGATCACCAGGCTGATCACCGAGGCCAGCACCGGCCGCTTGATGAAGAGATCGGTAAAGCCGCCCATCACGGTCCCTTCGGTATGGGGTCGACTTCCGGCAGTACGTCCCGGTCCGAGATGAGCACCCGCGCCCCGTCGCTGAGCTTGAGCTGACCCGATGTGACCACCCGGTCGCCGGGCGCGACGCCTTTCAAGATTTCGACGCGCAAACCCCGGCGCTCGCCGGTGGTGACAAAAACCCGTTGGACCCGATGGATACGCTGGTCCGGAGCCCGAGCGGAAGAAACCGCCGAATCGTCCGGATTTCCGCTATCGTCGGCACCGCCGGCCGGCAGTGCCGGAGCCGCCCCGCCCCCTTCCCGTATCACGAACACGACGTCGCCGTACGGGCTGTAGCTGATCGCCGTGTTGGGAACTGCCAGCACCCGGCGCTCATCGGGAAGCGTCACGACCACGTCGGTGAACATGCCCGGCCGGAGCAGGCGTTCGCGGTTGGGGAGCGTAGCGCGCACGCTGAAATTATGGGTTTCCCGGTCGATCTGCGGGCTGACCGCGCTGATTTCGCCTTCGAAAACCTGATCGGGGTAGGCGTCGACCCGCACCCGGACGGGCAGTCCCGGTCCGATAACGCCGTAATGACGTCCGGGTAAGGTGAAATCCGTGTAGATGGGGGCGATCGACTGCAAATCGACCACGGCCTGTCCGGGTTCAAGATATTGTCCCAGATTGACGTAACGGAGTCCGAGAACCCCGCTGAACGGTGCCTCGATCCGCTTTTTGCCGATCAGGACCCGCTGTTCCCTAACCTGGGCTTCAAAGGTTTCCACCCGGGTCGCCGCCTGCTCCCGTTCGGATTGAGATACGAAGCGCCGCTGCGCCAGTTCGCGGAACCTAGCCAGATCGCGGCGCGCCTGTTCGGCCTCGGCCTCGAGGCGCTCCAGCCGCGCCAGGTCCACATCGGTCTTGAATTGCACCAGGGTCGCGCCCTGCTCCACTTCGGCGCCCGATTCGAACCCGATGGTTTCCACCATGCCCGCCACCTCGGTGGTCACTTGCACCCCGTGCACGGCGACGAGGTTGCCGATGGCGTCCAACTCGGTCCGCCAGATCTCCGGCTCGGCACGGGCTGCCGTCACGGTGACGGGAGGGATCTCGAACGGTTCAGCCGGTCCGCGTTTACCGACAATCTGCGACCAGAGCCAATAAGCGACCAACGCCAAGACAGCCAGAACGGCGAGTCCTACCAAGATCCGCCATCGCCCCCCCTGCCGAACGCGCTCTCCGTTTCATGCGCCGAACGCCGTGCCATTCGCCGCATCAGCGGCGCGGCAAACAAGTCACCCGCAGCGACTTGATATCTTCGAAAATCCCCAGCCCGCTGCGTCCCCGTCTTTCCCCCAAGTCGGGGATTTGCTGTCCTGGTTCGAACGACAGGCTATGGTCTTCGAAGTCTTCGTCGTCGAAGGCGGTTACCTGGGCGCGCGGTCCGACTATGACGCTTTCCAGGCCGGTCCAGCGGGCGCCGAACGGACCTTTCATGGTGCGCATCTCGACCGGGCCGACGATGTTCAGTTGAATTCCGGTAAAACGGTCGCCCGTGTAGAACTGTACCCAGCAACCGTCGGCGACCCGCTCGGCGCTGAATGATCCGGGCACGATCAGGACCGTCAGCAAAGCGCTGGGCTCCTCCGTAATCGGCGGGCGAGCGCGGGTATCGGGCGCGGAGGGAGGCACGGACTCCCTGGCCGTCACATTCAGGCCCGCCACGGCGGACAGCGCCCCGGCCACAATCCCGAACCGAAGGCGCCTAAATTTCCGCATGCGACGCTCCGATCAGAAAATGAGCATAAGAATCCCGATCACGACCAATAACCCGATCAGGAAGATGATGCCGATCGCGCTGCCCAAGAATCGCAAGATGCTGCCCATGTCCATGTCTCCGCGAGTGAAATAGAGTTTCGTCCATAACCATTGAGACAGCCGCTCCGAGGTTTCCTCACCGCCGCCGGGCCGGTGGTTGGGCTATCCGGGCCGTCGCCGTCCGCTTTTGGCCATTTCGGAGGAAATCCAGCTTGATTTCGGAACCGACTCGAAGCAGGCCGATAATATTGCGCAAGCTGCTGGCATTGGCCACGGGAGCACCATCGACCGCCACCACGACGTCGCCGGGACGCAGCCCCGCTTGGGCGGCAGGCGAATCCGGCTGAACCTGGGCAATCACGGCGCCGCCGCTCCGCTCCAGGCCCAAGGCTTTCGCCGACTCGGGAGTCAAATCCTGGACTCCGATCCCGAGTTGACCTCGCTGAACTTCGCCGTACTGGACGATCTGCTGCATGACGGCTTGGGCGAGATGGCTCGGGATCGCGAAACCGATGCCGACATTGCCCCCGGCCGGGCCGACGATGGCGGTATTGATCCCGACCAGTTCCCCATTCAGGTCGACTAGGGCGCCGCCGGAATTGCCGGGATTGATCGAGGCGTCGGTCTGGATGAAGTCTTCGTAGCCTTCGATGCCCAAACCGGAACGACCCAGCGCGCTGACGATGCCGGAAGTCACGGTTTGGCTCAAGCCGAAAGGACTGCCGATAGCCACCACGAAATCTCCGACCCGCAAGGATTGCGAGTCGCCGAACCGCAGAGCCGTAAGGTTTTTCTCGTCGATTTTGACGACCGCCACGTCGGTCTCGGAATCGGCGCCCACCACCGTAGCCTCGAAATCCCTTCCGTCCTGCAGGGTCACGGTCACTTGGTCGGCATTGGCGATGACGTGGTGGTTGGTGAGGATAAGCCCGTTTTCGGCGTTCACGATCACGCCGGAGCCGAGGCTCTGCTGTTGCCGTTGGCGCGGCGGCATGTTCGGCAAGTCGAAGAACCGTCTGAAAAACGGATCGTTGAACAGCGGATTCTCCTGCACGTTCACCGTCGAGGTCGTCGAAATATTGACCACGGCGGGCAATACGGCTTCCAGCATGGGCGCCAGAGTCGGCCTGCCGCTTTGTCCTATGGCGGCGCCGGGATTGGACGCCTGGTAGGCCGCTGCCGGCGCTTGCGCAAGTCGCGGTGCCGGTACGGGCTCGCATCCCGCCGACATCATGATCAGAACGGCGCCAAGAGCGCAAAGTCGGCCAAGCCGTTCCATGGAGTTCCTCCCGCAGTGTGCTTCTCGAGTCGGGACGTCACTTTTTAGGTCGTTCGATACCGTAAAAGTTCTCGGGCGGATTTTCTCTCTTCCGCCTGCGCGTGCATCCTCGATTCTCGAGCTAGAGCGCCGACCGCCTGCGGGATCATTTCAGGCTGAAGAGATACGCCGCCATGTCCCATGCGTCATGCTCGGTCACACCCAAGTCGGGCATGGCCGTGCCGGGCGATATCCGCTGCGGGTCCCGAAGCCACAGAACCAGGTCGTCCGGAGTGTTGGGCAGAACGCCGGCGATGTAGATGCGATTGGCCCAAGCGGTCAGGGGCGGCCCGGCCAGACCCTTGGCGCCGACGATGCCGGGAATGATGTGACAGGTCGCGCAGGCATATTGCTGCAAGGCGATCCGCCCTCGGGCCGGGTCTCCGCCGGTGACGAACAAGGGCTGATCGGCGCGGCCGCAGGCATTCAGAAGAGCCAGTGCCGCGAAGAGTCCGCCCGCTCCTTTGATTCTTCTTATCGCCCGCCGGTCTTTCGATCCCATTCCGCGTACTCCTTCGGGGAAAACTCCGGCAACCGTTCTACGAACGCCACCACCGCCCACAGCTCCTCCTCGTCGAGGCGATACTGCCAGGCAGGCATGCCGGTCATGCGGATTCCGTTGGCAACCACCCAATAGATGTATTCAGCCGATTTTTCGCGCGCCGTTTGTGCCAGATTGTTGGGCAGCGGCAGCATCCCCTTGCCCGCATCGTCGGGAGGCACACCCGGCGCGCCATGGCATTGCGCGCATTTGTCCCGGTAAATGCGGAAGCCGCGTTCCGCCAGGAGGGGATCGTCCAGGGGCGGCGCCGCGATGCCGCCGAGGCGGGCCGAGACCGACCGATCCAATGCGAAATCCAGCATCTCGTAAACCGGCCAAGTGTGTTGATAAATGGCAGCGACGTTGTACACGCCGGTGAGAACGACGATGGCCGCGCCCAATACTCCGAATCCACCCAGGATGACGAGAGTGATGAGCGCATGGATCAGAAACTTTCGGGAAGGTGCCATGGTCTCTTGTGAGTACGCTCCAAAATTCGAGAGAACGGCGCCAGCCGCACGGCTCGATATTCGGCCAGGGGAGTGACCGATGACCATCGGGAATGGAACGTCTTCCGACGCTATAGCATTTTCGACTCTCCGCACTGCGGTTAGTGCCGGCTGTCGATGCGTTCGGCCGGACGGCCCGCGTTCCGCCATGCCATGACCGCCCGTCTTGGTTCGGCCTTGCTCCTGGCAACGCTGCCGGCATCCGCGGGTGCCGGCCTTCAATCCGCCATCGATCCGCATTCGCCGACCGCATCCGAAATTGATGCCATCGGCTGGCTGCTGTACTGGGGAGCCGCGGTCATTTTCGTTTTGGTCATGGCGCTGACCGTTTATTCGATGTCCGGATCGGAACGCGCCGGCCGCTTGCTGGGCCATCGCCGAGCAGTCCTTATCGGCGGCCTCGCGTTTCCCGTGGTCCTGTTGTCCGCGCTCTTGGTCTATACGCTGAGAATCGCCGGGGATATCGTCACCCTGTCGGAACCTCCGGCCCTGCGGATCGAGGTCGTCGGCGAGAAGTTTTGGTGGCGGGTGAATTACCTGACCGAGGCGGGCCATGTCGATGTCGCCACCGCCAACGAGATCCACCTTCCGGCCGGTCGGCTCGTGGAATTCAGACTGCGCACCGCCGATGTCATCCATAGTTTCTGGCTGCCCAACCTGGCCGGAAAAGTCGACATGATTCCCGGCCGTATCACCACGCTGCGTATCCGACCCGACCGGCCGGGCCTGTGGCGCGGGCAGTGCGCCGAGTATTGCGGCGCCCAGCACGCCAACATGGCCTTCCTGGCGGTGGTCGAAACGCCGGAGGATTTCGATGCCTGGCTTAACGCCCAGCGTCAGCCCGCGCGTCCGCCGGCGGCTTATTCGGAGAACCGGAGATGAACGCGGTTCCGGGATTGTCGAACATCTCCGTCCGCAGCGTCCCTGAAATCATGGATCGCAACCGGCACTCCGATAAAGGAGCGAAACATGGCAAGCAAACCCGTGACGGTTATCGTTCGAATCGTAGCCAAACCCGGCATGGAGGCGCAGGTCAAGCGGGAGCTCATGAACCTCCTCGCCCCGACCCGCTCGGAAAAAGGCTGCATCAACTATGACATGCACCAGGCTGCCGATGACGATTCGCTTTTTCTCTTTCATGAGAACTGGGTGTGCGAGGAGGACCTCAGAAGGCACCTCGAAGCGCCACATATCAAGCATTGGATTACTCTGGCCGAAACGCTGTTGGCCGAGCCGATGGAGCTTACTCTCTGGCACAAGGTTGGTTAGATGCGCCGCTCGGTGTATGCGACGGCAGCACCGCCGGTACCGCTTTAACGGAGGACTGCGCAAGAGCTGAATCTTCGAGTGGATTTCACGGATGCCGGCCGCGGCGCTTCCACGCGCATCGGCCGACGGCTTATTTGGAGAACCCGAGCTGATGCCTTTCGATTTCAAGAATTATTCGCTCTGGCTCAACATCGTGATGTTCGCGGTTTCGGCAGGCATCGTCTGGATTGCCGGCACCAAGGTCTCGCACTATGCCGATGCCATCGCCGAGCATACCGGCATCGGCCATGCAGCAGCCGGATTGATCCTTTTGGGCGGCATCACTTCGCTGCCCGAGGTCGCGGTCACGGTCGCCTCGTCCGCCGCCGGCAATGCGCCGCTGGCAGTGAACAACATCCTCGGCAGTCTCGCGATCAACGTCGTCATCCTGGCGCTGGCCGACGCCGTCATCGGGCGGGACGCTCTGACTTCGGTGATTCCCGATCCGGTCGTGATCTTGCAAGGGGCACTGGGCGTACTGCTGCTCGCTCTGGTGTCCGCGGCCGTGATCGTGGGCGACACGGCGTTCCTCGGCATCGGCGGTTGGGCGTGGAGCATTCTCCTTTTTTACTTCGGGTCCATCTGGATGCTCGCCAAATCTCAGGGCCGCTTTCCCTGGCGGCCGGACGGGCTGGGCTGGCATCAACGACGCGCTCCGAAGCGTCCCCATCAGGGACTTGAGGGACAGCACAGAGGACATCCGGCCCAACGCGACGAAACGGAGGAGGAACCCGAACGTCCGTTTGGAAAAATTCTCGGCAAGACGGTGCTTGCCGGTTTGGCGATTCTGGTGGCGGGCTATGCGCTATCGCGTTCCGGTGAAACCCTCGCCGAGCAGAGCGGGCTGGGCTCGAGCTTCTTCGGCGCCGTTTTTGTCGGCTTTTCGACCTCCTTGCCGGAAGTCAGCACCGTACTGGCGGCGATGCACCTAGGGCGTTATCTGATGGCGGTTTCCGATATCTTCGGCACCAATCTGTTCAACGTCGGCATGATTTTTTTGATCGATGCCGTCTATCCGGACGGCCCGGTGCTGAACCAGGTGGGACGGTTTTCATCTTTCGCGGCCCTTTTAGGGATTGTCGTGACGACGCTGTACATCGCCGGTTTGGTCGAGCGCCGGGATCGGACGATCCTGCGCATGGGCTACGACTCGCTGGCCGTGCTCTTGACTTATCTCGGCGGGATATTCCTGCTGTATCGATTGCGCTGAGGAGACACGGATGGACCGGAATCAGGAATTTCCGAACCCTGTGCCCCGCCCGGACGAAGAGCTTTCCCTGCTCAAAAAGATTTGGCGGCCACCATCGGGCTGGAACTTCATCACCGTCGTCAACAACGAGTACATCGGCATCTTCTACGTCGGCACGGCCTTTCTGTTCTTCTTGCTGGCCGGCGTGCTGGCGCTCCTGATGCGCACCCAGCTCGCGGTGCCGGAAAACGATCTTCTGGGGCAGGACACCTATAACCAGATCTTCACGATGCACGGCACCATCATGATGTTCCTGTTCGCCGTGCCGGCGGTGGAAGCGCTGGGAGTTCTCATCCTGCCCAACATGCAGGCGGCGCGCGACCTGCCCTTCCCGCGGCTGTCGGCCTACGCCTTCTGGGCTTATTTCGCGGGTGGGCTGGCGTTCTTCTGCAGCCTGTTTTTCGACTTGGCGCCCAAGGGCGGCTGGTTCATGTATCCGCCGCTGACCAGTTATCAATTCTCGCCCGGCGACAACTCCGATTTCTGGCTGCTCGGCATCGGCTTCATCGAAATCACGGCCATCGCTGCGGCCATCGAGATCGTGGTGGGGGTGCTGCTCAACCGCGCGCCCGGCATGAGCCTCGATAAGATGCCGATCTATTGCTGGGCCATGCTGGTGTTCGCCGGGATGATCATGGTCGCCTTCCCGGCGGTGATCCTCTGCACCGCGCTCCTTGAGCTGGAGCGCAGCTTCGAGTGGCCGTTCTTCGTAGCGGAGAAAGGCGGCGACCCCTTGCTCTGGCAGCATCTCTTCTGGTTTTTCGGTCACCCGGAGGTCTACATCATCTTCCTACCGGCCGCGGGAATCGTCTCGATGATCATACCCACCATGGTGCGCAAGCACTTGGTAGGATACCGATTGGTGGTGCTGGCCCTGGTGGGCACGGGTTTCCTGAGCTTCGCCCTGTGGGTGCACCATATGTTCGCCGTGGGACTGCCGCAGATCTCCATGAGCTATTTCTCGGCGGCCAGCATGGCGGTGTCGGTTCCGAGCGGCATACAGGTGTTCGCCTGGATCGCCACCATTGCGGCCGGACGCCTGAAACTCACGGTGCCGGCGCTGTTCACCCTGGCTTTTTTGTTCATTTTCGTGCTGGGCGGGCTGACCGGGGTGATGGTGGCGATCGTGCCCTACGACTGGCAGGTGCACGATACCTATTTCGTGGTGGCGCATCTGCACTACGTGCTGTTCGGCGGCATGGTGTTCCCGCTATTCGGCGTGTTCTATTACTGGGCGCCTTATGCGAGCACGAAGCCTCTCTCGGAAAAACTGGGCCGCTGGGTGTGCGGATTGATGTTCATCGGGTTCAACACGGCGTTCTTCCCGATGCACATCACCGGGCTGCTGGGTATGCCGCGGCGGGTCTATACCTATTCGGCGGAAGTCGGCTGGGACACCCTCAACCTGATCTCGACTTTCGGCGCTTTCCTCATCGGTGCCGGCGTTCTGGTGTTCCTGGTCGATCTCATTCGCAACTTCCGACCCTTCCGTCCGGAAAAGGCGGGCAACGTCTGGGATGCAGGCACCCTCGAATGGCTGCCCGGCGGCGATTACGCCATGCGCAGCATTCCCATCGTCGAAAGCCGCGAGCCGCTTTGGGATCAGCCGAATCTGGCGGAGGACGTCGAGGCCGGCCGCTATTACCTGCCGGGCGCGCCTACCGGCGCGCGCGAGACCGTCGTCACCAGTCCCATCGATGCCCGGCCTCTGTACATTTTGCAGATGCCGGCAGGGAGCTGGTTCCCGGTGTTGGCGGCCTTCGGAACGGCGGCGTTCTTTCTGCTCCTGACGGTGAAGGTAGTGGTGCCTGCACTGTTCTTCGGCGTGTTCGCCATCGCCATGATCATCCGGTGGGCATGGGAAACCGACCCCGGCCCCAGCCACCCTCCCGTGGACATCGGCGGCGGCATCAAGCTGCCGGTCTACGTGACCGGCCCCATGTCGCATTCCCGGTGGGCCATGGTCGTGCTGATGATAGTCTCGGCCTCCCTCTTCGCCTGCCTGATCTTCTCGTATTATTTCCTGTGGACCGTAGCGCCGGGGTTCTGGCCCAAGGGCGGAGAATCGCTGCCGGAAGTGGCTTATCCGCTCGCGGCGGGAGGCCTTTCGGCATTCAGCAGTGCTGCCATTGCCTACGCCAGCCGCGCATTGAAATCGAACAGGTTCTGGACGGTGCGCCTGGCCATGCTTTTAGCCGTCCCCCTGCTCGTCGGTGCGTTGGTGGCCGAGCTGTGGGGCCAATGGCAGATAGGCCTGCGGCCGACCGATTCCGGCTATGCCGCGATCGTTTATACCGTCATCTCGATTCAGGGATTTTTCGTTACCGTGGTGGTCATCATGGGCCTCTATACCTTCGCCCGCTCGGTGTGCGGACTCATAAACCGCGAACGCCGGGCCACTTTCGACAACACCATGCTGTTCTGGCATTACACGGTCGTTCAGGGCCTGATTGCATTAGCCGTGGTCCATCTGTCTCCGCGCTTCCTGGGGTGAACCGCCATGGCTGCCGCACTCCACTTCGTCACAAACACGCTTCGGATGCTCTCGGGCGTCTTGATCTGGGGTGCCCATTTCGGGGTTGTCTACATCGCCACTGCCCTGGTGTGTGCACGGGGGGTTCAGAATTTAAGCTGGCTCGGGGTGGGCATCGTTGCATGGATGGTCACCATTGCTACGGTGATGGCGATCGCGGGGATTCTGATCATACTTGTCCCCGCCTGGCGGAATCTTCACCGGCACCGCCCGCAGTCCGCGACACCCGCTTTCATCGACTGGATGACCGTCTCCTTCGGGGGGCTGGCACTGCTGGCGATCGTATGGGTAACGTTTCCGGTAATGCTGGTGCCGATATGTTAGCCCTGATTTCCAGCACCCGTTCGTCTGCAATCCATCGGCGTGCTTGGCAGCCACGAAGCGGACGACCCAATACGCGTGGAATTGGTCCCCTACCGGCACTTTGCGAAAGTTTTTGGAACGAGAACGCTTAAACCGAGAAGGACGAACCGCAACCGCACGTTGTGGCCGCATTGGGATTCCGAATAACGAATTGAGATCCGGATAAGTCCTCGGTATAGTCGATCTCGGCACCGGTCAAATATTGGATGCTCATGGAATCGATCAAGACAATGACACCGTTCTTCACAATTTGCGTGTCGTCTTCATTGACCGCGTCATCAAAAGTAAAGCCATATTGAAAACCTGAGCAGCCGCCGCCGGTAATGTAAACCCGCAGCTTCAGGTTATCGTTTCCTTCATCGGCTATCAGTTGGCTCACCTTGGCCGCAGCGCTGTCAGTAAATTTAATAGGCTCTTCGCTCATACAACTCGTAACCTCGGTACGCTTATCGATCAAACGCCATTATATGATTTTTTCCGAGAGTTTCGGTCAAGAATAACCGCTATCCATAACTTGATGGTCATTTATGAAAAAAAGGATTCTTTTTCTCGGTCTGTATCTGAGCTTATCCGCACCGTCCGCCTGGGCCCTACGCTGCGGCTCTCTACTGGTAGACACTGGAGATTACAAGCTCGAGGTGCTTCGCAAGTGCGGCGAGCCCGTATTCACGGACTCCCGCATCGAGCTCAGGTATGTGAAATTGTACGGTTCGGGCTTGGAGTTGGGGCAATACGTGCCGGTCATGATCGACGAATGGACCTACGACTTCGGTCCGAATCGGTTCGTGCAGCTGCTTCGATTCGAGAACGGCCGTCTGGTGGATATAGAATCCTTGGGCTACGGCCGATAACCGGCACGCTCAAAACCGTTTTCCTACGGCGAAAAATAAAAATTGCCCTCATCACGGATGAGGAGCAAATCAACCGTCTCCCGGTTGGATCACCTCAAGCTTCACTTGAGCGAGTCCCGCTCTTATGAATCCGAGTTCCTTGGCCGCGCGCCGCGAGAGATCGAGCAGACGCTTGTTCGCGGGATCGCCGCGGTCGTTCACGCGCACCTCTATGCTGCGGTTATTGCTGAGATTGGTCACCCGGAGCCGGGTACCGAATGGTAGCGACCGATGCATTGCGGTGAGGCCGTTCCGGTTGTAACGCTCGCCGCTGGCCGTCCGCCGGCCGTGGAAACGATCGCTGTAGTACGATGCAATGCCTTTTTGAGAGCTTGCAAGGCTTTTTGGACTTGCCGTTCTGGCATGACCAACAGTACAGGAAGACGCCAGATAGATCGACAGAAGGGAGTTAGCAATCAGTCGAAGCTTCTGCATCCTTCACCTCCATATTGGTTATTTTAGGAACGATGCCGTTTCATAATAAACGATGCTTCTAAAAAGGCCAAGTTTTTATCGAAATGGTTATATCGTCATGCGCCGTTCTGCGATGCGGCTCACGCCTTGGCGCAGATCCCGTCGCGCAACCAACCTGAAAATGAATAGCCCGCGCTCCTGTTTCAACGGCGCGGGCATTCGAATTCAAATATGACTGTTTTGAGAGCTTCTCAGTTTTTCGCTCAGCCGATTGCTTCAACCCCACCCATGTACGGAAGCAAGACCTCCGGAACTCTGATCCGTCCTTTTTCATCCTGATAGTTCTCCATCACGGCAATAAGGGTGCGGCCGACAGCGAGTCCCGAACCGTTCAGGGTATGAACCAGCTCGGGTTTACCCGTTTCGGCATTCCTCCAGCGCGCTCTCAAGCGTCGCGCCTGGAAATCCCGGAAATTGCTGCACGACGAGATTTCACGGTAGGCATTCTGTCCCGGCAGCCAAACCTCGAGATCATAGGTTTTGGCCGATGAAAAGCCCGTATCGCCGGCGCACAAAACCATTCTTCGAAACGGCAGCTTCAAGCGCTTGAGAATCTCCTCCGCATGGGAGGTTAGCTCCTCATGGGCACGCGCCGAATCGTCGGGCCTTACAATCTGCACCAGCTCGACTTTTTCGAATTGATGCTGGCGTATCATGCCGCGTACATCCTTGCCGTAGGAGCCGGCTTCGCTGCGGAAACACGGCGTATGGGCAACGAATTTCAAAGGAAGCGTTTCCGCGGCCAAGATTTCGTCGCGGACCAAATTGGTAACCGGCACCTCGGCGGTCGGAATCAGATAGAACGCCGGTTCGCGAACGAGCTTGAACAGATCTTCTTCGAATTTCGGAAGCTGCCCCGTGCCGCGCAAGCTTTCCGCGTTCACCATGAACGGCACGTAGGTCTCGGTGTAACCGTGCTCTTGCGTATGAATATCGAGCATGAATTGGGTCAAGGCCCGCTGCAAACGAGCCAGAGGACCTTTCAGGGTGACGAACCGTGAACCCGTAATTTTGACGGCCGCCTCGAAATCGAGACCTCCAAGCCGCGTTCCCAAATCGACGTGGTCGCCAGGTTCGAATCCGAACTGCGACGGCTCGCCCCAGCGATGGATCTCCACGTTGTCCGCATCGCTCCGGCCATCGGGAACGTCGGCATCCAAAATGTTCGGTATGCCGAGCAGCAAGTCTTCCAACTTCGCTTGAATGCCTTCCAATTCCCCTTCCATCCGTTTGAGGTCATCCCCCAAATGCTGCATCTCCGCAAGTATAGGCTGGATATCCTCTCCTCTTGCCTTGGCCTGGCCGACCAGCTTGGAGCGCGTATTGCGTTCGTTCTGCAACGCCTGAGTGCGGCCCTGTATTTCCTTGCGCTGGTTTTCCAACTCGCGAAATACTTCGGTGTCCAGCTTGAACGAGCGCCGCGCCAATTGCGCTTCGACCTCATCCAATTGAGTGCGGAAAAGACGTGGATCTAACATCGGTTATCCTTGGTGAGATTTGGGTGAATCTGGATCAAAAACTATCTACGGCGCGGGCGAACCCGCCGGAGATTCGAACGGATTCATCGGCGCCGTGGTGCATAGCGAAGGCGGGTATCAAACTGCTTGAGTCTTCAGATAAGCTATTTCACGAGAAGAGACGGACAAGTAGCTTCGATCGAACCCGCTAGCTTCGCGTCTTGTCAGCGCACGGACAGCCGAAAATACGAACTCATCCGGCATCCGCCAGCACTTTCATGGCCTGACGATTCGGATTCCGCACAATACCCCGCTCGGTGACGATGCAATCGATCAATTCGGCCGGAGTCACGTCGAACACTGGATTCCACGCTTTTATAACACTGCTCGGCCGCGCGAAATATTCGTTCAGCAGTTCGCTCTGGGCCCTTTCCTCGATCCTAATGCTCTCGCCGGACTCTGTCCGCCAGTCGATGGTGGACGTCGGCGCAACCACCATGAATTTCACGCCATGGTGGCGAGCGGCAACGGCCAAGGCATAGGTGCCGATCTTGTTGGCGGTATCTCCGTTTGCGGCGATGCGGTCGGCTCCGACTGCGATCCACTGGATCGCACCCGATTTCATCAAATAGGCGGCAGCGGAATCGGCAATCAAAGTCGCGGGTATGCCGTCCTGCTCCAGCTCCCAGACAGTCAGCCTAGCCCCCTGTAGCCACGGACGGGTTTCGGTCGCGAAGATATTCGTAACGCCCTGTCGGTAGGCACTTCGAACCACTCCGAGCGCCGTACCGTACCCACCGGTCGCAAGTGAACCCGTATTGCAGTGGGTCAAAACGCCGCTGGCTCCGACAAGCAGGGAGGCTCCCAAGTCGCCCATCGTTCGATTGGCAGCGATGTCCTGATCATGAATGGTGCGCGCGGCTTGCAACAGATGCGGCTCCGGGTCACCTTCGACAGCCCCGATTTCCGATCGCATACGGTCAAGGGCCCAGAACAGATTCACGGCAGTGGGACGCGAACTGGCCAACTTGGCCAAATCCGCTTCGATCGCCTCTCTCCAGTTATCCGGATTTTCGCGATACCGTTGACGCGCCGCCAACACGACACCATAGGCGGCGGCGATACCGATGGCGGGGGCTCCGCGCACGCGCATCGAAAAGATAGCCTCAGCCACGCCCTGAGCGCTGTCGAATGTCTCGTATTCGACCACGCTCGGCAGCCTGCGCTGATCCAGCACGCGGAGCCCGCGCTCGCTCCACTGCAGGGCACGGACCGTATCGTTAGACATTATGGGTGCAGAAGATGAAGGCATTTGGATTATTGAAATCAGGCGATTGTCAAAGAACCCCCGACTCGCGGGTGTTGTCGGGCCGGGCCGGTGCGGCTAAACGTCCATGCATTTTAAGATGGTCCAGCCGACAAACAAAGAATTCGCGCGTGCGCACCGAGACTTGGTGATAAGTCCTAAAGAGGCATACCATTTGCAACGCGTTTTAAGGCAATTAAGGTGCGCGTTTTTGCCGCATCGTCGAGCGGCTATTCTCGGTTGCAAGATGGTCATAGTCACATTAGCCTGAATTTGTCAAGACTAACACCCGTAAAGGTCCGACTATGGTACTCGAAATCTACCTCTGGTGTTGGATGCACTTGGAACCGCGGCATGCGGCGAAAAGAGGCGCAAAACTTCTGGGCTTGGCGGTATTGGTGTTGGCTCCGCTGATTTATGCCAACGTCGAAATGACCGGACAAGGATTCAAGCCCTCGACGCCCAGCCTGACGATCGAGGTTGGTCAGAAGGACTCGAATCGTTAAGTCCTCTTTGCCTGTGCTCGCTGCCGTACGGCTTCAAAAAGCAGTACGCCTGTCGCAACCGATAGGTTGAGGCTTTCGATTTGGCCGAACATTGGAATTTTGACTAAAAAGTCACAGGACTCGCGCGTCAAGCGACGTAGACCCTTTCCTTCGGCTCCGATCGCCAAGACCAATGGAATGGCCAGGTCGATCTCGTATAGCGATCGCTCGGCCTCGCCCGCAGCCCCTACGATCCACAGCCCCGCCTCCTTTAACCAGCCCAGGACTCGATTCAAATTGGTTACGCGGTAAATCGGCACCGTTTCAGCAGCGCCGGAGGCGACCTTGGCCACGGTCGGCGTCAACCCCACAGACTGATCTTTCGTGATAATGACCCCCTGTACTCCAGCGGCGTCCGCGGTACGCAAACAGGCTCCGAGGTTGTGCGGATCCTGCACATGATCCAGAACGAGAAAAAAAGGCTGCCGCGAAAGATTCGCCAGCGCATCCTGAAGCTCCGACTCTCCGAGTTCGGCGGCCAGCTTCAGCTCGAGAACGATGCCTTGATGGCTTCGGCTTTCGGCTAACGAGTCAAGTTGATTTCGTCCGGCCGGCTGAACCGAAATTCCAAGGGAAGCCAATTTCCGTTCGATGGCGGCAATGCGACCATCTTCCCGCCGATGGTCTATCCAAACGCTGATGATTTTGTCCGGGGCGTTTTCGAGAGCAGCTTCCGCCGCATGAAGACCCGCGATGCGACGCCGATTCTTCATGACCGGCGTCTTTTCTTCCGTGTCCGGCGCGACGAAGACTCGGAGCGTTTCACCAATTCGAGGTCGATCTTGCGTTCATCCAGATCCACGCGAGCCACAATCACACGAACGCTGTCGCCAAGCCTATAAGTCACACCGCTCCGCTGCCCTTCCAACCGATAACCGATCGGATCGTAGTGAAAGTAGTCTTTGTCCAAAGTCGAAACGTGGACCAATCCTTCCACGAAGATGTCTTTTAGCTCCACAAAAAAACCGAATGGCGTAACGGCGGAAATGACGCCTTCGAACTCCTCTCCCAGCTTATCGAGCATGTACTCGCATTTAAGCCAGGCGACGACGTCGCGAGTCGCCTCGTCGGCGCGCCGCTCGGTGTACGAGCAATGCTCGCCCATCAGTACCATGTCGTTATGGGAATAGTAGAATTCTTCTATCTTTTTCTTTTCGAGCGAGTGGCGAATAGCCCGGTGTACCAGCAGGTCCGGATAGCGCCGGATGGGCGACGTAAAATGGGTATAGGCATCCAGGCCCAACCCGAAATGGCCTTTTTTCTCCGGGCTATAAACGGCCTGAGCCAGCGAGCGTAACAGTACAGTTTGGATCAGGTGCTCGTCGGCCCTGCCGGTGATATTGTCCAACACTTCGAAATAATCCTTAGGTCCAGGATTATCGCCGCCACCGAGGTTCAGACCGACTTTTCCGAGAAAGGCACGCAGATCGGCCAATCGTTCGGCGGTGGGACCCTCATGAATTCGAACCACATGGGGGAGTTTTTGACGGGTCAGATATCGCGCCGCGGCAATATTCGCGGTAATCATGCATTCCTCGATCAGGCGATGGGCGTCGTTGCGCTCGCGCGGCACGATTTGCGCGATTTTCTTGCCCTCTCCGAATACGATGTAGGATTCCTGGGTGTCGAAATCCATCGCCCCCCGTGCCTCCCTTGCCCGCCGCAGCACTTTGTAGAGCGAATGCAACTCCTCCAGGTGAGGCACGAGAGCGCGATACTTCTTCCTCAGTATCTTATCGCCGTCGACAATCATGCGGGCGACTTCCGTGTAAGTGAGCCTCGCATGGGAGTACATCAGCCCCGAGTAGAAACGTGAACGGACGATGGCGCCATCGGTGTTTATGTAAATTTCGCAGACCATGCACAGCCTGTCTTGCTCGGGGTTGAGCGAGCACAAACCGTTTGAGAGCACCTCCGGCAGCATGGGAATGACTCGATCGGGAAAATACACCGAGTTGCCACGGATTTTTGCTTCGTCGTCGAGAGCCGTTCCCGGCCGGACATAATGGGAAACATCGGCGATAGCGACGAAAAGTTTCCATCCTTTCGGCGTTCTTTCGCAGTACACGGCATCGTCGAAATCGCGGGCGTCCTCCCCGTCTATGGTTACGAGCGGCAGCCGCCGCAAATCAACGCGACCGGCTTTATCATCTTCCGCGACTTCCGTACTTAGCCCCGCAACGTCGTTCAACACGGCTTCCGGCCACTCGGCCGGCAGATCGAAGCTGCGAATCGCCACCTCGATCTCCATACCGGGGGCCATGTGATCCCCCAGAACCTCCCTGATTCGACCGATGGGGTCACGCTGGCGGGTAGGTTGCTCGATGATCTCGGCGACCACGATCTGACCTGGGAGCGCTCCATTTCTATGCTCCTCAGGAATAAGAACGTCGTGAGCGATGTGCTTATTGTCTGGGACGACGAATGAGATTCCCTGCTCCAGGTACAACCGACCCACGATATTGTGCGTATTCCGCTCCAACACCTCCACAACCCCGGCCTCTCGCCGCCCGCGGCGGTCGACGCCGCGTATGCACACCACGATGCGATCATCGTGCATGAGCGAACGCATTTCCTTGGGCGAGAGAAAAAGATCATCGCCGCCCTCGTCGGGCCGAAGAAAGCCGAACCCATCGGGATGGCCGATGACCCGCCCAACGATGAGATCTTTGTGGTTTACGATGCAGTAATAATTGCGGCGGTTTCTCAGTATCTGCCCGTCCCGCTCCATGGCATTGAGGCGGCGACGGAGCGATTCAACGTCCTCATCCTCTTGTACGCCCAATACGCCGGCAACGTCCTCGACTCTTAAAGGAATCCCTTGCTCTTTCATCACCTCGAGGATCAACTCCCGGCTGGGAATGGGACGCTCATACTTTCCTGCCTCCCGCTCGGCGAAGGGATCCTCGAGCTTAAACCCTCTAGCGATCGTAGGGGCGGACTTGGTCATCGATAATTTTCCTATTTTCTATATGTTTAGTTTTGCTATTCGGACAGCCCTCGGTCCGACAACCTCTTCGAAGATCGATGATTCCCTTCAAAACTTTCGGTATTGACAATTTAACCGATAAGTAACAAAATTCGCGACTCAATTGAGTCGCTCGACTCGCCTCTTGCCGAGGTGGTGAAATTGGTAGACACGCATGATTCAGGTTCATGTGGGGAGACCCGTGGAGGTTCAAGTCCTCTCCTCGGCACCATCCTTAGTCGTCCCTCAATCGAAGGGATTCTTCAGAATTATCGTCTCGCTGCGATCAGGACCGGTCGAGAGAATATCCACTGGCACACCGACCAATTCTGAAATCCGGTCAATATAGGCTCTCGCATTTGCCGGAAGGTTCTCATACGAGGTAATGCCGGCAGTAGACTCTTGCCACCCTGAAAGCTCCTCGATAACGGGCTCGCACTGAGCATAACTATCGGCGCCGATTGGTACCGTACGAATCTCCCCTCCTTTATATCGATAAGCCGTACAAATTCCGATCTTTTCCAGCCCATCCAGAACATCCAATTTCGTCAGGCACAACCCGCTCAGACTGTTGAGTTTCGCCGAACGCTTCATCAAGATGGCATCGAACCAGCCACAGCGACGCGCTCGTCCAGTAGTAGCACCGAATTCCGCGCCTTTCGCGGATAAATGCTTGCCAATCTCATTCGACAGTTCCGTCGGAAAAGGTCCGTTTCCAACGCGTGTCGAATAGGCTTTGGTGATACCCAATACATAATCGAAATCCAGCAGGCCCATTCCGCTACCGGATGCTGCGCCGCCCGCCGTAGTATTAGACGAGGTCACATAAGGATAAGTGCCATGATCGATATCCAGCATTGCGCCTTGAGCGCCTTCGAAGAGGACATTTCTATCCTCATCACGATAAGCATGCAGCATACCCGCCACATCTCCCAGCATGGGTTTAATCTGCTCACCCAATGCCATCGTTTCGTCCAGCACTTGCTGATAATCGAGCGGAGACTGCCGGTAATACCCGCTGAGTACGAAATTATGATAATCCAGGAGTTCGCGTAACCTTTCGGCAAACACGGCGGGATACATAAGATCGCCGGCGCGTAACCCTCGCCGCGACACTTTATCTTCATAAGCGGGACCGATACCTCTTCCTGTCGTACCGATAGCCTTATCGCCACGAGATTTTTCACGCGCTACATCTAACGCGACGTGAATGGGTAATATCAAGGCACAGGCTTCGCTGATCGTAAGCCTATCCCGAACCGGAATACCGGCTTTCTCCAGCAGCGCAATCTCTTCCAACAAAGCGCGGGGCGATAACACCACGCCATTGCCTATCAAGCATTTCACCGATTCCCGCAAAACGCCGGAAGGTATCAAATGCAATACCGTCTTTTGGCCGTCGATTACCAAGGTATGCCCTGCGTTGTGACCACCCTGGAAACGGACGACTGCATCTGCACGCTCCGTCAGCAAATCGACAAGTTTACCTTTACCTTCATCGCCCCACTGGGTGCCGATGACTATGACGTTTTTACCCATTCTTGATTCCAGATTAGCGTTTCATTTTTCGAGGTAATTTTGGGCTCAATCGCTAACGGGAAAGACTTCCCAAGTTAGCCCCTGCTTTTGAAGGTAGTGTGAACATGCCATCTCGCGAGCCTCGCCAGTTTGTCCATACAACGCCTGAATGACCGTTTGCCCGGCGCCGCGCAAATTACGCACTATTTCGTGCAAATCGGGATCGTCTACGGCGGGCGCAAAAATGCGCAAACTAGGCGTATCATCGTCTTTTCCGTTGGCCAATCGTGCCAGAACCTTCAAATCGGCGCTAAAACCCGTCGCCGGACGAGCGCGCCCGAAAATTTTTCCGATCTCATCGTAACGGCCGCCACGTGCAATTTCTCTGCCGTAACCCGGCACAAAAGCGGCAAATACGACACCCGTTTTGTAGTGATAACCACGCAATTCCGCAAGGTCGAAATTGATTCGTAAGGCCGGGAACAAGCTTGTCAAACTCTTCGAAATGGATTCCAAATCCATCAAAGCGCGATGTACCGACTCATTGGCGGTTGCCAATCGCTTTCTAGCTTTCTCTATGACACCCTCATGTCCATTTAGATCGATCAGCGCTTCCAACATCTCGGTGGAAGAATCGCTAACCGTCAGCGAATGTAATAAAGTTACCAATTCCGGATAGTCTTTCCGCTGAAGAATTTCAAACAGCTCCGCCTCCTGCTGCGCATTCAAACCGGCCTGACGTGCCAACTCCCGATAGATGCCTACATGTCCCAGATCCAGATGTACGTTTTCAATACCTGCAATGGCAAGCATCTCCAACATCAAGCAGATAACCTCCATGTCGCTGGCATTACCCGCATGTCCGTACAATTCGGCCCCAACCTGCAATGGGCTCCGGGACTTTTCGAGATGATCCGACTGCGTGTGCAGCACCGTTCCCATGTAACAGAGCCGTGTCGGCGTATCGGTGCCAAGGTTGCGCGCATCGATACGCGCAACCTGAGGCGTCATATCAGCACGTATCCCCATTAATCGACCACTGATCTGATCGATGATCTTGAATGTCTGCAAATCAAGATCGTTGCCCGATCCAGTCAAAAGCGATTCAATGAATTCAATCAGCGGCGGCATCACCAGCCGATAGCCCCAGCTGGCGAACAGATCGATGATCTTTCGACGTAGCTGCTCCAAACGCTCGGCTTCTTCCGGAAAGACCTCATCAATACCTTCTGGCAACAGCCAATTATCTTCGGTTAGCATCGAATTCGGTGAGCTCAGCAAACGGAAAAAAATCTGGATGGATTAGGCGACAGTTATGTTACCGCGAGGCTCATATTGACCCTAGCAGTGTGTGAGAATCCTTTGCCAACGGCAAACGGTCCGCCCCTTTGTCCCTGTCGACTGGACAAAGGGGCAATAGAAAATATGCGGGAGCAACAGTCCGGTTACTTTGGCTTTTTGAAGTACTGGAAGAATTTCGAATCAGGCTCCAACACGATCATATCGTTCTCGTCCTTGAACACTTGCCTGTAAGCATACAAGCTTCGATAAAACTCGAAGAACTCTGGATTTCTGCTATATGCCTGAGCATAAATCTCCGATGCCGTGGCATCGCCCTCACCACGCCTGATCTCCGAGTCTCTATAGGCATCAGCAAGTATCACCTCCCGCTGACGGTCTGCTTCCGCACGAATACGTTCGGCTGCCTCCGCACCACGCGAACGGAAATCTCTCGCAACCCGGGCGCGTTCGGCTTCCATCCGTCGGTAGACCGATGAACTTACCTCATCCGGCAAATCGATTCCTTTCACACGAATATCGATAACCTCGACTCCCAAATCATCTACTACAGGGTTCACCGTCTTAATCAGTAGATCGCGGATCTGGCCACGCTCTAAGGAAACCACCTCGCGGATAGTTCGCTTGCTGAATTCGTTCCGCAATGCGTCTTTCGTTATCTGATCGAGACGAATATTTGCCGCTGCCTTATCCCCACCGACTGCCTTATAGAATTTCGTCGCGTCTTCGATCCGCCATTTCACGAACCAAGTAACGATTACGTTTTTCTTTTCAGAGGTGAGAAACCGCTCGGGCTTGGACTCCAATGTGAGGATTCGGTCATCGTATTTCTTCACCTCTTGATATGGAAGCTTGAAATGCAACCCCGGCTCGAAGTCTGTTCGAACGATTTTCTTAAACTCCAGCAATAAGGCTCTTTCCGTCTCCGATACAGTAAATATGGAGGTAGCAGTAATTACCAGCAAAATAAAAACAAACGCAAGAATTAGGGTATTTTTACTAATCATTATTGTCCCCTTCCTTCACGACCTCGAGTGGTTGATCGGATAGTTCTAGGGGCCCCGCTGTCCGATACTTCCGGAGTAGTAATCGTGGCATTGTCGGCATCTCTGGGCGGCATCAGGGGCGACGCAGCTTTTTGAAGTTTATCTATAGGCAGATACAACAAATTATTGCTGTTCTTGACATCGATCAATAACGTACCCGTGCGTCCAAGCACTTCCTCCATCGTATCGAGATAGAGGCGCTCTCGCGTAACCTCCGGAGCCTTGTCGTACTCCGCCAGCAACTGTTTGAACCTACTCGTGTCACCTTCTGCTCTGGCAATTACGCGCTGTTTATACGCTTCCGATTCTTCCAAGACACGTGCCGCGGCACCCCTTGCTCTTGGCACGACTTCATTCGCATAAGCTTCCGCTTCATTTTTCAGGCGCTGCTCATCTTCCCTTGCCTTGATCGCGTCCATGAATGCTGCCTGGACTTCTTCCGGAGCCTGAGCATCCACCAAGCTCACATTGCTCACTCTGATTCCGGTTTGATATTGATCCAGCGTTTGTTGAATTTCGTTCTTGATCTCGTCGGCAACCTTGCCCCGTCCCTCCGTCAACACGAAATCCATCGTACTCTTCCCGATAACCGCACGTTCGGCGCTTTCAATAACCTGCTTCAAGGTTTCGTCCGGATCAGCAACATTAAAAAGATAATCTTTCGCATCCTTGATCTGATACTGAACCGCTAATCGGATATCGATAATATTTTCGTCCTGCGTGAGCATAAGGGCTTCCCTGGGCACGGACCCCAAAGATTGCTGACGCCCGCCGGAGCGATACCCTACTTCCAGAAAACGTTGCTGCTCCATATTGACCACCTGAACGTGCTCTATTGGCGCAGGCATGTGCCAATGCAGCCCAGGCATGGTGGTATCAGCGTATTTGCCGAAACGCGTAACGACGCCGCGACTCCCTTCGTCTACGAGATAAATACCGGTTAGCCCCCATACAGCCAAGGCAATCAGGAGAAATAAACCGATCGTCCTCATGGGCGCATTTTCACCGCCACCGAAAAACCTCCCTATCCTTTCGTGTAATCCGCGCATGACTTCTTCCAAGTCCGGAGGCGTCTCCTGCTGATCACGCCCGCTCCACGGATCTTTTTTATTACCGCCCGGTTCGTTCCAGGACATTGGATGACTCCTATAGTACAGAACTTGATGCTCTTCTAGAGCTATAACAAAGCCGCTACTGCGGCATGAATATTAGAATTATCTAGGAAAATGGTTGGATATACAAAAACGAGCATTTGAGAGGAAGCCGGAACGCTCTCCACTGGCCCAGTGCTTCACGGTAGAAGCATGCTATGCCCCGGCATTATTGTTACCAGATCGAGATGATTAAGCACTAATTGAATCCTGCAGCTCGTCGAGCTCATGCAATAACTTCACATCCCGCTTGAGAAGCTCGACTTCCAAATCCCACCCTCCGGTTCCGTCCGATTCTTCTCTCAAGATCTGCGCTGCGTTATATAACCGTGCCCTCAATCCGGCGTTTTCCGGACCCAAGTGAATTCTGCGGTGAATCACTTCGCGACGAAAAAGAACCTCTAAAACGTCGTGAAGCAAAGGCAGACCAGCACCTGTCTTGGCGGACAACCATACTTTTGCGACATCTCCGCTCGCGTTTCTCTCAGCGTGCGGCTCAATATCCGCAACCCGATCGATCTTGTTAAAGACCTGAATCTGTCTTACTCGATCAGCTCCGATTTCGCTCAGAACCCGATTGACTTCCGATATGGTTTCGTCAGACCGCTCATCACTCGCATCAATAACGTGAAGCAATAAATCTGCGTCCACCGCTTCCTTCAAAGTCGAACGGAATGCTGCAACCAGCTCATGTGGCAAATGCCGGATAAATCCGACCGTGTCAGCTAGAATTACCGTCAAACTCGGCGTTAACTGCAAGCGTCGCAAGGTGGGATCGAGCGTAGCAAATAACTGATTTGCCGCATAAACGCCAGCCCCCGTCAACGCGTTGAAGAGAGTCGATTTGCCGGCATTTGTATATCCCACCAAACTGACAACCGGCAACTCCGCCCGCCGTCTAGCGGAGCGTTCCTGATTGCGTTGCCGCTCGACTTTCTCCAGCCGTTTTTGAATCAGCCGTATTCGATCAGCAATTAAACGCTTGTCCGTCTCAAGCTGTGTCTCCCCAGGACCACGGAGGCCGATACCCCCTTTTTGACGTTCCAAGTGAGTCCAGCCACGCACCAAACGAGTAGATAGGTGCCGCAACTGTGCTAATTCAACCTGGAGTTTGCCTTCGAAGGATTGGGCCCGCTGAGCGAAGATATCGAGAATCAATCCGGTGCGATCGACAACCCTGACCGAAAGCTCTCTCTCTAAATTACGCTCTTGGCTGGGCGTTAAAGGATGGTTGAAAAGAACCAGCTCTGCTTCGTTCTCCCGGACAATCCGGGCCAACTCGTCAAGTTTCCCTTTTCCGATGTAATAACGAGGATCGGGCGTGTGTCTCCTGCTTGTCACCGTAGCTACAAACTCCGCCCCGGCTGATGAGGCGAGTTCCTGAAGTTCTACAAGAGCTTCGGTCTCGTCCTGAGCGGCCAAATGAACAAGCACGGCACGCTCGCCGGACTTCGGCCTCTCAAACAAGTAAACTCTTCTCCCAGACCAACTTCGACATCACCATCTTACGGCTTGAACCGAACTGTCGATTAACCCTCGTCTTCCAATCCTTCCGCCGCATGGGGTAGACGGACCTGACGCGCAGGGACAATCGTGGAAATGGCATGCTTGTAAACCATTTGGCTTACAGTGTTCTTGAGTATGATCACGTACTGATCGAAAGAATCCACTTTACCTTGTAACTTGATCCCGTTTACGAGATAGATCGAAACCGGAACATGTTCTTTTCTAAGCGCATTTAGGAACGGATCTTGTAAATTTTGCCCTTTTGACATCCTCTTTCTCCTTATTGTTATAAGACCGACGCTCAGCCAGTATTAAAACAAATCTCTCATTTTTTCGCCAGGCACAATACCTGACTGTAGCTGCCATTAATATATGAAAAATAAGCGCAATAGCCCTTTATTCTTTTCCGATTAATTCAATTTTGTAACCATCCGGATCCGCCACGAAGGCAATGACCGTGGTGCCGTACTTCATGGGGCCGGCTTCGCGTAAAATTTCGCCGCCAGCGCGTCTTATACGCTCGACAGCGTCGTAGATGTCCTCGACTTCGATCGCGATATGCCCAAAGGCATCGCCCAAGTTATAGCCATGAACACCCCAGTTGTAAGTCAATTCAATCACCGAATCGTGGCGTTCGTCACCGAACCCTACGAATGCCAGAGTGAATTTTCCATCAGGAAAATCCTCCTTTCTCAATAGTTTCATTCCGAGAATTTCAGTGTAAAAGCGAATCGACCGTTCTAAGTCTCCAACCCGAATCATCGCGTGCAAGATACGCATCGACTGACTACCTCGACTCAATTTTTGCTAATGAAATCATCGCGCATCTAATAACCGCCACGAACACATCTCTAGGTCAGCGCCGAAGAGACGGCATTTGCGAGACGGTCGGCCGTAGCACGAACAACATGAGCGTCTTGCCCTTCAACCATAATCCTAATTAGCGGTTCGGTTCCCGACGGTCTGAGCAAAATACGCCCCTTGCTGCCAAGTTCACGCTGAATTTCATTTTTCAACTTCTGAACCGGCTCGATTTCATCCAAATTGACTTTGTCCCGCACCTTCACGTTCACCAAACACTGAGGGTATTTGACCATGTCGCTCTTCAATTCGTTAAGCGATTTGCCCGCCTCGTGCATCGCTGCCATAACCTGCAAAGCAGAAACAATACCATCGCCGGTCGTAATCCGGTCCCGGCATATGATATGACCTGAACTTTCACCACCGAGCACGCTGTCATGCTGAAGCATCATTTCCATCACGTAACGATCTCCTACCGCAGCGCGCTTAAACTCTAACCCCAACGCATCCAGCGCATGCTCTAACCCTAAGTTACTCATCAGAGTACCGACTATCGGCCCTCTTAACCCACCGCACTCCATACGGGACTTAGCGATGATGTAAACGAGTTCATCGCCATCGACGATCTCCCCTTTATGATCGACCATGATCAGCCGATCGCCGTCGCCATCCAAGGCGATCCCAAAATCCGCCTGCTCTTCCAATACCGCACGGCTAAGTCGCTCGGGTTTGGTAGCTCCGACGCCGTCGTTTATATTCAAGCCATTGGGCTGAATGCCAATAGCGACAACCGTCGCACCAACTTCCTCGAATACATGGGGCGCGATGTGATATGTCGAGCCATGGGCGCAATCGACAACAATTTTGAATCCAGTAAATTCGATGCGGGACGGAATAGTGCTTTTGCAAAATTCGATATAACGCCCGACCGCATCACTGATGCGAGACGCTTTGCCTATCCTTGAAGACTCCACCGTCGTCATGGGTTTGTCCAATTGCTCCTCAATCTGGAGCTCGACCTCGTCCGGAAGCTTCATGCCATCGGGCCCAAAAAACTTAATCCCATTATCGTAATGCGGATTGTGCGAGGCGCTGATGACTATCCCGGCCTGGGCTCGAAACGTCCGCGTAAGATAAGCGATTGCCGGGGTTGGCATGGGACCGAGCAACTGAGTATTAATCCCCGCCGCCGCAAGCCCCGCCTCGAGAGCAGATTCGAACATGTAGCCGGAAATTCTGGTGTCCTTTCCGATCAGAACATTGGAAGGGTAGCGATCCAGCGAAAACACGCGGCCTGCCGCCCAACCCAACTTCAGCATAAAGTCCGGTGTAATAGGATATTCCCCTACTTTGCCGCGAATTCCGTCTGTACCAAAGTACGATTTTTTCATTCGCCGTCCTTCAAATCTAAAGATTCAATTATTTTTGATTTTACGCTCTATGCAGTAGCCGATCCGTCGACACCTTTTGGACACACTAATACCTTCCGCTTTCAAGAAGCATGGAAATTACGCAATTATCCGCGCCGTCTATGTCCTTAGTTTCATAGCGACTACCCTCCATTCCAACGGACAAGTTCTATCCGACAACTGAACGTAAAAGCTCGTCAGCTAGTGTAGGCGATCCATACAAAAACAAAACCCCCCGCACCTAGCACGGTGCCGGGGGTCTCAATAAGCCTACCAAACAGAATCAGTGCTGTTCCGCTGCTTTACCGATGCCTCCAGCTCCTTTTGCCTTGGGAGTCTCTTTAGCACCCAAACCCGCCGCAGCACCACCGCTCGGAGGCGCCTCGCCCCAGCTTTGCGGCGGACGCGGAACCTTGCCTTCCATAATGTCGTCGATTTGGAAACGATCGATTGTCTCGTACTTGATCAAGGCTTCAGCCATCAGATGTAATTTTTCCATGTTTTCTCGCAACAAGCGCTCCGAACGCTCATAGTTGCGATCGATTACCGAGCGAATTTCCTCATCGATCAGATGCGCCGTCTCCTCGGAGACCATTTTATGCTTGGTGACGGAGCGTCCCAAGAATACTTCGCCTTCTTCTTCGCTATACGCCAACGGCCCTAAACGTTCCGAGAGCCCCCATCGGGTAACCATGCTGCGCGCGAGATTGGTAGCCCGCTCGATATCGTTCTGAGCGCCGGTCGTCACTTTTTCTTTGCCGAAAATGAGCTCTTCCGCTATACGTCCTCCGAACAAACTCGAAATCTGGCTTTCCAGTTTCTGCTTGCTCGCACTGTACTGGTCACGCTCCGGCAAAAACATAGTAATTCCCAGCGCCCGGCCGCGCGGCATGATGCTGACCTTGTACACCGGATCGTGTTCCGGAACCAGCCGTCCCACAATCGCATGACCTGCCTCGTGATAAGCGGTGAGCTGCTTCTCCTCGTCGGTCATTACCATGGATTTGCGCTCTACGCCCATAAGAATCTTATCCTTGGCTTTCTCGAAGTCCTCCATGTCGACGCTGCGCTTATTCTTGCGGGCGGCGAACAAAGCCGCCTCATTGACCAAGTTGGCCAAATCAGCGCCGGAAAATCCAGGGGTGCCGCGTGCCAGATATTCGACTTCCACGTTGTCGGCAATCGGCACTCGCTTCATGTGCACCTTCAAGATTTGCTCGCGACCACGAACGTCAGGTAGTCCAACGACGATCTGACGGTCAAAGCGCCCAGGACGCAAGAGCGCCGGATCCAGAACATCGGGGCGGTTGGTTGCCGCGATGACGATAATACCTTCGTTTCCTTCGAAACCGTCCATTTCGACGAGCAACTGATTGAGCGTCTGCTCGCGCTCGTCGTGGCCACCGCCTAAACCGGCACCACGATGGCGGCCTACCGCATCGATCTCGTCAATGAAGATGATGCACGGCGCATTTTTCTTCGCCGTCTCGAACATATCGCGCACGCGGGACGCACCCACGCCCACAAACATCTCGACAAAATCCGAGCCCGAGATGGAAAAGAACGGAACCTTAGCCTCTCCGGCGATCGCTCGGGCCAGCAAAGTCTTACCGGTCCCTGGCGGACCGACCATCAGAGCCCCGCGCGGAATCTTGCCGCCCAGCTTCTGAAACTTGCTCGGATCCTTGAGGAAATCGACCATCTCCTGAACGTCTTCCTTGGCCTCCTCAACGCCCGCTACGTCGGCAAACGTCACCTTGACTTGATCTTCTTCGATCAGCCGAGCTCGGCTCTTACCGAAGGACATGGCCCCCCTTCCTCCGGTACCGCCTTGCATTTGCCGCATGAAGAAAATCCACACAGCAATCAGCAGCAACATCGGGAACCACGAAATAAAGATCTGCATCAATAATGATTGAGATTCTGGCGGCTGAGCCTTGATCTCGACATGGTTCTTCAGCAGGTCGTCAACCAAGTGGTCGTCGCCAGGACTGTAAGTAGTGAACTTCTCGCCGGTCCCGAGCATGCCCCGGATCATTTGCCCGTCGATAGTCACCTGCTTAATCTGCCCCTCGTTCACCGCCGAGATGAACTGCGAATACGACATAGTCGAATCGACCGACTTTCGGGAGCCAAAATTATTGAAAACCGACATCAAAACGACGGCGATGACTACCCACAGAATTATGTTCTTCAACATGTCATTCACGGTCTAACTTCCTCGTCGGATAAATCCGACCATTTTTTTGAAATAGTTTACAAATACTATCAGGATATCGCCCGGTGTAAATGCTTCAAACGGGCAAGGACAATCGTAGAAGCCTACATCTACCTCCCTCTTCACTGACTTTTCGACTGCGCATATTCAAGAAGGTTCATTCTGCAATTTTTCTGCCGAGAACTGCCCGAGCTCTCGCAACCATCGGCACCGCACGCGAATACCGGCGTGAGAAATTTATTACACCGATGCAGCGCCGCCGCACCCATCATCAAAACCTCGATGCGGCAAATGCCCTACCCCAAAGCGGGTACTGCAAGAAATTTTTTGGCTGACCAATTAATGTCACCGACATCGGCCTGCAATCTCCATCAACGACAGCCATGGGCGCAAAAAACAAGAAATTGCCAGAGCACTTCCAACCCTTATCGCGCCACCCCAAGCATGTCATTTGCCTCACTTCGCCGACCAGGAATGCGTGATTTCACACACCCCGATCGACCTTTCCGACAAACTATCCTCCAGTTCTCGGCCTGAAGACGGACTGGCTCAAATAGTGCTTACGCTAACAGCCGTCTCAAAAAACTAAAACAACAAGTCCGAAAATGATGAGCAATCACTATTTAAAGATGACTCTCGCACTCTTATGCAGCGGAGCAACCATCGGGGGAAAAGCATGGGCCGATCATGACACCAAGCCCACTCAGTTACCAACTTTAACGATTACCGGCGAAGCCGATACGGCACCTCAAGCTCTCACCGTACCTAATATCGAAACCGCGCGCGAGCAGATTAACCGGGTTCCCGGAGGCGTCGATATTATCGATGCGGAAAGCTATCAGAAGGGCCGTGCCGCCAATCTCAAGGATGTTCTCGACTACTCTCCCGGCGTGTACGTGCAACCGCGATTCGGTGCCGAGGAATCGCGGGTCTCGATCCGAGGCTCCGGCATTCAACGCACCTTTCACGGCCGCGGCATCAAACTCCTTCAGGACGGAGTTCCGCTAAACCTCGCCGACGGAGGCTTCGACATGCAGGCAGTAGAGCCTCTGGCTGCCGAATACGTGGAAGTTTACCGCGGCGCTAACGCACTCATGTACGGCTCTACCACCCTTGGCGGAGCGATCAACTTCGTGAGCCGGACCGGATACACCGCGTCGCCTCTACAGCTACGCTTCGAATCCGGCAGCTTCGACACTTACCGTGCCCAGGTGAGCTCAGGGCAAGTGATCGGCGATGCTGATTACTATATCTCCGGAACCTTCTTTTCTACCAACGGTTTTCGCAACTGGAGCGAGCAGGAGAACGAGCGCATCTTCAGCAATTTCGGCTATCGCTTCAATGAGAACCTGGAAACGCGCTTCTACGTCACTTATGTCAACACCCAATCGAACCTACCAGGAAGCTTAACCAAAGCGCAACTGGAAGACGATCCGACCCAGGCCAATCCAAGCAGCCTCAGAGGCCAGCAGAAGCGCGACTTCAGGCTGATGCGGCTCGGCAATACCACTACCTGGCGATGGGACGACAAGCAGCGCATCGACATCAGCAGCTTCTGGTCTTACAAGGATCTTTATCACCCTATTTTTCAGGTTCTTGACCAGGTTTCCGACGATTACGGCATGAACATCCGTTACACCAACGAAAACGACTTGTTCGGCCGCAAGAATATTTTCATCCTGGGTCTATATCCGACCGGCGGCCGAACCCAGGACGACCGTTTCGTCAACGTCGGCGGCCACCGCGGCGCCAGAAGGGCCAAGAGTACGCAAGACGCCATCAACATCGATCTCTACGGCGAAAACCAACACTATATCTTGCATCAATTGGCCCTGGTTACCGGCCTTCAACTGTCCTATGCCTCACGCGAATATACCGATCGCTTCCTGAGCAATGGCGATCAAAGCGACCACCAGGATTTCTTCGGGGTCAGCCCGAAAATCGGCGCGCGCTGGGAATTCACGGCCAATAGCCAAGCTTATGTGAATTTCAGCCGCAGCTTCGAGCCCCCGTCATTCGGCGAACTAACCCTTCAATCTGGCAATACCCCGCTTCAGCTTTCGGCTCAACGCGGCAGCACCGTAGAAATCGGGACGCGCGGACAGGAGGGCATGGTCAACTGGGACCTGTCCTACTACCATGCGTGGATCGAGAACGAATTGCTGCAGCTGCGTGATCCGGCGGATCCGAGCGGAACGGCGACGATCACCCGAAACGCCGACTCCACGACCATACACCAAGGTATCGAACTCGGTTTCGAGGTCCGCCCCATAGAAAACATCGTTCTGCGTCAGGCTTACATGTGGAACGATTTCCGCTTCGACAACGACCCGACCTACGGCAACAACCGCCTACCAGGCATTCCGGAACACTACTTGCGAGCGGAACTCCGCTATGAGCATCCGTCCGGCTTCTACGCCGGCCCCAACGTGGAGTGGTCCGCTACCCGCATCCCGGTCGACTTGGCCAACACACTGTCCTCCGACGCCTATGCCCTCATGGGCTTCCGAGCTGGCTACAGGACCAAACAAGGATTTTCCGCCTACTTCGAGGCGAAGAACCTGACCGACGAAAAATATGCGGCAACCACTGGCGTCATCGCCAATGCCGACGGACGCGATGCGGCGCAGTTTTATCCGGGCGATGGACGGGCTTTCTTCGGTGGCGTGGAATACCGGTTTTAACGTAGCGGCCGGATAGTACTCGATATCGACAAAATGAAATAACGGGGTTTGCAATCCGACGCGTTCGGTTGCAAGCCCCGTCGCCCTGTAGTCTAACGGGCTGATCGTCAAGTCACTTTGAAACCTGGATAGGCGAGAACGTCACGAGCGCCCGCACCCGTTCATGCCGCGCACAATCCATATTATGACGCGGCGGAGCGATCACGCATCTACGGGGTTACTTCACAAGCAAAACCGGCACTTCGCTCAGATGGATGACCTTGGTCGCTACCGACCCCATGAGCAGAGCCGCGACCGAACCAAGGCCGCGGGCGCTCATGACGATCTGATCGCACGCCTTCTCTTTGGCGTACTGTACGATCACCTCGGCCGGATTGCCGACACCGATATGAACGATGTAGGGAAGCCCGGCTCCATCCAAGATCTTACGAGCCGACTCTAGCGCCTTGGTTCCCTCGTCATGATGAAAAGCGCGGATCTGTTCGGCATCGAGGAACATACGTACCTCCCCGTGCAGCGGATGCTGGACGTTAAGGAGATGGATCTCCAGCGACTCCTTGTACCAGGCTGCCTTTTTGAGCACGTGATCGACGGCGCGGATCGAATTTTCGGAGCCATCGACCGGAACCAATACTCTTAACATTCGTATTCTCCTGGAATAGGTGGCGTCAGCCCGTTTTGCCCGATTTCGGCTGCTCGTCTTCGGCGGCGAGATCCACTACTCGGTGCGGTACCGTCGTCGCTTTACGCTGCGCCAACCACTTGCCGGCCAAGACCACTAGAACGGCACCGACAAAGGGGATCACGTCATGCAGCCAATGGCCCTCCGGCCCAGGCCACGCCGGATCGGTGACCAGCATTTCGCCCGATACGAAACCGAGCAAAGCGGCCCCGAGCACAATGATTACCGGGAATCGGTCCATCAAGCGCAGAATGACGGTGCTGCCGAAAATCACTAGGGGAATACTGATCGCCAGACCGAGTATCAGGAGCAGTACGTTGCCTTTCGCCGCCGCGGCAACTGCGATAACGTTGTCGAGGCTCATGACCAGATCGGCAATCAAGATCGTCCGGATCGCAGCGATAAGATTATCGTGGTCGTCGACACCCTCGCCGCCGTCGCCCTCGGGCAATAGCAACTGCACGGCAATCCAGAACAGCAGCACGCTGCCGATGATCTTCAAATAAGGAAGCCGCAACATTTCCACTGCGACTATGGTGAGGACAACCCTCATCAAAATGGCGGCAACCGACCCCCAGACTATGGCGAGATTGCGCTGTTGTTCCGGGAGTGAACGCGCGGCGAGAGCGATGACCACCGCGTTGTCGCCCGAGAGAATGATATTGACGACGATAATCTCGCCGAGTCCGATCCAGAACTGAGGATCGACAAAAAGTCCTGACATGATTATTGCTTCCGGCCGAGGTGTGGTCCTGATGAGGGAAGGAAATTTCGAACATCCTTAAAAGAAGATATTTTCACCGCGTGACGGCGAAGTAGCAAGCAACCGGTCGAGGAGCGAACTGTGCCGGAAAAAATCTCCCGTTTATGGATCCGTCGTGGATCGGGTATCTTCGATCGTCTCCAACAACCTCTTGGACAGAATTGGACACCGTGCTCAACATCAATCTCGACTCCCCCGCCTTCTTTGCCGATCCTTATCCGGCCTATGCCAAGTTGCGCAGTGACGCACCGATTTGTCCGCTCATGCCCGGCATCTGGCTGGCGACACGCTACCAGGATGCCAACCGAATTCTCCGCGACGCTCGCTTCGGCAAGGATTTTCTGGCGGGAGTCGCCCGCCGCTACGGAAAGGACGCCGTCATGGAGCCGGCCTTTCAGATGGTGAATCGGTTCATGCTGCTGATGAACCCTCCGGAGCACACGCGGCTGCGCACGCTCGTCAGCAAAGCTTTCGGCGTGAAACAGGCCCCCGAGCTGCGCTATCTGGCCCAGCGGGAAACTCATCGGCTGATAGACGGCTTTATCGATAGCCGCCGCGCCGATTTGGTCAATACATTCGCTTATCCGCTTCCAGTCCGGATCATCTGCGCACTTCTCGATATACATCTCGAGGACAGCCTCCGATTCCTCGCCGACACCCAAGCACTGGTCAAGGTGTTCGAATTGAGTCCGATCGGTGCCGACGAAATCGACGCCGCCAACCGGGCCTCGCACGCATTCGACCGCTATTTCCGCGAAATTTGCCGCGAACGTCGCAAAAATCCTGGCAATGACCTGGTTTCCTTGCTCCTTCAGGCCGGGGAAGGCGAAGATCGGTTGAGCGAGGATGAAATCATCGCCAATATGGCGCTACTGTTTCTGGCGGGGCACGAAACCACGGCCAATATGATTGGCAATGCGCTATTGACACTATTTCGGCATCCCGAGCAGTTGGATTTGCTTCGAGGAAACCCGTCATTGCTGCCGCAAGCCGTGAACGAGTGTCTTCGTTACGAGACTTCCGTTCATATCGCCGCTCGCGTTGCCATGCAGGATGTCGCCGTCGGGGCGGTAACGATCAAGCAAGGAGAGACGGTCTACATCAATCTCGGTGCAGCCAACCGCGATCCGGCCGTGTTCAAAGAACCCGAGCGATTCCTGATCGAACGCGCCGAACTTCCGCAAAAACCGCTGTCCTTCGGGGGCGGCATGCACTACTGCCTGGGAGCCCGGCTCGCGCGCATCGAGCTCGAGACGGCGCTTGACGCCCTGCTCCGCAGGCTGCCGGAGCTACAGTTGGAGAACATCGATCATCCGTCGTGGAAGCCGACCATTACCATCCGCGGCCTGGCCCATTTGCTGGCGCATTGGTAGGGGCGAACAATCGCGAGCGCTCCCTTTCGGTCATCTTATACGTTTTCTTGCGAATCGACCCAAGCCCGGTATTTCTCGTTACGCCTCAGCACCATCACCGCCATGCCCCAATATCCGTAAGGCATGGCGGGTCCTTCGGTCGGTGCGCACAGTTCCGGATAAGGTATCCCGGGGCGACGATGATGGTCGGCGTGCCGCGTGAGGCCCAGAAACAGAAACAGGCTGACCGCGGAGTCGTTGCGCCAGGCTGCTAAACGCGACCGGCCGGAGGCTTGGGTCAAACCGTAATGCTGGAAGTAATTGACGGATTCCAAGATCCGTATGGCGAGATAGGCGCATCGCAGAAACACCGCTGCCGCCAAGAGCCCGAACAGCCAGACGTATGCTGCGAGCCAAACGGCTTCGACGGCCGCTCCGGTCAAAGTAGCCCTTCGATCGGCATTCCAGGCAATCCGCCATTGTTGAATCGCCACGCGCCGAAAAAAGTCCTCGTAGCATTCGCCAGCAATAGCGGTCGACGGATCCAGCGCACTGCCCAGCATGGCATGATGAGCCCGCTTGTGCGCGATCGAAAAATGATCGTAAAACACGGTGGCAAACAGAAATCGTCCCAGCATCCGGTGCCATCGGCGATGTTTGTGGATGAGTTCGTGGGCAGGACAAATTGCCGCGCAGCAAAAATTGGCTCCGGCCATGATCCGGACGGCCAACAGATTGCCCAGGCTATTCGCAACTTCCAGCGGGCCGGCCCATCTAAGCCGCGAGACCAAGAGTCCCAAAGCGAGGGCGTTCAGTATCTGCAATAGAACTAGCGCATACAGGATTCCGTCGAAAAACCAGCGCGGAGCGTCGGCAGGCACCGACCGCCGCTCGGAAGGACCGAAACAATCGGCCGCAAAGAGTGCGCCCATCGGCAATGTCCAAGCCAAGGCCTGAACCGCCGGATGGGGGCCGGTTGCGAAAAACGCGAAAATGCAGATCGGCATAAACAGGCTGAGACCGAAACCGCACCACCAAGGCGGTAGAAAATCCGGCAGACGAACCGTTCTCGGAATCCCGACCCCCGCAGTTTTCGTTAGAATGTCCATAGGCTTTCGGAATCGGCGATGAAAAAACACGACACCCGAACGTATTATGTTGGCCTCTGCGCGACCTATCACGATCCGGCGCTGTCCATCCTGAACCATGCGGGCGAGATCTTATTCGCGGAGGCTACCGAACGCCACCTTCAATACAAGCGCGCCCTGAATTGCGAGCCGGACAACCTATACCTTATCCCTAAGCTTCTGAGCGAGCATTGCGGCGATGCCGATGAGTTCGTCATTGCTTGCAACTGGCGCCGATCCCGGCCGATCTACGAAAGACTCGCGAAGATGCTCGGCTGGCTGTCGCCCCGGGGCATCCTGAACGGCAAAGGACGCCGTCTTACCACGTGGCTGGAAATGTATCAGATCCACCACATGCTGGCTTGCCAGCACCACGCCATGCGGCGGATCGGGCTCAACCTGGCGCGAACATTGGGCCGCGACTTTCCCGGCGCATCCGTCCGTTTCCGCCATTACGACCATCATCTGACCCATGCCGCGCTGGCGTGTTACGGGAGTCCTTTCGACGAGGCGGCCTGCGCGGTAATCGATTCTTATGGCGAGGAAGGCTCCATGGCGTTCTTCGCCTATCGCAACGGACGCCTGAAACCTCTCTTCGAAGCACGCGGCCCGCTCAGCTTGGGATTCTACTATATGAAGCTCACCGAGCTATGCGGTTTCGATTGGATAGGCGGCGAGGAATGGAAAGTCATGGGGCTCGCGTCCTACGGACGGATCGACGAGGAGGTCTTGAGCTGGCTGCGCGGCACGATGCGGATCGAGGGCTTGCGCCTGGCTCCCGATTACGAACGATTCTTCGAGTACCTGAACCGCCTGATAACCCGTCGGAGATTGAAGAATCAAGCACCGGAGGCCGTCGCGGATTTGGCCCATACCGGCCAGCATTTCTTCACCGAGACCGTCAACCGGCTCATCGCCAATCTCCACGAACTCGCCTCGTCCGATAATCTGGCTTTCGGAGGAGGATGCGCGCTCAACTCGGTCTGCAACGGTCAGCTGTTGGCACATACGCCGTTCCAATCGCTGTACGTCCCGCCGGCACCTGCCGATGACGGGACCGCCTTAGGCGCAGCCCTGCTGGCGTTTCACGACGACCATCCGGAAAGCCGGACGGAACCCCGCCGCCTTTCGCCTTATTTAGGTAGCCGCATCAAGCGCGACGCCATTGAACGTCTCGCTCAGTACGCACAACTTCCGGTTCGACACTTGCCGGACGGAGCCGTGATCTCCGCTGCCGCGGATCTTCTGGCCCAGGGAAAAATCTTGGGCTGGGTTCAAGGCCGCGCGGAATTCGGTCCCCGCGCGCTGGGCAACCGTTCCATCCTGGCCGACCCCAGGTCGCGGGACATGGGCGAGCGCATCAACCGAGACGTGAAATTCCGCGAACGCTTCCGTCCCTATGCGCCGGTCGTTCTGCACGAGCACGGTCCGAATTTCTTCGAAAACTACCAGGAAAGCCCCTATATGGATCGTACCCTGCGCTTCAGGCCCACCGTACTTGACCAGGTGCCCGCCGTGGTCCACGTCGACGGCACCGGTCGGCTGCAAACGCTCAAGCAAGACTGGAATCCGCGTTTTCATGCGCTGCTCGGCGAATTTCATCGACGAACCGGCGTGCCGGTCCTGCTCAACACCAGCTTCAACGTCATGGGCAAACCCATCGTGCACAGCGTGGAGGACGCCGCCGGCGTATTGCTCACGTCCGGCCTCGACTCCCTGGTCATCGACGATCATCTGTTCACCAAGCCAGGTCTTCAGCCATGACCGCGTCGCCGGATTTCCGCTCTCTTTGCCAGGTTCTGCTGAACGATCCTCCCGATCGAGGAACTCTGCAAACCGCCGAAGAGTTCGTGAAAGCCGCTTTGATCGAAGCTCAAGAGCAGCAAAATCGACCCGACTTCCAACTCGAAACCTGGGTGCCGGTTAACGCGCCGAATGTCGCCGACCCAGCCGAACGACGATCGTTGCTCTTGGCTCTCAGTCCAAGCGCGTTGCTCGAAGGCGCGTGGCTGGCCCGCGTATCCCAGCCGGCCACGGGCCATTTGTCCGCGCACGGTCACCTATTTGCGATTTACTGCCGAACGATCGGGCTGGAGGACGACTCACCGCCCCTTTCCCTACATTTCCGGAGCTTGTTGACGAATTCGACCATAACGCTCCCGGCCATTTACAGCCCTACTTTTTTCAGCGACCGGCGTTTCCCCGATTTCGCCCTGCGCATGCCCTGCCTCCATCTCGGCCTGATGCACAAACCCCGTACCTTCTTTCCGGAGCTGCTGGGCTACACCCTTGCTCATTGCTTTTTGGATTCGGCTTGGTGGGCTACTCTCTCGGATAGCCCTGAAACCGCTTGGATTTCGGCACGGGAACGATTTTCGAACGCTGTCCGCCCTTTGGCATCAGCTGCGTTGGAGTCCCACCTCCGGGAATACGGCCACTTGGCGCGTATCCGCGCCGGCTGGCACCTCTACCGCCATGCGTTCGAATCACTTCTGCTCGCTTTCTCCGCCGACCGGAATCGACGCCCGACGGCCGCCGACGCCATGGCCGACATCGTTAGGGCGAAGCGCCGGTACGCCATCGGCTACCATCGTCGGGTGATGCTCCAAGAGCGTAGCCTTGATCAATGGCTGGCACAGGCCGAGGACGATCCCGGTGCGATGCTCGAAGCATTGCGCACCTCGCCTTATGTGGATCTCCGATGTCCAGCCGCCGGCCGGCTGATTCGAGCCATGCAATTCGGTGGCGCCATGTTCGGCGTGTTCACCGAAGAGGAACGGCGGTCCTGTCTCAACTGGATCGAAAATCCCGATGCCGAATCGGAAGCAATCGACGCCGGCGAAACGGCTCGCCGGTCCATTAGCGAACCCCGTGCAGTGCCAACTCCACAGAACGCACGCGCTGGACCGAAAAAATACCAGCCCTCGCCGCCTGCCATGAGCCGCCGACGGCTCTTCTCCGCGCTGCTCCGTGCCGAATCCGCCGGCGACTGCCCGCCCGAAGCGACGATCGCGGTGAAGCGCATTCTTGGCCGCAGCCGATGGCTGGACTTGCTGAAACCGATCCGTCGTTCTTTGCGCCATTATCATCCGGCGGCCTTCAGCGAGTGGATAGAAGCCGCTTATCGGCAGGAAGCCGCGCGCTATCGTCCCCTGAACGGCAATCCCAGGATTGGGCGGGAGTTTTGTCTTTGGGCAATTCTGCAACTGGCGCCGTCCATTCTGGTCGACGGCTGCTGGCTGGCCGCCATTCCGACGGCCTCCGAAAATCTCGGCGAGATCGAACGGCATCTGTTGCATATCTATGCCGACGAGGTGGGAAACGGCAGACCGGGACGCAATCATGCCAATGTCTATCGACGGCTGCTGGAGAGCTTGGACTTGGCGATTCCCGAGTTCGAGACCGAAGGCTTCGCCCAGGATCGAAGATTAACCGACGCCGCGTTTGAATTGCCGGTTTACATGCTGGCTATCGGGCTGCTCAAGGACCGCTATTTCCCGGAACTGCTGGGTCTCAATCTCGCCATCGAGTTGAGCGGACTCGGGGCCGGCTATATGCAGGTTGCGGATATTCTCCGCCATTACGGAATCGATCCCACCATCATTCAACTTCACCAGACCATCGATAATCTGGCATCCGGGCATGCGGGCCGGGCACGCGACGCCATCCTGCTCTACCTGGACCGAGTACGACAGCGGAGTGATTTTTCGGGCATGCAAGAAGCATGGCGCAGAATCCGGTTAGGTTACGTATCCCTCGGCGTCGCCATTCTGCCGATGACGGGCCGATTCATGCAGCGCTATTTTGCTGACCGTTTGAAGACGGCGTACCCGACAAGATAGGTAAACGTACGAATGGGCGAACCGGACCACAAGACGTTTATATGAACGTATCGATCGGGCAACGACACGCCAATTCTTGACTCAGAGATTCACGGACACCGAATCGAAAAAGCGTCAAGCCCAATCGCGATCCGACTGCCCGGCCGAAAAGGACAATGGCCGCTTTGCGCACGCTAGGCAGGCTTTAACCAACGATCTGGAACGACATTTCCAAGGAAGGCTTTATGTCGCAGCTTCAGCGTAACAGTGCATCTGCCGATTTTTCCGGAGAAAGCCGCATCGGTCTTGACGCGATCGACGTTTTCTCGACCTGCCCTCAATCCACTACCGGCGATCCGAAATCCTATCGACAGCGTGTCATCGAGGTAGCCCGCTGGAGCGAGCGTATCGGATGCCGAGGCATTCTGGTCTACACCGACAACTCGCTGGCGGACCCGTGGCTGGTGAGTCAAATCATTCTGGAACACACTGCGACCTTAGCTCCGCTGGTGGCCGTTCAGCCGATCTATATGCACCCTTATACGGCCGCGAAGAAAGTCGCGACGCTAGGATTTCTGTACGGGCGGCGTGTCTATTTGAACATGCTGGCCGGCGGCTTCCGCAACGATCTGTCGGCCCTTGGCGATGATACGCCCCATGACGAGCGCTACGCGCGTACGGTCGAGTACACGACGATTATCCGGCAACTGCTGGAAAGCCCGGCGGGCGTAAGCTTCGAAGGAAAGTATTACCGTATCCACAATCTTAAGATGTCTCCGCAGCTGCCGCCTTCGTTGCAGCCGGGCATCCTGATATCGGGCTCGTCGGATGCCGGCATGACGGCGGCTCACGCGATAGGCGCGACGGCGATCAAGTATCCCTTGCCTCCGAATGAAGAGCGAGGCGTAGAAAAGAATGTCGGAGTGCCCTGCGGCGTTCGGGTGGGCATCGTGGCACGTTCCTCGGCCGAGCAGGCATGGCGGGCCGCCTTAGAGCGTTTTCCGGAAACCCGCGAAGGACAGCTGACCCATCATCTCGCAATGAAAGTGTCGGACTCCGACTGGCATAAACAGCTGTCGTCGCATGCAGCGGCCGTGGACGACGATAACCCCTATTGGCTCGGCCCCTTCCACAATTACCAGACGTTTTGCCCTTATCTGGTGGGCTGTTACGAACGGGTGGCACGGGAAATCGCCAGCTACGTCGGGCTCGGCTATCGTACTTTCATTCTCGATATCCCGCCCAGCGAGGAAGAACTGGAGCATACGGCAATCGTTTTTCGCAAAGCCCTAGAATCCCTAAAGGGGTAAGCACCGTGCCCGAACTGTTGCAAGATTACGTCTCCCGACAGGCCGAGCTGCGCCCGAATGCCATCGCCGTTACCCTGGGAAGCTCCTCCTTGACTTACGGAGAACTGGATTCAGCCAGCTCGCGCTTGGCTTGGCATTTGCTAAAAGCCGGTTGCCGCCGCGGCGATCGAATTTGTCTGTTGCTGCCTAAATCGCCGGCTGCCGTCGTGGCCATGCTAGGCGTGCTCAAGGCAGATGCGGTTTATGTTCCGATCGATCTGACCAGCCCCCCCGCGCGCCTGGCACCGATGATCAGAATTTCCGAGCCGTGGGGAGCGCTGGTCTCGTCCGAGGCGGTGAAACTCTTGGATGACATCCTTGAAGAGATCGGCGACTACCCCATGATGATCGGCTCGATCGAGCAATATCGCTTGAACGGACGGAAATTCACCGCATGCTTCGATATGACCGAGGTGGACACATATCCTTCCGTACCGCCGGAGACCGAAAACAACGGGCTAGATATCGCGCACATTCTATTCACTTCCGGCTCGACGGGCGTCCCCAAGGGGGTGGTCATCACTCATCGTAACGTGATCGCCTTCGTGGAGTGGGCACGGAGTTACTTCGGCATCGAACCCGGCGACCGGATTTCGGGCCACACGCCCTTGCATTTCGATCTGTCCATGTTCGACATCTACGGCACGCTTTCGGCGGGAGCCGAGCTGCACATGATCCCGTCTGCGCTCAATTTATTGCCGCACAAACTCGCCGAATTCATCCGCTCGGCCGAGTTGAATCAGTGGTTTTCGGTCCCATCGGTATTGAACTTCATGGCCAAGCACGGGGTCGTGATGCAAAACGACTTTCCGGTTCTCAAGCGGATGTTGTGGTGCGGCGAGGTATTGCCCACTCCGATCCTCATCCATTTCATGCAGCGACTGCCGCACGTCCGGTTTACCAATCTTTACGGTCCGACCGAAGCAACCATCGCAAGCAGTTATTACACCGTCCCCGAATGCCCACGGAATGGTCTGGCTAACATTCCGATCGGCACCGCTTGCGCCGGCGAAGAGTTGCTGGTGCTGGACTCGAAACTGAACGAAGTTCCGCCCGGCGAAATCGGCGATTTGTACATCGGGGGAGCGGGCCTGAGCCCCGGTTACTGGAAGGACCCTGAGAAAACCGCTGCGGCCTTTCTGCCCCATCCCCACGCGGCGGGCTCCGAAGACCGCATCTACCAGACCGGCGATCTGGCGAGACGAGGCGAAGATGGCCTGTTCTACTTCGTTGGACGCGCCGACACCCAGATCAAGAGCCGTGGTTACCGGATCGAGCTCGGAGAAGTCGAAGCGGCATTCCATTCGATCGAGAGCCTCGAAGAATGTGCCGTAGTAGCCATGCCGACCGACGGATTCGAGGGCAATGCCATCTGCTGCGCCTACGTACCGCGGCAGGGTTCAACGGTGTCGGCAGCCCATTTGCGAGAGCAGGCGTCTCGATTGCTCCCGGGCTATGCGTTACCGATGCATTGGCTGCCACTGGAGCGACTCCCCAAGAACGCTAACGGCAAAATCGACCGGCCTCGTTTGCGGAGCCTCTTTCAACATGACACAGCTGTGGAACCTTGACGGCAAGTGGTTGGCGACCGCCGCCGACTGGCTCGCTGCCGAAGAGAACTATCGATGGCTGGACTTCGGCGGCGACGTGCAAATCCTGACGCCAATGCTGTTGCAGGTGATGGTCCAGCGCGACATCCACTGTTTACGCCTTTTCGCGCCGCCGGAGAGCGAACAGCCGATTGGCATCGTCGGGCTCAGCAGCATCACGGATTTCTTCAAAACCGCCACTTTATGGTACGTGCTCGGCGACAAGACGTACGCAACCGGCGGTTATACGACCCAGGCAGTCCGCCAGTTACTGGACCACGGCTTCGGCAGCTTGGGGCTGCAAGCGATTAACGCGTGGGCCGTGGAGGGAAACGTCGCGTCGATCCGCGTTCTGGAGAAAACCGGTTTTCGACCGATCGGGCGGCAACGACGCTGTCACCGGTTGGGCGATCGATACCTGGACCGTCTGCTATTCGATTTATTGGCCCATGAGCACCGGAGAACAAAATGCCTCAAAGCACCGAGTCACTGATGCAAGCCGTTACGCGCCTCCTCTTCGATCGCCTCAACATCGAAATTCCCGAGCCCGATACCGATCTGGTGGACGCCGGATTGCTGGATTCTCTACTGCTCGTCAACTTGATCGCTCAATTGGAGCGGGAGTTCGGCATCTCGGTATCGATCGACGACTTGGATCTGAACCTGGAAAAATTTCGCTCGGTAAGCCGAATTGCGGCTTATATCGAAAGCCGGCGGAATCTCACCGATGTCGCTTGAGCCGGCGCGAGTCAGGATTCTGCGGCGCCAGTCCATTCGCCCGCTCACGTCTAATGACATCGCGGCGGTAGCGGCAGTCCTCGAACGGGTATTCCGCTCGGATCGCTCCGCGGCACCGGACCGACTGGCCGATTATGTACGCCGCATGTGTCTCGATCCGCCAGGCTACGATCCCGAGATTCCGTCGCTGGTCTACGAGGATGCTCAAGGCCGAATCGGCGGATTTCTGAGAGTGAGCGTGCAGCGGATGATCTTCGACGGCCGGCCGATACGCATGGCGTGCAGCGGACCGTTCGCGACACTTCCGGAGGCAAGGGCCAAGGGCGCCGGCGTATTCTTGCTTCGGCACTTTCTCGGCGGTCCTCAGGATTTATCGATTACCGACGGCGCAAACGACCAGGGGCGTTATTTGTGGGAGCAACTGGGAGGACAGACCGCGCACCTGCACTCCTTGGGCTGGATACGGTTACTCCGGCCGGCGGCATTCGCCAGCCAATACATCGGCCGGAAGCATCCTGCTCTCAGGCCGGTCGTAAGCATGTCCCGACCGCTTTCGGTGCTGCTCGACGGTGCGGCACGGAGTCTCTTGAAAAACGGCATGTTGCGTCCGGCACGTTCCACCGAAAAGCTTGTCGAGGAAGATCTCGCGCCGGAAGCCATGGCGGCGGCTTGGCCTAGGCTCTCGGCGCGCTGGCGTCTTCACCCCGATTACGGCAAATCCTATCTGGCCTGGCTGCTGGACGAGATGTCGAGCGTGACCTCGCGGGGTCCGCTGATCGGACGGCAGGTCCGCGATTCGAACGGTAAGCTGTCGGGATGGTATCTTTATTACCTTTCGCCCAGCCGCATCGCGGAGGTGATGCAGATCGTCGCGGACGAAAATAACGAGAACGAAATTTTCGCATCCCTGCTGCTCGATGCCGACCGCCGCGGCGCGACGGCCGTGCAGGGCCGGCTGGAAGCCTGGCTTATCGATCCGCTGTATCGCAACCGGTGCCGCAGCTATCACCGGGCGCCGACGCTGGCTTTGGTGCATGCCCGCAGAAGCGAGGTGACGGCTGCCGTTCATGCAGGCCAAGCTTTCTTGACACGGGCTGACGGCGAATGGTGGACGGGGTTTCGTGAACAGTTCTGATTCGACGCCGAATTTCCGATAATCGACTATGAATCGATTCGGCCGGAAAAAAGCTATTGTTCTGACATTCTGACAACGATCGCTTTCCGTCAAGCACTGCGCTGTTTCAAAGTGCTCTGACAGATTCTCCTCTTGTGCCGGAATTTCTTCCAAATCGCTTTCAATCAGGCATTCATTTTGTAGGATGGGTAGAGCGAAGCGAAACCCATCGATGGTGGGTTAGGCGCACATCAGCACCGACCGACCGCCGATCACTGCGCTTCGCGTGCGCCGTAACCCACCGAGCGACCGTCAATCGGTGGGTTACGCGGAGCCTGTCCTGAGCGGAGACTAGGGGCGAATCCACCATCTACGTAATGTTCACTCGAATCCCGAATGGGATTACTCCTTGTAGTAACACTACGGTTAGCCTTGAAAGGCTCGGCGTTTTAGAATGCCCCCTGCGATCCAGGGAGGTAACACATGATACAAGCCGATCGTTCCGCTCGCTTCGCGCGCAAAGAGAATCCGACCGATGCCTTGCTCGAGGACTACCAGGCCATTCGCAGGGACAGCGAAACCTTGTGCGCGCCGCTGGCCGTCGAGGATTACGTCATCCAGGCGATGCCCGACGTCAGTCCGCCGAAATGGCATCTTGCCCACACCACCTGGTTCTTCGAAACCTTCCTGCTGATCCCTTACCTGAAACCTTACCGGCTCTTTCACGAACGATACGGTTATTTGTTCAACTCTTATTACGAAACCGTCGGAAGCTTCTTTCCACGGCCTCAGAGGGGCCTGTTGGCGCGGCCCACCGTAGAGGAGATCTACCGGTATCGCGCTTACGTGGACGAAGCCATGGCTGAATTGCTGACTGCCCCGCCGCCGTCGGACAAGGATGAAATCGCTTCGCGCCTCCTGCTCGGCTTGAATCACGAGCAGCAGCATCAGGAACTTCTCCTCACCGACATCAAATACAACTTTGCCGTCAATCCCCTGAGGCCGGTCTATCGCCACGCGAACCATCCGAAAGCTCCGGCCGCGTCGGCATTGGGATGGCTGGACTACGGCGGCGGTCTCAGGGAGATCGGCCATGCCGGCTCGGGCTTCGCCTACGACAACGAAACACCCCGCCACAAGGTTTACCTCCGGGACTACCGCCTCGCCTCGCGCCTCGTCACCAACGGCGAATACCTGGAGTTCGTCGAGGCCGGCGGCTATCGGCGGGCGGAATTGTGGCTTTCCGACGGTTGGGCGGCGATCAGGCAACGTGGCTGGCAGGCTCCGCTGTACTGGGAGAACATCGAGGGCGAATGGTGGCTGATGACTTTGTCGGGAATGCGCCCTCTCGACGAGAACGAGCCCGTTTGCCACGTCAGCTTTTACGAAGCGGACGCCTACGCCCGTTTCCGGGGCAAACGCCTGCCGACCGAAGCGGAATGGGAATGCGCCGCGTCCCGTTGCACGATTCGGGGTCATTTCCGCGAATCGGGCCGCTATCATCCCGCTGCCAGTTCGGAAACGGCAGGAGGCGATATCGCGCAGATTTTCGGAGACGTCTGGGAATGGACCCGGAGCCCTTATGCGCCCTACCCAGGATTCAAGCCGCTGGCCGGCTCGATCGGCGAATACAATGGCAAGTTCATGTGCAATCAGATGGTGCTCCGAGGCGGTTCGTGCGCGACGCCGGAGTCGCACATCCGCGCCACTTATCGAAACTTTTTTTATCCGCCGGACCGCTGGCAGTTTACCGGCATCCGCTTGGCGGAGGATGGCTCATGACCGCTCGGCGCATCCGATTCACGGACCGGGAGCCGGCGCAGGCGGATATCCTCGACGAGGTATTGAGCGGCCTCTTCAGCCCGAAAAAACGGCTGCCCCCGAAACTGTTCTACGATAAGCGGGGCAGCGAATTGTTCGAGGCCATTTGCGAGACGCCCGAGTATTACCCGACCCGCACCGAAGTCGGCATTCTCCGCGACTCCGCTCAAGAGATCGCGGAAACCATCGGCAAGGACTGCATCCTCATCGAGCCGGGCAGCGGCAACAGCCAAAAAGTGCAGCTCCTGCTGGAAACCCTGCACCCCGCCGTCTACATGCCGATGGACATTTCCAAGGATCATCTGAAACTTTCGGTGCAGGCGCTGGGAGCCGCATACCCATGGTTGCGGGTGCACGCGATGTGCATGGACTATACCGCCGGCTTGGAACCGTTCGAGCCGCCTCCGGCATCGGCCGAATCGAAAAAAGTCGTGTTTTTCCCCGGATCGACCATCGGTAATTTCGAGCCCGGAGAGACTCTGGCTTTTCTTCGGCGGGTCGCTCGACTCGTTGAGCCCGACGGCGGTTTGCTGATCGGCGTCGATCTCAAGAAGGATCCGGCCGTGCTGCACCGGGCCTACAACGACGCGCAAGGACTGACTCGCGAGTTCAACCTGAACGTGTTGCACCGCCTCAACACCGAGTTGGACGCCGATTTCGATCCCGGCCGGTTCTATCATTACGCCTTCTACAATGCCCGAGAAAGCCGCATCGAGATGCACCTGATCAGCCGCGGCGCGCAAGAAATTCACCTGGCCGGAGAAGTCCTCACATTTGCCGACGGCGAATCGGTGCACACGGAAAATTCCTACAAGTACACGGTCGAAGAATTTCAAAGGCTGGCCCGGACGGCGGGATTCGGGGTCCGAGGATGTTGGCTGGACGACTGCAATCTGTTCAGCATCCATTACTTCGACTTACCGTCTTAGGGCGGTGTCGGCCGTTTACCGCACGCAAAGAAAGAAATGTCAGTATTGCTCGTCATTCCGGCATGGATTGCTCACCCCGTCCCCGGGGTTCGTCCTTCGGACCGTGCTGCGCACGTCCAAATTTGCTCCTGGCAAATTTGTGCCGGACAAATCGGCAGGGCGAGGCGCAATGCGGCGAGCGGGCAGGCCAGGGAAGGACTGCCCAGGACTCGCGAGCGAAGCGGGACGGCGTAGCGTGGCGAGGCCGATTTGCACGCGAAGCGCCCGCAGGGTGCCGCACAGGGACTGTGGGACATGAATCCAGAGGCCGAGGATGGCGGGGCGTCTACGTCCTTGTAACCTGGACCCCGGCAGTCCCAATCGCAAACGGGCCTTTAGTCGGCCCCTTCCATGCCGGGGTGACGATGTGATTTGAGTTTCGCCACGAACAGTACCAAAGGCAACTTGCATACCGAAGCCCCCGCCGCCATCCATTCCGAGCGACCGCTGCTGATGCTGCGCGGCGTGACTCATGGTTATCGGGAGGGCGACCGACTGCGTCCGGTGCTCCAGGGTATCGACGGCGACATCGGCGAAGGGCGCTTCGTGGCCTTGCTGGGACAGAGCGGATCGGGGAAATCGACTCTTTTGAATCTGATCGCAGGTCTGGACGTGGCAGACTCCGGATCGATCATTGTTCGAGATCTCGATCTGAACCGACTGCGCGAACCGGAGCGAACCCTGTTCCGGCGCAGCCATATCGGCTTCGTCTATCAGTTCTTCAATCTGCTGCCGACCTTGACGGTGCTGGAAAACGTCGCCCTGCCCGCCGAACTGAACGGCCTTTCCGCCGACGAATCCCGGCGCCGGGCAGTTACGCTGCTCGAAGAAGTCGGTTTGGCCGACCGGCAGGACAGCTATCCGGATTCGCTGTCCGGGGGCGAACAACAAAGGGTCGCCCTGGCTAGGGCGCTGGTGCACGATCCCTCGCTGATTCTGGCCGACGAACCGACCGGCAATCTGGACAGCGCGACGGGGCGGCACATTCTGGATCTCCTCGATCACGCCGTCAGAAGGCGCGGCAAAACCTTGCTGGTCGCCACCCACAGCCGGGAAGTGGCCGAGCGCGCCGATGCGGTGTGGGAGCTGCGGGACGGCAGGCTCATGTCACGATGACGCTGCTGAACAAAGCCAATCGCCGGCACTTTTACCGGCATCCGCTACAGCTCGTGCTGGCGATTCTGGGGATCGCCCTCGGGGTAGCGATGCTGGTTTCGGTGGATTTGGCCGTAGAGAGTTCGCGCCGCGCCTTTCAGCTGTCGATGAGCGCGCTGACCGGCAAGACTACCCATCACATCGTCGCCGGGGCCGGACTCCTCGATGAGACGCTTTATCCCAAGCTCAGACGGGATTTAGGCGATGTGCCCATGGCGCCCGTCGTCGAGGGCTATGTCGCGGCGCACGATCAGACCCTGCGACTCGCCGGCTTCGACCCCTTCGCTGAAAGCCCGATACGGCAAGGGCTCACTCGATCCTCGTTCGCCGCGGTGGTCGATCTTCTGACGGAGCCCGATACGGCGCTGATTTCCCGTGTCACCGCCCAGCGGCTCAACATCGGCCCCGGCAACAACCTGACCGTGGAGGTCGCGGGCACGCCGCGGACGATACGCGTGGTCGGCTATGTCGATCCCGAGGAAAAGCCCGATCCCGCTTTGGAAGGCCTGCTGCTCGCCGACATCGCCACGGCCCAGGAGATACTGGGCAAGATCGGCGGGCTCGACCGCATCGACCTCGTCTTGCCCGACGAATCCCGCGAACTGGAGAAGCTACGCGGCATGCTGCCCGAAAACACCGCGCTGATCGATGCCGCGGGACGAAACACCGCAACCGCGCGCATGGCCCATGCCTTCGAAATCAACCTGAAAGCCATGAGTCTGATGGCGCTGCTGGTCGGCCTTTTCCTGATCTACAACACGATGACCTTCACGGTGCTGCAACGCCGCCCGCTGCTCGCCAATCTCCGCATCGTCGGAGTCACTCGCAGACAGGTCATGAGCGAAATCCTGTTGGAATCCGGACTGCTCGGTCTCTTCGGCAGCTTGCTCGGATTGATGCTGGGATTGGTCGCGGCTCGCGGTCTCCTGGATCAAATCACCCGCACCATCAGCGATATGTATTTCGTCGTCACGGTGACGGAGTTTTCGGTCTCTCCCGCGGCTTTACTGCGCAGCCTGTCGATCGGAATCTCGGCCTCGGTATTGGCGGCATTGCCCGCCGCCCTGGATGCGGCTTCGACCCGGCCGGTCCGCGCCCAGCGCCGCTCCGGCCTGGAACAGAGCGTGCGCCGGTGGCTGCCGAAATTGACTTTATTGGGGATAGCAAGCGGAATCCTCGGAGTCTTCCTCCTGAACTGGCCGGCGGCCGGTCTGATTACGGCGATAGTCGGGATCTTCCTGCTGGCGGGGGCTTATGCGCTCTTTATCCCCGCAGCGATGCTGGGCCTCACCAGACTGTGTCCGCGCACCGCCAGGCCAATCGTCCGCCTGGCCATCCGAGGCACGTCCGCCGCTTTGAGCCGAACCGGTCTGGCGACGGCGGCATTGAGCATTTCGGTAGCCGTCGCCATCGGCGTCGGCATGATGGTGGAGAGCTTTCGCTTCACCATCGCCGATTGGCTGCAACAACTGCTTCAGGCCGATCTTTACGTGGCCCGTCCCACGGAAACCGGCATCGCGAGCGAACCCTTGCCCTCATCCCTGCTGGAGGACGCCGTTCGCTTGCCCGGCATCGCGGGCTTCAGCCTCGGACGCCGGACCTTCGCCGAATCCTCAGTCGGCCGCATCGAGCTCCTGGCGTTTCAGCCGGCTTACCCGGAGCGGCCGACGTTCCGTTTCAAATCGGCCGACGATCAGACGGTTTGGAAGCGGTTTATGGCCGAGCCGGTCGTCATCGTTTCCGAACCTTTTGCCACGCGGCACGGGCTGGGAGCCGGCGATTCCTTAATGTTGAGCACGTCACGAGGTCCGAAGCCGTTTGTCATCGCCGGAGTCTTTTTCGATTACCGCTCGGATCAGGGACTCGCAGTCCTGCGACGGGACTTGTATGCGGACCTTTGGAACGATACCGGCGTAACCTCGCTCGGCCTTTATCTCGCAAGCGGGATTACGGCAGAAGCGGTAAAAGCGAAAATACAGGACCTGACTCGGCAACCCGGCACCGTGCTGATCCGTTCGAATATCGAAATCCGGCAAGCCTCGATGGAGTTTTTCGAACGCACCTTCGCCGTCACCCATGTGCTGCGCCTCCTCGCCGTCGGGGTCGCGCTGATCGGGATCCTGAGCGCGCTGCTGGCGATACAGCTCGAACGGACGCGGGAATTCGCCGTGCTGCGATCGCTGGGAATGACGCCGCGGCAACTGATCGGCCTCGTGCTCACGCAAACCAGTTTTCTGGGCCTTTGCGCCGGGGTTCTTGCACTGCCCCTGGGGTTCGCCCTGGCCATGGCACTGGTCAAGGTCATCAACCTTCGGTCTTTCGGCTGGAGCATGGATTTGGCGGTTTCCGGCGTGGAGCTGTGGCAAGCGCCGCTTCTTTCGATTACCGCGGCGTTGATCGCCGGACTCTATCCGGCATGGAGGGCTAGCAGACTAACTCCGGCCTTGGCGTTGAGGGAGGAATAATGGTCGTCAAGGCTTACCCGCGTCCAAATCCTCGACCTTGAGAAAAATCCTGTTTTGCTGGCTGCGGGTGGAATAGCTTCGGCTGGCGAGCCCGCTTTCTTCGCGGACGGACGTTTCCACTTGTTCGCCGATCTCGACCCATTCGCCGAGCGCGGCCCGTATTACCGTGTGTGCGCTTTGCGTGTCGATGACGCCGAACCGGTCCCGGCTGAGCCGGTCGGACCAAGGCGACAGCTCTATGATCACCTCGCTGCCGGACAATCTGGGCGTTACCGCAAATCCGGTGGTTGCCGGCCGGTATTCGATGTTTTCGCTGTAGCCGTACCCATAGCCGTAATAGGATTGAGTCGGAACAGGGATCTGTTCTCCGACTTCGATATAGGCGGATCGCCCCTCCAGAGTCTGCAACTGTTGCGTGTGGCCGGCTGAATCGCGGCCTTCCGACTGATAAAGATGCCCGCGGATACGAATATCCGAATCGGCCGGACGGTTCAGATCGATCCGTCCGCGCAAACGCCCCTGCGCATTCAAGGTTTCCGTGGACAGATCACGGCCTTGAGTGACCGTGATCAGAAGTCTGTGCGAACTTTTATCGAGCTGCCGAACCAAGTCGCGGATTTCTTCGACCTTTCCGGGGTCGGCCTTCAGAATAAGCCGATCGCGGGCGGGGATCACGACATCGCCCGGCCCCAGCAAGGGCTGGATCAACGGCACCATCTCATCCGACGGACGGTGGAACAGCTCGATGGTCGACAAATCCTGAGCGGCGGCCGGGGCATTCGAGACTGTGACGGCGATTGCGATAAAGGCGAGACGTAGCCACATATCGGCACGAAAAGCTTAGGTTTCCACGTCGAGACGCAGCAAGCTGTCGGCAGTCAGGCGATCGGCCATGGCCCGATCGTACAAATCGAGATAACGCTGAGCGCTTTGCTGCCAAGAAAAATCCTTGCTCATACCGGCTTTTTGGACCTTCTCCCGAAGCACCTTATTCTGACAAAGCACGAAACCTCGATTCAAGGCGTGGAACAAATCATCGGCGGCAGCATCGCGGAAAACCACCCCGGTAGCCCGGCCCATCGTCAGATTCGTGGCGTTGGCATCGTCCACGGTATCCGCCAAACCGCCCACATGACGTACGACCGGCACGGCCCCGTAGCGTTGGCTGTACATCTGATTGAGACCGCAGGGCTCGAACCGGGAAGGCATCAGGAATAGGTCGGTACCGGCTTCGATTAGGTGCGCGCTCGGCTCGTCGTAACCCAGCTTGACCGCGATACGATCGGGATACAGACGTGCCCAGTGCAATAGAATCTGCTCGTATCGGGCTTCGCCGCTGCCCACGATGACGAGCTGAATGGGCATCCGAATCAGCTTGGGCAGAAGCTCGATCACGAGATCGATGCCTTTTTGCTGAACCAAGCGCCCGACCCAAGCCATCAAAACGATCCCGTCATCCTCCGCCAGCTTGAACGCCCGCTGCAACGCCGCTTTGTTGGCCGGCCTTTTTTCCAGCGAATCGATGTCGAAATTCGTCCCAATGAAGGGATCGGTGGCCGGATTCCAAGCGTCGGCATCGATACCGTTGAGTATGCCGCTGAGCCGCTCCCGGCGATGCTTGAGCAAGCCTTCGAGTCCGGCACCGAACTCCTCTCCCTGAATCTCCTCGGCATAGTGAGGGCTCACGGTAGTGATCCGGTCGGCGAAAACCAATCCTCCTTTGATGAAGGACAACTGGTTGTAAAACTCCAGCGCCTGACTGGACCAAAATCGATTCGGCAAGCGCAGCTTGACGAAGGTTTCGTGAGGAAAGACTCCCTGATAGGCGAGATTGTGGATCGTGAAAACGGTGGCTGGCCGTCCCGGCTCGTCGCTGAGCAACGCGGGTGCCAAACCGGTTTGCCAATCGTTGCAGTGCACGATGTCGGGCTTCCATCGGAGTCCCAGCCGATTCATGGCCATCTCCACGGCAACATGGCACAACAACGAGAACCGCTCGGGATTGTCGGGCCAGGGTTTTCCATCCGGCCCCAAATATGGATTGCCGGACCGCCCGAAGTACTGGGGATGGGCGAGCAGCCAAACCGGTACCGTCGAACCGGGCAGAACGCCTTCCAGAATGGCAATTTCGCCATCGCCGTGCAGCAGTCGGACCTGTTCGAAATGACCTGCCGCCATGGCCGAAGCATATCCCGGAAGCAGTATGCGGACATCGTGGCCTAGGCCCTTTAAGGCTATCGGCAGGCTTCCCGAGACGTCGGCGAGCCCCCCGGTCTTGATGAGCGGATACGCCTCGCTGGTGACGAAGAGTATTTTCTTCATTCGGGAGGTTCCGGTTCATCCTCCTTAAGAACCTCGCAAGTCAAAACGATTCCGGCCAAAGGGGGCAGTGTAAGACTGATGGAATACGGCCTTCCCATCCATTCCTTTGCTTCCGTGGTCACGGCGCTATTGCCGATATTACTCCCGCCGTAATGACGCGAGTCGGAATTGAAGATCTCTCGGTAGACGCCGGGCTCCGGCACGCCGATGCGATAGTTCTGCCTCGGCACCGGGGTAAAATTGAACACCATGACCGCGAACTCGTCGGAGGACCGCCGCAGATAGCTCAGAGTCGACTGAGGCGCATCGTGGCAATCGATCCATTCGAAGCCTTTTTGTTCAAAATCGAACCTATGTAACGCCGGGTTTTCCCGATAAAGGCGGTTGAGATCGCTCACCAGTTGCTTGAGTCCGCTGTGATTGGGGTACTCGAGTACATACCAGTCCAAAGCCTTGCTGAAATTCCATTCACCGCCTTGACCGAACTCGCAGCCCATGAACAGCAGCTTCTTGCCCGGATAAGTGAACATGAAGGTGTACAGCAAACGCAGATTGGCGAAACGCTGCCAATCGTCTCCCGGCATTTTTTGCAGCATCGAACCCTTGCCGTGGACGACTTCGTCATGGGAGAACGGCAGTATGAAATTCTCCGTGAACGCGTACAGCAAGCCGAAGGTCAGCTGATCGTGATGATAATGGCGATGGATGGGGTCCTTGCTCATGTAGAGCAAGGTGTCGTGCATCCAGCCCATGTTCCATTTCATCGAAAAGCCCAACCCCCCGGTCCAGGTGGGACGGGTCACCTGCGGCCAGGCGGTGGATTCTTCGGCCATGATAAGCGTGCCTGGAAATTGCTGGTGCGTCACGGTATTGAGCTCGCGCAGAAAGGCGATCGCTTCCAGATTCTCGTTGCCGCCGTACTTGTTGGGGATCCAGTCGCCGGGTTCACGGGAATAATCCAGGTAAAGCATCGAGGCGACCGCATCGACGCGAAGTCCGTCGAGGTGAAATTCTTCCAGCCAGAATAACGCACTGCCGATCAGAAAATTGCGGACTTCGTTTCGGCCGTAGTTGTAGATCAGCGTACCCCAGTCGCGATGTTCGCCGAGCCGCGGGTCCTCGTGTTCGTATAGCGGCGTACCGTCGAACCAGGCCAACCCGTGCGCGTCCTTCGGAAAATGAGCGGGCACCCAGTCCAGAAAGACACCGATTCCGTTTTGATGGCAGTAATCTACGAAGTAGCGGAAATCCTCCGGAGTACCGAAACGGCTGGTGGGCGCAAAATAGCCGGTGGTTTGATAACCCCACGATCCATCGAAAGGATGCTCGGTGATCGGCAGTAATTCGATATGGCTGAAGCCCTGCTCCTTGACATAGGCCACGAGTTGCTTGGCCAGCTCCCGGTAGTTTAGAAATTCGCCTTCGGCATCATGCCGCCAAGACCCTAAGTGGACCTCATAAACGGACATGGGCTCGTGGAGCCAATCGCAGTTCGCGCGATGTTCCATCCAATCGTCGTCATTCCAATCGTAAGCCCGGTCGGGCACGACCAAGGAAGCGGTATTCGGGCGTAGCTCGAACTGCCGGCCGTAAGGATCGGTTTTTAAAAGAACGGTACCCTGCTGGCGGTTGCGAATTTCGAATTTGTACAGCGTTCCGGGTTCGAGCTCGGGAATGAATAGTTCCCACACTCCGCTGTTGCCCCGGACCCGCATCGGATGCCGCCGCCCGTCCCAGGCATTGAAATCGCCCACCACGCTGATTCTCTCCGCGTTCGGCGCCCATGTTGCGAACAGGATGCCGTCGATCCCGTCCACGGTGTGCGGATGGGCACCGAGGATACGATAGATATGCCAATGTTTGCCTTCGCCGAAAAGGTAAAGGTCGAAGTCGGAAAGCTGCGGCGGAAACGTATACGGGTCGATATGGCTTTGCGGCTGCCCCGACTTGTCCGTCCATAACAGGCGGTAATGTTCGGGAACGGAATCATGATCCAGATGACATTCGAACACATCGGTGCCGGGAATGCGTTGCATATCCGGGCCTCGCTCCCCGATCCGCACCGTCTCGGCTTGCGGAACAATCGCCCGGATGACATCGCCACCCTCGGTCCGATGCCGACCCAAAACCGCAAACGGATCGTGGTGGCGCGCCAGAACGATCCGCTGCAATTCAGAATCCATCTGAGGCAAAACGCCGCCGGCTTCGTTCGCGGATTGTGTGTCGGTCGAGTTCACTTTATTTGGCCTCTGATAGTAAAATATAGCCGTTGGCAAATGCCCGAAACACCTGGGCGTTATGGTATCAAATTTGCGCCCCCAGTGGATGGCACAGTCTAAAGGAGCCTTTCATGCCAGAGTCGATGCATGCATCCCGTTTCGTCAGCCGCCTTACTAGGCATACTTTGGCTCTTATTCTGGCTGGAGGCCGCGGAACACGATTACATAAGCTGACCGAGTGGCGAGCCAAACCGGCCGTGCCTTTCGGCGGCAAATTTCGAATTATCGATTTCCCACTTTCAAATTGCATAAACTCGGGCATCAGACAAGTTGGCGTATTAACGCAATATAAAGCGGACTCGTTAATTCGGCATATTCAGCAGGGTTGGGGGTTCTTACGAGCCGAACTGGGCGAGTTTGTCGATATCCTGCCTGCCCAGCAGCGCCTTCAGGAAGCTTGGTATGCCGGGACCGCCGACGCGGTATACCAGAATTTGGATATCTTCCGCCAAAGGGACCCTGAATATATCCTGATTCTCGCCGGCGACCATGTCTACAAAATGGATTACGGCTTGATGATGGCCTACCACGTGGAAATGCAGGCCGACTTGACCATCGGTTGCATGGAGGTGCCGCTAGCCGAGGCGAAAGCGTTCGGAGTCATGCATGTCAGTGAAGACAAACGCGTCTCCAACTTTGTCGAAAAGCCGGAAAATCCACCGCCCATGCCGAATCGGCCCGATCATGCATTAGTGTCCATGGGCATTTATGTCTTCAACACCGGCTTCTTGTTCGAACAGCTCATCAAAGATGCGGACACACCGGGTTCGAGTCACGACTTCGGCAAAGACATCATCCCCGCGGTAATTAAAAAATATCGAGTATTTGTCTATCCATTCCGCGATGTACAAAGTGGCGTACAAGCGTACTGGCGAGACGTCGGTACTGTGGACTCTTATTGGGCCTCCAACATGGAGCTGATCGGCATCGATCCCGAGCTTAACTTGTACGATAAGGATTGGCCGATTTGGACTTATCAGGCACAAACCCCTCCCGCCAAGTTCGTGTTCGACGACGACGATCGCCGTGGAATGGCGGTAGATTCCATGGTATCCGGCGGCTGTGTTATCTCCGGCGCCGAAGTCAGGCACTCGCTGCTGTTCAGCAATGTCCGCGTGAACTCGTACTCCAAGGTAAAGGATTCAGTGATATTGCCGGATGTTAACGTCGGCAGGCACTGCCGCATTACCAAAGCGATCATCGACAAGGGCTGCCATATTCCACCGAATACCGTGATCGGGGAGAATCCGGAAGAAGATCGAAAACGGTTCTATGTCAGTCCGGGTGGCGTGGTTCTGGTGACTCCGGACGCTCTCGGACAGCGGCTGCATTTCGCCCGTTGAGGCTCGGTTAATCTTCCGGCTTTCTGCATTGGCGCTTAAAGCGCCATCGAAAATTATTTGATAAAAAAAGCTCTTGCGTTTTGAATGGCGCCCACATCGCTATTTCGCTCGATCTCTCCGAGATCCCCCTTAGCCAGCTAGTGTGATCGAAAAATTGCGCGCGCAATGCCCTCAAAACACCCGCGGCGAATCCCGGGCGCCCGTCGGGTGGATTGCACAGCCGTCCTCGAAAACGTATTTGCCGGAATCCCGGCAAGGAACAAATCAGCTTGATACGCCTTTTAACTTGCACTTGTCTCTTGACATCAAACCACTGTCGTCCAGCAATATCCGCGAAAAAGACGCTCCAAATCTCCAAACATCCCGTTAAGCGCTAGCGAAAGCATATCTGGGAAAGTCCCAACTCATAGTCGTTAAGGTGGGGAATTGACGCACGCACACAGCATATTGGACCGGCGTCGGGCCGGCATTCTTCTGCATATCACGTCCCTGCCCGGCAGTCTCGGGAACGGGGACTTGGGTCAAAACGCTTATCGATTCGTCGATTTTCTGGCTGACTGCGGCATAAGCGTCTGGCAAACGCTTCCGATTAATCCGACCCATGCCGATGGCTCACCCTACCAGTGCTTGTCGGCCCATGCCGGCAATCCGCTGATGATAGATCTTAAATGGCTGTCTGATCGCGGCTGGCTACCGGCGCCGCCGGATTCTATCGGCGAAATCTCGGTCGCCGATTATCGATTTCGTTGCCTAAAACAGGCCTTCGGCTCCTTCCAAGCATGCTTGCAAAGCGAATACCGCACTGCTTATGACGAATTCGTTAAAAAGCAGAACTGGTGGCTATCGGATTATGCGCTGTTCATTGCTCTACGCGAGGAACTCGGCAGCAAGGCATGGCAGGAATGGCCCAACGCCATTCGGGACCGAGAGCCAGCCGCGCTGGAAGCTGCCCGATTACGTCTGGCGGATCGCATCGCTCAGGTTGAATTCGAGCAATTCGTTTTTTTCGAGCAATGGACGGAGTTAAGACGCTATGCCAAGCAGAGAGCAGTCATGTTGTTCGGCGACATGCCGATATTCGTCGCCGGCGACAGCGCCGAGGTGTGGGCCTGTCGAGAATGTTTCGATTTGACCGAGACCGGTTATGCCCGCGTCGTGGCCGGAGTGCCGCCCGACTATTTTTCGGCTACCGGCCAACGCTGGGGAAATCCTCACTATAACTGGGAGCACATGAAAGCGACCGGCTTCCGCTGGTGGCTGGATCGATTCCGGAGTCAGTTGGCGCTTTACGACTGGGTACGCATCGACCACTTCCGAGGTTTCGAAGCATACTGGGAGATACCGGCCGAATCCGAAACGGCGATTCACGGCCGCTGGGTGAAGGCTCCGGGCGACGCCCTGCTGGAAACGGTATTCGCCACGCTCAACGGCTCGGGCTTACCCTTGGTTGCAGAGAACCTGGGCATTATCACACCCGAGGTGGAAGCGCTTCGCAACCGGTTTGATATTCCGGGCATGCTGATACTGCAATTCGCCTTTGACGGGGGCGACGATAATCCTTATCTGCCCCATAACCACACCGAGAACAACGTGGTCTACACGGGGACTCACGATAACGACACGACGTTATCCTGGTACGAAAACTTGTCGGAGGAACAGCGTCATCGTGTTTCCGAATACCTACTTGATCATTGCGGGGATAACAAAGTGGGAATGCCGCAAAGCCTCGTTCGATGCGCGCTCGCGTCTGTGGCGAGATTAGCGGTAATACCGATGCAGGATGTCCTGGAATTGGGTCATGGACATCGCATGAATACGCCCGGAACGATCGCCGACAATTGGCAATGGCGTTTTTCTTGGGAGCAGCTTACAGAGCATAAGGCAGAAAAACTGGCTGAGTGGGTCCGCGATCATGGGCGCTGCTGCTAGCCGTCCGACACAAAGCTGATTTGGAGTTGACCGACAACGCCCCGCGCGCAACGTATTGTACGCGACGAGAGATTAAGTAGACGGGTTTGAAAATGGCCAAAAGAAGCTTTGTTGCATAAGTCCGGTGAGGGCTAGGCCGCAACTACGGCTGATTTTCTCAACCTCCTTACGCAACAAAGCTTAGCGATCAGATGCTCCTCCGAGCCGTTATTTTTTCCTCCGGTTTTAGCGCTTGCCTTGCAGGTATTGGCTCCTGCTTCAGCGGCAAAATTTCCTAGGGTTTTGCGTTCTCGATCTGTTTCTCGATTTGTGCCCTTGTTTCCTCATAGGCCTTGGCGGGCACGCTTTCCATTTCCCTGCTCTTCAACAGGAAAACGCCGACAACAGTCGCTATGATGATACCGCCGATGTAGAGCCAGAAATTGTCTTTTTCTTGTTCCATCTTTCTTACCTCAACAAAACTCTTTGGTTTGTGACACAACGCTCCCTGACATCAAGAGCGTCCATGACGACGTAACTCGGTTACGCCCGCTGGTGGAAACCCGCGCTAGAGCCGATTACCACGCAACGGGACACTATTCTATGAGCGTTAATAATGATGTTCAAGATTGTAGCCTTGACTTTTTAGGGGCGTGACACGAATTAGGCTTTCAACCCTCTCGTTTTACGTAACTTTGTTGTCGTTCAAAGACTCGTGTAAGTACGCGAATACTCCCTCCGCTGCCCGTTCTATCATCTCTCGCACCCGGTAAAAAACGATTTCTTCCCCATGATATGGGTCGGGAACATCACGTGTCTTGAACTGAGGCGCAAAGTCTAGAAGATACCGAATCTTGTGGATGTGGGCTCTCGGACAAATAAACCGCAGCGCGTCGTAATTTTCTGCATCCATCACCAAAATGTGGTGGAACCTCTGAAAATCCGCGAGCAAAATCCTCCTTGAGCGTAAACCGCTGATATCGATCCTCCGCTCCAACATGGCCCGCTGAGCTCGCGGATCGGGTGGGCGCCCCAAATAGTGAGCATGGGTTCCGGCCGAGTCTATGAATATCTTGTCCGTGTAACCGGCATTCTTCACCAGTTCTCTTAGGGCTCCCTCGGCCATCGGAGACCGGCATATATTAGCCATACAACAAAACAGGACGTTGACTTTGTTCATTGTTTGCGGTCGCTCCGGAAAATGGAGCTTCAGGTACTTAGGACGGTTCCAGGCTATCGCGACAGCCCACTCATTCCCCCATTTGCAACAATAGGCCGCGTTTACGGGCGACATGAAAGGCGAAAAGATAAAGAGCGAAACCGATCAAGAGGTAAATCAGGTTCAACAGAACGGCCATCCAAAACGAATCGAGAGAAAAAACATGATCTCGCACAACGGCACGCATACCTTCGAAGACATGGCTGGAGGGTAACAGCAAAGCAATTTTTTGCAGCCAATCGGGAAGCACGGAAATTGGATAATAAATCCCGCTGAGCGGCGCAACTGCAAAAATCACGGCCCAAGCCAGACTTTCCGCTCCTAGTCCGTAACGCAATACGAGCGCGACCACCATCAACCCGATAGCCCATCCCATGACGAGCAGGTTTGCAAAAAACGCCACGAGCGGAAGCCCCATATCGAAAATCGAGTACCGATACAGAACGACCGCCAGACCCGCTGCCGCCCCGACGCCGATCGAGGTTCTCAAAAAACTGACCGTCAACAAGGCCATGACCAATTCGTAAGGACGCAACGGACTGACGAACAAATGCCCGAGGTTTCGGGAATACATCTCTTCGAAAAAGACTACGGAAACACCTAATTGGGCACGAAACAACACATCCCAGAGTAGAACGGCGCCTATCAACAATCCCGCAGCCTGGGCCACCCATTCACTGTGGCCGACGAAGAATTGGTTGATAAACCCCCACAAAATCATCTGCATGGTCGGCCAATAAATGAGCTCGATCAACCGAGGCCAGGAGCTGCGCATCAAATACAGATAGCGCATGACCAAGGCGAAAACACGTTGCAAGCTCATATACATGTATACACGCTACACTAAGCTGACTGGCGATCTTGGTCGCGCGCGATGTCGATGAAAACCTGCTCCAAACTATCTCGTCCGTATTTCTGCACCAGCATCGCGGGCGTATCCCGATCCACGATACGCCCTTGTTTGAGAATCAAGACGTTATCGCATAGCCGCTCCACCTCCTGCATATTATGGGAAGCGAGCAGAACTGTGGCCCCGGATTTTTCCTGATAGGCTTTCAGCAAGGTTCGGACCGTGTCGGCCGAAGCCGGGTCCAGGGAAGCAGTCGGCTCGTCCATCAGCAACACTTCGGGCTCGTTCAAGAGCGCTTTGGCTAAGGCGACGCGGGTACGCTGCCCGGCCGAAAGGGAACCGTAGGCGCGGTTCATCAATGCTTCTAGATCGAAACGCTCCGCAAGAGACCGCAAGCACGCGGCTCGATGCCGAACGCCGTAGAGACGGGCATAAACGTCGAGATTCTGTTTCACCGTAAGCCGATGCGGCAAATCGACGTAGGGAGAGGTAAAATTCATGCGGGACAGCGCGGGATACCGATTCTTGATCATATCCACGCCCATGATCCGAATACTCCCGGAAGATGGCAACAAGAGTCCCAACAACATCGCCAGAGTGGTCGTCTTTCCTGCTCCATTGCCGCCGAGTAAGGCACAAGTGCTTGCTTCCGGTACCGCGAAAGAAATTCCGTCCACAGCCGTCACCGAGCCAAAGCGCTTGTTAAGACCACGAACCTCGATGGCGGGAGCCCGCATAAACTTCTCCTCTACCGAATGATCTCGTATCGCACAATGAATCCGCCTAATCGATACGCACCGGCTCTACTCGCCGGTTCGCCAACGCCTCGGACGCGGACTTTAGCGCATTACCGCTAGAATGACGCCTCCGGAGCCGGACATCACCTCTACAAGGTGCGGACCACCTCAATCGGCCGTCGGCGTTGGTGCTGTCGTTTTTGATGCATCCGAGCGAGTTCTTCTGATCCGCAGAGGAAAACAACCCGCCTTGGGACTGTGGTCGATTCCGGGCGGTAAACAGGAACCCGGCGAGACGCTCATGCAATGCTGCCGGCGCGAGATACTGGAAGAAACCGGGATCGAGGCAGAGCTGGGCCCCGTAATTGCTCTGGTCGAGCGGATGATCGGCGAGTTTCATTATGTCATCGTCGATTTTGTCGCAACGTTGAAAGATCCGGAGAGCTTCACACCAAAGCCCGCCACCGATGTTTCGGACGCCCGCTGGGTGACAGTCGCCGATTTGAAGCACTATTCCCTGGTGGAAGGTCTGGAACGGGTTATTCGAATCGCCCTCGATAGCTTACACTCTGGTTTCGCTGTGGGCTTAATCGATGCCGACGGAAGCGGCCGCGACTTCTTGCCCTTTATCTAACCCACATCTCCAATCTAAGTTAGGCGAAGCCGGAAAATCGCGACCAAAGCACCCGTGAGCGCCAGCACTGTCGGAAAGAAAGCCGCAAATATCGGATTCATCTCATAAATCAGCCCCAAGTGACCGAAAGTGCGGTCAAACAAATAAAAACCCAACCCGATGACGACGCCTACCACGATACGCTGCCCCGTGCCGACTTCTCGCCGCACCGGCAGTACAAAAGGGGCGGCTACGAGCAGCATGACCAGAGTAACCGCCGGGTTCACGATTCTTCCCCAGAATGCCAGTTCGACGAACGCCGATTGCTGTTCGTTCTCCTTCAGATACCGGATGTATCTCGCCAGTTCGTAAGCCGATAGGTTTTCCGGACTGATCACGAACGCATTCAGCAGATTCGGTGCTAGCACCGAAGACCAATCAGCATACGCCTTTTGCTCGGTGACGATTCCGTCGGCTAGAAATTGGCTCTCGAAAATATTATCCAATCGCCACTGCTTCCCATCGTAAACGGCTTTGTCGGCATGCGTGGCCGAATGGAGTTTCTCTGTCCCATCCAGTTTGAAGATATTGATATCGCCCAAGTTTTCGGGCCGTTCGATTTGGCGGATATTGATGAATACATCACCGTCCCGCACCCAAAATCCATACTTCGTTCTCGATGCGATCTGCTTTTGCAATGCGGTCGCCTTAAGCGTATGCGCCGCGCGCTCCGCTACCGGAGCGATGTATTCGCCGATCCCGAGCGAAATGAAAACCAGCATCATGCCCCCCGCCAGCACTGCCCCGATGATGTGCAGACGTGAGGCTCCAGCGGCCTGCATGGCCACCAGCTCCCGATTGTTGGCCAAGGCTCCCAAGGTTACCAGGCTTCCGACCAATGCCGCGGAAGGCATCAGCTCGTAAAAATTGCGAGGCGAGGTCAGGATCAGATACTGAACGATACTCGCCAGGCCGTAATTCCCCTGCCCCAGATCGCCCAATTCATCCGCAAAGGTGAAAAAATTGAGGAGCGCTAACAATATCAACACGGCGATCAGCGATCCCTTGACCACTTCTCCTGCAATATATCGGCTCAGCGTTCTCATAACCCGACCTTTTCCCTGGCTACCTGAACGATCCAGCTAAAGCCGAGATTTCGAATGAACAAGACCCCGGTAATGATGAGCAAAAAGAAATAAACGCCGGAATAGCTCAGCCAAAGCGGTATCTTCTCGGTCATCAGAAGACCCTGAGTAATCTTTTGAGCATTCTCGTAAACGATATAAATCAGAAAGGCCGTAAACACGTTCCCGTAGACACCGCTACGCGGCGCGATTTTCGCGAGCGGAACGGCCAAAAAGCTCAGAAAGAGCACGCCGAACGGCACTGCCAAACGTTTCTGCAGCTCCGCCAACTCCCGTGGCGTATGCGAATACCACAGCACCATGCTATCCGACGCTTCGCGCTTGAGCGATGCCGTCTCACCCTCTGGACCATCGATGCGCACCGCGTATTCCTCAAACTCGCTGATAATAAAATCAGCTCGTCCGGGTATTCCTTGATAACGGCGGCCGTGCTGCAAAACGACGAAATGCTCGTTCAACTCGTTTCTTCTTAGATGGCCGCTCTCGGCGATCACTACGCCGGTTTTGTCCCGCTGCCGGCTTTGCACGAAGATCTTGTGCATGGAGTTGTCTTCGTTCAACTCCTCCGCATACAACACGACGTCGCCCTGGCTGAATTCGTTGAAACGTCCCGGTTTTATACCGCGTATGTCGGCACTTTTCTCGTCCTTCTTCATGAGCGCCTGGGCCTGTCGCTCGGACCACGGCATGACCTGCAGCGCCAATACGGCGGCAATGAGAGTCACCGGCAACACCATCCAGCTCATCGCCCGATAAATGCGGGTCAACCCCACCCCGCTCGATGCCAGCACCGACATCTCCTGGTCCCGATACATGCGCCCCAACACAGTCAAGGTTGCCATGAACAATGAAGCCGGAAGCAACTGGGCGGTTGCCGACAGGATTTTGAGCCCGAGCAGTTGAAATATGGTTTCGCCTGACAATTCGCCTTCGATGGCTTTGGCGAGAATACTCAGAAATTTGCGGCTGACGATGATCGTGACCAAAACGCCGAGAACGGCCCCCAATGTCTTGGCGAGTTCCGCCGCCACCATCCGGTCGAGCACCGAGATGATCGGAGGGCGTCTCCATTGAAGCGGTTTAAAAGGGTGGGGTTTCATAATAAGCTTTAACGATTCGAGGCCCTCCCTTGAAAATTGCGGTCAATTACGACAATCCATCCCTTAAGCAATAAGCCACAAATTCTACCATGGACTATTCGGCAAAATGTGAATCGCTCATCAAGCTTAGCGCCAACTGCGCAGTTCTAGGCTTTCACCAGAAACGAAAACTGACCGCCGCAGGCAGCGGGTTGGACGAACACTTGGGAGGCTTGATCTCCAGGCTCCTCAAGCGCGACGACGTCGAAGGAAAAGTCGGCGACGTTCTATTGATAAACCATATCCCCGAAAGCGACATAGAACGTATTTTGCTCGTCGGTCTCGGCAAGAAGGGAGAATTGGCCCCCGCCGCCTACCGCAAGGTTTTGGCCGCAGCGGCGAAATCGCTGAAAGATTCGGGGGCAAAACTTGCCGTGAGCCTTCTCCACGAAGCCGAGGTCGAAGGGTACGATCTGGCTTGGAAAATCCGGCAAGCCGTGGAGGTATTGGAAGGAAACCTATACAAATTCACGCGCTTGAAAAAAGAGGCGGACGATAAGCCGCAACGCCTATCCAAACTCCAATTCCTGCTCGACAGCGAGGATCAATCGGCGGAAGCCAAACTGGGCATCAGACAAGGCTTGGCCATCGCCAACGGCATGAACATCGCGAGGGATCTGGCCAATCTGCCCGGCAACATCTGCACGCCGACCTATCTGGCGGAACAAGCCGAGCAAGTCGGGAAAAGCCGGAAAATCAAGGTGCGAATATTCGACGAGTCCGATCTCGAAGCTTTGAGCATGGGTGCCTTTCTGTCCGTCTCCAAAGGCAGCGAGCAGCCTGCCAGGCTCATCGTCATGGAATATTCCGGCGCTTCGTCGAAAGCCAAGCCTTTCGTTCTGATCGGCAAGGGACTCACTTTCGACGCCGGCGGCATTTCGCTGAAACCGGCCGCCAACATGGATGAAATGAAATACGACATGTGCGGCGGCGCGAGCGTGATCGGCGCGCTCTCGGCGATAGCCGAGCTCGAATTGCCGCTCAATGTGGTGGGATTGATCCCGGCTTCCGAAAACCTCCCGGACGGCAAAGCCAATAAGCCGGGCGACATCGTCACCAGCATGTCCGGCCTTACCGTCGAAATCCTGAATACCGATGCCGAAGGCCGTTTGCTGCTGTGCGACGCGCTAACCTACGCCAAGAAATACGAGCCGGCCGCCGTGATCGACGTCGCGACCTTGACCGGAGCCTGCATCGTCGCTTTGGGCCGTCATCCGAGCGGCTTGATGAGCAATAACGAAGGTCTAGCCCAAGCGCTGACGGAAGCCGGCGAAAAAGCCTGGGACCGGGTATGGCGCCTGCCGCTTTGGGACGAATATCAGGAGCAGCTCAAGTCCAAGTTCGCCGATCTCGCGAATATCGGCGGCCCCGACGGCGGCACGATCACGGCCGGCTGTTTCCTGTCCCGCTTCGCCAAGGACTATCCGTGGGCTCACGTCGACATCGCCGGAACCGCCTGGAGAACCGGCAATGAAAAAGGCGCGACCGGACGCCCTGTGCCGCTGCTGGTGCAGTATCTGATCGACCAAGCGCGATGACCCGGATCGATTTCTACGTGCTGCCCACCGGAGATGCTCACAGCCGCCGCTTGATGGCCTGCCGTCTTACCGAGAAGGCCATCAAGCAAGACCTGACGGTTTTCGTTTATGCCGCTTCGGAAGAGGAAGAACGGGTGCTAGACGATTTGCTATGGACATTCCGGCAAGGCAGTTTCGTCGCCCACGAACGGCTCGATGCCTCCGCAGCCCAAGCCGAAACGCCGGTGCTCATCGGACACCGGAGCTCACCGCAGGCTGCCAAGAACGTACTGATCAATTTGAGTGCCGAAATACCGCCCGATCTCGACCGATTCGAGCGTCTGGTCGAACTTGTCGACCAGGACGAAACGGTAAAACAGGCAGGACGCCGTCGATACCGGTTCTATACGGATCAAGGCCATACCATTCAGACGCATCGCTTGGATAGCTCCGACTGAAGCCTCGATCAGCTAAGTTTTCAATATAATTCGAGATCGATCGTCTTGCGCCAATCCCGCGATTGGCCATCCCTAAACAACAGAACACGTCATGGATAAAACCTACGAGCCTCATTCCATAGAATCGCGATGGTACAAATTCTGGGAGGAAAGCGGATATTTCGCGCCCAGCGGGAACGGAACGCCGTACTGCATCATGATTCCGCCGCCGAACGTGACGGGCAGTCTGCACATGGGCCACGGATTCAACAACACCATCATGGACGCCTTGATCCGCTACCATCGCATGCAAGGCTACAACACCCTCTGGCAGGTCGGCACCGACCACGCCGGCATCGCCACGCAAATGGTGGTGGAACGGCAATTGGCGGCTCAGAACCTCACTCGCCACGACTTAGGCCGCGAGAAGTTCCTCGAAAAGGTTTGGAAATGGAAGGCCGAATCCGGCGGAACCATTACCCGGCAATTGCGCCGGCTGGGCTCGTCGGTCGACTGGAGCCGGGAGCGCTTCACCATGGACGAGGGACTTTCCCGCGCCGTGCAGGAAGCCTTCGTGCGCCTCTACGACGACGGATTGATTTACCGCGGCAAGCGCCTGGTGAATTGGGACCCCAAGCTGCATACCGCCATCTCCGACCTGGAAGTGCAGAGCGAGGAGGAAAGAGGCAGCCTATGGCATTTCCGCTACCCGCTGGCGGACGGCTCGGGCCATCTCGTCGTCGCCACCACCCGTCCGGAAACCATGCTGGGCGATACCGCCGTGGCGGTGCACCCAGAGGACGAGCGTTATAAGCACCTGGTGGGCAAGACTGTCAGGCTGCCGATTACGAACCGGGAAATCCCCATCGTCGCCGACGAATACGTCGACCCCGCGTTCGGCACCGGCTGCGTGAAAATCACGCCGGCCCACGACTTCAACGACTACGATGTAGGCAAACGCCACAACCTGCCGCTGATCAACGTACTGGACAAGGATGCCCGAATCCTGCACGAATTCACCGTGCTCACCTTCGAGGGTTATGCCGGCGCGCACGGGGAAAAAGCTCCGGAAGCTTATGCCGGCCTGGACCGCTTCGAAGCGCGCAAGCGAGTCGTGGACGAATTCGACCGATCAGGGCTATTGGAGAAAATCGAGCCGCACACGCTGAAAGTGCCGCGCGGCGACCGTTCCGGCGTAGTCGTCGAGCCGTGGCTCACCGATCAGTGGTACGTCAGCGCCAAGGAACTGGCGAAACCCGCCATCGAAGCGGTGGAAGACGGCCGCATTCGCTTCGTGCCCCAGCAATACGAAAATCTTTATTTCTCCTGGATGCGCGACATTCAGGACTGGTGCATCTCCCGGCAATTGTGGTGGGGCCACCGCATCCCGGCCTGGTATGACGACCACGGCAACGTCTACGTGGGCCGCAACGAGGCCGAAGTGCGCTCCAAGTACAGCCTGGACGCCGGCCTGAAACTGCGCCAGGACGAGGATGTACTCGACACCTGGTTCTCCTCCGCCCTTTGGACGTTCTCGACTCTGGGCTGGCCGGACCAGACGCCGGAATTGAAGACCTTCCATCCCACCGACGTACTGGTGACCGGCTTCGACATCATTTTCTTCTGGGTGGCGCGCATGGTCATGATGACCATGCACTTCATGAAACACCCGGACGGCAACCCGCAAGTGCCGTTCAGGACGGTTTACGTGCACGGTCTGGTGCGCGATGCGGAAGGCCAGAAAATGTCGAAATCCAAGGGCAACGTGCTGGATCCCCTGGACATCATCGACGGCATAAGCCTGGAGGATTTGGTGCAAAAGCGCACCAGCGGCCTCATGCAACCGCAAATGGCTCAGAAAATCGAGGCGCGGACCCGCAAGGAGTTCCCGCAAGGCATCGCCGCGTACGGCTGCGACGCCCTACGCTTCACCTTCGCCTCCCTGGCCTCCACCGGGCGCGACATCAAATTCGACATGGGCCGGGTCGAGGGCTACCGCAATTTCTGCAACAAACTGTGGAACGCGGCGCGCTACGTGCTGATGAACACCGAGGGCAAGGACTGCGGACTGGATAATGCCAACGTTAAGTTCACCTTGGCCGACCGATGGATTCGAAGCCGATTGCAGCTGACGATACGAGAGGCCAGCAACGCCATCGAGAATTATCGCTTCGACCTGGCGGCCCAAGCGATTTATGAATTCGTTTGGAACGAGTACTGCGATTGGTACCTGGAACTGTCCAAGCCCACGCTTTACGGCGCGGAATCCCCTGACAGCCACGGATCGACTCCGATCGAGTATGTTTTAGGAACGCGTCAGACGCTGGTCCATGTACTCGAAACCATTCTACGCCTGGCTCATCCGCTGATGCCTTTCATCACCGAACAAATCTGGCAGCGCGTCGCTCCTCTGGCCGGCAAGAAAGGCACGAGCATCATGCTGCAAGCCTATCCCGAGGTCGACGAAAGCTGGATCGATCCGGAATCCATCGCCGAGATGGAATGGGTCATGAATATCATCTTGGGCGTTCGGCGCATCCGCGGCGAAATGAACATCGCGCCCGGCAAGCCTCTGCCGATCATGATTCAGAATGGCTCCGAACAGGATCGGATTTGGCTGAGCCGCAACCAAGAGTTCATCGTAAAGCTGGCCCGCGTCGAAACCGTAACCTGGCTTTCGGAATCCGAAGCGGCTCCGGAATCCGCCACCGCGCTGGTCGGCGAGATGAAAGTTCTGATTCCCATGAAAGGATTGATCGACAAGGATGCCGAACTGGCGCGGCTGGAAAAGGAGATCCAGCGTTTGTCCAAAGACCTGCCGCGTATCGAGGGCAAGCTGAATGACACCGGCTTTCTCGAGAAAGCCCCCCCTCAAGTCGTCGCCAAGGAGCAAGCGCGCCTTCAAGAGATTCGCGTTAGCCTCGTGGAGTTGCAGGCGCAGGCGGAAAAAATCCGTGCTTTATAGGGGTACCTGTCGTCATGCGCGATGATCCGGCCGCAGAAACACCTGAAGACGGTGCAAAGGCGTCAGTCAGCGAAACGTCGGCGGCCAACGTAAGAGAAAGCCCGACAACTCTGGAGGATTGGACCAACTGTCTGCGCGACAAGGAAATGCCTATTTTTTCCCGTACCGCGCAGCGTCTTAATCAAGTCATCGAGGATAAACGTTCGGGAGTATCCGAACTTTCGAAGATCATTCTCGAAGACCCGGGGCTCACGGCCAGGCTGCTGAAGTTCGCCAGCAGTCCTCACTACAACCCCAGCAGCATCCGTCTGGCAACCGTTACACGGGCTATCGTGTTGCTGGGACTCAATGTCATCCGCGAACTGGCACTAGCCTGCTCGTTCATCGAAACGGTTCTGTCCAAACAACGCAAACACCAAGTAAACCGGGAAATCGCCTGTGCCTTGCACAGCGCAGTACAGGCGAAATCACTCGCGATCTTGCTTAACGATCCACGACCAGAGGAAGTATTTGTCGCTGCCCTGCTGCACAACATCGGCCACATCGGCTTTTGGTGCTTCGAACACGATGCCGGGGAAAAAATTCAGGTACTGACGGAACAGCAAAAAATACCTGCCGAAAAAGCCGAAAAAACCGTTTTAGGATTTCAACTCATTCATCTCGGCGCCTCCCTCAGTAAAACGTGGGGACTTGGCGGGTTGATCGAAGAGGCATTTTCCGGCAACTCACCCCGCACGGAGTACGTCAAGCTCGGTTATCAAGTCGCCAGAAATTCACCTCAAGGGTGGAACACCGAAGAAATCAGGCGCTGCATTTACCGAATGGCTGAGCTGACGGGAAAGCCGGAACGCCATTTGCTCACGATATTGCAGGATAACGCGGAAAGTGCGATAAGACTCGCCAAGCAATCCGGAGCCCATCAAGTCACACCCTATATCCCCGGCACAGATCGGGGGCCAACGGGCAAACAGCGTCAGACCGATGATCTAGCGCCGAGGGACGACACCAGCCTGATACAAATCATGCAGGACGTGACCAATCTCTTGTGCGGCGAGTTCAACGTGAACCTGGTTCTCGAAATGATCTTGGAGGGAATTTATCGGGCTTTAGGCATGGATCGGGTCCTTTTCGCGCTGTTAACGCCCGATCGCAAACGTCTCAAGGAAAAGTTCGCGCTCGGCTGGCCGTCGGTTGAATCGCGCGGACAACTGCAAATCGGCATTGCCGGTTCGTCGCCCAACATTTTTTCGAACGTGCTGGAGAAGAACGAGTATTTTTGGGCTCGCGGTGCCGACACCGAAACACAGCGGTTATTTACCGGAGAGGTCATTGCGCAGTTCGGCCAGCACGACTGCTGCCTCTCCCCGGTCAGCTACGACAAGCGGGTCATAGGACTCTTCTATGCCGACCGCGCGTTCAGCAAAGAACCGATTACCCGTGAGGTTTTCGACAGTTTCCGTCAGTTGACCATGCAGGCCAATATTGCCTTGAAGCTTCTTCAAGCGCGCTGATCCTCACCATCAAGCGGCTCCGTCCGAGCAAACTGGATAAAGCCCATGCATCGACTAATATTATCGAGGCTTTCCAACAATGCGATGCATAGCTGTCCGTAGCATTAAATCTCATGGCAATCACGGCGACGAAATTGCAACTCAGCGGACTGGCCAAAAGCCTGGTCAAGGAAGGGCTGTTGACGGAATCCGATGCACATCTTCATCTCGACAGCGCTCTTCAAAAAAAAACCCATTTCGTAAGCTATCTGGTCGGCAACAAGATTCTCGATAGCCTATCCATTGCATGCGTAGCATCCAAAGAATACGGAATTCCTCTATTCGACCTGGATGCGATATCTCCGGACATGATGCCGACCAGGGCCGTCAGCGAGAAGCTGATCCGCCAGCACCATGTCCTGCCGCTGTTCAAGCGCGGGAACCGCCTGTATCTCGGGCTCGCCGATCCCACCAATCTCCAAGCTCTGGACGAGATCAAATTTCACACCCGGTCCAGCACCGAAAGCGTCATCGTAGAGGAAGACAAACTGACGCGGATGATCGACCAGGCCCTGGAAGCAGCCGACATCTCGTTCAAAGACTTGGTGGATGCCGATCTCGACAATCTCCGGATTACCGGCGGCGATGAAATCGATCAGCCCTCCGAAGGCGAATCCTCGGATATCGATGACGCCCCGATTGTCCGATTAGTCAACAAGTTTCTCCTCGACGCCATCAAGAAAGGCGCTTCCGATATCCATTTCGAGCCTTACGAAAAAAACTTCCGCGTCCGCTTTCGTCACGACGGCATGCTCCACGAGGTCACAAGCCTTCCGGTCAACCTCTCAGGGCGGGTCGCGGCGCGCCTGAAGGTCATGTCGCGAATGGACATCGCCGAGCGGCGCATCCCTCAGGACGGCCGCATCAAGATGGCATTGTCCAGGACTCGCGCCATCGATTTCCGCGTCAATACCTGTCCGACGCTATTCGGCGAAAAAATCGTACTCCGTATCCTCGATCCGACCGCGGCCCAAATCGGAATCGAAAAGCTCGGCTTCGAACCGGAGCAGCAGCAAAACTTCCTGAGCGCCATCAATAAGCCCTATGGGATGATTCTGGTTACGGGGCCCACCGGGAGCGGTAAAACGGTCAGTCTCTACACCGGGCTCAATATCCTGAATACGGCCGACCGCAATATCTCGACGGCAGAGGATCCGGTGGAAATCACCGTGCCCGGCATCAATCAGGTCAATGTCAACGTCAAAACCGGCCTGACTTTTGCCGAGGCGCTCCGGGCATTCCTGCGGCAGGACCCGGACGTCATCATGGTAGGCGAAATTCGCGACCTGGAAACGGCCGAGATTGCGGTCAAAGCCGCACAAACCGGCCATTTGGTGCTTTCCACCCTGCACACCAACGATGCGCCCCAAACGCTCAACCGCTTGATGCAAATGGGCATCCCTGCATTCAACATCGCTTCCTCGGTGTTGCTCATCATGGCGCAGCGGCTGGCCAGGCGGCTTTGCGAGCATTGCAAGAAGGAAGAGGACCTCCCTCCGGAGGTTTTGCTGGAAGCCGGGTTTCGAGAAGAAGAGCTGGGCAGTTTTACGGTTTTCGGACCGGTCGGCTGCGATAAATGCGTAAAGGGATACAAGGGCCGCGTCGGCATTTATCAGGTCATGCCCATTTCCGAATCCATCAACCGCATCATTCTGGAGGGCGGGAACGTCCTTCAGCTCGGCGAACAAGCGAAAGCGGAGGGTGTGGCGGACCTGAGGGAATCGGGGCTTCGAAAAATCAAGTCGGGCATTACCAGTCTGGAAGAAATCGACCGCGTCACGCGAGATTAAGTCTTATGGCAAAAGAAGAACTCGTTCTGTTTATTTGGGAAGGCGCCGACCGTACCGGCGGGCGAATCAAAGGGGAACTGTCCGCGCGCACAGAAACTACGGCCAAGGCCGAACTCCGACGCCAGGGCATCAAAGTCATCAAGATCAAGAAAAAGCCCAAACCGCTCTTCAGTGCGCGAAAGAAGAAAATCACGACCAAAGACATCGCCGTATTCAGCCGACAGCTCGCGACGATGATGAGTGCAGGGGTACCGCTGGTTCAAGCCTTTGACATTGTCGGGCGTGGCCACGAGAATCCAAGCATGCAGGAACTGATCATGGGCATCAAGGCCGACGTCGAAGGAGGCAGTCCGCTTGCCGAAGCCTTGGGAAAGCATCCGATTTATTTTGACGAGCTATTCTGCAGCCTTGTGCATGCCGGCGAGCAAGCCGGCGTTCTCGAAACGCTGCTGCACAAGATAGCGGAATACAAGGAAAAAACCGAATCGCTGAAGGCCAAGATCAAAAAAGCCTTGACTTATCCCACAGCCGTCATCGTGGTTGCCTGTATCGTAACGGCCATCCTGCTGATCTTCGTGGTACCGACGTTCGAGGAATTGTTCAAGGGTTTTGGCGCGGACCTCCCGGCATTTACTCAAATGGTCATCGAGATGTCCCGGTTTCTACAGGCATCGTGGTATATCGTATTGGGAGTTCTCGTTGCCGTCGGCTTTGTGTTCGTGAAGCTCAAACAGCGCTCGGCCGCGTTCAATCAGGCCCTCGATAGATTTTCCCTGCACATACCGGCGATCGGCACCATTCTGCATAAGGCGGCGATTTCCCGTTTCGCCCGGACCTTGGCCACCATGTCGGCAGCCGGCGTCCCCTTGGTCGAGGCACTGAAGTCCGTGGCAGGTGCTACCGGTAATATCATTTATTCCAATGCCGTCCTTCGGATGCGAGACGAAGTCGCCACCGGACATCAGCTTCAACTGAGCATGCGACAGGCAAACCTGTTTCCCAACATGGTCATACAAATGGTCGCAATCGGAGAGGAATCCGGCTCGTTGGACAGCATGCTCGCCAAAGTGGCGGATTTCTACGAGGAGGAAGTGGACAACGCCGTCGATTCGCTCAGCAGCCTTCTTGAGCCCATGATCATGGCGTTCCTGGGCGTCGTTGTCGGCGGTTTGGTGGTCGCCATGTACTTGCCGATATTCAAGCTCGGCTCAGTCGTCTGATCGAGGAAATTCCGAGGTGGCGCCATTCATCCAGTTATTGGCCGAAAATCCAGCTTTGTTCTTGACCGTCATCGGCGTTCTGGGGCTCGTGGTCGGCAGTTTCCTGAACGTAGTCATTCACCGCTTGCCGATAATGCTGGAAAAAACCTGGCGGCGGGAGTGTAAAACCTATCTCGATCTCGAACCCGAATCGGAGCCGGACGAGGCCTACAATTTGCTCGTTCCGGGTTCACGTTGTCCACAGTGCAATCGGCCGATCCGCGCTTGGGAAAACATCCCGGTCGTCAGTTACCTACTGCTTAGAGGACGATGTGCCGGGTGTCGAATACCAATCCCCTTTCGCTACCCGGCCATCGAAGCGCTGACCGCCGCGATTTCTGTCGCCGTTGCCTGGCACTTCGGTTTCACTTGGCAAACCGCATCGGCACTGATCCTCAGCTGGAGTCTAGTTTGCTTGAGTTTTATCGACTTCGATCGTCAACTGCTTCCCGATGCGATTACCTTACCTATCCTATGGGCAGGACTGTTTCTTAGCCTGTTCAACATTTTTACAGACAGCTCCTCGAGTATACTGGGGGCCATCTTCGGCTATCTAAGCCTTTGGCTGGTATACCACTTGTTCAGGATCGCGACCGGCAAAGAAGGGATGGGATACGGCGATTTCAAACTGCTCGCCATGCTCGGCGCGTGGTTGGGATGGGGCCTTTTGCCGACCATAGTGCTGCTCTCATCCTTGGTCGGGGCCATCATCGGGATAGCCATGATCGCCGTTCTCAGGCACGACCGCAGCATTCCCATACCATTCGGCCCTTATTTAGCCATTGCCGGATGGATTGCCCTGCTGTGGGGCCATGACATAAACGCCGCTTATATGCGTTTCGCGGGAATTTCCGGCTGAGCCCCCATGCTTGTCATCGGTTTGACCGGCGGAATCGGTTGCGGTAAAAGCACGGTTGCCAGATTATTCGCCGCCAAGGGCGTTCCAATTCTGGACGCGGACGTCATCGCCCGCGAGTTGGTCGAACCGAATCGACCGGCATTCGAGGCGATCAAGCAGCACTTCGGGGCTGCGATTCTAAGAGATGGCTGTCTCGATCGGGCAAGATTGCGAGAAATCGTCTTTTCCGATCCCGAAGAAAAACGCTGGATCGAGACACTGCTGCATCCCCTGGTGTATTCCGAGATCGGCCGACGAATAGCGACTCTTTCGGCACCTTACTGTATCGTGGTCGTTCCCCTGCTTCTGGAAACCGGCCAAAGGCATTTCGTGGATAGATTGCTGGTCGTCGATTGTTCAGAAGAAACGCAACGGCAGCGCGTCAGGCTCCGCGATGGATTGAGCGATAGGGAAATCGAGAAAATCATGGCGTCCCAAGCCAGCCGCACCGAACGGCTGGAAGCAGCAGACGACGTGCTCGAGAACATGGTCGATGAAGCTGCTCTATCGGACCGTATCGAAGAATTACACCAACTCTATCTCGCACTCGGTGGGCAGTAATCCGAATAATTCTTACACAAGAGCAAGCGCAAAAGGTAGTATTGACTAATCTCCGGGATAAACGAAAATGGTGTCCGCCAACGGACACCCTTTCATAAATCCTGGATCGGATTGTTTATTATGCTATCGATTGCCGAAACTCCCGCCTTGAGCGATTCCATTATTTACGAGTTCCCGCTAAATGAGCGCATACGCGTATTCATGAGGCTTGAGCAACTCTTTCAGCAGCTTGACCATTTCATGGCCGGCAATTCGATTTGGGACAGTCGGGCAGTCATTTCAACGCTGCTGGATGTCCTAACGCTCTTTAGCCGCAATGATCTGAAGTCGGAAACATTAAAGGAGTTGGATCGCCATGCTGCGGTGCTGACGCGAATGGCGCACAATCAAGACATCGATCACGCTAAGCTGGATAAGGTCCTGACGAAGCTCGATAAATTAAGCAAAGAGCTTTATGCGGTTCCCGGCAAGCTCGGCCTCTCTCTGATGGAAAACGAGCTTTTCAAGAGCATCTCTCAGCGCAGCACCATTCCGGGCGGAACTTGTTCTTTCGATTTACCGGCCTTTCATTACTGGCTTAAACTCGACGACCACACACGCCGGCACGATCTCGAAAGTTGGTTGGAGCCGTTTCGTCTCATACGCTCGGCTATCGATATTTTGCTGAATTTCATACGGACCAGCGCCGCACCGACCGATGAACAGGCTAGCGGCGGCTTCTTTCAGAAAAGCCTGGACCACACCCTGCCGTTTCAACTGCTCCGCGTAGGCGTGAGGCGTTCGCAACCTTATTTTGCGGAAATCAGCGGAGGCAAGCACCGGTTCACCGTGCGCTTCATGATTCCCGACACGGTTGAACGGCCGACCCAATGCCAAGACGATATTACTTTCCAGTTAACCTGCTGCTTATTGTGACGAGCGAGTTTGTCCGACGCACTTTCATATAAAATCGTTAAATGTCCTCGTTGTCGAAAGCCAGTCGCCTGGAGCGAAACCCATCGGTTTAAGCCATTTTGCAGCGAGTACTGCAAATTGATCGATCTAGGCGAATGGGCCTCGGCGTCCTATGCCATAGCGGGTGAGCCGGCGGATCCCGACTCGCCGGACACGGAAACACCGCTATCGAGCGACTATTCGGGTTACCTGCCTGATCCATAATCTTGCGGACAGCCTATCATCCGCGAAACGGCCGTATTCATCGGGCTTTTGGGGGCACCTGAGCGGTCAAATGCCGTTTCCCGGATCATGGAACATTGTCCTTGAAAACTCGTCCTAAACCCTCATATTACAAGCGCCTGTTTCAGACCAAACGAGGAGTTTTCCATGCCTATCTATGAATACCAATGCAAATCGTGCGGCCACGAATTCGAAGCCATCCAGAAAATCAGCGACGATCCTTTGAAAGAATGCCCCGCATGCGGCGATCTCGAATTGAATAAATTGGTATCGGCCGCCGGTTTCCGACTGAAGGGGGGTGGCTGGTATGAAACGGACTTCAAGGGCGGAAAAGACAAGAAAAAGAACCTGGCCGGCGACACTTCCGACGGTAAATCGGATTCGTCGACGGCCAAGAAGGAAACCCAAAAGTCGACTGCGGATGCGGCCTCGTAAACTTGTACATCGATAGCCAGACCCGTAATATTTTCGTTTTTGTCGTTCGAATTTAGAGATATAGCAATGCGTAGCCACAGATGTGGAGAATTGACGGAAAGCCATTTGAATCAGGACGTGGACCTCTGTGGCTGGGTTCACCGCCGCCGCGACCACGGCGGCGTGATATTTATCGATCTCCGCGACCGAGAAGGCCTTGTTCAGGTCGTATTCGATCCCGATTATGCGGAAGCCTTCAAGCTGGCAGAGACGGTTCGCAGCGAATACGTGCTTAAAGTGCACGGCACGGTTCGCCTCCGCCCCGCCGGCACGGAAAACCCGAATTTGCCGACGGGCAAAATCGAGGTTCTGGCTACGCGGTTGGAAATCCTCAACAAAGCCGAAACGCCCCCGTTTCCCTTGGAAAGCGAAATCGAAGTCAGCGAGGAAACCCGTCTGCGTTTCCGCTACATCGATTTGCGCCGTCCGGTGATGCAGCATCGCATGAAGATGCGGCGCGACGTCGTACGCTTTCTCAGACAATTTCTCGATCATCACGGGTTCTACGAGATCGAAACTCCTTTCCTGACCAAAGCGACCCCGGAGGGCGCGCGGGATTATCTGGTCCCGAGCCGAACTCACCCGAATCATTTTTTCGCTCTGCCGCAGTCTCCGCAGTTGTACAAACAGCTGCTGATGATTTCCGGCATGGATCGCTATTATCAGGTGGTACGCTGCTTCCGGGATGAGGATCTTCGCGCCGATCGCCAGCCGGAGTTCACGCAGCTCGACATCGAAACCTCCTTCATGGACGAAAGCCAGATCATGTATCTCATGGAGGACATGATTCGGCAGCTGTTCACCGACGTTTTGCACGTCGAGTTGCCCAATCCCTTCCCCCGGTTGACTTATGCGGAAGCCATGCAACGCTACGGTTCGGACAAGCCGGATTTGCGCATCCCGCTCGAATTGGTCGATATCGCGGACTTGGTCGCACAAGCGGAATTCAAAGTGTTCGCCGGTCCCGCCAAGGATCCAGATGGGAGAGTCGTGGCGCTTAAACTCCCCGGCGGCGCCAATTTGTCCCGCAAGGAGATCGACGATCTGACCCAGTATGTCGCCATATACGGCGCCAAGGGCCTAGCCTACATTAAGGTCGTCGACCGCAGCGCCGGAGTCGAAGGCTTGCAATCGCCGATCGTCAAATTCCTTCCTGCGGAAGCCGTGCGCGGCATCCTGGATCGAGTCGAGGCGGAAACCGGCGACATCATTTTCTTCGGCGCCGACAAAACCAAAATCGTCAACGAAGCGATAGGCGCCCTGCGCCTGAAGCTAGGCCAAGACCGCGGACTCGTGGACAAAGGCTGGAAGCCGCTATGGGTGGTCGATTTTCCCATGTTCGAATGGGATGAAAAGGAAGCCCGTTGGTTCGCACTGCACCACCCGTTTACCGCTCCGAAATGCAGCCTCGAGGAGCTTCAGTCGAATCCCGGCCGCGCCCTTTCCCGAGCCTACGACATGGTGCTGAACGGCACTGAAATCGGCGGTGGCTCCATACGTATCCACCGTACCGACATGCAGAAAGCCGCGTTTGAGCTGCTCGGGATCGGAGACGAAGAGGCCCAACAAAAATTCGGTTTCCTGCTCAATGCGCTCCGGTATGGAGCGCCGCCTCATGGCGGCTTGGCCTTCGGTCTGGACCGGCTGGTTATGCTTATGAGCGGCGCGACATCGATACGCGAAGTCATGGCCTTCCCCAAAACTCAATCGGCCTGGTGCCCGATGATCGACGCTCCGGCCATGGTCACCGACGCTCAGCTCCGCGAACTCGGTATACGCCTTCGCCGTCCGCAAGAGGGAGAAAAAGGCGAAACGACTTAATAACAAGGAGGCGCGATAGGCGTTCGGGATTACCCCCGAATAGCGGCAGAGCTGTCGCGCCGAAGCACGCCCTGGGTTTCGCTTGCAAAAGCCGACCGAGGCGGCGTTGCTCCTTCAATTGCAAACGTCGCTTTAGTCGCGACCTGTTTCCTTACGCTCGCCGGCCGGTTCGCGGCTGAGCCGCCCGCGCCGCCCACCGTCTTCGTGCCCCTTCGACCGAGCTCAGGGCAGGCCCTTCCGACGGGGCTGAGGACAGGCAAGGCCATCTAACCGGCCTAACGCACGGTCCGCAGCTCCAACTGCCGTTTCCAGGTACAACTTATCCATTGTCCTATCGCCGTCCGGCAACACCTAAACCCTCGGCTCCATCGAATACCCGTTCGTCGTGGTTACTCCTGGAGCTAACTCTGTCGCAAGCCCCCACCAAAACTTTCCGCAAATACACTCGCATCGCTCGCGCCGAAGGCATGAACCCTTCACAGTGATGGCCGAAGCCATACGCATCCAATTAACAGCCCCATCTTGTCGCAAAACTGTGACACTACCGATGACCTTTACGCTTGAGGGACGGCACGATTTCTCCCATTGCCCCGACGAAAACGCGTTCGGACGCACGCTAGACAGAAAAACGCGTTGATTCAAGCGCATTCGACCGGTTGCAGCCTGCTCTCACGAGCGATGTCGTCTTGCAGCGACTCAACGCTTTCCAAAACGAGCGAAACTGGAACAAATCCGCTGCCGGAAGACCTCTTTTTGAGCGTAATCAAACAAAGACACCGTACCGTCGCAACCCTTTCCCATCGATTCAAGAGCTGTGTCCAGACTCCCAACCCCGAAGCTCAAAGCGACGGTATCCGCGGTATACGCTGTAATCGCACCCTCTCTGCGCGTAGGTCCAAAGACTGCATTCCTCGCAGGACTGGACCGAAAAACGATGATGGTCCAGGTTTTGCTTTACATGGTTCGTACACGGTAAATATTTCGACCCCGCTGGAAACAGGATTAGGAGTTTAGGAGTTCATGATTTTACGGAGAATTGTGGATAGAAAGATTTGGTTGAGATCGCTGCCGCTGAGTGCGCACGCGATTTTGGCGTTGTTGAGTGCATGCGACAGTCAGTCCGCGTCCGACAAAACGACCCAAATCGTGGCCCGTGTTAACGGAGATGACATTTCCGTCGGTCAGCTCGATGTTCTCCTCTCTGGTTCGGCCACGCGCCCCGATAGTGAAGTCGGAAGCATTTGGGAGAAGAGCATCGACAGCCTGATAAACCAACAACTCCTTTCAAAACAAGCGATCGAAAAGCATCTTGACCGTGATCCCCGTGTCACGCTTGCTACAGCGATGGCTGAGCGTCAGGTTCTCGCGCAGGCCTACCTCGATCATATTGCTCAAGCGGTTGCCAAACCGGACCCCGCTGAAATCAGCGCTTTTTACAAATCCCATCCTCAACTGTTCGAAAAGCGCAAGATCTACGAACTCCAGCAAATATCTATCCCCCTAACGCCTGAAAACAACAAGCTTATTGACTCGCGCCTAAAGCAGCCCGTGCGGTTCAACGCCCTGTCAAAATGGCTGCACGAGCAAAATATTCCCCATACCTTACAAACGGTAATACGTCCTGCCGAACATCTACCCTTGGAGAAACTAGACGAATTTGATCGCCTAAACAAAGGAGATGCCGTGTCGTTCAAGGCCGGAGATGAGTTTCTCGTGTTGCAATTGTTGACGGTCAAAGAAGCTCCCCTCGATCACGATAAGGCCACTCCCCTGATCGAGTCCTTCCTCACAAACCAGCGGCGGATAACGCAGATAAACCGTGAATTGAGCCGGCTCCGGGAGACCGCAACCGTAGAGTATTTTGGCGGCATGGAACCTTCCGGAAATACCCTATCGCCCACCGACAGCGGCGCTGAATTTATATCGAATAATATTCCTCCATTTAAAACCCAATAATGGACTGATAATAAGCCAACCTATGCTTCGCCTAGCTGATCGATATCGGATTTCATAAGAATACGAGCATCCAGTTCTGTTTTCTTTAGACGCATCACATGGGGGTTTTATATGAGCTTAAGACAGATTCTAAACGTCTCTTACAGAATAATTTTTTGCCTGTTGTTCATCTGGTTTAAAGGAGCATCTGCGGAGAACTTCAGTGATTATCCTTCAACTTTCGGCACGCCTTATCACGACAAAGAAAGGAACCACGCTATCGATAAGTCTAGCGCTCATATACCACCTTCCGGTAAAGCAGGCTTTGCTGAAACCTCCTTCTTCGGCATAGCCAAAAGCTCCTATCGCCTCCTATCTTCTGTCAACGTAAACGCCATCCGCCTTGCACTTGACATACCGGGCCGAAAATCCAAGAACGGCTGGAATGAATCTGAAATAACATTCCAAGGAATGCAAGAGCTTTCTCTTGATGCCATGGCCGTCGACCGCTACAAGAAAAATCGAAAAGAGGACATGTACGCTGGTTATGCCTCGCCCGCACCCGACACAGAAACCTGGCTCATGATATTGGTCGGAATTACCTTGATCGGATTGCAGGTTATACGCGGCAACAAGAAAGCCGAACCCATTTATTCTTCTCTGCATTAACGTCACCCTACGACAGCTACCCTATTTCGCTGATCTTAGGAGAAAAAGGCTTGCAGGCAATCGACCGACCTTCAGTTCTATTAGTCAAGAGTCTTCTAAATCCAATTGTGATCGTCGGGTGTTTTATCTTGACGATCCACTTTTATGGATTAAAGATCGAAAAGCATTACTTTTTGCTATTAGTAATAACATTTTTGATCGCCTCGCTAATTTTTGACGAAATAGACCTGGAACTAGACTTCAAATCGAGTCTCTTGCGTTCGTTCGGCAATATTTTCGCTCGTTGGACCTTTTTATTCGGTTTCCTGGCGATATTGGGTTTTGCCGCAAAAATGTCGGACGACTTTTCGAGAAAGCTTCTGTTGACTTGGTTTGTCGCCACGCCGTTGGTGCTCATTGCGGTACAACTATTGGCTCGTCGTGCATTGCAATCGGCGGTCTCGCAGGGCGATGCCCAACGCAGAGCAATCATTGTCGGGGTAAACGAGCTCGGCCTTAAATTAGCGAGACAGTTCGAGTCCGCGCCTTATTTGGGAATCAGCTTCGCCGGTTTCTTCGACGACAGGAGTCCGGAGCGTCTAGGCGTGAGCCACATCAATCTATTGGGAAAGATGAACGAGGTGGCGGAGTTCGTCCGAACTAAATCCATTCACCTCATCTATATCGCGTTACCGATGATGGCTCAGCCGCGGATTTTCGATCTTCTCGATAAACTCAGAGATACCACGGCATCCATTTACTTCGTTCCCGATATTTTTGTCTTCGATCTCATTCAAGCACGATTTGGGAATATAAACGGCATTCCGGTAGTGGCTGTCTGCGAATCACCGTTTTATGGTGTCAACCGGGTCATGAAGCGTATCGTCGATATCCTTTTTGCATCGATCATTCTGATTTTGATTTTCCCATTGATGCTTGCGATAGCCATCGGGGTCAAGCTGAGTTCGCCCGGTCCCGTCATTTTCAAGCAGCGTCGTTACGGCCTCGACGGCGAGGAAATCAAAGTCTACAAATTCCGAACGATGACGGTCTGCGAGGACGGTCATAACGTTCGACAGGCGAGTAAGACCGATAATCGAATTACCCGTTTCGGCCGATTTCTGCGTAAGACATCTCTGGACGAATTGCCGCAATTTATCAATGTATTGCAGGGGCGTATGAGTATAGTCGGGCCTCGTCCGCATGCCGTGGCTCATAACGAACTGTACCGCACTCAAATCAAAGGTTACATGATCCGTCACAAGGTAAAACCGGGTATTACCGGATGGGCGCAGGTCAATGGTTTCCGGGGAGAAACCGACACGTTGCAGAAAATGAAAGCCCGAATCGAGTTCGATCTCGATTATTTGCGGAACTGGTCGCTGTCTCTGGACCTGTGGATTATTTTGAGAACCGCCGGTGTCTTTCTCAAACAGGACACCGCTTACTGATCGGAAGAATATAAGGGCGCGCGTAGATTCTCATTATTTGGACTTTTGGATTCAGCCTTATTTTCGAACTTTATTCACTAAAACATGTTCAGACCCTTCGGTATTTGCCCGCATTTTTTTATCGGCTTGATCGGTTTGCTGATCCTATCGACTTCGCAGGCCGATTATTTGCTCGGCCCCAACGATGTCGTACGCATTGCGGTTTACGGCAACGAGGATCTCGCCACCGAAACCCGTGTCTCGGATAGCGGAAAAATCACGTTTCCGCTCCTCGGGGAAATCGAATTGGGCGGTTTATCCGTCGGAGAAGCGGAAGCTCGCGTCGAAACCCTTCTTTCAGAACGAGGTTACGTACGCAATCCCCAGGTAAACATCACGGTGCAGGAATACCGCAGTCACGAAGTGGCCGTATTGGGATTCGTGAACAAACCCGGACGTTTCGCCCTGGATACCGCGAGCACGGTCACTCAGTTGATCGCGCTGGCGGGAGGCGTGAATCCGCAAGGAGACGATCGGACCATCGTGACCCGAACTCGGAATGGGCAAACCTACCGCGAAGAGCTGAATCTCAAAGAACTGCTCGAGGAAGGAAAAGCGTCGGAAGACATTTTCGCCGAAGACGGAGACGTCATATTCGTGCCGCGTGCCCCGGTTTTTTACATCCACGGCGAAGTGCAGCGCCCCGGCGCATACCGTTTGGAGCGGAACATGTCCGTCGCTCAAGCGATTTCATTGGGCGGAGGCGTGACTCCTCGCGGCAGCCTGCGCAGCATCACGATCAAGCGGAGATCCTCGGAAGATCAGTTGACGACGCTCGATGCGGAGTTGGATGAACTGATCGAAAAGGACGATGTGATCTATGTGGACGAACGATGGTTTTAGCGAATCTTCCCGGAAGCAAAGGCATGCCTTCGTCCTCGGCATGGATTTCATGGATTGGTAACCAGATATGAATTTGAATCAGTTTCTGCAGATTCTATGGGCACGGCTGTGGGTGCTCGTTCTTACGCCGCTGGCGGCTGCCCTGACGGTCCTCGCGATAAGCCTGATACTGCCGAAGGCGTATACCGCCACGTCGACCCTCGTCGTCGATTACAAGGGCGTGGACCCCATTACCGGCATCGCGGTGCCGGCGCAGCTGATGCCGGGTTACATGGCCACCCAAGTCAACATCATCGGCAGCCATAACGTGGCGCTCAAGGTCGTCGATCGACTCAAGCTGGCCGATCTGCCGGAATCGAAGGAACGGTTCGAGCAAGAAGCGAAGGGAACGGGCGACATTCGCGACTGGCTGGCCGATCAGTTGCTGAAAAAACTGGAGGTTCAACCGTCGCGGGAGAGCAGCGTTATTCAAGTAAGTTATTCGGATGTCGACCCGACGCTCGCCGCCGCGCTGTCCAACGCATTCGCGGAAAATTACATCGCGACCAACCTGGAACTCAAGACCGAGCCGGCGCGCCAGAATGCCGCTTGGTTCGAGCAGCAAATCAAGGGTTTGCGGGAAAACCTGGAGAAAGCCCAGGCCAGTCTGTCCGAATACCAGCAGGAAAAGGGCATCGTCGCTCTCGACCAACACTGGGACGTAGAAAACAGCCGGCTGGAAGAGCTCTCCAAGCAGCTGGTGGCCGCTCAGTCGCACACCTACGATCTGATCTCCCGCCGCAATCAATTGGAAGCGGCAGGCAGCGCCTTCTTGCCGGAAACCTTACCGGATGTGCTTGCCAATTCCGTGGTTCAGGATCTGAAGGCGAAACTGGCGCTAGCCGAGACCAGACTTGCCGAAATCGGAGAGAAATACGACATCAACCATCCCATCCATCAGCAAGCCGTGGCCGAAGCCGGCAGCCTCAAACGCAAGTTGGCAGCCGAGACAAAAACCATCCTTCACAGCCTGAATACCGCGGTGGACATCGCGCGCATGCGCGAAAACGAGCTCAGAACGGCGCTCGGCGCGCAAAAGGCACGAGTACTGGAACTCAACAAGCAGCGGGACGAACTCGCGGTACTGACCCATGAAGTCGAACATGCCCGGCAGTCTTACACAGCCGCTTTGCAACGGTTCAATCAGACGCGCCTCGAAAGCGAGGCCAACCAAACCAATGTCGCCGTCTTGAATCCCGCCAAACCGCCGTTGCGGCCGTCGCGGCCGAAAGTGCTGCTGAACGTCGCGGTAGCGGCTTTTCTAGGCGTCATTCTGGCGGTCAGCTTCGCTTTGCTGCTGGAATTGCTCGATCGCCGCGTGCGCTCCCCGGAAGACTTGAGCATCACACTCGGACTCCCCGTGCTAGGGGTTTTGACCGATGCGAAATTACGCCATCCGAAATGGCGTTTGGCTTTCTCCAAAACTCCGGTCTGAAGCCGCCATGAAACCGGTAGGCTTCGATTGCCAAGGCCGCACGCAAATCTTCCAGCCGTCGCCCCGATGGCAGGGACGAAACGCCCATCTCTCATTGCCCAACGAGATCTTTTTATGACACAAACCCCGGCGCTCAAGATTAACCCGGAACCCATCGGCGCCGAACGCCGGATCGGACAAATCCTGCGGGAATCGGGCAGGCTCTCGCCGCTCGATGCGGAACGGGTGCTGCATCTCCAGAGAGAAACCGGGCTGCGTTTCGGCGAGGCCGCACTGCGGCTTGGATTGATTTCCGAAGAAGACATCAACCGAGCGATTTCGGAACAGTTCGATTACCGCTATTTGAAGCCGGGGCAGGGAAATTTCAGCACTCGACTGATTGCCGCGTATCAGCCGTTCAGCCCCCAGATGGAGGTGTTCCGCGCCATACGCAGTCAGCTGATGCTGCGCTGGCACGGCAATGGGAGCAAAACCCTGGCCGTAACCAGTCCTCGTCGCGGAGAGGGGCGCAGTTATGCCGTGTCGAACCTTGCCGTCGTATTTTCGCAACTGGGACAGCGAACGCTGCTCGTAGATGCCGATCTGCGCAACCCGAGCCAGCACGACATTTTCGCTTTGGGCCGCAACGGCATGGGCTTGTCCGATCTGCTGGTGGGTCGCGGCGGCGGCGAATGCATCCGCCGCATCGTGGAATTCGCCGATCTATCGGTGCTTCCGGCCGGCACACTTCCGCCCAATCCATTGGAATTGCTCAGCCGCGGCGCATTCGATGCGCTTCTGAGGGACTTCTCGGCGGCATACGACATCGTTCTTCTGGATACGCCCGGCGGAATTGCCAGCAGCGACGCCCAAACGGTCGCCGCGCGCGCCGGCGCATCCCTGCTGATCGTGAGAAAGCATGTAACCCCCTTCTCCGAAACCGATTTTCTCCGGCAAATGCTGACCGCCGTCGGCTGCCGGATCGTGGGCGCGGTACTCAATGAGTTTTGAAGATCGATTGCGCCGAACGCCGGACGGGAGGGGAGCCGAACATGGCGTTTAGACGCATGTTTCTTCTCGCGCAACTGGTGTTGGTCCTCAATATGGGACATTTGCTCGGCCTGGCCAACGCCAATCCCGTCGAGAAACTGTTTTTAATCCTGGCGGGACTGGTTTTCACGCTCACCCGCAAGCGCATTCCGGCCAACCTCGTGTTGATGGGCTTCATCATCCTCGTCAGCTTCGTCTGCGGTCTTCTCAGCGAGTTCGACGCCTTTTCCTGGAACCGATACGCGCGAAGCCTGGTGAGTCTCATCGCTTTTCTGCTTTTTTTTACGGCTTTTCCGGAACAGCGAGACCGGGAGTTCATATTGCTGATCGCAGCCCTCATTCCGCCGGTCTCGGTGTTGCTCGGAACGATTTACGAGGCAGTGGGCATCAGTTATCTATGGATGACGGATTATCTCGGCACCCGCCGGCTCGCCGGCAACATGGGACCGGCATTTCTCGGGGGAGCCGGCGTTACCGGCGCCGTGGCGGCCAGTTACCTCGCCCTGCAGCAGCGTTCGCGTTATCTCCTGCTTGCCCTCGTCAATGCCGGAATCACCATGCTCACGGCTTCCCGTATGCCGTCGGCGCTCGCGCTCGGCGTTACCGGCGCGATGCTGTTCATGGAAAGCCGGTCCGCGGTGTTCAGAATCTTGATGGTTCTTTACGGCTGCGTCGTGGTAGCCGGACTTTTCTACCTCATGGGAGACCAACTGATGACCCGCGTGTCGTCCGAGGCGATGAGCGGCCGCGACATCATTTGGAACGAACTGAAAGCCTACGTACACCGCTTTCCCTATTTCGGCGTCGGCTTGGGACACCAGATGGATATCCTGTCCGCTAGAACGTCCACCACGACGCACACGGTCGCCGCGCACAACGAATATCTTCGGTTCACCGTGGAGGTCGGCTATGTCGGCTCATTGCTCATGGGCTGCGCCTTCATAGCCATGCTGGTGAACCTGCTGCGCGATCCTCTTGTGACGAAAAAGTGGGCTTTTCTGATGGTCGCTGCGGCTTTCTTCGTTTATTCGTCAACCGACAACACATTCAGCGTGCCTCAAATCTTCATGGCGCTGGTGGTTGCCTTCTTCGGTTCCTGCGACCGCCGCGAACCGGTTCCGCCATCTCCCGAATCGTACAGTCCTCAACCGTTTCGGACGGCCGAGCCCGCCCTCGACCCGCCGCACAGGGTCTGACCCAGGACATCGCCAAAGTTTCACCTCAAAAAAGCAAGTATCCAGGAGAAACGTCAAAGATGAATCTCGGCAAACTCAGATGGGTCCGATTGTACCTGGTCAAATTCAAGCGCCTTTGGCTGGTGAAGGTCTTTCGCATGGATATCCATCCATCCAGCCAGTTTTCGCTGTCGACCAAATTCGATCTGACCAATCCCAAGGGGATCCACGTGGGCGAGGAGTCCTACATCGCTTTCGACGTCGCCATTCTCGCGCACGACCTGACCCGCGGCTTTCATACTCACACCCGGATCGGACGCCGGTGTTTCGTGGGAGCGAGAAGCATCATTCTGCCTGGGATCACGATCGGGGACGAAAGCATCGTGGGAGCGGGCTCGGTGGTCACGCGCGACGTGCCGCCCCGGACGGTCGTAGCAGGCAATCCGGCCCGCGTCATCAAAACCGACATCGTGGTGGCAGGTCCCTTCGGTCGCCTGGAAGGGGCCGACGAAAGGCAAGGTCGCATGATGGCGGAAAACGATTTCGCTTAACGACCGCAAACGAAGATCGCATTCGAGAGGAGCGAAAAAATGACCATTCACCGGGGGTTTAAATGCCAAGTTGTCTAATGATTGTCGAAAACCTTCCGCTGCCGCTGGACCGGCGGTCGTGGCAGGAGGCGACCGCACTGCGCGACGCCGGTTGGGAGGTTACGGTGATCTGCCCGGCCACCGAAAGGCACCCGGAACGGGAAATCGTGATCGACGGCATCCGGGTCTACCGCCATCCCCTGCCCCTGGAAGCCAGCGGCGCATTGGGCTTCTTATTGGAATACGGCGCGGCGCTGTTCCACGAAACGCGTTTGGCCTTCAAAGTGTTTCGACGCCACGATTTCGACGTCATCCACATCGCCAATCCGCCCGATCTTTTGTTCCTGGTTGCCCTGCCCTATAAAGCGCTCGGCCGGCCGCTGATCTTCGATCATCACGACATCTGTCCGGAGCTCTACGAATCCAAGTTCAAGAAACGCGGCCCGATGCACGCCCTGCTGCGACTCTTCGAAAAACTGACCTTCCGGTTTTCGGACGTGGTCATCTCGGCCAACGAAACGTTCAAGGAACTGGCCATAAATCGGGGCGGCAAGTATCCCGACGATGTTTTTACCGTGTACGGCGTGCCGGACCTTACTAAGTTCAAACGGGTGCCGAAAACCGACGTGGAAGACACGATCACGGTCGGATACGTAGGGGTCATGGGCGCTCAGGATGGGGTGGACAACCTGATTCGTGCCGTTGCGGCGCTGCGCAACGAATCCGGGCTGCCGCGATTCACTTGCAGATTCGTCGGCGCCGGCCCCGAGCTTGCCTCGCTGAAAGCACTGGCCCAGTCGTTGGGCGTAGCCGATGTCTGCCAATTCACGGGTTTCCTGTCCGGGGAAGCGCTGTTGGCCGCCCTATCCAGCTTCGACATCGGCGTCATTCCCGATCCTTACGACACATACAACGACAAAATCAGCATGTGCAAGGTGTTCGAATACGCTACCTTGGGGATGCCTATCGTCGCCTTTGAACTAGCGGAGACCAAGCGCCTCCTCGGGGATGCGGCCCGTTACGCGCCCGACCATACGCCCGAGGGGCTGGCATCCGCCCTGGCGGCTCTCCTGAAAGACGAGTCCTTGCGCCGGAACCATGCCGAGCGCGCCTTGGAGCGGGCCCGCACGTACTTTCGCTGGCCCGACCAGGTCTCCAGCCTTCTGGCCGCCTACGATCGCGCGCTGATGCGTCGCGCCGGTCGGCGCGCTTCGTCCAGCGAAGCGCGCACTCTCCGGAGCGAGCGCTCATGAATGCCGTTCCCGCGACCGAGCAAGGGCGCTACGCGGAGGTGGACGCCCTGCTCTTCACCACCAACGATAGTGCGGGCGGACGTCACGACGAACTGGAGCGCATGGTCCGGAGCGTAGAGCGCGCCATAGCGACGTCCGGCCTTCGGGTCGTTCAATACCTGTTGCTGCAGCGGCACGCTCCCGGCCAGCCGCTGCCCGATCTGCCGGACTATATCCGGGTAACGACCATTCCCGATCGAGTTTCGCTCTCCAAGGCGCGGAATCTCCTCCTGAGCTCGGCGCGCGAAGACGGCATGTTCGAGCGATCGTTGATGGTCGCTTTTCCCGACGACGACGCCTGGTACCCGGAGGGCACGCTGGAAGCCATGCTGGCCTTGTTCGGGGGAGACGCCTCGCTCGATCTCGCTATATGCCGGTATTCCTCCACGCCTTCGACGCTCTCCGCCCTGCCGCTGGAGCTGCGCGCCGCGCGGCCGGCGAGCACTAGGGCGTTCGTTGCCAATGCCTCGTCCAATACGCTGTTCATGCGCGCCTCTCGCGCCGCTCAAACGGGTTATTTCGACGAGTCCCTGGGGGTCGGAGCGCCGATCAACGGCGGAGAAGACCTCGATTACGCCCTGCGCGCCTATGTCGCCGCCGGGGAAAAAGCCGTCTGGTTCGACGCCTCTCTGGTCGGGCACCGCGACCCTCATCGTTGGTTGATCGGACATTACTATGCCGGCAGCCTGTACGCGCTGTCTCGAAGCGCGGCCTCGAGCCGGGCGGTCGCCTTGCAGGCGGTGCGAAAAGTGTTGGTGGGCATCTATCTGCTGCTTCGCCGCGAACTGGCCTGGCCCGCTTTTTCACGGGCGCTGAGACTCGCCCAGGCGGCCCGATGCAGCCACCCGGCGCGCTCGTGACGAAGCCCATGAGAAAACGGTTCGAAGCGGCTGTAACGGAAATCGTGCCCAGCGGCGACCGGCTTCGCGATACGCGCCGTCCGACGCAAGCTTCTCCACGAACCGGATACGGCGTCGCACGGCGGTGGCGATGGTGGGTAACGGCCGCGGCGGCCTCAGTGTTGGCCGCCGCGATCGCCTGGGCCGGCTTTCTGAGATTTAAACCCACGGTAGCCTTGCCGGGTCTTACGCCTATCCCGGTCGAGGCGCACCCGATCGCCGAGTTTTCAAAAATCGAGATCGCGGAAACCGCAGCGTCGCCGCTGGTCTTTCGGGGCGGCTTGGTGCTCGAATCCGGCGCCCCGCATTTCGGCGGAATTTCCGGCCTGCGGATGACGGACCGCGGCCATGGGTTTGCGGCAGTCACCGATGCCGGCTATTGGGTACAAGGCCGTCTCTTGTACGACCGGGGCCGTCCGAGCGGCGTCGCCGATGTGGTGATGGCGTCGGTTCTTGGGCCCGAAGGAAAACCACTCCGAGAAAACGGCAAGGGCGACATCGAGTCTCTCGAGCTGACCGCCGAGGCCGCTTACCTGGGATTCGAAGGGCACCGCAACGGGATAGCCGTTTTCCAGCCGACATCCGACTTGCTCCGGCGCCACGGTCGGCTCCTGCCGGTTCCTCCGGACATTGTGGCACTGCCGAAAGGTCGCGGCTTGGAAGCTCTGGTCGCGATTCCCGCCGGACATGATTTCGGCGGTGCGCTCCTCGCCATTGCCGAGCGGGACCGAACCGGTCGCGACATGGCTCCGGCCTGGATTCTGAAGGAAGGGACGGCGCTGGAACTCAAGGTCCGCTTGACCGACGGCTACGACATCAGCGACGCCGTCTTTCTCCCGGAAGGTGATTTGCTCTTGCTCGAGCGGCGGCTATCGCTGCTCGGCGGTTTCAAGATGCGTCTTCGCCGCATCCCGGCAACCGACATACGGCCCGGAGCGGTTTCGGACGGCTCCCCCGTTCTGGAAGCCAATCGGCTATTTCACGAGATCGACAACATGGAAGGTATCGCCGCCCATCGCGACGAAAACGGAATCACCGTCGTCACGGCGGTGTCCGACGACAATTTCCTGCCGGTCCAACGCAAGCTTCTGCTGCAGTGGGAATTGAAATGAGCGCGCCTAAAACCGAACGTCTGCGTCCGGTCGCGGTTTTTCTGTGCGAGGATTTGCCGGTTCCGGGCCTGAACGGGTATTCCACCTACAACCACGCTTTCGTGAAATACCTGGAGTCACGGGAGTTCGAGGCGCATCTGGTGATCAGCGGACCGCGCCTGCCGGCGCCGATATTCCGCCCCCGGCGCCGATTGGGTTGCACAAGACTCCAGATTCACGTGCCCGGAACGGTTCGGCTGGGGGAGTGGCGCCTTGTCACACACCCACGGGCCCTGATTCGGTCCGTTTACCGCTGGCTGCTCGATAGCGTGGGCGGCGCATGGGCCCGACGGCTGGCGAACTGGCGCGGCGCATCGCAGAGCAAAGCCGTCTTTATCGGCCGCTGCCTGAGCGAACCGGATCTGCGCCGATTGGCGCCGCTGTTCGCCCGACTAGCTCCCCACTATGTCTTCGTCGATACCATTTTCCGGGCGCGGATCGTGAACTGGTTGCCGAACCGCACCCGCACGCTGTTGATCGCCCACGACGTCTTTTACAAGCGCTGCCAGTCCCTGGAGGCTCGCGGCATAACCGCCGTTCCCCCGGTGACCCCGGAACAGGAGCAGGCCATGCTCGGAGGCTTTGACGTGCTGCTCGCGATCAGCGACGAAGACGCCCTCGACCTCGGCAATCTGATGCCGATAGCGAAGATCGTCGCTCTTCCGGCGCCAGTTGACGCGAGGCCGATAAAGCCTCGGGGCGCCTCGGAGTCCCGCATTCTGTATCTCGGCAGCCATGCGCCGCACAACGTGGACGGACTCCGCTGGTTTTTGGAGAACGTCTGGCCGCGAGTGCGCGAGGTGCGGAACGATTTCATCCTGGACGTGGCGGGCGAGGCGTGTCTCGCCTTCAAGCCCGGCATTCCGGGCGTGGTTCTGCACGGCCGCGTTCAAGACCTCTCGGAACTCGCCGCAACCGCGCTTTTCGCCATCAATCCGGTGCGCGCCGGGAGCGGCATGAAGATCAAGATGCTGGATTATTTCGCGTTCGGTCTGCCCTGCATTACGACCAGCGTGGGAGCCGCAGGTTTTCCCCCGACCGACGACAGCCCCCTCGAAATTTGCGACGACCCTGTCGATTTCGCGGCGGCCGTTCTGCAATGGGGTGGCGATCAGGCACTGCGCGAGCATCTTCGCAAAAACGCCCGTCGGTACGTGGAGCGCTTTTCGATAGACGCTTTTTTTGCGCGCTTGGACACCGCTTTGGACCGGTAGGCGTAAAGCATGAGCAGCACCACGCCTTCGCTGGGCAATAAGGTTCTGTCCGGATTGATCTGGTCGGCCGTCCGTAACTGGGGCGGACGACTGGCGACCATCGCCGTATTTTTCCTGCTTGCTCGAATTCTGTCGCCGGATGAATTCGGCGTATTCGCCGCCGCCATCGCGGTGCTCGCCTTTATCGAGATCATTGCGGAACAGGGCCTAGCCGACGCGGTCGTGCAACGTCCCACGATAGGGCCGCGAGAGTTGAATACGGTTTTCGTGGCCAATTTTATCGTGGCAGCTCTTTTGGTTACGGCGACCTGGCTGGGGGCACCGCTCATCGCCTCGGTAATGGGCATCGAGCGCCTGACCGAAATTTTGCGAGTGTCGTGCCTCGGAATACTGATCAGTTCACTCGGGTTCTGCCAGCAGGCCCTGTTCCGGCGAAATTTCCAGTACCGCTGGCTGGCCCTCAGAACCGTGGCCGCGACCGTCGTTAGCGGCGCGGTGGGTGTCGGGCTGGCGCTCGCCGGCTTCGGCGTGTGGAGTCTGGTCGGACAGTTTCTGACCAGTACCTCGGTCAATCTGATATTGCTCTGGCTCAAGCCGGTCTGGAAGCCCGGACTGAAGTTCAGTTTCGTCGGGTTCGGTCAACTCCTCCGCTACGGAAGCAATGTCCTCGGCATGCGCCTGCTGGATTTCGCCAATACCCGCGCCATCGAGCTCGCCATAGGCGCGTGGCTCGGCGCCGCCACACTCGGGTTTTATGCCGTCGGTTCCCGCATCTACACCATCATGATGCAGCTCCTCAGTTCGGTGGTCATGGACGTGGCCCATTCGGGCTTCTCGCGGATCGCCGGGGAGCGAGAACGACTGGCCCAGGCCTATTACCGCGCCATGACCGCGACCGCCGCCCTGGCGATGCCGTGCTTCGTGCTCGTCTCCGCGGTCGCCTCGGAGCTTTGCATGACGGTATTCGGCGCCAAATGGGCCGACACCGCGGACATTCTGGCTCCGCTCGCCCTCCTCGGGGCCGTTCAGACGCTCCAGTACTACAACGCATCAGGACTGAACGCCATCGGCCGGTCCGCTACAGCGCTAGCGATCGCCATCGTCAAGGCGGCGGCTACCGGCGCCGCCCTGGTGGCGACCAAAGGGCAAGGCCTGGACATAACCGTCAAGATTTACGTGCTGGCGCAACTCGTCGCGACGCCCGTGAGCTTTTATCTCGGAAGAAGGTACCTGGGCGTATCCATTCGCAGAATCCTGCGGTGCGTTATTCCGTTCGCCCTTTCGGCGGCGATGATGTTTTTCGCCGTCGGAGCGATCGGCCCCGCACTCTCCGATTTCGGCCTGAATCAGCTGTCGGACCTCGCCGTGAAGCTTGCCGCCGGAATAACGGTCTACGCCATGGGAATTGCGCTTCTCGGCCGCCGCCATCTGATCGAATCAATACAAACCATCAAATCAATGAGGCGTGGATGACTGAACAAGGTTCCGATAAGCCCCAAAAGCCGATTGAGATCAAGAACGTTCGAGCGAAGGGGGTTCGAGGCCGCCTGAGAGAGTTCTTGCGGGTGCCGATGCTGTATCGGGAATGGCGGCGCGAAAAGGGGCAATTGGTCAATCCGTCCTATCCGGATCTGCTCGAAGCCTGTAACTCGATTCTGATCGCTCCCTGCGATCCGGATACGGTTGCCGGCTCCAAGGGTGACGAGGCCATGATCACGGCGTTCGTTGAGCGGATCCGCGCATTCAATCCCGTCTGCCAATTCGGGCTGCTGACTTACCATGACCAAGTTCCCGAGACACTGGCAGATCTCGGCGTACGCCTCGAACCGGTCTGGGCAAATCCCAAGTGGTCGCTGCGCCGGCTGATCCAGACCATGTCCCGCTATGAAGGACTGGTGATCGTCGGTGGCGATGTGATGGACGGATACTACACTCCGCTGACCGCTCTGCGCCTGTGGGTGGTCGGCGATATGGCTGCGCGGCTCGGAAAACGAAGCGCGACTCTGGGATTTTCGTTCAACGAGAAACCGTCCTCGCGTTTGCGGCGCTGCCTTGGCTCCCTCGATCAGCGTTTCGTCGTTTCCGTCCGGGACGAAGTTTCTCTCGAACGCTTTAAAGGAGTCTCCCAGGCTAATTCGAGGCTAGTCGCCGATGCGGCCTTTCTGTTACGGCCCTCGTTCAGCGACCGAGTGGAGGTTGTTCGTCTTTGGGCCGATTCGCAGCGGGCGAAGGGCTGTACCGTGGTGGGTTTCAATCTCCACCCGATGCTGATCAAGGAAGGCGATCAATCCCTACGCTCGGCGATGATCAGTGCCTCGGTAGCAGCACTGCGCGACGTCGCGGCGCGGAATGATGTGAGTTATCTGTTCATCTCGCACGATTTTCGTGGTGGCCCGCTAGGCGATGAAGCCATGCTCGGACCGATTTTCGAAGGTCTTCAGGACGAGTTGGGCGAGCGAATTCGCTACTGGAAGAATCATTTCTCCGCAAAGGAGCTAAAGGCGATCGCCGGCCTAACGGACGCCGTTTTTACCGGACGGATGCATTTGGCGGTCGCGGCGCTCGGCCAGGGTGTGCCCATCGTCGCCGTCACTTATCAAGGCAAATTCGAAGGACTCTTTCGACATTTCGAACTTCCCGGACATCTGGCGGTGTCGCCCGAGTCGATTCTTGATCCTTCCCGCCTGGCACCGCTGATCGACGAACTGATTTCATCTCGCGAAGCCCTCGCCTCCCGGGTTGCGGATTCTTGGCCCGGGGTTGAACAACGTGCCTTGCTCAATATCGAGCCCTTCCTGGCGAAGGAAGTAGCTCCCAACGCGTCATCCGATGCCGTGTTTTCTAATCCATGACGATAAGGGGACAACGATGAGAGATCTGCGATTATGGAGCGGGGTGGCGTTGATGCTGGCAGGAGCAGTCCTCGAACCTATAGCCGCCGGCAAAACTGAACCGGCGTCCAAGGCCCCAGCCCTGCCCGGCAACGACACCATCAAAGCCGCCTTTACCGCCTTGAAAGCGGGTGAAGACGACTATGCACCGGCCCGTGCCGCCCGTGAGTACTGGGACGCGGCCCGCCAGCGCGTGGCACAGGATCCTCGCTGGACGGCTTGGTTGCAGGAGCGAACCAGTCGGGTCACGAAGTGGATGGCCACACCCCGCGATCACCCGGAATGGGCCGCGGGCTGGCTGCACAATTACGTGAATTTAAAGACGGGCGCCTTTCTCCACTGGACCCCCGATCAGCCGATACCGCCCGACCAGCCCGGCCACGAAAAGCTGCGCGCCGCCTGGATCGCCCACAATCGGATCTACAACATCGACCGCGTGCTGGACGCCGCCCGACTGTTCCGCCTGACCGGCGATACGCGCTACTTGGATTGGGCGGCTTCGCAGCTCGATTTCTACGCCGACGCCTACCGCGGCTTCCCGTTGCAGACCTGGAACGGCCGAGCCCAGCTGATGAATCAGAGTCTGGACGAAGCGACCCGCGCCCTGGTGTTGATCGAAGCGGTCCGGCTGCTGAAACCCCATGTCCCGGCGGCCCGCGCCGACCACTGGCGCGAGGGGCTGTTCCTGCCGTTGGCGGCCAATGTGATGGCGTCGTCGCGCGAGGTCCACAACATCGCCGTCTGGCATGCCGCGGCCGTGACGTTGATCGGACTCGAGTTCGAACAACCCGAGTTGATCGGCTTCGGCAAGCATTCGGCCTTAGGTCTTCCGTCGCTCCTGGCGACCGGTGTGTCGCCGGACTGGTTCTGGTACGAGCACTCCCTGTCCTATCAGGAGTATACGGTCCAGGCCTTGGTGGAGCTGCTGGTCGGCGCCTCGTTGCGCGGGCGGCTGGCCGAGTTCGCCCGGGAACTCTGGATCGCGCAGAACCTGATGATTTCTCCGGTGACCGTGCGCTTTGCCAATGAAGACGCCCCGACCCTCAACGATTCGCCGCCTAATCGCAAGGCGCCGAACCGCAAGTTGTGGGCGGCCTCCCGCCGGGTGTTGCCGACCTGGCTCGGGCTGGACGAAGCGAAGGGCCAGCTGAGCTGGGACACCCTGCTCGATCCGCCCAAGCCGGTCGATTCGATGCCGGTACTGCCCGACCTGGCGTCGGGACCGGTGCCGGGTCTCGATGCGGTTCAGCTCGTGAAGAACGGCTGGCATGCCCTGTTGCGCTATGGCCAGAAAGCCCGGTTTCATGCCCAGCAGGAAGCCCTCACTTATGAACTGCAATACGGCGACACCTGGCTTCTCAAAGACGCCGGCACGGTCGGCTACGGCTCGCCGCTGCACAAGGGCTATTTCAGCCGGGCACCGGCGCACAACGTGCCGCTGGTCGACGGCGACGGGCAAAATCCCTGGCCGTCCGAGGGACAGCTCGATGAGGTCGCGCCGGACGGCTCGTTCGCGGCGGTGTCCCATCCGAGCTATCGTCCGGGCGTAACCGCAACCCGGCGGCTCGCCATCGGCGCCGGCGACTTTATCGATCAGGTGGGGGTGACCACCGGCTCGGACACGCCGCACGCGATCGGTGTCGTCATGAACACACCCTGTGCCGTGACCTCCGACCGGCCGTCTGTCGCGGAAGGGGCATCGCTGCCGAATGCGACGGCCTTCCGCCACTGGAAGGACTGGACCGCCTATGCGGCGGCGGGCACTTGGAGCGGCACGCTCGACTGCGCCGGCCGCCGGTTTGCCCTGGCGATCGCCGGCGCCGAGCTGCAGCGGGTGTTTGTGGGCACCGTCCCCGATTCCGCCGCGCCGTACACCCGCCGGGGCATCTACCTCGAAGCCATGGCAACGGAGACGAAATTCAAGCTGGTGTTCCACCCGCTAGCTTCGCCACAGGCATCCGTACACAAAGCGCGCAGAGCAAGATAAGGACCAACCGATGCGCATCACGATGATCTGTAACGAGCTGCCTTTCCCTCCCGGACATGGTGGTCTGGTCGACGTGTGGCGCCGGCTCTGCGCCATGAAATCGGCGGGCGTCCGCGTCCAACTCGTCTGCTGGGGCGGCGGAGCCGCCGGCGCGCTGCGACCGGAACATCTCGACAAGGTGCGGGAGGTCGTGGAGGATCTGTACGTCTTTCCGTTTGAACGAACCTGGCGTTCGCGCATCAAGCGAACTGTCCACCTGTGGCGGCTGCCTTGGCGAGTGGCCTCCCGTAGATTGAGGCCCGCCGAGTTTCGTTCCCTGCTGGAGGCGCAGCGCGCATTCGACAGCCAGGCAATCTGGCTGGACGCCGTCTATGGTGGCGAGGTGGCGCGCGGTCTGGCGCACGAGCTGAAACTGCCGTTGTTCTACCGCTCTCACAACATCGAACATCGGTACACACTACATCAGGCCAGAATCGCCCGAACGGCGCGAGAACGGTTTCAGTGGACACTCAGCCTGTTCAACCTGCGCCGTTACGAGCACGGAATTCTCAGGGAGAGTTCCGCGTTCTTCGATATCTCCGTCGATGACCTTAGATATTGGGAGAAGCTCGGGTTTACGTCCGGATATTGGCTGCCGCCGCTGGTGGACGAATCTTTTGCGGGACGCCTCAGTGCGCCGCGGGAAGGTCCCCCCCGATTCGACGTCGGCTATCTCGGAAACCTGTTCATGCCCAATAACGTCCAGGGCTTGGTTTGGTTTCTGGAGAAGGTGGCGCCGCGGCTTCTCGATGCACGGCCCGGCCTGCGCCTGTTCATCGCCGGCAGCCAGCCTTCGGATCAGATACGAGCGGCGCTCGCTGCGCGCCCCGAAGTCACACTGATCGAAAATCCGCCAGACGCCGTCTCGATATTGCGCGATGCGCAGATCTTGATCAACCCTGTCTTTGCGGGTAGCGGAGTCAATATCAAGTCCGTCGAAATGCTTTTTTCCCCCGCCGAATTGATCAGTACGCCTCAGGGCTTGGCTGGACTTCCTGATGAGGTCAAGAATTGCTTCCGAGTCAGCAAAGATGAATCCGGATTCGCGTCCGCGATCCTCGACGGCCTGAGCTCTGCGGCCGCAGGCCGTATCGCAGACTCGGAGAGCCGCGCGGCGGCGCGGTCTTATTTTCGTGCAAAGCGGATCGATGACATTTTGCCGGTCCTCTTTCGCTAAAGGCGTGCCGTTGTGTATAGCCATAACACGATCGGGCTAGTCGCTATCGGAATTCGGCGGTACGGAAAGTCTCGCCGCATAGGCTGATACAAAAGGTTTGCGCAAGCATTTGAAAGCGCTACGTTCAAGACGCAAGCATCAGCGGTTCATGTATAAGCCCAAAGCGGAAACTATTATTTCCCTCGCGTTTTTGGTGTGGACGGAAGCCTCTTTCGGCGTCGCCGATCCTACTGACACTTTTCAGCCTTATTTATCGGAGACGCTGACCTACGATGACAATCTTTTCCGTCGCCCGAGCAAGACCAATCAGAACGCACCGATAAACGAATCGGAACGCTGGGACTTGATCAACCGGCTTTCCGCGGGGCTCAGAACCTATATTCCGGTGAGCCGGCAGGAGTTTCAGCTCGAGGGAAAGGTCGACGACAATCGTTACGCCAACCACGATGAGCTTAACCATGTATCGTCCCTGGCAAAAGGGACATGGAAATGGCAAGCGGGAACTTCCTTCGGCGGAATACTCGGCTATGGCTACAGGCAGTATTTGGGAGGTTTTACCAACACGGGGTTTTTCGGAAGGGATCTCATCACGGACAATACGGCCTTGGTCGATGTTAATTACAAGTTCAATCCACGATGGAGATTGAACGGACAATACCGGTGGCTGAACAGCGAGCATGAGGCGCCCCAGCGTAGGTTTCTGGATCTGACCAGCGATACCGGCATCATCGGGCTGCACTATAAATCTCCCGACGAGAATACGATCGGCATTCAGTACACACACACGGATGCCAGCCTGCCGAATCGGGAGCGGGTTTTGTCCGCGCTGATCGATAACCGCTACCAGGAACATGAATTCAGTGCACTCTACAAATGGCAGATTACCGGAAAATCGCTGGTAGAGGGACGCATCGGCTATCGCATCCGCAATCATAAGCAATTTTCACAACGGGATTATCAAGGCGAGGCATGGCGGCTCAATTATCAATGGACACCGACAGGAAAAACCGTGATTACCTTGTCGGGTTGGGGAGATTTGTTGAACAGAACCTCGGATATCGCGGCCAGCTATGTCGTCACTAAAGGCGTGAGCGTCAGCCCCACGTGGTCGGTAACGCCAAAGATCGACTTGCAAGCGAAATTTAGCTGGGAAGAGTGGCAGTACGCCGGCGACCCGAAATTACGCATCGATGCGAAGACTGACGAAGACACGATCCTAACCGGCCGATTATCGGTTTCCTACGACTTTGCCGATCACGGCCAGCTGAATATCGTCTACGAGAAAGGACACCGTAGCTCCAGCCGGGTGTTTGCCGACTACGAATACAACACGGTCTTTGCAAACGCCATTCTGAAGTTTTGATCGTCCGCGCCAAATACCGGCAACGGAGCTGGCCCTGTCCGAACACCACGTCGTCCGGCGATTCGGTCGAGGGTAACGGACGATGTCCCGCGACCCCGACCCGATTGCCATCGAGAAATCGCTCGATGACCGTTATTCGTGCGCCAAAGGCTTATCCGTGAACAAGTAATCGCGGAGCTCCTTGGAAAAGGTGGGGTCCTTGCAGGCATCGACCCGCTGGTTGTACCAGTCGACGGCTTCCAGTTCTTCCTTCAATGATTCGATGGCCCGTGCATATCCAGGGTTTCGTTCGACAAATCCGATGTGGGTATTTCCTGGATTTCTACGATCCCGCACAGCCGCCCATTCAGGAGCTTCTGGACCGCTGCGCCCGCCTGATCGCTGCGGCCCGAAAGGCCGGCATTCCGGTGTTCTACACCGCGCAGCCCGGCGGGCAGGCGCCAGAGGACCGTGCCTTGCTGAACGATTTCTGGGGCGACGGCATTCCCGACCGGCCCGAATCGACGCGCGTTGTGGACGCGGTCGCGCCCCAGCCCGGCGACACCGTGCCGACCAAATGGCGCTACAGCGCGTTCAAGCGCTCCGACCTGGAAGCGCGGCTGCGCGGAACGGGCCGCGACCAGTTGCTGATCTACGGAGTGTACGCCCACATCGGCTGCCTGATGACCGCGGCGGAAGCCTTCATGCTCGACATCCAGCCTTTTCTGATCGGCGACGCACTCGCCGATTTCTCGCGCGAGGATCACGAGCAGGCGCTACGCTACGCCGCTGGCCGTTGCGCGCGGGTTTGCGGAACCAACGACGCCCTTCGAGCCGCCGAGCCGGTTCGGCCCTTGCCGCGCAAACACCCGGACTCTCGCGGCCGGGCCGGTGGAAGACCTGGCGGCGGGCTTCATGGCCCGCGGCGATGCGATCGTCCTCGACCTCCACGGCCGACCGGAAAACTACGACGACGTGACCCTTCGGGTCCACTGGCAGCGAATCGCCGCCTTCCTCGCGCGGGCACTGGACCGACCCAGGGCGCCGGTCGTCGACTTGGCAGCTTGAATTCTGGGCTTTACAAAAAAGGCTTGGCGAACATCGTTAGCGCCTTCGGTTCGAGTGAATTGCTTCAGCCATTTGTAGCCATTTGTAGGTCGGCAATCCTTTGCCGACGAAAACGCGCGGCCGGGACATGGCGTCGGGAAAGGATTCCCGACCTACAGGATGCTACGGTCGTAAGTCGGCAACCCGTTGCTCCAGTTGCATCGTCGGGAATGGATTCCCACCCTTAATGGGCTTGGCATCGGCAACATCGACGCCGGCCTACTCCCGCCCAACTCGCTAAACGGCGCTCGACTCCGGATACGGGGGAAGCGGCTGTCTGCAGTCGCGGAAAATCTTGGGCGCGCCTATCTGCCGATAGATGTTGTTAATTGTGAATCAGGCCCGTCGATCCCTTCCTGGCACTTCGGGCCGAGGCCAAGGCCGGTACACGGCCGGCCTTGACTGACGCGGCTTGTCGCCGAGTGGGGCATCCCCACCCCGAATTAACCCGGCTCATGTTTGTTTATAGGCCGGGGTAATAGTACTTATGCGGGCGTGTAGCCCTCTCATTGCAGGACCACTGGTGAAGCCAAGCCGTACACTATTAGCTGGAACAATTCGTTCGATGTCGATACGCCGTCGCGGCGGGTGGTGAGCAAGGTGTGTCCAGCTGAGTCTCGGTAGATTCCCACATTGAACCCGCTCGAGGTTTGAAGCGCATAGGTGCAGTTGCCCTGATCGATGATCCGGAATTTCTCCCAGGCTAGGACTTGTGTCGCATCGGTGTGGAAGATGGTCGATGTGGTACTGATGCATGCGCCTGGAAAGCCCGGGTCGCAGTCGATATATTTTTGCACGAGTCCCCCACCACCGAGGGCGGTAACGAAGGTCACGCCATTGGAAGTCTGCAGAGCATGAGAGCCGTCGCTTTGTCGGATGAATTTAAATCTCGACTCCGGTTCTGCCCGTCCGACTATTATTATGTCCCCTTGCGATGACCGGCCTCCTGGCAACTCGGCGGACAGAAATGTGCCGTCCGCGGTCAGAATGCCATACTCGAATCCCGATCCCACGTCGCCGCACTTGACGATCCGAAATTTTTCCCAATTTTGGATCTGCGTCGCATCGGTATGAAAGGCATCTGCGGATTTGCCGCCGGCCCCGACTGCCGTGACATAAAACCCCTTTATCGTATTGATCGCATAATAACTCGGCGCGAAGTTGCCGACGCTCAGGTCGAGCAGCCGAAACCGCTCCCAGTCTAGGGCTTGCGTCGCGTCGGTATGAAAAGCGCCACCCGTCAAGCCCCCTCCGTTCAGCGCAGTCAAATAATAGCCGCGGGACGTCTGAATGCTCTTGTCATGAGGCGTGTCGGGGTAAGTCACGGCAAACGTGAACTTTTCCCAGGGCCCGGCTGTCGTCGGGGTCGTCAGGAGGACAGGTTCGGCTATTCTTCCTCCCCCATCGAGCGCGGTCACATAAAAGCCTTTGTAAGTCCGCAGCGCGAATTCGCCCGGCCACGGCAATAAGGCAGTGAGACTCTGCATTGGGGCAATCCCGCCCTCCTGGACTTCACCAGAGGCCGGCTGGCCTTGACCCTGTTCGACAACGCTAGACGACGTTAGAGGATCGGATGGCGATGCTGACGCATCCGCGGCGTGGCCCGCCAGGCTCATGAGAAAACAAGCGATGGGCCAGAGTGATGGCAATCGATGTGTTCGCATGCTACACCTCTCAGATTGCTCCCCTAAAGAACAGGACATTCAGGAAGCGGCTTCGCCATTGCGAATTTGATGTAAGAATCGGGCTTGCTGTAGTGACAGACTAACGCAGGTGCTGCGGACGAATCATTGATATATTTAGATGCCGAGGATGAAAGCCAGCGTAGCCCGGATGGAGCTTTACGGAATCCGGGACGAGTGGTGCATCGAGTCTCCCGGATTCCACTGCGCTCCATCCGGGCTACTTGGTAATGCATCGGAGCGGGATAAACAAATTGCAGGCAAAGCCACAGAAGCCCTGCAACGAATTGCCAAAGGGAGCGAATTTAACGCCCGGAGGGTTGCGAATTTTGGCGTCAAAATCGATAACCCAAAGCCAAAAGACGACGCACGACAATCCCATCAACTCGGACGGTAAAAAGCGCCGCTCCTTCGTTGCGCCACTTTTTGCTGCCGGTTATGAGCGGCGTTATGCATCGCAGTTCACAAGAGGCAACATGAAACGTAACGGCATTCTGTTCAGCTTTTTCGTCGGGCTCATGATTTCTGGTTGCGCCAGCACGACCATGCAAACCTATCACGCAGGCGGGGACAAAGCAGTTTGCGGTAAACGGGGAGTCTCGCTCGGCCACGTTGCCATTTTGCCGGAAATGGCATGGCGGAATGATCAAAAGGAGCCTGAGAAACGTGAACAAATGGCATTGGAAGAGATTGAGAGGGCGTTCCGGGAAATTCCCTGTGGAAGTATTGCAGCTCCTGGCGGCATCAGGCAGGTTTCAGACTGGTCCGGCAGGCCGGAGTCGGAGTTGTTGTCGAAGTTTTCCGAGGAAGGCGTTGATACCGTCATTTTGGTGCGCATCGAAGAGTTGACCCCGCGGATATTTGTTACGTACTCACTTCCGTTCTTGTGGGCTGGTTCGAGCGAAGCGGACTTTCGCATCAGGACTCTCTCTGTACAATCGGGATCTGTACTTGCGGATATGCGCGTTAAACGATCTACCGGAGGGCCTTTCAATCTCAGGCCCGCTGAGTGGGCCGGAACTGAACTCAATGCCGCACTGAGGGCAATTATCGAGGAGAAAAAATAGAGTGCCGCGACAGATCTTGAAACCATCGCTGATCGTCTGTTTGCTAGCAAGTCCTGCTATCGCATGGGCGATGTTCAAGCCGATACGGGTCTTGGCGCCCGAATGGGCCGGCGATATCTCTTGTGTCAGCTCCAGGATCTGTATCGATAATGCATTGCGGTATCGGGAAGCATCCGAATTGTACGAGGGAGCTCTACGTTTCGTCGCCTCGGCTGTTGGTCCATTTCAACACAATCCACGCGTTGTATTCTGTTCTACGGAGGATTGCTTCCGGTCTTTTGGGTTCATAAAGGCTTCCGCAAGCACCGTCGGGAACTTTGGAATAGTCATCAGTCCGAGAGGTTGGACACCATATTACGTGCGCCATGAGATGGTCCACCACCTTCAGGCAGAGCAGCTTGGTGCTCTCACACTATGGCTTGGCCCGGAATGGTTCATCGAAGGCATGGCGTACTCCCTCAGCAAAGATCCACGCCGGCCGCTTTCGGAACCCTGGCAGCAACATCGGGCCGAGTTTGAGGGTTGGTATCAGAAGGTGGGGAAGGAACGTTTGTGGGAGGAGGCGCGAAAGCTATGAACCCGCATAACACGTCGGTCAACCGGACCCTCCGCCGCGATGCGACTCCGCGCCGGTTACCTCCACGTTAAGCCTTAACCCCATGAAAATCCTGTCGAAGATCTATCGGATCTGACTCAAGCAGCCATTCGAGAACGGCAGACATTCGTTAGGTCGAATGGCCGCTCAGGCCGAAAACCGGCTGCCGTGGCCACCCTGCTCGATTCCGCTTTCTTGCCCTTGTGAATCTCGCCCCTTCCCCCGAGTGCGAGCGGCCCATGCGTAATCGTTATCGATTTTGAGGGTTGCTCGTCGGGCGGCCGTCAATGCAAGACCAGCATACCGAATTCAGCTATCGGCCCTCGCACGATATGGGTTGCAGTTGCGTATCCAGCGGAGCCTGAGAGATAGGCGCATCAATTTGCCCGTTACTGAAGGGGGTGAATATCTGATAACCGGTTATTGGCCCAGCAAGGGTTTTGGGGTCAAGCCTGAGCGCATAATCAAAACTGAACACGCCATTTTTGCTGATATCCTCCCTGTTGCCATAGCTGGTCCCCACCAAGCTGATCTGAAGTTGGTCGCCGCCAGGTAGCTGATCGTTGGGCGGGGCAATCGTGGCCGAGCCCGTCAATTGGTTGGCATACTGAATCGGGGGGTTGGTGGCCTTGAACCCCAGCTCCAGCGCATCGACATGGACAATTTGACCGGGTTTATCACTGAGCGCCTGTTGCATTTTGATTTTCAGCGTTCTATCCCAACCACCGGGTATGACATCGCCGATTTGAAAGCAGCGAGTGTCGGCTGAAACGATAGTTCGCGCTTCAACCTGACTCGACAGTACAGCAAGAATGGATAGTGAAGTTGCGGTGAGTAGGTTTTTCATAAGGAACTCCATGAGTTTCTAAAGGGACTACCATGTACCGAGACCGAGCATTATTAACCCGGCCTATAAATATAGGCCGGGTTAATCCGGGGCAGGGATGCTCCGGCGCGGCGACAAGCCGCGTGAGCCCAGGCCGGGCGTGTACCGGCCTGGGCGGCGGCCCGTAAATACCAGGAGGGTATTTACGGGCCTGATTAATAACTGAACAACTGCGGCTCACCGAGCAGTAGCCGCCCATATGAATTACTCTCCTTCTGAATCGCTCACTGCGGGCTTTCACACATCACCCGTTTAATTCGACGATAGCGGCACGAATAAATTCAGCCTCCATGTTTTCTTAAATCGTGGAGATCATAGGGTTCGTAGGCCATTGGAGGGTCGGTCACGTAGTCATTTCTCTGCTGGCCCCCTCCGCTCCACTATCGTATGCAGACCTTGGATACACGGTGCCACAGTCCCCATCGGGTACGGAATGGCCTTTCGGCGAAACTGAAAGCCAACATATACCCGAATGCCAGCTGACAGACCGCACCACTGGCAGTAGCCGGCCAATTGGAGCCTGTTAGGCTGATCCCGATATCTGTTCAGTATTCGGCCATACCCGCCGTTCGTCGTTATTCAACAATATCGTTCGAACGGCTGCTTTATGGAGTGTCTTCGAACTGGCGATCGATCCGGTCGACTGCCTTTGCGGTAAGACCGTAGAGGACCGTGCGGTCTTCGAGAATCTCGATATGAAGGTCTTCCAGCCCGTATCAGGTCCCGAACCGATGCTCCTAATGAAACATGACCACCCGCCATGCCGCCAGCCAAAACGCCGCTGCGGTGACCAACTTGGGCCAGAACCGCGTTGCGTCGATAGTCGAGTAAAGAGCGAGCGTCACGGCGACTGCCGTGCTTCCCAAGGGTAGTATCAGGAAGGCGTAGGAACCTGCGAGCGGGTAAAGCTTGGCGACAGGCAGGAACGCGAGCAGACAGAACGCCGCTACCAATACCAGCAGGTCGGCCACGAACGTGGCGGCTGTTCCTATCCCCAACGATGCCAGCAGGGGGCGCATGGGCGCGCGCTCGGCACGCAGGGTCAACGCCAGTCCAGCCACCTGGAATATCAGCGGAACGAATCCCGCCAGCAGCAGGCCTACCGCCACCTGCGGTTGAAATCCGACAGCCTCCCAGCCGGTCCCGAACCAGCCAAGAATACCCGCATAAGCCAGCAGCGCCACTCGCGCCGGCAACTGGCTCCATTGCATCAATGCCAGCGCGTCCATGGCCGCAAGGTTTACCACAGGGTGTAGATGCTGGCCGATTCTGCTTCCGATCCGCCAAGATCCGGTCTTCATCACTCCCGTCAGGCGCCTGCGCAAGCGGAAGGCCGCGATCGGTCCCCCCGTGAGCAGGACAAAGGCAAATTCGCGTGCCCCGTCGACGCACAAAGCCAGCATGGCGATCAGCGCACTTGCAGCGACTAGCAATGCGGCCCACGATCCACGCAGTACGAGTTGCTGCACGATGGGCCATTGGGTACCGAGGGCCAAGGCCAGCAGTCCATGCTCCAGACCGCCACTGCGGGCGGGTCCGAGCAGAGTGATCCCGTAGGCGACGAAGGGCAATAGCAGGGGGAGATCGGCAATTAGCAGCAGCGTCAGGTCGAGCCCGGTCTCGAAGCGAGACAGCCCAGGCAGCGTGCGCAGATATCGCCAGGGCGCGCCTCCTCGCAAGGCATCGGCTTGCACGGCCGCCCAGGCGATGGCCAGCAGTGACAGGGTCAGCCAGGCGGTCAGCGCGTAAGCCGGACTGCCGCCTTCCACAATCTTGCGTACCGGCATCCCGACGGCGTCGATTTGTGCGGCAAGTGGCGTGGCGGCTGGCGAAACGACTAAAAGTGCGAAGAGCACAGATTGCCAGCGGCGGAGCAAAAGCTTCAGGGTCGCGTCGGCGTAATGGCGCAAGCGCCAGCCGAGCAGGCGGAAAAACAGGCGCGATCGGGACACTTCCAACGGTGGATGGCGAGACACGTGACAGCCTCTCAAGTCAATGTCACGGTGTTTTCAGGCCGTATGCCGAAGGCCGCATGCCGCGAGGTCTCGTGGCAAGACATCAGGATCAGCCGCGTCTTGGCCAGGCGCCGGAGCGTCGCCTGCAAGGCCGCAAGCGAGGCGGCGTCGAGCGCGTTGCTCGGCTCGTCCAAGATGAGGACATCCGCCTCCGCGGCGACAGTGCCAAGCAACAGAAACTTCCTTGCCGTACCCAACGACATGTGGCCGAAGTTCGTCTTCAAATACGCGTGTAGCCGAAACGATTCGGTCAGCTGATCCAAGGTCTCGGTATCCCAGCCGCCCCGAACAGAACCGACGAAGGCCAGCCACTCCTCACCAGTCAGAAAGGGGAAGACCGGACAATCCGCCGGGCAATAAGCCAAGCAACGGAGGGCGCGGGCCGGTCGGGCCTTAAGGCTCACGCCGCGGATCCAAACTTCACCGGCATCGGGAACCAGGGCGCCCGCGAGCATGCCGAGGAGAGTCGATTTACCCACGCCGTTCGCACCCGCGATCAGATGGACGCCCGGCTTGGGCCATTCGTACGACCAGCCGTCTATGACCGGCCGACCGGAGTATCGCTTGGAGAGTTCGACTGCTGTCAGCACGTTGTCGTATATCCTGTGAGCAAGTGGCACCACCTATTTCGCAGCGACCGGAGGCGATGTCGCCGGTAGTATGCTGGCGAAAGGATAAAAGATGCGGAATTCAGTGCGCAATGAAGCCCAGATAGCACAGACTAAATTGAGGCATGGACAGGTATGTAACAGTGTGGCGGCGGTCGATAACTTGACTTGCTTGCGACAGTCCGCTTCGGTCACGGACTACTCCCCCGCCTCTGAAGAAAGCAGCATTCCTGAACGGCGGATTTTGGTCAGACCGGATGACCGGAACGGCCGAAAACTGGTCCTCGTGAGCACCGAGAGTGAATAACCCAAACGGGCATACAACGGAAGATCGACAGGTTCCGATGATACTCGGCGAAAAAACGGTTGCCGTTACCTTGATCGCCGGATCGGATACCGCAGGCGGGCTTGCGATTTGACCCTGTTCAGGTGCACCTAACGTGGTCCCGGTAGAACGAATTCAGTAGGTCCCAAAACCCTTCGACTCCGCTCAGGACAGGCCCTTCGACAGGCTCAGCGCGAACGGCTTACCGGGATAGGCTCTGCCAAAAGACCGGAAAGTGGGCGCGAGAAGGAATGCTTGACCATTTTCCGAGAATCGTCCTCATTAGCATCATGCGGACCGCGCCATCATGGCCGGCGGGTCTGCCCGGCGCTCATGCCGAACCGATTTCAGCTTCCGATACTCGGCCTCGATGTAATGCCTCCCGTAGCGGCGTTCCAGCCGGCGCATGACGAAATGGCTGCGGGCCATGCTCTGAAAATGCCGGACGAACAAGTCGTTGATGAAGGCGCCGCCGACCGCGCCGGCCAAGGGCAGCATTTCCGCGGCGGCTTTCTCCGACAGTATCAGTCCGAAACGCTCGGATACGATGACTATCATGCGGCTGATGGCCGGCGCTCCGTTCCGGCTCAAGCCCTGTTCGGCGATGTGGCGTGACGCCTGTTTGACGGCGGCTTCGAGAGCCAGGCGCAAGCCGTAATAACCGGTATCGGCGGCATCATCGGCCTTCGAGCGTCCCCCCAGAGCGAAAACTTCGAGACAGGCCAGACGGGTTTCCGGCCGGTTCAAATCCTCGCGTTCGCTGCGGGCGATTTCGGCGATGGCCGCGAGCATGATCAACGTGGTGAGCGGCAGTTCCACCAGCAATGCGGAACCGCCGAACAATCCGCCAATCGCGCCCGTGCTCCGCGCCATGCGACGGTAGAAGCGTTCGTTGCGAGGCTGCCCCTGCCCGAGGCGGGTGACCGCGGCTTCCAGAAGCCGGCCGATGCCCGCCTGCAAGTGTCCGGAGAAGCGACGATGCCAGCGCGGCGGTATCAGCTTGAGCCCCTTGTCGACGGGAGTGCCGACGGCGTGGGCCAGATGGGCGGCAAAGCTGGGATATTCGAGCTGGCGGAAAGCGTCTCGCAGTCGGCGACGGTCCTCATCCGCCAGTTCGATGACGCCCGCTCCGGGCGAAGATGAGTCGTGTTCAAGCTTCATTGTCGTGTCACCTAGAAGTTCTTGAAAATACCTACCGGCGGTTTCGGCTGCGGCTCGCCCGGCTTGCGCATCCTTGTTTCGCCGTCGATGAGTTCGAAGCCCGTGTCTCGGATCTGGACGGGGTGAGGACGGTCCGGACCAATCGCCGGACTTGTTCGCTGAACGTGGTGTATGACGGCGGCGCCGAAGTCCGTGCCGGTCTGCTGCATTGGCTCGGCTCTCTACCGCCGAACGCCTTCCAGCACGGATGCGTCCGCCCAAGTCGCCCCTACTCCGCTCATCGTTTCGTCCATGGCGCTCCTCTCGCCGCCCGTGCTACTTCGTATTGATTGTTTGCTTGCTCCTCACGGACTACGATCGATGATCTCGTCTTGATTTGCGGTACGGGACGACAATACCGGACGAACGTGTCGAAATCGGGCGAGTGCTGCGTTCAGCGTAGTGCACAACATTCGGAAAGTGGACGGCCGGAAATGCACCGTGACGGGGCCGACATTGACATGGAACACGGCGCAGCTCCGGCAGTACTCGACCGAGCAGACTTCGCTCCGGGCCAAGGTTTCGGTATTACAAGCTTTTCGTTGCACGGGTCTCTCCTCAAGTTATGGAACGCACGGGCGTTCATGTGTAAAAGCGGGCGCAAATCTCGATCTCTATCGCAATGGCCCCGGCTTTGGCCAAAGTTGGTCGTGTCCCGGACATTTGCGGGCGATCACGCTCGACCATTCCCCCAAGCCCTCACCTTCGCTCGGAACACGTCGGTCGAACGGTTTCCGAGGTCTGCCGGGACCGGCACTCAACTGGGCGAATCGGTCATGGGTGGCGGTCGGCCAACCCGCACGTTTCGATGCGCGTGACATCCATGCAGACAGAACCGCAGGAATAAGCCCTGTATCGTGGTTTTGGATTGGTGATCGAGACAGGAAAAATCGGTCGCACAAAGGCTCCCTGTTTCAATGAGCTCAGAGAGCTTGTCGACGCTGATTCGAAGCCTGACGCTGTCTTTCTCGTTCAACGGGGGAGTTATGGAACCCATGATGACGCATCCTCCATGATGCGAATGATAATGATTCTCATTTTTTGGTCAAGCATTCTTTCCCCCCCCCCCCCCCCGCTTCCCGTCTTTTAGTGAAGCCGGCGTAGCCCGGATGGAGCTTTGCGGAATCCGGGACGATCGGTGCCTCGAGTCTCCCGGATTCCACTGCGTTTCATCCGGGCTACTTGCTGGTGCGCCTCCGGCGAGGGAGTGGCAGCTTGCCGGCATATGCCGAAGCGCGTAACGATGTCGCAGCCCACATTCAGTGAAACGCAACGCCGGAACAGCGCAGCCACGATCGTCCCCTGTTCGGAGCCAAATCACGCGATTTCCGCGTCGCCGTCACGGGAACCGTTGGCGATATAAAGGCAAAGGAAACCGTATAAACTTCCGGTACGCTCGAACGTTCGAAACAGAAAGGCTCCCTTCGGAGTACTGGGAAACAGGAAGAAACCCATGCGCCAGATCACATTAATCGTTACCGTGCTCGGACCTTGGATGTTAAACATCGCCTGGGCGGCAGAAGTGAATCACACGCTTGCGCTCAGCGTCGTTCAGGTCCAGGCCTATCCAAGGGACGGCAGGGCTTTTGTCGGCTCCGGTGTCGTCGTCGATTACGATCGCGTGGCGACCAACTGCCATGTCACGCGGCACGCCGATTCGATCGTCGTCGGGAAAGGCGCTTTACGCTATCGCGCAGCCAGCCAGCGCGCCGATTTGAAACACGATTTGTGCATTCTTGAAGCGCCGGGAATGTCGCTACCGGTTGCGAGTCTGGGCACCACATCGGTACTTTCCGTCGGCGAAACGATCTATATGTACGGTTATCCCCGAGCTATCGGCATCGCTTTCGCCGAGGGCCGTGTCGAACGCTTGCATCCCTATGACGGCAGCTTGGTCATCGAAACCACCGCGGGTTTCGTCCAGGGCGCGAGCGGCAGCGGGATATTCGACCAGGACGGCCGCCTGGTCGGTCTCGCCACATTCTTCTCCGCGGGCGGCAAGACCGGACACTATGCCATTCCCGCGGACTGGATTCCGGGTCTCATGGCCTCAGACCCCCAGCCGATCAGGCCCTTGTCCGGTTTGCTGTTTTGGGAAGACACCTCCGCGCTCCCGGATTTTCTGAAAAGAAACGGCGACCGGTCCGCTGCGCCGAGCTCGCCTCCGCAATCCCGCTGAAGGCGAATCAGGCGCGCCCATGGTTTGCGGCCTTGACGGTCGATCTCTTCCTCCGCAGGTGAATGGGGGCAGTTCTCGAATTCCGGCATGTGTCGGCGCGCGAGGACTGCTCCCCGATGTCCCTCCTCTCCTCGCCTACCCGTATGGAACGGGGAAAACCCACGGCTCTCCCCGGTTAAACCTCATTCGGATGTCCGCGTCTGCTTAGCGGTCATATTCCCCGGAATAGGCCATCCGCATAGAGTTGCGTCGTATTCGTCTCAGTGATCGCTCTTATACCAATTGGGCATCGCGATGATGCAGTTCGGCGTTAGGCCAGCCTTCTTGAGGACATCGACCGTCGCGACCACCTTGTTCTGGTGCAAGTCGATAACGCTCACCGAACCGTCGTCCATCTCCGGCAAATTGATGAAGCTGTTCTGAACGATGGCGTAGCGATGATCGGGCGAGAGCACGAAGTGGTGCGCGCCGCCGGCAGTCGGGATCGTCGACAGCAGTTTCGGCTTATAAGGATCGGCGATGTCGAAAATGTTGAAAGCGCCGGGCTTGGCTGTAGTGATATAGAGGCGGTCGACTTCCTCGTTGAAGCCCATTTCCAGCGGGAGACTTTGGCCGGTTTCCGCGAAGTCAAATACCCTCTGAAATCTGAAGTCCTCGGTCTCCGAACGCCAGGTCGCAGTCCACAAGGCTCCGCCATTCATATTGTTTATGTAGGCTATCTGGGGCTTGCGATGGGGGGATGAAGGCAATTTCGACCGGCGCTTCCCCGGAAGGCGAGGGTTTATACGAAAGCTTGTGGGTCGAAAGAATTTTCCGGGTAGACGCTTGTATGACGGAGACCGTCTCGCCGGCATCGTTCAGATCATTGGGGTTGACCGTGCTTGTCACGAAGATGCGGTCGAGCTCGTCATTGAGCATCACGCCGTGGGGATACTTTATGAACTTGTCGCTAGCTCCGTCGTTCCCGATCGTTGCAATCGGCTTATCCGACCGGGCGTCGCCAACGATGACGTTGTTGGACCCCATGCAGCTGAGATACCAGTGCTTGCGATCGTCCGAGAACGTTATGTCCTCTCCCACCTTGCAATCCGGGACGGCTACGACGGTCTTTTCTTCGGGGAATTTCGAGAGGTCGTAAACATAGAGCTCGGTATGCCCGAGGGACGTGACATATGCCTTGGTCACGTCTTTGTTGTAATAGATGTGATGTGCCACGAAATCCGGGGGCAAGGGCGTATCTTTGACAATCTGGTTGAATGTGGGCGAGTTCGGGTCCACATCGATGACCGCAATACCCTCTCTGCGATTCGGCTGCCCAACCTTGCTTTCATAGTTGAGCATGGCGAGCAGTTCAGCGCTTGCCGTGGCCGGTACCAAGACGCTCAGGGCGCTCAAACTCAATACTCGTAAAGAGGCGCGGGTGAAGCGATGGCATTTCATGCTTTTAAGCATCTCGGTTCTCCTTTCTTTCAGTTTGGACACAATAACAAGATGACCGGTCGTTTTATTAACAGGCAAAAAAATCAGGCTTTGAAGTAATCGTCGAGGAGAAACTCGAAGACCTGACTGAGGGGCTGAACCGAACGTTCGATTTTCATGCGAAGCAAAGCGCCCTGCCAGAGATTGAGCACCAGGTCGGCCATGAACGTGGCTGTCAGGTCCTTTCGGAAGCTTCCTTCCGCTTGCCCGCGAGCGATACCTTCTTTCAGTTTGTCGCGATAACGGTGGACGGCGTCGCGCAGCGAGGTAGAACAAAGATCGCTCGTTTCGCCTATCTCTCCGATGAGGTTGCCGAGCAGACACCCGCCTTTGAAGTCTCTGCGCTCGGTCTCCTCCATGAGTTCTTTGAAATAGGCTTTCAGCGCCGCCTCCGCACTGACATTCCTGCGATTGAGGTGTCCGTCGAGTTGCTTGATGAACGGCTCGATGTAGTGCTGGACCACCTCTGCACTGAAGGCTTCCTTGCTGGGAAAGTGGTTGTAGAAAGACCCCTTCGGCATGCCGACGCTTTCGACGATTTCCTGGATTCCCGTGCCATGGTAGCCCTGCTCCATAAGAAGCATAACGCCATGGTCGAGCAGCTTTTCTCGGACTTCGGCGGAATCTCGTTTTCTCATGGGGCATGAACAATATGACCGGTCGTCTTATTTGTCAATGGGGCTTCTTGAGGAATTTTGTCGTCTGTCGGCAAGTTTGCAGGCTTGATTTGCTTACGATGATCTGAAGCAAGCGGCAGCATTAGAGCGTTTTCATCGCGCTCGTACGGCAAAACCAGCTTGGCGGACGTCGTTGGCGCCTTCGGCTCGGGTAAATGGATTCAAGCATTCGTAGGTCGGCAATCCTTTCCCAATCGCAAACGGTCGCTTTAGTCGCGACCCTTCCGACGAAGACGTTCGGCCGGGACCTGGCGTCGGGAAGGGGGGCTTCGGCGCTCCAATCGCAAACGGTCATCCCAGGAGCGCTGGGATGACCCTTCCAATCGCAAACGGCCTGGCCGGGAGCGCCGGCCAGCCCCTTCCCGAAGACGCCGTTTGCGATTGGGAGGGATTCCCGACCTACTCGCGAGTGCCCGTACAATAGGTATGAAAATGCTCTAAGTACATTCAGGGAAGTCTTGCGGCATAGGCAACCTGCAGGACAACCCCGCCAATCAAGCCAATCTGTCGAGATTCCGCAAATATTTGCGGAATGTACTTAGCCCAAAATTCGCCTGGCAATGGCTGTAACCGGAAAACGACTAGCAACGCGTTATGGTTAACAAAGGCGAGAGCGTGCTCAGGACGTTCACTTGGCGCGCGGAATTCTCGGTGTGGGCGCTTCCCGCTCGGATTGACTGATTCCATCAGCAATGAGCCGCACTTTCCGCCACGCACTTCGTACAGATCAACGGCAGGAATTCGGCGAGGCTGTGTGAAAACTCACGAGCGAACCGACTCGAGATGGAATTCACTCCATTCATCCGTCACTAACAAGCAAATTCTGAATCGATAACTCCACGTCGGCAGGAACGTTAGGCAAAACTCGGCGGAACCTCTCCACCCGATTTTCAATTTTTGCGTTTTCACACAGCCTCCGGCCTGAACGGTCATTCGCCTTCGCCGATACCGGCCATTTCTGAACGACTGCTTTACCCTCGGGCGACTCAAGGAGGATATAGACAAAAAGAGCGATCCTCACGGGGGAGGAAAGGCGGCAAAGTGGCGGGCTAATCTCTCGTCAAGTTCGGGCTTCCATGTCTCCGGCATAACGGCGTTCACTTGCTCCAGCATCTCGGAAGCGCGTCGCACTTCTTCAGGACCAGGCGCCCGCCGGAGGGTGGCGGAAAGCCACATATACGTCTTGGCGAGAAATTCGGGAGCCAAATTGCCGGTGGCGGGGTCGCGAGGCGCCGTGAAATACAATTCTGCGGTTGGGAAGTAAGCCGGGCCGTAACCGTGTGAGGCCGCCGATTCGAACCAGTAGCGGGCTTTCTCCGGACTTTTTGGCTGCTGGCCGCCGGCGAGTTCGATCATTCCGAGCCGATATTGAGCTTCCCCATAGCCCCGTTGCGCCGCCTGCTCAAGCCAGGCCCTTCCCTTGGCGGAATCTTGCACGGCCGGGTCGCTCTCCAGGTAAAGCAAGGCGGTCGCGTACATCGCCTTGACGATACCTCGAGCCGCGACTTGTTCGCACAACGCGACGCCCTTGGCCGGGTCCTTGGGCACACCTGTCCCGCGGAGGTATAGCTCTGCCAACGCGCAGTGGGAAATCCAGTGCCCGCCCTGGGCAGCATCCTCATAGAGGACGGCCGCGCGGGCCGGGTCGGTCGGACCGTTAACGCCTTTCACCAAGCAGTCGCCCAGGAAATGCTGGGCGGTTGGCAGCCTGGTCTTGGCCGCGCGCTCATACCAGCGGCACGCCTCTGCGGCGTCCTTGGGGCGGCCCCAGCCAAGATCGTAAAACAGCGCTAGGGTGAACTGAGCCAGTGGGTTGTTTTTCTTTTCGGCGTGTCGCCGATATTCCGCATATGCCCTTGAATAATCCTGCCGGGCCAACAATTCCTGGGCCTTTTTCAGTTGGGCCGACCAGTCTTCGGCCGCCGCGAGAGAAACGGATGTCGAAACGGCCAACCACCCGGCCACAAAGCAAAGACCCCGGCGAACCGGGGTTTTTGCAAGCACCTTGAAAACGAATCGCCTGTCCATCGGACGTCAGTTGCGCGAAGGAAAAAGACCTTCAAGGGCAACGATGCAGTTGAGCACCAGATAGGGCGGCATGATCTGGACCGGCTGGCTGCCGCCGCTTGTGCCGATGGTAGTTGTCGCGGATGCCGTACCCCCGACGGAATTCGCCGCCATGTCGACATCCGGCGCGGCCGTGTTGTAGGTGTTATTACGGCCGGTCGACGACAGAGCATTCCCTGCCGGGTTGGGGGTGGCGGCCTGGCCGGTGTTTGCCCGGATTTTCAACCCGGACGTATCAACTGTCGTTGTTGCGGGGTGGCTGTGCGCAGGCATCTGGCCGACGTTTAGAGTCACCGCTTCCGAACCTCCATTTTCACCGAGAATGCGGTTGGATAATCCTGGCCCCTGGCCCATATGCATGGGAACTCGTCCCCGCAAATCGGGAAGGGCGAAAGTGGTCTGGCCATTGCCGCCGTAAGTGGTGCCCAACAGCGCAAACAACGCTGAATTCTGGGCGATGGACAGGAGTTGTCCATCGCAAGTGGCCCAACCCCGTGGCGCGTAGTTGAAACCGACAAAGTCGATGGAGCCGAGATAGTCCTCGGATCCTGCCGCCGAAGCCGAAATGGCGGTCGATAGCATGCCGCCGAACAGGATGACTCTCAATACCGAGCGAATTCTGTTGTGCAGAGTGTTCATCGTTGGTTCTCGCAGGATTGAGTGTCTAATCTGCTTTGATGGATCGGCGTGTCGCCCGCAGTCCCATTAAGCCTGCTCCGATCAGCCAGAACGTGGCGGGTTCGGGAACGGCCGGCGGCGTGGTTTGGTTCACCACGCTGCTGACAAAGAGCCGGCTCTCGACGGTGGCGCTATAAGTGCCATCGAACAGAGCCAGAAACATATTGTTCTCTCCGGTCAGATTTATTATGGCGCCCGGGCTGAGAAGGAAATCGAGCAATACGGTGCCGCTGTCCGACAAGGACGCACCGAAGGTGCCCAATGGCCCGAAAGGTGTATCCACTGTGGTCCCGTCGTTCGAGCCGCCGGCTGAGTCGCCGAAAAAAGTGTCGGAAATCAGATCGCTGAAGAAGATTTCCGTCACGCCATCATTCAGAAAGATGTCCCCTTCGATGCCCACGTCGTCTCCATTGGCATCGACCTGATTGGTAAATTGGAGGCCGAGGGTGATCTGGAAGGTATCGGTCGCCGAGGCATTGCTCAGGGTAACGCCGTAATTTCCGAAAAAGTCTGAGGATCCGGAGCCGCCAGCGGAGTTGCCGGTGCCGGTGAAGCTGATGCCGACGCTGTCATTGATATCGGTCAGGGCGCCGCCCAAGGGCAGGGTTCCGGTGAGATTGAGACCGCTGTCCACGGTCGAGGTCGTCAGGGAGCCTCCGATCACCTGGGAAAAAGTCCCGGTTTGGGTGGATCCCGCCGGCGCGGAAGAACTGAGACCATCCAAGTCGACCGTGGCCGTGATGGAAATGTTGGGATCGAACGGTACGGCCGACGCCTCCCCGCTCAGGAACAGCGCGACGGAGCAAGCCAGCACGATAAATCTGGGCAAGGTTGCCGCCGGGAATCGCATGACGGAATGCTGGAACATGTCCTTATTCTCCTCTGGATTGGTAAAGAACAACCGGAATGGCCGACCTTCGAGCGCAGCAATATTCGCGCCGATCATCTCAAGAGCACGTCCATCAGGAAGAATTATCTTCACAACCAATTAGTTACGTTCATTCCGTCCTCGCTAATCCTACGCCCGTCCACGCCAACGGGGATGAAACCGTAAAAATTCCTGACACTGTTACTATGACATTCCCCTCCCAGCGCTCCGTTTCGCCTAATCCCTAGGGACCACAGAAGCAGAAAGTTGAGAGAAAACTCGATTATTACCGTTATTGCGTTGGTACCCCCAATCAGGTGTAAGAAAATCTGACACTGACCCGCCCTCGGGCCGCATACCCGAACCTTTCGGCGGCTATTTCCTGGATTAAGGAAATGTCGGCGCTCGAATGGGCCGTCGACTCAAGACGAGATCCAGGCCCCAGCAGATCGGCCGGGTCTTCAATCATCCGTTCATGATGTTCGTTCATCGCATTGGTATGGATGAGCGGGCTCACCGGCGTCACTCAAGACCCGCGCCCGAACCGGCGTTCATTCTGAACCGCCAATAGGCATAAAAAGGCAATCCGCCAGCCAGGAGCGCCAAGCCCAGCCCGGTCTCCCGCGGATTATGCATCGCCAGGCTGGTGCAGAATGCACCCGCCACCAGAAAGAACGCCAAGGGCACCCAGGGATAGCCCAAGGTCCGATAGGGTCTCGGCAGTGCCGGCTGACGGTGGCGCAGCACGATCACGGCGAGTGCGGTGATGCCGTAAAACGCCCACATGCCGAAGATCGCGTAATTGAACAGGTGCTCGAAGGCCCGCTCGTCTCGACCGAATACCAGGATCAAGCCGCCCGCCGCGAGGCCCTGCACGATCAAGGCCTTGGCCGGCGTCCGATGCACGGGATCTACCTCCCCCATGTGCCGGAAAAACAGCCCGTCGCGGGCCATCGCGTAGGACACACGGGCGCCACTCAGGATGGCGCCGTTCAGGGTAGCCAGGGTCGACACGATCGCCGCCGCCGTGATCGCCCTGCCGCCCCACTCCCCCAGGGCGGAGGACGCCATGTCCTGGGCCAAGCGCCCGGATTGCCGGACCGCAGCTAGCGGCAGAACGTAGAAATAGGCCAGGTTGATCAAGAGGTAGACGGCCATCACGCCGATGATGCCGAAGATCAGGACGCGCGGGATCGTGCGCTGAGGATTCTGGATCTCCGCCCCGATCATGGTCACGTTGTTCCAGCCATCGTAAGCCCACAATGCGGCCGCCAGCGCGGCACCATAGAATTCGATGCCGTTCCCGGTCGAAGCCGTGGCACCGCCGGAAAAGTGTTCCCACGAGCCTTTGTCGCTGACGAGACTCAGGACCGCCAAGGCCACGATGGCACCGACCTTCAGCAGCGTCAGGAAAGTCTGTACCTCGCTTCCCAGGACGACGCCGCCGTAATTCAAGAGGGTGAAGACCAGGATACTGGCGAGCGCCGCGAGCTGGACGCCGGTGAGCGTGAAATCCAGGCCGGCGACGGAAGACCCCCAAACCGGTTGATCGAGATCATGGATGAAGAAACCGAGAAAGATGGCGAACGCCGTGGCGACGCTGGCGATCGATCCGGTCTTGCCGATGACCACCTGTTGCCAGCCGAAGAGGAATCCCCATAAGGGGCCATAGGCACGCCGCAGGAAGACATATTCCCCACCGGCTTCCGGGAAGGTGGCGCCGAGCTCCGCATAACTGAGCGCCCCGGCGAGCGAAAGGAGCCCTCCGGCCAGCCAGACCAGGAACACCGCCCAGACCGTGCCCGCCTCGCGGGCTATGGTCGAAGGCACCAGGAATATGCCGGTGCCGATCACGGTGCCCGCCAGGATCGCCCCCGTGCCAAACCATCCGATCCCCCGCTCCAGTTCGGGGCGCCTAGCGGGGAGGTTCATGGATTTCCGTATCCAACGCCATGTGGAACCTTAACGTGGAGGTCTGCGCATTTCATGGAACCAGCGACGGTACTGTTCCATGCGATTGCGCTGATCGGCCGGCGCACGCCGCACGCAGGTGGCATATTCGGCCGTTCCCGATTCGGCGCCCCAGCGGAATTCCGGACAGTCGTTGGGATTGTAAGCCGTCTCGAACGCCGGCCGCCGCGCCAGGATATCGGCGACCGTCAATCGCCAGGTCGAACCGTCGCTCCGGGTATAGGCAACCTGCCGCTCTTGTATCAGCTTCCGATGCCGTTGCTCGATCTCTTCCCTGACGATTTCCGGCACCCGTCCGCCGAGCACGAAAAGCTCGGGATAACGGACGATGCGCCCCGGGAAACGTGTCAGCACGTCCATGGCGATCAGGAGGCGCATGTCCCGGGAGGGCGTCGAATAGTCCTCCCAGGGTCCGACGGTCTCGAAGATCGAAGGCCCCGTCGGCATGGGGATGATGGCCCATGGATGCTGCCTCTGAAAATTCTCACCGTTCTCGACGGCGTGAACTCGTGTCTCCAATTGTTCGACCAAGGCGTCGAGCACGGATTCGTAGGCTTTTTCGGCATCCAGCCCCTCAGGATTGATGAACCGCATCACGCGCGCGTAGAAATCCTCCGCCGGAAGCTCGGCCTGCTCCGCCGAATAGGGTGCGATGAAGGGATGCTCCGCCAAATCCGCGTTGCTCTGGAGGCGCAGAGGCCCCTGCCCCTCTCTCCCGAGCGGCCGAAAGGATTTGAAGCCCGGACCCGCGCTCTTCACGTCATCGACAAAAAGAAACGTGCCTTCCCAGAAGCGTTTGCGGCCGACCGAGTTGTCCGGCTGCGCGTCGACGGCGAGGAGCAATCCGGCCTGATCGCCCGTTTGCGGGACCCATTTCACGATGACCAGGATATGCCCATAGGGATCGGCGTAGACCGTGCCGGGCCACAGGTTTTCGCGTTTGAGCTCGACCGGGTAGAAGTCCGTGCCGTCGTCTTCGAGTGCCGTTCGGGCATTCCCCGAGTGAACCGTATCCATCAGCCGCCGGGACAGATCTCTGAAGACCGAAGCAGGTGCCGATTTCGCCGAAAAGCGCTGGTCGATGATGGCCGGTCCGCAGCGCGGCGGCCTGAGCGAAGTCCCTCGGTCGCAGGCGCGAAACGCCACCGGCAATCCGATCTTCCAGGCGAAGTAGGCGCGGAGGAAATACGGGAGGTCCGCGCAGTCCGGCGTGGCGGGAAGCCTCTCGTCCTCGCCCTGGCCGAAGTGATCGTGAAGGAAGTTCCGCTCCGGGTTCCTGAGGATCGGTTCGAGAGAGGGCAGTGTGTAGTTTTCCTCGATCGGCGCATCGAAAAGGCGTTCGATCCAGGCGGAATATAGCGCCTCGTGCCGCCGGTCCCATTCGGCTCCGGTGCGCTCCGATCCGGCCTCGGCGTCGTTGCCGACGATCAGGCGGCGGCATGCGACCATCTCGCCCCGTCTCTGCGCTTCGATGCGGTAGGCTCCAGGGACGGCGTGATCGATGAAGGAGGCCGCGCTCCACGGAGGTCCGCCCCGCCAGGTGACGGCCAAGGCTAGTTCAGCGCCATCCGGCGCGAAGGCTCTCAGTTCGCTCACCGGCCCGTCAGTCGCCACGACCATGAGCTTGAGCGGCTCGCCGATCACCGGCTTTTCCGGCGATGTCCAAACGGACGCGGCCCCGCCCTCCGGGCACGGCTCGGCATCTGCTCCGTCCAGTGCCCGGCAGAGTGCCGGCAACATAAGTGCCGTGCCGATGGCGAGAAGCAATATACCCCTTAGGAGATTTCCCGGAAAAAATATCCCTGCGGACGCGTAGGCGGGATTAAGCAAAGCGCATCCGGCACTTCCGCCGCCATCGCCGGAGACTGCTGCCGCCTTACTCGGGTCTAGGTATGCTGCACCCATATGCATAAGAACATTGTCTATCGTATCGCCTAACGCCCTGCCCCGCCCCGCCCGATCTGCCGTGCACGATGGCCAGGTTTCCCGGGCGATCTGGCATTCCTCGTCGGTGGAGATCCCCGAGGACACGTACCGGACTCGCCGGCTCTTTTCCGATCCTTTACCTCGACGCTTTGCTGTTTCAATGTTGAATGACAGCCAAGAACGAGCTCCGGAAGTTTGTTTTCGAGTGCGTAGTTTTCGGCCAAGGCCGCCACTCCCCCTGATCACTACCGGACGTCCGTGAACGCCCGCTTTTTCGAACTCGCGCGAGTGATTCGTGCCCAATCCGGCCGCTCAGCCTCCAACAACGGCGAGTATTGGAAAGACGCTCCCTGGTTTTCTGCTGATCGGCGAAATATTTAGAGCCTATCTCAGTAGGCCGTTCGCCCTGAGCCGAGTCGAAGGGCCTGTCCTGAGCCTGTCGAAGGACTCAGGACAGGCTTGTCGAACCGTGAACGGAATCCACTTGTTCAGAGGTTCCCTAACGAATTAGCTCAGCGGTGGAGTATCAGCGGAGTCCGCTGGAGCGCTTTGTTGGGCATCCCTCGTTGATGTGGCTTCCCAGCGTGCCTGAATAGTATCCGCAGATAGATCTGCTCCACAGTCCCATTCGACGAAATATCGACCATTGTGAACTCGCTCGAACTCGGCTTTGTCTTTTAACGGTGAGAATGCTTCAGAGCCGAGATATGGCTTTACGTCAAATAAACCGGTTTTTCCATCTTCGGATTTGATGTACAGCACGTAATTATCTTGTGGAATGACTTCTGCAATATTCATTGATCAAGCCCTCGAATCGGGAACGGTTTCTTGCCGTTGACGGCCAATTGCCAGTCAGCAAGCAAATCATCTTGGTGTATTTCAATCCATGCGACGACCAGTTTGTGTTTCCTCGGTGGAAGCTCTCCAGCCAAAACGGCTCCGTCGAGAATCGAGTAAACGGCTACTTGGCCTTGATATTCGGCATGGATGTGCGGCACGTTGTGCTTGTCCGTATCATAGAAAAACATTCGAATGAGGATGCGTAAAACATCGAAATTGTTGGCATGATGATGACCTTTCCGGTTATGCCCAACGCAAAGGTAAGGGGCACGCCGCCAACGGATGTTCAACGAAGCCACCGAACCAGATCAAAAAACCAACCTTCAAAGCAGCCAACAGGCGGCACTTTCCTTTGAGCGCTGCGTTTGGCCAGCCCTGAATAGCGGCTTTGTAGGATGCGGTAAGGAACGAACCGCATCGTTCACTGCCGAAGGAGCGGAGCGACCGAGGCAGTCCGAGTTGAGCGCATTGTTCGGCATCAGTTTCGATGAACCCAATAGTACGGTTCGCGATGAAGATGCATTACTGCAAGAATTAGCAATTCGTCATTGCTCTCGTCGTGATGGTACACAATTCCATACGGGAACCGACGAATAAGACAGCGGCGAACGCCTTCTTCAATAAAGGGCTACATTCCGGGATGCGCGGTGGTTCGCTCTATCGCAGCGTAGACTTCCGTCGCGAATTGATACCCAAGCGTCTTTTCTCGTTCCTCGTAGTAATCGATTGCGAGTCGGAACTCCATTTGGGCTTCTGGATGGAAGGAGTACCGCATCACGAGAACCGTTTCCAGACCTCTTCAAAGACCTCTTCTCCCGATACCGGCTTAACAGAACCTGATTTAATCTCTTCCAGCCGCCGTTTGGCCACTTCAGCCCACTTCTTGTCGATTTCAGATTCTGGTGGGTTCAAGCTCTTGAGCACTGAGTCAGCTACCCGCGCGCGCTCCTCCACAGGGAGTGACTCGATTTCTCGCAACAGATCTTCTGTTTTCATGGGCCCTTCTCCCGCAGAGAGTTTCGTGTGATGTCTCAGTTTACTGTCGTATGAGCCTTTGCGCCTGCGGCATTCTCTTCGCCGAACTTTGTATTAGATTCAATTTTTGCGCAATGAAAGAACTTCTTCATCTGCATTCCTTGCTTTAGAGATAGATAAATGGGGTCAGACACGATTATTTTCCTTCCTCGGACGCCCAACTCCTTTGGAAGCCGCGCGTCGCTTGCTGAGCAATTCCATCGTCGCCTGGAACTTTTCGTCACCTAGCGCCCTTCCCATAGCGTGCCGCTGCGCTGGTAGGCGTAGTTGAAATATTGCACATGCTTGTGGCCAACGGATTGAAACACCTTGCTGATGCTGTTCTCGAATTGCGGGGTAGCGAGCAGGTGGATATGGTTGGCCATCCAGACGTAGGCGTGTATCTGCTAGCCATGTTTGCGGGACGCGTCCACCAGGGCGTCGCGGAAGAATTGGTAATCCGCATCGGCGGCGAAGATGATCTGCCGATTATTGCCGCGATGGATGATATGCTGGGTTTGGCCTGTCGGAAAGTTAAACGTCATTACTTTACCTTTTGGCCGACCACGACATGTACACGGCTAAGCAGTCCGGCGTATTCATGAAGCTGGGTTAGCCATCGTGTTACCTCAACATACGAAATAGAATGACTGCCCAATGTTGCAGTATCCCATCCGAGATGGATGCCGACCTGCGCATTCATTGGATATCTTCCATCTAAGATGTCGCAGTCGAGATGCTCTGCGGCGTCACGCATTCCTCGTACCTTCGCCCTTACGTGTTTACGAAGAACTTCGAGGTCTCGAGGTTTAGGGACTAGCGGCTGTCCGTCCTCGCGACGATATCCAAACCCACGTAGGCGTTCAAGATATTCGATTGCCCGATGTAAAGACTGCACACAGGACTCAAAATGGTCTTGTGCACGATACTCACAGTCCGCTGTCCCATCCGCTAGGAATCGCAGTAGCTGGTCTCTAGACGCTTCGTATTCAAGAATCGCTTTTTCCACGAGTCGGACGTACCCATCAGCGATCTGCCTCGCACGACCCGAAGGTTGAACATGAACGCCAAGAAATTTGCCGAGATCCCGCTTGGCCCTCAAAGAGCCCTCCAGGTGAGCAAGGCTCGGCATGTTTTTGGCCAAACGGTCGACACCTGCTTGATTGTCCTCGGAGTGGATCATCGGTGACGTCTAGCGCCTGAATTCAGCTGACGGTTGTAGCGAATGTAAAAGCGATTGGCTGGGATGACGAGTTAGGCAAATGAATATTCAACGTTGAGTGAATCCATCAAGGATTTGTACTGACCATTTTTCATTTCTTCTAAAATACTCTTTGGCCGTTCCTGGCCAGCGCGCTCCATATGAAATACGCCACTCCTTTGCAACCTGAGCAATAAAGTCAAGACGAAAACCGAAGAATCAATCCAGTCAACGGAATCTGAAAAGCCAATAACGCCTAATGCGCCAATAGCCGCACGAAATGACTTAATTTCGGTTCCAATCTCACAGGCATCCAAGATAAATATCGACCTTGACAGATTCCCATTAATCTTTCGTATGTCTTCGCTAATATTTATGTCTCCATCCCATGCAGTAAGTTGCCTTGAGTGTTTACGTTTACCTTTGTTGTCGATGTCCAAGTCATATGAGCCGTGGGCGCTCAATATGATTACATTCGGACCTCTTTGGTTCGCATCTAAAGAAACAAATTGGCCAATATCGTCGATATAGCGACTAGAAAGTAACGGTCTCTGGATAATCCGAATTGGATCATCCTGAAGGGATAGTAACGTTTCCAATGACGTATATATTTCCCTTGTAGCACGGGAGTCTGCGATTTCATCAGACCAAGCAGATTCAAGTATTAGAAGTTTCTCATACGCCATATTTTCTGTCCTAGAACAAAAGCCTAACGCCAGAGGTAACCAGGCCGCCTTATTAGCCATTATTCAAAACCAATTGCCTCGTAATTCTTCCCAACTCAGGTGCCCATTGGTTGACTTCCGCGCTAGTGGCACCAAAATCTGCACCAACGCGGTTATGTGCGATTTCATTTCTGAGACGTGTATACACGGTTTCTTGCATATTCGGTTTAATCGGACTTGGGGTTCTAGGTGTTTCTGGTGCTATAGAGATAATATTGGTATCCACAACGGCCTGCTTATCTCCACTAAGCGTTAGAATGATGTTGTATAAGAATATAAACCTTGCAATCGGATCTTCTTGTTGTATTGCCGACGAATACGTCCGCAGCGACGAGGAATTACGAAAGTTCAGAAAGCGCTGTTTTACTTGCTCTAAGGAGTTGCCACCAGGTTTCAATGTATCTGAAACAACATCCCACACGAGAACAAGACTCGAAGATACTTGACTCATACCTGAACCATCATTCTTTTTAATTGAATAGCCAGATTCTCTTAGGGAATGGATTGGACGATTGAATTCAAAGCTCAACACATCTACGAATTGCTGAACTTCCTGAACTACTTCCTGAACAGGCCAATCCTCGTAGTAAACCTCTTCTAGGTTTGCATTGATCACAATCGCTCCGCCTTCAGAGATGGGGCACGTAAGAAAATTTATGTTCGGATGGGCGGATTCTACAGTGATCTCTTCTATCTCTAAGCCCGAGGTTTTTGCTGTGAAACTGACAGTTCCAGTGTGCATTTTATTTCCTTGGCTAACTTCGTATTAAACACCTACCCCAGGTGTATAACACCGAGTGGTGCGGTATATAACTCAGAATTTATTATTTTAAGTTTTTGTAATTAATAAATTACCATCATATAGATGGGGCTTATGGCCGAAGCAGATACACCGCCCGCCGCCGGTGGCCCGAAACTGTTGAATCAGGTGCGCGCCCGCATCAGGGCGAAATAAGATATTAGTAGGGAAACACAATATGTCCATTGGCTCAGGCGCTTTATTCTCTTTAACGGCAAACGCCATCCCCGCGACATGGGCATCGTCGAAGTGGAGACGTTTTTATCCGTCTGGCGGCGGAAGGCAATGTGTCGGCGTGGACGCAGAATCAAGCCTTGGCCGTGCCTTTATCCCTCTATCGAGCGATATTGGGCATCGATTTACCGGGGCATAAAAACGTGAGCACCGCCATGATTTCTACCTATGTGCTGAATCGGGGTGGGCGAGGTGTGGTTAGTCTCTTGGACGGATTGAACTGGGACTTTTCCCATCTGGTGTAACGGTCCAACACTTTCGTCGGCAAAGGTTCGCCGACCTACGCTGGATACAGGACGCCGGCACTTTCGGCCGGGATCAATGGTGTTTTGCCCAGGGGATAAGGCTTTTCAGATCTTCTTTTCGGAAAGTTCAGGGTAATTCCAAATCGCTTTCAATAGCCGCGGAATCGGTGGGTTACGGCGCGTTCATAGCCCAGTGACCGCCAGAAAACGTTTTCTGGTACGCGCCTAACCCACCCTACGTAATGTTCAATTTAATGCCGAATGGAATAAGGGACTTAGCACTGACATGACATTGGCAAAATCCCTCTTCGGCAAGCTGTGAGGGGTGTTGCCGTTTAAGGAAGCTCTGGTTAAGTCCTTCGACAGGCTCAGGACGAACGGTAACGACTTGATTCCGTTCGTGGTGAGCCCTTCGACGGGCTCAGGACAGGCTTGTCGAACAGTGAACGGAATCCACTTGTTCAGAGCTTCCTTAACGGGTATCCGACCCTTTTGTTTCCCAGTGGAAACAGGAACAGGCTGCTCAGTGTTGGTGCGGGACCGAGTGGTCAGAATTGCAGGCCGTCGTTGCGCAGCAGGTGTGCGTCGCGCAGGCGGCGGGTCAGGCCGACGCGGTCGAAGTATTCCAGGATGTGGATGGCCAGCTTGCGGCCCGTGCCGATGCGGTCGCGGAACGCGGCGGCCGTGACCGTGCCGTCGGGCGCTTCCCGGGCGAGGTCGCGGACGATGTCGGCTAGCGCGGCGACGGCCGTCCGGTCGAAGTAGTGATCGTGGGCGACGCGGTAGACCCGGCCCATACGCGCCGCCTGTATCAGAAGCTTCCGCACCGCCGTTTCGTCCAGGGATTCGGCGCGGGCGATATCGCGCACCCGCGGCGGCTGGAAAGGCTGTTCCAGCAGTAAGGGCGCGGTCCGCCGCCATAGAAGATGCGCGGCCGAGACGTGGCGTCGGGAAAGGATTCCCGACCTACGCGCGAGTGCCCGTACAGTCGGTATGAAAATGCTCTAGCCCGCTAAAGAGTCTGCTGTAGTATCAGCGCCCGAATCTTTTCTATGAGGCGGTTGTCCGCCTAAGTAAGGGTAGTGAGTTGTCACCCAGAAATCGGGGGCGACCGGCTCCTTATCGGGCAGGGGCCCCCTTTTCAGACCGCCGCGACATCCCGCGGCAAAAAATCCTGACGGCGATGAACCTTTTCGGAATTTCCCGAAATCTACAGATTAGACTCGGATTATTCCTGCTTCGGAAAAACCAACCATGGTACCGATTCATTGCCTATGACCGTCGATCCCACGCTAATCCTGCCTGATAGACAAACCGCCTCATGCATCGATGATCATCGGGATCGGGAACTGATGACCGGTATCCAGGCGCGCGATGTGGGTGCTTTCGAGATGTTGTATTCGGCCTTCTATCATCGCTTGTCCAGGTTTATTTTTCAGGCGACGCGACAGCCGGATATGGTGGAGGATGTGATCAATGAAACGATGCTAGTCGTGTGGGAAAAGCCCGAGACCTTTGATTACACATGTAAGGTATCAACTTGGATTTTCGGTATTGCTTATCGAAAGGCGCTTAAGGCCTCGGCGAAGCAGGCCAGATCCGCCCATGCCGTGCCTATTGACGAGTTCGGAGAGGAATTGGCGGATAACAGAGCGTCACCGGCACGGCAGGTGGAAGGCGAGGATCTGCTCTCCGTTGCTTTGGACTCGCTCCCGCAGGAGCAACGCGCCGTTATCGAGTTGACCTTTGGCCATGGACTTCGTTATCAGGAGATCGCAGCCATCCTCGACTGTCCGGAAAATACGGTGAAAACACGGATGTTTCATGCACGCAAGAGGCTTCAGACCTTATTTAACGAGCTGACACCGGAGCTCATGGATCCTTCCGAAGAGGATATGTCATGACGCCGGCTGCTCGCGCGATAGAAAGCTCTCCACCTAGTCATGAAGCGGCGGTTCGGGAACGTGAAGATCGGCTACGAAGGCTTTCCGCAATCAGGGATACCGAGCAATCGCGCGAGTGCAAGGCAAGCATCGACGATCCGGTCCAATGGATTCGGAGCTTGCGCGGAGGTCGCCGCCGACGCGTGTAGGAGTTCTATAGCCTCAGGCGAGGTCAAGCTGGGCTTGAGTTGCCGCATCAGGGCCAACAGGCCCGTGACATGGGGAGCGGCGAAGGAACTACCGGACACGAAGTCGTACCTCCCGTGCGGCAGTGTCGTAAGAATATCGGTACCGGGGGCATGGATCCCATCGTTGGCGGCCGCTTCCGGCTTGCGATCCACCTGGGCGGCTCGGACCGCAATGACTCCGGTCTGATTGGCGGGAAAGCCCGCGATCGATCCGTTTTCACGGGCGTCCGCGCCGACCACGAGGATACCCTGATCGATCGCCGCCCGAAGAAGCCGTCCGACCAGCGGATCATCAGGCCCGGTCAGGCTCAGATTGATGATATGGGTGCCAAGACGCACGGCTTCATTGAGCGCCGCCAAGAGCGTAAAGCTGTTGCACACTGCAGCGACGGAACCGAAGCGCTCCGGCCAACACGCCTTAAGCGCGTAGATTTTGGCATCGGGCGCAACTCCCGCAATACCAATTCCATTTCCACGGTGAGCGGCGACTATGCCGGCGACAGCCGTCCCGTGGATATCATCGGTCGGTTTATCGTGATTCGATGATGCCAGATTTTTAGAGACAGCGATTTGGCCCCTGAGGTCGGGATGGGTATCATCCACACCGGTATCGACCAGCGCGATGCGAACGCCCCGTCCGGTCGTCAGACGATGGGCTTCCTCGATGTGCATGCGCTGTAAGTTTTTTTGCAGTCGAAAATAAGGATCACTGCCGAAGGAAGCCGACGCATTATTTACTAAAGCCCGGAAGGTCCGCATGATCTGTACGGATTCGACCCGGCGATCCTGCGCGATGGTCTTGATAGTATCGGCGGGGATTTGACCGACAGGAATTTCGTACACCACGCACACTACTCTCAAAATGGTAACAGGCCATTCCGCCATCAGCTTCAGCCCGTACTGCTCCGCCAAATCTACCGCGACGCGGGTGCTCCAGGCAGAACTCATGTAACGGCCATGTGCGCGATAACGATCCAGAATATTGTCCGGCACCTTGCGTCCGATGCTCGAATCGGTGAAAGTCACCAGGATGCGCCGCTCTTCAATCGATGGATCGGCCGTGGGACCGATGCTTGGAAAATCACGGTCCGTCACGCATCCGGTCAGTTGCAACAGGAGCGCCAAGACTAAAGCGATCAAGCTGAACGTCATGGCACCGAAGAAGGCCCGGTTGTCGGCTCTGCCAGCAATACACCCGGTTGGCGCCGAAGGTAGGCCAAGGCCGCTTCGATCCTCGCATTCTTGTCTCTGCCGTCGGCCAGTCGGACCGTATAAACGTCCGCCGAACCGGGCATGTCGACTCGGCTCCCGTCGACTGCTTTCAAGAGCGCATCAACATGTTCGGCGCCAAGACTCGGTTCGACCACCAGGCGCAGATCCCCCTGATTCGAGGCTGCGGTCGAAGCGGGGTCGGCCAAAGTTCGAAACCGGGGCTCCGTTAGTTGATCCCACTGGCGCCAGCTCAAGGGGACGATCAGCAGCAAAAGCACCACCGCCAGAGCCACGCGGGTCAGTGGCTTGCTTACGATGACCGGAAAATGCCGGAGCCAGGTTCGAAGTCGGCCAAATCGATCGAAGTGCAACGCCGCCGATTCGGATCGTTCACGCTGCCGAATGGTGGCGAGCAGGCGAGAGTATCCGGCCTGCGGATCCAGATTCGGACAAGGCGTGTGAGAGATTCGCTCCGAAAGCGCGTAAAGCTTCACCCGTTCACGTCGGCAAATCAGGCAACGGCTCAAATGCGCCTCCACCCGCGCCTGCTCTTCGCTCTCTAGGGTTCCGGTTATATGCCAGGGCAAAAGTGAAAACACATCATCGTGCTCACGGTCCGGCGGGCATGGCTTACTCAGATTCATCGCGCTTCTCCAACAATAAGAGCATCCAACTTAGGCATCCCATCATCCAAGAAGAGCTCGAGCTATTTGCAAATGTGAGACATACGTTCAGCGCTTCTCGAACGCTACACCACTGTCGAACAGGTCTAGCCCATAAGCCTGCATTCTAGGGGGCGTCCTTCAAAAGAAACTCGACCTGTCGTCATTACAAAACCATTGGACCCGAACAAGGTCGACCGTGCTCTTTTGACCGTTCGGCTATCCGGCTAGTAAGCGATAAATCGCCTACAAGAGGACCTGTCAATCCGCGGTTCTACTCTATTTATTCCGCGGCCAGGCCAAAAGTTCACTAAAAGCCGACAGAGAGGGAAAATAGAAAGCGGTCATCCAGCGGCTGGAGATATATCGATCCATTCTCAGGCTCGTCCTCGTGATGCTCGTAATAAGGCAACTTGGTATCCACATAGCGCAAATCGACCGAAATATACCGATTCACGTACCAGGTCACTCCGGCATTCCAGAAAAAGTAGTCGTAGTGCGCCAGTTCGCCGGCCTGATGAAAGCCTACGCCCGCGGACAGTTGCAGCCGATCCACCGGGCTATAGCGGCCGACCAGTTCATAGGCCAAGGTCTTGGCGCCACGGTTATAGGTATCGTAGGCGAAAGCCACCCGAGCGCTCAGAAGATCGCGGTAATGGAGCGAACCGTAGAGTTCGTTATAGTCCGAGTCCTGGCCGAACACATTGCCATCATATAGATACCGGCTAGCCGCGAGATCAAGCTTCCAGTTCTTGGCAAACTTGGTCGCCCAACCCAGATAAGGATTGATTTCCACATGGGCTCGGTCATCGTAGTATTCATCGTCGAAACTCACCGGCGCCACCCAGAGGCCGGCATACAGGCCGATTTCGTGCTCGTATTCCAGATTCCCCAGGCCGACGGGATTGTTTCTGCTCTTTGTGTAGCCCCGATAAACATAATCCGTTGCAAAGCTCACGGATCCCTTGAAGTCGGCAAGCGCCGGAACACTGAACAAGGCGAGCAGTAGCCACGAAAGCCTACGATTCATGAAAGATCTGATCGGTTTCGGCTAGGGGATATCACCGCATTCTCTCCGGGAACGATCAGGAGAGATCCGATGTCGACAAGCGTGAACTCAGCTCGCCATGAGAGAATTCGTCCGACCGACACATCTTCGGCTGACGACGGACGGCAGGCGTTCACACGTCCGGCCTCGGATAGGGACGGAACTCCGGTGATGCGCATAGCGAAGGCGCACGGCAGAAGGCTCGCACGGGGGCTGAGCAGCGCGGGTTCCGGGAGTTGGGCGTTGGCTTGTCATAGGAAACTCCTCCTGAGTCAGTTGGGCGATCGAGTCGCGCAAATGCCTATCCACTGGCTATGCCAAGTTGTGGAACCAAAAAGATAACGGCGGTCCGCCAGGAATACTACTTGGAGTCGGTCCAAATATTGGAAAGTTCAACCCACCTCCGAGATTCTTGCGGCGGATACCTTTCAACCTGAAGGATACACAGCAAGCCCGAACGAGTCAGCACGGCACACCTTTCCCGAGCTATAGGCAGTCCGTCGTTTGTAAAACCTCCCGTCCGCTCAAGCATCCTATCGACTTTCGTCGTATTCGGTTCATGCGACTAGGACGGGTGTTCGAGGGCAAAGAAGGTTTTCTACTGACAGTGTCGGGCTGGTATCGAGAAATCTGACCTCGGGTGTCTCTAATTCCATTCGGCATTCGAGTGAACATTACGTAGGGTGGGTTAGCGGAGCGTAACCCACCGATTCGAGGTCGCTCGGTGGGTTACGGCCTCGCGGCCTAACCCACCCTACAAAAATTAATGCCTGATTGAAAGCGATTTGGAATAACCGCCCCACACATGCGGACCGGGATAAGAAACACAAGATCGAAAAAGCAGTCTGCCAGGACAGCGCAAAAAAGAGGGAATCGCAAGTTACGACGCCGGCAAGAGGGTGAAAAGCCGCAACCGGCCTATCGCGGTCGATACCTTGGTATTGGCGGATGCTGTGATTTCGGCCGGGATTCAGGATCGAATTGGGGTTCATCACCTGGTCTTGCGTCGACTGCCGTCGCCAATCCACCGGATCTAGGCCATCTTGGCTGATGCCGCCTACAGCGGCAGCCGGCTCGATTGGACCGGATACCTGTTCCGATGAATCCTGACGATGGTGAGCCGCGTCATGCCGGACTGTTCGAAGTGCTGCCCTGGCGCTGCTGGTTGGCCGAGCGGGCTTCGCCTGGCCCAGCAATAATGCACGCCGCTTGAGCAAAGATTGCGAGATACACTCCGCCGCCTCAAAGGGCTTTATTCGGATCACCATGATTTCTCCCATGCTTCGCCGCCCCCCTTCCCGCGTTTGAAAACTATTTCCGACTGACGACCGGTGTACGGATTGATGCGCCAATCCATGCTCCTCAATCCATACGCCGGCGGACGTCGATCGCTATGACACAATTTTAAAGATGCGAAGACGTCGTAAGATGCCAACTTTGGGTACAGGGTGGCGAGCTGCAAACCTGAAACAGCGAGGTCGCGCGATCGACCCGCTTTTCAGTCACAGTGCCATCGGCTGCTTGCATTGTGCTCTCAAGCACAACCGCTTGCATCACGGCTTGTTGCGATGCCAGATCGACCGAACCGGACGCAATATCCAGCCCGCCTTCCACTCGATCGAGCGCGCTATCGTCCAGCCGAGACAACGCAGTACCCGTTTCTTGCTGGGACAGATTATCCAAGGCGTGAAACTGGGAATCAGCGGAGGCCGCAGTCATACATAAGAGAGCGAGCGGTAGCAGACCGCCCCATGTGAATGATGTTTTCATCGGCCGCTCCATACTTTTCTGATTGAAGCAAAAAGGCGGGGGATCGTATGACCGTTCCCCCGCCTGGTTCTCCGGCCCTCATCAGCATTCGATATGGGCCATGGGCTTCGCTTTATTTACCGCCAATGCTCTGCTGCGTGACCGCCACAATATTCTGATTGGCGCCGCCCTTGCCCAAGGCTAGGTTGACCGCGGTTATCGTGGTTACGGCTATGTTCTGGTTAACGTTACCAACGTTTAATTTACGATCGTGATCTTTCTTAAACGGGAACAAAATCCCGCCTTCGACAGCAGAGAGTTGCCCTTCGGTCATCGGTTTCAAGCTGGACACCTTGCCCAATGCCCGGAAGTCGTTATCGGCCATTGCAGGCCCGGCCATCATCACCGAAGATAGTACTGCCGCTATTGCATAAGATTTCATGATCGAACTCCTTGTGTTACAGGGTTAACGCCTCCCCTACCCTCGCATTCCTTACTTTTACTGTAAATGTCGGGAAATTCGGAAAGGTTCACCGCCGTCAGGATTTTTTGCCGCGGGATGTCGCGGCGGTTTGAAAAGGGGGCCGCTGCCCAATAAGGAGCCGGTCGAACCCGATTTCTGGGTGACAACTCACTATCCTTGGGCGGACAGCCGCCTCATAAAAAAGATTCGGGCGCTGACACTACAGCAGACTCTTCAGCGGGCTAGAGCATTTTCATACCGACTGTATGGGAACTCGCGCGTAGGTCGGGAATCCATTCCAATCGCAAACGGCGTCTTCGGGAGCGCCGAAGCCGCCCTTCCCGACGCCACGTCTCGGCCGCGCATCTTCGTCGGCAAAGGATTGCCGACCTACGATTGAGTCGATCTACCCTGGCCGAAGGCGCCAACGACTCCTGCCAGGCCTGTTTCGCCGTACGAGCGAGATGAAAACGCTCTAAGTGCGAACGGCAGAAATGGCCGAATTCCGGTCGCCGTGGCCACCCTGAGTGAATGATCGGAACGGGCACGGAGCGACAATCGACAGGCTTAAATGGCGGCCGGCGACAGGCGTGTTGGGTCTGCCCCGGTTACCGACTCGGTAGCCTCGGGCGAATCATGCTCTTCGCTGACGAGCGCCTGCCATTTCTCGTAGGAGGCCGGTTCGAAGCGCTCCAGCGCGAAGCGTCATTCGCCGGTCCTTATAGGTAACGATCACACGCGCCAAGGCATTGATCAGCGCCACATTGGTGCCAGGGCGCAATTTCAAATGGCAATCGGCTTTCACATGCGCCGATTTCACCCAGCCGATAATCCAAGCGGTCGAAACTCAAGGAAAAAACAAACGGAGAGGATTCTCGCAGACCCTCTCCGTTTCATATTCATAGGCAAACCGCCGTCCCTTTGTCCTTTTCGAGAATGCGCCGCTGAGACAGTCTGGTTCTTGATATAGGGCTACAGCAATTACCTGATATTCTTCTGCTTTGTCCTGCTGCTGGCGAGCAGGTTGGGCGGCGGACCGATCGGCTTGAAGTTCTTCAGCAGAGGAATGTCATCCTTGTTGACCCACCTGAGGTCAAGATCGTAGGTACCCGGCTGCCCCCAACCTCCAGTGAACTTCTCGCCATCGGGCGTGAAGCTCCAGCACATGTCTTCGCCGGCGGTATTGATGGTATCACCGAGGTTCAATGGTTCCTGCCATTCACCTTTCGGATTCTGGTATGCGATCCACTCATCATGTCCGCCCCGCGAGCCGAGGTCAGGCCGCGTGCTGGTAACGATTATGCTCTTGCCGTCCTTTGACAGTCCGGTCCAGTGCAGGTGGTCGCGGTACGGCGAATTGATCCTCGGACCGAGGCTCTGCGGCTTCTGCCAGACGCCGTCCTTCTTCTCAACCTTCCAGATGTCGCTATCTTGCGTTACTCCCGGTTGTTGGTAGCTGAAGTAAATCAGGCTGTCGGAAGCGATGATTGGGCAGTGCTCCTCGCCAGTCGGCGTATTGATGTGCGGCAGCTCGGGAACTTCGTTCCAGTTTCTGGCCGGCTGCCAGACGCCATCGACTTTTTGAGTGACGTAGAGATCGCCGGTGGACAGATTACCCGGCTCGTATCTCGTGAAGTAAATGACATTTCCGTCATCGGAGAAACTCGGCTCCAGTTCCCAGGCGGACGTGTTGATGTTCGGCCCTACAGCGGGATCAACCTCCGGTCCCAAATGGACGGGCTCCTGCCAGGCGCCATTCTCATAGTGGGACATCCAAATGTCGAAATTGTAGGGGGTCCCAGACGACTCTACGCTGCCCGGACGGGTGGAGGTAAAGATGGCGGTTTTCCCGTCGGCGCTGTAGGTGATCTCGAAGTCCGCACCAGCCGAGTTGAGCGGTTCGCCCATACTTTTCGATATTGGCGGAATCGCTTTGGCGCTCTCGTTACCCGGCATGTCCATACCGGGCATCGCATCACAAACCCCGTGCGCCAGGATGAGTACCGGCGCCACGGAACAGAGCCTTAGAATAAGGCATTTCTCTTTCATACCCCGCCCCGTCATTTCAGATGGATAATACTTCGTACTGTTTTTCATAAACAAAGCTTATGCTACACCGCATCGCAATTTTTGCGATAAGCCCCTCCTTATCTGTCGTTGCGGCGTCAGATTATGTCTAATGTTTGACGTGGTCAATGAGAAGTTTCTAATGTTTTAATGTTTGACATGGTCAAGTAGAAAGGGACACCCCAGTCAAGCCGCATTGGCCATTCGGCCATTTATCTCAAATTGATCCGAGCTCTGATAGCCCGGGTACGAATGCAGCCGCTTGCTCTTCCAGCGCTTTATGATTTCAGGTCGCCACACCTAGCATCCATGTGTGGGGCGGCCGCTTTCCGCAAAGCTCGCTCGTGCGTGCAGGATCTCGGCGAGAGTCACTGTCGATCATTGCCTCAGCAGCCTGTCGGCTTGTGGACGCGAATGACCACTCCACTCGGTAACCCGCCCTTGAATCCGCAGAGTGGCGACCGGTAGCTTTGGGCACTGACGACTCGCTCGATTTTGGAAAAGCGGCCGCTCAGGAATGGCGGGCCTTGGAAGGACGAATGGCCGTTGAGGCCGAAAACTACCCACCCGAAAACAAACTATCGGAGCTCGTTTGAACTTCAATTCTTCGCCAATTGTCCTTTGGCGCAGTATTCGTCAATGGATGTGCATTTCCCGATTGCCGGCCCTGTCGCTCCGTTGCAGCAGATACCTGTCCTGGTCTCCAGGCAACGGCGCCCCGTCGTCGCTTAGATAGAGCAAAGTGCCTTCATCTTTAATGGCGAGCCGACGCTGAGGGGCCTCTTTGTTGGGGGTCAACAAGACGACACCTTTGGTGTCGTTCCATTCGTATTTTCCTTTTTCGAAGGACTCTCGGTTTTGCGGCTTTGCGGGTTGGATGACCAAAAGATAGTTGTTCTTGGCATTCAAGGACAGGGTCATTTTCAGACCGTTGCAATCTTCTTCATGACACGGCAGGTAGCCGTAAAAGACGCCCCGAAATTTGCCTGCCGCTCCCTCGGGGCTGGCATGAGCCGAATGATCCATGGCACCGTGCTGGCTCTGTTCGCGAGCTTTGAGCGCCTTCTCTTGGATTTCCTTATCGGTTTCTGCCCAAGCGGGGTTAAGCGAGGACAGCAATGCGCCGAAAACAATGAATAACACCTTTTGAGTCATTTTCCTGTTCGATGCTTTCATAAGGGATTTCTCGTGTTCTATGTCCGAAACCAGCGTAGCCCATGAGGCGGATATGCGTGTGATATTGTACGCCACCGAGGGCGTGTTAATTTGACTTCACGTTCTGTCTTGTCGTGTGCCGGCAACTGGAATCGCGTGTTCAATGGCGCCTTTGGGAACGAACCACCGATTCGGTCTCGAAGAGAGCTGACGCTCGGGAAGGCCGGTATCGGCAGAGGTGAACGCCCGTTGAAGCCGATCTTGAGACGATCGAGGCGAATCTTGAGCACGGGCGAAAGGGGGGGCAGTTCTTACATTCCAACACAGTTAACCGCTTCGAAACCAAACAGGGGACAAATTGTACGTGCCAGGGTAATTTTTCACAGACGAATCCTTGTCGGAGCGTGCACGCTCCCGGCACAAGATACCTATCGCCTAATACAAACGGACCCCGGCTTAACGTATATCCAGAAGATTCACTTCGTAGCAAGGCTCATGGTTAGCAAATAATACACATGGCTTGATTTTGCAGGATTGGCTTCCTCCCAAGTAAGAGGCATGAATTTGAGAGTTTGAGTGCCGGATCAGTTCTTTGGTTGAAGACCTAAAAGACTCGCCCGGATATTTCGTCAGACTTTATATTTTGCCGACAAAATCTCGTAGCCGTTCTACTTTATTGCTCAAATCGGTTTTGTGATGTGCTGAAAAGGATTTGTTGTGTCGTATGAAATACATTGCGCCTTCAGCACAGAGTGGACGGCAACCTTGGCGAGCAGTGATTGGCAATAACCCGTTGATGAATAATCGCCGTATAACCTTTCGACAGAGGGGATCGAAAGTATAATCGGTTTTATGTAACCCAAATCGAGTCGATTCAAATTCATGCCGATTATCTCGAAACACGGGTTATCGAAAACTTCTTTGAGTTGGCCGCCTCTCTATAAATTCTGCCTCAAATGCGGCTGAATATCGGCACCAGAGATTCTGGCGTTGAAGAGTATGAAAAACCGCTTTTTCGATACTATTAAACAGTTTAAGGTTTAACTTGACAGCATAGGCATACCCGAGCGGAGAATAGCGGGAAAACATCCTGGATTGCGGATAAACAGTTTGCTCACGCCCTTAACAAAACCGTAATAACAAAAAAAACGAGGAGGCGCCATGTCCTTTCCAGCCGATAACAACATCTTTCAAAAGGGCACATTCGAAGGTTTCGCCGTCCGCGGGCGAGCGCGAGTGGATCGGGATTTTCGACATGCTTGGGAAAACCGCTCGGTGTCGCCCGGACTTGGTAAGCATTTCGCCATCCTCGACGATCCGAATCTTATCGATCTCTCCAACGGAACCCGCCTGCCGCCCAGCCAAATACTGTCATCCGATCTGACCGCGCCAGCCAGCCGTGATCCACTGGACACCTCGGACCTTGATTTCATCGATCTGCTGTCGCAGAAAACGCGCGGTATCGACGGCGCCAGTCTTGCGGTGGAGGGCATCAGCCTCAAGCCCGGCGAAGGCATCATGACGCGCTGGAATTTTCTGGTTTACGACCAGCGCGACGATATCAACGACTTTGCCTTGGCCGAATTGATCGACGAGCAAACCGGACAGACGATTGAACAAAAACTCCTGGTGCAAAGCCAAGGTTTGAAGAGTCCCGACGGCTCGATCCGCTGGTCGAGCGGCTGGATGCCTTATTCCTGGAAAACGTCGAGCTCCGTGCGCGTGACGTTTCGCATCGTCGTCAGCAACGGCTACACCTTCAATCCCCTGTCCGGCCCCGATCCCTTGCAGAGAGTGCAAGGGCGAGCGTTCCCCAGCGGGTTGCTGGTAGGCGGAATTTGGTTGATTTAGGGGGGATGCCGTCATGAAAGTCGGACGCGTTATCACAATTTTCGCTCTTATCCTGACCACCCTCGCGGGTGTCGGTTGCCGCCCCGCGAAAGACAACGGTGGGGACGCCGGTCACACCCGAGTCATCCACGCCGATGTCGTCGCAATCGAGCACGATATCCAGTACAACCGCTTCGGTTCCCACAACCCCTACGGCATGATTTACGCCCTTGAGCGCGATGTGGAAAGCAGCGATGGACAGCCCGAACTGCGGCCGGGCAAGGTCAGGCTGAAGTCGGTCAAGCGGGCGCGGCCTTTGGCACTTAGGGCGCACAAGGGAGACATTCTCGAAGTGACCTTCACCAATTTGCTGAGCCCCGAACGGCCCAAGCGACATCCCGACGATATCGAGGAAGAGGCGATCGAGGAAAAAAGCCATGCGGCCAACCCGGTCGTATCGGCGCATCGGACTGATTCCGACCCGTGCGCGCCAGCCGGCACACCGCCGCCGCACGGGAATACCCCAGCCACCCGCTGCGCCTCCATCGCACTTTCGGGTCTGCGGGTCGAAGCCGATGGCCACGATCCCTCCGCAACCGGTTTGCAGGGCATCCCTCCGGGGGCCACAATCACATACCGTTGGCGCGCCGAGCGCGAGGGCACCTTTTTGTTCGCCAGTCTCGCCGCGCCGTCCGGGGGCGAAGGCGACGGCGGCTCGCTGGTACACGGCCTGTTCGGCACGGTGACGGTGGAACCGGAACGCAGCACCTGGTATCGCAGCGCGGTCCGCGCCGACGAACTCAAGGAAGCGAAACGGCAGGCCAAGGCACCCGCGCTGATCGAGTATGAAGCGCTCGACGAGCACGGCGATCCCGTCCTGAACCTGCTCAAGCCGCTTGGCAACGACCGGTTCGAACTGATCCACAGTCCCTTGGACGCCATCATCGTCGATCACGACAGCGGCAAGAGCGGCCGCGAATTCACGGTCACCTTCCATGATGAACTGAAGACCGTCTATCCCGAGGACTTCCGCATTCTCGCCACCAACCCGCAATTGGCGGGGGTGCGAGACGGATTTGCCATCAACTACGGCGCGAGCGGCATGGGCACCATCTTGTTGGCCAACCGCCTGGGCAAAGGACCGGCCAAGGATTGCGTCGACTGCCTTTACGAAGAATTTTTCCTGCAATCCTGGGCAAACGGCGATCCCGCGCTGCTGCCTCAGTACGAGGACGATCCGTCCAACGTCCATCACAGCTATCTCGGCGATCCCGTGCTGTTCCGCAACTCGCACGCCGGCCCGAAGGAAACCCATGTGTTCCACCTGCATGCACATCAATGGGAATCCAGTCGAAGCGGGTATTCCAATTATCTCGATTCGCAGACCATCGCACCGCAACAAAGCTTTGCCTACGCCATCGCGCACGAGGCCAGCGGCAACCGCAATCTGGCGCCGGGCGATTCGATCTTCCACTGTCATCTCTACCCGCATTTCGCTCAAGGCATGTGGGGGTTGTGGCGCGTCCACGACGTTTTCGAGGACGGCACGCGCCGTCTGCCCGATGGAGAACGGGGACCCGGCACCGATCCGAGAACCGGCGTCGCCACGGGCGGCACCCCTATTCCGGCAGTGATTCCCTTGCCTGAGCTCGCCATCGCGCCCGCTCCGACTTATGCGGAAGATCCCGATCCGAGCAAGCGCATAGCCCAATCCTTTCCAGGCTTCCCTTTTTACATTCCCGGTCAGGCCGGACACCGTGCGCCGCAGCCTCCGCTCGACATCGTCGAAAACGGCGGTCTTGGGCGGCACCTTGTAACCGGCGGCGAGCGGGAATTCAACGGCGGGCGAACCGCCGCGGAACAGTTGGCGAACGCCGACATGACCGCGCATATCACCCGCGCGAATCTAATTCTGTTGCCCGAAGCGGGCACCGCATTGGAAAAAGCGGCGATGGCTTTCCATGAACACGCCGCCGGTTACCCGAGCCGGACGCCGGAGGGCCGGGATGCGGTATTCCGGGTCAACGGCAAAGCGCGGCGGCCCGGCGCGCCTTTCGCCGACCCGTGCGGCGAGGATCCCACGGCGCCGATTCGGCGTTACCGCGCTTCGGTGATCGATCTGGACATTCAAACCAACGAACACGGCTGGCATGACCCGCAGTCACGCATCAATGTTCTGGACCGGGACGTTGCTCGTTACGAAGGCAAAAAAACCGCCGCGGCCGAGCCATTCTTCTTCCGTGTGGAATCGGGCGAGTGCGTGGAGTTCCTGCATACCAACCGTGCCGGTGCCACGGTGAGACGCGACGATTTCCAGGTCGCCACGCCTACCGACACCATCGGTCAACACATCCATCTGGTCAAATTCGATGTCCTCGCTGCGGACGGCTCGGGCAACGGCTTCAATTACGAGGATGGCACACTGGCCTGGGAAGCGATCAAGGAGCTGTCCGAAGCCAGCCGCTTCGGCGTGGTGAAGGATCACCTCGGCCAAATCAAGCCTAAGCCTCGCGCCAAGACCAACAAGCAGGGCCGTCCGGTGTTTCAGACCACCATCCAGCGCTGGTGGGCGGATGCCCACGACCATAAGGACGGCGACGGCACGCTGGGCACGGTATTCACGCACGATCACTTCGCGCCGTCCTCGATTCAGCATCACGGGTTTTACAACGCCATGCTGGTCGAACCCAAGGGCTCGGTTTGGCGTACCCCGGACGGTACCGACATGAAAACGGGCAAGCGGCGATTACCCGGCGGAAATGAGCAGAACGTCGCCGGCGCCAGCCGCGATATTGCCTGCCGCGCCCCCGTCACCGAACCGGAGCGTACATGCCGCGAATCTTTCGCGGTCGGCTCGCGCGGCATGGTGGTCAAGGCGGAAGCCAGGGAAAAGCATCCCGACACGCGCGAATTCGCCCTGGCCATCGCCGATTTCGCGTTGCTCTACGATGCCGGGCAAACGCAAGGTCCGGCTCTGCCGGAAGGCATGGCGGGCAAGGTGAACACCACGGTGGAGGACTATTACGTCGCCTACCGCAAGCTGCACGGCTATCCCGTCGATCCGCCGGCCATGCCCGAGGCGATTTCCACCGACCACCACAATCCCTATCTGGTCAATTACAAACACGAGCCCATCCCGCTGCGTATCGGCGAACGCGACAGCCCCGCAAGCGGCAGTCATTTTTCAAAGCTCAAGCCCGGCGAATGCGCAGGGCATCTGGACGACCCCGAAAGCGCGCGCCCGGCGCTGTGTCGCCCCAGCGATCTGGCTTATGTCTTTAGCTCCTCGGCACCGCATGGCGATCCCTTCCTGAAGCCCTTCAGGGCCTATGAGGGCGACCGGGTTCAATTGCGCGTAATCCAGGGGGCGCAGGAAGTCCAGCACGGTTTCACCGTACACGGGCTGGCCTGGCGAAGGGAAGCGAAGAACCCGACTGCCCCCTGGATCAATGCCCAGGAAATCGGAATTTCCGAACATTTCGAGATGGACACGGTCAATCTGGCTAACATCGGCGCCGGACTCGGTACCGCCGACTACCTCTTCCACTTCGGCACTCAGGACGACTTGTGGAACGGCAGTTGGGGACTGTTGCGCGCTTTCGCCAGCCCTGAAGTTTTCGACCCGGCGGCATGCGAGGACGAGCATGGCGTGCTGAAAGTCGGACAAGTCGATTTGCTCGAAGCCAGCGCGCCGGACAAGGATGCGGCACAGCGCAAGCCCTTCATTGACAAACTCCGGCAGGCCGGCTGCGCCGCCCAGCCGGTCGCGCGGCAGCACCTCGACGGGCCGAACAGTTGCCCGGACGGCGGGCGTAGCGACGATCATTGCGCGCTGGCGGTTCTGGACGACAATACCGACGGCAGGATAAGCGATCCCCAAGCGGGACAATTGGTGGCCGGTGACGGTTGTCCCCGGAATGCACCGCGGTCTGAATACGCTATAGAAGCTTGGCAAGTGAAGGACCTGCTGGGCGAGAGGGGAATGCGCTACGACGATGTCCACGGCCTGGATGACCCGGACGGTCTGGTTTTCGTTCCGGCTGGCGATGTCGAAGCGATTCGCAACGGCAAGCCTTTGACGCCACTCGTGCTTCGGGTCAAGGCAGGGCATTGCGCGGTGGTGAAGCTAACCAATCACCTGGGGACACGTCTGTCGGACCGCCCGGGCGACGCACTCATGCCGCGCATCACCCAAATCAATGTGGACGAGCACAAGGAGGGCTTGCTGGACGCACCGCCGTCGAACCGTGTCTCGCTCCATCCACAGCTGGTGGCCGTGGACGTCAATGCCGGAAACGGCGCAGTCGCGGGTTTCAACCGCATCGACAAAGCGCTGGCGGTTCCAGGCGAAACACGAACTTACAACTGGTACGCGGGCCGGGTGAATATCGACCGACAGGGAAGCACAGGCGAAAAACTCGTCATCGAGCCCTTCAATGAACCGCTCGCCGCAGGATTGAGTTCCCACGGCGACGTCATCGGCCATGGCACGCACGGTCTGATCGGCGCGCTCATTATCGAACCGGCCGACGCCAAGTTGTTCGACCCAGAGGAATTTTACGTGGACTCGCGAGGCCGCCCCCACGGTACCGAAATTCCTTTCGAACGAGCCTCCGGTCTCTCGGCCGTGGTCTGGGAGGATGACACCAAGAACTATGCGCGGGAATTCGTCGTGGTCTATCAAGACGGGCTGAATCTGCACAAGAACGGACAGCCCGTTCCCGACTGCCGCATCTGCGACGATTCCTATGATCTCGGCGAGCAAGGCATCAACTACCACAGTGTGCCTTTCTGGGTGCGCATGGGACTGGACCCACACCCGAATGCGCATGGTCAGGAAACCCAGGACCTCAATGACAACGTCTTCGCGAACGACTTCTTCACCGATGATCGGCAACCCTTAGCCTTCGTCGATTTCGAAGCCAAAGCGGATGAGCGCTTGCGTTTCCACGTGGTCCATCCGGCCGGCCGCGCCCGTCAGCACAGCTTTCAACTGTACGGGCATTCGTTCAAGGACGACGTCCCGAGTTTCGGTTCCCCCTGGTCGCGCTTGGTGACGCCCGGGGTGACGCTCACGGCGGAAGTCGAGCGCGCGAAGCCCGGAATTTGGCTCTATCGGGACGGTCCGGCTCATCTGTTCGCCGGGGGTACCTGGGGGCGGCTGGTGGTCAGGGACTAGAGCATTTTCCGATTCGGTGTCAGAGAGCCCGATAGGTAGGTCGGCAATTCCTTCCCAATCGCAAACGGTCGCTTTAGTCGCGACCCTTCCAATCGCAAACGGTCGCTTTAGTCGCGACCCTTCCAACAAAATCCTTTGCCGAGCCGATAAGTCGGCAAGGGATTGCCGACCTATGTTCTTCCCGCCCGACACGAAGCCGTACACCGGGATGAAAAACGCTCTAAGGAGCGGTCGTGGCAGCGGAAAGGAGTTTGACGAAATGGCGCGGGATAGCGGCAGGATTGTGATGCATTGGCATTACCCCCTGCCGCGGAGCTTGGGAAACGGACCACCTGCGATGGCTCGGACACGGCCTTGGCGTGCTTCGGAGATAAACCAACGACTCCCCTTCGCTGGACTTTGACTGTAAGCGAACGAGCCGTGGCAATGGAGACCCCGGCGGAGTAATTGCCGCCGGATGCGCGATTCATTGTACTTTTGACGGGAAGCGACGGCGGGGCATTCAAGCCAGTTTGCCGCGATTTCGCGGCAGGCTGCACGGATCCCGTCGTTATGTCCGCTCTGCGTACCCCCTATGGCATCCTTTTGGTCCGAAGACTCCCCCGCGCCACAAACATGAAGGCAGGAATAAGCAGTAGGCCGGCAATCCTTTGCCAATGCGCGGGTCTGTGAAGCTCGGTTTCGTCGGAAAAGGCTTCCCGGCCTGCTAACACACCGAACCGCAAAATGCTCTAAATGTCGAAATCCAGCTCGAAACCGCCGTAGGCGAATAAAGGCATGCCGGGGCGTGGACCGTGCGGCTGTCGTGACACGATGTATTCCTCGTCCGTCGCATTCTGGACGCCTGCCAACACCTTTACGCCCTTGGTGAGTTGATAGTAGCCGGAGATATCGAGGAGGACAAAGTCGTCGGTCTTGCCGAAGCGGGCATCCGGTTGGCCTGCGCCGTTGACTTGTTCGCTGGTGTTGCTCGCGCTGGTGTATGTTTCGCCGACATAGTTAACTACGACGTCCACCCCCCAATGGTCGAAGTGCAGGCCACTGCCGAAGCTGAGCGTGTACTCGGGAATATAGGGTACGCGGTTGCCTTCCTTGCCGAAGCTGAAAATCGATTCCGGGTTGGTAGAGGCGGCATCGTTCAGTTGCACCGCGTCGGTATAAGTGAATGACAAAAAGTAAGGATTGCGGAAACCCCATGCGAAAGCGTCGCCGGCATCGAAATTCAGAGCCAGTTCGACACCGCGGCTGTCGACTTTGCCGAAGTTTTGATTCGCATCGCTGCCGGTGCCGCCTATGCTGTCGATAACCAATAAATTCTCGAACTGCGTATAAAATCCGATAACTTCGGCGGAGAACGCACCGTGGGTATAGCGTCCACCGAGTTCATAGGCGTTACTGGTTTCTTCCTTAAGCTTGTCAACCACGGCATCCTGGGGACCTGGCGGCGAAAACCCACGATGAACACTAGTGAACATCATGAAGTCTTCGTTAAAACGATAATCGAGACTCGCGCCTCCGGCATACATATCGAGAGAGCTGCTGCCGTTATTCGCAGGCGACAGGTTGTTCTTATATGTCTGATACAAGTGCTCGTAACGGATACCCGGAGTAAAACCCCATTTCCCCCACTCGATGCGGTCCTTCAGGAAAAAGGCATAAGCATTGGTCAAGCCTTTTCTGTCGTCTTGGCTTCCCGGCGCACCGACGGTCTTGCCGATAATCGTTCCATCCGCCGCCTGGTTATAGAGAGTATCGTGCTGAAACCGGGTTTCCTGGTCCTCGTGATAACGGAATCCCCCACTGAGCTCGTGATGTGTGGCGCCTAAATCAAGACGATAATTCGCAACTGTTTCAACACCGCCCAAATAATAACTGCGGTTGTTGTCGCGCACTCTCAAATTACACGCGATGTTCCCTTTCAAACAGTCGAGACCCAGACCGTTCCTGGCGCCCGCCAGGGCGGCGGATAGATCCATATTGCCCGTTACCCCGCCCCTGAGATCGTTCAACTTTTGCCAATTCCTGTTGAATTCGCTGTAGTAAGCCGTCGTGACAATATCCAAATTCTCGGTCGGAGAAATGAAATAACGAGCAAATCCTCTAAAGTGCTCGGTTTCTATATTATCGAAGCGCGAGGCCGAATACCGCCGATAAGGATCTTTCCTGAAATCGTTGTCGCTCAAGCCGAGATAGGTTTCATCGGCATCCATATTCGAATAGCCGAACTTGACCTCGAGCTTTTGGTAGATATCCGTGTTGGGTTCCCAGGACAAACGCACCATCGGCTCGACCTGTTGAAATCCGGTTTCGTCGCCATTGCGGAAATCGGGTGTTTCATCAATAGTCTTGAACCCGTCCGAACCGCGGTAAAAGCCTTCTACCAAGTAACCGAAACGGCCGTTTTCCGTGCTCAAGGTATCGCCAACAAAACCGTGCGTTCTGACTTCGTTATAACTGCCGTAGAGAAATTTCAGATAGGCCTTGCCGCTGTCCGGAATCGGAGTTGACAAATAGTTGAGCACCCCGCCGGTGATATGCGGACCGTATTTGATTTGACTCGAGCCTTTCAAGACTTCAATTCCGCTCATGCGTCCGGCAGCGGGCGAAAAATATGCGGCGGGTGCGGAATAAGGCGCCGGCGCGGTTAAGACACCGTCCTCCATCACGGTAATCTTGGCACTTCGGGTCGTGTCGACACCGCGGAAACTGATGTTGGGAAATAATCCGAAACCATCCTCCTCCCGGATGTTGACGCCGGGCACCCGACGTAAAATGCGGTTGACGTCGCTGTAACTTTGATCGCGAATTTCCGAAGCGTCGATATATTGCGCTGAAGCCGGCATGTCCATGGCCTGCTCCTCGCTACCAATGACCTGGATTGTGCCGAGGCTTGCCGGTGGCGCAGCTTGATCATCTGCCTGAACCTGTGACGCCAGGTTCACCGAAAGACAGGCCAATGACAATGGCCCAACGATTCGCTTGGATAGCAACATACCTTCCCCCAAAGGTTTTAATCAGTGCCTGCGCTAAGAAACTCGCTTAAACGGCATGGCTTCACTGTATATCTAAGATTAATGATAATCAATCTCTTTTTGAGAACCATTACTACGTTGAACAGTAAATCATTTCTGATCGGAGAAGGGGGCTTTCTTCGGCCTCGTTCCTCAATCGGCACACGCGCGGGCTATGCCGAAACTCGGCAAGTTGTCGGGGGCAAACCGTCTCGCCGTGCGGGCCTGGTGCTGTGGTAAATTGACGGTCGGCTGCTTTCTAAAAGTAACGATCCACCGGCAAAGCCGGTGGCTTTCGACGGCTGGCCCCTCAAAGGGGCCTGACCGCCATCGGGCAAAAGCCATGTCGTCACCCCGGCAGGGAAGGGGTCGACTAAAGGCCCGTTTGCGATTGGAGTGCCGGGGTCCAGTGACCACGGATGGTTTCGACCATTCACAATCCCTGTGAACTGGATTCATGCCGGGCGATCCTGCCCGGCACCCTTCGGGCGCGATGCGTGCAAACCGGCTGTCCTGCCGGTTTGTCCGGCACAAATTTGCCCGGAGCAAATTTGGACGTGCGCAGCACGGTCCGAAGGACGAACCCCAAGGACGGGGTGAGCAATCCCTGCCGGAAGGGGCGTTCTGGCGCTCCCAGAACGCCCGTTTGCGATTGGAATGACGGCCCAGCGAAATTGGGACAATACCTGACTCCCGGAAATGTCAAACTCTGCGAGTCCCCCGACAGAGCCGCACTGCCGTTAAGTTAAGACGAATGACGTCACCCCGGCAGGGAATGCCGGGGTCCAGACGCCAAGGACGGCAAAGGCCTCTCACTTCCTTGTGCACTGGATTTCGGCAATCCCTGCCGGAATGACGGCTTAACTTAATGGCATTGCGGCAGAGCCGGGGGTTTTCCCGCGATAAATAAACAAACAATGAATACCGTGTCTCGACACCTGCCGGAAAACCTTACGTGCGCCTGATCGGTTTTTTATTGATGCCCGCCCTGCTTGGCGCGTGCGGTGGGGACAGGGAAAAAACCGTTCTCGAATTCTGGGCCATGGGGCAAGAAGGCGAGGTGGTTCAGTCTCTGATGCCCGAATTCGAGCGGCTCCATCCGGAACTCCAAGTCAAGGTTCAGCAAATTCCCTGGAGCGCGGCTCACGAAAAGCTGTTGACCGCCTATGCGGGCGACGCGATGCCCGATGTCTTTCAGTTGGGCAATACTTGGATTCCGGAATTCGTCGTTCTGAAAGCCGTCGACAGTCTTGACAATAGGCTGACGGCCCAACAACGGGAGGATTATTTCGAGGGCATCATCGAAACCAACGAAATCGACGGACGGCTTCACGGTCTGCCTTGGTATGTCGATACCCGCCTGCTCTTCTACCGTACCGATATTCTGGTCAAGGCCGGTTTTTCGGCGCCGCCCAAGACCTGGAACGAATGGCTCGCGGCGATGGCGGCAATCGCGGCGTTGCCCGGTGGAGACCGCTACGGGCTGCTCTTGCCCATGAACGAATGGCAGGTCCCAGTGATCCTCGCGCTGCAAATGGGGTCAGAACTGCTCCGCGACGAGGCCCGGTTCGGCAATTTCCGGAGCGATGCCTTTCGCCAGGCTTTTCGTTTTTATCTCGACATCTTCCGCCGGGGGTATGCACCCGCCGTATCGGAAGCCCAGATCGCCAATCTTTATCAGGAATTCGCCAGCGGCTATTTCGCGATGTATGTCACCGGGCCCTGGAATATCGTCGAGTTCGAACACCGGCTTCCGAAGTCCATGCAAGGCCGGTGGGCCACCGCGCCGATGCCGGCTCCCGATGAGAGTTATCCCGGCGTTTCACTGGCCGGCGGCGCCAGTCTCGCGATCGCCCGAAGTTCCAGCCGTAAAGATCAAGCCTGGAAGCTGATCGAATTTCTCTCCGAACCCGAACAACAGCTTGCCTTTTACCGTCTGACCGGCGACCTCCCCGCCCGCCGCTCCGCCTGGCTGCACCCCGATCTGGCCACAGCGACTCGCACGCAGGCCTTCAAGACGCAGTTGGAGCGGGTGGTGTCCACGCCGAAAATTCCCGAATGGGAACGCATCGCCAGCAAAATCGCCCATTACACGGAAAAAGCGGTGCGCGGCGAATTGACCGAGGAGCAAGCCTTAGCTGCCCTGGACAAGGACGTGGACCGGATTCTCGAAAAGCGTCGCTGGCTGTTGCGGAAACGGGCGCCATGAAAACCCCGCTGTTACCGGCGAATACCGCCTTCTGGTTCCTTGCGCCGGCCTTGATCCTGATCGTCGTCTTCTTTTTCCTGCCGGTCGCGGCGTCGCTGCTGCTCAGCTTTACCGATTTCGACATCTACGCCCTCGGCGACCACGAACGGCTGCGCTTTGTGGCGCTCGACAACTATCTTCGGTTGCTCGGCGACCCCTTGTTCTGGACCGCGCTCAAGAACACCCTGTATTTCGTGCTTGTAGGCGGCCCGTTGTCGGTGGCCGTGTCGCTGGGCGCGGCGCTTTTGGTCAACCACCGCCTGGTCCGGTTCAAGGGACTGTTCCGCTCGCTGCTGTTCCTGCCGGTCGTCACCACCCTGGTGGCGATAGCCGTGGTCTGGCGCTATCTCTACCATCCCCGCTACGGCTTCTTGAATTATCTGCTCGGACTGCTCGGGCTCGATACCGTCGACTGGCTGGGCGACCCCGACTGGGCCATGCCGGCCATCATCCTGATGGCGATCTGGAAGAATTTCGGCTTCAACATGATCATCTTCATCGCCGGGCTGCAAAGCATTCCGGTCCGTTTGTACGAAGCCGCGGTGATCGACGGCGCGAGCACCTGGCGCCAATTCCGCCACATCACCTTGCCCATGCTGGCACCGACCTTCGTCTTCGTCACCGTCATCACGATGATCGGCTACTTCCAGCTTTTCGCCGAACCTTACGTGATGACCCAGGGCGGTCCCGCCAACAGCACCCTGAGCGTGGCGCTCCTGATGTTCCAGGAAGGTTTTCGCTGGTGGAATCTCGGCTACGCGGCGGCGGTGGCCTTCACGTTGTTTCTCATCATTCTGACGGGGACAGTGTTGCAGTTGAGATTGAGGCGACGGGAAATCTGACAGTGGCCGTATTTTCCGAAAAACCGATCAAGACACTGCTGCTTCACCTCGCGCTGATCGCGGCGGTGATCGCGACTCTGTTCCCGCTGTTCTGGATGGTTTCCGTGTCCTTGATGTCTTCGGCCGAGGCGAACCGGTTCCCGCCTCCGCTGCTGCCGGCAGCGCCGACGCTGGAACATTACCGGATGCTGTTCTCCCGCTTGAATCTCGCCGCCTATCTCCTGAACAGCACGCTGATCGCCACATCGGTCACCGTGCTCTCCCTGCTGCTCAATTCCATGGCGGGCTACGCCTTCGCCAAGCTGCGGTTCAAGGGACGCGACCGCCTGTTTCGTCTGCTTCTGGCCTCCATGGTGATTCCGGCGCAGGTCGCCATGCTGCCCTTGTTCCTGATGCTTAAAGAGATGGGGCTGGTGAATACTTACAGCGGCGTGATCGTACCCGGCATGGCGAGCATTTTCGGCATTTTTCTGATCCGGCAGTATGCGCTGTCGATTCCGGACAGCCTGCTGGATGCCGCCCGCATCGACGGCGCCGGCGAATTCAGGATTTACCGGACCCTGGTACTGCCTCTGTGCAAGCCGATCCTGGTCACCCTGGCCATCTTCACCTTCATGGGCACCTGGAACGACTTCATGTGGCCGCTCATCATCCTGACCGACAGCGATCTTTACACGCTGCCGGTCGCTCTCGCCAACCTGCTCGGCGAACACGTGCAAGACGCCGAACTGATGATGGCCGGCTCGGTGCTCACCGTGCTGCCGGTGATCATCCTGTTTCTCGTCCTCCAGAAGTACTACATCGAAGGACTGGTATTGGGAAGCGTCAAGGAATGACCTTGCGCCGTACGCCCTCGTGCGGCGTCAAACCGGCTAAGAGCGGTCAGGAAAGGCTCGGAAGTCTAGTTTGAATCCCGCCTGCACCACTCTCGGCGAACCCGGCAATATGCTGCGGGTGCGATCCACGATGTAGTTCTGGTCAAAGAGGTTTTTCACGCTGACGAACACGTCGGTGTTCAAGGGCTTGATCCGATACGTGGCCGCGAGCTTGACGATGGCGCAGTCCTCGATCTTGCCGAACTGCCCGCTCGGACTGGGCGTTCCATCGGGATTGACCCGCCCTTCTGCATTGTGGACATCGCTGAACTGATCGGCCATGAACACCGTTTTCCAAGTGGAATTGGAAAAAGCGCAAAGACCGGAGCCGCATGCTTTTACCCCTTGCCGGGACAATTGCGTTCCAGATCTCGAATGACGGTCTCGAGCGTCTCCACCGCCCACTCGACTTCCTTGCGTTCGATGACCAGAGGCGGTGCGAATCGGATGACGGTTTGATGGGTCTCGCGGGTCAGAATCCCATGTTCCATCAGTCTCATACAGAACTCGCGGCCGGAGAAACCTGAGTTAAGTTCCAGACCGATGAACAAACCTTTGCCGCGGACCTCGCGAATCAGAGGGCTCCTCAAAGCGCGCAGCCCTTCGAGAAAATGGGCGCCGAGCTCGTCCGAGCGCTCGGCCAACCCTTCCTCGACGATCACATTGAGCGCCTCCAGCCCGACCGCCGCAGCCAGAGGATTGCCGCCGAAGGTGCTGCCGTGATGGCCCGGGCCGAAAACGCCCATCACCTCGCGGCTCGCCAGAAATGCCGACACCGGCAGCAAACCGCCTCCCAACGCCTTGCCGAGGATCAGGCCGTCGGGTTTCACGCCTTCATGCTCGGAAGCCAGGAATTTGCCGGTTCGGCCAAGCCCCGTCTGAACCTCGTCGCACAGCAGCAAAACCTTCCGCTCCCGGCAAATCCGGACGCATTCGGCGAGATAACCCGCCGGCGGGACGACGATGCCGCCCTCTCCCTGGACCGGCTCGACCAGAAACGCCGCCGTGTTCTCGGTAATCGCATCGGCCAAGGCCGCGGAATCGCCGTACGGAATCAGTTTCAAGCCCGGCGGAAACGGCCCGAAGCCTTCGCGGTAGCCGGGCTCGGATGAAAGACCTACGATCGCGATAGTCCGCCCGTGGAAATTGCCTCGACAGGCGATGATTTCGGCGCTGTCGGGAGCCACGCCCTTGACCTGATACGCCCACTTGCGGGCGGCTTTCAGCGCGGTCTCCACGCCTTCGGCGCCGGTGTTCATCGGCAGCGCCATGTCCTGTCCGGTCAGTTCGCAAGCCCTCTTGAGGAAAGGCGCGAGCCGGTCGCTGTGAAAGGCCCGCGAGGTGATGGCCAGCCGCTTCGCCTGCTCGGTCAAGGTTCGGACCAGGCGCGGATGGGCATGACCATGGCTTGCGGCGGAATAGGCGCCCATCATGTCCAGATAGCGTTTCCCTTCGACGTCCCAAAGGTAGACGCCCTCGCCTCGGGTCAAAACCACCGGCAAGGTGTCGTAGTTGTGCGCGCCATAGCGTTCGGTGATGCTCAGAACGTCTTCCGCTCGCGCGGTTCGCTCGGGAACCACGGCAGCCAGCAAGAGATCGCTGGCCAGATAGATCGTGGCACGGCTCCTATCGCGGGGCGGGTCGAATTCCACGATTTCGATGCCGAGAAAGCCCGGATTGCCCTGGAGCATGGCCAAAGCGCCGATCATTTCCTCGCCGGAAATGCCGCCCGCCACCGGCGTCGTGACCCCAGGCGCGTCCTTCGGATCGATGGCGTCGAGATCGAGGGTGACGCCGAAGCCGGCCGTATCGGATTGGACGATGGACAACGCTTCCTCCATGACGTTGTTCAGGCCGCGCCGAAGGACTTCGCCCAAATAGAAGATCCGGACGCCGAGCCTTTCCAGCAAAGCTTGCTCGGCCGGCTCGAAGCTATGGACGCCGATCAGGCAAACATGCCGGGGAAACAGCTTCGGGCCGAATCCGCCCAAATTCACCAGAGACGGTTCGCCGAAACCGAGGAGGCACGCGAGAGGCATGCCGTGCAATGCGCCGCTGGGGCTCGTCTCCGGCACATGGCTGTCCATGTGGGCGTCGATCCAGATCAGCCCCAAAGGGCCTCGTTCGGCCAAAGCCGCCGCCGCACCAGTCCAGGAGCCTACGGCACAAGAATGGTCATCCCCCAATACGGCGAAAAATTCGCCGGCTCTCAGGGCGCTCTCGGTTTCCTGTGCCGCTCGTTCGCAGAGATCCGCCACCTTGGGCACCTTGTCCAGTATTCGGTGCGGATGGAGAATCGTTTGCCAGTTGGCTGGAACGCCCCGGCTCCTCAGCCTCCGATCCAAGCCCAGAAGGCGCAAGGATTCCGGCCCCGTTTCGGCGTCGCGGTCGAAGGCCACGCCGATCAGTCGTATCGGTTTTAAGGTTTTGTCGTCCATGAGAGATGATCCGGAAAGCATTGGAATAGCCTCCAATCTATCACACTCATGCCACTTCCCCTTAGAGACGATTTGCTGCACTCTGTTCCTTGTCGGAGACGCCCGCTGCGGCTTCCGCCATGGAACTATCATCGCGGGTGAGGTCCGAATTCGTTGGACAACTCTGAGGTAGGGTCATGAACGACACGGCTTTCGAGCGAAGGGTCCGCGACATCGGCGAAAATCTTTACCGTTTGGCCGGAGAGTCGCCCCCGTCCTTATTCGACCCGAGGGGCCTGAGAGGGCGCGTGTTGATGCGGGCCATGCATGACGAAGGTTTACGCGCCGCGCTGTTCCAATTCGTCGACGTGTTGCCGGTACTGGAAACCGATCGGGAACTGGCCCGCCATTTTCAGAACTATCTGGCACCTCATGCCGATCGGCTTCGGGGACCGTGGGGCCGGATGTTCAAGCTGGGGGGCCATTCCTTCAGCGGTTTCGCACTGCGCCGCGCCGTATCGCGCCTTGCGCGTCAATTCGTTGTCGAGGAGCAAGAAGATCGCCTGAACCGAGCGCTGAATACCATCTCCCGGATACCCGCGGCCGTTACCGTCGACGCCGTGGGCGAAGCGGCTTTGAGCGAAAGGGAATGCGATATTTATCTGGGCCGATACCTGTCACTGCTGGATCTTCTGGCGGCGAACCGCTTGCCGCTCGGACATCCGCCGATTCATATCTCCGTCAAACTCTCGGCTCTGACCGCCCACTTCGATCCGCTCGACTACGCCGGCGTGCGCCGCCGGGTATTCGCCCGGCTGGAGCCCTTGGTGGCCAGGCTTCGCGAACTTGGAGCCGGCATGACGGTGGACATGGAGCATTACGAACTCAAGTCCTTGACGCTCCGCCTGTTCCGCGACCTGGTCGAAAGCGAGGGAGATGACGGCTGGCATCCCGGCATCGCGCTGCAAGCTTATCTTCCGGAGACCGCCGACGATCTCCGAGAGCTGATCGACTGGGCGGAGCGGGAAAAACGCCGGATTTCCGTGCGTCTGGTCAAAGGCGCGTACTGGGACACGGAAGTGGCTCTTGCGGAGCAGCGCAACTGGCCAGTGCCGGTGTTTCTCGACAAGTCCGCTACCGACGCCCAGTTCGAATCGCTGGTCGATCTCTTATTCCGGCATGCAGATGCTGTCTATCCCGCCGTGGGCAGCCATAATCTTCGGAGTCTCGCCTACGCCATCGCGTCGGCGTCCCGGCAAGGCCTTTCCACGGCCGACTGGGAGGTCCAGATGCTCTACGGCATGGCCGAGCCCCTGCGCCACGCCGTCGCCGCATCCGATATCCCGCTCCGGGTTTATCTCCCCACGGGCGAGCTGATTCCGGGCATCGCCTATCTGATACGCCGCTTGATGGAAAATACCGCCAACACGTCCATTCTGCGGCAAACCTATGTCGAAGGCGCCGATTTGGACGACCTTCTGGCGGCGCCCGACCCGCACGAACCCGGAACCGAAACACTTTCTCCCGCCTTTCTCAACGCCCCGTTAAAGGACTTCAGCCACGACCCGGTTCGCGAGGATTTCCGAAGGTCGCTGGCGGCGGTGCGTACGAAACTGGGCGCGACCTACCCGCTGGACATGGCCGGCGTTCCGCCGCAGGGCGCGGAGTTGGAAGTATCGAGAAATCCGGCGCGACCGTCCGAGATTCTGGGACATGTGGCGGTTGCCGATGTCACCCATGCCGAGCGCGCCGTCCGCAATGCGTACCGCGCATTCCCCGGCTGGCGCGACACGCCCGCCGCCGCTCGGGTCGCGCTGTGCCGGCGAGCGGCGGACATCATGGACGCTCGCCGCGGCGAACTGGCCGCCTGGCAGGTTCTGGAAACGGGAAAGAATTGGCGCGAGGCCGACGCGGACGTGGCGGAAGCGGTCGACTACTTGCGCTATTACCCCTACCAGATGGAGCAACTGGCCGGTTGGCGGCCCACCCGCCGCTTTCCCGGCGAGCCGAATCATCTTCGCTACGAGCCGCGCGGCGTCGCCGCCGTGATTCCGCCCTGGAATTTCCCTCTGGCGATTCTCACCGGCATGACCGCGGCGGCGCTGGTCGCCGGCAATACCGCCATCGTGAAACCGGCGACGCCCGCCAATCTCGTCGCCCACGGATTCAAGTCCGTCCTCGACCAGGCCGGTTTTCCGCCCGGCGTATGCCAGCTCCTGCCGGGGAGCGGCGCAACGGTCGGACGATATCTGGTCAAGCATCCGGACGTTCATGTCATTGCATTTACCGGCTCCAAGACGGTGGGCCTGGAGATTCTTCGGGAGGCGCACACGCTCGCGCCGGAGCAACGGTACATCAAGCAGGTGGTCTGCGAAATGGGCGGCAAGAACGCGATCATCGTCGACGAGGACGCCGATCTGGACGAAGCGGTCGCCCAAACCTTGTACTCCGCGTTCGGCTACCAGGGCCAGAAATGCTCGGCCTGCTCCCGTCTCATCGCCGTCGGCCGGGTTCACGACCGGCTGGTGAAACGGCTGACGGAAACCCTCGACAGCTACGACTACGGTCCGCCGGAAGATCCGGCATTTCTTTTCGGACCGATGATCACCCGCGATGCGCAGCAGAAGGCCATGAGCTATATCGAGCTCGGCCGGACCGAGGGTCGCCTTCATTATCTCGGACGCGTTCCCGCGGACGGTTTCTATTGTCCGCCCGCCATAATCACCGGCATCGAGTCCCATCACCGTTTAGCGCGGGAGGAAATCTTCGGCCCCGTGCTGGCCGTGCTGCGCGCGCCCACCTTCGAGGCCGCGCTCACGCTGGCGCTGGAATCGGACTACGCTCTGACCGGCGGCGTTTTTTCGCGCCTTCCGGAACATCTCGATCTCGCGCGGGAACGGTATCGCGTCGGCAATTTGTATCTCAACCGCCGCACCACCGGCGCGCGCGTCGGCGTACAGCCCTTCGGCGGCACCCGGCTTTCGGGAACCGGCGTACAGGCCGGCGGCCCCGACTATCTCAAGCAGTTTCTGTGGACTCGGGTGGTGAGCGAGAACACGCTGAGGCACGGTTTCGTTCCAAACATCGAGTAGGTCGGGAATCCGTTCCCGACGAAGGTTGTAGGGCGGGTTAGCGTACTCGCGTAACCCGCCTTTTCGCGGCGTACGGCGGGTTACGGCCTGTCGGCCTAACCCGCCCTACCCAGCTCGTAGGGCGGGTTAACGGAGTGAAACCCGCCGTACGCCGCGAAACTTCTTGCAAAAATTAATCTCGAAAAATATATTCGAACCGGGATCTACTTTCCTCCGGCGCTTCCGGCAATGAATGCCGTCCCTGCGCCTATTCCAGGGAGGAAACCGCGGCCATAACCGGACGGTCTCGTAGGCCGCTCCCGATCTGCCAGACATGCTCAAGGAGAGAGTATGCATCGCAAGAAGGTAAGGATCGCCATCGTCGGCGTAGGCAATTGTGCATCCTCGCTGGTCCAGGGCGTCGAGTTCTACCGCAAGGCGAAGAACGGCGATGCCGTCCCTGGCCTGATGCACGTCAACCTCGGCGGCTATCACATTTCCGATATCGAGTTTTCCGCCGCCTTCGACATCAATGTGAGCAAGGTCGGCAAGGACCTGTCCGAAGCCATTTTCGCGGAGCCGAACAACACATACCGGTTCTGCGAAGTCCCCGAAATCGGCGTCGAAGTCCGCCGCGGCATCACGCTCGACGGCCTCGGCAAATATCTCAGGGAAGTCATCGAGGAATCGCCCGATCCGCCCTCAGATATTGCCCAGGTCCTCCGCGATACCGCCACCGACGTGGTCGTCTCCTATCTTCCCGTCGGCGCCCAAAAGGCTACCGAGTTCTATGCCGAGCAGGCTCTCGAAGCCGACTGCGGCATGGTCAACTGCATTCCCGTGTTCATCGCCTCGAACCTCCGCTGGCGCAAGCGTTTCGAGGAAAAAAACCTTCCTCTCATCGGCGACGACATCAAATCGCAGGTGGGCGCCACCATCGTCCACCGGGTGCTGGCGAATCTCTTCCGCGAGCGCGGCGTCCGGCTGGACCGCACCTATCAGCTCAATTTCGGCGGCAACACGGACTTTTTGAATATGCTCGAACGGGAACGGCTGGAGTCCAAGAAGCTCTCCAAGACCCGCGCCGTGACCAGCCAGCTCGACCATGCCCTGTCCGACGCCGAGGCCCACGTCGGCCCCAGCGACTACGTGCCCTGGCTCACCGACCGCAAGTTCTGCTACATCCGGCTGGAAGGCACGACCTTCGGCAACGTGCCGCTGCACGGCGAACTCAAGCTGGAAGTCTGGGATTCGCCCAATTCCGCCGGCGTGGTCATCGATGCGGTGCGCTGCGTCAAGCTGGCGCTCGATCGGGGCATCGGCGGAGCGCTGATCGGACCGGCCGCCTGGTTCATGAAATCCCCGCCCGAACAGTTCACCGATGCCGAAGCCCGTGCCCGTACGGAGGCATTCATACGCGGCAAGGCGCCGCGTTGACGGAGTCGCCATGATCGAACCCACCGAAACTCACGGGACCACCGTCTGGACCCGCGACCGCATCGAGCGGCGCGTCCGCGAGCTGGGCGAATGGTTCCACAACCTCGACCTCGACGGCGTACATACCGCTCCCGATCATTTCCTCGGAGATTATCCCGCCGTCAAGTGGCGGCAATTCGCCGACGCGCTTCCCGCCGATTTGAGCGGCCGATCGGTGCTCGACATCGGCTGCAACGCGGGTTTCTACGCCATCGAGATGAAAAAGCGCGGTGCCGAGCGGGTCGTCGGCATCGACTCGGACGAGGATTATCTGGCCCAGGCCCGCTTCGCGGCCGAGGTCAAAGGGCTCGACATCGAATTTCGCCGGCTGTCCGTCTACGACATCGCCGACCTCGGCGAAACCTTCGGTCTGGTGATCTTCATGGGCGTGTTCTATCACCTGCGCCACCCCTTGCTGGCGCTGGACCTGATCCACGAACACGTCGCCCGCGACCTGCTGCTGTTCCAGTCCATGCAGCGCGGCAGCCCGGAGATCGAGGCGGTAGGACGGGACTACGGCTTCGAGGAACGGGATGTCTTCGACCGGCCAGGTTTTCCCAGGATGCATTTCATAGAACACCGCTATTCCGGCGATCCCACCAACTGGTGGATTCCCAACCGCGCCGGCACCGAAGCGATGCTGCGCAGCGCGGGCTTCGATATCCTCGACCGTCCGGAGGAGGAGGTCTACGTCTGCCGCAGGACCGAACTGAACCTGGAAGACTGGGATCATCGGGCGGTCTATCCCTGTCGCGGGAGAAAACCGTAGGCCGGAATAAGCATTGGCGGTTTGCCGGGAACGGTATACCTTTCGAGCCTACGAAAAGTCGCCGGCGAAAAATCGTCGGTCGGCCGTCCCTGGCGGATGAATCCGCTGGATGGGGCATTGCGTCGGGAAGGGGCTGGCCGGCGCTCCCGGCCAGGCCGTTTGCGATTGGAAAGGATTCCCGACCTACACAGTGGCACGGTTGCAGGGCGGCAATCCCTCGCCGACGGCTCCACTTGGCCGACCGATGGCGTCGGGAAGGCTCGCCCTAGCGCTCCCAAGACGACCGTTTGCGACACCCCAAAAGGAACGAGGCTTTTGCGACCCGCTACAGCTTTGCGGAGGGAAATCATGATCGAAGCAGTGATGCTCTGGAACGAACCCAACAATAAATCCCACTGGGATTTCGAGATCGACCAGGACTGGAGTCTTTTCGCCGAAATGGTGAATCTCACGGCCGATGCCCTGCACGAGGAACATCCGAAACTCCCGGTCGTCCTCGGGGGCATCTCTCCCATCGATCCCTTGTTCATGGAACGGATGAAAAACTACGGCGTCATTCCGCGCATGGATGCCGTGGCCGTCCACGGGTTTCCGCTGGACTGGAACCACTGGCAGATTCACGAATGGCCCGACAAGCTGAACGAAATTCACAGCGTCGTCGACGACAAGCCCATCTGGATTTCCGAGGTCGGCGTCTCCAGCTTCGGCGCCGAGGAAGTACAGGAATTCGGGCTCAAGCGAACCGCGGAACTGCTGCTGGAGCAAGCGCCGCGGATTCACTGGTACAGCCTTTACGACCTGCCCAGAGCCTGGCCCGCCACGACCCGTCACCGCGAGGCCGAAGGCTCGTCCTATTACCGCCATTTCTACATGGGCCTGCTGCGGGAAGACGGCATGCCCAAACGCGCTTTTCGGCATTTCTACGAGTATGCGCCGGAAATGGGCCTGTGCCAGTGGTTTCATTTCGAGGACCACCGGCTCGACGATGCGGTGCGAATCATGAAAGATTTGGGCGTCACCTATCTCCGTACCGGCCTGAGCTGGGCCGACCGTTTTCGGCCGAACGCACTCGATTGGTTCGACCGGCAGATGCGGGCGCTCGAACCCTTCCGGGTAACCGTAACCTACTGCTTCACCCCCGAGCACCGCGGCATCAACGCCCACCACACCAGCCCGCCGCAACGCGTGGAGGAATTCGCCGAATTCTGCGTCGAAATGACCCGGCGCTACGCGTGATGACCACGTTTCTGCTGATTCGCCACGGTGCGCATCTCTTGGGCGGCGACACCATCGCCGGCCGAGCGCCGGGCGTGCACCTCAGTGAACTTGGCCGGAATCAGGCCAACGACATGGCAGAACGGGTCGCCCGTCTGCCGGTTGCGGCTCTTTATTCGAGCCCGGCCGACCGAACCCGCGAGACGGCCGAATTCTTGTCCGAACGGCTCGGCCTGCCGGTTCAACCCCTCGAAACCCTCCACGAGATCGATCTCGGCGACTGGACCGGAAGGAAGCTCGAAGATCTCCGCCGTCTGGAAACCTTTGGCCGATGGAATAGTTTTCGCAGCGGGACACGCGTCCCCAACGGCGAAGCGATGGTCGAGACGCAAGCCCGCATCGTCGGCGAAATGCTCCGCCTGCGCGAAAAACACCCGGACGACTGCATCGCCCTGGTGAGCCACGGCGACGTGATCAAAGCCGCTCTCGCCTATTTTCTGGGCGTGCCTTTGGATCTTTTCAGCCGCATCGAGATCGGACTGGCCTCGGTCAGCATCGTCGCCATCTTCGACCATGGCCCGTGGGTGCTTTGCGTCAACAATACGGGCAGCGAATTACCCATGCCTTACTAAGCGAGAATTCGAAACAGTTGCGACTCGTAGAAATCGCCGGCGCGAAGGAGCCGCCGCTGCTCGCTCGGATCGCTCATGCCGGCGCAGATCGCGCACTGTCCCAAGCGAAACGCGGCATAGGCCGCGCAGTAAAAGGCCAGCGTCCCCGGTGCAGGCAACTCGCCGCCCGCATCGGCGAACGCACTCAGCAAAGGCCGGACGGTTTCGCTATCGAGCCGCCATTCGACCGTCGCGCCCGCCAAGTCCCAAATCAGGGGCTGACGTCCGATTACCGTATGATCCGTCGAATGCCCGGCGCAATCGACCTTGATCAGCCTCCCGTCGATCGAGCGTATCCACTCCTCGGGTGCCAGCCGCCCATCGCCGTAGGCTGGCCATGGATGCTCCGGGACCAACCCGTTCCACCGCAGCGTACGCGTTGCCAAGGCCTCTCCCAGACTTTCCCGAGTGTTCCAGTACAACATCTCTTTGAGCCGCTCCAGCGATGTCCTTTGCTCGGAAATCGAAAGCGCGGTACCGGCCGCATCGACGATGTAGCGCCCGATTCGATCCAGAACAGCGGTATTGCATTGATCTATTTGAAGCGGCTTGCCTTCGATCCAGAGCCTCGCCACGAAACCGTGGGCGGAATCCAGAGGAGCCAGGGTCCATCCGCGTTGAGCCAGCCATGCCATGCTATCCCTGACCGCCTCCGCCCCGCCGGCCAGTCCTTCGAATTTCCACAGCACCGACGAGCCGTCACGCCGCACCACCCGATATTTGGCCCGCTCGAATGCGACGAACGCCGCCGGCCATTCCTGCTCATGCCGATAGACGGCATGCCGCCACATCCCGCCGCTCAGATCGTCCACCCGAACGGCCGGGCCGCTGCGATATGCCAGCTCTTCCGCTAGCGGCCGGCCCTGCCAAGCCATTTCGCTCGGCCCGACGACATACCTCGGCGTATCGCTCCACCACCTCCGCACGTCTTCGGTTCCGGCGTTTCCGGGGCCGCGGTCATGTCCCGGAAAAAAGCCGATTCCGGATCGATCGAGTCCCGCTTCGACCAGCGCTTGAGCCGCGGCCGCCATCGACGAGCCGGATAGCCCGGGTCCTTCGTCGACGACCAATCCGAAAACCGCTCCTTGAACCGCCTCGCGAGGAATCGCCGCGCGCCGCGCATACGGGTGCCCCGACGGCCTGACCGTCAGCCGTCGCACGTTCCATCCGGCTTGAGCCAGCTCCCGCGCCACCACCGCCGAAAGACTGGTCCCGATGCTGCGAATGCCGACCACCACCGCCCGCCGCGAATCGGAATCCGCATGATTGCGAACCCATAATCTCGCGGCTTGGGCGTATTGCTCCGGATAGAGCGCGTAGAATGCAAATCCTTCCGGCACTTTGACGCGCACCGTCAAGTCCGCCGGCAGTTCGAGTTGGGCGAGCGCTTCTTGGAGTGGCCCGAGATCGGAATCGTGGAGAAACGCGTCGGCGGCGAGATCGGTGACGCTCATGATGCGTTCTACGAGCGTGTCGTTTTCCACCCGGTCGGCCAGGGCTTGCTCCAGTTGTCCCGCGTCGATCAGCAGCCTTCGGCGGGCGTCCCGTCCTTCGCCCGCCGCATACTGTGGCGCCGTATCCGCTTGCCCATCCATTGCGTCGGGAAAGGATTCCCGACCTACTCGGCGGCATCGATCGGTAGGTCGGCAATCCTTTGCCGACGAATCCGTTCGATCCGGCGCATGGCCGCTCGCACGCTCGGCCCATTGCCGAACCCGGCCGAGTGTGGCGGTAACAGGCTCTTCGTAGCTTGGGTCGCCATAAACGATCATATTTTCTTGGACCGTGCCGCACGTCGCTTTTCGCGCGCCATCTAATCGTTAAAGCAGGAACGGAACGCTATGGGGAATCCTAAGCCAAGGATGGGAATCCTGACCTTTCACCGCTGCATCAATTACGGCAGCTACTGGCAAGCGCGTTGCCTGGTGGAGGAACTACGCTCGCGCGGGCACGAGGCCGTGATCCTGGATCACGATGCCTGGCGGATCAAACGCGCCGAATGGACGTGCGCACTCCGCCCTGTCCTGCCGACGTCGGTTCCAAGCATGGACTACCTGCTCTACGGCTTGAAGCTCCTCAAGTTTCTCCGTGCCATTTCCAAGCTGCCGCGTTCGCCGCGCTTCAACCTCGAACATGCGAGCAATCTGGAAAGCTTCGATCGGGTGATCGTCGGCAGCGACGAAGTGTGGAATCTGAGACACCCCTGGTATGGCGGATGTCCACTGTTCTTCGGCGCCGGCATCGGGGCACGGCTGGTTTCCTATGGCGCCAGTTTCGGCAATTACGACGCTTCGCAAGAACTCGAACCGGCTTGGGCGGATCGACTGCGCAGGTTCGAGGCGATTTCGGTTCGCGACGACAACTCCCGCGCCATTATTCAAAACGCGCTCGGCTTCGAACCGGAATTGGTGCTCGACCCCTGTCTTCAGTTCATGCCGAGACCGGAAGGAATCTGGCGCGGGCCGGATCGGCCTTTCGTAGCGGTCTATGGGCACAATTTCTCCGAGGCATTCGGCCGAAATGTTAGGCGCTGGGCCAGATCGCACGGCTATCCGATGGTCAGCCTGGGCTATCGGAACGACTGGGCCGATCAGCAATGGATCACCGCCGGTCCGCAGGATTTCGCCCATGCCATGGCCCGTGCGGAAGCGGTAGCGACCAACTTCTTCCACGGCTGTATTTTTGCCCTCCGCCATGCCAAACCTTTCGTCTCCGAGCGCTCCCCGTACCGGTCCACCAAGATCGAAAACTTGATGGCCATGATCGGCGGAGAAAAGCGTCTACTATCGGAAGATTCGACGGCGACCACTTACGACGTCTGCCTGAGCGAACTTTTGGATTCCCGGATACTCGACCGGGTCGATCGGCTCCGTCGACAGTCGAACGAATTTCTCGATCACGCATTGGATTGACCGATGCCGACCCCAGCCGATCGACAGACCTTCAGTCCGCGGGACATCGTGGATTCTGATCTCTGCATCGGCTGCGGCAGTTGCGTGGCACGGGCGAATGCCTTCGCCTCGCGGATGGAGCTGGACCGGTACGGGCAATATAAGCCGACAGGGTCTCCCGAATGGCTGCGCCGCAGATCCTCGGAGTTCGCGCGAATCTGCCCGTTTTCGCCTGGTGCAAGGGACGAGAACGAGCTGGCCGAGCAGCTTTTTCCGGATGCCGGCCGGCACGATTCCGCCGTGGGACATTTTCGAGCCGCCTACGTGGGTTACGTGGCCGAAAAGGACTTCCGCGAGCGTGGAAGCTCGGGCGGCATGGTCAGCTGGGTTTTGGCGGAATTGCTGCGCAGCGGGCGGATCGACGGCGCGGCGCATGTCGCGGCCACGGACCCGAAGCGCGACGGGCTGTTCTTCCGTTATCGGATCTCGCGCACCGAGGACGAAATCCTGGCTGGCGCGAAGTCGCGCTATTATCCGGTGGAATTATCGGACGCGCTCGGACTCATCCGGGCGAATCCGGGACGCTATGCCGTGGTCGGAGTCCCCTGTTTCATCAAGGCGGTACAACTCCTCCGCCGCTATGATCCCGTGTTTCGCGAACGCATTCGGTTCACCCTGGGGCTATTCTGCGGCCACATGAAGAGTGCCCGTTTCGTGGAAAGCTTCGCCTGGCAAATGGGTGTCCCGGTAGACGACGTTCAAGGTGTCGAATTCCGCCGCAAAGATCCCGATCGTCCGGCGAACTGGTACACCGCTCAATTGACGCTCAGGAACGGGCAAGTGGTACAGAAGGACTGGTGGCATCTGGCGGACGGCGACTGGGGCGCCGGTTTTTTTCAGAACTCGGCCTGCAACGCCTGCGACGACGTGGTCGCGGAAACGGCCGACATCGCCTTCGGCGATGCCTGGGTGGAACCTTATTCATCCGACGGGCGCGGCACGAATGTGGTCATCGTCCGCTCGCCGGAAATGGAACGGCTCGTGACGACCGGGTTCGAACAAGGCCGGCTGCACCTGACGCCGGTCGACGCCCGGTTCGTCGAACAAACGCAGGCCGCGGGTTTTCGGCAGCGCCGGGAGGGTCTCGCCTATCGACTGAGTTGGCGGCGTCCCGGCGTGAAGCCGAGCAAGCGTGTACCGCCGGATTCCCGAGGCCTATCCGCCCGAAGAAAACTGATTTACCGGTTTCGCAGCCTGATCACGGCCTGGAGCCATCCGGTATTCCGGTTCGCCCGTTTGATCCGCCGGCCGGGGCTCTATATCCGCTGGGCGCGTCTGGCGTTGGCGATCTATCACGGTTTGGCCTATTCCCGGGGCTGGCTTGGCGCAATGATCGACCGATGGGGGCAACACTAAGGAGACTACGTATTACGTATAGAACATTTCGGTCTTCTGTTTTTTTCCCGTTATGGCGCGCCCGAGCATCGCCGGCTTGAGTCGGAACCGCCCGAAGGGGCACGCGAGGGATCGCGTGCGGCGACAAAGGCACACGGACGTGCCTTTTGTCGCCCCCGGATCAAGGCGGCGAAGCGCAGGATCAGCGCGCCATCCGGGTGCCCTTTCTTTGGGTTACTTTTCTTTGGGCAAGCAAAGAAAAGTAACTCGCCAGCGGGGCGAGACCCGCTCCAAAGCAGTCGCCGCGATCAGCGGCACCTTTTACCAAAGCGACTAATGCGAAAAGAAATCACAACCCCTCACCCGTGCTGCAAGCGCCTGGCGCTGAACACGTTGTGCACCTGGCCGATCTTGTCCAGCACCGAGCTGAGCTGTCCGGGGTCCGATACCTCGGCCGTGATCCTCATGACGACCGACTGATCGTCCCCGTTGGTCTCGCTGTGGGTGCGCACGATATTGATATGTTCGTGCGCCAGAATATGGGTGATGTCCTTGAGCAGCCCCTTTCGATCCAGCGCCTTGACTTCGAGCTCCACCGGGAACGCTTCCGGCTCCGTACCCCAGGCCACGTCGATCAGACGGCTCATCTTGCGGGGCGGCAACTGAATGATGTTGTCGCAATCCTGGCGATGGATGGCGACGCCCTTGCCCACCGTCACATAGCCGATGATCCGATCGCCGGGCTTGGGCTCGCAGCAATGGGCGAAATAGGTCAGAAGGTTGCGGACTCCCTGGATGGTCACCTCTTCCGATGCCTTGCCCGTCGCCGGCGGCAAGGGCTTTTTCGCCGGGGGAGCCGCCGGAACCTTCGGCTGCCATTCCGGAAGCTTCAAGGCATTGGCCAGCTGGGCCGGAGCGATGTCGGCGCGGCCGACGGCCAGCAGCAGATCGTCCCCGCGCGGCAAATGGAAATGCCGTGCCAGCTCGTCCAGATCGACGTCCTTGATGCCCAGCTTCTGCCGCTCCCGGTCCAGAATGGATTTCCCGGCGCGAAGATGCTTTTCATGATCCTGCTGCTTGAACCATTGGCGGATCTTGGTACGCGCGTGGCCGGTCCTGACATAACCCAGGTGCGGATCCAGCCACCCGAGGCTCGGGCCGCCGTGCTTGGCGGTGAGAATTTCGACCTTTTCGCCGGACTTGAGCGAATAGGTCAACGGCACGATACGTCCGTTGACCTTCGCGCCGCGGCAGCGGTGCCCCACCTCGGTGTGGATGTGATAGGCGAAATCCAGCGGCGTCGCTCCTTTACTTAACCGGACCACCTGCCCTTTCGGCGTCAGCACGAAGATCTGGTCCTCGAACAGTTCGGCGCGGAAATCCTCCAGCATCGACTGATCGTCGTCCCTGCTTTCCAGCAGGCGGCGCAGGGCATTGATGCTGCGATCGAGAACCGCGTCCTGCTTGCCGCCTTCCTTATATCGCCAGTGAGCCGCGACACCGTATTCGGCGAAATCGTGCATGGCCTGGGTGCGAATCTGAACTTCGACCGGCCGGCCTTCGGGTCCGATCACTACCGTGTGCAGCGATTGATAGCCGTTTTCCTTGGGGTTGGCGATGTAATCGTCGAACTCCTTGGGAACGTGGAGCCAGCGGCCGTGCACCAGACCGAGCACCGCATAACAGGTCGCAACATCGTCGACGATGACCCTTACGGCGTGCAGGTCATACAGCTCCTCCAGGTCCAGCTCCTTGCGCTGCGTCTTCCGATAAATGCTGTAGATGTGCTTGGGACGGCCGTAAACCTTGGCGTGGATATGGTTCGCTTCCAATTCCTGCCGCAGTATCTCGATGAATTGACCGACGAAAGCTTCCCGCGTGGCGCGGTTGGTCGCCAACTGGTTGGCAAGATCGCGGTATTTGTCGGGGTTTAGATAGCGAAAAGCGAGATCCTCCAGCTCCCACTTGAGCTGCCCCACGCCCAGCCGGTTCGCCAGGGGCGCGAACACGTCCAGGGTTTCCATGGCGATCCTTTGGCGCAACTCGCCGTCCTGATTCTTGAGCAGCCGCAAGCGCTGCAGACGATAGGCGAGCTTGACCAGCACCGCACGCACGTCGTTGACCACCGATAAAAGCATGCGGCGCAAGAGTTCCGCCTGGGCGGGCTCCTTGATTTCGGTCGGACGGTATTCGTCGAAGGTGTTGAGCCAATTGACCTTCTGCACCAAATCGGCGACGGTCTCCCCGAATTGGGCCTTGATGTCGGCTTCCTTGAGCGTATCGCGGAGATAAGGATCGCTCAGCAGCGCAACCTGCAGCGTGAGCCCATCGGCCTTGATCCCGAGGAGAATATCCGCGACGTCGATGCCGCGCGGCCTGACGATCGTATCTTGATCCCGCGCCCTGCGGGCGAGGTTCAGGGCCTCGGCGATCTTGCCGCGTTCGGCCCCGCCGGCAGCAGCCATCAGCCGCGCCTCCAAGTCATCGATAGCGTGAGAAGAGATATCGGAGCGAGACAGAGAATGCTTCATGAAAATCCGTATAAACACACAAGGTCGAGCAAGACAAGCAAACGGCGCACCAGCGCCAAAGACTACTCAACCCCAGACCATCACCCGATTGCCTCCCGCACGCTTGGCCATGTACATCGCACTATCGGCCTGGAACAGAAGGTCCTCGCTGGTCGCGCCATGACGAGGATATTCCGCGATCCCCATCGAGAGCGTGCTGGTTAATACTTGGTCTTCATAAACGATGTGTAATTCCTGAAACGCCAAACGCCAGGATTCGGCACGCTGAGCCGCCGTCAACAACGGAGCGCCCGGCAGAATGGCCACGAATTCCTCGCCGCCGAAGCGGCAGACGATATCCTCGCTGCGCAGGTGGCGCAGCAACAGTGCCGCCAGTTCCTTCAGGACCAGATCCCCCGCCGGATGACCATAAGTGTCGTTGAGTTGCTTGAAATGGTCGATGTCGATCATGACCAGACTGAGCGGCTGATCTTCCCGGGCCGATCGTGACAACTCGCGCCTCAGGGTCTCTTCCATGTACCGCCGGTTGAACAGCGACGTCAGCGGATCGCGTACCGCCAAATCTCTCAGTTTTTCCTGCAATATCCGGTTCTCGGCCAATTGCGCTTCGAGCCGCTCGTTGCTGGCCTGCAATTTATCTTCCGCCAGCTTGCGATCGGTAATGTCGATCAGAAAAGTTAAAATCACGGATACCGTATCTTTCCCGTCCCGCAGCATGCTCGCGGACAAATCGCCCCAGAATACGCTTCCGTCCTTTCGGACCAAACGCTTCTCTCCCCGGTATTGGTCGACTTCACCGCCCAAAAGCGCCTCGGCTCGTTCGCGCGATACGAAACTGTCTTCCGAGGAAATGAGATCGCTCGGAGATAACGCGCTCATTTCGTCGGCGGTGTATCCGAACAGTTCCAACCAACGCCGATTCACCTCGATAAACCGAAAATTCGTATCCAACAAAGCGATCCCGACGGCCGCCTGGTCGAACACCCCCCGCCACAAAGCGATGTTGGAACGAAACTCGGCTTCTTCCGGCTGGGGTATATAGGCGGGCACATCGATCAAGGACAACACGGCGATAGGCTCGCCGTCCAGCTCGGCCGCGCTTGCGTCGATCGAATACTTATGGTGTTTGTTCGACGCGTTCTTAAGAAGCGCCTCCGAACGGACCGTCTTCTTGTCAGAGCACACCGATTCGAGCAACTGCCGCAGAGCATTAGGGTCGTCGAACAGCACCGACGCATCGAGTCCGGGTTTGACGGTATCGCCGAAAAGTTCGCGAGCCGGGCGATTGAGAAAAAGCAGCTTTTGATCGGCCAGTCGAATAGTAACGAGCGGAACAGGAATTTGGTCGCTCCAATCGGGAATGGGATTTGGAAACTCGGAATTCAGCACAAAATCCTGTGGGGCACACATCTGATTAACGTCCGTAAGACAAACCGACTCATCGCTAGTTCTTCAGCCAACCGATAACCAAATCCTATGCTCGAATATTAGCAAGGGCTAAGACGAACATCCACCGCGTTCCTCGACGCACACCGGATTAAAGACATCGGACCTTCGGCTGTGGCAGAATCCGCAGCGGCCGAACATCTCACGGTAATCCGTCATCGGCGCGACTCAATCCGGACCGCCAGCGGGCCGGGGGAGCCGGCTTCAGCGAATATTCGGGAGGCGCTCGATGTCGCATTTTTCCGCTATCACAGTTTGGACTAGCGGTTTTGGCATACCGATCAATTCGCCATCGATAACAGCGTAGACTCATCGATTGTTTCAGCGGATTTACGCAGCCGTCCCATCAACGCCGCTTCAGACGGATGCTTATACCAAGCAAAGCACCGGAAAAGAATTACGCACGGGATAAGCATCACATTTTCGGCAAGACGCGAAAATGCCGGGAACGGGTACCGCCCTTTCAAGGGGGCAAGACCGGCTTATTCCAGTCTTAGATCAGTCATCTATTAAAAAAGGGGGGAGAGGATATGAGCGAATCTAAAACAAGTGAAAACCGGCCCAGGATCGTGGTGGTCGGCGGCGGCGCCGGCGGTCTGGAACTGGTTACGCAGCTCGGCAAGAGCCTTGGCCGGAAGAAGGCCGATATCACGCTGATCGATTGCAGCCGCACTCACATCTGGAAACCGCTGCTGCACGAAGTGGCCGCCGGCACCCTGGATTCCCACGACGACGAACTGGATTATCTAGCCCAGGCGAGCAGCAACGGTTTCCGGTACGTATTGGGCCGCATGGACGGTCTCGATCGCACCAACAAACAAGTCCATCTGGCGGCGATGGTGAACGAAAAGGGCGAAGAAATCATGCCGCCCCGCACCCATCCCTACGACATGCTGGTCATCGCCGTGGGCAGCATCTGCAACGATTTCGGCATCACCGGCGTGGCCGAACATTGCCTGTTCCTGGATACCACCGACCAGGCGGAACAGTTCCAAAACCGGCTGCTGGAAGCGTATTTCCACGCCCACGCCACCGGAGGCGTCAAGGAAACCGGTCAATTGGACGTCGCCATCGTCGGCGGAGGCGCCACGGGCATCGAGCTGTCCGCCCAGCTTCATCAGGCCACACGGCTATTGAGCGCCTACGGGCTCGATAACGTGAAGCCGTCCGACCTCCAGATTCACATCATCGAGGCCGCCGACCGATTGCTCCCGGAACTGCCCGAGCGCCTCTCCAAATCCACGCTCAAACAGCTGGAAAAACTCGGCATTCAGGTCCATCTCGGCGAGCGTGTGGTGGAAGTTACCAAGGACGGCATGAAGACCCAAAGCGGCCGATTCATCCCGGCGGCGCTGAAAGTCTGGGCTGCCGGCGTCAAAGCACCCGATTTTCTCAAGACCATCGCGGATCTCGAAACCAACCGGATCAACCAGGTCGTGGTCCGCCCCACCCTGCAAACCACCGTCGACGACGACATCTTCGCCATCGGCGACTGCGCCGCCTGCCCTTGGCCGGAAAAAAACTCCACCGTTCCGCCACGCGCCCAATCCGCCCATCAGCAAGCCACCCTCGTCCTGAAGAATCTCCGTCGAAAACTGGAGGGCAAGTCCATGCTCACCTACCGATACAAGGACTACGGCTCGCTGGTATCGCTCGGCAAATACAGCACCGTCGGCAATCTGATGGGCAATCTGATGGGCACGGTGATGATCGAGGGCCTGATAGCCCGGCTGGTTTACCTTTCGCTCTACAAGATGCACCAACTGGCGCTATTCGGACCGATCCGGGTCAGCATGCTGATGGTCTCGGGATTCTTCCGGCGGAGATTGAGGCCGAAGATCAAGCTGCATTGAGCCTCGTCTATAGGATGTGCTGACGAAGGAAGGGTCGCGACTAAAGCGACCGTTTGCGATTGGAAGCGCATCGTTCGCGATTGATGCGGTTCACTTCGGTCACCACATCCTACAAACTGACTTGTAATCAAGAAACGAGAACGTAGGATGCGGTGAGGCACAAACCGCATCCTACAATCCGGGAACCACGCACACCTGCTCGCAGAGCGGCAAGCGTATTACGAATTCGCTGCCTTTGCCGAGCCCTTCGCTTTTGACTTCGACGTTTCCCCCGTGCATCTCGATGATTTTCTGAACGATCATCAAACCCAGTCCGAGCCCGCCTTGCGCTCGGTCCAGCGTTCTCGCGGCTTGGGTGAATGCATCGAAAAGATGGGGCAGTAATGCGCTGGAGATTCCTTCGCCGGTATCGCGGATGGAGATGATCGCTTCCCCGTTCTCGGCGACTGCGGCAAGCCAAATTCTGCCGCCTTCCGGCGTGTACTTGGCAGCATTGTCGAGAAGATTCGAAACGACTTGAACCAAGCGCACGTGGTCACCTTCGAGATACACCGGCTCTTCGGGCATCGCGACCGAAAGCGTGTGGTGTCTGGACTCGATCAGCGGCTGACTGGTTTCGACAGCCTGGTTGATGACCGTCACGAGATCGACCAGAGTGATTTGAAGCGTGAGTTTGCCTTGCACGATTCGCGACACATCCAACAGATCGCTCACCAAGCGAGCCAGATGATCGACTTGCCGGTCGACCACATCGCGCGCCCACCGCAGATTGGGATCGGGAGTATCCAGCTTGCGCATCAGATGAACCGCATTCCGGATAGGCGCCAGCGGATTCCGGAGTTCGTGTCCGAGCATGGCGATGAATTCGTTCTTTTGCCGGTCGGCATCGCGAAGCGCTTCCTCCGCCTGTTTACGGTCGGTAATGTCCCGCAACACCCCGATCATGCGCACCGGAGTGCCATGGGCGTCATAGTGGAAATCTCCGATCGACGAAACCCATCGAACCGAACCGTCCGGCCAGACAATGCGGAAATCGCAGTCATAGCGGGTGTGACGTTCCCTCGCCTCGTCGACGGTGGCCGCGACATGCGGCAAATCCTCCGGATGTATCCGATCGGAAATCATTCCTTCGTCCATCACCGTCTCCTTGGGCGGGTAGCCAAAAAGCGCGGCATGACGAGGATTCCCCACGACTTTCCGGCTGCCGAGATCCCAATCCCAGGTACCCATCTGCGCGGCATCGATCGCCAATCGGTACCGCTCCTCACTCTCCCGCAACGCCTGTTCCCGCTTGACGCTTTCGCTGATGTCCATAATCACCACCGCGGCGCCCGCGATGCGACCGGTAGCGTCGCGGATGGGTGCGGCGCTGTTGTGAACAATGGCCCGAGCGCCGTCGAAACGCAGAATTTCCATCAGCTGCCCGACGACCGGCTCTCCTTTTTTCAAGACTTGCGCCGGGGCCCAATCCTCCGGCCGGACGCGCTCGTCGGTATCCACCCACCACGCTTTAAAGACGGCATAATCGCTGACCGACCGTACGGGCGGACACGGCCCGCCCCAAACCTGATCGACGGCTCGGTTGGTGCCGATGATGCCGCCTTGTGCGTCCAGGATGGCCACACCCACGGGCAAGGTTTCCATGATGGCTTCGAGCCGGCTGCGCTCGTTCACGACCTCGGTATGCGCCGCGTTCAGCGCCTGTTCGGCCCGCTGGCGCTCGACGATTTCCCGCTCGAGTCGTTCCTTTTGCCGCAGCACCTCGAGGAGCGCCTTTCGTTCTCCGCTACGCAGAAGCGAAACCATCAGGCTGAGCACAGCGCCCACGCTCAACAGCAGCAAGGTTCTGAGCCACTCCCTTTGTTCCACGATCTGCCATGAATGGAGAGGCTCGATCAAATAGAAGATACTCGCCAAGGTGCTCAACACGGTGGCAAAAAGTCCCGCCCTAAAGCTGCCGTACCAGGCCGCAAGCGCCACTCCGAGCAGGAAGAGAAGCAAAGGAGGCGATCCCATGAAAAGCGGCAGCAGGAAATACTGAACGATCACTATGGTTGCTGTCGCCAATGCCGCTACAACATAGCCGTTACTCAAAATCCGTCTGATTGGAAATCTGTGCAAGGAGGTATGCCCTTATTGATCCGAATCTCTTCGGATGAAATCGAAACCGTAAAATCGACTGCCGCGGAAAATACGATACCTTGACCGAAACCGCTATAACAAAACTGAGACATCGGTCAAAGGGTCCCGGTGCGGCGTTGTTTTCACCCTCTCCCAGAGGGAAAGGGTGAAAACTGCGCGATCGCCCGGCCGCGACGATAAGCCTGATTGAGATTGCCGTCCGCTTTGGGGTAACGTAGTTCCATGATTCTCGATCGATTTCACCCAGCTGTCTCGGCTTGGTTCCGGGACGCCTTCCCCGCGCCGACCGAATGCCAGACCGAAGCCTGGGACGCCATTAAATCCGGCCGGCATACGCTGATTGCCGCGCCCACCGGTTCCGGCAAAACCCTCGCGGCGTTTCTGGCCGCCATAGACGATCTGGTTAGGGAAGGCGAAGTCTTCGGTTTGCCGGAAGAAACCCGCGTGCTCTACATCTCGCCGCTCAAGGCGCTGAGCAACGATATCCACAAGAACCTCGAAGCGCCGCTGGACGGAATCAACACCAGACTGTTCGAACTCGGCTCGACAAACGTGGCGATTCGCTCCCAGGTCCGCACCGGCGACACCCCGGCACTCGCTCGGGCGGCTATGAACAAGCATCCGCCGCATATTCTGGTGACCACTCCCGAGTCGGTTTATATCCTTCTCACCAGCGAAGGCGGGAGGCGAATGCTGAAAACCGTTCGGACGGTGATCGTCGACGAAATCCATGCGGTGGTGGGCAGCAAGCGCGGATCGCACCTGGCCTTGTCGCTGGAACGGCTGGAGCGACTGGTCGAGCACCGCCTCATCCGCATCGGTCTCTCCGCAACCCAGAACCCCATCGAATCGGTCGCAAGCTTTCTGACCGGCGGGACCAATTGCCGCATCATCGATACCGGCCACCGGCGCCGACTCGACCTGGCCATCGAGCTGCCCGATTCGCCGCTGGAGGCGGTGCTCTCCCAGCAAGCGGCCAAGGAAATCTACGACCGCATGACGACCTTGATCGAGGCGCACAAGACCACGCTGATCTTCGTCAACACGCGCCGCATGGCGGAACGGGTGGCTCGCGCCCTGAGCGAACGGCTGGGCGAGGAACACGTCACCTCGCACCACGGCAGCCTGTCGCGGGAGCAGCGGCTTTCCGCCGAGCACCGGCTGAAAACGGGGAAGCTGAAAGCGCTGGTCGCCACCGCCTCCTTGGAACTCGGCATCGACGTGGGCGACGTGGACCTGGTTTGCCAACTGGGAACCACCGGCTCGATCTCCACCTTTCTGCAGCGAGTGGGCCGTTCCGGGCACTTTGCAGGAGGTCTGCCCAAGGGCCGACTGTTCCCGGCCAGCCGGGACGATCTCATCGAATGCATCGCTCTGATCGATGCGATACGACGAGGCGATCTGGATCGCTTGATCATGCCGCAAAAGCCCGTGGATGTCCTGGCTCAGCAGATCGTCGCAATGGTGGCCGCGGCGGACTGGTCGGAGGACGAGCTTTACCGCACCGTGTGCCGCGCGTTTCCCTACCGCGAACTGAGCCGGCAAGAGTTCGACGAAATCGTCAAGATGCTGGCGGAGGGCTTCAGTACCCGGCGCGGGCCGCGCGGCGCCTATTTGCACCGGGACGGCATCCACAAGCGCTTGCGGGCCCGGAGAGGCGCGAGACTCACCGCCGTGACCTGCGGCGGGGCGATTCCGGACAACGCCGAATACCGCGTGATCCTGGAGCCCGCCGGGGAATTCATCGGCACCGTGGACGAAGATTTCGCCATCGAAAGCCTGGCCGGCGACATTTTCCAGCTCGGCAACGCGAGCTGGCGGGTCTTGCGGCTCGAAGCCGGCACCTTGCGCGTGGAGGATGCCCGACATCAGCCGCCCAATATCCCGTTCTGGTTCGGCGAAGCGCCAGGGCGGACTCATGAGCTGTCTTACGCGGTGGCGCGGCTCCGGCGGGAAATCGAGGAGCGCTTGGAAAGGCCGTTCGATACAGGCTTTGTAGGCCCGGATAAGAACCTGAATCTACCCGCCGCCAATGCCTTTCTCGAAAAGGAGGTCGGCGTGTCGTCGCTGGCCGCAGTGCAGGCCGTCAACTACCTGGCCGCGGCCAAGCTGGCCCTAAGCACACTGCCCACCTTGGACACCCTGGTGTTCGAACGTTTCTTCGACGAATCGGGCGGCATGCAGTTCATCATTCACGCGCCCTACGGCAGCCGGGTCAATCGCGGCTGGGGACTCGCCCTGCGCAAGCGCTTCTGCCGTACCTTCAACTTCGAGCTGCAAGCCGCCGCCACCGAGAACGCCATCATCCTGTCACTGGGCGTCTCGCAAAGCTTTCCGCTGGAGGACGTCACGCGTTTCCTGAACGCCAACACCGTGCGCGATTTGTTGGTGCAGGCGCTGCTCGCGGCCCCGATGTTCAACGTGCGCTGGCGCTGGAACGCCGTCTGCTCGCTCGCGCTCAAGCGCTTTCAGGGCGGCCGTAAGACGCCCCCCTATCTCCTCCGCATGCAGGCGGAAGATCTCGTCACCTGCGTGTTTCCCGACCAGCTCGCGTGCTTCGAGAACATCGTCGGCGACCGGGAGGTGCCCGATCATCCGCTGGTCAACCAGACCGTGCACGATTGCCTGACCGAAGCCATGGACATCGACCGGTTGATCGAGGTGATCGGCGGGATCGAAAGCGGCGCGATCCGCGTGGTGTGCCGCGATCTGACCGAACCCTCGCCGCTCGCCGCCGAAATCGTCAATTCCAAGGTCTACAGCTTTCTGGACGGAGCTCCCCTGGAAGAGCGCCGGACCCGCGCGGTGGCCAGCCGCCGCTGGCTCGATCCTTCCGAAGCCGCGGACCTCGGACGTCTCGACCAGGCGGCCATCGACCGGGTGCGGCAGGAAGCCTGGCCCGAGGCCTCCAACGCCGACGAGCTGCACGACGCCTTGCAGATGCTGGGCTTTCTCCAGCAATCCGAAGCGGAAATCGGCTGGGAAGCATTCTTTCGGGAGTTGAAGCTGCAAGGGCGCGTGGCGGAATTGCATGTAGCGAGCGGCAACATTCTTTGGATTGCGGCCGAGCGCTTGCCGCAATTCCAGGCGGTGTATGCGCAGGCCGATGGCTCCTCGTCGGCTGGCATCGGTTATGCGGCACAACTGCCGCCGGAGTATCTGGAGCAAACCTGGACGCCGGAAGACGCGCTGAAGGAAATCGTCCGCGCGCGCATCGACTGCACCGGGCCGGTCACGGCGGCGGAACTGGCGGAAGCCATGGCTCTTCCCGTCGGCCGCGTCGAGTATGCTCTCCTGGCGCTGCAGAACGAAGGCTTCGTCCTGCGCGGGTCGTATACGCCAGGAGCCGGCACGGAAGAATGGTGCGAAAGGCGCCTTCTGGCGCGCATCCACCGCTACACCATCAACCGTCTGCGCCAGGAAATCGAACCGGTGCCCAGCGCCGATTTCATGCGTTTCCTGTTCCGCTGGCAGCACGTGCATCCCGAAAACCGCATGCAGGGCGCGCAAGCCCTCGCGGCGGTCCTGGCCCAACTGGAAGGCTTCGAGGCGGCCGCGGTTGCCTGGGAAGGCGATGTGCTGCCGGCGCGAATTGCCGATTACGACCCCGCCTGGCTCGACGCCCTGTGTCTTTCGGGCAAGATTGTCTGGACCCGGCTTTCCGCCGCCAAAGGCGGCCAAGGGCCCGTCAAATCCTCGCCCATGGCGCTCATAGCCCGGCGTCATCTATCGTACTGGCGGCAGTTCGCCGTTCAAAGCGAGTCAACCGAGCTGTCGCCCGCCGCACGGCACGTAGCGGATATCCTGAAAACCCGCGGCGCTCTCTTTTTCGAAGAACTGGCGCAGTGGACAGGTCTACTGCCGACCCAGCTGGAAAACACGCTGGCGGAACTGGTGGCGCGCGGGTGGGTCGCCTCGGACAGTTTCATGGGGCTGCGCGCCCTGCTGATCCCCGAGCAAAAAAAGCAGCGCTATCGGGGACTTTCCTTCGGAATGGCGGAAGCCGGGCGCTGGACGCTCGTGCAGCCGCCCTTGCTACTCGACGAGAACGCATCCGAGTCGGCCGATCAGGAAGCCGTCGAGCATATCGCCGGCACACTGCTCAAGCGCTATGGCGTCGTGTTTCGGGCGCTGTTGGCCCGCGAGACCGTCGCGCCGCCCTGGCAGGATCTCCTACGCATTTACCGGCGTCTGGAAGCGCGCGGCGAAATACGCGGAGGACGCTTCGTGGCCGGCCATTTCGGCGAGCAGTTCGCCCTGCCCGAAGCCGTGGAAGCCCTGCGCGCGGTGCGCAAGGAGAAAGACACCGAAACCTTGGTCACGCTCAGCGCCGTCGATCCGCTGAATCTCGTCGGCATCGTCACGCCCGGCGCGAAAATCCCCGCGCTCCCGGGCAATCGCGTGCTGTTCCGGGACGGCATCCCGACAGCCCTGCACGCCGGCAAGGAAACACAATTCCTGGTTTCGGTGGAAAAACACCGGGAGTGGGAGTTCAAGAACCGGCTGACGCAAAGGACCGTCCCACCGCAGCTGCGGGCTTATCTCGGCTCGGCGTCATAGGATATGGCCGAACTCCATTGCCTCAGCAATTACAGCTTCCTGCGCGGCGCCTCGCACCCGGAAGAGCTGGTCGAAACGGCAGCCCGCCTCGGCTATACCGCACTGGCGCTGACCGACGAATGCTCCCTGGCCGGAGTGGTAAAAGCTCATCTGGAGGCGCGCCGTCACGGCTTGAAGCTGATCGTCGGCAGCGAATTCCGATTGGAAGGATCGGTTCGACGCTCCAATCGCAAACGACCTGGCCGGGAGCGCCGGCCAGCCCCTTCCCCGGACGACCGTTTGCGATTGGAAGGGTCGTCCTGGCGCTCACGGGACGACCGTTTGCGATTGGAAGACGGGCTCAAGCTGGTGCTGCTGGCCACCGATCGGGAAGGCTACGCGCAGCTTTCCGGCCTCATCACCGCAGCCCGGATGAATGCGCCCAAAGGCCATTACCGGCTGGACCGCCTCATACTGGAACGACACCCGCTGGACCATTGCCTGGCGCTATGGCTGCCGGGCGAAACGCCGCAACCGGAACAAGGCGTCTGGCTTAAGGAGCGTTTTTCCGGCCGTCTTTGGATCGGCGTGGAGCTGTTCCTGAGCGGAACGGACCGGGAACGGCTGAATCGCCTTTGCCGGCTCGGCAGCGAGCTGGGACTGCCTTTGGTGGCCTGCAACGATGTGCACATGCACAGCCCGGAACGGCAGCCTCTGCAAGACACGCTCACCGCCATTCGCCTGAACCGGCCGCTTTCCGAGCTCGGCTACGCGCTGTTCCCGAACGGCGAGCGTCATCTCCGCCCGCTGTCCCGCCTGGCCCGGCTCTATCCCCCGGAGCTGCTGGCGGAAGCCGTGCGCATCGCCGAACGATGCCGGTTTTCGCTCGATGAACTCCGCTACGAATATCCGGCCGAACTGGTACCGGAAGGCCATACACCAAAGAGTTGGCTGCGTCATTTGACCGAGGAAGGTGTCAGGCGCCGCTGGCCTGACGGCGCTCCCGACAAGGTGCGGCGGCAAATCGAACACGAACTCTCTTTGATCGCCGATCTCGCCTATGAGCCCTATTTCCTCACCATTCAAGACATCGTCCGCTTCGCCCGCGAGCGCAGCATTCTCTGCCAGGGCCGCGGTTCGGCCGCCAACTCGGCGGTCTGCTATTGCCTAGGCATCACCGAAGTCGATCCGGGGCGTCTCGACCTTTTGTTCGAGCGCTTCATCTCCCGCGAGCGGAACGAACCGCCCGACATCGATGTGGATTTCGAGCACGAGCGGCGCGAGGAAGTCATCCAATACATCTACCGCAAATACGGCCGGCAGCGCGCCGCCCTGGCCGCCAGCGTCATCACTTACCGGACCCGCAGCGCGGTGCGCGACGTGGCCAAGGCGTTAGGCTTCAGCCGCGAGCAGATCGACCATCTGGCCGGAGCCGCCCATTTTTTGAGCGGCGACGGTGTGGATACCGAACGCCTCCAAGCCGCCGGCTTCGACCCTAAGAATCCGAAACTCCGCCTGCTCACCGGATTGGTCCGGCAATTGCGCGGCTTTCCGCGCCATCTGTCGCAACACACCGGCGGCTTCGTCATCGCGGCGGACGCCTTGCCGCGCTTGGTGCCGGTGGAAAACGCGGCGATGCCTGAACGCACCGTGATTCAATGGGACAAGGACGATCTGGAAGCGCTCGGCCTGCTCAAGGTGGACGTTCTCGCCTTAGGCATGCTGACCGCCATCCGCAAGGCGCTCGATTATGTGAGCAACTGGCGCGGTGAAGCACTGAGCCTGGACCGCATTCCGGCGGAAGATCCGGCGGTCTACGCCATGCTGCAACGGGCCGACAGCCTTGGGGTGTTTCAGGTGGAATCCCGCGCCCAAATGGCCATGCTGCCCCGCTTGAAACCTGAAAACTACTACGACCTGGTCATCCAGGTGGCGATCGTGCGCCCTGGTCCCATTCAGGGCGACATGGTTCATCCTTATCTCGCGCGCCGCAGCGGGCGGGAACCGGTCACTTATCCCGGCCCGGACGTCGAAAAAGTGCTCAAGCGCACCCTGGGCGTCCCGATTTTCCAGGAACAGGTGATGCAGATCGCCATGGTGGCCGCCGGTTTCAGCGCCGGCGAGGCGGACCAGCTCCGCCGCGCGATGGCGGCCTGGCACCGGCGCGGCGGTTTGGAAAAATTCGAAAGCCGTCTGATCGAAGGCATGCGCGAACGCGGCTACAGCGCCGAGTTCGCGGAGCAGATCTACCGGCAGATTCAGGGTTTCGGCGAATACGGCTTTCCGGAATCGCATTCCGCCAGCTTCGCCTTATTGGTATATGTTTCGGCCTGGCTGAAATGCCATCATCCCGCTGCTTTCACTTGCGCGCTGCTCAACAGCCAGCCCATGGGCTTTTACGCTCCCGCCCAGCTCGTTCAGGATGCGCGCCGTCACGGCGTGGATGTCCGCCCAGTCGACGTGCGGTACAGCGATTACGATTGCACACTCGAAGGGTCGCCCCCCGAACCATCCGCCCTCCGCCTCGGCCTGCGCCTGATGAAAGGTTTGTCGCGGCAAGGCGCCGAAGGCATCGTCGCCGCCCGGCTGGAGAAGCCCTTTGCCGATGCCGCCGACCTGATCGCCCGCGCAAAACTCGACCGCCGTGATTCCGAAGCATTGGCCGCGGCCGATGCCTTGCACGGACTCGCCGGCCACCGGCATCGCGCGTTTTGGGATATGAGCGCGCACGAACGCCCCACGCCGCTGTTCGGCCAGCCGGCGTTCGACGAGGGCGAGCCCTTGCTGCGTCCGCCCCGCGAGGGCGAAAACATCGTCGCCGATTACGCGTCCACCGGACTCACCCTGCGCCGCCATCCCTTGACTCTGCTGCGTTCCCGGCTCGCCGCACGGCGCCTGCTCAGTGCCGAGGAATTGCGCGCACTGGGCCACGGATGCTTCGCGCGCACCGCCGGCCTTGTCATCTGCCGGCAGCGCCCGATGACCGCTTCCGGCGTCATCTTTCTCACCCTCGAAGACGAAACCGGCCAGACCAATGTCATCGTCTGGCCCAGCCTGGTCCAGCGGCAGCGCCACATCGTTCTGCAAGCGGGACTCCTCGCCGTGCACGGCACGGTGCAGGAAGAAGACGGCGTGTTGCACCTCGTTGCCGGCCGGCTGGAAGACTTGAGCCACTGGCTGGGTAACTTGAGCGTGCCCTGCCGGGATTTTCATTAGAGCATTTTCCGGCGTGGTGTGGCAGGTTTTGTCGGCAAAGGATTGCCGACCTACTTCACCCGGAGGGGCGCTGTATCAAACCTGAAGCGTTCTGGCCGATTGAGTCTACGATTTTCCACGAACTTTCGTGCTATCGTAGACGATCCATTTTCCCGTCTCTTCGAGCACCTCATGAACCCACGAATCGCGACCCTGATCGAAAACATCCAAGCGCTCGAAGAGGAACTCGAAGCCGAACTGGCCAAACATAGGGAAGAATTTCGGATCAAGCTCCGCAACGGCAGGATCGATTACGCCCACGAACTGTTGCGGGAGCACCGCAGACTCAAGGCGAGCCTGACCAAGTACATCGTCAGGGCCAACCCGCTCACGCTGCTCACCGCGCCGATCATTTACTCATTGATCGTCCCTTTCGTCCTTCTGGATCTGGCCGTCACGCTATACCAGGCGGTTTGCTTCCCGATTTACGGCATTCCTAAGGTAAAACGCGGCGATTACCTGGTCTTCGACCGAGGGCGATTGGCCTATCTGAATCTGATCGAAAAACTCAATTGCGCGTACTGTTCCTACGGTAACGGCCTTCTCGCGTACGTCCGCGAGATTGCCGCCCGCACCGAACTGCACTGGTGCCCCATCAAACACGCGCGCCGCATCAAATCGCCCCACTCCTCATACGGCCGGTTTCTCGATTACGGCGACGCCGAGACTTATCGGCGAGAGATAGAAAAAACGAGAAGAAATTTCGGCAACGAAAAATCCGATCAGCCGTAGCCAGTCAATCGGACCGGCCGCCACCTCGAGAATCTATAGACATTCCTCATTAACCACCCGATCCTCGATTGTTAGAATGCTCGTTTCATCGCCCACTGCTGAAAATTTGCATTTGAAATCCTTACATCTCGTACTCGCCTTGTTAGCTGTTATTCTCCCCGGTACCAGCCACTCGAAGGCCGAATCGGGCGTTCATGAGGCCGTCCGGCGTCTTGAAGACGAATGGGCGGAGATTTTTTACCGCCTGCCGCCATCCGAACATGCAGAGAAGTTCAAAGGCCTTCTGGCCAGGGTTCATGCCGTGTCCGAGCAGCACCCCAAAGAAGCCGATCCGCTGGTTCTGGAGGCCATCGTCCTCTGCACCTACGCCGCTGCGGACGTCGGTTTGAGCTCGCTGAGCAGGGTCAGCGAGGCCCGGGAACTGCTCATCAAGGCGATAGACATCGATCCCCGCGCCATGGAAGGATCGGCTTATATCACCCTCGGCAATCTTTATTACCGGCTTCCCGGCTGGCCAATCTCCTTCGGAGACGACGATTCGGCCCGTCAATATCTGGAAGCGGCTTTGAAGCTATATCCGAACGCCCTGGATTCGAATTATTTTTACGGCGACTTTTTGTTGCAGCAGGGCGAGTATGACAAGGCCCTGCCTTATTTGGAAAAAGCCGAGAAAGCACCGATTCGGCCTTACATGTTGCTTTCCGATGCCAAATTGAAGGAAGAAGTCCGTGAGGCACTGATAGCCGCACGCGAAAAGCGGGACGAGCACGGGGATTTCTTCCAGAGCTTTTTGACGTCGTTTTTCGGTAACGATGCTAAAAAGCCCTGAAACGATCATGTCCCGAGGCCTGACCCACTCCATCATCGTTAAGACTGTCTTATGTCCGACAACTCCGATTTTCTGCAGCGCTTGCCCGAACCGCTCAAACAGCCGGTAGCCTCGGCTTGGGCCGCGTTTTCCGCAAACTCGGCGCACCTCGGAATCGAACTCGACGAGTTTCCGGACAAGATCAAAGGCTCTTTAGGTCCGGTCTGGGCCGCGAGCCCTTTCGTCGCCGAACAATGCGCCCGCCGGCCGGAGCTCCTGCAAGACTTATTGGAATCGGGCCGGCTGGTGAACTCGACCGACGAGGAAACCTGTCGCGGCGACCTGCGACAGCTCCTGGAAGGCGTAGCTACCGAAACGGAGTTGATGGCCGTTCTGCGCCGCTTCCGTAACCGGGAAATGGTGCGCATCGCCTGGCGCGACATTGCCGGCTGGGCAAGCCTGGAAGAAACCCTCCGGGATTTATCCGCGCTCGCCGACGTGTGTGTACAGGAAAGCCTGGACTTTCTTTTTCGCCAAGCCTGCGCCGCCAAGGGAACGCCGGTCAACAAGCAAGGCCGGCCGCAATCGCTGGTCGTGCTGGGCATGGGCAAGCTCGGCGCCTTCGAGCTGAATTTCTCGTCCGACATCGATCTGATTTTCGCCTATCGGGACGACGGGGTTCTGGCGGACAAGCGCGAAACCAGCTACTGCGAGTTTTACACCAAGCTGGCGCGCAATCTGGTCAAGGTGTTGGACACCCAGACCGAGGACGGCTTCATCTTCCGCGTCGACCTGCGCTTGCGCCCGTTCGGCGACTCGGGCCCCCTGGTTCAGAACTTCTATGCCTTGGAAGCGTACTACCAAAGCCAGGCGCGCGAGTGGGAACGCTACGCCATGGTCAAGGTGCGCCCCATCGCCGGCGATATCGAAGCCGGACGCGAACTTCAGGAATTTCTCAAGCCTTTCGTCTATCGGCGTTATCTCGATTACCGAACGCTCGGCGAATTGCGCGAATTGAAGCAGAAAATCTCGCTGGAACTGCAACGCAAGGACCGCCAGGAAAACATCAAGCTCGGTCCGGGCGGCATTCGGGAAATCGAGTTCATCGGCCAGGCATTTCAACTGATCCGCGGCGGACGCGAGAAACGCCTGCAGGAGCGCCGCATCCAGGTCGTACTGGAAACCCTGGCCGATCTGGGCTTGCTGCCCAAGCCCACGGTCGAAAAACTTCAGGAGGCCTATCGCTTTCTCCGCACGGTCGAAAACCGGCTGCAACAATACGCCGACAGGCAAACCCACGATCTTCCCACCGGCCCTGTACAGCGGCTCAGCCTCGCTTTCGCGATGGGCTTTTCCGCCTGGGAGAGCTTCAAAGCGCGCATCGATGCGGTGCGCCGGGAGGTTCACGAGGTGTTCGAACAGGTCGTCGCGCCGGTCAAGGCCGAGGGCCGAGACTTTTTCGCATTGAGCGGCGATCGCGAACAGATTTACATGGCATTGCGGAATCTCGGCTGGCCTACACCTGAATCCGGGGCAAAACTCATCGAGACGTTTCAGACTTCCCACGCCATCAAGAATCTCACTCCGAGGGGCGCTTCGGAACTCGCTCGCCTGATGCCCATGCTGCTCCGAGCCACGGCCTCGACCGAACAGCCCGAAAATGCCCTGGAGCGGATTTTCGCGCTATTGGAGGCCATCGCTAGCCGCAACGTTTATCTGACCCTTCTGGCGGAGAACCCGCAAGCTTTGTCGCAGCTCGTCAAACTGGCAGCGGGCAGCCCCTGGATCACCAACTATATCGCCCAACATCCTCTGCTTCTGGACGAATTGCTGGACCCGCGCGCGCTTTACACGCCGCTGTCGAAGGCGGAACTGGAACGGGAACTGAGCCGGAAGCTCGACTCGATCGATCCCGAGGATCTCGAACAAATCCTGATCGGCCTGCGCCAGTTCAAGCAAAGCAGCATCTTGAGAGTCGCGGCAGCCGATTTCGTCGGCGCCATTCCGATCATGGTGGTCAGCGACTATCTCACCTATATCGCCGAAGTGCTGGTGAACGAAGTCATGCGACAAGCTTGGCGACTGACGGCCGCGCGGCACGGCGTTCCTCCCGGCGCAAGCGTCGACCAAGTCGGCGGTTTCGGCGTAATCGCCTACGGCAAAATGGGCGGGCTGGAACTCGGCTACGGATCGGATCTGGATCTGGTCTTCCTCTATGACGGCGTCGACAGCGCTCTCACCAATGGCGAGCGGCCGGTCAGCACCGCCGAGTTTTTCGCGCGGATGGGCAAGCGCATCATTCATCTTTTGACGGCGAATACCCCCGCGGGCATTCTCTACGAGGTGGATTTGCGGCTTCGGCCGTCCGGAAGTTCCGGTCTTCTGGTCAGCAGTGTCGACGCATACGACACCTACCAAATGGATAACGCCTGGACTTGGGAGCAGCAGGCGCTGGTAAAGGCCCGGTTCGTCGCCGGAGATCCCGAAATCGGCGAACGGTTCGGCACTATCCGCGAGAAGTCTCTGTGCCGGGAGCGGGATACCGAAACCCTACGGACCGAAATTCGCGAAATGCGCGAAAAAATGCGCGCCAATCTGGCGGCAAAAGACCCCGACGTGTTCGATTTGAAGCAAAGTTTCGGCGGTATCGTCGATATCGAGTTTATAGTACAATTCGGGGTTCTTTCGCGTGCTCACGATTGCAATAAACTGACCGAGTGGACCGACGTGGTACGCCTGCTGGACTCTCTCACGAAGGCCGGTTTTTTAAGTTCTGACGATGCCGGACTATTAGGGCAGGCCTATTGCCTTTTCCGTGAACGTACCCACCGGCTTGCGCTGCTTGAAGTGCCCGCGCTGGTTCCGGCCCATGAACATTTCGAACTGCGTTCCCGCGTGCAGCAGATTTGGCGGAACGTGATGGAACGCTAAGCTTTTCAATTCACTGGTAATTTCGGAGAACGACTGATGGCGATGGATGACAGAGACGGCGTCATCTGGCTCGACGGCGAGTGGCTGCCCTGGCGAGACGCAAAGGTTCACGTGCTGACCCATACCCTACATTACGGCTGCGGCGTATTCGAGGGTCTTCGGGCTTACAAGACCGACCGGGGCGCGGCGATCTTCCGCCTGCGCGACCACACCGACCGGCTGTTCCGCTCCGCCCACATCATGAACATGAAGATTCCTTTCGACAAGGACATCCTCGACCGGGCGCAATGCGAAGCCGTAAGCCGGAACGGCCTGTCCAGCGCCTACATCCGGCCGATGTGCTTCTACGGTTCCGAAGGCATGGGCCTGCACGCCAAGGGGCTCAATGTACATGTCATGATCGCCGCCTGGGAATGGGGCAGTTACCTCGGCGCCGAAAACATGGCGCGCGGCATCAAGGTCCGCACCTCGTCCTATACCCGCAACTCCGTCAACAGCGTCATGTGCAAGGCCAAGGCGAACGGCAACTATCTGAATTCGATCCTGGCCGTTCAGGAAGCCGTGGAAGCGGGCTGCGACGAAGCCTTGTTGCTCGATCACGAGGGTTACGTAGCCGAAGGCAGCGGCGAGAACATCTTCATCGTGCGCCGCGGCAAGCTCTATACGCCGGACCTGACCTCGGCGCTGGAAGGCATCACCCGCGAAACCGTCTTCACCATCGCCCGGGAGAACGGGCTGGAAGTTGTCGAAAAGCGGATTACCCGCGATGAAGTCTATGTCGCGGACGAGGCTTTCTTCACCGGTACAGCCGCCGAAGTAACCCCCATCCGGGAAGTGGACGGGCGGACCATCGGCGAAGGCGGACGCGGACCGATCACGGAAAAGCTGCAAACTCTGTATTTCGATTACGTGCACGGCCGCCGTAACGACCATCAGGAGTGGCTCAGCTACGTGGGCTGATCAACCCTCAGCCGTACTTCGGGGCGGGATTTTCCCGCCCTACCCCACTTTGCTAACTAGGCAACTGCTCACCCCAATAAAGCTCGTAGGATGTGCTGAACGAAGTGAAGCGCCCTTCGACCGGGCTCAGGACAGGCATCGTTCGCGATTGATACGGGTCATGCCGTACATCCGTGTGCGGCACCCTGCGGGCGGCTCCGCTTCGTTTACCCCGGCAACTGCCCACCCAGATAGAGCCCGTATCTGAGCAACACCGCGCCTTGCAGCAGAAAATCGAGCGGCGCTTCGATCAGATTTGCCCACCCTTCCGTTTCAAACACGCCGTCCAATCGGCGCCCTAGACGTTCGCCGAACTCTCGTGCCAAGAAATGCGAACCGATCGACAAGGCGATGAGTCCGAGAAGCATCGAAGCAGGCGGAAAATATTTCATCGACACCTCCGGATACCGCCAGTGCAACAGCACGGCTCCGAGGACAGTGATCTGAAGCGATGTCACCATGCCTCTGTACTTGCCGAGCACCGGCAGCCAGGGCAAAAAGACCGCCAGCACGAAAGCCAGATTGAACAGATCCGAGATCGGCCTGGCTCCGGCATGGAGATTTCGAACGAAATCCGGCTCCCCGGCGCGTCCGAACTGGTGAGGGTATACGAGAAGGACAAATCCGAGGGCAAGTGCGGCATGAACGAACGGCGGTCCAACCCGTGCGGCGATTTCGCGGCTTAGCGGAACGCCTTCCAGTCTCAGTTGCAGCCTGTCGAGCAGAATAAACATCGGCACATGCAGCAAGGCTGCGGTCAGTAAGGGTAGCCAGTAGTTCGGTTGGGAAATCGCCCACAAAAAATCCATAGACTTCTCTCGCAACAAAAAGGGGCTGTTAAACAGCCCCTTAATCAGCCGGCATTCTTTATTAGCGCAGCAGCAAGAAGAACGAGCCGTTCCCCCGTTGGAGATTGAGCAGCAGCTCGCCGCTGCCGTTTGCGGCGGCCTTGAGCTCCTTCAGATTGCCCACCGGCTGGCGATTGGCCATGACGATGACGTCGCCGGGGCGCAAACCGGCCTGGAATGCATGGGAGGCGGTATGGATCTTTTCCACGCGCACGCCTCGCACCGCTTCGTTCGGCTCGGTATTGGCGAGCAAGGTACCGGAAAGCTTCGGATGGATCTTCTTGCCTTCCTCCCGTGTGATCTTGGGCTCGGCAATTTTCGCTTCACGGACCATGGTTTCACCTTTGTGCAGAACTTCGATCGAGACTTTGTCGCCGATCTGCTGCAAACCGATGGCGTTTCGGACGTCCATGCTGTTCCTCACGTGGTGGTCGTTGATCGCCAGCACGATGTCGCCCGGCTCCAGCTTGGCCCTGGCAGCGGGGGAATCGGGCTGGACGCCGGTAATGACGGCGCCTTGGGTTTGGGTAAGGCCAAAAGCTTGCGCCAATTCCGGGGTCAAGTCCTGAACCGTTACGCCGAGCAAACCGCGCCGAATTTCACCATGCTCGATCAGGGCGGTCATGATACTGGTCGCCATATTGGCGGGAATGGCAAAGCCGATACCCACATTGCCCCCGCTCGGCGCCAGGATGGCGGTATTGATGCCGATCAGCTCTCCGCGCAGATTGACGAGCGCGCCACCCGAGTTGCCGGGGTTGATCGAAGCATCGGTCTGGATGAAGTCCTCATAACCTTCGATGCCGAGCCCGGACCGGCCGAGTGCGCTGATAATGCCGGAAGTTACGGTTTGTCCCAGTCCGAATGGATTGCCGATGGCCACCACGAAATCGCCTACCTGCAATTGACTGGAATCGGCGATCGGTAGTTCGCTCAAGTTCTGCGGCTCGACCTTGATCACGGCGATGTCCGATTCCGGATCGGCTCCGATCAATTTTGCATTGAGATGACGACCGTCATTAAGCGTCACCGTGATCTCATCGGCTTTGTCGATGACGTGATTGTTGGTGAGGATGTAGCCGCGTCGCGCATCGACGATCACGCCCGAGCCCAAGCTGGAGGTTTCGCGGCGGCGCGGTTGATTCGGGATGTCGAAAAAATAGCGGAAAAACGGATCGCGCAACAAAGGATGCTCGGCTTCTTGAATCTGCGTACGCGTCGAAATATTCACCACAGCCGGCGTCGCCTTCTTCAACATAGGCGAAAGGCTAGGCAGGGGTTGGCCATCCACGCTGGTCGGCCAGGCCGCATACGCTGCATTCAGAAATAACAGCAGACCGGCCAAAAAAAGCGGAAGCAATCGACGGTTATCGCTCATTCGTTATACCTCGGTCGTTTCAAGAAGATTGAATGGCCCGGATCCTTGGCCAACGATAATTGATAGACATCACAAAGTGCTTACGGAGGGATGGTCTATTATATGGAAGCGTAGGAAAACCGAACAACAATGCTATCGGCTCGGATGCCGGAAACGATCGATGCTCGAAGTCCACAAATTCGAATACTCTAGCAACACGAACATGCCCCCTGCCTTGAGCGCCTCTGATGCACAGGAATTGCGCCGCCTGATTCCACTGAATACGCTCTCGGATAGCCGATTCGAGCAGCTCTGCTCACAGATCCGAATCGATGAGGCGCCGAAAGGCTCCATTCTCTTTCGACAAGGAGAAACGAAGAACGAGTTCGTGTACCTGTTGAGCGGCACGATATCGCTGCAGGCAGGGGGAGTCGAAATGGATTCGATCAGTGGCGGCACGGATACGGCCCGATTCGCCCTGGCCCACCAGATTCCGCGCAAAGTTTCGGCTGTTGCGAACGATACCGTCAGATACGTCAGGATCAAACCGGAAATCATAAACCAACAGGAGGAACTCAACCGAGACGTGCCTACGTACAAGGTCAGCGACATTCCGGAGGAACCCACGCGCGACTGGATGACAGCGCTGCTCAAGTCGCCGCTCTTTCAGCGCCTGTCTCCGGCGAACATTCAGGCCATTCTTCGCAGTCTCGAAGAAATTGAAGTCAAAGCGGGCGATGTCATTTGCCGTCAAGGCGACCCCGGCGACTTTTATTACATCATCAAGAAAGGACGCTGCGCCCTAACCCGCAAGCCGTCGCGGCTCGCCAAAGAGATCAAGCTGGCCACGCTAAAAATCAGCGATACCTTCGGCGAGGATTCCCTCATTTCCGGAGACCCGCGCAATGTGACGGTCACTATGGTGACCGACGGCATTTTGCTGAGACTGGACAAAGCCAGTTTTATCAAGCTCCTTAAGGAACCGGTGATATCTCATGTCGACTTCGAAACCGCCCAAAGAATGGCCAGTCGCGATGCGGTATGGCTGGATGTCCGAGCGCCGGATGTCTACGAGCAGGGCCGCTTGCCGGGAAGCCTTAATATTCCGTTCTTTTCACTGCGGGTGATGCTTCCCACCCTGAACCGGCAAGGCAAATACCTTTTGGTTTGCGAAGACGGACGGCTCAGCGAGGCTTCCGCTTTCCTGCTAATTCGGTACGGCTTCGAGGCTCACGTGCTGGCCGGCGGTATCGGCAACGTGCCACGGGATCACTTGGTCGTCGAAGCGACAAAATGGTCTCCCTCCCGCTCGTCGACCGCCCCAACGTACTCGGCATCTCAGCCGGGGCAGTCCGATTTGACAACATTCGAAATGGACACTGACATCGCCCAGGATTCAACTCGACAAGAAGGGCTATTGTCCGGTCTGTATGAGACGGCGGACTACGAAGGCGGCCGAACCGAAGATTCGGAAGAAACCCGAACCACTCTCGATACTGCCCCGCTTGCGGAGCCAGCGTCTCGGGAGAGCGAATCGCTCGGTCCAATTTCTTCAACGGACCATGCACCGACATTGGATGCGCTACTCTCCTCTGAGCGGAAGAAAAGCCGGGATTCGGAAGACCAGTCGGCCGCATTGCAGCGCCGGCTGCGGGAACTCGAAGCAACAATACAAGAAAGTCTTTTACGGGAACGGGATCTCGCCGAGCGTTTGGCGGCATCCGAAAACACGGCCGCAGAAGCGGTTTCTCGAACCCATGCGTTGGAAAAGCAGTTGACCAAAGCCGGCGATATTGTTTCGTCTGTCGCATCCGTCACAGAAAAGTATCAGCAGGCTGAAGAGCGATTGCTAAAGGCCAAGGGAGAGATCGACTCTTTGAAGGCAGAACTCGAAAAGGCTCGCGAACTGGCAAGCGATCGAGAAGCCGCGCTACTATCCTTGCGCGAAAATTATGAGCTCCTCTTGGCGGAACATGCCAAAAATGCCGGAGCTCGAAACAATCCCGAGTTGGACACCGTGCGCCGCCAGCATGGCGACGAACTGATGGCGCTGCAAGCCAGACTGCGTGACATGGAGGAGGAAGGCAACCAGCTCAGAGAGGCACTTCAATCGGCCCGGACCCGGCTGGCCGTTATGGAATCCGCCGCGTCCGCAGCGCAAGCGGGCAATGAGGATCAGAAGAAGAAACTACACTTCGAATTCGCCGTCACATTCCCGGTAACCCTCGTGATAACGTTGTTGCTGACGGCGCTTGTCTTTGGCGGGCTATTCGGCACGGCATCCGGCCGAAAATTCCTCAGCCGCTTGCTGACGCAAACCAGTCAGGCATCCCCCGAGCGTATCCCGCCCAACCCGATGTCCTCCGCGCCGATGCAGGGTTCATAAGCTCTCGCCGATATGGCAGAAAAAGGTTTTCAGATATTCGGTCTCTGGAATCGCGGGATGCACGGGATGATCGGGCGCCTGTCCACCGCGTCCGAAGAAGACCAGATGGCGATCCAAACTTCTCGCCGTCGCCCGCAAAAGATCGTGCAGAGTCTCCCGCTGCAAGTGAAATGAACAGGATGCGGATACCAGTATGCCGCCCGGAGCCAATACCTGGATCGCGCCTTGATTCAGCCGCCGGTACGCTTCTACGCCTTGGCCGACATCTTTCTTGCGCTTGATCAGAGCCGGAGGGTCGAGCACGATCACGTCGTAGCGCAGCCGTTCCTCCCTTGCCCGCTTCAGAAATTCGAACACATCGTCCTTGACGAACTGCATTTTCTCCATAACACCATTGAGCCGGCTGTTCTCGGCCGCCAAGGCCAAAGCGGCCTCCGAGCCGTCCACGCAGTCGACCCTTCCCGCTCCGGCGAGCGCCGCCTGTACGCCCCACGCCCCGCTGTATGAAAAAAGGTCCAGTACGCGCAGACCGCGTGAAAGCTTCGCCAACACGGCCCGGCTCTCGCGATGATCGAAAAACCAGCCGGTTTTTTGGCCGCCGACCGGATCAACCTGAAATCGTGCGCCGTTTTCTTCGATTTCGATTGCCTCCTCCAGAGCACCTTTGACGATGCGCGTGTAAGTCTCGAGTCCTTCCAAGGCTCTGAGGCTGGACGTGTTCTTCAAGACAATGGCGCTCGGGCCGAACAAAGCCTCGATCGCAGCCGCCAGAGGTTCCTGAAGCTTCTCCATGCCGGCCGTATTCGTCTGAATGACGAACACATCGCCGAAACGATCGACCACCGCCCCGGGGATCCCGTCGCTTTCGCCGTATACCAGACGGTAAAAAGGCTTGGAAAACACCCGTTCTCGTAATTGCAGGGCACGCTTCAAGCGCTGTTCAAAGAAGGCCTGATCGATCTCCGCGTGCACGTCCCGAGTCAAAAGACGGGCGCAAATCAGCGACGCCGGGTTGACGTAGGCGATGCCCAAGGCTTGCCCGCGCGAGCTCTCCACGATAGCCAAATCACCCGCCCCGAAAATCTTGAGCGGCGTCGCCGAGATATCCACCTCGTTGCTGAAAATCCACGAATGGCCCCCGCGCAGGCGTCGTTCTTCATTTTTCTTGAGGCGTATCGAAGGTAACTGGCTCATAACTGTCGCTGAAAACAAAAAATAGTTCGCCATTATCTCGCACGATTCCATCCTTTGCAGAATCTAAAAAACCGAGCGCCCGCTTCGGCCGGCGGCCGCGGCGAGCCGGATGGTGTACAATGGCGGTTTTCTCTAAGCAGGCAATTTTGTGGAACAGTTTCACGGCACTACCATCGTGTCCGTCCGCCGCGGCGACAAAGTGGTCATCGGCGGCGACGGCCAGGTGACTATGGGCAACACCGTCATGAAAGGTAATGCCCGCAAGGTCCGCCGGCTCTATCACGGCCGCGTGCTCGCGGGTTTTGCCGGCGCAACCGCCGATGCGTTCACCTTATTCGAGCGCTTCGAAGGCCAATTGGAAAAGCAGCGCGGCAACCTGACCAAAGCGGCGGTCGAATTGGTGAAGGACTGGCGCACCGACCGAATGCTGCGCCGGCTGGAAGCCTTGCTTGCCGTCGCCGATTCGAAAGCATCCTTGATCATTTCCGGCAACGGCGACGTCATCGAACCGGAAAACGGCCTCATCGCGATCGGGTCCGGAGGGCCCTTCGCCCAGGCAGCCGCCCGCGCACTGTTGGAAAATACCGAATTGGGCGCTGTCGACATCGTCGAAAAGTCGCTGCAAATTGCCGCCGATATCTGCATTTATACCAACCGCAATCTGGTTATCGAAGAACTGGACATGCAACGGGAACTGCACGAACACCCATGACGCACATGACTCCCCGAGAAATCGTCCACGAATTGGACAAACACATCGTCGGTCAAGCCGCCGCCAAACGCGCGGTCGCCATAGCCTTGCGCAACCGTTGGCGGCGTATGCAAATCGAACCCGCGCTCCGCGAAGAGATCACGCCCAAGAATATCCTCATGATCGGTCCGACCGGCGTCGGCAAGACCGAAATCGCCCGCCGCCTCGCGCGGCTTGCCAACGCGCCGTTCATCAAGGTGGAAGCAACCAAGTTCACCGAGGTCGGCTATGTCGGACGCGATGTGGAATCCATCGTTCGCGATCTGGTCGATGCCGCGGTAAAAATGACGCGCCAAACCGAGATGGCGAAGGTACGAACCCATGCCGAAGAATCGGCCGAAGAACGGATTTTGAACGCTTTGCTGCCCGGCGGCTCGGGCTGGGGCGGAGAAGGACAGGCCCCGGAATCGGCGACACGCCAGAAATTCCGGCAAAAGCTCCGTAACGGCGAACTCGATGAAAAAGAAATCGAGATCGAAGTCAGCGCCGCACCGATCGGCGTGGAAATCATGGCGCCGCCCGGCATGGAAGAAATGAGCAATCAGCTCCAGAGCCTGTTCCAGAACCTGCACACCGGACGCACGCGCACTCGCAAGTTGCGGGTCAAGGATGCGCTCAAGCTCCTTCGCGAGGAAGAGTCGGCCAAGATGATCAACGAGGAGGACATCAAGTTGCGCGCCGTAGAGTCGGTGGAGCAAAACGGCATCGTATTCATCGACGAGATCGACAAGATCTGCAAGCGCGGCGAGTACGGAGGCCCGGATGTTTCGCGCGAAGGCGTGCAGCGTGACCTGCTGCCCTTGGTGGAAGGTTCCACGGTGAGCACCAAATACGGCATGGTCCGGACCGATCACATCCTGTTCGTCGCCTCCGGCGCATTCCATCTGTCGAAGCCCTCCGACCTCATTCCGGAGCTTCAGGGGCGATTGCCCATTCGGGTGGAGCTGAACGCCCTGACCGTGGAGGATTTCATCCGCATCCTGACCGAACCGGCCAGTTCCTTGACCGAACAGTACGCCGCGTTGCTCGCCACCGAAGGCGTCGAACTGGAGTTCACTCAGGACGGCATCGCCCGGATCGCCGAGATTAGCTGGGAAGTGAACGAGCGCACCGAGAATATCGGCGCCCGACGGCTGCACACCGTATTGGAAAGGCTTCTGGAAACGATCTCCTACGAAGCGCCGGATCATGCCGGAAAGTCCGTGGTCATCGACGCCCAGTATGTCGACCGGTATTTGTCCGAGCTGGCCCAGGACGAAGACCTGAGCCGCTATATCCTTTAACCGGCAGTCCCGCCATGGCTGCGCCCCTGCCCACCGAGATCAAGCTCCATCAAAAATCGCGGGTACTCGAAATCGCGTTTGAAGACGGTTCCCGCTTCGAACTGCCCTGCGAATACCTGCGGGTTTATTCGCCGTCCGCCGAGGTTCGTGGCCACGGACCGGGCCAGGAGATCCTCCAGCTCGGGAAAGAGGATGTCACCATCACGGCGATCCGGCCGGTGGGCAATTACGCCATCGCCCCCAGCTTCAGCGACGGCCACGATAGCGGGATCTACACTTGGGAGATGCTGTACAATCTGGGCGTGCATCAGGCGGAACTCTGGAACGAGTATTTGAAAAAACTGGAGCAAGCGGGATACGAACGTCGAACCGAGGCGCTTCGGAGCCGATAAAGGCGCCGAGAAGGTGATTTAGATCACGTCCCGATCCACGCTGAAGTATAAGATCAACACATATCTCGCCAGGCGATCATCAAGAAACCATCCGGCCACTTACGAATGAACGATCAAAAAACCACCCACTTCGGCTTCCGTGAGGTTCCCGCGAACGAAAAGGCCAGAATGGTCAAGGCCGTATTCGACTCGGTCGCGGGCAAGTACGACGTCATGAACGATCTCATGTCTTTGGGTATTCACCGGATTTGGAAACGGATCGCCCTGCAGCTGAGCCACGTGCGCTCCGGCGAAAAGGTTCTGGATCTTGCAGGCGGCACCGGAGACATGACGTCTCTCTTCCAGAAACGGGTCGGTCCGAACGGCCGTGTCGTTCTTTCCGACATCAATGCCGAGATGTTGAAGCGCGGCCGCGACCGGCTGATCGACGAGGGCGTGGTCGACAACGTCAGCTATGCGCAGATCGACGCCGAAAAGCTGCCGTTCCCGGACAATTATTTCGATTGCGTCTGCATCGCGTTCGGTCTACGCAACGTAACCCACAAGGAGGTCGCGCTTCGCTCGATTCACCGCGTCTTGAAGCCGGGCGGGCGGGCGATCATCCTGGAATTCTCCGAAGCGCAGGGGGATCTGTTCAAAAAGGTCTACGATCTCTACTCGTTCAAGGTCCTGCCGATGCTCGGCAAATTCATTGCCAACGATGCCGAAAGCTACAAATATCTGGCCGAGTCCATCCGGATGCATCCCAACCAGGAAAAGCTCAAGCAGCTGATGCTCGAAGCCGGTTTTGAACGTTGTGAATACTTCAACCTGACCCACGGCGTCGTCGCCGTCCACCGGGGCTATAAGGTCTGACCGTGATGGCTCGTCATCCGGTGTTGGCCGGTATTCTTGCCGAAGCGCTGGAGCGTGCGGTCGCGCACTATTTGAGCCTGGATTCAGGCAACAGAGAACTACTGGCCCCGATCGCGGGCAAAGTCATCGAGCTTCGACTGCATCCGTTCGAGCTGTCGATTTATTTCTGCCCGACCGATTCGGACGTACAAATTCTCGGCGATTTCGGCGGCCGGCCGGACGTTACTCTGGCCGGTTCGATTCCGGCCTTTGCCAAGCTCAGGTTCGGCGAACCGGCCAGGCAACTCCTCTCTTCCGGCGACATCGAAATCGACGGCGACATGGACACGGCGCGCCGCTTCCAGGCGCTGTTCGAGAAGCTGGACGTCGACTGGGAGGCCCACCTTGCCCAATATACCGGCCGAGCCTTCGCCTCCGCCTGCTTCGACCTTGTTCGCTCGGGGCTCGGTTGGACCAAAGATTCCCTGAACACCTTAAGACTCGATCTTGCTGAATATTGGCAGGAAGAAAGCCGGGAATTGCCGGCGCAATTCGAGGCTGACGCCTTTTACGCCGAAGTCGACCGGCTTCGCGCCGATTTCGACCGCCTCAAAGCCCGGATAGAGCGGCTTCGGTGCTCGCTGCCGTCTGATTCCTCGTCTTCCGAATCCGCTGCCTAGGAACATCTCGCCCGTGATTCGACCGAAACAGATCCGGCGTTTGCTGCACATTCAACGCGTGCTGGTGCGTCACGGCCTGGACGAATTGGTGCTGGCCACTCACCTGTTTCGGCCGATCCGCTTTGTCGGCACCCTTTCCCCGAACTATTGGCTGGGCGCCAAAGACGAACCGCGCGGCGTTCGGATCCGCCGAACGTTGGAAGACTTGGGTCCCATTTTCGTCAAATTCGGCCAAACCCTGTCCACCCGCCGGGATCTCCTGCCGGACGACATCGCCGAAGAATTGATCAAGCTTCAGGACCGCGTGCCGGCTTTCCCCGGCAGCGATGCCAAAGCCATCGTCGAGCAGGCATTGGGACAGCCGGTCAGCCTGGTTTTCGCCGAATTCGAAGAGACGCCGCTCGCTTCGGCCTCGGTGGCGCAGGTACACGCCGCGCGGCTGCACGACGGTCAGGATGTAGTGGTCAAGGTGCTTAGACCCGGCATCGAAAAGCAGATCCGCTCGGACATCGCCTTGCTGTACGAGTTGGCTCGGCTCGCGCAGCGCTTCTGGAGCGACGCCAAGCGTCTTCGGCCGATCGAGGTCGTCGCCGAATTCGAAAAGACCATTCTGGACGAACTCGATCTGGTCCGTGAAGCGGCCAATGCCGCCGAGATGCGGCGCCGTTTCGAGGATTCCGAGATACTTTACATTCCCAAGGTCTATTGGCCGTACACGCGGCGGCAGGTCTTGGTCATGGAACGCATATCGGGCATTCCGGTCGGCGACGTGGAAACCTTGAAACGCGAAGGCGTCGATTTCAAGCTTCTGGCGGAACGAGGAGTGGAAATCTTCTTCACGCAGGTGCTGCGGGACAGCTTCTTCCATGCCGACATGCACCCCGGCAATATCTTCGTCACGCCGCCCGCTCAGTACATTGCCGTCGACTTCGGCATCGTTGGGAGCATTTCACGGGAAGACAAGCGTTACGTCGCCGAAAATCTTCTGGCCTTTTTCAACCGCGACTACCGCCGTGTCGCGGAGATGCATATCGAATCGGGATGGATTCCCAAAACCACCCGCGTCGAGGAATTCGAGTCCGCCGTACGCGCCGTGAGCGAACCGATCTTCGAAAAACCGTTAAAGGACATCTCCTACGGCCATTTGTTATTGCGGCTGTTCCAGGTGGCCCGCCGCTTCGATATGGAAGTGCAGCCGCAACTGGTGCTGCTCCAAAAAACCCTGCTGAATATCGAAGGACTCGGGCGCGACCTCTATCCGGACCTCGATCTTTGGCAGACCGCCAAACCATTTCTGGAACGTTGGTTCAAGGACGAAATGGGACCCAAAGCCGGCCTGAGAAAAATCCAGTCGCAGCTTCCGGAATGGGCGGAAAGCTGGCCCGAGATGCCTATGCTGATCCATCGGATGCTGGAAAACGCGGCAACCGGAAAGCTGACGGTGACTTTCCAGTCGCGGGAACTCGAACAGATCCATCGGGAAATCACCCAGAACCGGCGGCGCACGCTGACCGGAATCACCGGCGGCGCCCTTGTCATCAGCGCGGCCGTCCTGTCCGGCTCCGCCGCCTCGCTGACCGTCGCCGGAATAGCCGGCGCTTTGGGCGTACTCCTTCTCGTCGGCGCCTGGCTTTAACGAACGATTCAGCATGGCGGCGGGTTTGTCGGCCTACGAGCTCTGCGTCACCGAGTAGGTCCGGAATCCTTCCCAATCGCAAACGGTCGCTTTAGTCGCGACCCTTCCAATCGCAAACGGTTGCCTTAGCCGCAACCCTTCCAATCGCAAACGGTCATCCGGGGAAGGGGCTGACCGGCGCTCCCGGCCAGGCCGTTTGCGATTGGAGCGTCGAACCGATCCTTCCAGGAGCACCGGAGCCGCCCTTCCCGACATTCGCGGGACGGTAAGCGGACGACTGGATTCGATTTCTTTGTTATGATTTCAGCCATTTTCATCGATTTTCACTTATAACGTATAAGAAGGAAGATCTCCATGGCGCGCACAGAAACCCCGGTTTGTGATTTCGGAAAAAAGGCACACAATTTCGCTCTGCCTGGCGTGGATGGGCAAATCTGGACTCTGGAAAAGTGCAAAGGCCCCAACGGCCTTTTGGTGATGTTCATCTGCAACCACTGTCCTTATGTGAAGGCCGTGCAGGACCGCATCGTGCGGGACGTCAAAGAGCTCAAGGAACACGGCATCAACGCCGTGGCCATCATGTCCAACGACCCGGCCGATTATCCCGAAGACTCCTTCGAAAACATGAAAATCGTCGCGGAGCAACTCGGCTATCCCTTTCCGTACCTGTACGACGAAACTCAGGAAGTGGCCAAGGCCTACGGCGCCGTCTGCACCCCGGACTTCTTCGGCTATAACAAGGATCTGGAGTTGCAGTACCGCGGACGGCTGGACGCCAGCCGCAAGGAAACCGCCCCGCCGGACGTCAGGCGCGAGCTGTTCGACGCCATGAAACAAGTTGCGGAGACCGGCAAGGGTCCGAAGAAGCAAATCCCGAGCATGGGCTGCTCGATCAAATGGCGGGAGCAGCCATCGATACCCAAAAAGACCGCTAAGAAGGCCGCTAAGAAGAAGCCCCTCGCTTTCAAGCGAATCACCGATCTCGATCTCGCCGGCAAGCGCGTTCTGATCCGCGCGGATCTGAACGTTCCCGTCAAGAACGGCAAAGTCACCAGCGACACCCGCATCCGCGCCAGTTTGCCCACGATCGAACATTGCTTGAGAGCCGGCGCCAGGGTCATGGTCATGTCCCATCTGGGGCGGCCGACCGAAGGCATATACACCGACGAATTCTCTCTGAAACCCGTGGCCGATCGCATGACCTGGCTGCTCGGACGCAAAGTGCCCCTGGTGAAAGACTGGCTGAACGGCGTCGACATGCACCCGCGGGAGGTCGTTTTATGCGAAAACGTCCGATTCAACAAGGGTGAGAAAAAAGACGACGAAGCGTTGGCCAAGAAAATGGCCGCTCTCTGCGATATCTACGTGATGGACGCCTTCGGCACCGCGCACCGCGCCGAAGCGTCAACCCACGGCGTAGGCCGTTTCGCGACAGAAACCTGTGCCGGCCTCCTGCTCGCTGCCGAGCTCGACGCTCTCGGCAAGGCTCTGGAAAACCCGGAGCGCCCGCTTTTGGCGATCGTCGGCGGCTCCAAGGTTTCCACCAAGCTGACGGTGCTCGACTCTTTGGCCGCCAAAGTGGACCAACTCATCGTCGGCGGCGGCATCGCCAACACGTTCATCGCTGCGGCAGGTCATCCGGTGGGCAAGTCCTTGTATGAAGCCGACCTGATTCCCGAAGCCAAACGCTTGATGGAACAAGCGAAAGCGGAAGGCGCGGAGATTCCGGTACCGACCGATGTGGTTTGCGCGAAAGAATTCTCCGATTCGGCGACAGCCACGATTAAAAAAGTCAGCAAAGTAGCCGAGGACGATTTGATCCTCGATATCGGGCCGGAAACCGCGGCGCGTTATGCGGAAATGATCAAAGCGGCCGGAACCATCGTCTGGAACGGGCCGGTGGGCGTATTCGAGATCGACCAGTTCGGCGAAGGCACCCGCACCGTAGCCATGGCTATTGCGGAAACCAAGGGTTTTTCCATCGCCGGTGGCGGCGATACGCTCGCGGCGATCGAAAAATACGGCATCGGCGATCGGGTATCATATACCTCGACCGGGGGCGGAGCTTTCCTGGAATTCCTGGAGGGCAAGATGCTTCCCGCCGTAGCGATGTTGCAGGAACGGGCAAAATAGTTCTTCGAGTTCACGGCGCGAAGGAGAGCGGCCGAAGCTGTCCTTCGCGCCTTGTTTTTTGGGCGATCTGAACCTTCCAGCCGCGTTGGCGGTCTGGATTAAGAATCCTTCGACCAAAACGCCCGATGGATCGGATTCCGCTTTGAAAAGCGGGTGTTCTGTACAAGAACCTTGCTTTTAGGGTAAAAGGGTTCCATAAACTATTTGTTTTTATTAAATTTTTCATTCAAAACGACTCTAAATCGAGGATACAGCAAACATGGCAAGAGTAACCGTCGAAGACTGTCTGGAACACGTCGACAATCGTTTTCAGTTGGTTTTGCTGGCAACCAAGAGAGCCCGCCAATTGTCCCGCCATCCGGACGATGCCAAGGTGCCGTGGGAAAACGATAAATCGACCGTCGTGGCACTTCGGGAAATTGCACAGGGCTTGATCACTCGCGAATATCTCACTGCGGCCGCGAAACAGGAGCGGTTCGCCATCGAGCGTCCGCCGGTACCCAATCCGCATGGCGCAGGCATGGGCAACCTTGAAGAGGACGATTTCGAGTAAGGCGAATCGGTACCTCAAACGCCGAAGAGCCGATACAAGAGCGCAGGCTGCCATGAACCAGCTTCTTCCCAAAGAAGTGACCGAACTGCCGAATGAAAAGCTTATTCGCAGGCTGTGCAGCATAGTCTCGGCCTATCTCGACGGAGCGCAGGTCGAGGAAATTTATCGCGCCTATCAGCTTGCCCTTTCCGCGCATGAGGGCCAATTCCGACTGACCGGCGAACCGTATGTGTGCCATCCCCTTTCGGTCGCCATCATCCTCGCCGAGATGCGCATGGACGCAAAAGGCATCATGGCGGCCATTCTGCACGACGTCATCGAAGACACCTCCGTCACCAAGGAGCAACTGCGAGAACAATTCGGAGACGAAGTCGCCGAACTGGTCGACGGCGTCAGCAAGCTGACCCAGCTCGACTGCAAATCGAGGGCCGAGGCGCAGGCCCAGAATGTCCGAAAGATGGTGCTCGCGATGGTCAAGGACCTCCGCGTGATCATGGTCAAACTGGCGGATCGGCTTCACAACATGCGCACCTTAGGGATAATGTCTCCGACGCGGCGCCGGCGCATCGCCCGCGAGACCCTGGACATCTACGCACCCATTGCCAACCGCCTGGGCATGAACGAGATGCGGCTGGAATTGGAAGAACTGGGGTTCTCCGCCATGTATCCGGTACGTTACCGCGTGCTGGAACAGTCGGTAAAGAAAGCTCGCGGCAACCGTAAGGAGGTGGTGGCGATCATCGAGTCGGCCATCACGAAACGACTGCAGGACGCCGGGCTGGTCAACTGCGAAGTAATCGGACGGGAGAAGCATCTTTATAGTCTCTATCAAAAGATGCGAATCAAGCATGTCTCCTTTTCCGGCGTCTACGACGTTTACGCCTTCCGCATCATCGCAGATGAGGTGGACGATTGTTACCGTGCCTTAGGGATAGTTCACAACCTCTATAAGCCGGTGCCTGGCCGCTTCAAGGATTACATCGCCGTGCCCAAGGCCAACGGCTATCAGTCGCTGCACACCGTGCTGGTCGGGCCTTACGGCCAGCCGCTGGAAATTCAGATCCGCACCCGCGCCATGCACCATCTGGCTGAATCCGGCATCGCGGCACACTGGCTGTACAAGAGCGAGCATGAACAGATTTCGACCAGCCAGACCCGTGCCCACGAGTGGCTGAGAGATCTTCTGGAAATCCAGAAGAGCGCCGGCGACTCGATGGAATTCCTGGACAATTTGAAGGTCGACCTGTTTCAGCAGGAAGTTTACGTCTTCACCCCCAAGGGCAAGATCACCAAGCTTCCGCGCGGAGCCACCATCGTCGACTTCGCTTACGCCGTGCACACCGATATCGGCAATACTTGCGTCTCGGCCCGAATCGACCGGGTACTCGCGCCGCTGCAAACCGTTCTCGAGAACGGCCAGACCGTCGAGATCATCACGGCGCCCTGGGCCCGCCCCAATCCGCTGTGGCTCAATTTCGTCGTCACCGCCAAAGCGCGCGCGGCCATTCGCAGCTATCTCAGGAATTTCAAGAAACAGGAGGCGGTCGCCCTCGGAAAACGTTTGCTGGAAAAGGAATTCGATGCCCAAAACATACGTTTCGAGGATATTCCGCGGGAGCGGATCGACGATTTGCTGAAGGCGCTCGAATTGCCGTCTCTCGAAGCCTTGCTGGAAGATATCGGGCTCGGCAACCGTTTGCCTTTCCTGGTCGTCCGCCAAATGGCGCAAGCCGACGCCACGTCGGAGACCACAGCCAACCAGGAAAACCTGCCAGCACTGTCGCCTCTGATCATCAAAGGCACAGAAGGCATGGTGGTCAACCTCGCCAAATGCTGCCGCCCGATACCGGGCGACCCCATCGTCGGATTCTTCAATCCCGGCAAGGGGATCGTCGTTCACCTCACCGAGTGCAAGAACGTCTCGGAGCTCAGAAAAAAACACATGAACTGGCTGGACGTGGACTGGGACAAACAAGCCAGCGGCGATTTCCCGGCGGTCATCCGTCTGGAACTGATGAACCAGGTCGGTACCCTGGCTAAAGTCGCCTCCACCATCTCCCGCATGCGCGCCAACATCGAAAACGTCCAGATCTCCAATCAGGACAGCCAGATTTCCACCGACATCATTACGTTGATGGTCAAGGACCGCGTCCATCTCGCCTCGGTCATGCGAGAACTGCGAAAATTATCGGTCGTTTTGAAAATTTCCCGCGTAAAGTCCGAACTCAGAAAGAAACAGAACCATGGCAAAACAAATTATTCAGACTGACCAGGCTCCCAAAGCGATCGGCACCTACTCCCAGGCCGTAAAAGTCGGCGACACGGTTTATCTGTCCGGCCAGATTCCGCTGGACCCCGCCACCATGACGCTGGTCGAAGGCGGCATGGACGTGCAGATCCGCCGCGTGTTCGACAACCTCAAGGCCGTGGCCGAGGCGGCCGGAGGCAGCCTTCGGGATGTCGTCAAACTGAATGTCTTCCTGACCGATCTCGCCCATTTTCCGCTGGTGAACGAAATCATGGCCGAATATTTCGCCGAGCCCTATCCTGCCCGCGCCGCCATCGGCGTGGCCTCCCTGCCGCGTGGCGCCGGAGTCGAAATGGACGCGATCATGGTTTTGGCGAAATAGGCGTCCCGCGACTATTTGGCTTCGCAAAACCGTTCTCTCGACGAGCTTCCGGTCGCCACCCTCAGGGGGGCGGGAGCGCAAACCCTCAAACGGCTGGAAAAGCTGGGCATTTCGACCGTCAGCGACTTGCTTTTCCATCTGCCGCTGCGTTATGAGGATCGGACGTCCGTCACCGCTATCGGACATCTGAAACCCGGCGGTCATGCGCTGGTGGAAGGCCGGATCGAACTCGCGGAAATCCTCCCAAAGGGCCGTCGCTCGCTGATTGTTCGGATCGGCGACGGCACAGGCTTTCTCGATCTGCGGTTCTTCCATTACACGGCGAAACAGCGCGAGCAGCTAACCCGCGGCAGGCGGCTGAGCTGTTACGGCGAAGTGCGGACGGGTTATGCCGGTCTGGAAATGACCCATCCCGATTACAAACTCATCGACGATACGGAGACCGATGTTCCCGAGCGCGCGCTGACGCCGGTTTATCCCTTGACCGAAGGCATCCATCAGAAAGCCATTCGCCGGCTGGCCGCACAAGCACTGTCCATGGCCGACGAAACCCGGCTTCCCGACTTATTGCCCGAGCCCTTGATCCCTTCGGCGAACCGGTTGCGACTCATGGACGCGCTTCGGCTTCTGCATCAGCCGCCCGCCGGCTACAACGAAACTTCGCCGCAACTCGCCGCCGCCCGTTCGCGCCTCGCCTTCGAAGAGCTGCTTAGCCATCATCTGAGCCTCGGGCGCTTCCGGGCCAAGATGCAGGCTCATCGAGCCCCGGTTATGGCGATCAATCGGGAGGCGGCGGACCGGTTTCTGCGCAGCCTGCCGTTCTCTCTAACCGCCGCCCAAAAGCGCGTGATTGCCGAGATCGAAGCCGATTTATCCGGTAACCGTCCCATGATGCGCTTGGTCCAAGGCGACGTGGGATCGGGCAAGACGGTGGTGGCTGCCCATGCCGCGCTGACCGCGCTGTCGTCCAACTACCAGGTCGGCATCATGGCTCCTACCGAACTTTTGGCCGAGCAGCATTTCCGAAGTTTTCGGCAGTGGCTCGAACCCTTCGGCATACAGATCGCCTTCTTGTCCGGACGCCTCAAGGGCGAAGCCCGGAAAGCCAAGCTCGACGCCATCGGTCGCGGCGCAGCCGGCATCGTCATCGGCACCCACGCCCTATTTCAGGAACAGGTGGCATTTCATCGCCTGGGGATCGTCATCATCGACGAACAGCACCGATTCGGCGTCCATCAACGGCTGGCGCTCCGCGAAAAAGGTCTGCATGATGGCTTGTATCCGCACCAACTCATCATGACCGCCACACCGATTCCGAGAACCTTGGCGATGCTCGGGTATGCCGATCTCGATCTATCGGTCATCGACGAGCGTCCGCCCGGACGGACTCCCGTCAAGACCGTGGTCATTCCGACCAGTCGCCGGGCTGAAATCATCGCCCGCATCACCGACTGGGCGTCCAAAGGAAGACAGGTGTACTGGGTTTGCACGCTGATCGAGGAATCCGAGGCATTGCAATGCGAAGCAGCGGAAAAAACCGCCGTCGTGCTCGCCGAAGCGCTTCCGGATGTTCGCGTCGCGCTGATACACGGGCGTTTGAAACCCGCCGAAAAGGAAGCCGTCATGTCAGCCTTCAAGGAAGGGCATTTCGATTTGCTGGTGGCCACCACCGTCATCGAAGTCGGCGTGGACGTCCCGAACGCCAGCCTGATGATCATCGAGAACGCCGAGCGCTTGGGACTGGCCCAGCTGCACCAATTGCGCGGGAGGGTGGGACGCGGTCCCGGCGAGGCGCATTGCGTCTTGCTGTACCAGCCGCCTCTGTCGGAAACCGCCAAACAACGTTTGGGTATCCTGCGGGACTCCGATGACGGCTTCGTCATCGCCGAAAAAGACTTGGAATTGCGGGGACCGGGAGAACTCCTGGGAACCCGGCAGACCGGCCAGGTCCAGTTCCGCATCGCCGACTTGTCGCGCGACGGACACCTCTTGGATGCCGTTGCTCAAACGGCCGCCATTCTGCTGCGGGATTACCCCGACCGTGCCGAACGCCTTATCCGGCGCTGGGTCGGTCATTCGGTGCAATATGCCGGGGCTTGAATGACTACCCGTACGGGGTATCGACGTTTTTCGAGATGCCATTACATTCTTCCGAAGCGGATACGCCGTGGCGAAACCCCATCTTATCCCCGCCTTGAGGGAAAATCGACCAACGAGATAAGAGCCTATCCAGGCCGTTCGCCCTGAGCCCTTCGACTTAGCTCAGGACAGGCTTGTCGAAGGGTCTGTCCTGAGCCGAGTCGAAGGGTTCTGGGACCTACCGGGATAGGCTCTAAGCACCCTGACGAAACGCTTGCGACGCCAGATACGAATCCGACACACCGGAGATGAAAGCCATGAAACTCAACGCAGAGTCCTTGAGACAAATGAAGTCGGTAAAGCCGATCCCGATGCTGACGGCTTACACCGCCCCCGTAGCCCGCTCTCTCGAAAAAGCGGGGATTCCGGTCATCCTGGTCGGAGACACGGTGGGGATGGTGGAAATGGGCTTCGACAGCACGCGCCATGTCACCATCGAGCACATGCAATACCATATCGGCGCCGTCCGCCGCGGCGCGCCGAATACGCATATCATCGGCGATCTTCCATACAACAGCGATCGCGATCCGGCCACGGCCCTGAATAACGCCAAACTGCTGCTGGACGCCGGCGCCGACAGCATCAAGCTGGAAGGTCCGAAGTACGACGTGATCGCTCATCTCGTTGCCAACGGAATCGACGTGGTCGGCCATACCGGATTGACGCCCCAGACGGCTTCCGACTTCCGACAGGTCGGAGGCAAGAAAAGCGACGCGGAACGCATCTTGAGCGAAGCGATCGACATCGCGGAAGCGGGCGCGTTCTTGGTGGTTCTGGAGCACATACCGGCAACCCTGGCGAAGACCATCACGCAGTCGATCAAGGTGCCCACCGTGGGAATCGGTGCCGGCGCATCGTGCGATGGACAGGTTTTGGTCATTAACGACGCGATCGGCCTGGGGGATTTCTGGCCGCCGTTTTCGAGACAGTACGCTTACGTTGGCAAAGCGATCGTCGATGTTGCCGAGCGATTCATGAAGGAAGTCGACGACGGAACCTTCGTGGACAATGTTCTCCACATGCGCGGTTCAAGGAAGAGATAGAGATAGCGATTTGTCCGACCGAAGCGGCCGCTCCGACCGAACCGCCGGAACAGAGGCGCAGCTAGGCAATTCCTTGCAGATGAATGTATCCGGCCGGTCAGGAAAACTCACGCGCTCTGCTAAAATTCGCGGTTTATTCTCGAGACCGACCATTGACGACACGCAGCCAACTTTTCCGCCGAGCACCGGACTGGTTTCAACTTGGAAGCAGTCAGCGCAGCCAGATCCCCGAAGGGCTCCATCCATGGCTTTTCGAAGCCGGCTCGCTGACCCGCCGGGTTCGCGGCCTTTGCGGCGGCGATTTTCGCCTCCGGGTGCTGCAGCAGGACTGGCTGAGGCCGTTTGCCGACGAATCGAGAGCGCTGAGACTTAGACCTTCGCGGGTCGCGTTGGTACGCGAGGTGGCTCTTCAATGCGGCGAACAGCCCCTGGTCGTGGCGCGCAGCATCATACCGGCAAGTATTCTCCGCGGCGCTCAGCGCCATCTGGCTTCTTTGGGCAACCGCCCGCTGGGAGAGATTCTTTTCTCCGACCCGAACCTGAAGCGGCTGGGGCTGGAATTGGCCGTCGTCGAAAGGGCGAAATGGCTACCGGAACGTTCCAAAGCTCTTGACTTCGCCGAATCGTCCGACCGAATCTGGGGTCGGCGCTCGCTGTACGCCGTCGCGCACGGAAACCTGTTAGTAGCCGAGTTTTTTCTACCTTCTCTGTTGAAGCGAGAAGCAAGCCTATGATCGACCAACCGACCTTCCGGCTGTCCAGCCGTCGTCTCGAGCTTTACTGGCGATTGATGCGTCTGGACAAGCCCATCGGCATCTTCCTTCTGCTTTGGCCGGCCCTGTGGGCGCTATTGATTGCCGGAAACGGCAAACCCGACGTCCTGGTGAGCTTCGTCATCGTCACCGGCGTCGTGCTGATGCGGGCGGCGGGCTGCGTGATCAATGACTACGCCGACCGCGACTTCGACCCCCACGTCAAACGCACCAAATTACGTCCGATCGCCGCCGGACTGGTGACACCCAAGGAAGCGCTTTGGCTGTTCGTCGTGCTGTGCCTGGTATCGTTCGGCCTGGTTCTACTCACCAACCCGCTCACAATCGCGCTGTCGGTCCCCGGCGCTTTTCTCGCCGCGTCCTATCCGTTCATGAAGCGCTACACCTATCTTCCGCAAGCCTATCTGGGACTCGCCTTCGGCTGGGCGGTGCCCATGACTTTCGCGGCCCAGACGGGCGGCATTCCGTGGGTCGGCTGGGAACTTTACTTCGCCACCATCCTGTGGGCTTTGGTTTACGACACGATGTACGCCATGGTGGATCGGGAGGACGATCTCAAGATCGGCGTCAAATCCACCGCCATTCTGTTCGGCGACATGGATCGGGTGCTGATCGGAATGCTTCAGGTCTTCGTGCTGCTGATTCTTTATTCGGTGGGAAGGCAATCCGGGCTTGGAATAGCCTATTTTCTCGGTCTCTTGGTCGCCGCCGGGCTGGCCGCCTACCAACAGTATCTGATCCGGGAGCGCGATCCCGCCGGCTGCTTCAAAGCATTTCTGAACAATCATTGGTTCGGCGCGGCGGTATTTTTCGGGTTGGTAGTCGACTACGTCTCCCGCCTTTAGAGCATTTTCCGATTCGGTGTCAGAGAGCCCGATAGGTAGGTCGGCAATCCCTTCCCAATCGCAAACGGTCGCTTTAGTCGCGACCCTTCCAATCGCAAACGGTCGCTTTAGTCGCGACCCTTCCAATCGCAAACGGTCGCTTTAGTCGCGACCCTTCCGACAAAATCCTTTGCCGAGCCGATAAGTCGGCAAGGGATTGCCGACCTACGTTCTTCCCGCCCGACACGAAGCCGTACACCGGGATGAAAAACGCTCTAGGATGCCTCCGGAGCACCAGCAAGCTCGCATCGAGCCCTCGTTTCACCCGGACTGTTCAACCGCCAATGCCTTACGAGCGAGATGATAAACGAGCAGAGGCAAAGGCATGCGCAGCCAATGGCCCCGAACATAAAGCATCCACCGGGCAATCCCCGTGAAACGGTCGGCGACTGTGGAATGCTTCGGCCGAAGCGCCCGTAAGAACAGCGCATCCATCAGGCTGAGCAATGGCCGCGCCGGCGATCCCACCGCAGCCTTGGCCTGAATCCGCGGAGGAATTCGCGTCCCCAGTATCTTCTCCGTATAACGAAAAGCGTAAAACAAAGGCCTGGCAAGACCGACCTCCACGGCTCGTTCCATCAGACGCTCCCAAAAGCTGTCGTCAGCGGCTGCGAAGTGCGTAAGCAGGGTATCGATATCGGCGAGGTCTCTAAATCCCGAATCCAGTTCGCCTTCCAAAAAAAGATGAGTAGCACTGTGCAGCACCATATCTTCGGGCGCAAGCACAAACAGCCTGTCATGTCCCGGCAACGGCGCTGCCGCAGCGAGCATTTTTTTCGAATCGGCCCGAATCCTGGAAGTAATCGGTGTAATAGCATGATGTACATCGATAACCGTACCACGCTTAATGTGCTGCATCGGTGGGATTTCGTGCATCCATTGGCGATAGTAGCGCTGGTCATAAGCATCATGATGCGTGCTTATCCAGCCATGCAGCATCAGCGCCGCTTCGACATCGGCCAATCGCTCGCGCGGCACCAGTATGTCGATGTCAGCAAACACACGCCCCCGTGCTGCCGGTAGGCCGGCCATTGCGTAGGCCGCCCCCTTGAGCAGGACGATTGGAGCCTGAGTTCTAGCCAGGGCCTTTCGGATTTGCTCGACCTCAATTTCCACGGCCTGGTTTTGCCGGCGTGCAACCAGGTGCGCAGAGATCAGATGTCTGCGGGGAGCCTCCGGGATTAGATCGAGCAAGCCATGGTCTTCGAGTCGGGCCGCTAACTTGGCGAGTACCTTTGCCGCCCTGCACTGGCGGATAACGATGTCCCAGTCGCCGAGAGAACAATCGATTAGAGTCTCGGTGCATGTCAGCGCCTTGGCGGCGGCGACATTCATCGGGCCTGACATAGCGGAGGCGCCTTCAAATCAGCAAATATCGAGATGGCATCATCCAGCTTACTATAGGTAAATTCATAACATTCAGCCTGATCGACTATGCCTATCAAAGCATCAAAGCCTATTGCACCCAGTAAGGTGTAATTAAATGAGTTTTCGGCGAGACGCACGACTGTCCGAGCCTTGGAGTGAGGCCGCAACCGAACGGCAGCATCGCGCTCGTAACGAGGAAAGATGACCCACGCAGGACAAGCCGTTTCGCGAGAACGGAGAATGCTGCCGACCGGCGCTTTCATGTGAGTTACTGTCCCTTTGCGGGTATCTTTTACTACCGGCCCAATCACTGCCGAAGGATTGAAATGGCGGATAATTTCGATCGAATCATTCTTGAGCCCGATCGGGCGGGGAATAGGCGTTATCCGAAGCGTTGCCGGATCGATAAGAGCCAATTCATCGGAAAGCAGCCTCCATCCGCGACTGACCAAAGCGGCGCAGAGTGTACTCTTGCCCGAACCCGGGGGAGCCGCCAAAATTGCCGCACATCCCTCCCGCTCAACGACCGCTGCATGAATCATCAGAAACCGATGGCAATGGTTCGCTATACACCAATTAAGCCCCCATTCGAACATGGGATAAGCTTGCTCGTAAGGCAAAGGCTTAAATGGAACCGTGCCGTCGAATTCAAAGCTGACCTGAGGGCGGAACCAGCGATACGCCGATCGAGGTCGCCGCAACGATACGTGGAAATCTGCAAACGCGCTTGAACCTGGTACCGGGTACTCGCTGTAGTAAAGCTGTAAGCCGGCTAAAACGCTAGGAATATCGGTATAGATTCGGACAACAAACGGAGCAAGTTCTAGAGTTACGCCCTTGTCCGAAAATTGCGCGGACAGGGTCTCGTCGAAGGAGTTAAAAGAGCTCAACTGGCAATTATTTCAATTAGGCCAAGACGCTGAAATTCTTCTAATGTGATGTCAAGAACTCGAATCAACTCCTGTTCGTCGAGATCACCTTTTGCGTTTATTCTGGCAAGAATGGTTGAAGTCTTAAGCGCCTTCTCAGCCTGCAGCATTTCTAGAATCTGAGCACTCAATTTCGGCACTGCGTAAGTGTTACAGCTGGCTGCATCGAATACCACGCATTCGTCCTGCCAAAGCGGCGACATCTTCAGGCGGACCGCCGAACAAAGAGTGACCACGCGTAAGGTCATGAAGATTAAAAGCAGTTTATACCAAACCCATCTAATCCTTAGACAAACCCCATGGTGCTTTGTAGATAAAAAATGATTTCCGCTACTCCCCATTTAACACCATTCGTGGGCTGATACTCCGTTAAAGGACCTTTCGCAAACATCTCTTTTGCTTGATCTACCGAAACTGGATACTTCGAATCGGCATTTGCGTTATAAATCGCCGCAATAATGAATTGGGCGAACTGGGCGGCTTGCGGATCGGGCTGCTTTTCCGGAAACGCCAAAAGTTCCCATACAGACGCAAGCCGAGTTTGATCTACAGTCCCGGCACCGTTTGTTGGTAAAACTGGTATAAAAGTAGTAGTGGCGCCAACATACACATCCACGGTTGTACCAAAACTGGATATCTTTGAAGCGGGAGGATTCGAGTCCGATGAAAAAAATGTGTCAAACGAAGGGACACCGCTCCCGGTACAGCCGATCGGATTTCCACTGCCGTCTTGTATCTGCAGTTGCGGTGCATCCAATCCACCTAGAGGCCATGAACCGAACGAAGCACACATCACCAAATAGGAAGGCGGTTTTCCATTGCAGGAATAAACCGGCTCCTCTGTTTGGGGACTGGTGTTTCCAGATGCATGCCGGGATGGAGTGGCACAAGCATTAGCCAACGGCGAATAACCAGAAAAGCTCATCAGGACAGGCGTGGTCAGACCAATTCTCGTCAAATTGCGCCGCGTTTGATCAATTTCCTTTTGCTGCGTTGATGACCGCAACTCAGACTGTTCTTCATGAAGCATATCTTTAGCCATTGTTAGTGCGAATTTGGGATTATCAAAAACTCTATTGCAACTTACGCGCCGATCACCCTAATAAATTGATTTCTTGGCAAAATTTGCTCACATACGCAACAATTTTGGCACATTTGTAAAACTTTCTGACATTTGCCAAGATTTGGAGCGAAAGTCAATCAAACTTTACTTCCCGGTAATCTAGTTTAACAGCTGAGTATCCGCCACCCGGACATATTTGCAACTTTCGATCAGAAGCGTGCGTTCGCGATTTAGCCAGGCTTGGAGAACAGCCGGTACGAAGATTTTATTCAACAGCGTCCTGCTACCCTATAACTCTCCCGACTTCGACACACAGAACGACCTTGCTTTCACATGTTTACGTAGTTCGGTCCCCCGCCCCCTTCTGGAGGCACCCAGTTGATGTTCTGTGCCGGATCCTTGATGTCGCACACTTTGCAGTGAACGCAGTTCTGCGCGTTGATCTGGAATCGGGCCGGCTGTCCCGGCGCCTCCACGATTTCATAAACCGCCGCCGGGCAATAACGCTGCGCCGGCTCGTCGTACAGCGGCAGATTCCGCTCGATCGGGATGGCCGGATCGGTCAGAACGAGATGGCAGGGCTGGTCTTCCTCGTGATTGGTGTTGGATAGATAGACCGAGGATAGTCTATCGAAGCTCAGCACGCCGTCGGGCTTCGAATAATCGATCTTACGACTGTCCGCGGCTCGATCCAACGAGGCGTGATCCGGAACGCGATTGTGCAGGGTAAACGGCAGCTTTCCCCGGAAAACATTCTGATCGATCCAAATGAACGCGCTTCCAACAAGCGTTCCGAATTTCGCCAACGCGGGACCGAAGTTCCGGCCCCGGAACAGCTCCTGATCGACCCACGATTGGCGATAACGGCCGCCCATATCCGGAATTCCGCCCGTTTCCAGCGCCTCGAACACCGCCTCCGCCGCCAGCATGCCGGTCTTCATGGCGGTATGATTGCCCTTGATCTTCACCGGGTTGAGAAAACCGGCATCGCAACCCGCCATCACGCCGCCCGGAAAAGACAGCTTCGGCACCGACTGCCAGCCGCCCTTGTTCACCGCGCGGGCGCCGTAGCCGATCCGGGTTCCGCCTTCGAGGAACCGGCGCACCACCGGATGGTGCTTCCAACGCTGCATTTCGCTGAAAGGATTCAAATAAGGATTACGGTAATTCAAGGCCACAATCAAACCGAGCGAAACCAATCCGTCCTCGCCGTGGTAAACGAAGCCGCCACCTTCGGTTTCGTTGTCCAAAGGCCAGCCTAAGGTGTGAACGACCCATCCGGGCCGATGACGCGACGGATCGATGCGCCAGATTTCCTTGATGCCGATGCCGTAATGCTGCGGATCGACGTCCCGCCGCAATTCGAAGCGCTCCATCAGCCGCTTGCCCAAATGCCCGCGGCAGCCTTCGGCAAAAATCGTGTAGGGCGCTCGCAGCTCCACGCCCGGCTGATAGTTCGGCTTCTTCGAACCGTCCCTGGCAATGCCCATGTCGCCCGTGACGACGCCGGCTACTGCGCCCGCGTCGTCATAAAGCACATCGGCCGCGGCGAACCCCGTGAATATCTCGGCGCCAAGGGCCTCGGCTTTTTCCGCCAGCCATCGGCACAAGCGGCCCAGGCTGATCACGTAATTGCCCTCGTTACGCATCGGCTTCGGCATCAGAAAGCCGGGCGCTTTGAACGAGCGCTTTTCGCTAAGGAGGTAATGCAATTCATCGTGTTCGACGGCCACGGTGACGGGCGCGCCCTGCCCTTTCCAGTCCGGGAAAAGTTCGTTCAGGGCGGTCGGCTCGAACACGGCGCCGGAAATGATGTGGGCGCCGACCTCCGCACCCTTTTCGACGACGCAGACCCGGAGCGACTTTCCGGCTTCATTGGCCAGCTGCATCAATCGGCAGGCGGCGGACAGTCCCGCGGGGCCGGCCCCCACGATGACGACATCGAACTCCAGACTCTCCCGATTCACGACTTATCCTTGGGCAGAGCATCGGCCAATGCCGGCAGCACCTCGAACAAGTCGCCCACCAGGCCGATATCCGCCACTTCGAAGATTGGCGCATCGGGGTCCTTATTGACGGCGACGATGGTCCCCGCATCCTTGATTCCCGCCAGATGCTGTATTGCGCCCGAAATACCGAAGGCGAGATAAAGCTCCGGCGCGATGATCTTGCCGGTCTGCCCCACCTGCAAGTCGTTCGGAACGAATCCGGCATCCACCGCCGCGCGGGAAGCGCTGACCGCCGCGCCCAGCCGATCCGCCAGGGCGTAGATCAAGTCGAAGTTTTCCTTGCTTGCCAGGCCGCGCCCGCCGGACACCACCACGCGGGCCGACTGGAGATCGGGACGCCCGCCGCCGGACGAACCTTCGACCCGGAGAAAACGCGTGTGGGTCGGGCAGTCGAAATCGAGGCTGATTTTTTCCACAGGCGCCGATCCTGTCTCGGCAACCGCCTTGAACGAAGCCGTACGCACGGTCGCGACGACGATGCCCGGCGGCGTTTCGATCGTTTCCAGCGCATTGCCCGCATAAATCGGCCGCTCGAAGACATTTCGGCCGAGCACCCGCATGATGTCGCTCACTTGCGGAACACCGAGCAGCGCCGCCGCGCGTGGCAGAACATCCTTGCCGAAGGTGGTCGCCGGCGCCAGCACATGGGTGTAGTCCTTGGCCAGCGCGGAAACTTGCGGCGCCAGAACCGCCGCCACGGGGTTCCGGTTGGCGGCATGTTCGACCAGCAACACCCGTGTCACGCCATTCAGCCGGGCCGCGGCTTCAGCCGGTTTGTTCTCCGCCTCGGCGAACACTGCCACATCGATCGTCTCCGGACCGAGAGCCAGCGCGCAGGCCACGGTTCTCGAAGTCGAAAGATTCAAGGTTTCGCCGTCGTGCTCGGCAATAACCAATACCTTGCTCATGACAACAGCCCTCGCTCGCGCAGCGCCGCTACCAGCTCGTCGACCGAAGCCACTTTCCGGCCGGCCTGGCGCTTTGGTGGCGGCGCGACTTTGAGCAGCCTGGCCTCCGGTACGAACTCGACGCCCAGGTCTTCCGGCGTAACCGTTTCGATCGGCAGGCGGCGCGCCTTCATGATATCCGGCAACTTGGGATAACGGGGAATATTGAGGCGAAGATCGGCGGAAATCACCGCGGGAAGGTCGACGGACAGATATTCGAGCCCGGCATCCACCTCGCGGGCGACGGTGGCGGACTTGTCATTCAACTCGATTTTGGAAGCAAAGGTCGCTTGGGGCCAGCCGAGCAGAGCCGCCAGCATCTGCGGAGTCTGGTTGCAGTCGTCGTCGATGGCCTGCTTGCCCATGAGGATCAAATCGGGATTTTCGCGCCGGGCAAGCCCGGCCAGGGCGCGTGCGGCATTGACGGGTTGAGGCGCTGCATCCAGGGGTATATGAATCGCCCGGTCCACACCGAGCGCCAAAGCGCTCCGCAGCTGCTCCTGGACCGCCTGCGGCCCGATCGAAACGGCCACGATTTGCGTCGCCTTGCCGGCCTCCTTAAGGCGAATCGCCTCTTCCAGGGCGATCTCGTCGAAGGGATTCATGCTCATCTTCACCCCATCCAGCATGACACCCGAGCCGTCCGGCTTCACCTGGATGCGCACGTTGTAATCCACCACGCGCTTTACACTCACCAATACCTTCATGCGCCACCTCGGATCGTCGGCGGGAGCGTATTCTTCGTCCCTAAGCCATATAATAACTTTATGACTCGAAAAAGCACTCTCTTCGACATGACGCCTCTCTCCCAAATCAGCTATATCGATTCGCCCAGCCAACTCCAAGATTTCTGCCGCGCCGTCAAGAACTCTCCATGGCTCGCCGTGGACACCGAGTTCCTGCGCGAGAAAACCTACTTTCCCAAATTCTGCCTGCTCCAGATCGCGACCGCCGACAAGGTCGCCTGCATCGATCCGCTCGCGCTCGAATCCTTGGAGCCGGTAGCGGATTTACTGTTCGATCCGGCCATCACCAAGGTTTTTCATGCCGGGCGACAGGATTTGGAAATCTTCTTTCATTTGTGGGGACGTTTGCCGACACCGATCTTCGATACCCAGATCGCGGCTCCCCTGATCGGCTTGCCCGAACAAATCAGCTATGCCGGACTGATTTCGGAACTGCTCGGAATAACCTTGGGCAAAGGACATGCGCGCACCGACTGGTCGCTCCGGCCCCTGGCCGATGCGCAATTGCGCTATGCGGCCGACGACGTCATCCATCTCGGAACCGCTTACCTGAAACTGTGCCAGCGACTGGAAGCCTTGGGCCGCCTGGACTGGCCGAAAGGCGATTTCGGCGCCCTGCTCGATCCGAAGCTTTACGAGAATGCGTCCGATCAAGCCTGGCAGCGTATCAGCGGACATTATCAGCTGAATGCGTCCCAGCTCGCCGTGCTGCAGGCGCTCGCGGCCTGGCGCGAGGACGACGCGCGCCAGCAGGATATTCCACGCAGTTGGCTGGTCAAGGACGAGGTTTTGTTCGATCTCGCACGGCTTCAGCCGACGAATGCCGACAAGTTCAAGCTGATCCGGGGACTGGAGGAACGGACGCTCAAGCGTTACGGCAGCCAATTGTGCCGGATCATCGACGAGGCGAAACATCGTCCGCCGCCGGCGGTTTCTCTCAGGCCGCGGCAGGCCAAAAAGACGCCCGAACAGGAAGCGCTGCTCGACGTATTGACCGCCGTAGTGCGTCTTCGGGCCGCCCAGCACACCCTGAACCCGGCGGTGCTCGCAGGCCGCAAGGACCTGGAACAACTGATGGATGACCCGGAGCAATCGAAACTGCTTCAGGGCTGGCGCAAGGCGATGGCCGGAGCGGAACTGGAAGCGCTCCTTCAGGGCGAACGGCAACTCAGAGTGATCAACGGCCGTTTACGGATGGAACCGCATGGATGACGCCCGCTATCCCGAACTGATCTCGGCGCTGCGGAACCCCGCCGCCTACGATCATCCCACGGAAGCCATCGAAATCCGGGAGACCCATATCTCCTGGGTTTTGCTGACCGCTCCACACGCCTACAAAATCAAGAAGCCGGTGGATTTCGGCTTCCTCGACTTCACCACCCTGGACAAGCGCCGCCGGTTTTGCGAAGAGGAACTCCGCCTCAATCGCCGGCTCGCGCCGGACTTGTATCTGGCCGTCGTCCCCATCGCCGGAGATCCCCGAAATCCGCGAATCGGCGGCAGCGGCACCCCCATCGAATTCGCCATCAAGATGCGCCGCTTCGACGAAGCGGCACTATTCGATCGTCTGTGTCAGGACGATCGCCTGTCGGCCGAACACATGGACAAGCTGGCCGAGACGCTGGCCCGATTCCACGCGAGCGTAAATCGCAGCACCATCGAAGACGCCCACGGACTCCCGGAACACATCTACGACGCCGCCGAACATAATTTCACCCACATCGAGCCCTTGCAGGACGATCCGGTCGACGTCGCCAAGCTGGAAGCCGTGCGCGCCTGGACGTCCGAGGCGTATTCGCGCTGCCGGGAGACCATGCTCGCCCGAAAAGCCGCCGGCTTCGTTCGCGAATGCCACGGCGATCTCCACCTCGGAAACATCGTGCTCATCGGCGACGAGCCCACGCCGTTCGACTGCATCGAATTCAGCGAAGACTTGCGCTGGATCGATGTGATGAGTGAGCTGGCCTTTCTGGTCATGGATCTGGAAGTCAAAGGCAAGCGGGATTTGGCTTTCCGGCTTCTAAACCGCTACCTGGAAGTTACCGGAGACTACCGTGGTCTCTCGCTCTTCCATTATTACCGCGTCTACCGCGCCATGGTTCGGGCCAAGATCGCCCAACTGACCCGCGCCTCTACCGGCGACACCGCGAAGCAGCAGGAGTTATTGGACCTGTACCGGCGCTATCTCGATTACGCATCCGGCCTCATCCGGCCTCAAAAACCGGCATTGCTCATCACCCACGGTTTCTCGGGCAGCGGCAAGTCCCACATCGCGGGCCAAATCGCCGAGCGCCTCCCGGCCATACGCCTGCGCTCCGACCTGGAACGAAAACGCCTGGCCGGCTTCGCCGAACACGCCAGCACCGCATCGACCCTCGACGCCGGCATCTACACCGCGGACATGACGCGCAGAACCTATAGCTATCTGCTGGATACCGCCGAAGATATCCTGAAATCCGGCCTCTCCGTCATCGTCGACGCCACGTTCCTAAAACACGAGCAGCGGGAAAGCCAGAAAATGCTGGCCGAACGGCTCGGCGCATCATTCCTGATCCTCGACTGCCAGGCACCGATCGCCACACTGAAAAGCCGCATCGAATCCCGCGCTCTGCTGGGCCGCGACCCCTCTGAAGCCGATCTGTCGGTACTAGACCGTCAGCTTGCGGCGCATGATGAATTAACCGAAGAAGAGCAGCGCGATGCGCTGATGATCGAGACCAGCGGAGCGGTTTCTGTTGACGAACTCGTTAAGAAGATCAGCCTGAGCACGAGTCGGCCCGCCAGTTAAGGACTTTCTAACGAAACGGAATGGTTCGATTGGCAGCGACGGACGAAAGCTAACAGTGTCGCCCGGCTTGCTGCCCCTCTGTCGTCCGGATAAAGCAAGGTGCATTTGCTATTCTGTTTCGGGTGCTTTTGAACGGCTGAATTCGTTTATTTGCAGCTATTCGCGAGTACCTTTTCGGGTTGAGTCCGTCAAGGTGGTGTAAATTCCGAGGGTGAACTCCGGCTCAGGAATCGTTGTTTAGGCAGCAGGGAGTGAAGTCAACTCCTCTGTGGCTGCTGGGTTATCCGCCATCGTATGCTGGGGCAGATAACGGTGTTGCAGCTGCCATTCTTCGTTCTGTTCCATGAGCACCGCGCCGATCAGGCGGCGGATGCTGGCCTCATTCGGGAAAATGCCCACCCCATTGGCCCGCCGTTTCACTTCCTTATTCAACCGCTCCAGAGTATTCGTGGAGTGGATTTTCACCCGGTGAGCCGCCGGGAAGTTCAGGTGCGCCAGCACATCGGTTTCCGCTTGATCCATCAGTTCCGCCGCTTTCGGGAAGCGCGGCCGGAGTTGATCCGCGACCTGTCGCCACGCCTTCTGGGCACTCTCGACGGCGGGCTGGACGAAGACCTGCCGCACCAGGGTACCAACCAACGATTGGCTGGTCTTGGGCACACAGGCTAGGAGATTGCGCAGGAAGTGAACCCGGCACCGCTGCCAACTGGCCGAGAACACCTGCTCAATGGCCGCCTTCAACCCCTCTTAGGGCTAGGAGATGACCAGTTGGACCCCGGCCAAGCCCCGTCGCCTAAGACTCCTGAGGAAGTCCACCCAGAACACCCGGGCCTCCGACTCGCCCAGGCCCAACCCGAGAATCTCGCGCCGTCCGTCCTGGTTCACGCCACAGGCGATTATGGCCGCCACCGACACCACCCGACCACCTTGCCGAACCTTGAGGTAAGTCGCATCCAGCCACAGATACCGCCACTCGCCCTCAATGGGCCGGGTCAGAAAGGACTCCACCCGCGCGTCGATGTCCCGGCACAAAGCCGAGACTTGGCTCTTGGAGATGCCCGTCATGCCCAGCGCCTGCACCAAATCATCCACCTTGCGGGTCGATATCCCGCCAATCCACGCCTCCTGAATCACCGCTACCAGGGCCTGCTCGGTCAGTCGTCGCGGCTCCAGAAATGACGGAAAATAGGTTCCACTCCGGAGTTTCGGCACCTTCAACTCCAGCGTGCCCAGGCGCGTATGCAGCGATCGCTCCCGATAGCCATTGCGATAGGCTTGCCGGTCTTCGGTCCGCTCGTGCCGCTCGGCCTGAATGCGATTCGACACCTCGAAGTCCATCAACCGCTCCAGAATCCGTTCCGTCAGAGTGCGCAAAAAATCCTCTCCGCCCTGTTGCCCCAACCACTCCACCAATGCCATACTCTCTTTGGCCATCGCCTGCTCCAAGGTTTCGGTTGTTACTCGTCATCTCAACCTTACCGGAGTTCGCGATGGCCTCCCATCTCTTTCCCTCGATTTACACCACTTCCGTGGACTCTACCACTCACTACCAACGCTTGAGCAATCTATCAATGCTGTATGCCCCGGAACGACACGAGCCGTTGCACCATCTCGCATGGGATGAAAGCGTTGCGTTGTCTGCTATCGAGCGCATTGTGCGAGACGTCGAGGCGCGGTACTCGGAGGATATGTACTGGCAACTGCATCCAGCAGATCGACAAGGGGATAGAGATACCCGGGCGTACGAGACTGCGCTATACGACGGCGCATGCGGGGTTTTCTGGGCATTGGAGTACCTGCAGACGGTTGGTGCGGTTCGTCTGTCCAGAAATTATTTAACCGGGCTGCCTGAACTCTTGTCGCGAAACCGCAAGCAGCTTGGAGATGCCGCGGAGCGCAATCGAGCTTCCTTTCTCCTCGGTGACACGCCGATTCAAATGCTTGCCTTCGGTCAGCAGCCAACACACGAACTTGGAACGGTCCTTGACGCGTTGGTTGCGAGCAACACCGAACATCCTGCACGCGAGTTGATGATGGGCTCCCCGGGTACGATGCTTGCGGCCTTGTTCCTGCACGAACGCACTGGCGAGCAGCGTTGGTCGAATTTGTTCCAAGTCACCGCAGAACGACTATGGGCACAACTTGAGTGGTCTCCGCAGTATCAGTGCTCCTATTGGGCGCAACACTTTGACCGCAATCCATCGACGTACCTTGGTGCTATCCATGGCTTCGTAGCCACAGCTCTGCCTTTGATTCGCGGGAGACATCTTCTTGGTACGGAGAGGTGGGACGCATGGGAGGCCTGCATCACCAACACCGTCCAGCACACCGTCGATCGCGATGGGGACCATGCCAACTGGCGCCCGCAGCTTGATCACACGCCGGATGCGAGCAAGAAGCTGTTGCAGTTCTGTCACGGCGCTCCAGGCTTTGTCATCTGTCTTGCCGGCATGCCAAGCTCTGCGCTTGATGAATTGTTGCTCGCTGCCGGTGAGACAATCTGGTCTGCTGGTCCACTAGTGAAGGGTTCGAATCTGTGCCACGGCACGGCAGGGAACGCCTATGCGTTCCTGAAGCTGTATCGGCGAACCCAAGACTTGATTTGGCTACAGCGTGCACGCGCATTCGCGATGCACGGCATCACTCAAGCAAGGGAAGAAGCCGCGCGCTACCGTCAGCATCGCTACTCCCTTTGGACAGGCGATCTGGGGCTGGCAGTCTTTCTCTGGGATTGCATTGTTGCTGAGGCAAGGTTCCCTACCCTGGATGTGTTCTATGCCCAGCACGGCGAGGCCTAACGAGTCAATTTGATCCCGTTCGTGCGCCTTCGACAGGCTCAGGAGAACACTCGACAGGCCGGTCCCGAGCCTGTCGAAGGACTTAATCAGAGCTTGCTTGATGTCGTTGGGACGCGTGGCTTACCTCCGTGTACAGGCGTCTTGCAGTCACGAGCGTCAGCGGCTCGACCCCGGCACGACGTAGTTCCGCTGAATGATCTTGATTGCGTCGCCTCGGGGACCATGTCCTCGGAGCCGCTGGGCCAACGGGCTCGTCGGCAAAGGATTGCCGACCTACATGCTGACCCCGTTGAAATCACCGTCTACGAAGGGGTCATCTACGAAGGGGTCAGGCTTTTCTACGAAGGGGTCAGGCTTTTTTTGTTTACTTTCGATTCCAACACGCCCCGACTATTCCACCCCGTATCCCCCGACGGTTCGCAATCCCAAATGCTCGACAAACGGAATGAAGTCTCGATCGGAAAACAGCTGGGCGTGTCCCTTTTCGATGCGGAATGTAGCGATGATGACGTCGGCGGTTTTGCGGGTGGTGATGCCCCGTTTTCTGAGTGCCCGATAATTCTCCACGTTTTTGTGCGCCTGTTCGGTGCCGAGCAAGTCATAAACGGTTAGCGACATCAGCAACCGTTTAGCCGTTCGGAAATGCCATCCTGGCGAAATCCTTGCAAGACCTCGGTTGGATCAAGTCGCCGATCGCCAGCGGTTCCACGCCGAGCAGTTCGTCGAGTATGGCAGTTTGGGGCGTGTCGATGCCGTTGAAGGAGGGCACACCGGGGTCAGATCTCACATTCCAACATTTCAGCACTATGGGATGGTCGGACACCGACTTCAGGGGCGCTATAAGGCGATATTGGTTCAGAAGGACACCTACTTGATACGGGTTGGCTGCTCAGCCAGTTTGGGCGGGAACGCAAGAGCGCGATCAAGTCCTGCCGTCGATTCGTAATGGACGGCAGAGGGCTGCCCAGTCCACTGGATCAGACCCACCATCAATTGCTATTGGGCGATAATGCGTTCGTCGAGCGATACCGGCAGAACAAAAGCCCGAAGAACTCCGGGCTCCAAAGCGCATCGGCGGTTTATCGCCCTGCCCCTTGACGACTATCGGCAACGCTATCCGGACAGGAATGAGGCATTGGCGCGGGCCTATCTATCCGGCGCTTACACTATGTCGGAGATCGGCACTCATCCAGGCGTTCACTGTAGGAAGCTCTGAACAAGTGGATTCCGTTCATGCCCTTCGACTTAGCTCAGGACAGGCCTGTCGACGGACTTAATCAGAGCTTCCTTAACTGGATTCAGGAGAAAACCGGTATCGATGCGGCCAGCGAGGTCCACTCCTCTCGGGGGCTCCTCGTTCACGTCTTCGGTCGCCTAGCGGCCGCCATCTTCTTATTGAACGTCTTACCGCAAAGCGCTTAATTTGCATTAAAGCGCGACCCGCCGGGACGCTGGCCGTTTACAGGTATTGCTTTACATTCGGCTCCGGCGCTTTGCTCAGGTTCTGTTGTCCGGTGCGCCGCTTAGCTAGACGTTGGGCATCTTGCAGCGGTGTCCTCGCGCCATTGACATTATGTAGCCGAGCGGCTACGGTTAGCCCATGATCGAAATCCGCAAGACAGACGTCTTCGCTCAGTGGCTCGATGGCCTGCGAGACATCCAAGCGAGAGCGCGTGTTCAAGCCAGAATTGAACGGCTCGCCGCCGGTAACTCTGGCGACGTTGAGCCCGTCGGCGAAGGTGTGTCGGAGTTGCGGATTAACTACGGTCCCGGTTACCGGGTCTATTTCAAAAAGCGGGGGCGAGAGCTCATCATTCTCTTGGCCGGTGGTGATAAGAGCACCCAAGCCAAGGACATCAAGGCCGCATTGCGTCTCGCTCGTAATCTTTCGGAGTAATTGCTATGGCCAAGACTACTACCACTCGCTATGACGTTGCTGAACACCTCAGAACCCCAGAGGAAATGGCCGCCTACCTTGAAGCTTGTCTGCAAGAAGCGAACGGAGACGCCGCCTTCATCGCAAAGGCCCTTGGCGACATCGCCCGTGCCAAAGGTATGGCGCAAGTTGCTCGGGATGCGGGACTTTCTCGGGAAAGCCTCTACAAGGCTCTCTCCGGCGAACGTAGCCCAGGTTTCGATACCATCCTCAAGGTCATTAGCGCCCTCGGGCTTAAGCTCCATGCCGAAGCCAACCATAGTTGAAAAGGTATCCAACCCATCGTTCGGGCAGTGAAAGGGTTAGGCTTTTGTTATTTGCTTCCGACTTCAATACGCCCCAGCTATTCGACCCCGTATCTCCCGACCGTTCGCAATCCCAAGTGCTCGACAAACGAAACGAAATCTCGATCGGAAAACAGCAGGGCGTGTCCGTTTATCTATGCAAAATGTAGCGATGATGACGTCGGCGGTTTTGCGAATGGTGATGCCCCGTTTTTTGAGTACCTGTTCGGTGCCGAGCAACTCATAGACGGTTAGCGACATCAGCAGCCGCTTAGCCGTTCGGAAATCGCCATCTTTGCGGAAGCCCTGCAAGACCTCGGTTAGAATCAAGCCGCCGATGGCCAGCGGTTCCACGCCGAGCAGTTCGTCGAGTATGGCGGTTTGGGGCGTGTCGCTGCCGTTGAAATAATCGATCCAGACGCTGGAATCGACCACGATCACCCGTCGGTTCTCATAGCGTCAAGGTCGCCTTCCCATTTGAGCTTTCCTTTGAACGCTTTGATCTGTTCCTGTTTTTCAAGCGGACGAGTGTCTTGAATCCAAGCTCTACCACCTCCCGTTTGGTTTTAAAGGCCGGTGGATTTCAGAGCTTCGTTCATTAGCTCGTCATCGATGACGATATTGGTTCGCATGCCTGATTCCGATGTGTGTCAAATATGGTCATTTTACACATTTCAAAGCTGCCCAATTCGGCAGGCAAGCCAAAGATGTGGGATAGGCATCTATCGCGGTCAGTCTTCACATTCCAACATTTAAAGAACCGTTCTCGTCGGGATCACCGTCTAGACCATTTTCATACCTGCTGTACGGGCACTCGCGAGTAGGTCGGGAATCCTTTCCAATCGCAAACGGTCGCTTTAGTCGCGACCCTTCCAATCGCAAACGGCCGTCCTGGGAGCGCCAGGACGCCCCTTCCAATCGCAAACGGCCGTCCTGGGATGACCGTTTGCGATTGGAGCGCCGAAGCCGCCCTTCCCGACGGTGCACAGTTGGGCCAACGTTTTCGTCGGCAAAGGATTGCCGACCTACAAATGCTGAGCCCGTTGAAATCACCGTCTATCGCCTGCCAAGGCCAGCCTTGATATCTATCCCGAGAGAGAAGGCACTCGGCGCGTCAGCCGTATAGTCGGGCGTGATCGGCACGATGGTGATGTACCCTCGCGTATACCACGTGGTGTCGGCGCCGGGCACCTCGGGCGTTTCGTCGGGGACAATCTTCGTGATCCCGCCCCGGAGCGTGGTTCCGACCGGTACATCGGCGCAGGGCTCACGACAGCCGATGTTGATGGTGACCGTATCGGCGCCATAGCTCACCACCAGATCGTCCGCAAAGGTGACCGTGCGACCCTGCCGTGTAACGACGACGCCGGCGGGCTCGGGTAACGGCGGGTAGTTGATGTTGAGACCTATCCCCCGTGGCAGCAGGCCCTTTTCGCCCTCCAGAGAGCCGGCCTTGCGTTCGAGGCGGGCAATGACGGCAACGAGAAAGTCCGCCACCTGCGCGAAATGGGCCTCGTTCGCTGTCTTGCAATCCGGTGTGGACTCGCCGCACAACGGATCGGTGCTGATCGCGATGGCGGGGACAGCGCCGTTGAGCATGGGGGATAGCGCGGCAATGGCGGCACCGACCGTACCCGAAAACTGGGTGGCGGCGCCGATATTGGCGCCCACGTTGATGCCGGACACCAGCAAGTCGGGCAACCGGCCGGTGCTTTGCCGGGCGATGTCGATGGCAACGAGCGCGCTGGTCGCCGGTTCGGCTCCTTCCGTCCCGTCGCCGATCGCAACGGAATACTCGAGCGCGCCCTCGTCGTCGCGTCGCTTGGTAATCCGGAGGTCAGTCAGGTTGATCGCCGCACTGCTGCCGCTTTGCTCATTGAGCGGGCCGGCGAGGATCACGGTGTGACCGGCGGCCGCCAGCGCCCGCTTGGCGGCTTGGATCCCGATGGCGTCCCAGCCGTCGTCGTCGCTGAGGGCGATGGTGAGTGCCCGGACGCCGGGCGAGGATACGAGCAACAAGGCGGCGAGTGCCGCGGCGACGATGCCTCGGTGCTTGAGGAAGCTCTGATCAAGTGGATTCCGTTCGTGGCTCGACAAGCCTGTCCTGAGCCTGTCGAAGGACTTAATCAGAGCTTCCTTGAGGTCGTTGGGACGCATGGTTTACCTCCGTGTATGGGCATCTTGCAGCCACAAGCGTCCACGGGGCCTTTCTGCGTTTCCGCGGGCGCTCGCAGCGGCACACTTCCTCAGCGGCTCGACGGCCGCGCCTTGCCATCGAAGATGATGACCAATGGCGTCAGCGTCTGCCTGGAATCGGCGCCGCGGGCCGTACCCGGAACAACGTAGTTCCGCTCGATGAACGCGACTGTCTCGCCTTTCGGAATCATCTCCTCCGTGATTTCAAAGCAGTGGGAGAGCCCCGAGCAGTCGCGCGCGAAGTACTGGACGTAAAACCGGTCGGTGTTGTCGACCGTTCCAGAAAACGCCGACGCGCTCCCCGCGAGATCTTCGTCGAAAACGTTCCCGATGCCCTGGAGAACCGACGAACGATTGAGTGCGATGGCCGAGTACGTCGCGTTTCCCGTAGCCGTTTTGAGAGTCCCCACGACGGCCAGCACCTGGCCCGAATCGATGCTCGAACGAGGACTGAGCCGCCAGTCTTCGTCCTGGTTATCGCCGAGGCAGTTCATGGGGCGTTCGAGGCAGTGTTGCCCGATGAGATCCACGGTCAGTTCCAGAGCCTGGAACGGCTGTTCGGGAGCGGAAGTCTGCCCCCAGTGCTTCTTGACCGCCTCGATCAGAGCCGCGAATTCACTTTGGAGCCCCAGCTCGGAGCGGGCGGTCCGCTCATCGTAATCGGGTTTGGGATAGGGTTCGGTCGGACGCGCCGTGTTCGTGTCCCTCACCCGGAGCACGGCCAGGGGAAGCTGCCGACGCCACTCATCACCCGCCTCCTCGTCCTCCGGACGCGTATAGCGGATCGTGATCCACAGGTCGTCCGCCTCGGGCCCGAGCCCTGCTCGGAAAATCTCCGTTGACACGGGGGTAGTAAACACCTGATTGCGATCGGGGACGCCCGCCCGCAGGAGCGCCTCGGTCACTTCCCGCTCCATCACCGCGTCCGGCGTGACGATGAAGAAGCGCTGCTGGTTAAAGGCCGCGCCGGACTGCCGCTCGATGACGACGTTATTAATGCTGTTGCCGAAGGTCGCGGACATCACCGAGCGGGAAGGGTTCGGCGACGGGGCGAAGAGCAGTTCCCCCAGGAAGGGGTCCGTGACCGACTGGAAGACTATATTCGCGGGGTCGATGCGCCCTTCGCGCGTGAAAACGTAGGTGTGCATCCCGAAGTATTTCGCGGGCGGCGGAAGCTGCGCCAGCACGACCAGCGCCTCGCGCTCATCGAGGCGGTATGTCCACCAGGTGTCGTCCGGCGTCGGCCCGAGCAGATCCTTGATGTGTTCGTCCACGAACTCGTCCGGCCAGAGCGGAACGGCGGGAATAACGTACGGTGACGCCGGATTGTTCCCGAGGCAGTTTCCAATCACGGCGATCGTGAACTGGCAATCCTCGATCGTGAACAGGTCCCAGAAGCCGCGTGTGACCTCGTAGCCTTTCGCCTCGAGGTCGGCTTGAAGATTCTGGACCTTCCGCTCCAGCGACTCGGGGAGCTGATTGTCGTTGCTCGAACCGTTGTTCCAGCCGTTCGCCGCGGACGCAAATCCGATCATCGCCGCGAGCGTGAAGTAAAGCGTGTGGGTTCTCATAAGTCCTCCTGACCGACCATCCTGTTGTCCTTAAGGAAGCTCGGATTAAGTCCTTCGACAGGCCTGTCCTGAGCCTGTCGAAGGGTCATGAACGGAATCCGCTTGCTCAGAGGCCCCTTTAACGGCTCGACGGCCGTTTCGCCCCGTCGAAGACGATGAGCGTCGGGTTCACGAGCTGCTTGGGGTCAGGACCTCGGGTCGACCCCGGCACGACGTAGTTCCGCTGAATGATTTTGATTGCGTCGCCTGGGGGGACCATTTCCTCGGTGATTTCGCGGCAATTCGGAAGGTTCCCGCAGTCGCGTGCGAAGTAGTAGACGTAGAGCTTGTCGGTGTTGCCGACCGTCTCCGAGAAGGCGGACGCGCTCCCCTTGAGATCGGGATCCGAGACGTTCGTGACGCCCACCAGAGCCGGGATCCGGTTGGGCGCCAGACTCGTGTACGTGGCGTTGCCGGTGGCGGTGCCGAGGGTGCCCGCGACGGCGAGGACTTCGCCCGAGTCGATGCTCTCCGTCGGGCTGATCTGGTAGTCTGCGTCCTGGGTATCGCCGAGGCAGTTCATGGGGCGCCGAACGCAATGCTCGCCGATAAGGTCCACCTTGAGCAGCAGGCTTTCGAACGGCCCGTCCTTGGCGTCGGGCTGTCCCCAGTGCTGCTTGACCGCCTCGACCAGATTCTCGACATTACCCTCGAACCCGAGCTCGGACTTGGCGATCCTCTCGTCCCGGACAGGTTTTGGGTAGGGCTCGGTCGGACGCGCCGTGTTCGTGTCCCTCACGCGGAGAATGGCGAGCGGGCGCTTCTGGCGCCACTCATCGCCGGCCGCCTCGTCTTCCGGCAGCGAATAACGCATCACGGTCATCAGGTCGTCCGCCTTTGAGCCGAACCCCAGCCGGCCGAGGTCCGTCGACACGGGCTCGACGAACACCTGGTTGCGATCCGGTACGCCCGCCCGCAGCAGCGCCTCGGTGAGCGCACGCTCCATCACCGCGTCCGGTGTGATGATGAAGAAGCGCTGCTGGTTGAACGCCGCGTCGGATTGCCGCTCGATGACGACGTTGTTGTTGCTGTTGCCGATGCTGGAGAACACCAGCGCACGGGACGGATTCGGCGACATCATGAAGAGGATGCTCTGCATGAAAGGATCATCGGCCACGGACTGGTAGATTTCATCCGTGGTGTCGATCTCCCCTTCGCGCGTAAAGATGTACGTCTGTATCCCGAAGTACCTTCCGGGCGGCGGAAGCTGCGCCAGCACGACCAGCGCCTCGCGCTGGTCAAGCCGGTACGTCCACCAGGTGTCGCCCGGCGTCGGCCCGAGCAAGTCCCTCATGTTCTGGTCCACGAACTCGTCCGGCCAGAGCGGAACGGAAGGGATGAGATAGGGCGCCGCCGGGTTGTTGCCGAGGCAGTTTCCGATGGTCTCGAGCGCGAACTTGCAGTCTTCGATCCTGAACAGGTTCCAGGCTCCCCGAGCGACCTCGTAGCCTTTCGCCTCCAGGTCGGTCCGGAGATTCCGGACCTTCTGCTCCAGCGACTCGGGGAGCTGATTGTCGTTACTCGATCCGTTGTTCTCACTGTTCGCCGCGGACGCAAATGCAATCATCGCCGCGAACGCGAAGCAAAGCATGTGGGTTCTCATGAGTCCTCCTGACCGACCTAGTGTCCTGAGTGAAACGAATGCGGCAAAGCGCCCCATGTTGCGGAAATGGATCAGAGCAGAAGCGCCTTGCATCAAAAAATTTTCATGCCGTCATAATCTGCTAGATTGCAAGGCTCGGCATTTGTTCCGCTTCCATGGATGAGGTCGGGTCTTGCAATCATGCCTCGACCTGACAAAAACGGAGGACTGCGTCAGTTCTTTACGTCATAGCCGAGATACACGGGCTAACAGGCAATGCCGTTACGTTAAGCCGAAGAACGCCCCCCGGCACGGAACCGTTTATGCGATTGGAATGCCGGGGTCCAGAGGACATGGATGGCAGCGCACCAATCGCGAATGATGCGCTTCACCTTCGTTCAGCACATCCTACGAGCCCGTAGGATGCGCTGAGGTACGACAAATCGGCAGGAAAGCCGATTTGCACGCAAAGCGCCCGAAGGGGACGGCACATGAACGTGCCGTATGACAAATTGGCCGGAAAGCCGATTTATACGGCGGAGCCGCCCGCAGGTCATGCGCACAGCCCGGCGTCCCGCCGGCGTCGTCATAACGACTTCAGATACTCGACTAGATCGCGTTTTTCCTGATTGCTCAGTCCTAAATCGAAGCGTGCGTCGTAACTGTCCACCACGTCCAGCAAGGTTTTGAACCGACCGTCGTGGTAAAAACGCCCTTTGTTCTCCGGACGCATGAAAAGGCCGCGTTCACGCACGAAAATCCCGGCCAGGTTCATCGTCTTGTAAGCGTCTCCGGGAGCACGATTCGCCTGAAAACCGTCGATCCTCATCTCGTCGGGTGTATGCAGGTTCCAGCCCGGCTCGGTCCACAGCGGCTCGACATGGCAACTCCCGCACTTGGCTTTGCCGCCGAACAGTTCGCTCCCCCGTTCGGCCGCCCCTGCATCGAAGTCCACGCCGGCTTTCGGCTTGGGTGCGGGCAGAGCCAGCTGAAAGAAATGGAGCGCCGGCAGCTTGGGAGTAACCTGATCCTCTTTCGGATCGACGGATATGTGGCCGAATTCTTTCGCGGCAGCGATCGGAAACTTATCGGCGTCATCCAGCCGGGGATCGAAGAAGGTACCGACCCCGCGCAGTTCCAATACCGCCACGAATGCATTCCAGTAGGTCACCGTACCCCAGTCGCCGGTCCAGGCGTGCTGATTGTAGCCGGCAAGCCCAAAGGCGTCGGGAATGAGCGTGGCAGCCGGCTTGCCTTCCGGGGTGAACGCCTTGCCGTCGAGGAGGAGTTGCGCATCGAACTTGCCGGGTCCCCAACTCTGTAGCACGTCGCGGACTTGGGAGTCGGTAATGTCGGGGTGAACGATTCTCAGCAAATCGACGATTGGTTGCAGGTTCGGAGCGAGGGCGATGATGGCCCCGACGTTGAGATCGTGATTCGCCCAGCCGTCCAAGCGCTCGCCGACGCCCGGAGCGAGCGAGTCATTCACGGTGGAGTGACAAAGGGCGCAGGTGAGACCCACGGATTTGAGCGAACCGTCGGAATTGAACGTGCCTTTGACGCCCAATACGGCGTCCTGCTTGATCAGGGCCAGCGTAACCGCGACGTCGCTCAAATCGACCGCCCCCTGCTCGAGTTGCTGGACGACTGATCCCGGCAGCGCCTCTACGTCGACCTTTAGCCCCAAGTCCAGGGCTTGTTGCGGTGTCAGTCCATTACCGATTCCGCCGAAGCGTTCCCCTTCGATGGCTTTATGCAATTGAAGCGCATCACTCCAGAATTGCTCGTCGCCAAAACTATCGAAGCGAAAAATTTCCCGTCCTTGGGTAACCATCTGCGCGGCATTTTGGACAATTCGGTCGCGCTCCAATTGGGAAGCCGTGTTGGCCTCTGTTGATTTGCCGGTTCTGTGGGAATCATTGGCAAACGCCGCCAAGCTGAGCAAAAACCCCGCAAGTGACAGAAATAACGGGGTGATTGTCCGGGTGATAAGGCTGACTCTATCCATAAGTCTTTCCTCACTATTCCAGTATGAGTTTCCTGCTCATGAACGCGGCGGGCGTTTGTTATCGCTTCGGCACGAGGAGCGATTTTCGACAAACGCCCCTGGCTCTCGTGAAACGCTTAAGTAGCGAACCCGATGCCGCCATGGGTTTGGAGCGGGGGAGGCAGAAAAGCCCGATTACCCGATTCGGGCCTGTATAAAAGGAGACTCGGAATAGGTCGATTTTGTTCACAACTAGACACGCCCGGCACAAACGGCAGCGACGCCTGACCATCCGCCCGGCCCTGTCGCGAAGTTTCGAGGGCCGCCGGGATAGGCACCCTGTCGTGATCGAAAGGTTGGCGGATTGATGCAATACCGATCGGGAGTGTACGGATTGATGTGCGAACGCTTCTTATGGCGAGCGGGGCATGGCACGGGATTGATTCACGACAAGCGACCGATCGCTTGAAGAGATGCGCACCAAGACCTTCGAGAAACTCAAGGGGAAGGGGCCGCTTGTCATTTATGGCCGATGTATAGCCATCGCATGACCGTGCTCAGCCAGCGACAGGCCGCTTGTGCCCCGCATCGCCTCAATGCCAGCCGCCGTAGCGTTTTGTCGGATCGCCGCGGAAGCCGGAGGTGGTCTTGTCTTCCTCGGGAACGGTACTGCTCATCATCGCGGCCGCCATCAGGTTTTTCCGGGTATAGCCGCCCAGCGACTTGGCTTTTTCGGCGATGGCCGTGGTCTTGGGATTGATGTTGTATTGGCTCTCGAACGAGTCCACGATGGCCACTATGAGCGGCTCCGATCCTTCACGATACGCTTTCAGCAGGATCGGCAATGCGGTGCCGGCCGGAATGACGATGGAAAAGCGGTTGCTGCCTTCCAAGGATGTTTCCGCAATGGTGTTGCCTTTTTCGTCGGTGGCCACCACTTTTCCTTGGATGACGGGTTCCTTCTCGTCGTTTACCGTACCTCGCAGGGTCTGCTCTTTTTCGAATTTCTGCTCTTCCTGGAATTTTTGCGGCAGCCCCTGGAACATTTCAGCGGGTTTGTCCGACTCCCCGCATCCCGCTAGGAACACCGCCCCCGCAAGCACAATTGACGCGGTTTTGGGAAGTCTCTTCATCTTTGAAACCAGTTCATGCACAGCCATGGAAACCTCGGATCTTGCATGTGAATGAATAGAGCTATTGCTCGGACAGCTCAATCGGAATGGTATTTTTCAACCATTCTCTAGTTTTCTCTTATTAATCAAACGGTTGCCTGACTCGTCCGACGACATGAATCGGCATTAGATTCAGAGGCCATAGCATACACCAGAATCCATAGCAAACGAGTCAGGAATTCATTCGCCTGCCCGGCTGAGTACGTCTTGGCGTCTTTGGAATCCCCGTCTTCGCAAAAGAGTCCACCCAGTCTCCCACCTGGTTTTCCGTTTAGCACATTACGCTAAAGCCAATGCGTCCTATACGAATCGTCGCAGGCGCTGGATAGTGCTCCCTATCCGGCGACTCATTGTTTCCGAAAATGATTCGATACGGCTGCAGGCCTTGAAATTGCGGTGTTCAAGCCTCTGCACGGTGAATCCCGCGAAGTTTTCCGGCGCGCCTTCCTGTTTCCAACAGCCTGGGCAATGGCGAAAATGGAAAACATCAATACTTGCTCTTTGGAGGTCCCTGAGCATGGACATCATTCTGGACGGGCCGAGTCAACCGCCGCTTTCCTGCGGAAAACCCAAGTACCTCGTGATCCTGCTGCATGGTGCGGCATCGAATGGCGATGAGATCATCGAACTGGCGCTTGATTGGGCTCCCACCTTGAACAAAGCGGAATTCCTGGCGCCCAACGCACCCTGGCTTAGCGATGGGGAAAGCAATCGGCGCCAGTGGACTTGCCCGACCGACAACGCTCAACACTCGGGCGCTGGGCTGGACGAAGCCGCTGAACGTCTTCAGGTGTTTCTCGACGCTGTCCTCGCCAAACGGCGGCTGGAAGACAGCCAGCTCGCGTTGGTCGGTTTTGCCCAAGGCGCGGCTCTCGCGCTTCGCGCCGGCCTGATGCGGGCCAAGCCGCCGGGCGCGATCGTCGCTGTCGCCGGCGGCATCGATGAAGACCCTATCGAGCGCAATATGATTCGATCCAGTCCGCCGGTGTTATTGGTTGAGGCGGATGTGGAGGCCGGCGCCGGCGCGGTGGGCTTGAATCAGGCCCAGCACCAATTGGCCAAGTGGGGAATCCCTATACAAAGGTTGGCTAAACCCGGAAGTTATCACGGCCTCGACGATGACGGGGTGAGCATCATTGCCGATTACCTTCACCGAGCCTTGGTCAAGCCTAGCGCCGACTAGGCGCATATATCGATCTGCTCTTGGGATGGTAGCTCAAAGGATCTCGCGCCTCGGACTCCATGCGACTCGGCCTGCTAACAATGCAGCTGGTAAGCCCAAGGAGCCCCGAATCCATGACAGCCGAGAACCGGTAACCGCATGGGCCACCTCACTGCTTGTGTACTGGCGCGACGTAGCACGGGCATTCACTTTTGATTAATCGAAAAGCCAGGAGATTCAACGTGTCGCAATCGCAATCCGTAATCCTTAACCGCCCCGACGTGCCCACGCGCGAAGCGCTTCAGGAGGCCATCAAGGGGCTCAAGTTCAAGCTCTCCGTCGATGAGTCCTACGCTCCGTTCGAAAGCTCTGGCTATTTGCCCTGTACCATCAATGGCGAAGACAGTGGAGTCAATATCCGTTTCGATGCTTTGGAGCCTTATCTGGCCCGATTCCCCAACCTGCAGGCGCAGGCCGGCCAGCGCGACACCCTAATCACCTTGCGCTCGGAAGGCGATCCCCGTGAGGACGTGTGCGTGCTTATGATCGCAGCCGCCTTGGCGCAGAACTTTGATGCCATCGTCCATAATCCGAAGAAGGATGTACTATCCCCTGCGGAGAAGCTTATCAGTCAGGCGCGCAGCCAGTTCGCCGATCTGGATTAGTCGAGTGGGCCTTCAAGCGTGATAGCGGAGCCTGCTGGCGGCTCACGACCAGTGACGCCGATCGATCATGATATGCGCGCCTTCGCGCCGGCTGAACTTGGATGTTGAGGGTGTAGAAAACCTTAAACTCGAAAAAACCACGGCATGAAAAATCGGTCGATAGCGGACTTAATTTGGCGTGAAAATGAGACTTTTCCACAGCTTCGTCAGGCATTCACAGGAGAGGCGGCATTGAATCTGAGAATCGCAACAGACGAGGACATCTCTCAGCTGTCTCGTCTCCTTGAGATCCTGTTCGCGCAAGAAGAAGAATTCACGCCCAACGTCGCGCTGCAGGAGGCCGGTTTAAGAACGATCATCTCAAACCCTCAGGTTGGAGAGATCATGCTTGCAGAAGCGGACGGCAAGATCATTGGGATGGTGAGTCTCCTCTATACCGTCTCAACGGCGCTCGGAGCTCGGGCGGCGATCTTGGAGGACATGGTCGTTGATCCCATCAAGAGAGGCGACGGGGTTGGCAGCAAGCTGCTTGAATATGCGTTGCAGATTTCCCGCGAACGAGGATGTGCACGAATCACGCTCCTAACGGACGCCGGCAATCTTGGCGCTCAAAGATTCTACGAGCGGTTCGGCTTTACCAAATCGACGATGATCCCCTTGCGGCGCTCGCAACAATGCGACTGGCTGAAGTCCGAACAATGAATCGCGACGCCTACAACGCCATCGCCGAGTCATGGGATCGAGCGCGCAATGCCTTTTATGGCCGCGAGAAGGCGTACCTGGACACTTTTCTCCGCGATATGGCCGCGCGGTCCCCTATTTTGGACCTGGGCTGCGGCACTGGACGTCCGATGGCCGAGTGCATTTTGAACCAGGGGCATAAGGTCACCGGTATCGATCAGGCAGTCGAGCTACTCGAGCGCGCCAGAACGCGCATGCCGTCAGGGACCTGGATCGAATCGACGATCGAGGGATTCGAGACCGACGATCGTTTCGCCGGCGTTGTCTGTTGGGACGCCCTCTTCCACATTCCGCGCGAGCGTCACCCGGCTATCCTGGCCCGCATTGCCAAAATGCTTATCCCGAAAGGCCGACTGATGTTGACCGTGGGAGGGTCGGAGCATCCGGCGTTCACGGATACGATGTTCGGCGAGACGTTCTTCTACGACTCGTTTCCTCCGGAGAAGGTAATGTCTATGCTCGGCGAGCTGGGTTTCAGGCCACTCGTCGCCGAGTTCATGAACGAACCAAGCTCCGGCCGGGACAAGGGCCGCTACGCTATCGTCGCACACTTCGCTTAACGTCTCGATACGGCTGCCGTTTCCGGTTTGCCAGGGAGTAGACGCCCATACAAACGCGTCGAAAAACCCTCGACTCGAAAATTCAGCTTTTCGATCATCGACGAACCACAGACCCTAAGCTGTTCAAACCTTGGGGGATTCTAAGCCCGTTAGGGCGGCAAATTAATGATTGATTTAAAGGATTTACCCGATCGATGGCGCCCACTTTTTCGAGCCTGACTCATACTCATCAGGGGCAGGAAGCAGGGACTGTGTTACTCCAAAAACGATTAGTGAGATCGTTCGGATCCGGCCGGCCATCGTTTGCCGAAAAATTGATTATGATGCCGGAAAGACAAGGGATAGGGAGATCAGCGGCAATTTCCCCATCGGCATTGGCCGTCGTCGTCCAATAATACTCGGAGATTTCGTCTTGGCCGATGCGCACCCCGCGGATAGTCGTCTGTGTATTGGGGAGGAAGCCCGAGCCCGTTACGTGGAAGGCCGTTTCCAGGCCAGCTCCGGTGGTCGAGACGCCGAGGTTGGGCTCCGGTTGGGACGGCGGCGGCGGAGATGGTGACTGCGGCGGTGGTGGTGGAGGTGGCGCCGCGGGAGGAGGCGCTTCGGAGGGTTGCCAAGCCCATAACGTGCCGTCGGCCTTTACCGCCCAATGATCAAGATACCTTCCAGCGGAGATGCTGCTAAACCCTTCCCCTGGGATCTTTTGATATCCGATTCCATCGGTTGTAAACCAGACGGTCCCATCGGCAGCGACGAGCCAGGCTGTGCCATCATGGCTGACCGAGACATCTTCCCATTGCATTTCGCTGCCGATTCCCTCGGCAGGAAACCAGGCTTCATCGGGCGTCCCCACGTTGCCGCGCCACCAAAGAGCACCGTAGTTCGCTATACCCCACATTTGACTACGGTTGTTGCCGGCGAGTCGCTTAAAGCCGATCAAGGCACTTCGGTCCTCGAAATCGATACCGTTCCTCGTCATCCAGACAGACCCATCGGCGCGCGCGACCCATACGGTTCCATTAAACACCGTGACGTCCACCAATGGCCCGGCCAAGTTCTGCGGTACCTGCTTCCACGTTTCATCATTGCGCCGATGCCACAAAAAGCCGCTAGAAGTGATGCACCATACCGTGCCGTCGTACGCCACATCCACGCGTGCAAGTCCGCCGGGGCTTGCGACTTGACCGGCGATTCGGGGGGGCCAGGGGCCGCCGCCATGCCGCCAGAGGGTTCCGTCCTTGGCGATGAGCCAGACATCTGTTGCACCTGTATCCAGTTGCTTGGCGACGTCGCGCAGCTGAGGAAAAGAAACTTGCCCTGACTCGGTGGTGTCGATCACGGACCTCGGATACCAAACCCGTTCGTCAACTGCTCTTACGGTGCCGACGAACACGGTCAGCACTAAGACAGCCATGACACTGACAAGCTTGATTGTCCGCTTTGAAGGTGCTGGCATATCCGTGCCTTCTCCCGTGGTTATCGTGACGGGGCTCTAGTGATAAGGTCGGGGTTTGGGTTCGGTCATACTTCCCTATGACCGGCCTCCCGAAAAAAGTTCATAAGAGGCTCTATTTACGGGAGTTGATCGATGACGGTTCAGACGTACGATCTTGTTTATCCGATGCTAACACTGTTCTGCTGGACGTTTCTGATCATGCTCAGGAATGTACAGGTCAGAGTCCGGGCGGTTTTGAAGGGAGAGCTTACAAACGAATACTTCGAACTCTTCCGCGGCCCCGAACCTCCGGAAGAGGTATTGAAGACCGGGAACAATCTGAGAAATCTCTCAGAGTTTCCACCCTTGTTCTATGTCGCCGCCCTCGCAATTATGGTAACAGCGCGTACAGACGCTGTTTTCATTGCTCTCGCGTGGAGCTACGTAGCATTAAGGATCGGGCACAGCATGGTGCACCTGACGTTCAACAAAGTTCCCGTCCGCTTCTTTTTATTCATCCTGAGCAATGCCGTTCTGCTCGTAATATGGATACGGCTCGGTGTTCTGGTGTGAAACGGAACGAAGTCCCAATCGGAAAACGGCAGAGCGTCCATGCGTCAAACACGACACTGAAACTAGTGCGGATTCGCCTCAACCGCCTGTGCCACAAACTCGCCGAAGGCCCGACTGCCGTCACCGGTGGGAATGGTCTTTTCCAGTTGCAAGGTGTCCGCATTGATCACGGAAACGGAGTTGCTGAACCAATTGGCGACATAGATATGCTTGCCGTCGGGATGGGCGGCTATGCCTTCGGGGTATTCGCCCACCTTGATCGTGGCGATGACTTCGCCCCGGTCGGCCGCGATGACCGATACGGTGTTGTCGTATTGGTTCGTCACGAACAGACGACTACCGCCGGCGCCCAAAGCCACCGCATAGGGTCTGTCGCCGACCGGAATGGTTTTCAGTAGCGCCATGCTCTCCGCATCGACCACGGAGACGTCGTTGCTTTCCACGTTGGCGACGTACAGACGGCTGGCTCTTGAGTCCAGTGTGACGCCGAAGGGGTGCTTGCCGACGGTGACCGTTTTCTTGACTTCCAGCTCGGCGGCATCGATGAGCGAAACCGTGTCGTCGTCCCGGTTCGACACGTAAATTTTCGCTCCGTCCGGACTCACAGCGACACCGGAAGGAGAATGCCCAACCGGAATTCGCTTCAGTACTTTCGAGCTATCGAGATCGACCACGGAAAGATAGTGTCCGTACCAATCCGCCACATAGGCCCTCGTCCCGGCCGGATCGACCGCAATGCCCAACGGTCCCTCGCCCATGGGCAAGGTGGCGATCACGTTTTGGGTGCGTCCATCCAGAACCGTAACGTCTTTACTGCCGGGGTTGGTGACGCAAATCCTGGCGCCGTTTCGGCTGACGGCGACGCCGGCCGGCTCCGACCCGACTTTGACAGCCTTGACGACGGTTCCGCTCGCCGTATCGATCACGGATACGCTGTTGTCCTTTTGGTTAGTGACATAAGCATAGGGTTCGGCGGAAACGTCACCGACCGAGGAAAACAGGAGAGCGGTGGCGTACGCCACCGCTTTCGCCCGATTTACCGAATCGTAAACGCCAAACATGTCGTTATTTCTTCTCGGCAACGGCTTTCAGATTCGCCAATCCTTCCTTGTATAGTTCGGTAACCGCTTTGAGGGCGGCTTCATCGCTCTGCCCCGGCGGAGGATTGTTATTCATGAAGCTGCGATAAAAGGCGCCGTTCCATTCCACCTTGGAACCACCGGCCGGGTTCGGTTCGACTTTGATATTCGACGAATAATTGGCTACCGGCAGATCCTTGGGATCGACTTCGGTGATCTTGTATTGCATGGTCATTTTGGAGGCATCGTAGCTCTTGAGTTCTTCCTTGATCACGCCGCCGCTTTTCAGCTTGAGTTCCCGCGTCGCGCCTTTCTCGGTACCGCCTTGCGCCGTGGTGCTTTCAACCGGCGGCAACCATTTCTGCGGATTCGCCCAGTCGCCGACAAGGGCCCAAACCGCGTCCGGCGTGGCGTTGATGTCGACTGTTTCGGTAACCTTCTGACGGCTCGGACCGTGGGCATTCGCAAACCCCGCCCACAGCAACGACAGGACGGCGACTAATGACAAGAGCTTTTTCATTATTTTCTCCTGGTGTGAACGAACAAAGCCGAAAGTATAAGGCAAATTGCTTATGGGTTAGGAGATAATTTCCTGAGCGTAACGCCGCAGACTCGCGAGGATTTCCAGATCCTTGGCGGATAAGCCGGGAGATGTTTCCAGCGCATCGATTCTTGCTTGATATTCGCTCAGAACTATACTTCCGCCACATCCCTGAACCGTCAAGCGCCGGATGCGATACGCTTCCCAGCGGGCGGCTTCTTCCGCCGACAAAGTCTCGGAAAAGTTTCGAGCACGATAGCGGAAAACCAGCTCCGGCAGACGTGCATCCTTAAATGTTGGTTGCGCGCGGCTTAATTCATCGGGAGACAAACCGCGTAGCCATTTTAGAGTCGCGCGATCGGCATCGCCGATGAATCCGTCATACAGCATGAGATCGGGATCATCCATAACCATCTCGACACCGTTGAATTCCATCACTTCCTGGATCTTCTTCGCCAAGGTCCATTCCCGCTTGAGTAAATCGAGGTGGCGGTTACAGCGAGCAAGGTCGATTTGCAGCCGTTCCGCATCTTCGGGACGCAGAGCCGATAACGGCGCGATAACGGGGCATTTGTTGACGTGGACCGTTTTCAGCGGAACACGCTCGACGCCCGGCGGCAGTTTCGCAACCGGAGTGAACAGGCGTTCCCGAAGCTCTTCAGCACTCAGGGTGACGAGTGGCGTGGGATCGACGGAAAGATCGTAAACAACTATCCCGTTCGGATTTCGCGGATGCTTGACGAGCGCAACCACGACGGCAATACAGTGCCGCTCTGCGGCGAATTTTTCCGAAACGTGCAAGACCGGCTGCATTGCGCCGAACCGCAGCAATTCGAAGGCCTCTCTCTTCCCGCGATTAGAAAAAACGAAGTTGAAAAGCTTGGGCTGGCGCTCGCGAACCAAACGCGCTATGGCGATGGTCGCCCAGACGTCGGCCAAGGCGTCGTGCGCATTCTCGTGTTGTATTCCGTTAGCGACCGTCAGCGCGTCCAATCGTAGGCTCGGCCTGCCGGAATCGTCCGTGGGCCATTCGATGCCCTCGGGCCGGAGCGCCCGAGTCAGTCGCAGCATGTCGATGATGTCCCATCGGGAATTGCCGTTGCGCCATTCCCGTTCATACGGATCGAACAGGTTGCGGTAAAGACAGTTTCGGGTGACTTCGTCGTCGAACCGAATATTGTTATAGCCGGCTACGCAGGTTCCCGGCACCAAGAACTGATCATGAATCCTGGCGATAAATTCCGCTTCCGTGACGCCCCGCTCCGCAGCCAACTGAGGCGTTATGCCGGTAATCAGACAAGCTTCGGGTACCGGCAATACATCACGCGCGGGCTTGCAGAACAGCGTTACGGGTTCGCCGATCGGATTGAGTTCCAGATCGGTTCGAATGCCTCCGAACTGCGCAGGACGGTCGCGCCTGGGATCGGTCCCGAAGGTTTCGTAATCGTACCAATATAAGGAAGAGCAGGCGGACATGTGCCGGAAGTACCTAGGGTTTACGTGTCCAAGCGAGGAACGTAAACCGCCACGGTACTGTCTTCATCCGGCACATGGGTTGTTTGCGGGAAAAAATCGTTAATGTATTAGCGCCTATCCGCTGGCGACTGTGGGAATTAAAGCGCCTGTTGATCAGGAGTTTTCGGCCATAGCTTCGAGCTTTCGCCGCTTCTCGCATTTCTGAACGCAAACGCATTCGCCGTTGTTTACGCCTCCACAGGTGCCTTTGATGGCGCCTCGCCCGAACATGACGCCTATCGCCATAAAGAAGATAACGGCGGCTATCACCGCAAAAGTAATCAGAAACAGTGTCATCGTTCGCCTCGACTAATCCAATAAGGATGATCTTAAGGCAAGCCCCCATCGCGGGTTATTCCATTCGGCATTCGAGTGAACACTCATCGTAGGGTGGGTTAGCGGAGCGTAACCCACCGATTCGAGGTCACTCGGTGGGTTACGGCCTCGCGGCCTAACCCACCCTATAAAAATTAATGCCTTGTTGAAAGCGGTTTGGAATTACACCGAAACGGGTATGCCTTCAAAAAATGTTGTCGACTTTACTACGTTTTCCAAAAAAGAAAAGCGGGAGGCGCCCGAAAACCCCTCCCGCTTTCTCGGCCGGACGAACCGGGCGGACTAGCCGCCGAAATCGTCCAGCATGATGTTTTCCCTTTCCACGCCGATGTCTTCCAGCATTTTGATCACGGCGGTGTTCATCATCGGCGGACCGCAAAGGTAGTATTCACAATCCTCCGGCGCCGGGTGGTCCTTCAGATAGTTCTCGTACAGAACGTTATGAATGAAGCCGACGTAGCCGGTCCAATTGTCCTCCGGTTTCGGTTCGGAAAGACCGATGAACCACTTGAAGTTCGGATTTTCTTCCTGCAGCTTGTTGAAATCGTCCACGTAGAACATTTCCCGCAAGCTACGAGCGCCGTACCAGAAGGTCATCTTCCGCTTGCTCTTCAACCTGCGAAGCTGGTCGAAGATGTGCGAGCGCATCGGCGCCATACCGGCGCCACCGCCGATGAAGACCATCTCGTTGTCGGTGTCGCGGGCAAAGAACTCGCCGAACGGCCCGGAAATCGTCACCTTGTCGCCCGGCTTCAGATTGAAGATATAGGACGACATGACCCCCGGCGGAATGCCATTGGCTCCCGGCGGCGGCGTGGCGATACGGACGTTGAGCATGATGATATCGCTCTCTTCCGGATAGTTCGCCATGGAGTAAGCGCGAATGGCCGGCTCCTTGACGACGGATTCGTACTGCCACAGATTGTACTTGTCCCAATCGTCACGGAAGCGTTCTTCGACATCAAAATCCGAGAACTTCGCATGATAGGGCGGGCACTCGATCTGGATGTAGCCGCCGGCGCGGAAATTGACATGCTCGCCCTTGGGCAGTTCCAGCACCAACTCCTTGATAAAGGTCGCGACGTTATGGTTCGAGCGAACCGTGGTCACCCATTTCTTCACGCCGAAGACTTCGTCATGAACATGGATCTTCATGTTCTGCTTGACGGTGACCTGGCAGGCCAGACGATCCCCATCCGCCGCCTCTCGCTTGGTGATGTGCGAAAGTTCGGTGGGCAGAATGTCGCCGCCGCCTTCGTGCACTTTTACCCGGCACTGGGCGCAGGTACCGCCGCCGCCGCAAGCCGAGGATACGAACAGATTGTTGTCCGCAAGCGCAGTCAACAGCTTGGCACCGATGGGAACGTGGATGGTCTTTTCGTCGTTGATCAGGATATCGACGTTGCCGGATGCGACCAGCTTCGATTTCGCGCCGAGAATCACGAAGACCAGGGCAATGACGATCAGGGTGAAAAACAATACGCCTAGGATGATTTCCAACATTGTCTTATGCCCTGCCCCTTACAGTTGAATGCCCGAAAACGCCATGAAGCCCAGCGCCATCAGGCCTGCCGTGATGAACGTGATGCCCAGGCCGCGAAGTCCCGGCGGCACGTCGCTGTATTTCAGCTTCTCGCGAACGCCCGCCATGGCGGTGATCGCAAGAGCCCAGCCGAAGCCGCTGCCGACGCCGTAAACCACGCTTTCGTTGAAGTTGTAATCGCGCTCGATCATGAACAGGCTGCCGGCGAGGATGGCGCAGTTCACGGTGATGAGCGGCAGGAAGATGCCGAGAGCGTTATAAAGTGCAGGGAAAAAGCGATCCAGCACCATTTCCAGGATCTGCACGATCGCCGCGATCACGCCGATACACGCCATCAAAGCGATGAAGCTCAGGTCGACGTTTTCCAAACCCGCCCAAGACAGTGCGCCTTCTTTCAACAGATAGGTATAGATCAGGTTGTTGGCAGGAACCGTGAGCGTCTGCACGATGACAACGGCGATGCCGAGGCCGACTGCGGTTTCGATCTTCTTCGAGACGGCAATGAACGTGCACATCCCCAAGAAGAAGGCCAGCGCCATGTTCTCGATAAAGACCGACTTAATAAATAGGTTGATATAGGCTTCCATCAGTGTGCCTCCCCGTGAGCCGGCATGATGGCGAAGTCAGCCTTCTCGACTTGTTGCGGCTTCCAGGTACGCACCGCCCAGATCAGCAATCCGATCAGGAAGAAAGCGCTCGGCGGGAGCAACAGCAAGCCGTTCGGGACATACCAGCCGCCGTCCTTCAAAAGAGGCAGCACGTCGATGCCGAGCAGTTTGCCGGAACCGAACAGTTCGCGGATGACGGCGACGGTGATCAGAATCAGGCTGTAGCCGAGGCCATTGCCTATGCCGTCGAGAAAACTTTCCCACGGCGGATTCTTCATCGCATAGGCTTCCGCGCGTCCCATGACGATGCAGTTGGTGATGATCAGACCTACGAACACCGACAATTGCTTGCTGATTTCGTAAGCGAACGCTTTGAGAATCTGATCCACCACGATCACCAGCGAGGCAATAATCACCATTTGAGCGATGATACGAATGCTGCTCGGAACGTGATTGCGGATGAATGCGATACCGGCGCTCGAGCAGGCGGTGACCGAGGTCAACGCGAGGCTCATGATCAGCGCGGTCGATAGCTGCGAAGTCACCGCCAGAGCGGAACAGATCCCTAACACCTGCAGAGTGATGGGGTTGTTATCGACTAACGGTTCGACAAGAACTTTCTTGTGTTCTTCATTAAGGTTCATCGGCTTAACCCCTCTGAGATCTAAGCTTTGCCAGATAAAGTCCGAAGCCTTCCCTGCTCATCCAGTAGCTCACCAGGTTGCTGACGCCGCGGCTCGTGAGCGTAGCGCCCGCGAGCGCATCCACTTGGTATTCCGAGCCCGGCTTGGACGGATCGACGGAGCCCTTTACGAGGCCCAATGCGACTTCGCCGATCTCGATCTGCTGTCCCTTCTCGGTCAAGTTGCTCTCGTGCAATTCCTTGCCGGTGAAGTTGTACACTTTCTTTCCTTTCCAAAGCGCCTTCCATTTCGGATTCACCACCTCGCCGCCCAGGCCGGGAGTTTCCGCCTGATCGTAAAGATTGAGGCCAATAACCGTCTGCGCATCGGCTTGCAGCGCCATAAAACCGTACATGGTGGACCACAACCCGTAACCGCTGACCGGCAGGATCACCGACTTCAATTGGCCGCCCTCCTTGACCAAGTAGACCTTGGCGTATTTGGGCTTGCGCTTGATATTGGCGATATCCTTTTCCGGCGGTATGGCCTCGCTCATCGCCGGATCCTTGGCTGCCTTGCGCTGATCGAAGGTTTTCGGATCGATCGAATCGACGTAATCGCCCGTTGCCAAGTCGACGACTTTCGGCTCGATATTCTTGAAGGCCTCGTCGACCTTGGTTCCTTCATCCAACAGGCCCGCCACCTCGAGAATGTTGACTTTTTCGTCCTTGGACTTATTGCTTTCCTGCAGCGGCTTGAGCGCAACGGCCGAACCCGATACCAATACCGCTCCGACCAGGCACAATGCGAAAGCGACGGCGAGCGTTTTCTGGAAACTGTCGTTCGGCAGCACCAGAATCTTCTGCGCGTACTCGTTCGCTTTTTCGATGAAGCCGGCGATCTTATCGGACACCTGCGTTCCCGCTGTGTTGGGATTTGCTGAATCAGGCATGACGTCTAACCCTTCTCGTGATATTCGCTTTAATTACGGCGTAGTCGATCAGCGGCGCGAAAATGTTGGCGAACAGGATGGCCAGCATGATGCCCTCCGGGAAAGCCGGATTGACGACGCGGATCAGCACGGTCATGAAACCGATCAAGGCGCCGAAAACCCAACGCCCGGCATTGGTATGCGCCGCGCTGACCGGATCGGTGGCCATATACACCGTGCCGAAAGCGAAGCCGCCCAGAGTCAAATGCCAGTACCAGGGCATCGCGAACATGGCATTGGAATCGCTGCCGACGATGTTGAACAAGGTGGACGTTGCGACCATGCCGACCAGGACGCCGGCCATGATCCGCCACGAGGCGATGCGCGTGTAGATCAGGAATGCGGCGCCGATCAGACAGGCCAGGGTCGAGGTCTCGCCCAGCGAGCCTTGCTCGAAACCGACGAAGGTCTGCCACCAAGAGATGCCGCCCGCCGTGATCGCGTCGACGCCTCCCAAGGCTCCGAAGCCCAGAGCGGTCGCGCCGCTGAATCCGTCTACCGCGGTCCATACCGCGTCGCCCGACATGGAAGCCGGATAGGCGAAATACAGAAATGCGCGGCCGGTGAGCGCCGGATTCAGGAAGTTCTTGCCGGTGCCGCCGAAAATTTCCTTGCCGATCACGACGCCGAACGAAATGCCGATGGCCACCTGCCACAAAGGCGTATTGGGCGGCAGCGTCAACGCGAACAGGATGGACGATACGAAGAAACCTTCGTTTACATCATGCTTCCGGACGACGGCGAACAAGACTTCCCATATACCGCCCGCCACGAGCGTGACGATATAGATCGGGAAAAAATACAAGGCGCCGTGCATCACGACGGAAATCGGATTGACCGGGTTGTAGCCGAAAACGTCCATGATGGCACCGCGCCAGCCGGGTGCCGAGGCGATACCCATGCTCTCCATGGCCGAGTTGGCCTGATAGCCGGTGTTGAACAGCGCCATCAGCAAACACGGCAGAGCCGCGATCCAGACGTAGGTCATGACCCGCTTCAAATCGACTGCGTCGCGGACGTGAACCCCGCCAGCCGTCACATCGGGAGGGCTATAGAGAAAGGTGTCGACCATCTCATAGATCGGATAGAGCTTCTCCAGCCGACCGCCATGCGCGAAGTACGGATGTATCTTGTCTAAGAATTGCCTAGTACGAGACATTAGCCTTCCTTCTCAATTTGGGTAAGATTCTTGCGAAGCACCGGGCCGAAATCGTGCTTGCCCGGATCGACGAAGGTGCAAAGCGCCAGGTCTTCTTCGTCCAGTTCGAGACAACCCAAGGCCTGCGCCGTATCGGTGTCGCCCACGATCAGCGAGCGCAGCAATTGCGTCGGCAGAATGTCCATGGGCATGACCTCTTCGTAGACGCCGACCGGCACGATAGCTCTCGCGCTGCCATATTTGGCGCTGGTGAAAGCGAACTTGCGCCCCTGTTCTTTGGGAAGACTGGATAAAAGCACGTTCAGGAAAGAGTACTTGTCGCGATCCGGTACTACCCACCCCATGAACTCTCTTTGCCGCCCTTCCTCGATGACGCTGACCTGATTGTGATAGCGCCCGAGATAGTCCGACCATCCTTCCGCCTTCTGGCCGCACAGTATGGACCCCGAAATCACGCGTGCTTCCTTATCCGCAACGGTTTCATTTCGAACCAAATCGCTCAGATTGGCGCCCAGCCGAGTGCGGATCAAACGGGGGCGCTCGACCATCGGCCCGGCGAGAGAAACGACTCGCTCCACGTTCAATCGGCCGGTGGTGAACAGGCTACCGATCGCCATGACGGCTTGATAGTCGAGATGCCAGACTATCTTGGTAGCGCTGACGGGATCGAGATAATGGATATGGGTACCCACGAGACCGGCGGGGTGCGGCCCGTCGAACTCCGCGATCTCGATCTTGTTACTGTCTCCGGAAGGCAGGGAATGATTCGGCGCCGTGCAGAGATAAACCTTCCCCTCGGTCAGCTTGGAAACGACAGTCAGTCCGTTTTTGAAGTCTTGAACCCGTTCCTGAATGATGACATCCGGCCGAGCGGCCAATGGGTTGGTGTCGATCGCCGTCACAAAAATGGAATGGGGCGCCGTATCGGGATCGGGAACCTTGCTGTAGGGGCGGGTTCGAAGAGAGGTCCACAAGCCGGAAGCCAGCAGGTTCTCTTTTACTTGCTCGACAGTCAGATCGGCGAGTTTGGATTGGTCGTATGATTGAAACTGAACGCTGTCATCGCCGTCCAACTCGATGACCACGGATTGAAGCACGCGTTTGGCGCCGCGATTGATCGCCTTGACCACGCCGCTCCCGGGCGAGGTGAACAAAACCTTGGGATACTGTTTATCCGAAAACAGCGCGTCACCGAGCCTGACCCGGTCTCCCTCCGAAACATTCATGGAGGGCTTCAATCCGACATAATCCAAGCCCAGTAACGCTACGGATTTAACAACGTTACCGTCGTCGTGTATCGTTTGCTCGGGCTCCCCAGTGATCGGCAGATTCAAGCCTTTCTTTGTTCTGATTAGCATATATACGCCTGTGGATCGCACAAATTGACGGCCAAACCACCCCTCTCGCATTCCTGCAACAGGTTCGAAGAAGACGGTAGAGGGAGTGCTAAGATGTATTCGGCTTAAGGCGCGCCGAGAGAGTGCCACGAGTTTATTCAAAACGTCGCGCCTCAAATCGAAGCTGCGCGTAGCGAGAGGTATGCTCGGCGTTTCCCTAAGACTTAGGTAAACCGTCTGGTATTAGAACACAAATACCCGAGGGGCTCAACGCGCGGAGTTCTTGAATCAGAAGGAAAAACGGGGGCCGAGACTCTAATTTTGGTTACAGGACTGTTTCAAAATTCAGCACAAAAAAAAGGGCCTTAGCAAAGCTTCGGCCCTGACAACATCCCAGAGGATTAAGAGGTCTTAAACGCAATGTCGCTAACCCGGAGAATGCTATAACAAGTTCCAAAGAGGAGATGGAGGTAAATCAACTTAGCGTTCTCGCGTGGTCAAAATACTAGCCTCAACCGGACGGTACGATTTTGACTTAAATCAACAAACGCCCGCTTTTCTGTCGTTTCGACAAAAGATTCGAAACAGTGGCGTAACCGCTCGGTTACTAGCCACTCGACCGATCTCTTAATACAATACCTTCGGGAGTTGGCCAGACAGTCGCTGCCCACGTCGTCGACGCGGGGAGAGGAAAGTCCGGGCTCCACAGGGCAAGGCGCCAGGTAATGCCTGGGAGGCGCAAGCCTACGGAAAGTGCCACAGAAAATATACCGCCACGGTCCTCCGGGACCGCGGTAAGGGTGAAATGGTGCGGTAAGAGCGCACCGCGCTTCCGGTAACGGAAGTGGCAGGGCAAACCCCGCCCGGAGCAAGACCAAATAGGGGGGCATTGGAGGCAACTCCTGACGTGCGGCCCGCACGGCTCCCGGGTAGGTCGCTCGAGGCGCACGGTGACGCGCGCCCTAGATGAATGACTGTCCACGACTGAACCCGGCTTATCGGCCGACTCCCCATGAATCATCGGCGTCGTTTCACGCCATATTCCCGAGCGCCTATTCCGAGATTCGGGATAGGTGCTCCTCTCAATCTATCCAGTCAAGCTAACGAACAGCGAAGGCAGGCGCTCCGGCAATCGTTGCACGTGATCCACGACGGTGTAGCGGTTGGGACCGAAGATTCTGGACACGTACTCGTCTGCCTCGGGATCGAGCGTAAGACAGTAGCTCATGACTCCGACGGTAGCCAGTTCTTCCACCGCCTTTTTGGTATCGAACCGAAGGTACTGCGGATCGCGCTCGTCGATGTCCGCGGGTTCCCCATCGGAAACCAAAAGCAGCAGTTTTTTCTGCTGCGGCTGACGCAGCAGAAACTTTCCGGCGTGGCGCAGCGCCGCCCCCATCCGGGTCGAAAGCCCTCCCTGCATGCCCGCCAATCTCGCCTTTGCCTGATCGTCGAAGGGCTGATCGAAATCCTTGAAACGGTAATACTGCACGTCGTGCCGCCCGTCCGAAGCAAACCCGTGGATGGCGAAGGGATCGCCAATACCGTCGATAGCCCAGGCCAGCAGGGTCGTCGCCTCCCGCGCAAGCTGAATCACGGCGCGATCCGATCCCGGCAGGGTCTCGTTGGTCGACTCCGATAGATCCAGCAGTACCAGCACCGCCAGATCCCGCGTCTTGCGGATATAGCGGATATTGATGCGCGGGTCCGGCATCTCACCCATGCGGATGTCGATCATGGCGCGAATGGCGGCGTTGAGATCGATCTCGTCGCCGTCCTCCTGCCGCCGCTGGCGGACCAAACCCCGCGGCTGCAAGGCATCGATGATGTGCTTGAGGCGGCTGGCGACGGGCTTGTACTCCACCAGGATCTGCTCGATCAGTTCCTGCTCCCCCCTGGGCTGCCGTTTTTCCAAAACGGTCGCCCAATTGGGGCGGTGCAACTGTACCTGGTAGTCCCACTCGGGGTAATGATAAGGATCGCTGACCGGCTCCTTGCCTTCCAGTTCATTGATGGTGCAGCCTTCCTGATCCAAATGGAACGGCGTCTCCAGGGTCCAGACCTCCTGGGCATCGTCCCCCGCCAGTTCGCAGTCCACCTCGTTGACCATCTCCATGACCGAAACCTTCCTGCGGACCTGGCGCTCGCTGGCCGGTGCGTATTCCGCCTGTTCCCAGAACTGCTCGGCGAACGCCCAGATGAACCGGTTGTCGTCGCGGTACGGGATAGCTATGCCCTCCAGGATGCGCAACGACGGGAGCGCGAGTCGATCCTTGACCTTGTTATATAGCGTTACACCCAGATCCCAGCTGATTTGGTTGTCATCAGGACGAGCCGCAAAGACTTCCCGGAAGGCCGCTACCGTCTCCCGAATCAGGCTATCCTCGGTTTCGAGTTCCGCATCGAGCAGCGCATGGGCCAAGCGCTCCAAGAAAGACAGAGCGGGATCGCGGCTTTCCCGACCTTCGGCATCCGCCTCATGCAACGGAAGCCAGAGCTGCCGGAGCCCTGGAAACTGCCGGATGGCCAGATGCTCGACACGGGCATCCTCGATCAGACCGATCATGAACATCTGCACCGGATTCAACGCTTCCGCCGAGATCGGCTTCTTGGTGTAGGCGAGATGCGCGGCGGCGTGGGCGCAGGCAGCACGGTACAGCTCCTTGCCGGAAATGCCGCCGTAATCGTCGAAAGCATCGGGCAGGTAGATGACCGGAAACTCGATGAAAGGCTTGAGTCCTTCGCGCGTTTCATAATCGCCGGCCGTCGGGCGCAAATGGAAATCGCGGCCCCACAACGCGCGCAGATAGAAGTTCAGCTTGCGCTGGGTATCGACGAACAGCGTGCCGCGGCGTTCCTTCTGGAGCACCGCGAGGCTGTCCGCCGTTTCGAGACCGAAATATTTGGCCAGGTTTTCGAAATCGCGCCCGTGCGCCTGTGCGCCCCAGAGCGCCCAGCGGCGCAGCCCGCCCAGCGTCAACTTATCGAATAGCTGGTCGAGGTGCTGAAGCATCGGGCGCAATCCGCGTGGTGCTTTCGCCGAAAGCTGATGGACCAGGGCCAGATACTGGCGCAGCAAGTCGGCATCGCCCAGCCGGCTGGCCGCCGTGGGCAGGCTGTCGAACAGCGCGGCGATCACGCCCCCGCTGACCATGGAGGCCAGCTTCATCACCGAGGTCACCACATCGGGAATGATTTCGTCGCCCACTTCCTTGGCGACCAGGGGCATTTCCTGGATATAGGACACCACCAGTTCGGACCCGCGTCCCAGTTCCGAAAGCACGCGGGCACCCTCGATATAATTGCGCAAGCCGCCCGGCGACATCACCCGCCCCGCTTCGTGGAAGCTGGCCTCTAGGGTGTCCTTGATATGCGGCTCGACCCGCTCCAGGTATTCGCGGTAGTCTTCCAGGTTGATGCTCATGGCTCGCCTCGTCTTGCCCCGCAGCGGCTTAGTCCTTTTTTAGAAAAACGTAGCAACCGCTGCGTCCAGAGTATCCCGCATGTCCGGATCATCGGTCAGGGGGCGAACCAAGGTCATCTGACATGCCGCCCTCGGTTCGACGCCCTTCGCGATCAGCTGCCCCGCATACACTAGAAGACGCGTCGAAATTCCCTCGTCCAAACCATGGCCCTTGAGATTGCGGGCTCGATGAGCAATCTGCACCAGCTTCTCTGCGGTTTTCGGGTCGACGCCGGTTTCGTGGGAAATCACTTCGGTTTCCACTTCGGTCTTCGGGTAATTGAAATCCAGGGCGCCGAAGCGTTGCTTGGTGGATTGCTTCAAGTCCTTCAAAAGGTTTTGATAGCCGGGATTGTAGGAAATGACCAACTGGAAATCGGGATGCGCATGCACCAACTCGCCTTTCTTGTCGAGCGGCATGGTCCGGCGATGATCGGTCAAAGGGTGTATGACCACCGTCGTGTCCTGGCGCGCTTCGACCACCTCGTCCAGGTAACAAATCGCACCGATCCTGGCCGCCGTGGTCAATGGCCCGTCCTGCCAGCGCGTGCCGGTGGCGTCGAGCAGGAAACGTCCAATCAGGTCGGAGGCCGTCATGTCCTCGTTGCAGGCGACGGTAATCAACGGCCGCTTCAGCTTCCAAGCCATGAACTCGATGAAACGGGTCTTGCCGCAACCGGTCGGGCCTTTCAGCATGACCGGCATCCGCGCGGCATAGGCGGCCTCGAATAACTCGATCTCGTTAGAGACCGGCCGGTAATAGGGTTGTTCTTCGATAAAATACTGTTCGGAGATGGTCATCGCTCAATCCTCTTCACGGATTTCCACGTTTTATCGACTCGATTAACGTTTTGATAATTTCGTCCGCACGGTTTATCGGCAGAGAAAAATGGCCCTCGCCCGGAAATGTAAAAACCTGAGCGTGGGGAAGTCGTTCGGCGAGCGCCAGCGTGTGGGATAACGGCACGGTAACATCCGCTTCGCCGTGCCAGAACGTAGTCGGCATTCGGATCTGCGCGAGGTCAATCCCCCAGTCGTGAGCATACAAAATCATGTCCTGTACTGCTCCCTCCCCGCCCGAACGCAAGGCCTCCCGCACCGAGGCGCAGAGGGCCGCTTTAATCTCCGGGCGCGTCAAGGTCGACCGGTCGGAAGCCGGACTGCCTAAAGCCAGTAGAGACAGCGCCACTTCGGGGCTTCGGAAAATCAGGCGTCCGAGGAACTCTCCGTAAATCAAACGCAGCATCCGGGGTGCGCTACGGGCCGCGCCGAATCCGAACCGTGCCGGCCAATGCATAGCCTGCGTCGCTTCCGGATCTTCCAATAGCCCGAGACCGCAGATGATCCCGACCGCCTGTACCCGGTCCGGCAGCTGCGCGGCGAGGGCCAGCCCGTAAGGTCCCCCGCCGGACGTGCCCAGCACTGAGAACCGTTCGATGCCGAGAGAATCAGCCAATTGAGCGACGTCGTCAGCCCAACTCCCGATAGTGCGCGCCGGCTTCAAATCCGACAGTCCGTAGCCGGGACGATCGGGGGCGATAATGCGTGCCCGCTGACGTTCGGCCGCCTGCGCAATGAGGACGCTCTCCAGCCGGGAGGCGGGGAACCCGTGGCAGTAGACGACCGGTAACCCGGCGGAATAGCCGACCTCGGCGAAGCCGAGCCTGCGCCCGTCCTCGAGCGTCATGGTCTGATCGAGCTGCTTGCTTGAATCCATGCTTTCTTGAACCATCAAGCCAGAACACCCCTTTCATAAAAAAGCCCCGGACTGTATTCGCAGACCGGGGCTTTCGAACCTGAGCCTCGTAAGGCCTAGGCTTTGATCGGCCCCCGGTAAATCACCATGGCAGCGCCTTGCGACTGCTTGAAGTTGTCGTAGCCGACCAACCGCACATGGTTGTTCGGATGCGCCTTATGACAGGCCTCCGCTTCCGCCAGAATACGGTCCACATCGGTTTCGCCGAACATCGGCAACTTCCACATATACCAGTAGTGGTCGAAGGCGTTCTCCGGTTCGGTATGCTCGATGGCCGGATTCCAGCCCTTGCTGACGATGTATTCCACCTGTTTTCGGATATTGGCGGCGTCCATCGGCGGCAAATAGGAGAAAGTTTCGAATTTTCGGCTCGAAACATCGGTCAGGCTGGATTTGTAATCTTGCATTTCACTCATGATTGTTCCAATCCTCGTTCATTGATCGCTTGAGCAATCCCTTCCCGTTTCAGAGGGGACTGCTTTCTAGCGACGTTCGGTTCTTCAACGGTATCGCTTCAAATCAGTCGGACTGTCCGGGCGATTACTTGTGCGCCACGTCGAGTTTGTCAACCGTATCGAACTCGAACTTGATTTCCTTCCAGGTTTCCAATGCAGCCTTGAGCTCGGGGCTGTCCTTGGCCGCGGATGTCAGAATCTCCTTGCCTTCTTTCTCGAGCTGACGGCCCTGGTTGCGGGCTTCGACGCAAGCTTCCAGAGCAACGCGGTTGGCTGCGGCGCCCGCCGCGTTGCCCCACGGATGGCCGAGAGTACCGCCGCCGAACTGGAACACGGCGTCATCGCCGAAAATCGACAACAGCGCCGGCATGTGCCAGACATGGATACCGCCCGAAGCGACGGCGAACGCTCCCGGCATGGCGCCCCAATCCTGATCGAAGAAGATGCCTCTAGAGCGGTCCTCCTTGATGTAGCGCTCGCGAAGCAGATCGATCCAGCCCAAGGTGGACGCCCGATCGCCTTCCAGCTTGCCGACGACGGTGCCGGTGTGCAGGTGATCGCCGCCCGATAGTCTCAGAATCTTGGTCAACACACGGAAATGGATGCCATGATTCGGGTTGCGGTCGATCACGGCGTGCATGGCACGGTGGATATGCAGGAGAACGCCGTTGTCGCGGCACCAGTTGGCAAGACCCGTATTGGCGCAGAACCCTCCGGTAATGTAGTCGTGCATGATGATGGGCGCACCGATTTCCTTGGCGTATTCCGCACGCTTGTACATTTCTTCCGGGGTCGGCGCGGTCACGTTCAGGTAATGGCCCTTGCGTTCCCCCGTTTCGCGCTCCGCCTTATGGATGGCTTCCATGACGAAATCGAAGCGTTGCTTCCAGCGCATGAACGGCTGGCTGTTTACGTTCTCGTCATCCTTGGTGAAGTCCAGGCCGCCGCGCAGGCACTCGTAAACCGCGCGTCCGTAGTTCTTCGCGGACAGCCCCAGTTTCGGCTTGATGGTGCAGCCCAAGAGCGGGCGGCCGTACTTGTTCATGATGTCGCGCTCGACCTGAATGCCGTGGGGCGGACCGCCGCAGGTCATCACATAAGCGATTGGGAAGCGCACGTCTTCCAGGCGCAATCCGCGGACGGCCTTGAAGCCGAACACGTTGCCGACCAGAGAAGTGAAAACGTTTACCACCGACCCTTCCTCGAACAGATCGATCGGATAAGCGATGAAGGCATAGAACTGCTCGTCGCTGCCCGGAACGTCTTCGATGCGGTAGGCGCGGCCTTTGTAATAGTCGAGATCGGTCAGAAGGTCGGTCCAAACCGTAGTCCAGGTGCCGGTGGACGATTCTGCGGCGACTGCCGCTGCCGCTTCCTCGCGAGGCACGCCAGGCTGAGGCGTAATTTTGAATACGGCCAAGATATCGGTATCCGCCGGGGTGTAATCCGGCATCCAGTAGGTCTCGCGGTATTCTTTTACGCCCGCGCTATAGGTCTTTACAGCCATACTTTCCTCCTACCACATCTGTGGATTGTTCTCAGGAATGTTTTTCTGGTCCTACTTGGACCGCAAATCGTATTGTCCTTTCACAGCGAGGAACTATAAGCCGTTCCGTTCATAAAAAAAATTCAGTTGTTATGATTACTGTAATAAGACTTACTTATACTAAATGACCAACGTTTGGAGCCCTGACACAAAGGAATGCCCCACGGTCGCCGGATAGAATAAGCCAAGAACTTTCGGCGCTCCAAGGAAGACTTGCCCGATTCGGACGCGAATCGGCTGTTGTCTCAAACGGCGCACACCGCCCAATCGCTTCGCCTTCGTTCCGTCGCCTCCTCCCTCGGAATACAACTTCAACCGTCGAAACCGGCTTCCCGCTCTCTCAAATGCTTCGAAGGCATCCGTCGCAAACGTGAGACGGAACGTAAAACCTTGCTCACAATCGGGAACTCTGGCGATTCAAGTGCGTCAACACCGTTACGGGCTCACGCTCGTAACCGGGATCAGGGATAGTCCGGATAGACCCGGTTTGTATCCGCCCACCGAATTGGCCAAACTGGATTTTCAAGGAGAGAATCATGAGACTCGCACCGCTTTATTTGGGAGCGGCATTGGCCGTGACGGGCCAATCCCAGGCAGCATCCTATTTCCTGGACCAAACGAACATCGACCAAGCCCCCTTTACCGACGGAACGAATTACTTGACGGTGAATGTGGGCACATCGGGGAACGATGTTACCTTTGACGTCGATGCACTGAATGATCCGGGCCAGCCATTTGCGGACAAGGAATTATCCAATTTCGGCATCCAATCGTTCGGGTTCAATCTGGCAAACGGAACCAGCTTGGAATCGGACAATATCACCGGTTTACCCGCCGGCTGGAACGTCGATTTCAACCGGACACTAAACGGATTCGGCAGATTCGACGTAGTCGTGTCGGGCACCGGGAGTAACCGCCAGGAGCCGCTCAGCTTTAGCATCACCGACATCAACGGCGATACGCCCGACTCCTACCACGCCCCCTCTACCGGAACTGCGGACCAAGGAAACGCTTGGTACGCCGCCCACGTGACGGACTTTTCAGGCCCCGAACCGGCCATGAACGGCAACCAGAACGGCGAGATCACGAGCGGCTATTTCGGCGGCGGCGACGGCCCGGGAGTAGCGCCGGCACCCGTTCCGGTTCCCGGCGCGGTCTGGCTGTTCGGCTCGGCCATCGCCGGGCTGGGCCTGATCTCAAGACGTTCCCGCAAAATCTAAAGACTCGGGCTCGCATTCCGAGGTCCGTGTTTCAAGAGGATGCTAGCCAAGCGGCTGAAATAAGCCCATTTAATGCCGCCTGCCCGAAATTTAGCGGGGTGCCGATTTCTTTTCATTTCCAGGCAGGCGGCCTCGCCCATCAACAGCAAGGCTCGGGCTCGACTCACCCGTTTGCCTGTGCGCATTCTTGCAGCTGATTTGACGTCCGATAGCTATTTCGCTATCGGAAAGCATGAAAGACCCGGATCAGAGCAGTTCGAACGTGAAGCCGCCCACGTCGTTAGTGGGTTTGGCCAATAGCAAGCGAATTTCAAACGGTTTGCCGACAGGCATCAGCGAGGTTTTTTCCCCTTCGGGAAGATATTCCGCAGGCGTGAATATCCGCTCCGCCACCGGGCTTCCGTTGAGTTCGGTGAGAACCAGCTTCAGATTGGGGAGCATTTGCGGCAAGTTGGACTGATTCGCAAAGACGAGTTGGAATTCCAGTGCGTCATCGCGGGTCGAGTCCGGCCGCAAGGCGCGATCGAAAATCTGGATGCGGCGCACGTCTTTATAGGGCGGCAAAGAACAGTCGATCGTCTTGCAGGCCATGTCCAGCCAGGGACGCAGTCGTGCGCTCTGTACTATTCTGTCTCCTTCGAAAATGACCAGTTGAGCAATCAGGAGACCCAGCAGCCCGAACACGCCCAGCCCCCACAAAGCACCCGGCGTTACCGAGGACGGACCGGACTTTCCTTTGCCATGGCCTGCCCGAGCTTCCCCGTCAAACGCCTTGCTTTTGTGCTCGGTCCCCGATTGCTCGCCACCCGACTCCTCGGACAGCTCCCGCTCGAATTTTCGGAGGAGGACCGCTTCTCGATCTCCCAAAACCGGAGGTCTGGCTTGAGGCGTGTCCTCCGGAACCGCATCCTTCACGGCTTGCCCCAAGGATACTAAGACGTTGAAAACGATATGGCAGCGGTCGCAAAGCGCTTCTCCGCGTCCAGCCCGTAATTGGCCGACGCTGATGCGGTATGCGGTCTTACACTCGGGACAGCGGGTAAACACGATTCAACCTCGAAGCTTGGCGCCGGTAAGCAATGCCCATTCCTCGCGAACCACGGGGGGAGAGAAATCGAACTGCGACGCGTAGGCCGCGCGGACGTTTTCGACCTGCGTCGCCAAAATACCGGACAATGCCAAACTCCCGCCGGGCCGGACTTTTTCGCTGATTTCCGCCGCCAGTTCGATCAAAGGCGTAGCCAAAATGTTGGCGACCAGCACATCAGCGCGGACAGCGGCAAGCTCGCGCGGATACCCGAGGGCCAACCTGTCCTCCACGCCGTTCTTGCGCGCGTTTTCGTCCGAGGCGGTGAGCGCCTGGGGATCGATATCCACGCCATAGGCTTTCGCCGCACCCAGCTTCAATGCAGCCACAGCCAGAACTCCCGATCCGCAGCCGTAATCGATCACGGTCTTGCCTGCGAGATCCTGGCCGTCCAGCCATTCGAGGCAAAGCGCTGTCGTGGGATGAGTGCCGGTTCCGAAAGCCAAGCCGGGATCGAGCACTATGTTGACGGCCTCGGGTTCCGGCGGCTCGAAGCCGGTCGGACAAATCCAGAGCCTCTGGCCGAAGCGCATCGGCTGAAAATGATCCAGCCACGCTCTCTCCCATACACGGTCTTCCAAATCCTCGAGCTGATATTGAAGTACTCGCTCGCCGAATTGGTTCGCGACCGAGTTCCGTATGCGATTGGTATTGGCGTCGGCATCGAATAACCCGATCACTTTAGTCTGCCGCCAAACCGGCGTCTCCCCCGGCTTGGGTTCGAACAGAGGCTGGTCGCCGGCATCTTCGAAGCTGACGGAAACGGCGCCGAGATTCGACAAAAGATCGGAAACCGGCTCCGCCAAAGATTCATCGACCGTAATCGCCAGCTGACGCCACATCAGTGTTTCAATCCGAGCTTCTGCTCCAAATAATGGATATTCTGCCCGCCGGCATTAAAAGCCGCATCGTTGATGATATCGAGCAACAAAGGAATATTGCACTTGATACCGCCGATGACCATTTCCTGAAGCGCCATGCGGGCACGCGCGATAGCCCCGCTCCGGGTCTCGCCGTGGGCGATGAGCTTGCCGATCATCGAGTCGTAATAAGGCGGTACCCGATAGCCGTTATAGATATGCGTTTCGACCCGGATTCCAGGACCTCCGGGCATATGGAACTGCTCGATCACGCCGGGGCTCGGGATAAAACTTTGCGGATCCTCGGCGTTGATCCGGCACTCAATGGCATGGCCCCGCATCTGAACATCCTCCTGCCTGATCGCCAATACCTCGCCGGCGGCAATGCGAAGCTGCTCCTTGACGATATCGAAGCCCGTCACCATTTCCGTCACCGGATGTTCCACCTGTACCCGGGTATTCATCTCGATGAAATAAAACTGGCCGTCCTGGTAAAGAAACTCGAAGGTTCCGGCGCCCAGATAGCCGATTTCCTGACAGGCTCTGACGCAACGCTCACCAATTTGGCGACGCTGCTCCTCGGTAATGCCGGGCGCCGGCGCCTCTTCGACGACTTTCTGATGCCGACGCTGAGTGGAGCAATCGCGCTCGCCCAGATGAACCACATTCCCGTGTCCGTCGGCAATCACTTGGACCTCGATATGCCGCGGATTTTCCAGGAACTTCTCCATATAGACCATGTCGTTGCCGAATGCCGCCGCGGCCTCTCCTCGAGTCAGCGTGATGGCGCTCGGGAGATTCGCCTCGCTGTGGACGACCCGCATGCCGCGTCCTCCACCGCCGCCCGCCGCCTTGATGATGACCGGAAAACCGATTCGGCGGGCGACTTTCAGGTTTTCGTCGTGATTTTCGCTCAAAGGGCCATCCGAGCCGGGCAAACACGGGATACCCGCTTTTTTCATGGCCTCGATGGCAGACACCTTGTCTCCCATGAGCCGGATGGTCTCCGGACGAGGGCCGATGAAAATGAAACCGCTTTGGATCACTTTTTCCGCGAAGTCGGCGTTCTCCGACAAAAACCCGTAACCGGGATGGATAGCCACCGAATCGGTGACTTCGGCGGAGCTGATGATAGCCGGAATGTTGAGATAGCTTTCCTTCGACGGCGCAGGACCGATGCACACGGACTCGTCGGCGAGCCGCACGTGCTTTAGGTCGCGATCGGCCTCGGAATGCACGGCCACGGCTTTGATACCGAGTTCGCGGCAAGCACGAAGAATGCGCAGGGCGATCTCGCCCCTGTTGGCGATGAGAACTTTACCGAGCATGAACTGACACCTGGTGGATGGGCCGAATTAGAAGCAACAGCGATAAGCCGTTACTCGATGACGAACAAGGGCTGGTTGTATTCCACCGGTTGGGCGTTTTCCACCAGCACCTTTGCGATCACACCGGCTTTGTCCGCCTCGATCTGATTCAGAATCTTCATCGCCTCGATGATGCAGAGCGTATCGCCTACTTCCACGCGCTGGCCGACCTCGACGAAAGCCTTCGCTCCTGGCGAGGGCGAACGGTAAAAGGTTCCCACCATGGGCGATCGGACGATGTGCCCGGTCAGTTTATCCGCCGTCGCCTCGGCCGACTGAGGCGCTGCGGTCGGCTGTGGCGCAACGGCCGGCGCAGCAGCCTGCAATACCTGCACCGGTTGCGGCGCCGTACTGCTGTACCGACTAATGCGTACCGATTCCTCCCCTTCGCGAATCTCGATTTCGGCAATGCCCGACTCTTCGATCATTTCGATGAGCTTTTTTATTTTTCTAATATCCATGTTTTAGCCTGTTTTTAGGATGTGTATGGCGGCAGTCAAGGCGAGCTCATAACCGAGCGCGCCGAATCCGCAAATAACGCCTTTGGCGATATCGGATAAATATGAGTGTTTGCGGAAAGGCTCCCGCGCGTGAACGTTGGATAAATGGACTTCAATGAAAGGAATGCGGGTTGCAAGAAACGCATCTCGAAGCGCGATACTGGTATGCGTGTAAGCTCCCGGATTGATGAGTATGAAGTCGATGGATTCCCTGAACGCCTGGTGGATACGGTCTATAAGCTCGTGCTCGGCATTGCTCTGGAAAAAATCCAGATGGCAACCCAGCGCTTGCGCCTTGGAGTCCAGTGCAGACTCGATGTCGCCAAGCGTTTGACTGCCGTATAACCCCGGCTCGCGAAACCCAAGCAAATTGAGATTCGGGCCGTTGAGCACAAGGATGTTTGCCATATTACGAGAGCAGCCCCGTTTCCGATTACCGCAGAAGCCGAAAAACCGCGGCTATTTTGCCGAAATGCGCAAAATCTGTCCACAAATGAAGGATTTCGCTTACATTCGACGCAGTTAGCGCGTTTTGGCGGAAAGGTCAATGAAGCAGCGCTTCGAGAACCTTCATGAGCTGCTCTCTCGAGAATGGCCCCGTATGGGCGTCCACCTGCTGGCCGGCACGGTCGAAAACGGCGGAGAACGGCAAGACGTTAAGCCGGTTTCCGAGACTCTCCGCCCAGGCGGCGGCACGTTCGTCACCCAGCCATATCGGATAGTTGACCGGCGTCTCTCTTAAGAAGTCCTGCACGGCTTCCGATTCGTCTATGGCAATGCCGACGAACTGGACGCCCTTGTCGCCCAATTCCGTCTGCAATCGGACGAACTCCGGCATCTCCTCCCGGCAGGGGGCGCACCAGGTCGCCCAGAAGTTGAGTACGACGATCTTGCCTTTCAATTCGGCGATATCGTGCGGATTGCCATCGAGATCCCTGAGCGTCACAGGCTCCGGAGGCGCCCCATTCCTCGGGGCTGTCGACTCTCCGCTCAGCCAGCTTTGGGCGAGAATGCCGAGAAGAAGCGCGGCCAATGCGAGCAATCCGTAGAGAAACTTTGTCGATTTCACTGCAACGCCCTTTGCAAATGTCCCAAAAATTCATCCGCATTCATATAGCCGACCACGCGGAACGATTTCCGCTCCTCCCGATCAGGTCCGAAGAACAGCGTCGCCGGCGGACCGATGAGACCAAAGCGTTGCAAGAGCGCCTGATCGTCCGCGGAATTTTGCGTGACATCGGCCTGCAGCAATACCACGTTGCTGAGCGCATTCTGTACTTTGGGATCGGCGAAGGTATAGCGCTCCATTTCCTTACAGGAGATGCACCAATCGGCATAGAAATCCAGCATGACCCACTTTCCGGCGACCTCGGCCGCCGCCACCTGCTGATTCAGGTCGTCAATGGTCCTGACCTTTCGGAACGCGATCGACTGCGGCGACGCCTTGGCGGTCGTCGCATAGATCCCGCGCAACGGCTGTAGCGGGTCGGTACTGTCCGAGGCAACGCCGATCAACAGCAGCACCCCGTACGTGAGCATGACGATGCCTACGCCCTTCCACAGTCTGCGCCATCCGGAGGCCGGATGAGGCAAGGCATCCAGGGCGCCGAGGTAAATGGCCGGAATGATCAGCAGCAGTGCCCAAAGGAACATGGATACGGCGGCGGGCAGAATACGTTCGAGCAGCCAAACCGCGATCGCCAAAAGACCCACGCCGAAAGCGGCCTTTACCGCGTTCATCCAGGTCCCGGCCTTGGGCAGCAACTTGCCTGCCGATGCGCCGATGGCCAGCAAGGGGATCCCCATGCCCAAACCCAGCGCGAACAAAGCCAGCCCGCCGAGCACGGCGTCGCCGGTCTGGCCGATATAGATTAGCGCGCCGGCCAGGGGCGCCGCCACGCACGGCCCGACGATCAAGGCGGAAAGTGCGCCCATGATCGCCGCTCCAGTCAGAGTGCCGCCGCGTTGCTGATTGCTGATGGAAACCACGCGGGATTGGATAAATTCGGGCATTTGCAGCGTATAAACGCCGAACATCGACAAGGCCAGCAGCACGAACAAAGCGCTGAATGCCACGATGACTTCGGGCTTTTGAAACAGAATCTGAAGATTGCTGCCGAACAGCCCGGCCAAAACGCCGAAGACGGTATAAGCAAACGCCGAAGCCAATACGTAGCTGAGGGACAACATGAAAGCCCGGCCGGTCGTGATCGTGTGGCCATTCCCGACGATGATGCCCGACAGAATCGGGATCATCGGAAAAATACAGGGCGTGAACGCCAGCAGCAGCCCGAACCCGAGAAAACTGAGAACCGTCGCCCAGGGGGAATCGCTTTGCAGCGCGAAGGCGATTCGGTCCTGCTCCGATACCGGCTCGGCAGGATTTGCTACCGACGCGATTTTTCCGGTACCACCGGCCGGCAAATCCAGGCTCGCGGTTTTCTGCATCGGCGGGTAGCACACACCCTTCTCCGCGCAGCCCTGATAATTCGCCTGCAACTGAATATTGACCGGCTTGCCATCGGCACGCGACAGCGGAACGGCAAAACCGACTTCCCGATGGAATACCTCCACCGCCCCGAACTCTTCGTCGTGCTTGGGTTCGCCGTGCGGAATCTCATAGCTCCCGAGCTTTACCCCGCTCTCGCCGAGCAAGGCCAGCTTGAATTTTTCCCGGTAAAGATAATACCCGTCGGCAATCTGCCAGCTGACCCACAGCGTACCGGCATCCTTGACCTCGGCGAAGAAACGGAACGCCTCGTCCGGGGGCAGCAAATCGACGGGCTGGGTTTTCACGCCCAGCGATTTGAAGGCTTCGGCCAATTTTCCGAGCGAATCGGTCTTGGCACCGCCTGCGCCAGTCGGAGGCCACGCCACGTTCACCGTCCGCTTGTACGGCGGATAGCATACTCCGGCATCGGCACAGCCCTGCGAGGTTACGTCGAGAGCCAGTGCATCGGCGGTGCCGCCGCTCCGCATCAACGGAAGACGGATATCGACGTGCCCGCGATAAATCTCCATCTCGCCGAAAAATTCGTCGTGTTTGGTTTCTCCCTTCGGAAAAACCGGCTCGCCCAAATCGACGCCCGAAGTCTTGGACGCGAACTTGAATTTTTGCCGGTACAGATAATAGCCGTCCGCGATGTCGAATCCGACCAAGGCCTCATCGCCCTCGATCTTTGCCGATGCCCGGAAAGCCTGTTCGGGTGGCAGAAGCTCTTCGCTGCTGATGGCCCAAACCGTACCTGTCCAGGCCGGCAAAAAGACAAACAACAACCCAAAAACCCACTCGCGGAACCAAAGGTATATGCACACGTTTGCAAAGCCGTCATTCCGGCATGGATTGCCGGAATCCAGAACACAGGGATGTGAAAGGCCTTTGCCATCCTTGGCGCCTGGACCCCGGCACTCCCTGCCGGGGTGACGATCTGTGTAGATACCTTTGTCGGGGAACTGCGGCATAACAAAATCACTCAGTAGGAAGAAGGTCGGGGATGCGGACTCTGTCCGGAAGCAATCTGTCCGGACGGTCCATCAATTTTCGGGGGGCAGCCATCTGCTGATCCAATCGAGGTACGCGGTCGAACCATGCAGTATGGAGACCGCAATGAATTCGGGAAGTTCGTACGGGTGTTTCTCGCGCACAAAGACTTCCAATGCTTCCAAAGAAGCCGTTTCGGTCTTCATCAGGAGGAGATGCTCCTGAGCCGTTTCTATCTTGCCTTCCCAAGGATAAACGGATGTCAGTCCGGGAACGATGTTGGCGCAGGTGACCAGGCGTTCGGCGACCGCCGCCCTAGCCAACGTCTCCGCGGTGTTCGCATCCGGACAAGTGCACAAAACTAGACAGTATTGGGTAGACATGGCAAAAAGCACTGGATTAATCGGAATTCTAAACGTATGAGGGCTTAATGAACATCGGTCAATGGTTATTGCTCGCGCTGTTGAGCTTGCCGGTCTTGGAGATTTATTTACTGATCAAACTCGTCGGTTCTCTGGGTTTTTTCCCCACTTTATTCCTGTTGCTGGGTGCTGCGGCGCTAGGCAGCTTTTTATTGAGAATACAGGGTTGGACCACCTGGTTCCGGGTTCAGCAAGCCTTGGCGCGTGGCGAATTGCCGGCCCGCGAGATGATCGAAGGCGGCTTGATAGCCGCCGGGGGTTTGCTGTTGCTGATACCCGGCTTCATCAGCGATATGCTGGCATTGTTCTGCCTGCTGCCGGCCACCCGGAAACGAATCGCGCAACGTATTCTCGAAAGCGGCATTTCCCACCCTCCCGGAAAGACGACACGCGAAACCCGGCACACGATAGAAGGCGAATTTAAGCGTGAAGACTGACTCATAACGCCTTTCGCGGTTTCCCGCCAACTATTATCCGAGCCGTGCTTTGAACACGCTTCATCGAGAGGCGTAGTTTTTGCAGCCATTCATCCTTGCCGAAAACGAGAAACGCCATCATTACCGCGGTTCCTTGTTTCAAGGCTCCTCATTCGCCCGAAAACGATACATTGATGAAACACTCTTGTAACGTCATCATTAAAATCCGCTAATATAATTCACCCCTACTGAGCTCCGCGGGTAACGGGCTGAAATTTCCCAGCAGGTACTATTGGATGGCGATGATAACCCGGAAATTCCGCGTCGACGGCATGCACTGCCAGGGATGCGAAACGACGATCGAGCAAGCGGTGGCCCAACTTTCCGGGGTCCAAGATATCAAGGCCGATTTTGCGGCCGGGACCGCCACCGTCAGCTTCGACCCCGCTCGAACCGATCCCCGAAAAATCATCGAAGCCATCGATAGCCAGGGTTATCAATGCTCACCGGCGCCGGCCGGCGGTTCTTCGCGGCTCCGCGCCTTCGGACGATTGCTGGTCGCCCTGCTCTCACTAACCGTTATTGCCGCACTCCTGATCCAAGGCGATCAGCTCGCCGAGCGCATGCACCTGCCAGAGTTCGATCGTAGCATGAGCTATGGCCTCTTGTTTCTGATCGGCTTCGTCACCGGTTTTCACTGCGTGGGAATGTGCGGCGGTTTCGTTGTCGGCTATACCGCGAGCGCCGCCGCGACCGGCAAACGTTCCTTGGTGCTCTCCCACGTCCTTTACGGGGTCGGCAAGACCTTATCGTATACCCTGATCGGCGGCCTATTCGGGCTGCTCGGTTCGTTCATAGCCTTTACCCCGGAAATCCGTGGCATCGCCGCGATCGCGGCCGGCATCTTCCTGATCGTGTTCGGCCTCAACATGCTGGACTGGTTCAAGAGCCTCCGGCGCGTTCACATTCGCATACCGACATTCTTGAACCGCTTCGTATACGGCAGGACGCAAAAAAGCAAAAGTCCATTCCTGATCGGCCTGCTGAACGGTCTGATGATCGCCTGCGGTCCGCTCCAGGCCATGTACATCATGGCCGCCGGCACCGGCAGCTTTATCGAAGGCTCCAAGCTCCTTTTCGTCTTCGGGCTGGGCACATTGCCGATATTGTTCGGCTTCGGGGTGCTGACCAGCCTGATTTCCGCCCAGGCGACCCGAGGACTCTTGAAAGCATCCGCCTTTCTGGTGATGGCCCTCGGACTCATCATGCTGAATCGAGGCCTGATCATGAGCGGCTCCGGCTACGACTTTCGGACCTTGGCGACCTTGGCCGCAACCCGCCTGGAAAATTTGACCAAGAAAGAGGACTCCACGGCTCCCGCCGGCGATTACCAGGTGATCCGCATGGAGGTCAATAAGCGGGGTTTTAAACCGGACACGTTCGTACTGAAAAAAGGCGTTCCCGTGAAGTGGATCATCGAGGGAAAGGAACTGAACTACTGCAACCACCGGATCATTGTCCCGTCTCTGGGGCTCGAATTCGACGTGGTAAAAGGCGAGCAAATCATCGAGTTCACGCCGCAACAGGCCGGCGTGATTCCCTGGAGTTGCTGGATGGGCATGATTCCCGGCAGCTTCATCGTGCAAGAAGACGCCGCCGGCCCAGAACAGGGGAAGAGCGACGAACAACCCGGCCGTCGCCCGCCCGAATGAGCGAAGTTGTCGAGCGGTCGACGTATCGCCGAAAACTGTGGGATTTACACTACCGATGCGGGATTTCCCACACTTCCGCCGCAATCAACGCACATGAACATCGGAAAACTCCGATCAAAAAAAGGTCTCAAATTCAGGCATACCTGTTGCATGGCGGTCACACTCTTCTCTTCGCCCCCCGCCAGCGGCAGAGCATAGTTTGAGGAAAGACGCGCCGCAGACCGAAACACAAGACAATTCACAAGAACAATGACCAGGAAATCGAGCGTTTTTTTATCGGCGATCGCAGCGCAATCGGCCATCCTCGGTTTGTTGCTCCTGCACGCCGCAATCTCCACTCGGACGCATCCACCGGAATTGACTGAAAAACGGGCTTTGGTAAAGGCACTCCATCTCACCGATCTATGCCTGTTTACCGAGGCCCGCTACACGCGTCATCTCTCGCAAGCGGACTTGAGCACACCCTTTCAGGACCATCCCATATCCCTGGAGCATTTCCCTTCCGGCTCCTTCCTGGGCGCACCGGAAAACATTCGGAAAATCAATGAAGAGTTGGATTGAGAAGCAGAAATACATCATCGATTTCACCCTGTCGTCGCTGCTGCGGCGCAAGGTGAAGAACATTGGCCTCTTGATCCTGTACGCCTTGATCGTGTTCATCCTGGCCTCGGTGATGTTCTTTACCCACGCGATCAAGAAAGAGGCATCCCTCGTCCTTCGAGAGTCGCCGGAAATGATCGTGCAAAAAGTCGTGGCGGGACGCCACGACCTCATGCCGCTGCGCTATCGGGACGAAATTCTGAAAATCCGGGGCGTGCAGGCAGTCGAGGGGCGGCTCTGGGGCTATTATTTCGACCCTGTTTTCGGAGCCAACTACACCTTGCTGGTGCCGCCCGCCACGACAGCGACGGAACAAGCCGAGACCGAGCCGATGCGCACGGTCGTGACCGAAAACGAGCACCGCCACGGCCCTGAAGAGCAAGCCATGCCTCTCGTCGGCGCCGAAACGATCGGCGCGGGAAACATCGTCATCGGCAACGGCATCGCCCGGGTGCGGAATGCCGGCAAGGGCGAATTCATACTGTTCCGCACCCATGCCGGCGAAGGAATGCCCTTGAGAATCAAGGACACGCTTTCCTCCGCGTCGGAACTTGTCTCCTCCGATCTGATCCTGATGACCGAGCCCGACTTCCGCAGATTTTTCGGCATCCCCGAGAACTATGTGACCGATCTGGCGGTCTCGGTCAGAAATCCCGAGGAGCTTTCCACGATCGCCGCCAAGATCACCCGGCTGTTTCCCGATTCCCGCCCGATCATACGGGACGAGATCCTCCGCACCTACGACTCGATCTTCAACTGGCGCGGCGGCATGATGATCGTGATCCTGTCCGCGGCGGTCCTGGCATTCGTCATCTTCGCCTGGGACAAGGCCTCCGGGCTCAGCGCCGGGGAACGGCGTGAAATCGGCATACTCAAGGCCATCGGCTGGGAAACCTCGGACATCATCCGCATGAAATTCTGGGAAGGCGCGGTGATTTCGCTGACCGCGTTTCTCGCCGGCGTGATCCTCGCTTACATCCACGTATTCTTCACCCATTCCCTGGTGTTCGAACCGGCTTTGAAAGGCTGGTCGACCCTGTATCCGCAGTTCAAGCTGATGCCTTTCGTAAGCGCCGAGCAATTGACCACCCTCTTCTTCCTCACGGTGGTGCCCTACACGGTATCCACCATCGTTCCGGCCTGGCGGGCGGCGACCATCGATCCGGACGCCGCCATGCGCCATACGGGAGAGTGATTCATGATCGAGCTTTTCGACGTCCGCAAAGTATTCAACACAGGCAAGCCGAGCGAATACTCGGCGCTCAACGGCATCAGCCTCAACATCAGCTCCAACAAGGTCACCGTTCTGACCGGCCCCAGCGGCTCGGGGAAGACCACCCTGCTCAGCATCATCGGCTGCATGTCGCGCCCTACCGCCGGACGGGTGAAACTGAGCGGACGCGAAATCACCAGCTTGCCGGAACGCTTTCTGACCGATATCCGCCGCAAGACCTTCGGCTTCATCTTCCAACAGCACAATCTGATCAAGGGGATCACTGCACTGGAAAACGTCATGCTGCCCGCCTACCCCTTGGGCGAACGGCATGGGCCGCTCAAGGAGCGCGCGATGCATCTGCTCGACAGGCTAGACCTTTCCCGCAAGGCACACTCGCGCATCGAGTGGCTGTCCGGCGGCGAAGCGCAGCGGGTGGGCATCGTCCGAGCACTGATCAACGACCCGTCCGTCATCATCGCGGATGAGCCAACCTCCAACCTGGACACCAAGCTCTCTTACAGATTCCTCGAAATCGTGGAAACGTTCAAAAAAGACGGCAAAACGGTCCTGATTACCAGCCACGACCCCCTGGTGTACCAGGCCAGCGTCGTCGACGAGGTGGTCCGGCTGCGGGACGGCCGGCTCGAAGGAGAAGCGCCGTGATCATGCATCCGGCGGTGATCGCCAATATCATCGCCGCGCTGACGGTGAGCCTGATGGTGGTTTATTCGGCCTACTATGGGCTACAGATCTATCGCCACTGGAACATCGAGAGCGGCAGCGAACTGCAGCTGACCCTGGAGCGGCGGACCTACCTGGTCTCGACGCTGCTGTCCTATACCTTCGGGCTGCAACTGATCTCGCTGTTCCTTTACGTGTTCACCGCCGACACGCTCTACCCGCTGTTCGTCGGCGCCATGTGCGCCGCGGGGGCCTTGAGCGTGAATGCCTTCGGTTATCCGACCCTGATCCTGAAGGTCGGCAATTTCCTGCTGGCGGGACTCTGGCTGGTGCTGAACCACGCGGACAATCAGGCTTACGACTACCCTCTCATCAGGAAAAAATACCTCCTGCTGGCGGTCATCGCCCCGTTCATCGTGGCCGAAACGATTGTGGAACTGGCTTATTTCCTGAAGCTGGACGCCAATGTCATCACCTCGTGCTGCGGCGCCCTTTTCAGCAGCGAACGGGTCGAGGGACTCGGCTCGGAAATCGCGGCCCTGCCGGCATTACCCACGCTCTGGGCTTTTTATATCAGCATTGCCGCGGCGCTGCTCTCCGGCATTTATTTCTATCTTCGGGGAAAAGGCGGCTATGTCTATTCCGCTTTGGCGGTAGTGGCCTTCTTCGTCTCCATAGTCGCGATCATTTCCTGCATCTCGCTTTATATCTACGAATTGCCGACCCACCATTGTCCGTTCTGCATCATCATGGAGGAATATAACTACATCGGTTATCTGCTATACATCCTGTTGTTCAGCGCCGTAGTCGCCGGCGCGGGCATCGCCGTCCTGATCCCGTTCCGCGGGATAGCAAGCCTGAGCTCGGCAATACCATCGCTGCTAAGAAGACTCGCATTGACCTCGATCGTGTCCTACACGGCTTTCGCGTCCGTCGTGACCTATCGAATTGCGATCTCCAATCTCGTTATGTAAGCAAGGTAACCCTCATGACCGATCGATCCCGAAGGAACTGTTTGCGCGCCCTCGCGGCGCTGGCTTTGTCCCGGGTCGTTCCCGGCTCCGTCGCCGACGCAGCAGGAAAGGCGGTGCTCAAGAAGAGCGACCGCTGCCCGGTCTGCGGCATGTTCGTCTACAAATATCCGAAGTGGGTGGCGCAGATCGTTTTTAAGGACGGCACCTCGTACTTTTACGACGGCGCCAAGGATATGTTCAAGCATATCTTCGACACGTCCAAATACACACCGGGGAAAACGGCGGACCAAATCGTCGCCATTTACGTCACGGATTATTACGAAGTCGAACTGATCGAAGCCAAGCCCGCATTTTACGTGATCGGCTCGGACGTACTGGGCCCCATGGGTCATGAATTGCTCCCCTTCAGGGATCAAGAGTCCGCCCAGGAATTTCTGGAGGACCACAAGGGCACCAAGATCTTGCGCTTTCAGGATGTGACCCCGGCCGTCATCGAATCGCTGGACCGGCGTTCATGACGATCACATTTTGGATTCGACTTTTATTGGCCGCGTCGATCATGGCGTCGCTCGGCGCCTGCAACGGTCGACGGCCGGGCTTGCAGATCGGCGACATGGCGCCCGTCGTCACGCTCACCGATTTTCACGGAAATCCCGTGACGCTGCCCAAGGACATCCGGGGCAAGGTGGTCCTGGTGCGCTTCTGGGCTATGGATTGCTCCCACTGCAACAAAGAAACCGTCCTGGCCCTGGAAACCCTCTATCAAAAATATAAGGACAAAGGTTTCCTGCCGGTCGCCATACACGAAAGCCGGCCCGTCGAGGCGGACGAGCGGTTCCGGAAGTTCGATCACGTCACTTATCCGATGCTGGTGGACGAATACGGAAAAGTAGCCCGGCAGTTCGGCGTAATCGGCTTGCCGACGACCCTGGTGCTCGACGAGAAAGGCATCGTGCGGGAGAAGATCACCGGGGAAGCCAGTATCGACACTTTCGAAAAGCTTTTGACCACAGTGCTATACAAAGGGGGATTTTATGACGGCACTCATTAGATTTGGCTTGGGGCCAGCATTGGCGATATGCCAGCTTCTGCTCATATCGTTTGCGGTCTCGGCCGAGGAGCCCCATGAACGGGAAAGCTGCCGGGTCTGTGGTATGTACATCGATCAGTACCTAAAGAGTGCCGCCGAATTGGTTTACAAGGACGGCAAGAAAAAATTCACCTGCGGCGTCGCCTGCATGCTGCGCGAGGTCGACGATGCCGGCGGACTTTCCGCCTTCGAATCGGTAAAAGTGCACGACTGGGTCTCCGGCAAGCTGATAGATGCCGAAGACGCCATTTATGTCATCGGCAGCCGCGTCATTCCGGATATGGTTCCGAACTATATCGCTTTCGCCAACCGGGAAGAGGCCGAGGCATTCGCCGCCAAGGAAGGGGGCGACGTGATCGACTTCGGGATCGCCTATCAGGATGTCTCGCCGGTCGGGACCACCGCGCCATTCCGTATCCGTACGGCAGTGACGCCGGGAGCGGGAGCCTTCAGCATCGGCGCCGTCTACGGCTACATGCAGAAAGACCAGGTCAAAGCAGGCTCAAACAGCACCGATCCCAGCGAGTTCATCAACAGCAACAGGACCCAGCCGCGGGCTCCGAAAGAAGTCCAGGCGCATCAGCAGGCACTGATCGTCAACTACTCGCCCACCGACAATCTCTCTCTTTTCGTCAACGTCCCCTGGTTCGAACGTAGAACCAAGACGCTAGTCAGAACGTCGCCCACCAGCGTCAGGGAAACCGTCGGCGAGGAAAACGGCATCGGCGACATTACCCTGGAAGGACGCTATAACTTCTGGCGCAGCACCCGCTGGGACAAATTCGGGACCATTCTGCTCGGCACCACCTTGCCGACGGGACAGTTCGACGGCGAGAGGGGAGCGACCACGGATCCCGTGGCCGGGAGAAGGCTCGTTTCCACCGGCCCCGCTCTACAGCTGGGCAAAGACACCGCCACCTTCACCGGCGGGTTGCTCTACTCGCAGCGCTGGAAAGATTTCTGGTTTCACGGTTCGGCCCTCTACACCGTCAACCCGGAAAATGACAACGACTTTGCCTTCGGCGACGTCGCCACCGTCGGCGCGGCTTTCCACTACACGCCGAACTATGATCTGATGTTGGGCATCGAGATGGACGCCAGCTACACGCAAAAAAGCGAAGACCACGGCTACAAGATCGGGAACAGCGGCGGCACCGTGACCAATCTTGCATTCGTCTTCGACTACCGCTTTCTCAACGCTTTCGGCGGAAACTTCAAGCTGCGCGGGTCGGTCGGCTTGCCGATTTATGAAGATCTGAACACCAAGCACGTAGTGCTCGCCAATCCCCGCCGCGAATTCGACCAGGTCCAACTGGGGGACGGCTTTTTCGGCAATTTGGCCGTTACCTGGACTTACCGCGCCGCTCCGGAGTTTTGATACCTTTGTAGGGTGGGTTAGGCACGCATTGCGCCGATTCCGGAAAATTACGGTGATGTCTCCGCGTGCCGTAACCCACCGATTCCGCAACCTCGCCCGGTAGGTTACGGCCTCGCGGCCCAATCCCCTACAAGAATTAACTCCTTGATTTAAAGCGCTTTGGAGTTAGAGCGTTTTTATCTCGCTCGTACGGCAAAACCGGCTTGGCGGAAGTCGTTGGGCTTTCGGCTCGGGTGAATGGATTCAAGCATTCGGCAATCCTTTGCCGATGAAGACGCTCGGCCGGAGCATGGCGTCGGGAAAGGATTCCCGACCTACAGGGTGCTACAGTCGTAGGTCGGCAATCCTTTGCCGACGAACCCGTTGGCCCAACGACATCGTCGGGAAGGGTCGCGACTAAAGCGACCGTTTGCGATTGGAAGGGATTCCCGACCTACTCGCGAGTGCCCGTACAATCGGTATGAAAATGCTCTAAGTACATTCAGGGAAGTCTTGCGGCATAGGCAACCTGCAGGACAACCCCGCCAATCAAGCTAATCTATCGAGATTCCGCAAATATTTGCGGAATGTACTTAGCGAGGGTCGTCGGCAAAGGATTGCCGACCTACGACCTGAAATCGGACCATCTCGCCCGAGGCGATCGACGCCGCCGGGACGAGGCGGCAGCCGTTACCGGCGTTTGGATGCCGCCTCGGGGATAAACGCTATTTGAGACTCACGCGCTCTTTCGGCGACACGATATCGCCCGTGATATCCAGATCGATCTTCATCCGCTTCGCCGCCGCCTTGGTCGCCTTGCTGTCTTTGAAGGGGCCGGCGATGACTTTGAAGCGTCCGTTCTCCAGGGCCACCACCCGGGCCGGAATCTGCGGTCCCTGATGATTCAGAACCGCCGCCAAACGCTGAGCGCTCAATTCGTCCCCCGATTCCAGCGCCGTGATGTACCAGCCGCTATCGGTCATCGCCGGCGTTTTCGGCCGACCGTATAGCTCATCGGGATATTTCAGAGCCACGGCTTTACTCACCAGCCGAGCGAGATTTTCGCTGTTCTCGAAAATGGGTACCGGAATGCCCCGAGCCTCGCTCACGGTCTGCTCGATGCGTGGCCAATCCAGCTTTCGCTCCTGCTTCTTTTCGATTTTCTTGAGCGCGGCCATCAGATTTTTCTTGAGCTGCTTTGCATTGAGTTCCTCGTGAGGCTTATGGGCCTCCAGATAAAGTTCGCCGTTGCGCCACCCCACCAAATAGGGCTGATTGACGATGCGCACGGGCGTTTTGACCGGCACTTCCCGATAAAGCGTTTCGATATTTTCCGGGTAAAGTCGGACGCAGCCGTTACTCGCACGAAGTCCGATGCCATACGGTTTGTTGGTGCCGTGAATCAAATAGCTCGGACGGCTCAGATACATGGCGTAGTCGCCCAGGGGATTGTCGGGGCCAGGCGACACCACCGCCGGAAGAGGATCGCCTTTCTTCTCGTGATCCCTGCGAATGGACTCCGGAACGTGCCAGGTCGGATGACTGGTCTTTCGCTCGACCAGCATTTCGCCGGTCGGCGTGGAGCGGCCTTCGCGGCCGATGCCGACAGGATAGGTGACCACCTCTCCGCCTTTCTTCTTCGGGAAGTAAAAAAGGCGCATAGAGGCGAGATTGACGACTATGCCCTTGCGTGGAGCGTCCGGAAGGGTGAACTGCATCGGCAATATAACCCGGCTGCCCGGCTGCGGCGCCCATAGATCGATATCGGGATTGGCCTCACCGACCCCTTCCAAGCCCAGGCCGAAATGCCGGGCCACGTCCGGAAGAGAATCCCCTTCCGCTATCTTCACCGTCGCCAGTTGTCCGACGACACTGTCGTCTTTTCCCAACGCAAAGCGGTTGCCCTCGATGTTTTCGACCAGCGGCTCGGGAGGGGCTTTCGGCTCCTCCTGCCGGAAAGGCGACCAAGCGCAGGCGTGAAGAAAACCGGCAACAAGAAGGAGCAGCGGCAAGCGCAGTTGAGCGAGGGGCTGACTAAAGGCCCTTGTGCGATTGAAATCGCCGGCGTGTACCGGACGATCCGAATATGGCGCGCCTTGGCGTACAAGAACAGCATCACTCACGATATTAACCCCTCCGCGTCTGGCCGAAAAATAGCCGTTTATGCAAGGTACATGCCCATACCACTCCATATCTGGGCCATCGATTTCGCGGTGCGTCGTTACCGGCATCGACTCGGCTTCCGTTCCGCCCCATCTCTATGCTGAAGGTTGCGATAGGATATCACTGGCATCGAACGCCGCATGTCGCCGATATCCCGGCTCACGGTGACGATCGGACCATATCGAGGGATAAACGGACAATGCGATTTCGCAATCGGCTCTGCGGCCAAAAGACATCAGGCCTGAAACGGCAGTCCTGCCGCATGAAAAAGATCAGGGAGAATCGACGCCGCTCGACTGTTCAACCAGCCAGGTCTTCCATTCCTCGAACAGACGCGCATCGCCGGCAGCGACCACCGAACGGGGCTGCAATTCCGGGCTGAAAATCGGCTCGCCTTGCAGGGTTTCCGCATGGCCTCCGGCTTCGGACAAGATCAGCGCGCCCGCGGCATAGTCCCAGAGCTTTTGTTTGCCGTGCAGATAAACATGGAATCGGCCGACTGCGAGCCAGCACCACTCCAAAGCCACCGAACCTAGATTGCGTTGCGAACTGTATGGGGGACGGGCGGCCAGCTTCGCCGCCAGCGGCCCCAAGCGCTTAAAATCCACCACCGCCAAGCTGCGCCGCAGCGGCAGATCCGTGGGGCGAACCCTGAGTCGGACGCCGTTCAGCCAGGCGCCATGATCGCGCTGCGCGGTGAAGCATTCATTGCGGATAGGATCGTAGACGATCCCCAAGACCGGTTTGCGCTCGATGAGCAAAGCCAGCGAAATACCGAAAAAAGGCAGACCTGCGGCGAAGTTGCTGGTTCCGTCCAGGGGATCCAGACACCAGAGCCCGTTATCGTTTTGCGCCAGCAGTTCTTGTTGCCGCTGAGCGTCCATTTCTTCGCCCAGCAGTTCAAATTCCGGATAACGCTCGCGCAATTCAATAGTCAGCCGCTTTTGCACGGCGAAATCGGCTTCGGTAACGACGCTGCCGTCGGGTTTGAACCGGCGTTCGGTTCCCGAAAACCGGGGCAGCAATTCTTCCTCGGCTACCGCTTTAACCAGAATCGCGAGATCGTCGAGATGAGGAAGCATGAAGGCTATGCCTCGGTGGGCTCGGTGAATGAGTGTCCAACAACCGTGTTACTGCAAATTACGGAAAGAAAGCGATCTTTCGATTACCCTCACCCCTGCCCTCTCCCGGAGGGCTAATGTCGTGAGCTTAACACGTCGACCGGGCTCAGGAACGAAACCCAGCATTTCCTCGGGGTTGCCGCGATTCGGTCGTCATCCCGACCTACCGTTGCGACACCATCCCAGGACGATGCGGCACCGAATCCACCTTAGTTTGAAGCAAACAAGGCCTGTAAACGAGCGCCCGGATCTTCCGCCGTCATGAACGCTTCGCCGACCAAAAAGGTGTGGACGCCGTGACGCCGCATCAGCGATACGTCCTCCGGCGTATGAATGCCGCTCTCGGTCACGACCAAGCGGCCTGGCGGAATCCGTTCCAGCAGGTCGAGCGTCGTGTCGAGGCGGGTCTCGAAGGTGCGAAGATTCCGATTGTTGATGCCGACAAGCGGCAGGTCTAGGCGCAAGGCGCGTTCCAATTCGGAGGCATCGTGTACCTCAACCAGCACGTCCATGCCGAGGTCGACGGCGACATCCGAGAGTTCTTGCATGGCCCCGTCATTCAAGGCGGCGGCGATCAGCAGAATGCAGTCCGCCCCGATCGCGCGGGCCTCGAACACCTGGTACGGATCGATCATGAAATCCTTCCGCAGCACCGGCAGCGAACAAACGCTTCTAGCCTCTTTCAGGTACTCCTCTGAGCCTTGAAAAAAATCCCGGTCGGTCAGCACCGAAAGGCAAGCCGCGCCGTGATCGGCATAGCTCCGGGCGATGTCCGCCGGGCGGAAATCCGGCCGCATCACGCCCTTGCTGGGCGAAGCCTTCTTGATTTCGGCAATGACGGCGGCCGCGCCGTCTTCGATCCTAGTCCGCAAGGCCCGTACGAAACCGCGGGGCGCATCGGCATCCTGTGCCTGTCGCCGGACGTCCTCCAGCGGCGTGCGCAAACGGCGCTCGGTAACTTCTTCCGCTTTGCGGGCCAGAATCTTTTGCAGGATGTCGGGGGGATTATTCATGAGTGGCTATGGATTGGCTGAATTCGATCAAGGCGTCCAGCTTCCGTCGGGCAGAACCGTCGTCGATGACCGCTTTCGCACGCTCGACGCCCGCCTCCAGGCTGTCCACCAGATTGGCCGCATAAATCGCCGCGCCCGCATTGAGAACGGTAATGTCCCGAGCCGGACCCGGTTCCTTGTCGAGCACGCTCAGCATCATCTTCAGACTCGCGGCAGCGGTATCGACCGTCAGCTTTCTCAAGGGAGCTCGCTTGATGCCGAATTGTTCCGGCGTCAGCCTATAGGTCGTGATCTGACCGTCCTTGAGTTCCGCGACGTGAGTGGGCGCGCCGATGCTGATTTCGTCCAGCCCGTCCTCGGCATGCACCACGAGCACATGCTTGCTGCCGAGCTGCCGCAGCACTTCCGCGAGCGGCTCCACCCAGACGTCGGAAAAAACGCCGACCAGCTGATTGGGCGCGCCGGCCGGATTGGTAAGCGGTCCGAGCAGATTGAACAAGGTCCGCACGCCGATTTCCCGCCGCGGGCCGATGGCGTACTTCATGGCGCCGTGATGGCGCTGGGCAAAGAGGAATCCCAGGCCGATCCGGTCGATACAGGCCTTGACCTGGTCCGGCGTCAAATCGAGATTGATGCCCGCCGCCTCCAGCACGTCGGCGCTGCCCGAACGGCTGGAAACCGAGCGATTGCCGTGCTTGGCCACCTTGCCGCCGGCCGCCGCTACCACGAATGCCGCCGTGGTGCTGATGTTGAACGTGTGGTTGGCGTCGCCGCCGGTGCCGCAGGTGTCGATGAGATGATCGCCCCTCACCGGAACCTTGGTGGCCATCTCCCGCAGCACCTTGGCCGCCGCCACCACTTCCTCCACGCTTTCGCCCTTGGCGCGAAGCGCGACCAAAAAGGCTCCAATCTGCGCCGGCGTGGCGCCGCCGCTCATGATGGTGCGCATCACCTTGCGCATCTGCGACGCGCCGAGATTTTTCTTATCCAACAGAGTCTGCAGGACGACAGGCATTTCCATCGCGAATCCTTACTGATTCAGAAAATTTCGCAGCAGGTCGTGGCCCTGCTCCGTCAGGATGGACTCCGGATGGAATTGCACGCCCTCTATGGCGAGCTGCTTGTGCCTGACGCCCATGATTTCCTCGATCTTGCCGTCCCGGTCCTCGGTCCAGGCGGTGACTTCCAGGCACTCGGGAAGCGTTTCCTGCTCGATGACCAGGGAATGATACCGGGTCGCCTGGAACGGATTGTTCAACCCGCGAAATACCCCCGTATTCCGGTGATGCACCATCGAGCATTTGCCGTGCATGATGCTCTTGGCGTGAATGATATTGCCGCCGAACGCGTAGCCGATGCTCTGATGGCCGAGGCAGACGCCCAAAATGGGATATTTGCCCGCGTACTGGCGGATGGCGTCCACCGAGATGCCCGCCTCTTTCGGCGTGCACGGTCCCGGCGAAATGACGATCTTGTCCGGGGCGAACGTTTCGATTTCCTCGACGTCGATCTGGTCGTTGCGCACCACTTCCACGTCGGCGCCCAATTCCGCCAGGTACTGTACCAGGTTGTAGGTGAACGAATCGTAGTTATCGATCATCAATACGCGAGCGCTCATAAGCTCCGCCCTCCTTCGATCCCGGCTTCCGCCATGGCGACCGCACGAAATACCGCACGCCCCTTGTTAAGCGTTTCCTCCCACTCGTTTCGGGGAACGGAATCGTACACCACGCCCGCTCCCGCCTGGATATGCAGGGTGCCGTCCCTGATGACGGCGGTGCGGATGGCGATGGCCGTATCCAGGTTTCCCGACCAGCCGATGTAGCCCACGGCGCCGGAATAGACTCCGCGCTTGACCGGCTCCAGCTCGGCGATGATTTCCATGGCCCTGATCTTGGGCGCGCCGCTGACGGTGCCGGCGGGGAATGTCGCGGCCAGCACGTCGTAAGCGTCCTTGCCCTTGGCCAGACGGCCGGTGACGTTGGACACGATATGCATGACGTGGGAATAGCGTTCGATGATCATCTTGTCGGTGACGCGGACGCTGCCGGTCTCCGCCACCCGGCCGGTGTCGTTGCGGCCTAGGTCGATCAGCATCAGGTGCTCGGCGATTTCCTTGGGGTCGGCCAAAAGCTCCCGCTCCAGGGCCAGATCCTCTTCGTGGGTCTTGCCGCGCCGCCGGGTGCCGGCGATCGGCCGGACGGTAACGGTTTCGTCCTCGACGCGCACCAGGATTTCCGGCGAAGAACCGACGACGTGAAAATCCCCGAGATTCAGGTGAAACATGTAAGGCGAGGGATTCAGACAGCGCAAGGCACGGTACAAATCCATGGGCGAGGCGGAGTACGGAATCGACAAGCGTTGGGAAAGAACCACCTGCATCACATCCCCTTCGACGATGTATTCCTTCACCCTTCGCACCGCGTTTTCGAAACCCTCCTGGGTGAAGCCGGAGACGAAGTCGCTTTCATCGACCCGTCTTTGCGTCCCCTGCCCCCGATTCGCCGGCAAACGGTTTTGCCGAAGCCCCTGGATCAGCGTTTCCAGCCGGTCCTGCGCCTGATGGTAGGCGTTCGCCTCGGAGGGATCGGCATGAGTCAGAACCAGCAGCTTGCCGGACAGGTTATCGAATACCAGCACATCCTCGGACACCATCAACAAAATGTCCGGTACCCCGATCGGATCGGGTTTTTCGCAGTGCAACTGGGGTTCGATGTAATGAATCGTCTCGTAGCCGAAATAGCCGACCAGCCCGCCGGTGAAACGCGGCAAGCCTTCGATCTGCGGAACTTTGAAGCGTGCGCCGTAGCGGCGAATCCAGTCCAGGGGATTATCGACGCGATTCGCCTCGACGATGCGTCCGTCCCTCTCGACCATTATTTCCGAACCGCATACCCGGATCACGGTGCGGCACGGAAGACCGATGATGGAATAACGCCCCCACTGCTCGCCCCCGTGCACGGACTCGAACAGATAGGAATAAGGCGAGTCGGCCAGCTTGAGATAGGCGCTCAGGGGCGTATCGAGATCCGCAAGGACCTCGCGAGCCAGCGGAATGCGGTTGTAGCCTTGATCGGCGTACTGCTGAAATCGTTCGGGCGTCATGATGTCTTGTCCATCGAGATAGGGCGGGTTCGCGAAGCGTAACCCAATAAGCCATTCCTCGGGTTAAGGCCTTCCGGCCCAACCCGGTTTACGTTTGAGGCTGGTTCAGTGACGCCATCGCTCTTTCAGAATAGGTCGATGCATGATGCTCACGCGGCTTTCTTAAACAAAGCGGGCAACTCGGTTAGGGAGGAAACGACGGCGTCCGGCTCCAAACACTCGACGCCGTTGCCGCCGTGGTAGCCGTAAGGCACGCAGACGACCATGAACCCAGCCGCCCGCGCGGCTTTCACGTCATTCGCGGAATCGCCGACCATCAAACCGCGGGAAGGCTCGACTGCGAAAAATTCGGCGGTCTTCAGCAAGGGATAAGGGTCGGGCTTATGCTTTTCGAATTGATCGCCGCAACCGACGAAGTCCATATCGTGCAGTACGCCCAACCGATCCAGCAGCGGACGGGTGAACCTCGAATGCTTATTGGTGACGCACGCCAGGCGGAAACCCGCCGCCTTGAGCAGTTTCAGCCCTTCGGCAACACCCGGAAACAAGCGACTGCGATTGCAGACGTTCGCCTCGTACAGATCCATGAACATCGGCAAGGCCTCGGCGAATCGCGCCGGCTCGCCTTGAGGCCACATTTCTCCGGTCAGCGCGCGCTTCACCAGCATGTCGACGCCGTTGCCGATCCAGCCTTTCACCCGCGATTCCCCGGCCGGCGGCAAGCCCAGCCGGCCCAGCATGGCATCGACGGCAGCAGCCAGATCCGGCGAACTGTCCACGAGCGTGCCGTCCAGGTCGAAAGCAATGAGCTCCGGCGTGCGATCCAGCATTATTAAATGGCTCTGGCCTTGGCCATTTCCTCGCGCAATGCGCGCACGACCGAGTCGTAGCGGTTCGGATCGCTGTCCTTTCCGGCACCGAAAATGGCCGATCCGGCCACGAAGGTATCGGCCCCGGCCGCGGTGATCTCGCGGATATTGTCCACCTTGACGCCGCCGTCGATTTCCAGCCGGATGTTGCGCCCGCTGGCCTCGATGCGCCGCTTGGTCTCGCGCAGTTTGTCCAGCACATAGGGAATGAAAGACTGGCCGCCGAAACCGGGGTTGACGGACATGAGCAGAATCATGTCGAGCTTGTCCATCACGTGGTCCAGATAATTGAGCGGCGTTGCCGGGTTGAACACCAGCCCCGCTTTGCAGCCCGAGTCCTTGATCAGCTGAAGGCTGCGGTCCACGTGTTCGGAAGCTTCCGGATGAAACGTGATGTAACTTGCTCCGGCCTTGGCGAAATCGGGAATGATGCGGTCCACCGGCTTGACCATCAGATGCACGTCGATGGGCGCGGTGACGCCATGCTTGCGCAGCGCTTCACACACCAGAGGGCCGATGGTCAAGTTGGGGACGTAATGGTTGTCCATCACGTCGAAATGGACGATGTCCGCGCCGGCGTTCAGAACGTTTACCACTTCCTCGCCGAGGCGGGCAAAATCGGCGGACAAAATCGAAGGCGCAATCCAGAGTTCGTTCATAGGCGATGGCTCTCTAAAGAAAAAACGGAACGTTCATAACGCTCCGGCTAAAATCCAACTGGGAACACCGGTATCGGTCATCAATCGCGGGCGCCGATCCGAATGGATTGGGTATTTTCACATTTGGCTTTCGGACGGGCAAGCCGAGGCCCCACCAACGTTACCCGCCCGATCCGCCGATAAACTCCTATCCTTTAAAAAATGCCGACGCAAAAGTCCGCTATCTTCCCGGGAGAAAATATGGGAAACGAGACATCGCCAGATGAAACAACGAGGCCATCCGCCACACAATGGTCCGAAAGAAAAAGCGGCCGAAACGAGTTGGTGGCTTGCCTGATCATGATTAGAGGTCCCCATGTGGGGAAACGGATCGTTCTGAATAAAGACGAAATGGTCATCGGCCGATCCAAAAGCGCAGACGCCCAAATCGACGAGAGTTCCGTATCCCGGAAACATGCTGTCATCAGAAAGCGGGGATCGGAATTCATCATCGAGGACCAAAACAGCAAGAACGGAACTCTCGTCAATATGGAAAAACAGATGCTATGCGTCTTACGCGACCAGGATCTGATCACTTTCGGAAACACCCTTTTCAAATTCATCGCCAACAATAGTCTGGAACTCGCTTACCACGAGGAATTGCACAAGCTCGCAATGCTCGATCCCGTGCTGCAGATCCTCAATAAAAAATTCTTTCTGGACTATCTCGAACAAAAATGCAGTTACAGCCAGTTATTTCCGACGAAATTCGCCATCATTCTGTTCGATATCGATCACTTCAAGCGCATCAACGATACCTATGGTCACCAGACCGGTGACCTGGTCCTGCTGCACGTCGCCAACACAGTGAAAACCCATCTGCGAAACAGCGATATTTTCAGCCGCTACGGGGGTGAGGAATTTGCCATCGTCCTGCCGGATAGCGATGCCGAGCAAGCAGAATTCACGGCCGAGAAGTTAAGGTACGCGGTCGAAACCGCCGCCATCGTCCAGGATGAAGAAGAAATCAAGGTTACCATCAGCTTGGGCGCCGCCTCCTTCGGACCGGCCGAGGCGGCAACCTGCTCTTCCCGGAACCTGATAGAACGTGCGGACAGCGCGCTATACCAGGCCAAAAATGCGGGCAGAAACCGGACGGTTGTCTTTCGCGGCCGTGGGTAAACGCATAAATCCCGTGTTTTTGCCAAAAATCCACCGTCCATAGTCGGCAAACACATGGCTGTCGACAATTTCGGCAACTTATGCATGGGCTGCATGCAGGACAAGGGCGAATCCGCGGTTTGCCCCGCCTGCGGGTATCGGCCGGATCATCGGCGCAGCCCTTTCGCACTGCCTTATCAGGCCGTCCTGAACAACAAATTCCTCGTCGGACGCATCCTGGGCAAACCCGGCGGTTTCGGCGTGACCTATCTCGCCTGGGACTTGGTGCTGCACACCACGGTGGCGATCAAGGAATATTTGCCCCGCGACCTGGTGGCACGGGAGGCCAACAGCCTGACGGTTACGCCACACACGCTCGATGGCAGCGAGGAATTCGCCTATGGACTGGAACAGTTTCTGCGGGAGGCAAGAACCCTGTGCAAGTTCAGCCATCCCAACGTGGTGCGGGTCAGGGAGTTTTTTCAGCAGAACAACACCGCCTATCTGGTGATGGACTACTACGAAGGCATTTCTCTCGAAGAATATCTCAAGCGCAATGGCGGCAAGCTCGACGAGGCCACGGCAACAGCCCTAATGCTTCCCGTTTTGGACGGCTTGAAGGAAGTCCATGAAAAAGGCTTTCTCCACCGGGATATCAAGCCTTCCAACATCTATCTGACGAAAGGCGGAACTCCCATCCTGCTCGATTTCGGCGCCGCCCGACTCGCCCTGCACGGGCAAAGAAGCCGGACGCTCTCCGTGATGCTGACGCCGGGCTTCGCTCCTTTCGAGCAATATCTCGAAAAGCACGAATTCGCCCCTGCCGCCGACATCTACGCCATCGGCGCCACGCTTTATTATCTGGTGACCGGCGTAAAGCCGCAGGAGGCGATCAGCCGGTACAAAAAGGATGAAATGGTGCCTCCGCATCAGCGGATTCCATCCATAACGACCCGCTTCAGCCAAGCCGTCATGATGGCCTTGGCCGTCGATCCGGAACGGCGCCCTCAGACCATCCCGGAACTTCGGGCAATGCTCATGCCTCCCGTACCAGCCAATGGCCCCGGACAGTCCGGATCGACCGCGGTTCCGCGAAAGCCAATGCCGCCATCGTCGGGTCGTACCCGTCTGAACTGCCCTCACTGCAAGACGGCAACATCCGTTCCGATGGATGCGAATCCGAGCCATTACCGCTGTGCAAAGTGCGGCAGAAATCTCGGACTGCTCAAGCGCAGTCGTTCTGTTCCCGCCTGGCTGTGGGTGCTGTTCGGAACGGCTCTGCTGGTTTGGGGTCTCGTCATTTTCGGGCCGGTAGACCTGTCCCGACGACTGGAGAACCCTCCCGCGACAAGCGAGAAACCCGTCATCGCCCCGGCGGAAAAACCCGCGGCAGTTCCATTGTCTCCGCCCTCGTGGAAAGAACCCGTCCCGCCCCCACCACCTCCAAGGGAAGAGCCCGCTGTTATTCCGGCGCCGCCGCCGTTTCCGCCGGAAAGGGCGCCCGAAGCCTGGGGACCGGAGAACAGGCAACCGGGACAGCCCGAATTCGTACACCGTTTCGATCATCCTCCCTACCCGCCGCCTCGCCATGCCATCGAGGCCTGTCTAGGCAGGACGGCGGGAATGGCCTGTAATCTCCATCCTCCGGGCAGGCCACCGGCACGGGGACGCTGTGAACAGGTTCACGCCTATTTCGCCTGTGTGCCCGAGGGACACCCGCCCCCGCCACCTTTCGGACCGCCGCGATAACGAAACTCGGCCATAGGTGGCGAAGCGCTATTGGGAGCGGATTGCAGCGAGAACATCGGTGCGAACACTCAAAACCTGGCTTGCCGATAGCCAAGAAAGTAAAACCAAAAGCTCTCTCTGAGGGTGTCGCAAAAGATGTTACTCCTTCTCCCCTCCGGGAGAAGGTTGGGATGAGGGGATCAAAAGAATCAATACCTTTTAATCTCCCCTCACCCAACCCTCTCCCGCTGGAGAGGGCTTTTGCCACCCTCATCCGAGGAGAGCGAAGCGAGGGGGCGAAGCCGTTACGGTGGGGGCGATCCGAATAGGGCTTTGCTTTCTTTATGCGCAAAACGGGATGGGAGAACTCGTGAGCCGGCAACCCTTCGCCGACAGCCCGCTTTTTTCACGCACACTAAACTGCCCGCCCCATGCCGGTAACCATCATCGGACTGTTAAAATGATTTTTCCGTCCCGCCCTAGTCCATAAGAAACATGTCCGAACCAGCCGAAAAAAAACTTGTCCTCGTCGACGGTTCATCGTTCCTGTACCGCGCGTTTCACGCTCTGCCGCCCTTGAACAACTCTCGGGGCGAACCGACCGGCGCGGTTCTGGGCGTTGCCAATATGCTGCGCAAGCTCATCGGAGAGTATGAGACTTGCCATATCGGCGTCGTGTTCGACGCGCCCGGAAAGACCTTCCGCGACGATCTTTTCGAGCACTACAAGGCCCATAGGCCGCCGATGCCGGACGAACTCAGGGCGCAGATTCAGCCGCTGCACGCCATTATCCGGGCACTGGGCCTGCCCTTGCTGATCGAATCCGGCGTGGAAGCGGACGACGTCATCGGCACACTCACGATGAAGGCGGTCGAACAGGGGTTTTCGGTCGTCATTTCCACCGGCGACAAGGACATGGCGCAACTGGTCAACGACCGGGTGATGCTCGAGAACACCATGTTCGACAGCCGCCTGGATGTCGCGGGCGTAAAAGCCAAGTTCGGCGTGCCGCCCGAGTGCATCGTCGATTATCTGGCACTGGTGGGCGACACCTCGGACAATATTCCCGGCATTCCCAAGGTGGGACCGAAAACGGCGTCAAAATGGCTGAATGAATACGGCTCGCTGGACGGCATTCTCGCCCATGCCGACGAGATCGGCGGCAAGGTCGGCGAGAGTCTTCGCGCCAGTCTCGATCAAATTCCCTTGTCGCGCCAGTTGGCCACCATCAAGTGCGACGTGGATCTGCCGATCGGACCGGACGATTTGAAACGAACCGAACCGGATCAAGCCGCCCTTCGGGAGCTTCTGGTCCAGCTCGAATTCAATTCCTGGCTCCGGCAACTGGATGCTTCGAACACTGCCGAAAACCCAGCCGCCCCTGTCGAGCAAACCTCAACCAAGGGTAACTACGAAACGATCCTGACCGAGGATGAACTGGAGCGCTGGCTGAAAAAGCTGGAGGCCGCGGAATATTTCGCTTTCGACACCGAAACCACGAGCCTCGACTACAGCCGCGCGGAAGTCGTGGGACTGTCGTTCGCGGTGGAACCGGGCGAAGCGGCCTACGTCCCGGTCGCTCACGATTATCCCGGCGCACCGGCGCAGCTCAGCCGCGATTACGTTCTGGAAAAACTCCGGCCTTTGCTGGAAGACCGGAACCGCCCGAAGCTCGGACAAAATCTCAAATACGATACCAATGTCCTTGCGAATCACGGCCTCGCGCTGACCGGCATCCGCCACGACACCATGCTCGAATCCTATGTGCTCAACAGTACGGCCACCCGGCACGACATGGATTCCCTGGCCCAACTCTATCTCAATCATCGGACCATCCACTACGAAGACGTGGCGGGAAAAGGCGCGAAACAGATTCCCTTCCAGCAGGTCGGCATCGAAAGCGCCACCGAATACGCGGCGGAAGACGCCGACATCACCCTGCGGCTTCACCACCATCTTTGGCCGAAGCTCGAGGCGGAAGATTCGCTCAAATCGCTATACGAAACCGTCGAAATTCCGCTGGTGCCGGTCCTGTCCCGCATGGAATGCACCGGCGTGCTGGTGGACGTGTACAAGCTGGCCCAGCAAAGCCGCGAGCTCGAAAAGCGCATGCTGGAGATCGAACAGGACGCCTGCAAGGCGGCGGGATGCCAGTTCAACCTGGGATCGCCCAAGCAGATCCAGACCATCCTGTACGACAAGCTGAACATCCCGGTAGTCAAGAAAACGCCGACCGGACAGCCGTCCACCGACGAATCGGTGTTACAGGAATTGGCGGAAAGTTATGAGCTGCCGCGACTGATCCTGGACTACCGCTCCATGAGCAAGCTCAAGTCGACCTACACCGACAAGCTCGCGGAGCAAATCAACCCCCGCACCGGCCGCGTTCATACCTCCTATCACCAGGCCGTGGCCGCCACCGGCCGCCTGTCGTCCTCCGACCCCAACCTGCAGAACATCCCGGTGCGCACCGAGGAAGGCCGCCGCATCCGCCAGGCGTTCATCGCACCGCCCGGCCGCAAGATCCTCGCGGCGGACTATTCGCAGATCGAGCTCAGGATCATGGCGCATATTTCGGGCGATCCCAGCCTGCGCGCCGCCTTCCACGACAATACCGACGTCCATCGCTTCACCGCCGCAGAAGTATTCGGCGTGCCGCCGGAACAGGTCACGCCCGACCAGCGCCGTTCCGCCAAGGCGATCAATTTCGGCCTCATCTACGGCATGTCCGCCTTTGGCCTGGGGAAACAGCTCGGCATCCCCACCAGCATGGCACAGCGCTACGTCGACCTTTATTTCGCCCGCTATCCCGACGTCAAAGGCTACATGGAAACGACCCGCGACACGGCGCGGGAGAAAGGCTACGTGGAAACCCTGTTCGGCCGGCGGCTATACATCCCCGAGATCCAATCCCGCAACGCCCAGCGCCGCCAATACGCCGAACGCACCGCCATCAACGCCCCGATGCAGGGTACCGCGGCGGACATCATCAAGCGCGCGATGATCGCCGTGGACGCCTGGATTCAGGAATCCCGCGCTCCGGTATGCATGATCATGCAGGTACACGACGAATTGGTGTTCGAAGTGGCGGAGGATTATGTCGACGAAGCCGCCCGCGAAATCGGCAACCGCATGTGCCGCGCGGCGCAGCTTGCGGTGCCTTTGGTCGTGGATGTGGGGATCGGGGCTAATTGGGATGAGGCGCATTGAATGCGTTAAGGAAGATCTGAAAATCCTTGTCCACTGGACAAAACCATTGACCCCGGCCGAAAGTACCGGCGCCGGGCATCCGGCGTTGGCAACCGCATGTGCCGCGCGATGGACCTAGCGGTGCCCTTGGTCGTGGATGTGGAGATCGGGTCGAATTGAAGATACCGTCTTGGAAATCAAGAGGCAAGCCGCGGGCCGAGCGGCGCAATGTCGCGAAAGGAATCGCGACCTACAGCGGCACGGTCGTAGGTCGGCAATCCTTTGCCGACGAAAGGGTTGGTAGCCACACCAGTTCAGAAAGAGCTCAACTTAGTCCGGCCAAAGGACTCGATTCAGCACATGGGTATAAATCATGGTCGTGCTCACGTCCTTAGAGCGTTTTCCATCCCGGTGTACGGATTCGTGCCAGGAGGGGAGAACGTAGGTCGGCAATCCCTTGCCGACAAAGCCCTTCGCCGAGCCGATACGTCGGCAAGGGATTGCCGACCTACATATCCGAATCCCTTACACCGATCCGGAAAACGCTCTATGGCCGAGCAGTTCCTGGACGGTTCTGATATCGTAGCCCCCTTCGATCAGATAAGTGGCAAAACTATGCCGCAACGTGTGCGGCGTCGCCGGCTTGGCTATTCCGGCAGCCTGAACGGCTTTTTTCATGGCCCGCTACAATAGCTTTTCATCCACATGATGCCGCCGCTCGCGGCCGCTGCGCGGATCGATCGAATAGCTCCCGGAGGGAAACACATACTGCCAGCCCCACTCTTTCGGGCTTTGAGGATATTTTCGCGCCAAGGCTTGATTTTGCGTCGAGACAGATGGGGTAGGCTCTAATACAAAGTTAGGGAGCTGACTCTGTAGCACTCGATGCAATCGCTGAAGTTGTTGTCCGCGCCATCGCGCAGTTTGTAATCGATGTTTTGTTCGTTGGTATTTTCTATTGGCCCGGCTGGATTATTCTTCGCGTGCTTACGTTGGGTCGCTATCCACCGGCCCAATCACACCCACACAACCGCGAGTTGGTCGCCGTCGCGGCTTTTGCTGCATTGTTGACGGGTGTGACACTATATTTTTCGGGTTTCCCCGCGTGAAGACGTTGCTCTCTAACCCTGCGGTCGAGAGGGACGCTCCGCAAGCGGCGCGGCCGCTCGCTCCGCGCCCCTCACCTCCACGTTAGAGGCCGGCAAGAAAACGCATGACCAAGAACGAGTTCATTAACCTGATGCAGTACCCTCGCGAGTGGGTCGAATGGGGCATGCTCCCGGACGAACTATTGAATGGACAGATCGCAGAATATGAGCCGGGCAGTGAACGGGCCTCGCAGCACTACCGAAACGGTGCCTTCCACTTTTGGCTGCGGCGGGGACCAAGCAAAGATGTTCTTCTCAAGCTAGCCAGATTGAGTTTCCTTGACCCCGACCCATTGATGGCTGATTGGCTCCGAAAAGACTACATCGCGAAGGCAGAAAACGCTGATGGAGAAGTGTTGCGCGTTCTCAGACAGGAACGCCTCTAACCATTTCTTGCAGCCGACGCCCGCGACACTGCATGGCTCGTCTGTGCCTCAGCGCGGGCGCGGCTGAAGAAAATCGTTAAGTGTCTTGCGGAATCACAATGGATGACTGAAGAAAATTATCTAAAAGATTTGAATGAATCTTTAAAGATGTTTCAAACATACTTCCCTGAGAAGAGGGAAGATGTAGACATTATTATTCTTCGAGGGCACCAGTTGGCTGAGTCATTGCTTTATAAATTTATAAAACAAAATGTAAATCACCCGGAGTATATAGACTCCTTTTTTATACGATGGGAACCTTTGGTAGCCCTAGTTAGGGCTATGAAGAACGAAAATACAAAAGAATATGATTGGGTTTGGCCGTCCCTTATGCAACTCGAAAGAGCGCGAAACCAGATAGCTCACAATCTCGAAGCCGAAAAATTGCAAATAAAGATAAGGGACTTTATCAATTGTGTACGTTCTAGGGTAAGTGAATTTGGCCAAATTCCGGGAGACGATGATTTAAAGAAAGCTATCTTTATTGTGTATTGTGGTCTTTCTACGGCTTTAGCTGTAGATAAATGGCCCAATATCACAGCAACTTATTTGGTTAGGGATATGGTTGAAGAGCATGGGCGTAAAACCATCAATCAAGGTTGTATTGATGAAAAGGACACTTAACAAGGCGTCCCAGCCGACGCCCAAAAGCGGCGCGGCTGAACTTTAGCGTTAGACGCCAAGGAGACATCATGACGGTAAAGCGTATGGACAACGTCGGCATCGTGGTGGAAGACATTGATGCCGCCATTGAGTTCTTCACCGAACTTGGTCTCGAGCTCGAGGGGCGCGCCCCAGTCGAAGGAGACTGGGCAGATGGCGTCACTGGATTGCGCGACATGCGCGTCGAGATTGCCATGATGCGTACGCCGGACGGTCACAGCCGGCTCGAGATGTCTCGATTCCTCGCGCCGCCTGTGGTCGCCGATCACCGCAGCGCCCCAGTGAACGCTCTCGGCTACCTACGCATCATGTTTACCGTGGAGGACATCGACGATACGCTCGCCCGTCTCGGCAAACGCGGCGCGAAGCTCGTCGGCGAAGTGGTCCAGTATGAAGACATGTATCGGCTCTGCTACATCCGGGGTCCCGAAGGAATTCTCATCGGGCTCGCCCAACAGCTCGGGCAGCAGACTTCCCGAGCGAATCCCGTGAGCCGTAAGCGTTGAGAACTGAAGCATTGGCGTCTAACGCCAACGTTAGCCGCAAAGGAGGTCATGCCCATGCCGAAGATCGACATCGCGGCGGTGCCCATGAGAAAAGGTTCTGGGTATCCCAGCCCATTCGATGTGCCATGCACTACGCGTACTCGGCGAAGGCTGGGTGACGCAGGTGGCCTTGAGGACTTCGGGGTCAACCTGATGACGCTGCCTCCCGGCGCATGGTCGAGCCAACGGCATTGGCACAGTCACGAAGACGAGTTCGTCTATGTACTCGAAGGCGAAGTCACGCTTGTTGAAGATCAAGGAAGAACTCTGCTGCGGGCCGGCGAATGCGCTGCGTTTCCAAAAGGCACACGTAATGGTCATCACTTGATGAATGAATCATCAGCAGTCGCGATCTATCTGGAAGTGGGTTCGCGGCATCCAGAAGATCTGACGACGTGCTCTGACATCGACATGAAGAGCGCGAACTCTGATGGACGGTTCGTTCGCAAGGACGGCACGCCATATGGTTAGCCGGCGGGAACGATATGTCCTCGTCGCGAGGCTAACAAGCGCGTGCAGCCGACGCGCGAAGACGCACGCGGCTGCACGCGCATCGTTAGCCGTCATCCAAGCATCGCACCGTCGATTTCGCAGAGTCTCGTTCGACTATCCGTTAGGGAATGAAGCTGATTGGTCGCAGTGATTGGCATTCCCTGTACGAGAACTTTCATGAGGTCGAACTTGGAGAAGAGTATGCGCAAGCTGATCGTTGCCGAACACATCAGTCTGGATGGCATTATTCAAGCCCCCGGTGGGCCTGAAGAAGATCCCAGCGGGGGATTCAGTCTCGGTGGCTGGATAGTGCCCTACGCCGACGAGGCCACCGGCCAAGCTGTGCAGGACCTGTTCGCGCAGCCGTTCGAGCTGTTGCTGGGGCGTCGTACCTACGACATATGGGCGGCGTATTGGCCGCGTGTACGGGCCGGCCACGCCATCGCTGACCTGTTCAACAGCGTGCCTAAGCACGTGGTCACGCACCGACCCGATACGCTTGACTGGCAGTACAGTCATGCGCTGGAGGACGATCTTGTCGACGCGATTCGCGCGCTTAAACACCAGGATGGCGTGAACCTATTGACGTGGGGAAGCGGCGATATGGTGCGCCAACTGCTTGCAGCCGGGTTGGTGGACGAGCTTCGGCTTCTGTTTTATCCCGTCGTACTTGGGCGCGGCAAGCGCTTGTTCGACGATGATGCACAGGTGTCGGCCTTCACCCTGGCGCACTCGACCAGCACTCCTGGCGGTGTGCTGATCACCCGCTACGTGCGCAGCGGCGAGGTGCGCACAGGGGCGTTCGAAGAAGTTGAGTAGGAAAAGCCAGTGACGCCTAACAAGCGGTTCCAGGCAACGCTATGTGCAGGGCGCTCGGACGCGCCTGAACCGCGGCGCCATGCGCAGGGCGCAAGGTTGTACATACAACCACAATACTCTACACTACGACAGTGTTTGAGAGATGTCTGTATTTCAATGTCAATGCTCTAGCAAGAGCAGTGAATCGCATTTGGGACGAGGCTTTCAAGGAACTTGGCTTGTCGCCTGCGCATGCCTATTTGCTCAGACTCGTGCTGGCGTCACCTGGAATATCCCATAAGGCGATCGCTAGTGAGCTAAAGCTCGAGAAATCTACTATCACCCGTTTTGTTGATTCGTTACAGGAAAAGGGGTTGGTCCAAAGATCAAAACTTGGGGCTGAAGACAATCGCGAACAGCGAGTGTTTCCTACCGACAAGGCCAAGAGCATGAAGGAAGCGCTGGAGGCAACATGCGATGCTTTATATAGGAGGATGTGCGGTAATTTGGGCGAAGCTGAAATGAAAGCCCTCGTGGCACAACTTCGCAAAACCGCTCGATTGTTGTCGTGATTTTTTTGCCCATAAAGTTGCTCATACAACCATTAATGGAGATACGGGATGAACCTTACAACTAATCCGATTACCGGATTCGAATCTACGGAAAACGATGGCAAGCCACTTAATGCTCTTGAGGAGTTTTACCGTGCGTTTAATACCCGAGACTTGGAACTCATGAGCGCCAACTGGGCAAATTCCGACGAGGCATCAATGTCCAATCCCCTTGGCGGAGTGCGTAGAGGGTGGGAAGCGATAGAAGAAGCATATTCAAGAATTTTCGCAGGCCCTGCCGAGGTGTATGTCGAGTTCTACGACTATACGATTCACCACGCCGGAATCATGTTCTGCGCTGTCGGTCGAGAAAGAGGATATTTCCGCGCTAATGGGAAGCAAGTTGACCTTGCCATCCGTACCAGTCGGTTTTACCGAATGGATTGCGGAAAATGGCACCAGATACACCACCATGGATCTATCGACGATCCTGCATTATTGGCCGAGTACCAGTCGGCCGTTCTAGGAAAATAGAACAAGAAGCCCAACCCATGATTCCGCCGGATGCTGCGCGATAACACCGCGCAGTGCCGGTGAATCCAAACCTGGAGAATGCAGAAAAACGCCCTACTCGAAAACTCAGCCCACAGACAATCAACAAGTTACAGACGCAAAAATGCTCGAAAACTGGTTTCTTCTACACCATCCTTAGGTGCCCAATGCTTACCCCGGATCACTTCAACAAGCTCGGCGCGCAAAACTTGCCAGGCTATCTTGGCATCGTCGTCACTCATGTGGGACCAGCGGAAGTACGGTCTGAACTCCAGGTAAAGGCGTCGCTCATGGCACCGAATGGTTTTCTTCATGCAGGAAGCTTCGTCGCGCTCGCCGATACCTCGGCAGGCTATGGTTGCGTCGCCAATCTCCCTGAAGGAGCCATAGGGTTCACGACGATCGAACTCAAGTCCAATCATGTCGGAACCGCCCGCGAAGGCATGATCGAATGTATCGCGAAGGCGGTTCACCTCGGCAAGACAACCCAGCTCTGGGATGCAATCGTCATTCACCGAGAGACAGGCAAGACCATTGCACTTTTCCGCTGCACGCAAATGGTTCTCTATGACAAACCGGGCACCTGAGCCTTCCATCAATGGACCTCCCCCGGTCTGCGGCCCGGTCGCCTCTCATGTCAAACCTCAGCCGGCGACAAAAGCAACGGAGGAGTCCCTCGTGAAATTTAGGAGACACATTGAATGATTCGCACGTTTGTGATCGTTCTCGCGGCATTAGGTTCGATAGCTGCCGTGGCATCGGCGAAGTCCTTGCCGCCGAATGCCTCGGCGGCAAGGACACGACAGGCAGATGCCCCCTTGGGCCGCATTGAGCCCACCCAGGCGCCGGTTACCGGTCAGGAGGATTTAGGTGATTTAAGCCAGCCTCGCCAAGTTCTCGCCCAGTTCTATCGAGCCATCAACAACCGCGACTTGAACTTGATGGCCCAAAACTGGGACCAGTCTGCGGAAGCGGCCATGGACAACCCCCTGGGCGGCGTCAAACGGGGCTGGCCGGAGATTCGCTCGGTTTACGAGCGTCTCTTCAGGTTCCGCTCGCAGTACCATTTCGAGTTCTACGACTATACGCTGCACGAGGCAGGCGATCTGTTCTACGTAGTGGGCCGAGAGCGAGGCTGGATCGAGGTTGATGGTACGAGGCTGGACTTGGCGATCCGTACGACACGGATTTTCCGCAGAGTGAAAGGACGGTGGCTGCAGTTTCACCATCACGGCTCAATCGAGGACCCAAACATGCTCGCGGCTTACCAGAACGCCGTGCGGTGAATTCGGGAATCCGAGATGGAAGAACGCCGTGGTAAGGCCGCTCGCCTGCGGTCGGGACAAAGTCTCCGGACCTCACGAGCGTCGTCGATTGCCCCCCTCCGACAAGAGGGGCGCGCCCCTCGCCTTAACCTTATGTCTAAAAAGGAAAGACGCATGGATGTTACTGCTATTCCCTTTGTAGAGAAGGTCGGTATATGCCGAACGGAAGAAGGAACGCTTACACTGCCCTTCAGCACGTCAACGCAAAACCACTTGAACACGATACATGCGAGCGCACAGTTCGCGCTTGCCGAGACAGCCAGTGGCGAAGCACTGCAACGACTGTTTCCCGAGCTTGCGGGGAAGGTTGTGCCGGTCCTGCGAGAATCCCATGTCAAATTCAAAAAGCCGGCAAGCAGTGCTATTTTCGCGTTCCCAGCCGTATCCGAAGAGGCCGTTTCAAAATTCAAAGAGCAGTTTGAAAAGAAACGGCGGTCGTCCATCACCGTCGATGTAGAGGTCAGAGACTCTGATGGTGTCGTCACATCGGTCGGAATGTTTGATTGGTTCGTGCAAGGCCTCCCGCAGGGGAAGACATAACGAGTCGCTTCGGTCGACGGCCTTGATTCCGCTTCGCTCCGGTAAGGCCGCGGCTGAGCTTGGTCACTGGGGGCAGGTATGTCACCGAGATTGGCACATGTCGTTTTTGCGCTGGCAATAGTGGCCGTACAGCGGGCTTGGCTCAAATACACCCAACTGAGTTGAGAAATACAGGGGCGCTTACAATGGCTCCTACAGAATGGACAAACCGCGCAGTCAACTGGTGTAAGAAGAATCAGACCGGAAGACGTGCAGAGGCGCTTCGTCTTTGGCTTGGCTGCATAATGGAGGATGAGGATGAATACGGTCCAGTCTGTGGCCAGTTATAACCCTAACTTTCACTTCGAGCGAGGCACTCCGACAGCCGGCTTTGCCGCCTGTTTCCACGCACCTCAAGCTTCACGTTGAGAATGTAGAAAAACGCCCTACTCGAAAACCCAGTCCACAACCAATCAACGAGTTACAGACGCAAAAATGTTCGAAAACTGGTTTTTTCCACAGCATCGTTAGGCGAATAAAAGCATGGGGACCCAACCGTATAAAGAAATTTTGAGCGCCGTTGCAATTGCTCTCACTTTTGCGGCCTTTGTTCCCTATATCCGCGCAATCGTTAGCGGCGCAACCCGACCCCATGTTTTTTCCTGGGTCATTTGGGGCGCGACAACCTTCGTTGTTTTTCTTGCCCAACTTGAAGGAAAAGGCGGAATTGGTGCTTGGCCCATCGGGGTTTCGGGAAGCATCACCATTTTTGTCGCGGTTTTGGCTTACGTGAAGCGCACGGACATTACGATCACAAGAACCGATTGGATGTTTTTCGTTTCGGCGCTGTCTTCGTTACCGCTTTGGTACTTTACATCAGACCCACTGTGGGCTGTCGTCATTCTTACCACTGTAGATATTCTGGGGTTTGGACCAACGGTGAGGAAGGCATATAGTTCCCCGCATTCAGAGTCATTGCTATTTTTCGCCTTGTTCGCGGCCCGTAATGTCCTCGTAATTTTGGCCCTTGAAAGTTACTCGGTCACGACGGTTCTGTTTCCCGCAGCTATAGCTGCGGCATGTATGTCATTAATGGCAATGGTCACAGTTCGAAGACGAGCATTAGCAACATGAAAGCACAAAACGATAAACCGCCTAACCACGCCGGTTATGGCGAACGTTGGGTGTCATGAAATGAGCACAGAGATCACCATCCAAAGAGCCACTGCCAAGGATGCAGTGGAAATCGCCGAAATGGTTGGCGAATTGCTGGCTGAAATCACGAACGCCATCGGAATTCAGGCGTTCAACTTCAACTTTGCCGAAACAGCATCTAGGCTGACGGACTTCATTAATCAAGAGAAATATTTCGTCTTTGTCGCTCGCAACGAAAATGGAAGGCCAGCAGGGTTCATTTCCCTTTATGAAAGCTACGCCCTCTACGCGGAGGGAGCATTTGGCACCATTCCCGAACTTTACGTTCGGCCGGAGTACCGCTCGGATGAATTGGGTCTTCGCCTTGTATCTCAGGCCAAGGGGTTCGGCTCGTCACGTGGCTGGACTCGATTGGAGGTAACAACCCCTCCCCTGCCACAATTTGATAGAACTCTGGCGTTCTATGAACGCGAGGGCTTTTCTATAACCGGCGGGCGCAAACTGAAGGTTTTGCTATGAAACCGGTCATTCAGGAGGAGATAACGGGATGCGGCATCGCGAGCGTCGCTGCACTCGTTGGAGTCACTTACAAACAGGCGAAAGCTGTGGCGAATAGTCTCGGCATTTTCGCGGAGGATCGGCGCCTCTGGTCAGAAACGCATCATGTTCGCACGCTTCTAAGGCAGTTCGGGCTTGATGCTTCGCCCGATGAGTCGCTGTTTCAGTCTTGGGAGTCTTTACCTACACTTGCCCTTCTCTCCACCAGGTGGCACTTGGAGCAGGGTCGGCCTTTCTGGCATTGGGCTGTTTTCTGGCGCGGGCCTCGTGGTCCCGTTGTGCTGGACTCCAAGAAGGCGCTTGCAAGCCATGTCCGCACGGACTTTTGGCGAATCAAGCCGAAGTGGTTCATTGAGGTCCATCGCACCCAAAAATCCGCTCCAACCAACTGGTAAACCGATGTGCGGTTTGCCAGCGGCTGAGCACAGGCGTTGGCCATAGTGTTCTACGATGGACTGGTTGTACCGGGAGCCCTTCTTCTGCTGGCTTCTGGAACCTGGATGATGATCGAGTTCTATGGCGGTTGGAATTTCGTGCAAGTTCCCTGGTTGCTCGGAATGGTTGTGCTCTTCGCCTTCGAGTTTGTCGAGGGCAATACGGTCACCCGCTTTTACCTCATGCGCCTGCGGCGCATCACCAGAGAGGCCCTGCAGGCGGGCGCGATTACGCCGGAGCTCGAGAAGGCCCGGGGCGAAGGGATTCCCACTTTCACACATTTTCTTGATCTGCCCATCCTATTCTTGATAGTCGCGCTTGGCGCTATCCGGCCAATGAGCTGGACGCTGTTTATTGTCGGCACCGTCGTTGCTGTTGTCATCGCAACGGCGCTGACACTGTATATCCCGAAGCTGTACCCATGGGGGGAAGCGAAACGGGAGTCCTAACAAACCCGTCAGCACGGACGCGAATTCCGCGGTGTTCCATTTGCGCAAGTTCTTAGCAATGCTGGTGCCCCCGAAAGGTTAAGCTTGAAGCCAGCCGTGAGGAGTTCAAGGAAGAGGTCAAATGCGAGGGGCGCCGTTGAGCGGCTTACCAATCGGATACGGTGGCACATCGGGAGCACGGGGCCTAGTTTGTCATTCCAGCCGACCGTTTTGCGCCGCGCTCCAAATGTCGGCTGGACTACCATGTTAAGGAAGCTCTGATTAAGCCCTTCGACAGGCCTGTCCTGAGCCTGTCGAAGGGACATGAACGGAATCCACTTGTTCAGAGCTTCCTCAAGGACATAGAAATCCCCTCACTCAAAATTCAGCTCATGTAGAATGCCAGCGCACCCGCGTATTCCGCCGCATGGGAAGCGGCTCCATCGGCGGAATGCGGGAATACCCTATTCCGCACTACGGCCGGGGCGCACGCTACGCCGACACCCGCCCCGTTGACTATACTCGCCGCATCGTTTTCGTTACGGGAGGGGGAATCCACATGCTGAATCTGCAGAAGGGCTTTGGGATCGGCGATCAGTTCGTTCCCTGGGGCGCGACGCTCGAGGAAGCGTGCCGGCAGCTCGGCATTCAGCCGGGGCACGGTTGCCACAGGGCGGAAGAAGTCAGGCTGCTCTGCGCGAGCGCTTACGGCTTTGCGGCGGTGAACGTCCACCTGGAGGCACCCGCGACGGATCGCCCGGTGACGAGCGTCGATTTCGAGCTGGCGCCCGCAGGGACCGGAACGCCCGAGCCCGAAATCTGGGCCGCGCCCCTGTCCGAACGCTTGGGACCACCGGACCAGGTGAGCCGTTCCGAAATCCCGTCCTATGCCGATCCGGCCGACTGCGTGCCGTTCTATGCCCGCTGGGTACGTCCCGAGACCAGCGTCGGTCTCTCGATCTACGGCGGGTTGCGTAAAGTCGACGGCGGCCAATCCGCCGGCACCTTGTGGTTGAGCTGGAACGAGCAGTTGGCCGCGCAACCCTATATCGAGGAATGGCGTGCTCGCGTCGCCCGGCTGACGGCCATGGCCGAACGGCCGTCGCAGTTGCGGACCTTCGTGCTGGATTGGCCGCAGAACGCGTACTGGCTGACGGGAGACGCCACACCTCAGGCGCTGGCCGCACGCCAGGCGCGTATCAGCCTGTACCAACCCACACTTCTGGATACCCCTGCCAATATCGCCGCCAAGCTCAACCCGCACAGCTTCGCACTCTGGAGCAGCGAGTCGAACGGCATCTGGTGCGCCTCGACTTTGCGGGACAGCGTGATGTTCGAGCTCGGGCAACCGGTGCAGGCCACCTGGGTCGACCTGCAGCCGGCCAAAGGGCCCGGCTATGCGATGCTGCAGCTCGGAGTCTGGTCCGTTTACGGGCGACACGGCTCGCGCGCCATCCGCGACGCCGCGCAAATGCTCGCCGGCTTTCCCGGAGTGACCGTGAAACAGGAAGGGGGCTACGATTGCTGACTTATGACACGCCGGATGCGGGCGCAGCGCCCATGAAAATCGTCACGATCATACTTTTGGTACTCGGCGCACTGCTCGCGCTCGGGGTTTTCCTGGCCGCCCTGCCCTGGATCGAGGTTGCCGTGCTCAATAGTTTTTTCGCCAAGGAAATCGCCACGAACTCAGACCTGCCATGGGCGGCGCCCGGCCGCAAGGCACGCTACTATTCGCTCAAATCCTGGGACTGGAACAACGGGATCACCCGCGTCCCCGCGTGGGGCTCCAACTCGTGGCGCAAGGAGTACCCGCTCGACACGGCAAACAAGGCCTTTGCCTTCCTAGAGAAACACCGCGCGATGAATGCCTGGCTCGCAGCGGGCACCTTCGAAACCTATAGCGTCTACGACCAGCGGCAGCCTGGCGACGTGCACCACCAGGACGATTACGGCAACACCATCGTGACCTATTCCCAGCGCGTGGCGCCATATCGCTTCTTCATCGTCTCGATCGAACCGACGGTCATCGTCATGCAATCCGCGCCGGAACTGCCCGCATGGCAGGAGGAATACGTGCAGCAGGGATATTCGCGCGACAGCCGCTGGATACGGTGGTATATGAGCCTGCCGGAGCAGCAGCGCTTGCCCGACCTGGTCTGGCTGCAGAACCCGCTGGAGTTCGGCACCGAGCTGCCGCGCGGGAGCGGCTGGAAATGGTTCTCGCCCGACCTCGAACAACTGCCCACCGATTTGCCGCTGGTCGAGAGCGGCAGCGCCGTGATTCCGCTCAAGCACGGTCAACTGAAATTCCGGCCCAGCGAATCGGGATGGCATGTCGTGCGGGAATGAGTCCCATACAGCGAGCAGCCTGGATGAAATGCAGCGAAATCCGGGGAGGTAGAAGCGCCGATCATCCCGGATTCCGCAAGCTTCATCCGGGCTACGTCGGCTATACGGGCACTCGCGAGTCGGTCGGGAATCCATTCCAATCGCAAACGGTGTCTCCGGGAGCGCCGGAGCCCCCCCTTCCCGACGCCACGTCCCGGCCGAGCGCCTTCGTCGGAAGGGTCGCGACTAAAGCGACCGTTTGCGATTGGGAAAGGATTGCCGACCTACGAAGGCTTGAATCAATTCACCCCAGCCGAAGGCGCCAACCACTTCCGCCGAGCCTGTTTTGTCGTACGAACGAGAAGAAAACGCTCTAAGCGCCGGCACGGCTGCATGACCGAAAACCGGCGATGGGGACTCAGCCTGTCAAAAATGCCGGAATTCTCCGCCGTGGCTGTAAAGCGGCCCTCATTGCCCCGACTCGGGGGCATTGGTGGCGCCTTCGTACAGGTGATTTACCGGATTCAGTTGGGATTGCAAGGACTTGAAGCGCGACTCCAATAGTTCCATGAAGCTGCGCCGGTCGCCGGTCCAGCGCATCGGTTCGCCCACGAACATATCGCAGAAAAACGGCACCAGCAGGCACTCGCCCTTGGGCATGGCTCGCCCCAGTCCGTGCGTGAACACGGGAACGACCGTCGCTTGCGGGCAGTGCATGGCGAGATGGGCGATGCCGGACTTCAGTTTTTGCATGGTTTCCGGCTCGCCCCGGGTGCCTTCGGGGAAGATGATGAGTACACCGTCCTGGGCCAGTATCTCGTGGCATTCGCTCAAGGGATCGTGATGGCGGTTCCCGCCGCCCCGCGTGACCGGCACGATGCCGATGAAATTGCGCGAAAACCATGCGAGCCAGGATTTGCTGAGAAAGTAGTCGGCCGCTGCGGCGGGACGTACCCTATGAATATCGCGCAACGGAAACAGCGACAGCAAAACCAGGGTATCCAGGTGGCTGTTGTGATTGGCGGCAACGATCGCCGGCCCGCGCACCGGCAGCCGTTCCCGATTGCGGATATTGAGGCCGAGCACGAACAGGGTGACGGGACGCGCCACCAAGAGGACGAATAACAGGCGGAGCAGGCGCTGCATGATCAGTAGTGCAGATAACGGATGAAATGGAAGAATAACGGAGCGGTGTAGGTGAGGCTGTCCAACCGATCGAGGATGCCGCCGTGACCGGGCAGCAAACTGCCGCTGTCCTTGACGCCGATATCGCGCTTCAGCGCCGAGATGACCACGTCGCCGACGAAACCGCAAATCCCGATCAAAAGCCCCGCCAACAACGACTCAATCTCCGTCAGCGGCGTCAGCCAGGGTGCGATCAGCCAGGCCAGCAGCGTCGTGGTCGCAACGCCTCCGAGGAAACCCGCCCAGGTCTTGTTGGGACTGACGTTCGGGACGATCCTGCGCCTGCCCAGGCTCTTTCCCCAGAGATACTGCGCGACATCGTTGAGTTGCGTCAGCACCACCAGAAACAGCAGCAGCGTCGCGCCGCTGTAATGCGCGCCCACCGGCTGCGGCAACACCAGCGGATAAGCCATGTGCGAGAGACAGAACACGGTGGTCATCAAACCCCAGCTGATGATGCCGGCCGATCGCAGAAACCCCTGTGTATCGCCGGCCAGCACCATGCGCAACGGCAGGAACAGGAACATGTATACCGGAATGAAGATGATGAACATGCCGTACCAAGCCATGTGCACCCAGTAGTACTGAACCGGGATGGCGAGATAGGCCCAGAACAGAACGCGATAATCGGCACGGCGCGTCGGGATCAGCGAAAGGTATTCCTTGAAGGCGAGAAAGCTCACCAGCCCCAGCACCACCACCGCCGTCGACGGACTGGACACCACCACCAGGCAGAACACGGCGACGATCAGCCACCAGGTGCGTACACGCAGCCGCAGCTCGGTGTAGTCCTTGTTCGGATACCGCTTCGGGAGCAGGAAAGTGATTATCGAAGCGATGGCGAGCAGTATAAAAATGCTGGCCAGCGCATACAGCAACACATCGGGCAGGTGCGTCAAATTCATGACTGCGCCTCCCACTGAACCTCTTTTAGGAGCGCGCGAGCGCGGTTCAACACCGTAACCAGCGACAACAAGGCGACGACCGTCAGCACGACATTGAGCCAGGATCCGGCAGGCCACCCCAACCCGATGACCAACCCGCAAGCGCCGAACACGAACGCCCGGTCGCTCTTGCCCATGGGACCGTCATAGCGGCGCAAGGCGCCGACCGTCACGGCGCACACGCCGACGAACTCGGTCAGCCAGGCCAGCAAGACCACGGCCACCGCCAGCCAGGCATGGACGCCTGGCAAAATCGCGAACGCCAGATACAGCGCGGCATCGGAGACCAAATCTCCCGCTTCGTTGAGCAGCCCGCCCAGCGCGCTTTGCTGGTCGTACTGCCGCGCCAGCATGCCGTCGATGGCATTGAGCGCCATGCGCACGAACAAAAAGACCGGCAAGCTCAGCCACAATGACGCGCTCTGCGGAAACCACGCCAGCGCCGCGCCCAGAGCGACGGAAAGCGCCGCCGCCAATACCGTGATCTGATTGGCCGTAACACCGATAGCCGCCAGTTTTCGAACGATGCCGCTCAGGCTTTGCTGGAACAGGGGTTTGAGTTGGTAAATGCTGGGCATGATGTTGTCCTTATTCTTTTTTTTGAAGCTTCGGAGTTCATTTTTCTGGGCATAGCTGGTCCGCCTCGCGCAAGACGGTTCTCAAGCTGTTCGATGCACCTCAAATCAACGCCTAGGAAACCCGGCATAGTTTGCCAGTAAAACGAATGTCCCACCTATTGCGAAATATCACGACCCATACGGCCTAATTGTTTTACGACCAGAGGGTCTGTGCCTAGGTCATACTTGAAGGAAAGACATGGCTATTGATCACCCACAACTTCAGCGCTTTCGCAAGCAAACGGCCATATTGCGGTAAGCCGCGGACAATTGGAATTCGAATGGCGGCATCTCATCAGTCGGTTGAAAACGCGCGATCCGAGATGACTGGGATCATCGGCGCCCGCGCCCCGGAGCCATACCCGCTTTGTGTTACCCGGCACCCGGCAGTATTGCCGAATGGGCAAATGGGTACGGCGGGAAACGGTCGGGCTTATTTGTAGATATCTGTGGATATATTCCCGGTGGAGAGGTGTCACACAAGGAACGGCTGACAGGTTTCGATCAAAGGAGTGATTCAAACATGGACACGCAGCGTATTTTCAACCCGCGCATTTTCTCCGGGGTTTTGGCCTTTGCGATGCTGGGTGGGCTCTGTTCGTCTTGTGCAACGATGGAGGCCGACCGGGCGAGGGACACCGAGCAATTGCTGGCCGCGGCAGGGTTCAAGGTAAAACCCGCCGACACCCCGGACAAGCTCGCCCATGTTAAGAGCCTGACCCAGCACAAGCTGGTGCCGCACGAGAAGGACGGCACGGTGTATTACGTCTACGCCGATGCCACGACGTGCCGGTGCGTTTACTGGGGGCCGGAGGAGGCTTACCAGCGCTACCAGCGATTGGCAACGCAACAGAGAATCGCCGAAGACCAAAGAATGGCCGCCGAAATGAACGAGGATGCCGCCATGAATTGGGAACTGTGGGGACCGGGATACTGGTGGGCTTATTGATTTGCGGAAGCAAAGGGGCCCGTAGGTTTGGCCATCGCGGTCCTTCTTTTTGGGGGGCAGACTTTTGCTATAGGCCTAGGATCTCTTCGCGCGAAACGACGATGCCGAGTGAAACGGAAGCCGCCGAAATGAACGGTAAACGTCTGATCCGTCCATTGACCCTTTAGAGAATCTGGACGAGCGGAAATAAGCCATGCTGCACAGGCAACTCTGTTCGGTTCGAAACATCATCCTTGCCGCGTTCTTGCTCTCGGCAGTGTCGGGCGCGACGGCAACCTGGGACCATGCGCACGGCGATGCCGCCAACAGGGGATTCATCAATGTGGATACGGCACCCGCTGCAAACGACCTGGTGCGCGTCGCCGATCTCGGCTCGTTTGCAATAGGCGCCGGCCCCGTCATCGCCGCGGATGGTACGGTTTATCTCGGCAATCGGGCCGGTCTGCTGAAAGCGTTCGCACCGGACGGTACGTTGAAATGGACGCGCGACACGCCAGGCCATGAAATCGTGGCCTCGCCGGTCATCGGCGCCGATGGGTCGATCTATGTGATCGGCGCGAGGACCGTGCGCGATCATCGCGGCGGCCAGGTAGTCACCCGTAACGAGTTGACCCTGTATCGATTCACTTCCACCGCCGCCATGCTTTGGGCGGCCCCCTTTCCGGAAGGCACCCTCACGCCGGCTCAATTCGGAACGGGTGTGACGAGCGCGGCGCCCAATATCTGGCGCTCCGGTGCGACCGAAGTCATCCTCGTGCCGGTCCTTCACCGTAGCTACAACGGCCACGTGATCAGCATCGTGGCGTTTTCCACCGGCGGCGGCGTTCTGTTCAACCAGCCGGTCACCACCGTGGATTACGGCGACATAACGGGCGGCGCGAGCGTCGGCGAGACTTTGTGTGGGATATTCTTCTTTCTTCCTCCTTGTTTTCTCGAGGAAACGGTACCGATACCGGAGCCCAACGAATTGCCGCCCGAAGTCAATCCGCCAATGCCGAGCGTGGCCCTGTTCACATCGATCGGTAACGAGCCGTTCGTGGTCGTTGCCGACAATTATCAGAACATCGTCGGCTACACCTTCTCGCCAGAGGCCGGCTTTCAAGAGAACTTCCGCAAGCACATCACCAACGATGAAAGGGGAATCAGCATGTCCTCGCCCGTCATGCTCGGCGACGGGCATTCGGTCGTGCGCGGCAATTCGGATTCGCAAGGCTGGGTTCTATTCGCCGGGCCGCATCCGGTCAATTGGACGGAAGTCGTCGTACCCCACACCGGCACGACGCCGACGATCACCGGAGACGGCAAGATCGTCATGGTGGACCGGGCCGGCGGGGTCACCTTGGTGAGCACCTATCCGAACGTGGGCGTCGTTGATCCGCACATCCCGCTCGCGTCGGAATCGATCGCGCCCGCGGCGGCATCGCGCACTCATATTTTCGTCTCGGGCGTGGATAAGCTGTACACCATCGACGCGGCAAGCCTGCAAGTGGTCGAGGAGTTCCTCTGGGAAGGCGGCGGCCTCTCGTCGCCGGCGATCTCCGCCGACGGAAGGGTCTATGCGCTCGCGGGCGACACGCTCTATGGCTTTCCGGCGCCGCCGTCGCGTTGTCCTCCCGGAAGCCTGTGCCCGGGCACGGTACGTCCCCCGATCACGCCGGCATCAGCGAAGCCCTAACGGCCCGCCGTTGCTGAGCGCGGCGCCAAGCATAAAAGTAATGGACGCACTACCAATATCCCCGGAAACTCACCGTGCCGGGCGGGTCAGCCTGTGAACGGGTCGGGCTTTCGTATTGGCTTCGGATAGTGCCAAGTGATTCGTTTTGTGAAACGGAAGCGGCCGAAGTTCAAACAACAAACGCCTCAACTAGCCATCAACTTATACACCTCGAAGCTGCGAACTCTTGCGTCGTTCTCGGTGTCGGTTTTTGGTTGAACAACAGTTAAAAAGTAGCGGCTATGAGGCTCTGGAGTCTGCATCCGAAATATCTCGACCCGTGCGGTTTGGTCACATTGTGGCGGGAGGCCCTGCTTGCCCAGGCCGTACTCGAAGGAAAGACGAAGGGCTACGTTCATCACCCGCAACTTCATCGTTTTCGCACCCAGCCGGACCCGGTCGGATTCATTGCCGAGTACCTAAGGGGGGTCTATGCGGAGGCGGCAAGCCGCGGCTACCGGTTTACGGCGACAAAGATCAGTCGCTCGCAGGCAGACGGCCGTATCGCGGTAAGCCGCGGACAACTGGAATTCGAGTGGCTGCATCTACTGAGTAAGTTGGAAGCACGCGATCCGGGATGGCTGGCTAGGATCGCCCGCGTCCGCATTCCGGAACCGCACCCGCTTTTTTACACTGTGCCTGGCGGCATCGCCGAATGGGAGAAAGGGCACGGCGACGCCCGACAACCGGGTGCAGCCGGCTCTTGAGGTCCGCCCTCGGACCATCGTCCCGCCTCACCACTTTACAGGTCACAACAAGGGTCGGCTTGCGTAGGACGTGGCGTACCCGGATATTGCGCCGCATGAAACGACGGAATGCCCGACTGTCGACGCCATCGCGTAATTGATGGAATGCGGTTTTTCGCTGAAAGAATCAGACGTTTGTAATTTGGTACAGATTTCTTTAGGCGAAGTGGCTATGCTCACTGAAACGGAACCAGGCGGGGTCAAACAAAAATAGCCTGACCCAGTTTATCCCGAACCCGCGACTCGGCTTGCCGGCGTGCGGCTCGTCGAGTTCGGCGTAAAACTGGCGGTGAATCACCGATGAGCTTGCCGTCCAAGCCGTCATCCCGCCGGTCTCGTCGCAAAGCGGCGTTTCGCGCGACTCACAACGACCCGGTGAATTCGAACAGTTTCTTATACAAGGAGTCTTCGCTTGGCTGAACCGCTCAAGAATCAATTCGGAGTGGATGTGCCCGGCAAAATTGCCGGGATGATATCTGCGAAATTTCATCGATTCTCTGCTGACGCCTTCGTCAGAGACGCTCTTGACGGATACGAATCTCTCGATCTGATGCGTCGTGGATTGAAGATCGCACAGGCGCTTCGCCGCCATTTGCCTGACGACTATTCGGAGGCCGTCGAGATACTGATTAACTCGCTCGGTCCGAAACTCGAAAAGACCGAAAACTTCGGAATGGCGCCCTTCCTGTATCTTCCGCACGTTTGCTTTGTTGCGGGATACGGGCTCGACCACTTCGAGGTTTCGATGCACGCCCAATACGAGCTGACGCAACGATTTTCTGCCGAGTTCAGCATTCGGCCATTCTTGGAGCGGTATCCGGAAGCAACGCTTGCTCGCCTTACGATTTGGGCGAAAGACCAAAATCCCCATGTTCGTCGCCTCGTATCCGAGGGAACGCGTCCCCGCTTGCCGTGGGCGCCCCGGCTGCGGTCTTTCCAGAAAGACCCCCGACCAGTGTTGGCACTGCTTGAATTGCTAAAGGACGACCCGGAACTTTATGTGCGCCGTTCCGTGGCAAATAATCTGAACGATATCGGTAAAGACCATCCGTTAATACTTGTCGAAACCGCACACCGGTGGATGACGGATGCGACGGATGAAAGACGCTGGCTCATCCATCATGCGCTACGTTCAGCCGTGAAGCGTGCCGAACCGGGAGTTCTTGAGGTTCTGGGTTTCGGCAAAAATGCAAAGGTATCGGTAAACAAAGCGAGCATCACTCCTGAACGCCCCATGATTGGGAACTCGGTGGCGATCGCCTTTGAAATCACAAACACCGATTCGCAACGGCAGCGTGTGTTGGTGGATTTCCGCGTCCATTTTGTGAAGGCTAACGGAAAAACCAGTCCAAAGGTTTTCAAATTAAAAACTATCGAGCTCGCGCCTCAGGAAACCGTACAACTGGGGAAGACTATTTCCTTGGCCGAAATGACGACGCGCAAACATTACACCGGGACGCACCGGGTCGATGTTCTGTTGAACGGATGCGCTTTGCCCTTGGGGTCATTTGAACTGATGAACGATTAGCGGCTGCTTGGGATTGGTCCCGGACACCTTGCCCTGCTTGAGGATCGAGTGCTAATGCATGAAAGCAAGAAGCAACTCTACGCGATTCGCAGGCGTCCCCTCCGGTGGCTGCGGTGGTGAACCGGGGCATTAGCTTTCCATGACCTACTCAACGCTTGGTTGGCTGTTTGCAGTTGCCGTCACTCTGCACAATGCCGAAGAAGCGCTGCTTTTACCGAAGTGGTCTATGCGCGGCGGTCGGTGGCGCGCTCCAGTGAGTGCGTTTGAGTTCAGATTCGCTGCGGCAGTCCTTGCGCTTCTTGCCTATGGAGTCGCATATCTCTCCTCGATACAAGGCCCGCAAGCCATGGCAGCCTACGCTATAGCCGGCTACGCGTTGGCAATGCTGCTGAATGTCTTCTTTCCGCATGTCTTGGCAACCATTGCGTTGCGCCAATGCATGCCAGGCACGGCAACAGCTTTGTTATTCAATCTGCCGGTGTGCAGCATGCTGCTGTATGTTGGAGTGCAGGATGGATCTATCAGCACCGACAAATTCGCGTGGTTTGGTCCAGCGAGTGTTGCAGTCATTTTGGCGAGCATACCGGTACTGTTCTTCATTGGCCGAAAAGCCAGACCGGCATTTCTGCGGATTGGAATACCGTTGCCATAACCCGCACGAAGCCAAAGAAATACCAGAGGCGTTATGACGTAAGAAGGAATAAAAAAGGCGGTTTTGCACCCCCTCTGCAAAACCGCCTTGCTCATGCGCTAAAGTGCGAGCTTGGAGGATATCTTACCTAAGTTTCAACACACCGGCGTCGATCGCATCGCACACTTCCCTACCCATCAGCTGTTTGGCGCAATCCATGATTTGCAAGAGCACGCCGAAGATGGCCAGTGCGAACCAGCCGAATACGACGAAGCCGTAATGCAGCGGTGCTACGAACAATTCTTCCATGAACCAGAAGGTGTGGCCCCATTCATTCAAACCGACGTTCGGAAGAATCATGAACGGGCCGACGGTGAAGACAATGTAGGGAAGAGAGATGCCCACACTGAAGTACGGCAAACGGGTTTTTGCGTAGAGAAACGAGGCGAATCCGGTGATGATGTAAATCGGATAGGACAGATAGAATTCGATGATGTGGCTGGGCGTAAAGTCGGTATCCCTCACCACGGTCTGATGCCAGGTTGCATCTTGCTCGGTGAAGTAACTTCCGCCGAAGTACACTGCCGTGGCGTAGAGGCACAACCAAACCAGATGGGTCATATTCCTGCGGAGGTTCTCGCGTGGCGTCACGGCGGCGAGATTGCGGTCGCGAGTTTTCCAGATATACCCCCACAGAAGAGACGCCACAATGACCTCGATCACAATCTGGGTGTATAGAAAGTTCATCCAGTACGTCTCGAATTCCGGTGAAAACGAGTCCAGACCGGCCGCCCAACCGTACACGCCTTCATACCAGCGCACCCAGACGTAGAAGGCGATGTAAAGTGCAACGCCGCCGAAAAGATTGCGCTTGTTGAGCAGCGGCGCATCGCTCTCCCGTGCGCCGACGGCAGGAGTCGCTTTTGCCTCTTGCTGTATATCGAAATCGCTAGTAGCCATCGTGTGCTCCCCTAAAATCAATATGTTTTGGTTCTTGTCGAACGAGCTGCGAACAGCTCTTGATCATTGCAACGGCGCGACCTTGAAGAGGTCTGACCGTGGCGAAGATCATAAAGAAAGGGGATGGCGGGTATTTTGTTTCAGGTCAGCCGCTGAGCGGCTCTAAACTGATCCAGATCAGTTTTTCGGGGGAAAGCGGGAATGTCTGCCGAGGGGTTATTCCATTCGGCATTCGAGTGAACATTAATTGTAGGGTGGGTTAGCGAAGCGTAACCCACCGATTCGAGGCCGCTCGGTGGGTTACGGCCTCGCGGCCTAACCCACCCTACAAAAATTAATTCCTTATTGAAAGCAATTTGGAATTAGGAATCATTGTGAGCAGAATCGCAGCAAGCCGTCCATGTCGAGTATGCGGACCATCTTGCCTTGTACCAGGATCAGCCCGCTCGCCTCGAATTGACTCATTAGGCGGCTTACGGTTTCCGGTGCCAGACCGAGATAATTTCCGATTTCCTGCCGGGTCATGCTGAGACGAAACTCCGTTGGCGAGAATCCTCGCTTTCGATGACGTTCGGAAAGATGCGCCAGAAATGCCGCCAAACGTTCGTCGGCCTGGCGGCGGCTGAGGACGACCCGCTGGATGCCCAGTTGGAATTGACTTCCGGAAAGCTGCAACAATATCTGCGAAAGCTTGGGGATTTCCCGTCCCAACCGTTCCAGCTGATGAGGCGGCAGCTCGCAGTAGCTGACCGTTTCCAAAGCAATCGCGGAACAGGTATAACGCTCTCCGCTGAGTCCGTCGAAGCCCAGCAGTTCGCCTGGCATCACGAAATCGACGACATACTCGTTGCCTGCGCCGTCCAGGGTAACCAGTTTGACCGTGCCGGACTTCAGCGCCAGAAAGCGGTGGAACCACTCCCCACTGTGATAGAGATAGTCGCCTTTGCCGAGCGTGCGATTGATTGTCACGATCCTGCTGACCAACTCCACTTCTTGCTCGCTAAGGCCCTGCGGAATGCAGAGTCTGCCGAGACTGCAGGACTCACAACTAACTTGGGGTCGGCGTTTTGAGGAGAAAAGTTGCTGGAAACTACTCATGGAGGACTATCTGCAAGAATTTCAGAATAGGCTAAAGTTTGCAAAATTTTCCGTCAATTTTATCGAGGCGCTACCATTGTCCGTCGGCAGGTTCGACTTGGTCTGTTATCAAAACGGAATAAAATAGGGTCATATACTGGTATTTTAGGCGTCCGCCCCCTTTTTCGCTACTGAAGCAATAGCTTGAACAAAACGATGGAAATAATGTTTTCGAACATTGATGATGGTGATTTAGTCCGTTGTTCTGAGCTATATGTCGCTAGTTTTCATGAGTTTCCCTGGAATGAAGAATGGACGCCGAACAATACCTTTGAAAAGCCGAGTGACTTTCTAGCTCTTCCTAAAGCAGTCGCTATCAAGAAAATAAGTATCGACGATACATGTGGCTTTCTTTTTGAAGAAGTTCAGCGATGGAATGGCGCTATGCCATATTGCCTAAAAGAAATATGTATCAGCAAAGCCATTCAAAGGGAAAAAGTCGGCACAGCTCTTACGATGACGCTTGAGGAAATGCTAAGAGAAAGTTGAGTATAAAGAATATACCAGGCTACCCATAGAGATAATATCCATTCGCGCTTCTACTCGTCGTTAGGATTTCATGAAAACAAAAGCATCATGGGATGGGAAAGCCCACTGAGAAAAGCGTCTAAGAAGGGCGATCAATCGGGACTCTGGGCTTAGGAACCGTTTTTCTCATTTTTGAATCAACCCGTTATCGCCAGCTCTGGATAACGAGGACCTATTTTCCCATCATGAACCGCATAATTGAGGATCAAGGAGAATGCCATGACTGTTACGAATAGCCAATCGGGGACCAACGTCCATGAAGTTTCCGAAGGGATTTACCGCATCAATACGCCAGTTGTGATCGAAGGCGCAGGCGGCTTCACATTCAACCAATATCTCATCGTCGACGATGAGCCTTTGCTGTTCCACACCGGGCCTCGAAAGATGTTTCCTTTGGTGCGTGAAGCCGTGGCGAGCATACTGCCGGTCGAACGGCTTCGATACATCGCTTTTTCGCACGTGGAGGCTGACGAGTGTGGATCACTCAATGAATGGCTTGCCGTATCCCCTCGATCCGTGCCTGTGTGCGGTGCGGTTGCGGCGATGGTCTCCATCCAAGATCTGGCCGATCGGGCTCCTCGGGCGCTCGCAGACGGAGAGACGCTGACCTTGGGCAAACATCGCGTGCGCTGGCTCGATACGCCCCATCTGCCCCATGCCTGGGAATGCGGCTTCCTGATGGAAGAACGAACCCGCACCTTGCTCTGCGGCGATCTGTTCACGCAGGGCGGCGCGAATCTACCCCCGGTCACGGAAACAGACATCCTGGGACCCAGCGAGGCATTCCGACAGAAAATGGATTACTTCTCGCACGGGCGGGATACCCATGCGCTCCTCGAGCGGCTGGCCGCCACCGAGCCGACCACCCTGGCGTGCATGCACGGCAGCGCCTGGTCCGGCGACGGCGCGAAACTGCTGCGTGCTCTGGCCGATGCACTATCGGCTTAGTACAGGCTGCGTGGCCTTGGGGATACCCCAATGACCGACCTAATCCCTCGGCCGTTGAGAACATGAAGCGTCCGCCGGTTCCGAGCCTGTCCCGCCAAAGGGCTGTATCGTACTCGAGGATGCCCCGGCCGGAGTAGCGTCCGGTTTGAAAGCCGGCATGCGGGTAATTGCGGTTCTTACCTCGCATACGTTGGAGCAACTGCAAGGCGCCACCGTACACATTCGGTCACTTCTGGACCTGCCGCTTGCATTTCGGAAACTCGGCATGCAGTGAGAATCATGAAAAGAATCCAGTAGGGGATCGAATAGGATATTTCATGCTACGTTCCGAAAAGGATGGGCAGCCCGAGGAAGCAAAATGGTCGTGTCTGATTCCTTTTGACCTCTATGGCCTGCGCTGTAGATCGGCTCCCCGGGAGAGAATGGGTTGGGCCGGATGCCGCTACAATCCGGCGGATTCCGCCGACAGTTCCTCGAGGGCGAAGCCAAAGCTTTCGCAGCCGCGGCTCACATGCGTGAGGTAGCGGCCAAAAACCCTCATCAGATAGATCGAGCCGAACTCCTCATATCCCATCCGCGAGACCGACGTGAGCGAGTCGAAATTGTTCGACTCGACGTAGGAGATCAGTCCCCTGTATCCCTTACCGAGATAGTGTTGCAGAGCCAGCGTCATCCCGATCGCGTGGAGCCGCTGCCCGCGATAGCGAGCATGCGTGAATCCCTTGTACATATAGACGTAGTCGCGGTTGAAGCGCAGCAGCAGATCCGGAGGATCGATGCGCGTCGGGCGAAACGAATACCAGCCGTAAGAGGCGAGCTGATTGCCGTCACAGATGCCGTAGCACTCGTCGCCTTTTGCCAACGCCTCCTCTATGAAGCTCTCCGACATCCCGTTTTCGGGGTTAAGGGCGAACTCGCGAAGCCTCTTCGCGGTAAGGAAGCTCGGACGGTAGGGCTCGGGACATTGCGTAAATTCCAGATTGACCCGCCCTATCGTCACCGCTCGTAGAATCTTGAATACTGTAAAGCAGTTTATCCCTTTCACCGCGAGATCGTGCAGTTCCTGGGTAAACCCGCAGCGTCCGCCGAACGGAAAAACGGAAACAGTCCCTGTTGTATCCATATGTTGCACTTCCCTGTCAACTAATGAACCCGTCAAGGATGTCGAAAATCGAGTCTGAGTTCAACACCGAGCCGGAACTGGGCTACAGCGGCAAAACGGTGTACTGAGGCCTTGGGCTCGGGCAAAATCGATTGCGGGGAAGGTAGTATTTCAAGAAACTTGTAAACATCACGCCTGACTAATGAGCAAACCCTCCCGTCAATTCATGCGTCAACTCACCGTTACGAACCACAGCCGCGACAGCGCCGGCCTCACCTATGTTTACCCGGTCATTTCCCGGCGCTCCGGCGGGTTATCCATAGGCATCAATCTCAATCCCAACAATGCCTGCAACTGGCGTTGCGTCTACTGTCAGGTGCCGAATCTCGCCCGCGGCGGCGCCCCCGGCATCGATGAAGACTGTCTGCGAGAAGAGCTGCTCGGACTCTTGAACGATGTCTTGCTGAGCGATTTCTATGAACGGTTTCAGATACCGAACGAACAGCGAGCCATCAAGGACATCGCCATCTCGGGAAACGGCGAACCGACCAGCTGCAAGACCTTCGACCGGATCGTCGAGTGGATCGGCGCGGTTTGCGGCGAGTTCGGCCTGCTCGGCAAGATCAAGCTCGTGCTGATCAGCAACGGCAGCCTGATGCACAGACCCGTCGTGCAGAAAGGGCTGAAACGCTGGGGCGAATTCGGGGGCGAAGTCTGGTTCAAAGTCGACAGCGCAACGGCCGAGGGCATGCTTCGGATCAACCAGGTCAACCTCGCCCCGGAGACCGTGCTCCGCAATCTGGAGATCAGCGCACGGCTTTGTCCCACCTGGATTCAAACCTGCCTATTCGCATTCGACGGCGAGCCACCTTCCGAAGCGGAACTGGACGCGTATCTGGATTTCTTGGCCGAGCTCAAACGGCGTAGCGTGCCGATCCGGGGCATCCTGCTCTACGGCCTCGCGCGGCCCTCGATGCAGGAGCAGGCGCCACGGCTCTCGGCTTTGCCGGAGGCATTTCTGGATCGAATCGCGGAGGCGATTCGAGCGCTCGACATGGCCGTCCGCGTGAACCGATGATTCGACCCGAAAGAACACTCTTTCCGCTGGCTCCCAAGCTCCCGCTTCGGAGTCTTATCCGTGAAACTCAAGCTTCTCAAAACCGCATGCGAATCGCGAAGCAGGAGCTTCTCGAACTGGGTTCCCAAACGGGAGTTTGGAAACCAGCGCAACTTCGCGGTGAGAAAGCACGGACGGTAGGATTCGGGGCACTTCGCAAACTCCCGATTGACCCGGCCGATCGCCACGGGCCGTAGAATCTTGAACACCGCAAAGAAATTTATTCCCCTCAGCGCGAAATCGTGCAGTTCCTATGTAAATCCGCCGCGACCGCCGAAAGGAAAAAGGGTAACGATCCCTGTCTCATCCATCTTCCTGACCTCCTTTTCAACTTAGGAATCCCCGCCGAGGATGTCGGAAATCGAGCCCGAGTTCACCAAGGCGGCGTCGGAAGCCCAAAACGATTGCGCAAATGGCCCGGACGGGGACAGGGCCTGATCAGGTCGCAACACTCTCCAAGACTGACGCCCACCGGCTCCGGCATCAAGCACATCCAGCACGAGAGACCTTCCGGTGCTTCGATGCCCCGCACCTTCCCGGACGCGGCGTGAGCTCGTGGCGAAACGGCTCACCCCCTTGGCGGTCTCGCCATACTCCGTCGCACCTGAAGATGAGGACGAGCTTATTGTGTCGACGGGCGCGATGTGGAATTAGACGCGACGATAAGGCTTAGCTGTCTCGCGGCTTCGCCGCCGATATCACGTTGTTGAGACTCCCCGTTCTGCAATGGACACTTACGGTACTCCAGCGTACCGACCGAGCCACGGATCGAGGCTACTTTACATGAGGGACATGTCCACTTATGCCAAGGAGCTTTCAAAATTGAGAGCGGGTGTAGCTTCACAGGTTCGTAAGTCTTCCTGTGTCGCCGGTAATCGTTTACTTACCCAACTATCCCCTGGGGAGATCGAGCGTCTGACGCCCCATCTGGAGATTACCCGAATTTCGCCGAAAACCCCGCTTTGCACGCAAGCCTATCTGTATTTTCCAACAACCGCTCTTGTCTCAATTATTTATACCCTGGCCAGCGGTTCGACCGTAGAAATCGGCGTCATAGGCAACGATGGCGTCGTGGGTTTAAACACCTTCCTGGGGGGGACGGCGCCAGGCCAGGAAGTTTGCACACTCGCCGGGGACGCATTCCGAATCAAGCTTGCCTCGCTGCATGCCGAATATTGCCGCGGCGACCTACTCCAGCGCGTGCTGTTGCGCTATAGCCAAGCCTTTCTTGCTCAGGTTGCACAAGCCGCCGTGTGCAATCGTTTCCATTCCATGGAGCAACGCCTATGCCGCTGGTTGCTCCTGCGCCTCGACCGACTCTCGTCTAACGAGATAGCCGTGACGCAGGACGGCATTGCCAACATGCTGGGCGGCCGCCGGGCGACCGTCACCGTCGCTGCGGGCCATTTGCAGGAAATGGGACTGATTGTTTGCTACCGGGGCCGAATCACGGTTTTGGACCGGTCGGGCTTGGAAGCGGCCGTTTGTGAATGCTATTGGGCCGTCAACCAGGAAGCAAAATCGCGACGGGTTGGAAACGCCATCCGTCATTAAGGAGTCGGGAACGCCGGAACAATCGGCGCCCATTAGGGGCGTGGCCCGGGCACCGCGGAAGGGGAACGGCCGGTTGCTGCGGTAGCGCGGGTACGCCAGTCCTGTTTAACCGTGCAGACAGGACTAACAGCATGCTTGCAGCGTCAAAATCATCCGTTCGATTCCGATTTTTTTTGCATTGGGTACGCCAGCGTACCGATATCTCGTTGCGGCCGAGTTAGTTTGTCAGCGCGTTCTGAAGATGCGCTGGACATTTCCTCTCCGGCGGAAGTTCAGCACCTCCAGGCTAACGCATTAGGCTCCGCCGCTAAAGGGCGCTTCGAGGGAGCTTAATTTATGGACCAAGCGCCGCAACATTTCGGAGGTTGATATGTGTACCTATGAGAATCGGACGGATGTGGCGAAGATCGAAAAACAGATTGACAGGTCTCTTCAAGACGAAGGGAAGGCAAAGGAGGTGTTGCGCGAAATTGCGCAGCTTTGCCTTGATACCAAGAGACAACCCGATTACATGTCGCAGTGGCTTTCTCTTTTGAGGAAGAAAGGAATAGACGCCAGAAAATTGGCGGGCAAGAACAATTATGTAGAAATATACCCGAGTGGAACGCACGGAAAAGGTAAAAGTGACAGGCTGCTATTCCAGGTGGAAGAAACGTGGGTAGAGGTCGTGGAAGCAGGTGAAAGCACCCATGGCGGCGCGTTGAAGCTGAGTGCCGTATCGACCATGTCCTTGGCTGAACTGGATCAAATCATCGCCGCCGGCCCCCACGCGGCTTTAGACGCAGTCCTCGCCACGGACCAATCGGCCTTCCAGGACTCCGATGGGTTGATCTCGTTCGTAAACATGTCCAGCTCTTTCGTTACCAGCAACCCGGAATACAAAACCGGACGGGAGGTCTGCGACAAAGTTTCCAACTTCTTCGCGACCCTGCGAATCAAGGTTTTCGGCTATCTACAGAAGAACCCCGGCAAGGTTCTGCCGGGAGACAGCGTGCCGAAAACGCAGTGGGACGCCGCCGTGACCCACTATATGCAATTTCTGCTGACTCAGGCCGGCGGACTCACGAATTACAGGGTCACAACGGAGACCTATTCTGTAACTCAGGTCATCACCGAGTTCAGCACCTCGCTGATCAAGCTTCTATTCGACGCGGCCGCGGCTCCCGAGAGCATCGTGAGCGATGTCGTGAAGTTTGTGCAAGGAGTCGGACAATCCCTGCGGGCGAGTTGGGACGACAAGTCCAGGCATTATGCGACCGCCTTGCTCGGTCAATGTCACGAAGCGGTTCCCGTAGATGCTTCGGACCAGACCACCGTCTACTTCCCCAAGATCAAGTACTACTACATCTCGGTCGACTCATCCCAGCATGCCTTCACGTCCAGCTGTGCAACGGTGGAAAAATTGACCTTCGACTTCAAGTACGAGTACTACGTCACCGGCTTGAAGGCATCGATATTGGACACGACCTCCGATGACTACAAGCAGTTCGTGGCGTTTCTGGACAAGGCACAAGCAGTGTCGTATCAAGACGCCAATAACAATCTCGATGCGATCCTGGATAACACGGTATCGGACGAACCGGCTACATCCCTGGAATTTTCCTCCGACCCGAGCGTGAACGTGTTCGGCGTTGACTTGACGGAATATCCCGGTGTGGCCATCAAGCCTCCCCGAACGATAGAGCGGGTATTGAACAGACACGCCCGAAGCGCATCGTAACCGGCAGGTTTCGTGAATCCGCTCTCGTATCGGAGCAATGTGCTTCTTTTAACCGCCGACCGACCGGGAAAGCTTGTTTCGCAAGAGATAGAGCCCCTAGCTGGGTAGCCCTGCCCGGCGGACTCGGCGAACGTCCGAGTTAGCGTTAAGCATCCCCGGCTTTGGCCCGGGCCATCATGGCACGTGCCTCAGCTGGGGACCTTGCCCACCATTGATTAGGAGGAAATGAGGTATGAATGCATCCTTCACACTGGCTACAAGTCGCCCGTACAGCTCTCTGTTACGGGAGGTGAGCATTCTGGGAAAGCTCTTCGCATCAAAGCAATTGGCCTTTGAGATGCAGGCGCAGACCGAATCCAACTGGTGTTGGGCCGCGACGGCAACAAGCGTGTCTCACTTTTATTGGCTCACGAGCACATGGACGCAGTGCCGCGTCGCGAGCAGCGAGTTGGGACGAAGCGATTGCTGCAACAGCACGGTCCCACCGGCGTGTAACGTTCCGTGGTATCTCGATCGGGCGCTGACGCGTACCGATAATTTTGTCAGTATGATGGGACAGGCCAGCTTTCAGCAGATACGCGATGAAATCGATGCCGGACGACCCGTCGGCGCGCGGGTTGGCTGGAACGGGGGTGGTGGCCACTTCATGGTGATCTGCGGCTATAGCCTTGTTGGCGGTGTCGAATACTTCGATATTGATGACCCGATCTACGGCAATAGCCATCTTGCCGTCTCGGAGTTCGCCAGTAACTACCAAGGCAGCGGAACTTGGACGCACACCTACTTCACCAAGAGTTACTTCAAGATGCCGATTAAATTATTGATTCCCAAAGAACCAATTCTTCGCCGGATATGGGAAGCTCGACCGCTGTTGAGCTTGAAGCAAGATATGACGTTCACCGGGGACATGCGCGATGCCTTGCAGGAAGGACGTGCCTCCCTTGGAATGGCACATCGCATCTATTCGGTCGGCTTGGATTCATTGGTCGCCGATCGAGCTCCGGCACCCCACGCGATCGGTATTCGTGTCTATGAAATATCCGGCGACACGCCACAGGCTTTCTTCGATGTCAGCGAAGAGGAACAACCACGCCTGCTGCAGATGTCCGCATCGAAGAACCATCTGGAACCCTTCGCGCGTGGCATGGCGGAAGCGCTGGCAACGGTTAAACAGATCGGCGAGGAATGTGAACTGAGAATGTTCCGTGTGCCTGCTCTCAATTTCGAGGCGCTATGGATTAATTGTGAAGATGAAACCAAGGACGTGCTCGTGCCCTTGCGCGCCGTCGGCCGATTGGCCTCTTACAAGGCGGTGCCTCTGGACGACGCGTTCGATGCCCTGCGGGAGGCGGCACGTCCATTGGCGCAAATGGACGAGACGATGGGCGCCTGATCGCATGCGGTAAACGATCGCGGAAATCGCATTCGGTACATCGCTATCTCCGTAACCAAGCCGGGGCCTTCGCGGAATCCGGCCCAATTGATCGGTCGGCGACCCCAGCCTTCGATTATCGGGCCGTTTTCCCGTGGGCTCGTGGCTTTGCCGCATCAACTCGGCAAGGAGCGAATGATCGCCGGCGCCCTGCTCTTCACTATCCGGTCCGGAGCAGTAGCCCTTCTCCAACGCCGAGCCGTTTCGGCGAAGAGTAAATCCATATTTCGGTGCCGTCGTCGGCGATCGCCGAGGCGGCGCCGTCCTCTTCGAGGGTCGGGTAATACCGCTCCAGCTCCGGAGGCGGTTGCCACCAATAACCGAGGAGGACGGCGAATTCCCGGCGGTTCCGGAGGGGATCGCGGACGGGATAGCTGCCGGGTTCCGGGTGCAGCGGTACGGTGCCGTCTTTCACGGCCTGCCGGGCGATGGCCTCGACTGCGGCGGCATCGGGGCCGGACAATTCGCGACCGGTCAGCTAAAGGTCGATCTCGCCAAGCCAGAACATCTTCTGACGGAATCCGGAGTCGGTTATCGGCTGCCGGTGTCGGCCGGCCGACTGCGCTCTACTGATGGCGGCTGACGCATCAATCAAACTGTCGGAGTTCGATTCGCGCGTAAGAGTTGGTTTCCGACGGAGGTAGCTGTGGGAGCGGGCTTTAGCCCGCGATCGAGCGATTTATCGCAGGCTAAAGCCCGCTCCCACACTAGGCCATTTGCAATCGATCCTTACGTCCGAATGGAAACGGCTCCAATCGTAGGGTGGGTTAGCGAAGCGTAACCCACCGATTCGAAGTCGCTTCTGACGGAATCCGGAGTCGGTTATCGGCTGAAGATCTCGGCCGGTCGGCCCCGCTCCGGGGACGGCGAGAGCATTCTTCTGCTTATTGGAGGGCCCCCAGCGGGTCTGTCGGCAAGGGATTGCCGACCTACAAAACCGGGCCACCAAGTAGGTCGGGAATCCTTTCCCGACGGCTTCATCGGCAAGGGATTGCCGACCTACGACTCCCACGTGTCCCAAAAGCACCCCGGAATGAAGAGGGAATCCCGGCAACCCCGCGAAATTGCCGGGTTTCGTTGCTCAAGCCAGACTACACATTTGGGCGGCTGGATATTCAACCCGCCAACTCCGAGTATCTCGCCAGAATATATGCCACACACGCCGTCAGCTTCTTCGCGTACGGAATATGCAAAAACTCGTTCGGCCCGTGGGCGTTGCTCTTGGGGCCCAGAACGCCGGTGATCAGGAATTGCGCGTCCGGGAATTGCTCGCCGAGCATGCCCATGAAGGGAATGCTGCCGCCCAGCCCCAGATAAGCCGCATCGTGGCCGTAGAAGGTTTGCGAGGCCTCGCTCGTGGCCCGCTCCAGCCATGGCGCCAGGGCCGGGGCGTCCCAGCCGGTTCCGGCCTGCTCGAATTCGACGGAAATCTCGGCGCCGTAAGGCGGCTCGGCGGTCAGCACGCGCCGGATGACGTCCTGGGCCTTCAAGCTGTCCACCGTCGGCGGCAGGCGGAAGGACAGCTTGAAAGCGGTGTGCGCGCGCAGCACGTTGCCGGCCGATTGCAGCGGCGGCATGCCGCCCTGCCCGACTACCGAAAGCGTCGGACGCCAGGTACTGTTGAGCAGCAGTTCGGCCGGATCGTCGCTCACCGGACGGAGCGTCGGCACCGCGCTGAAACTTTCGAGCAGGCCGCCGCCCAGTATCGCCGCCGCCGCTTTCGCCTGTTCCCGCCGTTGAACCGGAATCTCCGCCTTGAGTTCCGGCAGGCGAATGTCGCCGGTCGCCGCGTCTTCCAGGCGGTCCAGCAACTGGCGCATGATCCGCATGGACGAAGGGACGATGCCGCTGGCGATGCCCGAATGGGCGGATTCCGTCAGCACCTTCACGTCGACGATACAGCTCACCAGGCCGCGCAGCGAGGTGGTCGACCAAAGCCGCTCGTAGTCGCCGGCCCCGGAATCGAGCGCGATCACCAGCTCCGGCTTGCCGATCAGATGGGCATAACGCTCGAGATAAGGCGGCAAATCGGGCGATCCGCTTTCTTCCGAGAACTCGATCAGAATCGCGATGCGAGGGCGCTTTCGCCCTTCCAGCGCTTTCAAGGCGGCAACCGCGGCAAACAGCGCATAACCGTCGTCCGCGCCGCCCCGCCCGTAGAGCTTGTCGTCCTTGAGTACCGGCGTCCACGGCCCGAAACCGTCGTGCCAGCCTTCCATTTCCGGCTGCTTGTCCAGATGGCCGTAGATCAGCACGGTTTTGTCCAGATTGCCCGGAATCTCCAGGAGCAGCAGCGGCGTCCGGCCGGGAATGCTGAGATCGTGCAGGGTCCAGCCCGGAACAGGATGCGCGTTCAGCCAGTCCACCGCCAGCCGGCGCACCCGTTCCATGTGGCCGTTCGCCTGCCAGTCAGGATCGAACGCAACCGACAGATTGGGGATCTTGATGTAATCGATGAGCGTCGGCAGGATCTCTCGGTCCCAAAATTCATCGATGGATTGCCGCAGTGCGTCAGGGTGAATGGTCATCGGTATGTCTTCTCGCAGGGTCGTCAATCGAAAAAGTCTGTCATAGCGGCAAACGGTCCGTCCACCACGGCGGCCAAGATGGACTGTACCCTTAGAGTCCCGCCTCGGCGCCGGTCAGCTTTCGCCAAAGCCAGCTGCTGGCTACCTCCGTGCCGAACAAAACATAATTCAGGACATTGAGATTGCGGAGTATCGACTGCTGGTCCGGAATGGCCGACGACATCCCGGCAAACAGGATGCTGTCGCCCTCGCGCAGCATGAGCTCCGGCGCAGGAATCTCGATGTCCTCGGCGCTCCGCACCACCATCAACGGGATACAGGGCAGCTGCCGATTCCGGTCGACGGGATCGCGCATCACGCTATCCAAAGTGATGGTCGAGCGATGGATCGTCTCGGCAATGGCCGGGGCCAGCCGAGAATCGAGGGTCACGCTCCAGACGGCGGGAACGAGCGTCCCGGTGACGGCGGAAATCCGGGCGATGACATCGTCGGCCCAGGCATCGTCCTTGCGCTTCACGATCGCGAGAAAGCGCGACAGCAGCGGCGTCGTCAGGATCGCCAGGCATTCGTGCGCGATGATTTCGCTCGGAACCACCGTGAAATCGGAATCGAAAGCCGTGAACAATTCGCGGTTTGCCTGCAAGTTTTGCCTGAGCACCACGAATAGATTGGGGTTGAGCTCGCGCGCCGTGACCACAATCGACAAGTTGTTGATGTCGTCGTCGGTACCGGCGACGATGCCCACCGCTCCGTTCACCCCGGCCTCGCACAGCGTCTCGGCGCGGGTGCCCACGCCGAGAACCCAGGGCAGAGCCGTTTCGCGGCTGGGCGGCTTCGGGTCGATCAGGGTTACGTCCAACTGTTCGTGCGTGATATGACGAACGATCGCCTGCCCGAATCGCCCGTAGCCGCACACCAGCCAATTCCCGCGGGGCGGCACCCGCTCGGCGGCCAGTTCCGTGCCCGGCAGCCCTGTCAGCCATTCGAGCAGTCGGTAGGAGCCGGGAGACCGTATCGCCAGCGCGAGATATTCCGCGAATTTCTCGAACGGATCGATGATGTGCCGAGTACCGAAGGATGCCATATTGGCGGCCACGTCGACCGTCGTCGCCCGGCACAATGCGGGAATCTCCGGATTCAACAGCCGTACCGCGATGGCGACGGCGAGATTGGCGGAGTCGTCGTTGGTGAGGGCGATGACGCCCACGCAGTTCGGGTGGGTCAAGCCGGCCATGATCAAATTGTTCGGCAGCCGGGCATCTCCGGCCAGGCCTGGCGCATCGAATAGATAATCCTGCAAATCGAGTTCGTCGATACGCTCGGGATCGATGTCGATCACCACGAACGGGATGTTCAGATAATCCAGCGAACGGGCCAGCAACTGGCCGGTTTCACCGTAACCGCAAATCAGATAGAAAGGTTCTCCCAGCCTTCTTACCGAACGGGCGAAGCGTTGTCCGGTCAGCGCCTGTTTGAAACCGCGGTCCTGAATCACGGCAAACAGCTTGCTGATGACGTAGGCCCAGCCGATCACGGACAGGAAAATGCAGAAAATGACCCACAGTCGCTGGGCATCGGTGAAGGTGTAGGGAATTTCGCCGAAGCCTATGGTCGTTGCCGTGTAACTGATGAAATAAAGCGCATGGAAGAAATCCATCCGCCAGGGATTTCCTTGCGCATCGACACCGGGAATCAGCACCAGCCCGCCGACCGAGATCGCGAAGATCGCGATCAAAAAGATCAGCGGCGCCCGCATGTGGCGGAGCGCGACAAAAAAGGCGGTGTTTATCGGGCTTGTATTCATCGGCGCAGCATTACCGTCTCGGCGATCAGCATCGTCACCGAAATGAGATTGGCGAGCATCGCACCGCCGGCAAGCGAAACCACGCTGGCCATGGCTCCGGGCGTCAGCCCCTCGGCCGACATATAAACCGCATAGCCCCAGTCCACGGCCGCGGCGATCAACTGAAGGTCGGCCACCAGGCTGGTGGCCAGATGAATCGCGCCGATCTGCGTGCGATCGCCGAACTTGAGCACGGTGGCGATCAGATTCACCACGATGGCGGCGAACAACTCGGAGACATGATGAAGATGAGGCTTGTCGATTTCGCCGACGAAGAAGCCAAAGTTGAGCGTGGCGGCGAGAACGATGAAGAAACCAAAGACGACTTTTTCCAGATTCATGCAACTCCTCTCAGTGAATAAGCGGATACGTCCGCACTCGGGGCATTCTCCTCAGGCTTAGGCCGCCGGATTCAACATATTCCCCTTATGCCAGGTTTGCAACGTGTGCGGCCGGGGTGATTCCAAGGGTAATGAAAAGCATTGCTCGCCGGTCACGAATCGCATGCAGTAACGGTTGACGGTTCGCGACCCGGTTGGCTATAACCTTCCAAAACCCGCGCAGGAGCCGCCATGACCGAGCGCTTCGTCCTCGATACCAGCGTTTTCACCAATCCCGACATCTACACCCAATTCGGCGTCGATTCGCCGAGCGCCATACTCGGCTTTCTCGAACTGGTCCGCCAGACGTCCGTCGAATGTTTCATGCCGCGCTCGGTGTACGACGAGCTCCGCCTCATGAAAAACATGGGCGAACTGCCGCCGGCTTTCGAGGCCAGCGTACGCATCCGCTCGCCGCGCAAGTTCAACTTGCAGATTCCCGCCCAGATCGTTTACGAACTCATCGAAGAAGTGCGCAAGCGCATCGACCGCGGCCAGCACATCGCCGAGGAATACGCCAAGGCCGCCCGGGAAACCGGCGAAATCCAGGACGCGGGACGGGTCATCAACCGGCTCAGGGAGCGTTACCGGGAAGCGCTGCGGCAGGGCATCATCGACAGCCGCGAAGACATGGACGTGCTGCTGCTGGCGTACGAATTGGACGGCGTCCTGATATCCGCCGACGAGGGACTTCGGAAATGGGCCGACAAGGTCGGCGTAAAAATCCTGATGCCGGAAAACCTCCGCAGCGTTCTGGAAACGCTAATCGAACACCACTTTCCCGGCCAGCCAGTCGCTCAATAGACCGTTCAGCGACGGGTAGATCCGGTCGAACTCCAGCAGCCAGAATCCACCCTCCGGCTTCAACTCCCGCTGGACGACCTGAACGTGGCCCGAGGCCCGTTTCAGATATTTGATCAAGCGGCGGGCGTTTTCCGGATCGCGGAAACGGCAGCGGAAGCGGTGGGAAACCCGGCCTTCGCTGCGGTGCTGCCGGATGGCTTCCTGCAAACCGTCCAGGAATGCCGCCCCGGCGCGCCGGTTCAAATCGTCGAATCCTTCCAGCTCCTGCTCGTCGACAAAGAATGCCAGTCTCAGAATTCGGCTGGTGAAATATTCCGGCGACAAATCCAGAAGGCTGTAGACGCTGGTTCGGATGTCCGAAAGATTGGCGCTGCCGGTGACATGCTTGGTGCGCCGCTGGCGGGGCGAATCCTCCTTGAACACGGCGCCTTCGCGGCCTTCCTCGTCGAGCCGCTTCAGGATGTCCGAAATGGGTTTTAAATCGCCGGTTTCGAAGCGTCCGAAGATCTCGACCGACGGCAAGACATGCCGGCGGATCAGCTCCATTTTCTCGTCCTGGGGCAGAAAGCGGGGGTTGTTCCGCCGCATCAGGTCGAACACGAACAGCCTCACGTCTTCCGAAATGAACGGCGGCGCGCTCTCTATATAGGGATTGTCCGGCCCCGCGACCTCGGCGCACAGCACCAAATCCGGCTGATCATCGAAAATCGCTGTGTCCAGCAGATCGGGCAAGCGATCGGTGGTAAAGGGGCAAACGTAACCGCCGCGGGTCAGAGCGATGAGGCTATTCTGGATTCGGGTCACACGGATATTGAAACCGTCGATTTTCTCCTCCATCCAGAAAGGACCGGAAAGCTGCTTGGCGAGCCCGGTTCGCAGCGCGAGCAACCGCCCGATGGCCGGATAGCCGTAAACGGTTCCTTCGTCGAAGATGACGGTGCCGCGCGCAATATCCTCGAAATCGTGAACGAATCGGACATGGCGCAAACCGCCGCTTTCGGCATCGGCTGCCTTGCCCGATTGCACGGCCTTTCGAATCCGTTCGGCGTCGATTGCGGGTTTTGAAATCACGAGTAATAAGCTCCAGGAGATCGATACCTTGAATAAATAGACCTCTGGGATGGCCGAGGCAACCCGTTTGAATCCGGCTCGCTTTATGAAAGCAATTGTCAAACGCCCCATTCCTGGACTAACGTGAGGAAATTAAATTCATTCTTCTGAAACACCATGTCCAAGACCGATTCTCGACCGTCGATTCAGACTCAAGTCAACGAAAACATCCAGGAAGAAGCGCTCAAGGTCGCCAAAAGCATCCAGAAGCCGGGACAGACCAAGGAACAAACCAAGCTGATCGCGCAAGGCATCGCCAAGGGCATAGAGCTTTACAAGAAACAGCAGAGCGCCAAGGCCCGGGAACGGGATAAAGTGCGCAAGAAAGCGCTCAAACTCAAACAGGTCGAGTCAACCGGCCAACAGCGAGAGGAGGATGAAGCGGATTTCACGTTGGACCTCGCTGAATCGGGTATCAGCGGAATGCTGCTCCTCGGCGGAGGAGTCTTCGCCGTTATGGCCGGCATCCTCGCCGTATCGCTTGTCGCCGGATGGCCGGCCAGCCTTGGTCCTTTCACCCTGCCCGTCTGGGCGTCCCTGGCCGCCGTCATAGCGTTTGCCGGGTTTTCCGGGTGGTTCTTCTATAAGGCCATTCGGCTGAATCACGGTCAATGAAACTGCTGGCACTCCTGTCCACCCTATTTCTCGCAGGATGCGCCGGTATCCCCAAAGGCGTTTCGCCCGTTCATGGCTTTGAACTGAGCCGGTATCTCGGCGCCTGGTACGAAATCGCGCGCCTCGACCACTCGTTCGAACGGGGCCTGACCCGCGTCACCGCGACTTATGGCCTACGGGAGGACGGCGGCATAAAGGTGGTCAACCGGGGCTTCGACTCCCGAAAGCAGGAATGGCGGGAAGCGACAGGCAAAGCCTATTTCGTGGAAAGTCCGGACATCGGCCGGCTGAAGGTTTCGTTTTTCGGGCCCTTTTACGGCGGCTATAACATTATCGATCTGGACAAGGAGAACTACTCCTATGCCCTCGTTTCCGGCCCCACCCGATCGTATTTGTGGATATTGGCGAGAGAGAAGACACTGGAATCCTCTGTACTACACCACCTGGTCACGAAAGCCAAAGCGCTCGGATTTGCGACCGATCGTCTGATCTACGTCGACCACAGCGAGAAGTAACCGGCATATCCGCCAATCGGCCGAGTCAACGATCGGTCATACAGCCGGCTCAGGCGGCCCGGACGTCCGCTTGCCTGACAAGCCCTTTTGGGATATATACCCTTCCGTCGCGTTCCTTTCTTCGAAGGAACCGCTAGTTCTTGCTCAACAGCAATCGAAGGAAACTCAGGGAGGGTATCGATGAAGTCTCAAAAATCCATCTCGCGCATTGCGATTTCCATGGCTTCCGCTTTGATCCTTTATAGTGGTCATGGTTGGGCCGGCACCACAGACATGACTGAGGGCGTTCAAGGCTCCAACACCTCGAATACCGGCGTAATGATCTACAAGATGGGACGGATCGTCGACGATTCCGATTTCGTGGATGTCACTTCCCAGATACCGGCGCTAGGCGGAACGGTGTTGAAGGGCAATCCGACCATCAAGATGCGGTTCGACGCGCCGCCTCCTCCGGACGACACTACCGTGCACGGGGTTTTCGAGCAGATCGGACAAGCCAGGATCCGGATCGTCTTTCCGTTCGACGAGCACATGCAAGTCATTCACGGGGTGCTCAAAATCACAGATTCAGCGGGAACAATCACTTATCTGACACCCGGCGACTCGTATTTCATCGCGCAAGGAAGCGAAGTCTTGTGGGAAACCCTGACGCCGCTTTTTCAGAAATCCTTCCATGACTATACCCATCACTGAGCCATTCCGGTGACGGATCATTACCAACCCATCAGCTGTGATTTCCACGACGAACTGGAAACGCTCGCGGTGAGACGCCGTACGTGCCCGATCACTTATCGGGACGCGTCCGGCGATCCCGTTACCGTCGAGGACCGAGTCGAGGATATTTACGCCAGGGACAAGGAGGAATTCCTGAAGTTGAAGAGCGGGTTGGAGATTCGCTTGGACCGCCTGATCGAAGTCGATGGAAAGCGGCTGAGAGCCGATTAGAGGGACAGGCGTCGGCGAAGGATGCCGGCCTCGAGTTGGACGGAAAACACGATTACGCCTCATGTTTCCGGCGTAGGCGTAGGATGGGTAGAGCGAAGCGAAACCCATCGATGGTGGGTAGAACGAAGCGAAGCCCACCGGTTCCGCGGCCTTGCCTGGTGGGTTACGGCGCGCAGAAACACAGAGGGAACTTTGCGGACTCGGCGTGATGCGCGCCTAACCCACCCTACAACGCTACAACGCCATCGTTTTCCGGTGTGGCGGGATATTGTTGACAGACAAATCCCGGCGGCTACTCGATCAAGAAATCCCGCATCATGCCCATGTCCTCGTGTTCGAGGTTATGGCAGTGATACATGAACACGCCCTTGTAGTGGTGGAACGGCTTGATCATGCGCACGGTCTCGCCAGGCATGACCAACACGGTATCCTTCCAGCCGCTACTGACCAAACCGTCTTTTACCGTCGCATAGCTGTCCGCTCTCTCGACGGCTACGGTGCGGCTGATGATCTGGAATTGGTCGCCGTGCAGGTGGATGGGGTGCGCCATGGAAAACATCATCCCCATGCCACCCCTCATGCCCATACCGCCCATGCCCTGCCCTTCTTCCTGGGCCTCGCTTCCGTGGCCGCCCATCATTCCCATCATGCGGCCTCGCATACCGTGGCCCATACCGCCCATGCCGTGTCCGCCGCCGCTAGTATGGAAAATTTCCATGAGCTGCACGGTATCGAGCGGAATCCGCTCGAACGGCTGAATATCGTCGAAGGCATAGGAGCGGCCGTTGAGCAGCATCGCCATCGGAGACTCAGAAATGGCGATCGGCACGGGCTTGCTGGGGTTGGCGACATCGTCCAGCGTATAGCGGTCGATCTTCGACAGCCGGCTCGGCAGCTTCGGGCTCTCGCCGGTCTCGCGGGTGACGCGGATCTTGAACAGGGGATAATCGCTGCCGACGGGCAAGGCCATGGCGCCCATCATGCCCATTCCTCCCATCATGCCGCCCATGCCTCCCCTTCCGCCGCGCCCCCCCATGTGCTCGGCCATCATCGGCAGCACGCCGGAGAACGGCAGGCTGCGCATCGTCAACTCAGTGCCCTTGGGCCGGCCGCTGAAATCCGCCCAGACATCGAGGCGCTCCCCGGGTGCCAGCATCACGTAAGGGAAAGTTTCCGGGGACTCCAGGAGTCCGCCGTCGACGCCGATCACGGTCACCGGCGTGCCGTCGCTCCAGCCGAGTTTGTAAATACGGGCATTGGAGCCGTTGAGGAAACGGAGACGGTAGGCGCGGCTGGCCACTTCGAACTCGGCATTCGGCTGGCCGTTGACCAGGATGCGGTCGCCGTAGAATCCCATCATGCGATCGTGCATGTGCGGACCGTAAATCAACTGGTTTTGGGCATTGAACCGGCGATCCTGAAGGACGATGGGTATCTCGTACTCGCCGGAAGGCAATTCGAGTCTCGCCTCCTCTTCGTCGTTTATGATCAAGCCGCCGGCAAGACCGTAGTACACCTGCTTCGCGGTAATTTCGTGCGGATGTGGATGATAGATATTGAGGCTCGCCCGGTTGATCACTTCGAATTCATACACGAAGGTCTCGCCCGGATCGATGATGTACATCGGATGGCCATCCATCAGCGCGGGGACGTGGAGTCCGTGCCAATGGGTGATAGTGGGTTCCATCAGGTCGTTGCGGAAATGAATGCGGACTTTCTGGCCCTTTTGCAAGCGGATGATCGGTCCGAGATAGCAACTGGGCAGCTCGGTCAGCGTATCCTTCGGGCCACTCAGCAACTTGGCGGTATAGTGCTGCACCCGGGTCGCCTGTCCCGGCAGAATGGATATGGAGCCCTGGCGGGCAGCCAATTCGATCTCGACATCGGGCTTGAAGGCGGGAGACGCCCGATTGGGCGTCAATTTGGGCATGCCGTGCATCTCCATGGCACGCACCCATGCCGGCATGCTCGCTGCGGCTAATAAACCGACACCGGTTTGAAAAATGAAGCGGCGGCGCGAACGATCGACTGGATCTTGCATAAGCTCTCCTCGAATCTGTCGTTATGGTCGCAGACGGCTCAGCCGCATCTTTTGGGGTTGTTCACCTCGACCGGCGAGCGCCTGGAATAAATAGATCTCTTCCTCCTGGAAACCGAATGATCGCGCAGTCCTGCCGACCGGTACTATGATACGCCTAGGACAGGAGCGACAGCATAATAATTCAATGATTTTCTTATGGACAGATTGCCGCAGCCCCGTCTTGAAAGACGGATTTCGCCGATCCGTAGCCAGAATTTTTGAACCTCGCGATATCTCGGCGAGCCTGAATCACGCAACGACTTTGCAAAACGTTTGTCGGTAATTTCTATGGAGAGCAAACGGCGAAGATCTTTCATCCACCACGTGCAGAGAAACATTCTCGCGGGGCTGGTCGTCCTTACCCCGATACTGCTCACCTGGCTCGTTTTCGACTTCATCCTGGCAAAGCTGATCGCCTTCGGGCGACCTTGGATACCGGCCTTGTATAGAGCCATTTATACATTTTCTCCCAAGCTGGCGGATTTGATGCTCAACGGCTGGATCGATTCGGTGCTCGCCCTGCTGATCACCCTCGTCTTGCTCTTCATGCTGGGCTGGCTGACGAGCCGGGTGGTCGGTCGGCAGATTCTGATCGGGTTTGAATTGTTGCTGGAAAAAATCCCGGTACTGAAAGCCATCTACGGCTCCACCAAGCGGCTGCTACTCGCCTTTCAAGCGCAACCGGAGCAGATCCAAAGGGTCGTGCTGATCAATTATCCCACCGAGAAAATGCGGGCCGTGGCCTTTGTGACACGCATCGTCCGGGATACCGAAACCGGCGAGGAACTGGCGGTGGTTTATATGCCCACCGCTCCGAATCCGACGTCCGGTTATATGGAAATCGTGCCCTTTTCCCAGGTGACGCCCACCGATTGGACCGTGGAAGAAGGCATGCAATTCGTCATATCGTGCGGGACCAGCACCCGCGAGCATGTCGGCTTTTCGGACGCCCAACGCCGCGGACAAGACGGCAGCGAAATGCCGATGAAAGAACCAACTAGTCGATCGGGGTGAGATTTGCGCGTTCCGATGCTTTATCCCGCCCGAAACTGTCAAAGAGTTTATCGACGGCCGGACCAACCGAACGGAGCATTACCATGGGAGCACGAACAGCTTTGCGCCTCGGGCGCGTGGCAGGCATCGAAATCCTGGTTGACTGGAGCCTGCTGATCATCTTCTCGCTCATTACCTTAAGTCTCGGGGCCGGCTTGTTTCCGGCTTGGCATCCGGACTGGGGCCCGCTGCTGATTTGGGGAACCGCAATCGCCGCGGCCTTGCTGTTCTTCGGGTCGGTGCTTTTGCATGAACTTTCCCATGCCATAGTTGGCCGAGCCAACGGTATTCCGATTCCGCGCATTACCTTGTTCATGTTCGGCGGGATGGCGCATATGGAGAAAGAACCTCCCTCATGGCGCGCCGAGTTGTACATGGCAGCCGTGGGGCCGATCACCAGCCTCGTGCTCGGATTCGTTTTTCTGGGACTGGCCAAGATGGTTATCGGTCCCATGGAGATCGATCCCGACAACCCGCAGCAATCGTTCGCGACTTTGGGGCCTACCGTCAGCCTGCTCATGTGGCTGGGCCCCATCAACATCATTCTCGGCCTGTTCAATCTGGTTCCCGGCTTTCCGCTCGACGGCGGGCGGATTCTTCGTGCCGCGCTGTGGGGCGCGACCGGCGATTTGCTCACCGCTACGCGCCGCGCCTCGGCGGTCGGGCAAGGGTTTGCCTGGGTGTTGATGGGGTCCGGCTTTCTCATGATCCTGGGATTGCGCGTACCGATATTCGGGGCCGGTTTCATCAATGGCTTGTGGCTCGCCTTGATCGGCTGGTTCCTCAACAATGCGGCCGTCATGAGCTACCGCCAGTTGCTCGTTCACCAATGGCTCGAGGACGTGCCCGTCCTGCGCATCATGCACACCCGGTTCGAGCGGGTGGCGCCGCAGTTATCTCTTCAGGCATTGGTGGACGAACACCTGATGCCGAGCGGACAACGCGCTTTTCCGGTCGAGGAGCGCGGCCAGTTCATCGGAATGATCTGCCTTCGCGATCTGCCGAAGCGCCCGCGCGACGCGTGGAGGACCACGACTGTCGGCGACATCATGACGCCGAGACACGAATTGGTGACTCTTTCTCCCGAGCAGGACGCAGCCGCCGCGCTGGACCTTTTCGGCAAGCGTGACGTGAATCAGCTGCCGGTGCTGAAAAACGGGCAGCTCCTCGGATTCGTCCGGCGCGAAGATATTTTGAAATGGCTATCGCTTCATGCCGGCCTGACTGTCACTGAAGGCGGCCGGCCTGCTTCGCGGCCTCTCGGCTGACGGAAACCGCCCATCGGCGGGCAAGGCTCGGGATTTACTGTCTGCGAACCGGTTCGGCTGCAAGCCGGGACCCGAGGGCGTGGTAATACCCTTTCAGCAGCAGCGGCGCGAAGATGGTGGTGAAGGCGATGACGATGATCAAGGCGGCATAGATCTCGTTGCTCAAGATGTTCGATGTCCGCCCCAGCTCGGCAAAGATGAGCCCTACCTCGCCGCGCGGAATCATCGCCAGCCCGACGGCAAAACGAGTCACCCAGCGTTCGCTGATGAACAGCGCGCTGAACAGCTTGCCCGCTATTGCGGTACCGATCAGGGATAGCGAAAACACCCAAATGAAGGGGGACGTCCAATCGATGGTTCGGAGATTCAGCGATAGCCCGACCATCACGAAGAAAATCGGCACGAACAGATAAATGATGGGGCGCATCTGATTGTCGATGCGCTCGGCGAATTCGGTACCGGCATGCACGGCCAGACCGAACGGCAGGAAAAATCTCCGGGAAAGGGCGAGTCCTGCCGCAAATCCCCCGAGAAGTTCGGGCGCGCCGATCTCGTGGGATAGCCAGGCGAAAAAAAGGACCAAGGACACAACGGTCGTGGGAATCAGTCCCGGCGTCTGGCTGAACTCGTCGAAGCGCCTGATCTCCAGCGATATGAGCTTGGCGAAAATCGGAGCCAGCAGGAAGAATACGGCGATGAACAGCAGCACCCGGCCGGCGTTCATATAACTGATACCGCCGCCGATGGAAAACTCATAAAGAATCGCGAGCAGCACCACCCCCAGAATGTCGTCGATTACTGCGGCCCCTAGCACCAGTTGAGCTTCGTGAGAGTGCCTCTGATGCAGGTCGGTCAAAACCCGTATCGTGATGCCGATGCTGGTGGCGGTCAGGGTTCCGCCGATGAAAAGGGATTCGAGCAACGGGCGTTCGAAGACTTCATAGCTCACCAAGAAGCCGAATGCGAACGGCAAGGCGAAGCCGCTGACCGCCACGATCGAGGATTTGAAGCCGGCGCGCGCCAACTGGCGGATGTCGGTTTCGAGCCCCGCTTCGAACAACAGCAAAATGATACCGATCTCGGCCAGCATGCGGATGGTCTGGCTCGGTTCGATCCAGCCCAGCACCGTAGGCCCCAAAACGACTCCGGCCATGAGTTCTCCGACCACCGGGGGCACCCGCGCCAGCGCCGCCAGCTCGGCGAACATGCGCGCGCTCAAGAGAATGATCAGAAGATTGAGGAAGAATCCGTGTACCGGGTATTCCATAGGACATATTCTCCCGATGTGGCGATTCGGCGAACTCGTATGGGGAAACGCCTAGAGAACCGGAAAAACGTATCGTCGGTCAAGTCCCGCACGCTTTCAATCATCGTTCTCTGGACTCAGCATGATACCGGCTTAATGTACCACTAGCGTGACAACCACCTTGCACAGCACGACCAAAATGGCCGATGATTAGACTATCCCACCCCGGGTGCACTATTAGCGCAAAACCCCCTCAACCTCGTCGGTTCGGAACGACCTGGAAGAGGCGATTTTCGCGCACTTAGGGCACTCGCGTTCGCCAAGTTGCCATCAACGCGGTCGCACATCTACCAATCCATATCGAGCAAGATTCACGATTGTACTTATGGGGTCAAAATTTCCTTTCATCGAACGGGTTTTGCATAACCGCTTCGTTCGGCAGTTACTCGCCAGCGCACTGGATCTGGTGCCCATCGTGGTGGTCATCCTGTTTTTTCAAATCCTGGTAATCCAGCAGCCGATTCCCGAGGCCGGACGGTTCGTTGCAGGCATGCTGCTGGTCGTTTTGGGGCTGACCTTTTTTATGCAGGGCTTGAAGCTGGGGCTGTTTCCGCTGGGCGAAAGCATGGCCCATGCGTTCGTCCGCAAGGGCAGCCTATTTTGGATACTGGTATTCGCTTTCGCACTGGGATTCGGCGCCACCGTAGCCGAACCGGCACTTATCGCCGTCGCCGACGAAGCAGCCCGCATCGCCGCCGACGACGGCGCGATTACAGCTTCGGTAGAGGCCCGCAAATCATACGCACTGGGTCTTCGCCTTACCGTCGCCACGGCGGTGGGATTCGCGCTGATCGTCAGCACGATCCGCATCATCCGCGGCTGGCCGCTTCCTTATGTGATCGTCGGCGGCTACGCTGGCGTAGGCATCATGACGATCTTCGCGCCGCCGGAAATCATCGGCATCGCCTACGATTCCGGCGGCGTGACCACCTCGACCATCACCGTGCCCCTGGTGACTGCGTTGGGCGTTGGACTCTCGTCCTCCATTCCTGGGCGTAATCCCGTGAGCGATGGCTTCGGACTGCTCGCCCTCGCCGCCTTGATGTCCATGATCTTCGTCATGGGATACGGGATATTTGCATGAACGAGTGGCTGCACGAATTCGGAAATATATTGTTGGAGACCCTGCGCGCCGTATCCCCGATCATCGGTTTGCTGGTGCTCTTCCAACTGCTGGTCATCAGAAAACCCTTGCCTCACCCGGGCCGGATTCTCGTGGGCTTTTTGTACGTCCTGCTAGGCGTTGCCCTATTTCTGGTAGGACTCAAAATGGCCCTGTTTCCGATCGGCGATCTGATGGCTCAACAGCTGACCGCGCCGGATTTTCTCGGTATCGAGCCCGATCCTGATCGTGTCCATTGGTATAACTATATCTGGGTCTATCTGTTTGCCGGCTGCATCGGATTCGCCGCGGCCATGGCCGAACCCACCCTCATCGCCGTTGCGGTCAAGGTATCGGAGGTTTCGGCCGGAAGCATCAGAGCCCTGCCGCTCCGTCTCGCGGTCGCCCTCGGCGTAGGCGGCGGACTGGCGCTAGGCACGTTCAGGATCGTTACCGGCGCACCGCTGTACACCTACATCCTTACGGGGTACGCCATCGTAGCCATTCAGACCGTTTTCGCCCCCAAGGTCATCGCCGGGCTCGCGTACGACGCCGGCAATGTGGCCTCGTCGACGGTAACGGTACCCATCGTGACGGCACTCGGATTGGGTCTGGCCGCCGCCGTTCCCGGCCGCAATCCCTTGCTGGACGGATTCGGCCTGATTGCGTTCACTTGTCTAATTCCTATAATCAACGTGCTTGGTTACGGCCAGATCGCCATGTGGTTGAGTCGGCGCAATCAAGCGGCCAACAACGACTAAGGTAGCCTCATATGCGCTTCAAACTGATCATCGCCTTCGTGGAAGACGATAAAACCGAGCTCATCCTGAAAACCGCTCGTGCACATGGCGCTACCGGCGCCACCGTCATCGCCAATGCCCGCGGCGAAGGACTCAAGCGAACGAAAACGTTTTTCGGACTGAGCCTGGAAAGCCAAAGGGACGTGCTGTTGTTCCTGGTAGAGGAGCATCTGACTCGACATATCCTGGAAGCCATCGGCCGTGCGGGCAAGTTCGACGAAAAGCCCGGCACCGGAATCGCGCTTCAGATCGATGTGGAAGACGCCGTAGGGATCACGCATCAAATGGAAAAATTAGCCCCCATCGTCGAGGAGGAACTTTAATGGAAAAGAAGCCCATTATCCGGGTCCGGGACGTTATGAAGACCGATTTCGGAACGATCGACGGCATCGCCACCATCAGCGAAGCCTTGAAGAAAATGAAATCGATGAGAACCTCGGTGCTGGTGGTCAACAAGCGGCACGATGACGACGAATACGGCTTGATCACCGCCGGGGACATTGCTCGGCACGTATTGGCGAAAGATCGCGCGCCCGATCGGGTCAACGTCTACGAAATCATGAGCAAGCCGGTGATTTCGGTGCACCCCGACATGGATATCCGGTACTGCTCGCGCCTGTTCGCAAATCACAATCTCGTACGCGCCCCGGTGCTGGACGGCCGCAACGTCGTGGGCATGATAAGTCCCAACACGCTCGTGCTGGACGGGCTTTATCAGATCGTTTGAGGGCCGTTTCCGTCCGTTCCGCCGATGCCCAAATCAGGCAAGGTGAGCCACGGCACTTTTTTGAGCCACTGCTATACTTTTTCGATACGGCATCGAAAAGTTATCCACTGTCAAGACTTGACAGGATTTTGAACAAGCAGCGCTTAGTTAAGGCGATACCGTAAATTATCAATTCATCATTTCGTAATAAATCATCTTCGCAAAATCAATAGTTTACGATTTTAATCCGTCCAACAACCGGGCCTGAAAAAAACCTGGCCAGACTAACGTAAGGCCCGAAAATATCAGGTGCCGCCGCTTTCATCCCCATATTTATCCACAAGGTTGTCCACGAAATCTGTGGACAGGCGACCAGGTTTGTTTGGCTGACTTAGATAAGAACATCTCCCGATCGCGAGAGCCGGTTTATTTTAGTCGTAGGTCGGCAATCCCTTGCCGACCTACGACTGCCCTTCCCCAAGAGGTTTTCGTTGAATCGGTGCGGGATCAGTGTCCTCCACCGGTTTCCTGATCCGTCGACACTTTCCTGACCAGAGGCATCAACAAGAGGGAGGCGAAAAAGATAGCCCCCAGCAGATGGAATAAATCGTTGGCGGCCATGACCTCGGCTTCTCGTATCACCCACCGGGAAAGCTGTTTGAGCGCCGCTTTTTCGCTGTCCGGCAAGGGAAATCCGGCCATTTGCGCCTGCAGCTTAGCGATCAAGGCTTCTGCCTCCCGCGAACCCCCGGTCACGGATTCTCGCAACGCAGCGTAATGCTCCTTGATATAGCGCGTTTTCAAGGAACTGGCGACAGCGATGCCGATAGCTCCGCCCAGATTGCGCATCAGATTGAACAGCCCGCTAGCGTTCTTGACCTCGTCCGGCGGCAAGGTACCGAGGGCCAAACCGCTGATCGGCAAGAAACAGAACATCAAGGCGAAGCCTTCCACGGCTTGCGGCCAGAAGAATTCCCAATAGCCGGCGTCGGCGGTCAGACTGCCGTTCATCCAGGCGCCGGTTCCGTAGAGCGCCAGTCCGCCGGCCAGCATCAGGCGCGAATCCAGCACCTTGGATAACGGGCCGGCGAAGAAGGCGGATACGAATTGAAATAAGCCCGTCACCATGACGTATTGACCGATCTGCAGACTGTTCAGCCCCTTGACTCCGGCCAGATACACCGGGATCAGATAAATCATGGTGTAGAGGCCGATGCCGAGGATGAAGCTGAACGCGCAGCCGACAGCGAAATTGCGGTTGCGAAACGCCCAAAGGTCGACGATAGGGTGTTCGAGCGTCAGTTCCCGGTAAAACATCGCGACGCCGCCCGCCGCGGCAAGACAAGCGAAAAACACGATCTCGCCGCTTTCGAACCAGTCTTTCCGAGTCCCCTCTTCCAGCACGAATTGCAGGCTGCCAAGGAAAACCACGATGTACAAAATGCCGCGGAAATCGATCCGATTCAGCAAGTCCCATTCGGGCTCGTCAATCCGCAGGAACAGCCAGGTTCCTAGGCAGACCAGCAAGCCGGGCAAGAGATTGATCAGAAACAGCGCCTTCCAGGATACCGTCTCGGTGAGATAGCCGCCGAGTACCGGGCCCGCGGTGGGCGCGACGGTAACCACCAGCCCCACCAGGATGGTGATCGCCGGTTGCAGGCGGGGCGGAAACAAGGTGTAGATCACCGCGAATATCGACGGGATCATGGCTCCGCCGAACAACCCCTGCAAGGCTCGGAACGCCACCATCGAGGGCAGATCCCAGGCCAGCGCGCAGCATAGGCTCATCAAGGTGAAGCCGCCGCAGGCGAGAACGAACAGATAACGGGTCGATAAGGCCCGGCCCAACCACCCGGACAAGGGAATGATCACCACTTCGGCGACCAGATAGGCGGTTTGTACCCAGCCGATCTCGTCCCGCGTCGCCGAAAGACCCGCCTGAATCTGCTCCAGAGAACTGGCGACGATCTGAATATCAAGGACCGCCATGAATACTCCGAAGATCATGGCGGTAAAACCGATCCATTCGGACGGGCTGACCTCTCTTTCCCGGATCTCCGGACTTTCGCTTACGTGCTCCGGCTCGCTCCCGGCAGTGTCGAGACGGATTTTCTCCGCTGCGCTTGCCGCCATGACGCGCTATCGAACTCGAGTCCTGATCAGGGTAGACGAACCGCGCTTCGATGCGCCGAATCGGCATTGAAAAAAGACCAGCGGAGAAGTTCGATGAAGCAGAAAACGAATGAACACGGTTGCGACGCCCTAAACTAAACGGTTCAGTTTAGGATAAGTGGGAACTTTACGATTCGCAAACGGTTTGTCTCGGCGGCAACACGCTCTATGAGAATCCAAATCATTCGCCGTCGGAAGCGTCCGACGACATAGATGTCGGAGTAGTCGAAACCCTAATGCGCGTGATAGTCTCGGCCTTCGAGAAATATCCACTTTCGGGCTTTGTTGCAGCCCAAGGAGTCGGTCGCATGGATTCGCATCCCGGAACAGCCACGGCCCATCGTTTTTTCGCCGGCACCGGCGCCAGCTACGACACCATCGTCAGACTCTGCACCCTGGGTTTCGACCTTTGGTGGAAACAGAGGATTGTGGACGCGATTCCTAAAGACGCTTCGCATATCGTCGACCAGGCCTGCGGGACCGGCATCCTGACGTTCAAGATCGCCCGCCGTTTTCCCGCATGCCGGGTCACGGGCGTGGAACTCCGGGACGAATATCTGAATATCGCCAAGGAAAAAGCGCGCGCGCTGAAACTCCGGAATGTGGATTTCATGCTCGGAAAAGCCGAAGACATCCGCGTCGATGGACCAATCGACTGTATTACATCCTCTTATCTGGCCAAATATGCCGAGCTGGAGAGTCTGATCCGAAACGCCAAGGCCATGCTTCGCCCCGGCGGAGTTCTCGTCATGCACGATTTCACCTATCCCAGCGGTCCCATATTCACCCGGCTCTGGGAGTTTTACTTCAAAATTCTTCAAATGGCGGGACCCAGATTTTTCCCCGAATGGAAAACGGTTTTCGACGAACTGCCCGGATTTCTCAAACAAACCGCATGGCTGACCGAACTTCCGGAGGTTTTGCGCGAGAACGGCTTCGCCCCGGTGAACGTCGAAACGCTGACCTGGGGCGCGTCGGCCCTGGTGACGGCGACGAAATCCGCGAGCTGAAATTCCGGTGAGCGCTCACTCCAAAGCCCGATGCGTTAAACCCCGTTAAACATGTCGATCAAATCCCGTGGAGCGTCATGAATCATTACTCTCTTGCGGGAGTCGGGCACGAGCCCCGAGACTTCGAGACACGACAGTCGGAGACGTCGTTCCATCTCCTCCTCCATGTTCATCCGTGCTTCCTCGAAGCTTTTCGACAGTTCGCACGACAGCGCCGAGCGCTCTCCGGTCAACAGGGGCGTAATCGAGGCTTGTAGGTTCCCGCCGAAGCGGACTATCGCAGGCGCAAGAGCGGCTATGGCCCGAGCGTCGATGACTCCGCTCGACAGGTGATGCTTGATTTCCTGCAAATCGTCGGCGATCTGATACGCTTCGCCGATCAAAACACCATAGCGATAAAACGCATTTCGGACATCCCGCTCGGCACCCGCCGCAAGTGCACCCAGTTCGCAGGCAACGCCGAAAAGCACGCCGGTCTTGAGATCGATGATCGCGTCATAGAGGAATTCGGGCACGGCATCGGCCCGGAGATAAACAGCCAGTTCCGAAGGATCGATGGGTTCCTGAAACGCGCCCTTGGCGATTCGGGCGATCGCACGCGACACCGCCAGGCCATCATCCCGGCTCAAGTCGCTCATCATCTCGATGGCGGAAGCGAAGATGACATCTCCCAAAAGCACCGCTTTCCGCGCCCCCGCCAAGGTCCAGGCAGCAGGTTTGCCCCGCCTGGCGCGATCCTGGTCCACGAAATCGTCATGGATCAGCGTGGCCCCGTGAACAAGCTCCACCGCCACGGATCTCGGCACTGCGGACGACGGATTTCCGCCAAGGCTTTCGTTCACCAGGCACACGAGGGAACCTCTGATCATCTTTCCGCCCCGGAACGTATCGTTCAGCGCCTCATCGGGACGGACATGCAGGCCCTGAAAAAGTCCCTGCAAGGTCTGATCGATCGCTTCAACAAGAATCGGCCTACACCCGCAGCAATAATCCTTGAATCCCTTCACGCCCGCAGTCCTTCTCACATGGCGAAAACCGCTCGGGAGACCATATCACAACTTGGACCAGGCACGATGGGATATTCGGCCCGGTATCGGCAGAGAAGGACCGCCCTAATCGAACAGGCGAAACAACAGCAGTCCCATGCCCAGCGCAATGACTCCTAGGCTGATGCTTTTCAAAATCGCCTCGTACCGGATCATCAAGGCCCGATCGGCATCGCCGAGGTCGCCGCCGCATTGCTTGAGCGCCTTGTAGGGCCGCGATGCCTTGATCTCTACCAGGCTGAACAGAGCCATGGACAAGGCGACCGCGATCACGGCGACGGAGAGAGTGTTCGTTTGCATCACGTATCCCGCCAAAACCGGCAGAAATCCCCATGAAAACGCGAACCATCCGTCGGTATGGTAGCGTCCGTCGAACCATTCCAGGTTATAGGCAAAGACGAAGAATCCCTCGACAAGCGCGATGAAGATCAGATTCGGCACGAAACGCACCATGAAGTAGGCTGCAACCAGATAGGCCGCCGCTAGCGAGCATCCCGCCATGAGCCACAGCTGCCGTTTGCCGAACACGTCGCCCCATGGCTTTTTCGCCTTGCTGCCCAGCGCATCCAGGGCATGGGCGCCGATTCCGAGACCCAAGAAGTAAATGAAGGCGATGGCGATCACCCGGTCCCAATGGAGATCGGGTGCCAGCACGGACCCGATCACGGTAAAGGACATGACCATCGCCGTATAGGGCAGAAAAAGAAGGCCGATCGCTCTCCGAAATTTAGGAGAGCCGAATCGGGGAACGAACCATTCGGATCCTCTGTCCGGCTTCGCTGAGTCATCGGGCGTCAACGCATGTCCTCCATCCGGGTTCTAGTAGAAGCACTCCGCCGAATATTTCGGGATGATAGCCTCGTCACGCTTGATCCCGAAAGCACCGTTTGAATCGCTTGCGGATATCACTTGCCCCCAGCTGACTACGGAGAGATACTTACATCGGGGTATTTCGGGGGGCTTCCCCAGTTTCCCAGAAACCCGAAAAAGAAGGCATCGACTTTACCTTTCCGTCGTGCCCGCACGACTGTTTCTCACGGATGGAGATGGATCGTTATGAAACCGAAAACCTCGTTTCGCTCTTGGATGACGCTCGGCATCTTGGTGATGGTGTTTGCCGAATCCACTGCCGAGAATACCGTTCCTCTACCCCGTCATTATCCGGATGCGGTGCAGGAACAAGGCAGCCCCCCGTTTGTCGAGCCGGTAGGATTGCAGGATGCGGTGCAATTCTGGCGCCAGGTTTTCGGGGTGTGGCATCTGAATCAGTTTGCACTCCACGACAGCGTTCATTTGGGCGTGGTCTACGACGTGATCAAGCTGCCGGATGTCGATGGCGAGGGTCTGACGCATGAGCATAAAGCGTCCGTAGAATGGCACCTCCATGCCCTCGAAAATGAACTTCGGGACTTGGAAGATCGGGTGCGGTTCGGTGCCAGCTTGACCGACACGCAGCAACGACTGTTCGATCTCCTGGTCAGCCACGCCGGCGAAAACGCCGTGTACGGAGCAAGTCAGCGGGTACGCGGTCAACGCGGGCTGCGGGAACGCTTTCTAAAGGGACTCGAAGCCAGCGGCCGCTACGATCGCCTGTTCCGCAGGATATTCCGCGAGGCCGAATTGCCCGAAGACCTCGCCTTGCTTCCCCATGTCGAATCGTCTTTCGTCAATCACGCGCATTCCTCGGCGGGAGCCGCCGGGATGTGGCAATTCATGCGCGCGACAGCTCGCCGCTGCCTTCACCTGAGCCGGGCGGTCGACGAGCGTTATGATCCGGTGTTTGCCGCGCGCGGCGCCGCACGGTACCTGGCCCACGCCTATGAAGTACTCGGCGACTGGGGACTGGCGATCACCTCGTACAACCACGGCATAGGCGGAATGGCGCGCGCCAGAGACGAATTCGGACCGAACGTCGCTCGGATCGTCCGCTATTACCAAGGTTCGACCTTCGGTTTCGCGTCACGGAATTTTTATGCCGAATTCCTTGCCGTGCGGTCGATCATCCAGAATCTGCCGAATTATTTCCCGGCGGGCGTATTCTTCCAACCGCCTCTCAAGCACGATCTCGTCCGTCTAACCGGCTCCCTTCCGGTCACTCATCTGGCGAGACTCCACGGCCTGGAACGCGACACGCTTGCCGAGCTCAACCCCGCTTGGACAACATCCGCGATCAAGGGGCGCACCCTGCTCCCCGCGGGCATCGACGTTTGGCTTCCTCAAGGGACCTTGGAGCGCACCCCGGGCATTTCGGCCTATGAACAACCCGTGCTGGTGGCCGGCGATGACGCTCAGTCCAACAGACGCATCGTCACTGCCTCGCTGATCGATGTCGGAGAGGAGCCGGTGATGATGTCATCGCGTTTGCTCACGACGCCGGCACCGGTCCCGGCAGAGGATATCGTAAAGGGCTCCGGGCGCGGAAAAGCCGTCGCGCAGAAAGCCAAGTCCGCAAAGCTGTCGAAACAAGGGCACCGGGTACATGTGGTTCGCCGTGGCGAATCTCCGCGTCTGATCGCGGCAAAATACGGCGTTGGACTTCGCAAATTGCTGACGATGAACGCGATCACGCAAGGGACGGTGCTTCGGCCAGGTCAACGACTGCGCATTCCGATGAAATCCAGCTGACATTTGAAGGGCTTCGAGGTCTTTTCAGGCAACGAACCGGGAAAACGGTTAAAGGCGAAGAGATTTGATCCGTAGATATTCGTGCGAAGTTTTACGACTTTTTTACAACAAATGCCGAGTGTTTAATAAGACCATAAACCAATTCTTATTTAACGTCGGAACACCTAACGGCTGGTGTAACTCGCTGCTGTAGCGGCACTATTTGCCTTTTAACGATATAAGCTTTTTGTTGTGCGGCTATATCCATGGCCGAATGATAACAGGAAGATAACGGTAAAAATCGGTATAACTGCTGAGCGGAAGGGTTTTTTGGACAGGACGGTCTTGATGAGCTCGAACACTGAAGCCGTTATGGGATCCGACAGAATCTTTCCAAGGAGGATCTTCATGGCTACTGTTTATATCGACGATCAGGAATTGGTACATCGAGTCCAACAGGGAGACCGGAGTGCTTTCGATCGTCTGGTGCGCAAGTACCAGGCCAAGCTCTTGCAACTGATAGGCCGTTATATCAAGGACCCTCACGAATCGTGGGATGTCGCGCAGGAAGCCTTTATCAAGGCCTACCTTGCACTCCCGAGATTCCGCGGTGACAGCGCGTTCTATACCTGGCTCTATCGAATCGCCATCAACACCGCCAAGAATCACCTGGCGATGCGGCTGCGCCGCCCGTCGGAAGACGAGCTCGATGTCGAAGAGGCCGAGCAGTTCGAATCCGCCGTTCGCCTGAAAGACCAGGAAACTCCGGAAGGCTTGGTATTGACCGAGGAACTTGCGCTAACCATTCAGCAGGCGCTCGACAAACTTCCGGGGGAGTTGCGGACTGCTATCCAGTTGCGGGAATTCGACGGGCTGAGCTACGACGAAATTGCCCAGGTCATGCAATGCCCGGTCGGAACGGTCCGCTCGCGCATCTTCCGGGCGCGGGAATTCCTCGACAAGCAAATCGAATTTTTACATTGAGGCATCGGACGACGCGCCAAGGACGACGCGATCCCTCCTCCGTCCTGGCTGGATTAAAAGGATGTTCTATCGGCCGGGATCGAGATGCGATAAAACAGAATAACCGAAGCGTGAGGTTCGAAGGAGAGTCTTGACGACTGGACCTAAACATCCGCTGTTTCGGCGACAAATTCCGCATTTCCGGGTGACTCGACACCAGCGCCCAGCCATCATTACTCTCGGAACATCCTTTTCCATGCGACATCCCGGTTCCTTTCGCTTGTCCTGACACTGATCGAATCATCCCTGATTCCACTCGACGACTGCCACGGGCGCCTCGGGGGAAAGCGCCCTTGGTGATTGCAGAGTAGTTGTCATTGAACAGCGTCCGAGCTCTTTCGGAAATACGCAAAAGTGCCTATGGACGCATGAACGGCCCAGGCAATTCCAAACCGACGGCTTTTTCGGTACACCGGTGTCCATACGTAGACTTGCGGATGTCTTGGTCAGGCGCAACACGCTTAAATACGCGTCACTCGAATGTAACAGCCTACCCCTAAGCCTGGCTAAGGATAGGAGTACGGGTTGAACGATTCGAGGCCGAACCATGGACGATTCGATAGGATTTAGGACATAGCGAAAGGAATGCGGATCTCGCAGGAACAGGATGCTCCAAGATAACTGGACCAGAAAAATACTAAAGAAAAAGACATCGGCCAAAGGCCAGCCGAGAGTCGGTCAAGAGGAGGAGGCGGTCTGGTCCAGTTATCTCATCTCGTGCGGTAAGTCTCAGCCGCAATGGGACTTTCGGCAAAATTCTTATAATTCTCCTTTTCCTGATGCCCTGCCCCGCACCGCTCCCCGTAGCTAACCGCTCTTGATATTCCGACTGTCCGAGGGGCGTCCGTTCGTTCGGTTAGCCGCCTCTCGACAAAACCTTCACCCCTTCCCGCAACCCGCAGTACACTAACCATTTGTGAACCCGTGACCTGACGTCATATGAGGGAACAACGGAGTGAACGTAAAGCGATTGCTGGGAAACGGATATTCGGTTGCGATCGGAGCGACGGCCTGTGTCAGCGCCATAATTCTTGCGCTAGGAGCCATTCTCGATCCACCGCCACCGTTGTCCCTGTTCTTGGTCGCAATAATGTTCGGGGCATGGCATGGCGGAATGAGCGCGGGGTTCGCGGCTACCGCGCTGAGCATGGGGGCAAGCGTTCCGCTCCTGGTCATTCTGACCGATTCTATCGACATCCTGAACCCCGCCGAAGCCCTGCGATTGGGACTACTTTTTGGAGTAGGCACAGTACTGAGCTTTGGGATTTCGCGCCTGCGCAAAGCCGAACGGCGCGCGTTCAGGGCCGCATTGGAGCGCCAGTCGCTGCTCAATCGAGCCTTGGCCGAGCGGCAGCCGCTCGAGGCTGCGCTATACGAACGCGATCAGCTCCTCCAGCTGTCGCAAAAGATCGTCCAGGTAGCGAGCTTTGAGGCCGATCTAAGCCAAGACGCTCGTCACCGTATGTCGCCGCAGTGGTACCAGATTTACGGTATCGCGCCCGAAGCGTTCGAACACTCCACCGATGCCTGGCTGAATTTGGTACATCCGGGCGATCGGGATACCTTGAAGTCGGGTATCGAGACGGCGTTCGCGCGGCAAGCGCCGGATTTCAGCAGCGAATTCCGCATCATCCGCCAAAATGACTTCACCGTCCGCTGGATCGAACTGCGAGCCACAATCCGCTACGATGCCGAAGGCCGTCCGGTCCATATGGCCGGAAGCAACATAGACATTACCGAGCGTAAACAGGCCGAACAGACGCTGGCAGCGAGCGAACGGCGGTTCAAGCTGCTAGCCGAAACGTCGGCGAGGCTGTTGGCTACCGATGAGCCGCATACGATTATCGAGGATCTTTGCCTCGCCGTAATGCGCCAACTCGGCTGCGAATGCTTTTTCAATTTTCTGCTCGACGACGCCAAAGGACGATTCCGCCTGAATGCTTCCGCCGGCTTGTCGGCCGAGGAGATTCGCGATCTCGAGTGGCTCGATTGCAACGTGATCGCCTGCGGCTGCTTCGCAGGCGACGGTGAATATGTTGCCGCCGAAAACGTTCGTCATCACGGCGGACTATGTGCTGCCCGTGTCCGAAGCTACGGTATTCAAGCCTACGCCTGCCATCCTCTGCTGGTACAGGGACGCGTCATCGGAATCCTGTCATTCGGCACCAAGACCCGCCCAGTATTTACCGCCGAAGAACTGAGTCTGATGAAATCGGTCACCGACCAGGTGGCGATAGCCATGCAGCGGGTTCTCGACCGGCGTTCTCTGCGGGCAAGCGAAGCGCGTTTCCGCACGATCGTGCAGGCCGTCCCGAGCCTTACGTTGGAAAGCGACGCGGAAGGCAACAATACCTTCGTAAGCGAGCAATGGTGCTCTTATACCGGACTGTCCCCGGAACAGAGCGCGGGGCAAGGTTGGCTATCGGCGCTGCATCCCGACGATATCGCGAAGGTTTTGGCCCGGTGGAACAAAGCGGCACGAACCGGCACGTCGTTCGAGAGCCAGTATCGTCTGAGGTCGGCCGACGGCTCGTACAGGTGGTTTATCGCCCGCGCCCTGCCGGATCGCGATGCCGATGGGAAAATCGTCCGCTGGACCGGTTCGCTCACGGATATCGACGATTTGGTACGGACCGAGGAAGCTCTGCGAGCCAGTGAAGCCCGAGCACTCGCAGCCAACGTCCAGATGCGGGCCATCATGCAGACGGCGCGAGTCGCCATCTGCGTCGCCCATGACCCGGAGTGCCGGCTGATCACGGGCAACGTTCAGGCGCATCAATTGCTGGGCGTACCGGAAGGCGAAAATTTATCGGCCGTGCCGGACACGAACGGCGCCGCTCTTTACCGTTTCTTCAACAACGGACGGGAGGTTCCCGCTCAGGATCTCCCCATGTGCCGAGTCTTGAAGACGGGCGAAGTCGTGGAGGACGTGGAACTGGAAATAGTCCGCGCCGACGGCACACGCCGGTTCGTCCTGAGCGCGGCCGCACCGCTATATGACAACACCGGCCGCGTGCAGGGCGCCACGGCCACTTTCCTGGACATCACCGAACGCAAGCAAATCGAGATCGAACGCCAGAAATTTGTTTCCTTCGCCGATCAGAGCACGGAATTTATCGGCATGTGCGACCTAGACTTCCAGCCGTTCTACGTCAACGAGGCCGGTCGGCGCCTGGTTGGACTGGATAGCCTGGAGCAGGCGTGCCGAACGCCGGTGAAGGAGTTCGTCTTTCCGGAAGACCAAGAATTCGTTTATGAAGAATTCTTCCCGCGCGTGCTGCGTGAAGGCCGTGCCGAGGTGGAGATCCGCTTTCGCCATTTTAAAACCGGCGCTACGCTTTGGATGGTTTGCAACGTGTTCTATATCCGGGATACGAACGGCGAACCGGTGGGATTCGCGACGGTGAGCCACGATATCACCGAGCGTAAACTGGCCCAGCAGGCATTGGCGGCAGCGAACGACCGCTTGGCGGCCGATTTGGAGGCTATGACGAGACTGCAAGCGGTCGGTGCGCTCTTCGTACGGGAGGACGGGCTGCCGGTTGTACTCGATCAGATCGTGGAAACGGCTATGGCCATCGCAGGCGCAGATCGCGGCCACATTCAACTGGTCGACACGCCGTCCGGCTCTCTCCGGATCGTTGCTCAGCGAGGCTTCGGGCCGGCTTACGTCGATTTCTGGCATAGTGCCCATGTGGGGCCGGGGCCCTGGGGCGCTACGATGGAATGGGTAAAGCGCGTGATCGTGGAGGACGTTACCCGAAGTCTTATCTTTAACGACGCGCGGGAGCTTCAGGCGATCCTGAACGCGGGGGTGCGCGCGGTCCACTGCACCCCACTGCTGAGCCGCGGCGGCCGATTGTTCGGCGTGCTTTCGACCCACTACGGAACACCCCACTGGCCGGACGAGCGGGCATTGCGCCTGCTCGACCTGTTGGCGCGTCAAACCGCGGATATTATCGAACGAGCCCAGACCGAGACCGCTCTCAAAGAGGCCGATCTTCGCAAGAACGAATTCATCGCCATGCTGGGCCATGAGCTGAGAAATCCGCTCGCCCCGATCCGCAACGCGGCTCATTTAATACGCAAGTTCGCCCCGCCGAACCCGAGGATGCAATGGGCGCAGGAAGTCATCAACCGGCAAGTGGATCACCTGACCCGGCTGGTGGACGACCTTCTGGATGTCTCGCGGATCGTTCAGGGCAAATTGAAGCTTCAGAAAACGCCGGTGAATCTCACCGCCCTTCTTCATCAAACCATGGAGGCCACTAAACCGCAGCTCGATGCCCGCCGCCATCTGCTTACCGCGACCCTGCCGAAATATCCCTTATGGTTCGAGGCCGATCCGGTGCGCTTGACGCAAATGGTTTCGAACTTGCTGGATAATGCCAACAAATATACCCCCGCGGGGGGACGGATCTGGCTCGGCGTGGATCATACGGGTAACGAGGTCGCGATTTCGGTGCGCGACAACGGCGAAGGTATCCCCAGCGCGCTGCTGCCGCATCTTTTCGACGTGTTCACCCAATCGGAACGGACGCTGGATCGCGCTCAGGGCGGGTTGGGTCTCGGATTGACCATCGTACAGAAGATCGCGGAATTGCACGGAGGGCGGGTGGAGGTAAAAAGCGAAGGCCCCGGCAAGGGCAGCGAATTCATCGTGCGGCTGCCGCTCGGCGACTGCAAAGCGGAGACGGAAGCGAAGCCGGCGTGTAACGTACAGAGCGCTTGATGGCCGGCTGCCGCAGAGCAGGACGTCCCTCAAGGACTCTCGGCTTGGGGACGTTAAGCGGCTGCCGTCAGTACTACGCCTCGATAACCAACATCACATTGTTCGTCACGACCCAGCTGTAAAAGGCAACGGACGAGGTCAGGGTCGCCTTGATCCAGCGGCTTCTCGCCTTATGCCGGTCGCTGAATAAAAACGCGATGAACGCTAGGCCCGCGGCCTTGATCAGGACGATCGAATATCCGAGCCCCACCAGTTCGGCGGAAAAATTGAGAACAGGATTCGCTTCTTCCAAACCGGAAAAGCTCAGCCCGAAGTAAGTCACTATTCCATCTGCGACTTGCAAGAGTGCGAACAGGATTATCAATATGGCGTACATACAACGGCTCCAAAGTTTCGACACGGAATGCCGGTCCTCGGCATTGCCACGCACTAAAAGATCATCCAACGGCGAAATATCGTCTCTTCCAGTATGGAAAAATGACAGGCGTTATGCCTTCGACCCTTTCTGTCCCGATTAATGCAAGTCGCGTTCCATAAGGCCGGATGAATTGATGGCGGAAAACGCATCAAGAATCGCGGGTCTGCCTCCCGACAATATTAGCCCGCATTTCTCTGTTCTCCTGCCGCGCGGTCCGTACGATGCCCTGGCTGCGGCGAAATGTGAGAAATAGGGCTTAGAAGTAGAGCATAGCAGAAGAATATCATCGAATGCTAATAGCATTAAATTGGTGCATTGGCGGATATTCATCGACCGAGACGGTGATTGATTCAGCCACCCGACCGCTTGACGGCCCAGCCCTGTTTGGACAGGTCTTCTACGACCCGTTCGCGATGGTCTCCCTGAATCTCGATGACGCCGTCCTTGACGGTCCCGCCGGAACCGCAGCGCTGCTTGAGCTGTTTGCCCAAGTTTTCAAGACCCGTGGCGTCCAGCGGAACCCCCGTGATTACCGTCACGCCCTTGCCTTTGCGTCCCTTGGTTTCCAGGCGCACCCGCACGATGCCGTCCGATTTCGGCGCCGGCGGGTCTTTCTTGCAACGGCATTCGGCGACGGGTTTGCGACAGGCCGGGCACATCCGTCCAAATTCGGTGGAATATACGAGACCGCCGTTTGCCGGGTGTTTTCGTGAACTCATAGTGTTATTCGATTATGACCGAATGCTCGGACGCTAGGGCAACTCATTTCCGACTAGCGACCAATAGGCATTTCCCTTACCCGCCGCGACCCAGAGAACAACTTTCCGGCAAAGTGCGGAATTCGTCAACCGCGCCCGGGCGTTTTTGGCCAACGGCTGCGGCGGCGCTTTTCTGATGCATGTAGTTCCGTTCGGGATACCAGCTTGAAAGTTTATCCACTGTCAAGACTTGGCAGGAACTTCAGCAAGCGGCGACTTATCACTGCTCCCCGTAAATTATTAATTCATTATTTCGTAATAAATTAAAACCTCAGAATCAACTACTTACGTTTTATCTTGCTGCGAAACCAGGACCTGAAAAAAACCTAGCCAGGCTAACTTAAAGCCCCGTGAGATCAGGTCCCGTCCGTTTTACCCCCACACTTATCCACAAGGTTGTCCACGGAATCTGTGGATAGTCAAAAAAGCCGCACGCCGGCCTCTCGCAACAATAACCCTTCTCCTAACACCAATTTCACCGCCTGTTCGCGGGTTCTTTGGTATACGTTCCTTTCGGTAACTTTTGCATTCAACACTTCCATCGCATAGTTTGAAACTTTGGTGTCCTCTTTTTCCGGCTTACCTCACATCGGTTCAAGCTTGCTGATGCGCAGCCAATAACCGCTCGACAGCCTCGATCTGCTCAGGATTTCCGAGCAGGCCGATGCGGTCCCCCGGAAGAAATACGGTCTGGGTGGACGGGTTCACCACGAGTTCGTTCTTGCGTTTGATGGCCACCACGTTTGCGCCGGTGCGCGCCCGGAACGCAGCTTCGCCCAGTGTCTGCCCTACCATTGGGCTTTCCGCGGGTATTTTTCGCCAGGAAATGTCGATCAACTCGTGGGCATCGAGCAAGTCTCTCAGCAGCGCGTGCTCGCCGTGTGCCTTGACCAGCGCATCGTAGTGCTCGCGCCGAACCGTGTCCGCGTAATGCCGCACTTCATGCAACGGAAACCCCAGCTGCAACAAGGTGTGCCGGATCACCTGCAAACTGCCTTCGAGCTCCGGATGGATCACCAGTTGCGCACCCAAGTCGGAAAGCCGTTTAACGCCGGCCCGGGTTGCGGCGCGAGCGATGATCGGAAGGTCCGGGGCGATGTCCCGGGCTGCCGCAACCGTCAGTTCGGTGGCGGCTTCCTCGGACAAGGTCACCACGAGCAGACGGGCCCGGTGCAGCGCGGCGTGAGTCAGAATGTCGGAATTGGCGGTATCGCCCAAAAGCGTGGGAATGCCCCTTTTCGACAACCGTTCGATCCGGTGGATGCGGGAATCGATCACCAAATAAGGAATCCCCAGTTCGCCCATGATATCGACGATGTGCGAACCGACCCGCCCGTAGCCGACCACCACCACATGGTCGGCCACGGAATCCTCCACCGGCGTCTGCGTCGAGCCGTGCCGATTCAGCCATCGCCACAGTGGCCGGATGGCCCGCAAACTGCGCTGTAGCGGGTCGACTGCGTGCAGCATGAGCGGATTGACGACGATGGATAGCAATGCAGCCGCCAGAATCGTCGAATGTTGCCCCTCGTCGAGAAACCCGAGGCGCAGCCCGGTCTGATCCAGAATGAAGGAAAATTCGCCGATCTGACACGAGCCCGCCGCCACGACGAGAGCGGTGCGGGCCGGTCGAGGGAACGGCAAGACCCAAAGCCCCGAGACGATGAACTTTCCGATGACCACCAGACCGGTGAGAATGAGGACCGGTTCGAGGTGCTGCACCAGAAAGCCCGGATCCAGAAGCATGCCGACGGATACGAAGAACAGGACGGAAAAGGCCTCCCGGAACGGCAGCAGATCGGATGTGATGCGATGACTGAGCGGCGATTCGCTGACCACCGCGCCCGCGACGAAAGCGCCCAATGCCAACGAAACGCCGAACAACTGCGAGGCGCCCAGGGCAATTCCCAAAGAGATCGCCAGGATGGCCAAAACGAAGAGTTCACGGGAGCGGGTATGGGCCACCCGCAGCAACAGCCAGGGAATGAAGCGCGTGCCCACGAACAACATGAACACGAGAAAGCCTAAAGCGGACAGCAAAGCCAGGCCGAGGGTGTTCCAATTTATGGATTCTCCGGTGTCAGCCAGGTTAGGCATGATCATGATGATCAGAACGGTGGCGATGTCCTCCATGACCCGCCAGCCGACCGCGACCTGTCCGTCCGGGGTATTCAGCCAGCCGCGGTCCATGAAACCGCGCAGCATGACGATAGTGCTGGCGATGGAAAGCACGAAACCCAACACCAACCCCGCCATGGGCGTCCAGCCCCAGAGCTGGCTGAGCCCGAACCCCAAAGCCAGCATGGTCAGCATTTGTCCCAGCGTGCCCACGACGGCGATGTCGCGCACTTTCCACAGATCCGCGAAGGAAAAATGAAGGCCCACGCCGAACATCAGAAAGACGATGCCCAATTCGGCCAATTGGTTGATGGTTTCGGGATCGGCTAAATACCCTGGCGTAAAAGGACCAATGACGACGCCCGCCAACAAATAACCCACGATGGGCGGCAGGCCTATGCGTTGAACGATCAGCCCGCCCAGAAACGCGAAGCTCAGCGTAGCGGCGATATTTTCAAGCAAACTCAGACTGTGCATATGTGGGGATATAGGCGATCAACGGATTAGCCTCATGCCAGTCATCGCGCAAGGGGAACTTTCACGCGGTCTGAAAAATTCGACCTGCGGCGGCGATACCCCGCTCCATCTGCCGAACCGTTCGGAACGGCTACTGCTTGGAGCTCGCACGGGGTTGGTTGCGATGCCATCCTCGGGGCCAGGACATCACGACTGGGTTAGTGTACCGAAAAGTGACAGGTACTCGTGCGACGATCCGCAAAAATCGACAAAGTGCCTGCAAGAGCCGTCGAGCAGACCACGGGAGACGAACACATTTACCGAACTAGTCCCTTCCCGCCCCAAACAGGGGCGCAACAGCACCTTATGCGAGCGGATCGACCGCCGATTTGGTCTAATGATTGCCGAAGGCGACCGATCGGCCGTCGCCTCATTGCAAGCTAGATCAAGAGGAAGAGTCGAATTATGGACAACACCGGATTAGCTTCGCCTCCGAGGCCCCGTGAACCGGCGCAGCCGGGCGATGCCTCCGAGAGCATCGATCGCCTGCGCATTCTTTCGCCACGACGGAAATCGACGGCGGCTCGCTCGTTAGATGAACTGGTAGGGGAACAGCTCGCCCATTTCGGTATCGATCCCCAAACGACTTTCGGCCAAACGCTGGCACGCGTGTCGCGGCGGATGTACGAGAGCTGCGCCGATATCGACCGGCTTTGGGTCGAAACCGCAGAGACCATTCAAAGCCTGGATCGCTCCGACCGGATCGCCTATTTCAACGCGAAAAAGTTCCTCTCGTTTCAACTGGCGAAATTGCTCGACAACTTGCAGCGCCCTAACCGGCGCTGTTACCAGAGCCTGAATTACAGTACCGCGACGACCGCCAGCAAAGGACCTTACAGCGTCTTCGACAACGTTCCCGCGATTTTCTCCGCGAATCCGGTCATTACCCGCACGGCGACGTACGTCTACGCCTGCGCCGAGTGGATAGAAGACGCCTTCCAGGGCAAGGAGCGGCTTCTGGAAATCTATTCGCGACTGCTTAACCCGACATCGATCGCATTGGCCCATCACATCGTCGATCTTGAAGCCGGACCTTATGCTAACGAGTATTTCGCCTGGAACTTCAACAGCGGAATGGCCGCCATCGACGGAGTGCTGTCGCACGTTCTCGGACGCGACGACATTCTGATCACCAGCCGTAATGTCTACGGCGGCACTCATCAGCTCATCCACCACTGGTTCGCTAAATCTGCGAACCTGGAAATCGCCGTCGAAACCTTCGACGGCTATACCGTCGACGATTTCCTGAAAGCCTGGCAGGGTGCTCTCGCCGGATACGCCGACCGTTTCTCGGCCGGGCGGCGCGCCTACGTCTACCTCGAATCGCCGTGCAACCCGCACGGCTATGTGCTGGACGTGCCGGCCATTTGCCGGGAAGCCCACCGGCTCGGACTGCGCGTCATCCTCGATTCCACCGTCGGCACACCCTTCCTCTACACCCCGCTGCAGCGCAAAGATCGCGCGGAGCGCCCGGATTTCGTCATCCACAGCTATACCAAGGATCTTTCCGGCAGCGGCTCGGTCATCGCCGGCGTCGTCATCGGGCGCAACGAAGACATGTTCACCCCCAAAGGCGATTCGATGAACGGCGTCCCGTGGAACGAAACCCTGTTCTGGAACGTGTATTACGTCAAGGGCGCGTTTCTCAACGCCGATGCCGCTTTCGACGTACTCCAGGGACTGCGTACGCTGGATGTGCGCATGCTCAAGAAATGCATCAACACGCAGATACTCGCGCGGTTCTTGGCCGCCCATCCGAATATCACGGTCCACTGCAATGCGCTGCCCGACAATCCCAACCGCTTGATCATGAAGAGGACCGCGACGCTCGGGCTGCCCGCACCGCTGTTCACCCTGGATATGGGCGATTTGCCTCGGGAAGCTTTCCAGCGGTTCTTCGACAACCTGTCGCCGACTTTCGGCCATATGATCAGCCTCGGCCAGAGCAACACGATCGTGGCCTGTCCGGCCCTGACCACGCATTCGGAACTGGACGAAAAGGCGCTGCGCGAAGCCGGCATCTCGCCGACCACCATTCGCGTCGCCGTCGGCGACGAAGATCCGCTCGATCTGATCCTGCATTTGATCGGCACGGCCCGGCTGACGATCGACCCGGTCGTACCGGGTTTCTCCGAAGGCTTCGGATCCTGGGCGGCGGCGCGGGAGCTGGTTCGAACGACTTATCTGGATTCGCACCGGAAATATATCGAGGCGAAGACCGCTCAAAGCTCCGAGTGAAATATAATTCTAAGGAACTCCAGGCTTACGCGAGGCGCGAATCCATGAAAAAGCGGCTGGGCATGATGTGCTTGATTTGCGGGCTGACCGGGTGCGCCCACTCGTTGTCGGAGCCGACCGCAAGGTCCATTTATTTGCCCAGCGGCGAACCGGCCTATCAGATCACCTGCGAAGAGCGAGGGCTCGCGAAAGACAGCTGCTATCGGAAGGCCGGCGATCTCTGCGGGACGCGGGGATACGACGAAATCGGTTTAAACGACGAACGGCAGATGAATGAAATTTTCGATATGGTGACGGGAGCCATCCGGCAGGGAAAAACGGCGCCCATCGTCGAAAAAACGATCGTGATCCGGTGTAAACGGCCGTCGGCCGGAGCTCGCCTGTAGCGAAGGCGGTATATGTCGTGCATCCGCTAAAGCGGCGCACGGCTCCCACATTTTCCGGTCTGGTATAGCACTTCCTGGCTATAGTAGGTCGGGAATCCCTTCCCGACACCCTGGGTCGGCAAGCGGGCCTTGTCGGCAAAGGATTGCCGACCTGCGATCTGTTCGGCGCCTTCAGTCGCGGGCTGAAGCCCGCTCCCACATACCGTCTAACGCCCATCATTCTCTTCGTCCCGACGTCTCTGCCGAATGAGGCGGCGCGACATCGGTTTCGCCTGCTTGACCTCGATCACGCGATCGAGCTGAGGCGGCGCGCCTTGGCCAGTCTTCTGCTGGTACGCCAGGGAGTCCTGCCGGCTGCGAACGAGATAACCCGCGACCGCGCCGCCGGCAGCGGCGAACGTCAGCAAACCCACCGTCACCAACTCGATAGCCAAAAGGATCGCTCCAACGCTCAGGAGAGCGAAAAGTCCGAGGCCGAGTTTGATATTGGCCCTGCGGTTGGCACGGCTCACTTCGCGGACCAGCCGCTGATGAGTTTCCTCGAGCGTCGCCCGCTTGTCGGTTTCCGCGGCGACCAAGAGATTCTCCCGTTCTCGGGCAAAGCTGTTCCGGGCTTCGGCCAGTGCATCTTTCTTCACATGATCGGCGATAGAGCCGAACCACACGGAAATCAGCAGCGTGATGATGAAGGCGAGCAACCCGAGCGGAACCCAATCCGCCTCGCCGGAAGCCCCTCTCGCCGCCATTACCACGCCGACCGTCGCCGCTTCCACGACGAGGATTCCCGGCAAAAACCTGAACATGGACATCGCGTTGATACCTTAAAGATTGGATTGGCAAGAAGCCTTGGCTTGGAGTCAGGTGCCGGTCAAAGCGTTCCTTATGCGGACCTCGGCCGAAACCATACCGGCCCCCTCGCATTCGCAAGAAGACGAATCGTGGCGGAAATTGCCGGCAAGGTCTAGCCGTCAGTAATCGTCCGTATTGCCTGGGACACCCGGAAAGAGAATCGTGTTCGTTTGCTATCCGAACTGTTCAACTAAAACAACAGAGGCCTAACAATGGCGCCCCCCAAAGTCTTGGCCATGGTCTTGGCCGGCGGCGCGGGCAACCGCCTTCTTCCACTCACGGCTGAACGTTCGAAACCGGCGGTTCCGTTCGGCGGCCGGTATCGCATCGTGGATTTCGTGCTGAGCAACCTGGTCAACTCCGAAATCCATTCGATTTACCTGCTCGTCCAATACAAGTCCCAATCCTTGATCGAGCATGTGCGCAGGGCTTGGTCGATATCTCATTTGATTGCGGGACATTTCGTCACCGTCGTGCCTCCCCAGATGCGGGACGGACCGGACTGGTTCCAAAGCACCGCCGATGCGGTCCACCAGAATCTGGGGCTGATCGATCATCACCGCCCCGACGTGGTGGCCGTGTTCGGGTCCGATCACGTCTATCGCATGGACATCAATCAAATGGTCCGCTTTCATCTCGATCAACACGCGGATGTGACCGTCGCCGCTCTGCCCGTGCCGCTGGAGCAATGCTCGGCCTTCGGCATCATCCGTCCCGATCATGCCGGGCGGGTGGCGGAGTTCGAGGAAAAACCGGCCAGTCCGAGGCCGATGCCTGGCAATCCCCGGAGAGCGCTCGCGTCCATGGGCAATTACATCTTCAGCACCGAGGTATTGATCGACACGCTCAAAGCCATTCGGCCGTGCAGCGAACAGGATTTCGGGCGGGACGTCCTGCCGCGGCTGATCCACACGCATAAGGTGTGCGTTTACGATTTCGCCTTGAACCAGGTCCCCGGAATCAAACCGTACGAAGAGCAGCCTTACTGGCGCGATGTCGGCACGATCGACGCTTATTTCGCGGCCCATATGGATATGCTGGGCGAGGAGCCGCGCTTTGAAATTTTCAATCCGAGCTGGCCGATCTATTCCGACAATTATCTCGGCCCGGACACCCGCATCATCGACGGCGAAGTCCGGAACAGCATTCTCGGCGCGGGCACCATTATCCGGGGCGCCAGGATCAACCGTTCGGTGATTCGGCGCGAAGTGATCGTCGAGCCGGACGCGGATATCGACGAGTGCATCATCATGGATTACACCGTCATCGGCCGGGGCTCGAAACTTCGCCGGACCATCGTCGATCGCTACAACATCATTCCGCCCGGTTCCGTCATCGGCGACGGACGATATCTCGACAAGAACCAAAGTCCGGCATCCCCGCCCCGGATCACCATCGTACCGAAAGGCAAGCGCGGACCGGCTTCGGTCTATTGACCGACCGGCCGGAACGCTCCGGCTTTCCGGCGCGAACAACCCGCACCGGATACTGGCCGTAGGGCGATTGCAAGCCTTACGTCCCGACCTCAAGATGACGGCCCAAGCAGCGAGATCCGCCGCTCGCCGGCGCCGCCCCGAACGGCAAGAGGATGAACCGCCGGGTATTCCGGCAAGCGCGGCAGGCGGATCGCAAACTCGCTACCCTTACCCAGTCCCTCGCTTAAAGCCCATACGTCGCCGCCGTGCATCGCCACCAGGCGTTTCACCAGGCAGAGGCCGATCCCAAGGCCTCCTTCGGCCCGGTCGAGGGTGTGATCCACCTGATAGAACAGGTCGAACAGGCTGGCTGCCTGCGCGGGATCGATGCCGCGGCCGGTGTCGCGGACCCGAATCGTGACATCGCATTCGGACGGCTCGACGGTCAGAGTGATCTGCCCCCCTTCGTCCGTGTACTTGGCGGCATTGTTGAGCAGATTCGACACCGACTGCGCCAGACGGACCAGGTCGCCCTCGACGCTGACCGGTTCCGGCGGAAGATGCACGGCGAATCGATGCCGACGGGCCTCGATCAGCGGCCGACTGGTCTCCACCGCCCGCTGCACGATATCGGCCAGGGCAAGCGGTTCTTTCTTGAGTTCGATCTTCCCGCGGCTGATCCGGGAGACATCCAGGAGATCGTCCACCAGCCGGGTCAAGTGCTCGACCTGGCGATCGATCACGTCTCGCGCCCATGGCAGCTTGGCATCCGCCGCCCCCAGCCTGCGCATGATTTGAACGGCGTTGCGGATCGGCGCCAGGGGATTTCGGAGTTCATGGGCGAGCATGGCCAGGAATTCGTCCTTGCGCCGGTCGGTTTCGCGTAACGCATCTTCGGCCTGTTTGCGCTCGGTGATGTCGACCACGTGCGCCACGAATCCTCGGACCCGCCCTGCCGCATCGAGATCCGGGGAGTACGTGGCGTGAATCCAGCGCTTTCCGCCTTCGGCGTAGGACACCGGAATTTCGAAAGCGACCCGTTCTCCCGTCAGAGCCCTCTCGACATAAGGAGCGAGGGACTGCCACGCGGCTTCGCCGTGGACATCCCAGATACGACGCCCATACATCTCTTTGCAGCCGTAACCGAACCATTGCTCATAGGCCTTGTTGACGCGGCGGTATCGGCCGTCGGCATCGATATAGGACATCAGGGCCGGGGCATTGTCCATGGTTACGTGCAAGAGGTCGCGTGCCTCCTCCGCTTCCCGTCGTGCCGCCTCCAGTTCGGCCGTGCGCTCGGCGACGCGCTGTTCCAGCGACGCATTGGCTTCCCTCAGGGCCTGCTTGGCCCGATTGATCTCGGTGACATCGATGCCGACCTCCATGATCATCGGAGAACCATCCGTGTCGGTAAACGGAAAATCGTGAATCTGGTAGTCGTAACCGTCCGGGCCGGTCCACTCCCAATCCAGAGGCGCGTCCGTCTTCAGGACCTTGAAAGTCTCACAGACCTCGCAAGGCTCGGCGCGGTTGAACAGGTAGTCGTGGCAGCGCCGCCCGAATGCCTTGCCGTAGCGCTGTTCGAAGAAGCGATTGGCGAACACGATCCGGTAGTCTCGCGACAGTAATACCACGGAAACCGGAAGCGCCTGCAGCACGTCATGCAGCCGCTCGCGTTCCGCCTGCACGGCCGCGACGGCCCGGCCCAGTTCCGCGGTGCGGAGCGCCACCTGCCGGCGCAGTTGTCTGGTCCAAAGGCCCAGGAGCGCGAGCAGGACGGCGATCGCTCCCGCGCCCCAGGCGACGTGTTTGACCGGAAACGTCGGGGTTTCGTAGATGCCCAGCCATTTCCTGTAAAGCCGATCGTACTCCCCGTTCGCCTTGACGATGGCCAGACCCTGGTCGAGACGGTCGCGCAGTTCGGTATGGCCCTTGCGCACGGCAAAGCAGAACTCCCGCCGGTAATCCCTGAGCAGCGGACCGGCTTCGATGACTCCGGCGAGCCCGCTCGTCTGCACCAGCATGTCTCCCTGCAGCCTCGGCGCCAGCACCGCGTCGTGCTGCCCCGATGCCAACAGACGAAAGCCGTCGGCCAGATTGTCGACGATCACCAGTTGATGGGTGAAGCCGCGGCTGACGAGGGCCTGGTGAGCGGCATCCGAGCGCAAGACGATGATGCTCAGGCCGCGGGCCTGGCCGACGGCATGAATGTGCGGACGATCCTTGCGGACAAAGAAACTGTCGTATCCGATGGTATGCGGCCGGGTGAATTCCACTTGCCCTTCACGTTCGTCGATGCGTGCGGCCAGGGGCAGAGCATCTAGTTCGCCCGCCTTTAAGGCTTGCCAGATGGTGTCCCATCGGCCCGGACGGAAAGTGACGGGAATATCCACCGCCGCAGCCGCCGCGGCGAACAGCTCGACGGCGAAGCCGGTCGGTCGGCCCTCGGCATCGACATCGGCATAGGGCGGAAAGCCGATCTCCGATCCGACAACGAGAGGACGATCCGGCTCGGCCCGGACCAAGCAGGGCACGATCAAGCACAGGAAGAGCGTTAGTCGCACGCTCCACGGTACGAGCCACCGCCGAAACCACGCCGCCGAGTTCAGTCCGAAACCGGCTTTCGGATGCACCCGAACGGTGGGTCGGCAAGTCTGTCCCAGGTCTTTTCGAACGGCCACGGCGATGTCCATGTTCATTCCCTGGAAACCGCAAACAGCGCGGCGCTGTGTCTCCCAAACCGCACTGTCAGACGCATAGCGTGATTACCCCGGCCGCGCTGCTCAACTATCGCAGAGAACATGTTTGTTGTAATTCAAACAGCATTGCCCCATAGAGCGATTGTCATGCTCTAAGTTCAAAGCCCGTTTGCGATTCGTTCCGTCCCGCATACAGACGCCAGCGTCGTGCCTGAAAACCAGCGAAACGATAGAGCTTCCCTAAGAGCGCTGGTGTCCATACTGCCTGGAAGATGTGTCTACCGCAAGGTACGGGCACTCTACGCAAATTCTCGGGTCCGATGCGAATGGTCCGATGCAAAACCTGTCTAAAGGTTTTACATCTTTTTCTCCGACCGAACTTCGTGTGTCGGCTGCGAGGCCGTGCCGGATAGGCGTTTCTATCGGGGATCGTCTCGCCATAGCGGCAGCGTGGACTTGGAGGCCGCATAAACGGCGGCTGTCTCTCACATCGACAGGGATGGATAATCATGACAAACGATTACGGAAAAAGGATGCGCCTGATGGCGGTACTCAATGGCGCGGTCATGGCCTTGGCCTTACAGTCGCCCGCGGTTTCCGCCAGGACTCTCGGTATGGTGGCGGATAACACCGAATCCACGGTCACGGTATTCGATGCGGACACCGATAGCGTGCTGGGAACGGTGCCCATACCTCCGGGCACCATCGGCGATGTGCTCATCACGCCGGATCAGAAACGGGGTTTTGTGACCAACTTCAATAATGAAGTTTCCGTCATCGACTTGACCGCATCTCCTCCCCGCCTTGCCGAGGGCACCAATCCGATTCGCATCTCCAATTTTGGCGAGGATCTGTCGATCAGCCCCGACGGCAAATATTTGGTGGCGTCCGATGGCAACGCCGTTCAACCGATTTCGGTCATCGATATCGCCGCCCAGCGCGAAATCCAAACCTTATCGGTGGACTCCGACACCAATTCGGTGGATATCTGCCGCGACGGTTCGGTGCTGGCGACCTCTACCAGCGGGACGGTGCGCCGGCTGACGATCGATGGCGACGGCGCCTTAACGGATACCGGCGAGGTCTTGTCTCTCAATGACGAACCCAACAACGTCTTTTGCGCCCCGGACGGTCGCTCGGGTCTCGTCGTCACCACTTTGTCCGGCGATATAACCTCGTTTACGGTGCCGGGGTTGAAGCGAGTCAATACAAGCGCCCTATCCGGGAACTTCGGAATTTCGGGCTTCGTCGATCCGGCCGGGGACCGGGTTTTTGCCAGAAGCAGCTACGACGGTTTCGTGGATGTTTTCTCTTATAAGGCCGCGACAGCGGAATTGGGCGCCAGGCCGCGGTTGTCGATTCCAATTTCGGTGACGTTCGGATTCTACGGGATGGATCAAATGGCACTGCATCCGAACAGGACCAAGCTGTACGTCCCGGAATACTTCGCCAACGCCCTGAACGTGTACGACGCCGACACCGGCGCCTTGCTGACTTCCATTACCGATCCGAATATCGTGGAGCCGACAGGGGTAGCCGTCGCTACGCCGACCGACGGCGGCAACGATCACGATAACGATGAAGGCGACGACGACGGCTCTATGGAAGGACAGCGGCGGCGATAGGGTCGATGGAGCGGCAGCCTTGATCGCGAACGGTGATCGCTGTGTAAACGGCCGGGAGGATTCCGTCCTAAACAGCAATCGGCGATATCGCGGGATCGTTTTAGAAATCGCCCCCCATACCGGCAATCGCGGAACGATACGCTGACCAGGAAATAAAAAGCGCCGCTTCGGCCGCTTCAGGCCGAAGCGGCGCTGATTTCGTCCAGCGCATTCAACAAACAATCGATCTCGTCGAAGGTGTTGTAGGCCAAAAGTCCGATTCGCAGCAGGCCGCCCGTTGATTCGAGGCCCAATTTTTCGGTAAGGCCGAGCGCATAGAAATTGCCGTGCCAAGTGAAGATGCCGCGATCGCCCAATCGTTCGGCGACCGCATAAGGCGTGTGGCCGGCTAGGGTCACGGCAACGGTCGGCGTTCGCCAGTCGAAGCGAGCAGGATCAGTTATGCCATAAAGCTTCAAGCCGGTTACCTGCAACAGGCCCTGAATCAAACGTTCGCTCAGGCGACGTTCGTATTGCCGGCTTGCTTCCATCGCCGCGATCAGGGCGTCGCGGCAATTTTCGGGGGAAAACGAAACACGCCGGCCGAGTTCCGCCAAATAATCGATCGTCGCGATCAACCCGGCCAAGCCTTCGTGATTCAGGGTTCCGGTTTCCCAGCACGAAGGAACTTCATCCGGAGCCGGTTGCACTTTGTAAGGCCGAAAGCGGGCGAGATGCTCGCGTTTGCCGAACAGGATGCCGACATGCGGACCGAAAAATTTGTAGGCGGAACAAGCGAGAAAATCGCAATCGAGAGCGCGTACGTCGATCGGGCCGTGCGGCGCGTAGTGAACCGCATCGACGAAAACCAGCGCGCCGACCGCATGGGCCAGACGTACCGCTTTAGCAACGTCGTTGACGGTGCCGACCGCGTTGGAAGCATATCCGATGGCGACCACGCGGGTCCGGTCGCTGAGCTGCCGTTCCAGATCGCTCATATCGAGCGTGCAGTCTTCCACATGGATATCGACCACGCGGACCACCGCGCCTACTTCTTCCAGCGCATACCAAGGGGAAACATTGGCGTAATGGTCGAGCCGCGTCACGACGATTTCGTCGCCGGGCTTCAAGCTGCGCCCTATGGCTCGGCTGAAAGCGAAGGCGAGCGTCGTCATATTGGCGCCGAAGATCACTTCATCGGGACTGCAACCCAAAAAATCAGCGACTGCGGCGCGAGCCGAGGCAATCAACTCATCGGTCCGCCGGCTGGTGACGAAAGCGCCATGCGCATTGGCGTTCGATGTTGCCAGATAGCGGCTCATGGCATCCATCACCGATTGAGGCACTTGGGTTCCGCCGGGTCCATCGAAGAAAACGGGGCGCTGGCTGCCGGTGCCTTGAGCGAGTGCCGGGAACTGGGAACGTATCCATTCGAGATCAATAGACGCCATGGCGGACTCCTCTGTGATACGGTCGGCCTGTCCATCGGAGCGCCAACCGGTTTTTCGTCGGTCTTAGCATTGGACCGCGGACAGGTTAACACAAAGGATGCCGGCGAAGGATGAGACGCTCGTTTCGGTCGAATCCGGGGCGGTGGTTTCGATTTGGTTTGAAATCAGCCTGTGACCAGTTTTTCAAAGTCCGTCGTTCTCCCCGGTCGGATCTGCGCTCGGCTTGCCCAGTCGCCCGGTTGATGGAACACTTAGGCGATATTCGAACCATGGACACACCTGCCCAACATGACATCCGTTATTCCTCGAGAAGAATCGCTTCGTTCGCGGCTGGAGCATGAGCCGCAAACACTACAATTCGGAACCAGCGGGCGCCGTGGCCTGCTGATTCACCTCAGCCAACTGGAAATCTTCATCAATGCCCTCGCCGAGCTCGAATACCTGCAATCGTTGCCGCTTGCCGAGGGCGGCATCGTGCGCGGCGAGGATTTCTTTTTCGCCTACGATCTGCGCCCCAGTTCCAGCCGCTTCATCGACGGGGAACCTCGGCGCGGAGAACTTGCCCAGGCCGTCGAGTGCGCCATCCGCACCGCCGGCATGAGGCCGGTGAATCTCGGCCGCATTCCGACGCCGGCGCTGACCTACTATGCCGTGTCGCGCGGCAAGGGCAGCATCATGGTGACGGGCAGCCATATCCCTTTCGACCGCAACGGTTACAAGACCAACACGTCGCGCGGGGAACTGCTGAAACAGCATGAGCAGCCCATCAACGAAAAGGTGCGGGAGGTGCGGGAAAAGCTATACGGCCAGTCTTTTGCCGATTCCCTGTTCGATGAGCACGGGCAGTTCAAGGCTGGCCACCTCGAACTCTCCGCCGAAAGCGGCGAGGCCGCCACCGCCTACATCAAGCGCTACGCGGATTTCTTCGGTGCCGAGTCGCTGAAAGGGCTACGCCTCCTGGTGTACCAGCATTCGGCCGTGGGACGGGATCTCGTGGTCGAAATCCTGCGCGAACTCGGCGCCGAGGTCGTCGTCGCCGGCCGCAGCGAAACCTTCGTCCCGATCGATACCGAAAACATCAATGCGGAACAGCTCACGGTTATTCAGACGCTGTTCGACGAAGCCGTGGCGAAACACGGCCGGATCGATGCCGTAGTCTCCACCGATGGCGACAGCGATCGTCCGCTGATTCTCGGCGTGGATCCCGAAACCTCCGCCGTGCGCTTTTTCGGGGGCGATCTGGTGGGGATGATTACGGCGGAATATTTGGGGGCAGATGCCGCGGTCGTGCCGATCAGCTGCAACGATGGCATAGACCGGGGCGCACTCAAGGACATCACCGAACCCAAAACGCGCATCGGGTCGCCGTTCGTCATTGCAGGCATGGAAGCCGCGTGCGCGCGTGGCAAAAAAGCAGTCTGCGGCTGGGAAGCCAATGGCGGATTTCTGACCGGCTCGGATATCCTCAGGAACGGCAAGACCCTCAAGGCGCTGCCCACGCGCGACGCTGTCCTGCCCATTCTCGCCGTGCTTTGTGCCGGCCGGGAACAGGGACTCGGTCTAACCGAGCTGTTCGCTTCATTACCCAAACGCTACAGCCGCGCCGCACTGCTCAAGCAGTTTCCGAGATCGGTCGGCCTCGAGATCGTCAAACGTTTCTCGCCTTCCGAGCCAGCCATCGGCGAGGTTCGGTTCTCGCCCGACGGTACCTCGGTGCTGAGTACAGACGGCCGGAAACTCGAAACCGCGGATGTGGAAGTTCCTAAACTCGATACGATTCGGCGGGAATTCACCGGTTTCTTCACGGCAGATCTCGGCTTCGGCGCCATTACGACGCTCAACTTCATCGACGGGGTACGCATACGATTCGACAACGGGGACGTGGCCCATCTGCGGCCTTCCGGCAACGCCGACGAACTGCGAATCTACGCGGTCGCGGACACTCAGGCGCGTGCCGACGCCATCGCCCGCATGGCGGTGGCCGAACCCGACGGGATTCTGCGCCGCTTGGAGCGGTTGGTACGTTAACGAGGCTTCCGGACGGGACAGAGTCGACCACGGGTGTCGCGGTTCAAGCAAGCTAAGGCCGTGGGTCCTGAGCCCCGTCGAAGAATCGGGATTATTAACCCGGCCTATAAATATAGGCCGGGTTAATCCGGGGCAGGGATGCCCCGGCGCGGCGACAAGCCGCGTGAGCCCAGGCCGGGCGTGTAACCGGCTTGGGCGGCGGCCCGAAATACCAGGAGGGTATTTACGGGCCTGATTAATAAAGCGCCCCCTTCGGAATCTACGCAGGTAAAGCAGGTTTCCCATGCTCCCGTTTGGGAACCTGCTTCACAAAACTCCCGCTTTTGCAGTTTGGCTTAGCGCCCGAAGTAGGTCGGCAATCCTTTGCCGACACCCGCCGTCGGCGAGGGACTTTGTCGGCAAAGGATTGCCGACCTACACATTGCGATGCCCACTGCTAAATCGCGGTGAAAAATGCGCGAGGACTTTTCCGCTCCATCTCAACGGTCAACTGCCGTTTCTCGGGAATCCATAAGCAAGCTCGGAGATGTCAAAACAAATACGTCCCGGTGGCCAACGCTCTCCCCGAGAGGCTGGATAGGGCTGGTATAGTGGAAGAACTTCCGGTCGTTAATCAACAAAAGTTCTCCGGGGTATAAGATTTTGTCAAAAACAGGATTACCGGTTTTATTTTTGTAGAGATGCGTTTCCCCGCCCTGAATATTTCTCCGGTCAATAGAATAGATACAAACAAAGTCGGCACCGTCGCTGTGTATACCTTCTGGCGCCGGATTTCCAAAGTTATCCGGGGAGCATGTGGTTCGTATTTGATGAACGCCTATTTCAGCACCGATATCGAGACTGCAAAAATCTCTGAATATCGATAGTAGGCTTTTGAACATTCCGAAATTGACGAGCTCCTCATCCAATTCGGAAAATTCTCGTTTTATACCGCCGACCAGGGGATTATATTCTTTGGGTTGGAAAAGAAAGCCATGCGGCATTTTAACGATGCCATCCTCAGAAACCTTGAACCGTGATAGCTTTCGAAGACGATAGTCACCCTTGATATAAGGGTCGACGGGAAGACTGCTGAAAAACGGCTCAAAAGCCTCCGGATCCATGGCTCTTTCCGCCCGCATGACGAACAGAAAACCGAATTCGAATCCAGTCGATCCAAATACTTTTTGCATAGGGCACGCTCTCCCTAAAAAAGGTGGCCTCCCACTATTCTCTTGAATTCCTGATACCGTTTGTCGTCGTAGAACAGTTCTGCGTGCCTAGTACTTTATAACATGGCATAAGATCGCCAGTTTATGTGTTTATCGGCACGATAAGAGCGTGAGATACTTTCATGCGAATATCGTAACCATAATGTTACGCGTTCGGACGTATATCCGATAACAGATTACGCGCCTGATTTTATAAACTTCGACCCATAAACTCGGCAGAAGTTTCAGATTACCCGGACTACTGCAAGAAATACCGGCTGCCGTGAATATGTGCCAGGATGCGTATTCGATCAGCGCCATTTCAATATTCTTCCGGCAATTTAGCGGCATCATGTCTTGTGCGCTTTCTGATTTTCCAATCGCAGTATGTAGAGGATCGGCTGAACCTGCGAACCCCATCGATCGCAAACTAATACCGACAGCGAAGATAGACCCGAAGCATCCGGAAGGACTCGGCGTCCATGCCGTCGCGGCACACCGTAACGGCGTGTGTCTTCGTTTCGGTTTTAATGTGCAAAATGACTATCCACGTGGTGACGATGCTGCTGTCCAGCACGGTTCCGGATTGCATACCGGACCGCAGGAAGATCTCGCATTCGCCTCCCGGTTTGAGGACCAGTTCCCTGACGGCCGGATTCAATGAATATTCCCTACGACAAAGGAACAAACTGAACAACACGGCGCCGAGCAGCCCCAGCCTCGTCCACGCCGGCAGCGGGTTGGCCAGGGACGCAAACGCCGCCAATGCGTGAACCGCTGTCACGGCGACGGCCAGGCTGCGGGACGGATTAAGAAGAAGACGGAGAGGCGGAACGGATTTTGAGGACAAGCTCGGCCAGCGATGAATCTATGGGGACGCAGTCGGTATAAAGATAGCGCCAAAGCCTTTCGTCCGGTTCATCGAGAAGCCGGATGAAGGTCGATTTTTCCGTTTCCGGCGCTTGATCGTAAGCACTATCCAGGTAGCGCTGCAACAGCAGATCGAGTTCCCGCATGCCGCGGCGACAGCGCCATCGGAGCTGAGCCGCTTTCATCGGCTCAGAGAGGGTGAACAGAACTACTGCGCGGCCCATATTCGCTCCTGCGATGCTCAACGTACCCCCTGTACGCCTGCGCTTCTCGTAGCGAATATGGGCCGCGCGCCACGTTTTTTTCACCCTCTCTCAACGCTGCCGCTCGATCAAGAGCTTCTTGATTTCGGCGATGGCCTTGGCCGGGTTCAGATTTTTCGGACACACATGCGTGCAGTTCATGATGGTGTGGCAACGGTACAGCTTGAACGGGTCTTCCAGTTCGTCCAGCCGCTCGCCGGTGTTCTCGTCCCGGCTGTCCACGATCCACCGATAGGCTTGCAGCAAAACCGCAGGCCCCAGGTAGCGTTCGCTGTTCCACCAGTAACTGGGACAAGCCGTCGAGCAGCATGCGCACAATATGCACTCGTAATAGCCTGTGAGCCGGTTTCGCTCCTCCTTGCTCTGAAGACGCTCCCGATCGGCCGGCGGCGGCGTTTGAGTCTGAATCCACGGCCGAATCGAGGCATATTGGGCGAAAAAGTGGGTTTGATCGGGCACCAGATCCTTGATCACCGGCTGATGCGGCAGAGGGTAAATTCTTATCACCTCGCGGCAATCGGCGATCGCCATGGTGCAAGCCAGGGTGTTGTGTCCGTCGATGTTCATGGCGCACGAACCGCACACGCCTTCCCGGCAGGAGCGGCGGAACGCCAGCGTGCTGTCGATCTCGTTCTTGATCTTGATGATGGCGTCGAGAACCATCGGCCCGCAGCGATCCAGATCGACCTCGAAAACGTCGAGGCGCGGATTTTCTCCGGACTCGGGATCGTAGCGGTAGATTTCGAATCGCCTGACATTGGTGGCGCCCTCGGGCGCCGAATATACCTTGCCGGGTTTGACCGTAGAATTCTTGGGTAGTGAAAAAAGCCCCATAACCTTTACTCTAGTACACCCGCTTTTGCGGCTGAATGACTTCGACCTCGTCGGTCAGGGTGTACAGGTGGACCGGACGATAATCGATACGGACATTGTGACGCTCATCGAGCCACAGCAGCGAGTGTTTCAGCCAGTTTTCGTCGTCCCGTTCGGGAAAGTCCTCACGGGTATGCCCTCCCCGGCTCTCTTCGCGGTTGAGCGCTCCGGCGATGGTCACCATGGCCTGGGCGAGAAGATTCTCGAGCTCCAGGGTTTCGACCAGATCGGTATTCCAAATGAGCGAACGATCCGAAACGCGCACATCCTGAAAGGAGTCCATGACGCCTTTCAACTGGTCGACGCCTTCCTTCAGTACCTCGCCCGTCCGGAATACGCCCGCATGGCTCTGCATGCTCCTCTGCATCGCCAGGCGGATGTCCGCGGTTTTCCGCGAGCCCTTGGCGTAGCGCAGCCGGTCGAAGCGGGCCAGCGCCGGATCGTAAGCATCCGGCGGAAGCGGTTTGTGGAGCCGCTTGGGCTGGATCAGCTCGGCACAACGCAATGCCGCCGCCCGCCCGAACACGACCAGATCCAGCAGGGAATTGGACCCGAGCCGGTTCGCCCCGTGCACGGACACGCAAGCCGCCTCGCCGATCGCCATCAAGCCGGGCACCGGCGTCTCGGGGTTGCCGTCCTTCAGCGTGACCACTTCACACTTGTAATTGGTGGGAATGCCGCCCATGTTGTAATGGACGGTCGGAATGACCGGAATCGGCGCCTTCGTAACATCCACGCCGGCGAAGATCATGACGGTCTGGCTGATGCCGGGCAGCCTTTCTTCGACTACCGCAGGATCGACATGTTCAAGATGCAGGTAGATGTGATCCTTGTCCGGCCCGACACCCCGCCCCTCCAGGATTTCCCGTGTCATGGCGCGGCTCACCACGTCGCGCGAGGCCAGGTCCTTGGCGTGGGGCGCGTAGCGCTCCATGAAACGCTCGCCTTCGGAATTGGTGAGATAACCGCCCTCGCCTCTCACGCCTTCGGTGACCAGGCAGCCGGCTCCGTAGATCCCGGTGGGATGGAACTGCACGAATTCCATGTCCTGGAGCGGCAATCCGGCTCGCAGGACCATGGCGTTGCCGTCTCCGGTCGTGGTGTGCGAGGACGTGCAGGAGAAGTAGCAACGCCCGTAACCGCCGGTTGCGAGGATCGTCATGTGCGAGCGGAACAGGTGCAAGGTTCCGTCATCCAGGCGCCATGCGAGCACCCCGCGGCATTCGCCCTCGTCCATGATGAGATCCAGAGTGACGTATTCGGTGAAGAACTCCACCTTGTGCCTGAGCGATTGCTGGTAGAGCGTATGGAGAATGGCGTGGCCGGTAAAGTCCGCCGCCGCGCAGGTGCGCTGGGCGGAGCCCTTCCCGAAATGGGTGGTCATGCCGCCGAAAGCGCGCTGATAAATCTTGCCGTTCTCGGTACGCGAAAAAGGGACGCCGTAATGCTCCAACTCGATGACGGCGGGAATCGCCTCGCGGCACATGTATTCGATCGCGTCCTGATCGCCTAGCCAGTCGGACCCCTTCACCGTGTCGTACATATGCCAGCGCCAATCGTCCTCGCCCATGTTGCCCAATGCGGCGCTGATACCGCCCTGAGCCGCCACGGTGTGGCTGCGTGTCGGAAAGACCTTGGTAAGGCACGCCGTTTTCAGACCTTTTTCGCCCAGTCCCAGCGCCGCGCGTAAACCCGCGCCGCCGGCTCCGACAACCACGGCGTCATAGGTATGGCGAATGATCTCGTAGGCCTTGGTCATGCTACCCCATGAATACGACGCGCAGCGTTGCATAGAGCGACGCCAGCGCCAGAAAGGAAAAAACCAGCTTCATGCCCAGAATGCTGAGCATTTTCAGCCATTCGGTATGAATGTAATCCTCCATCACCACCTGCAACCCCAGCGTGGCGTGATAGAAGACCAGAATGATGAAAGACAACAGGAAGATACTGTTCCAAGGCGTCGCTATCCACCGAACGACTTGCTCGTAATCGGCATGAGGCAGCGAAACGACTACGGGCGCAAGCCAAAATATCAGAGGAATCAGCGCAATAGAGGTCACCCGCTGCCGCCACCATTCATGAGTTCCCTGTTTGGCCGAGCCGAGTCCCCGGGCACGGGCAAGCGGTGATCGATAGTTCATGGGCCCTTAGAAAATCGTGATCATGTGAGTAGGAATAACCCCAGGGTCAGCAACACCGCAGCGACCAACTCCAAATAAGCATACCGATCCAAAGTGTCACGATCGAAACCGTGCCCGGTGTCCCAGATCAGATGTCTGACGCCATGGGAAAAATGAAAGAACAAAGAAAAAAGCCAGGCCCACAACAGTAATTGCCCCGGCAACGAGCGCAGAACGGCTTGTATCCAGGCGAACTGAGCCTCTCCCTCGGCGACGGCCATCAGGCACACTGCCCAAAAAACCAGGCCGACGCTTAATAACACTCCGGTTATTCGATGCGTGATCGACAAGACCGCGGTCAGCGGCAAGCGGTAAATCTGAAGATGGGGCGACAGCGGACGCTCACTCATAACTTGGCGAAACACCTAGGGTCTTGTTCCTGGCTGCGATGGCAAACCTGCGCCCAGCAATCTTTGCCGGACGCGCCGAGAACCGCGTGCATGGAAACTAAAAATCGATACACCGTCCGTCCTTTTCCCAATCTCCGTAGCGGGTAGGCTCTGGGCGCTCTGCGTCCTTGCGCGGAGCAGCTTGCGATTCGGATTTTGTCGCTTGCCCATTCTCCAATTCTTGATCGCTGTTTGAGGACTTGAGTTCCTCAGTCATGACACAACTCCTCCGAAGCCTGTTTTATGGCTTTTATACCTTGGCAGGGAAGTGATCACAAGCCGTTCGCGACACTCTTCGCGGCTGGCGTCCGAAAATATTATCAGTAAGGAATCTTTCGCGAGAGGTTTTGTCGAACTTTTACAAACTTTCGACCGGTGGAATAAATACGGTCGAAGAAAGGTACATATTTCGTCAATACGTATATGTACGCAACGTTATGAGCCAGTCAGGGCAGATGCTTTGTCGATGGCGAATATTTGGAGAAATGTCATGAACTGGGATCAAGTCAAAGGAAACTGGAAACAAGTCAAAGGCACGATTAAAGCTCAATGGGGTCGGTTGACCGACGATGAGCTTGACGAGATTAATGGCGAAAGAGAAAAACTGATAGGCAAGATTCAGGAAAGATACGGGATAGCCCGTGAAGAAGCGGAAAGGCAAGTAGAAGGTATGAAGATGTAAATCGAATACTTGGCTAGCTGACGGTAACGCCGTCTTTCCACGCTCCTCGAGCGCCACCAATCAGGGATGTACCGTCAGTTAGCGCGTCGACTACTTGAATAGAATAAGTGGGGCATTGCCGCTTTTAAGGTAGTTACCTTTTGCTGATAAATTCAAGATATAACTCAAGCCATTTCGGTATCTTCTTGCGTCAATATATTCTAATCACGCACTTTTCATAAGGAGATTGACATGGAAAAAGCCGTATTTTGTGTCGCCAAGACGAGAGAACAAGCCGAGTTGATTATCGATCGTTTGAGATCCTCGGGATTTTCAAACAACGATATCTCCGTCCTTTTTCCCGATAAGTCCACGACCAAAGATTTCGCCCACGAGCAGCACACCAAGGCACCGGAGGGAGCTACCGCCGGAGGAGTCGCAGGCATGGGCGTGGGTGCCGTGCTCGGTTGGCTTGCAGAAATCGGCACTATTGCAATACCTGGTGTCGGCCCCTTTATCGCTGCCGGACCTATCGCGGCGGCACTGACCGGCGCAGCTATCGGCGGAGCAACCGGAGGAATCATCGGAGCTCTGGTCGGCATGGGAATTCCGGAGTACGAAGCCAAACGTTACGAGGGCAAGATCAAGAGCGGGAACATTCTGATTTCCGTGCATACCACTGACAGCCACCAAAGGTCCAAAGCCAAAGAGATTTTCGAACAGGCTAATGCGGAAGACATCGCAGTGAGCGGAGAAGCGAGCGTCACCTAACCATCGGACAAATTCGCTTCGGAGCAAACATCAGGAGACGTATATGCCATGGGACGAATCCAAACTTAATACCCTATTGCGAGACGAAATATCCGCCGTCGAAACCTATCAACAGGCTCTGGATAAATTGCGTAATGAGCCGCAGGTTGGAGAAGTGCAGCAGATTTCTTCGATTTGCGAAGATCATCGAGACTCCGCCAACAAGCTCAGGGAGCGGATCATTCAGTCCGGAGGCAAACCCACGGAGGACTCCGGAGCCTGGGGAACCTGGTCCAAAATGGTCATGGGCGGCGCCAAATTATTAGGTGATAAGGCGGCTCTCACCGCCCTCCGCCAAGGAGAGGAAAACGGTATTCAGGATTACCAGGAAGCCCTGCTGGATGCGGATATTCCGGCCGATGTCCGAAACTTGATTCAAACCACGCTGTTGCCGAGACAACAGCAACACCTCAACGTTCTGAACAGGCTCATCGGGACCACCTGATCCTGTTGCGGCGCGGCCGCAGAGAGCCGATAGAGAGGGAATCTCGCTGCGGCGCTCTGTCCACCGCGCCTCGTTTGTTTCGGCGAACTATACCGATCTTCGAGTCGGTGCCCGGCTGGAATGAGAGGACGTTTCCATGCGATTGAATATTGCCGACTCCGTGATCGTCATTACCGGAGCGTCCAGCGGCATCGGCAGAGCGACGGCGATGAAGGTCGCCGAACAGCATGGAACGGTCGTGCTGGCGGCCCGCCAAGCGGACGTGTTGCACGAAGTGGTGCGGGAATGCGAGCAAATCGGCGGACGCGCGTTGGCGGTAAGGACCGACGTCACCGACGAAGAGCAAGTCAGGCAATTGGCGCGCCGTGCCATCGAGACTTACGGGCGAATCGACGTGTGGGTCAACGATGCCGCCGTTACCATGCTGTCCCGGTTCGAGGACGCGCCTGCGGATGCATTTAGACGCGTCATCGAAACCAACTTCTTCGGTTATGTTCACGGTGCACGGGCGGTTCTGCCCTATTTCCACAAGCAAGGATACGGTGTATTGGTCAACGTGGCGTCGGTAGTGGGGAAAGTGGCGGCGCCGTATGCCAGCGCGTATGTCGCCAGCAAGTTCGCCATCACCGGATTCTCGGAAAGCTTGCGCATGGAGCTTCGCGATACGCCCGACATTCACGTGTGCACCATTCTGCCTGCAACCATCGATACCCCGTTGTTCCAACATGCCGCCAACTACTCCGGAAAAGCGGTTCAGGCGATGCCGCCGGTTTATGCGCCCGAAGACGTAGCGGAGGCGATCTTGGAGACGATTCGCCATCCGAAGAGGGAGGTCACCGTGGGCAACGCGGGGCGCATGATCGCCATGTGGAATCTTGCGCCGCCGCTGGCGGAACGGATGGTGGCAAGAAAGGTGGAGCGACGTCACTTTCAAGACCGGCCCGGACCGGATTCGCCCGGAAACCTTTTCGAACCCATGCCCGAATTCGACACCGTGCGCGGCGGCTGGCTGGAACCCCATCAACAACGCTATCGAAAGACGGCCTGGACTGCGGGCACCTTGGCCCTGCTCGCCGGTCTTGGCGCGGCGCTTTACCTGAACTCCTCCAGACGCTCGACACCACGAACTGCCGAAGCCGGCAACGTTCTACCGAATCCCGATAAATAGCCTGAACCTCTCCCGGAGGCGGGGTCTCATTCGGAAATAGATGTCCGCACGTACGAGCCATCGTTACCTCGACATCAGGGATATTCAATCCCTATCAATGGTCTTAAACCTATATCAAGACTCGGTATCGAGGCGGGCCTCGGTTTAACCATCATTGGAGATCGGCAACTTAGCTTTGTATTTTTAGTCTTTTTCCCAACTTGTTGTAGACAAGAGACAAAACAACAGGCCGCCTGTTGTTCATAAGGGCAATATATTCGTTCTTATACTATTCCATATCACCCTTCAAGTACGTATTCGCCAGCCGCTTTAGACCATCTTCTTAAAAACATTCATAACCTGGTCTTATTTACCTTCTCACAGATCGTCAAGGTATTTAGATCGATTTGCCAAAAGGAATATACCAGCAGTTCTAGTTTATCGGAAAACCATGATTTTTAACTAAGAATACGAATTAATACGACTGTTTTTTCCTGGTATCTCGAAGAATAATTTGTCAATTATCAACCATCAGAAGGCGAGGTGATGTCATGGCTAACGTAGATACTGATTTAGATAGCACCAAACCTGCCTCCTCGACTCAGTCCGGTACTGGAATGGGTACCACAGGCAGCACGGAAATGCGTTCGTCGGATATTAAGACCGAAGCCAAGGAAGTAGCCGGCGAAATCAAGCACGAAATGCAACGGCTGAAGGAAGAAGCCAAGCAAAGAGGTGAATCATTGTTCAGGGGTCAGCGCAACGCCGCGGCCTCGGAAGTCGGCGGCATGGCGGAAGCCTTGCATCGAACCGCTCAACAGTTGAACGAGCGGGAACAAGGTACGACCGCCCGCTATGTCGATCGTGCGGCGGGAGCTCTCGACAGAATGGTCGATACCATTCGCGAAGGAGATCTTCGCACCATGATGAGAAAGACGGAGGACTTCGCCCGCCGAAATCCGGGGGTCTTCTTCGGTGGAAGCGTACTCGTGGGTTTCATGCTTTCACGATTTCTCAAGAGCTCGGCAGAACGGAGAGAAACCGAGCCGGCGTATGGCTCCACGGAGCGCGTGGGAACCGAAACCCGATATACCCACTGAGGTTTCCGATTCCAAAAGGGCTACATATCCGACACGCGAAACATCCGGCGTCAAAGGCGCCGGCACAACCATTTATGAGAGGAGTGCTGTCATGCAACCAGATGAAGTTACAGGCAAGAAGGATTCTTCGCTTGCCGGACTCCTAACGGACTTTACGCGGGAGTTGTCGACTCTCGTCCGTCAAGAGGGACAATTGATGAAGGCGGAGCTTTCCGAGAAAGTGTCGGAAGCAGGTGCCGGGGTCGGCTCGCTGACGGTGGGCGGTGCGATCGTGTTTGCAGGGTTTTTGACTCTCTTGCTCGCAGCGGTCGCCGCCCTCAACGACATCATGGGAGCCGTCGCTGTCGACAACCCGTGGCTGTCGCCGCTGATCGTCGGATCGATCGTTCTCATCATCGGCTTGGTATTGCTGCAAAAAGGCCGCAGCAATCTCAAGGCGAAAAACTTGATGCCAAAGAAGTCCGGCGAGTCACTCCGCAGAGATTCGGAAGTTTTGCGTGAGCATATCAAGTAACTCGTCATCGTTAAGAAAAGAGAACCGCTCGGACGAGCGAGGAACCATATGCCTACCCTAATCGGAAATGAGGAATCCTTCATCGAAACGCTCTGCAATTTGATCGAGCTCGACTTCGATGCCGTCGCCGCATACGAAGCCGCCATTAAAAGGATCGACGATGGTGCCGTCGGTGATCGGCTCGGTGAATTCATGAGCGATCACCAGCGCCATATCCAGGAACTGAGTCGCATCGTACGCGATCTTGGCCAAATGCCGCCTACCGAGGCCGACTTCAAAGCCGTTTTGACGCAAGGCAAGGTCATCATCGGCAACATTGCCGGCGATAAAGGCATTCTCCAGGCCATGAAATCCAATGAGGACGACACCAACCAGGCGTACAGCCAGGCACTCCAGCGGACCGATATCTTGCCTCAAGCCCGTCCGCTGCTGGAGCGCAATCTGGCGGACGAACGGAGGCACCGGGCCTGGATCGAAGAGCGATTGACACTGATGTGACCGTATTTCGATGGCGATTAATGGGTAGTCCGACTGTTTTGAGGACATCCTATCAGCATAGTTCTAAAGAGCGTCCCCCCAGGCTACGACTGGGACGGGTGCTCTCTAGCAAGCATAGTGGAGAATGTTATGGCTACATATGACGAGACCAGAAGTCCCGAACAAATCGAAACCGATATCGAACGGACACGAAGCCAGATGGCGGAGACTCTGGACACGATTCAAGAGCGATTTTCGCCCGGACAGCTCCTGGATCAAGCCTTGAACTATCTGGACGAGAAGCAGATAAACGAAAATTTGCGACGGTTCGGCACCAGTGCCGGGACTGTCGTCAAGGAAAATCCGATTCCGATGACTCTGCTCGGCGCCGGGCTCGCTTGGCTGGCGCTGTCGGGCCGAACCAAAGGCAAAGGCGGCCGATCCGTTTCTGGGCTCATGAAGCCTTCTCACGGCATGGAAAGTCTGCATAGCAGCCATGGCGAGATAGAACGGTCCGTTTCCCACGGCATGGGCGGAACCAAGGGCGAAGGCGCCATGAGCGAAAAGCTTGGACACGCCAAAGGCAGAGTATCGGAGACCGTCGGCCATGTCCGGGAAACGCTCGGCGAAAAGGCGAGCCATGTTCGGCACTCCGTCGGCGACACCATGAGCAGCGTCCGCGAAAAAGCCGGAGAAGTCTCTCACAGAGCGCAGGATCAGGCGGTACGACTCGGCCATGCGGCCCAAGACCAGTATCAGCACATCGTTCAGGAACAACCCTTGGTCCTGGGCGTGTTGGGGATCGCCATCGGAGCGGCGCTCGGTGCCGCCGTGCCCCGCACACGCATGGAAGACGAAATGATGGGAGAGACGAGAGACCGATTGGCGCGTCAAGCTCGCGAAACCGGCCGGGAAATCATGCATGAGGGCGCCGTCGAAGCCGAACGCGAACCGGCTACCGCCGGCCCGATGCACGAGGGTCCGACCGAAGCCGAGAGCAGCCCGATTACGGCTGGCTCGAGTTCGGGCGAAATACTTCATGGCATGGAAAGCGGCGAAACCGGCATCGGCACCGGTGGAACTACGGTGGGAGGCACCACGGCCGGCGGTACGACCACCGAAGGTATGGGCGGAGTTACACGAGCCACGGGAGGTGAGGCAGCCGCCGCCGAATCCATGAAAGGCGTGCCACCGATGGGCGAGCGCCGCGGAGGCGTAAGCGACCGCCGCAAGGGATTCTTGGCCGAGACGATCGGAAACGTCACGCGAGTACCGCCTGCCGGAGAGCGGCGGCACGGCATGCCCGATCGCCGGATGTCCGGCTCCATGAGCCGAGGACCCGGCTACGAGTCTCCGAACACGCCGTAAGCGACGGTCCTCAAGCCGGTTAACCGTTGGAAAAACGCCATGGCGCGCTCGACGCGTCATGGCGAATTCGCATAAAAAGCGACGACGGAGCGCGCCATGAACGACGGCGTCGAGATTGCACAGTCGATGCCGTCTCCGCGCCGGAAATCGCTTTTCCCGAATCAGTCAGGGAGGTCTTCCCAATGCCCACATCGACTGACGCTTCCGCTTACAACGACCGAGGCCGCTCGGCAGTGCGTCCTTGGGATATCCCGCTCGCAGGCTGGCGGGACATTGCCTACCGTGTCAAGAACGAGGTCGTCCACGACAATATTTCGATCGTCGCGGCCGGCGTAGCGTTCTATGCCCTGCTGGCGATCTTCCCCGCCTTGGCGGCAATGATCGGCCTGTACGGTCTGGTCGCCGATCCCGCCGACGTTCAGAAAGAGATCGAAGCGCTGGCGAACATCGTCCCTGCGGAGGCCCATGCGCTGCTGAGCCGGCAGTTGAACGACATCGCCAGTCATGCCAACACAGCGCTGAGCTTAAGTGTCCTCATCGGTTTAGCGGTGGCGATCTGGAGCGCTACAAAGGGCATCACCTCCCTGATCACCGCGCTGAACATCGTCTACAACGAGCAGGAGAAAAGGAGCTTCTTGAAATTGAACGGCTTGGCTCTAGCCTTCACCTTCGGCGGAATCCTCTTCGCCCTGGTCGCCATAGGCCTCATTGCCGGCTTGCCTGCTTTTCTGAGCTTTACCGGCCTCCGCGGATTTCTGTCATTCCTGTTTTCTCTCCTGCGTTGGCCGCTTCTGGCGCTGGCTTTCATCTTCGGTTTGGCGGTCGTCTACCATTACGGCCCTTGCCGCAATGCGCCCCGCTGGCAATGGATCAGCCCCGGTGCCGTGCTGGCGGTAGTGTTGTGGCTGATCGGTTCGGGGCTGTTTTCTTTTTATGTGTCCAATTTCGGAAACTACAACGAAACCTACGGTTCGGTCGGCGCCATCGTCATTCTGCTCACTTGGTTTTACCTCACGGCTTACGTGGTGCTCCTGGGCGCCGAGCTCAACGCCGAAATGGAGCATCAAACCAAGGAGGACACCACCATAGGCGAACCCGAGCCTTTGGGCGAACGTCGTGCATACGTGGCCGACACCATCGGCAAAGCCTATGGGGACAAAGGAAGGGACAACACGGACGATTCGAGGCAACATCCGAGACGATGATGCCTGCATTCGCAGCGGCAACTCACGTCCGGTCAATCACTGGAGCGCAGGAAAACGGTATGAACAAACAGGTACGAGATGTTATGACCAAGGGCGCCGAGTGTATCGGCGAGCACGAAACCATCATCGAAGCCGCGAAGCGAATGGAACTGCTCGACATCGGCTCACTCCCTATTTGCGGCGACGACAAGCGCCTCAAGGGCATGCTGACGGACCGCGACATCGTGGTGAAGGTTCTGGCCGCAGATCGGGATCCTTCAACGACTACCGCGGGCGAAGTCGCTCAGGGCACTCCCGTCATGGTCCATGCCAGTGACTCCATCGACGATGCGCTGCGCAAGATGATCGACCATAAAGTCAGGCGCTTGCCGGTCATCGAGGAGCACAAGCTGGTCGGCGTCGTGAGCCAAGGCGACTTGGCCACGAGCATAGACACCTCCAAGGTAGGGGACTTGGTCAGGGCGATTTCCGCCGCGCCCTAAAGCGACCCGTCGAAGCACGGAGGGCGATGCCGTTGGATTCAAGGTCGGTATCGCCGGATCGATAGCAAACGGACCTCGAGTCGCCCCGTTCCCGACATTGCAGTCGGCAAAGGATTGCCGACCTACGAACTCAGGCAATCACTCCGGGTAGGTCGGGAATCCTTTCCCGACATCACGGATTGCTCGGCAAACGATGGCCGACCGACGACCACTCGGTTCGGCCTGCCTTTTGAATAGGCGGGACGTTTTCCAGTGCATGGCGCGAGACCGGCGTGAAGACCGCATTAACTCAACCGGCGCGAACATTCCCTCCCAATAAGGTCAGCACTTCGCCCGTCACGTAACTCGAATCCGCCTCGGACGCGAAATACACGTAAGCCGGCGATATTTCCTCAGGCTGGGCCGGTCGCTGAAACTTGGTCTGCATGCCGAATTTGGCGACTTTTTCGGCCGGCTGATCGGCGGGATTCAGAGGCGTCCAAACCGGCCCCGGAGCGACGCAGTTCACCCGGATACGCGATTCCGCCAAATTCTGCGCCAGCGACTTGGTGAAAGCGATGATCGCGCCTTTGGTCGCCGAGTAATCCAGAAGTCCGGCATTGCCTTCCAGACCGGTGATCGATCCCGTGTTGATGATGGCATCGCCGCCCTTGAGGTGAGGCAGCGCCGCCTTGGTCATATGGAAATAACCGTAGATGTTGGTCTTGAACGTCAGATCCCACTGCTCCTCGGAAATCTCGGCGAGGCTGTCGCAGTGTTTCTGATAGGCTGCGTTATTCACCAGAATGTTCAGTTTGCCGAACGACTGAACGGTTCTTTCCACCGCCTGTCGGCAAAACAACGAGTTCTTGATGTCGCCGCAAATGACGAGAGCCTTACGCCCTTCCGCTTCGACCGCCTGCTTGGTTTCCTCGGCGTCCGAATGCGCCTCGTGATAAACGATGGCGACATCCGCTCCCTCCCGAGCGAACAGCACGGCGACGGACCGGCCTATTCCCGAATCTCCCCCCGTCACCAGCGCGACCTTGTCCTTGAGCTTGCCCGCTCCTTTGTAGAGCGGCGCCGAATATCTCGGCCGGGGCTCCAGCTCGGATTCCAGCTCCGGCCGCTCCAGATGTTGTTCCGGAAACGGCGGTTTCGGTTCTTGCAACTCGCCCGTCATACGCTTGCTCCTTTGCCTGATATCGGCCCGTGTTCGCCCGGACTCAAACCGAGAACATCAACCTCAAATGTAAATATTCGACTCCGAGCGTCGCTTGTTTATCCGGCATTTCGGCGAAGACCGTCGATAGATCATGGCGATAGATATCCCGGTGACGAAACGCACGACCGATAGACACTGCCGCTACCGAAGTCGAGCATCAACTTAGATGTCATTGAACTTTTGACAAACAGCACGGACCAAAATATCAGTAGCCGGTAATACGCCTGGGACATGGATAGTTTTAAGCTTTCAGCAGGGAAGGGTCATCCGCAAGCTTTCAGTTACCCAGTCAAACCATAAACAGACCGCAAGGAATGCGACGCCTTTTGCTGCCCAATTAAGCAACTGCTGCGGTGGGTTTATCCGCTGCCGAACAGTATCGAGCACAGCCGTGTGCTACCGGAATGGACAACGACGCATAAGGCAAATCCGCAAAACGGTCCGCTGATCCCGAAGTCGGCAGGTCATTCGTCCAAGAACGTCAAGGATGCACTCTAAAAGCGGAGATCATGGATATGACAGAGAGTGGAAGGAAACACGTTGTCGTGACCGGCGGAGCCGGGTTTCTGGGAACGAATCTCTGCCGCTGGTTGCTTATGCAAGGTCATGCGGTCACCTGCATCGACAACTTTCGAACCGGAGGCGAGGAGATTCTCCTCGGACTCAAGGACCTGGGTGCTTTGGAAATCATCAATCAGGACATTACCCTGCCGCTGCACGTCGAAAACGTAGACGAAATCTATAACCTCGCCTGCTCAGCCTCGCCGGTCCACTATCAGGCCGATCCGGTCCACACCTTGAAGACCTGCGTGCAGGGCTCGTTCAATCTCCTGGAAATGGCCCGTTACTCGAAAGCCAAGATATTCCAGGCGTCGACCAGCGAAGTTTACGGCGATCCGGAAACCCATCCTCAACATGAAGCTTATCGCGGCTCGGTCAACCCCGTGGGGCCGCGGGCCTGTTACGACGAGGGCAAACGCTGCGCCGAAACCTTGTTTCTCAACTATTACCGGCAGCACACGGTGCGCGTCAAAGTCGGCCGCATCTTCAATACCTACGGACCCTATATGCGGCTCAACGACGGCCGCGTGGTTCCGAACCTGATCGGGCAAGCGCTCCGGAACCGTCCGCTGACCATCTATGGCGACGGCAACCAGACGCGTTCCTTCTGCTATGTCGACGACTTGATCGAGGCGATGCAGCGCTTCATGGCGACGTCCGACGATGTGCCGGGCCCTCTCAATCTGGGCAACCCGGCCGAAATCACCATGCTCGAACTGGCCGACACTATCATCGATCTGACCGGCTCGCGTTCGAAAATCACCTTTCGGCCGCTGCCGGTGGACGATCCCATCCGGCGCTGCCCGGACATCAGCCACGCCCGCGAAAAACTCGGCTGGACGCCATCCACGTCTCTCGTCGACGGCTTAAAACGCACCATAGACTATTTCGAGAGCACCTTGACGGCGAAGGGACATACGTCCTCGAAAGCCATGACCGGAAGCTGATTCCGTTCCGGCCCCCGGCCGGCGATACGGATTCGTAGGTCGGCAATCCTTTGCCGACGAGCCGCTGGCCGACGGGCTGCGTCGGGAAAGGATTCCCGACCTATAGAGATCGATGGAGTCGCAGGACGGCAATCCTTTGCCGACAACACGTCTCGACGACACCGGAGCATCACCGAAACGATGGATCGACAGGAGTGACCATGGAAAGGATCTTGATTACCGGAGGAGCAGGGTTCATCGGCTCGCACCTTGCCGATGGGTTGATCGACCAAGGCTACCGGGTCCGGGTGCTCGACACTCTCAGCGAGCAAGTCCACGGCAATAACCGACAGCCGCCGCAATACCTCAATCCCGCGGTCGAATTCATGCACGGCGACGTGTGCGATGCCGGCGCAGTCCGAGAGGCGCTACGGAACGTGGATGCCGTGTTCCACTTTGCCGCCGCGGTCGGTGTGGGCCAAAGCATGTATCAGATCGAGCGATACACCGACATCAATAACCGCGGCACCGCCGTGCTGCTGCAATCTCTGATCGAACAACCGGTGAAAAAGCTGGCCGTGGCGTCCAGTATGAGCGTTTACGGCGAAGGACTTTACCGGACCACCAGTGGTCAGACCTGCACCCCCCCGGAACGGCCGCTGACGCAGCTTCAGCACGGCCAGTGGGAACTGACCGACAACAACGGCGATCCGCTGCAACCCCTGCCCACGCCGGAATCGAAGACGACCTCGCCCGCGTCGGTCTACGCCTTGTCGAAATACGACCAGGAGCGTTTATGCCTGCTGGTCGGCCAAGCCTACAACATTCCGGCCGTCGCGCTCCGCTTCTTCAACGTTTACGGGACCCGGCAGGCCTTGTCCAACCCTTACACCGGCGTGCTCGCCATCTTCGCCTCGCGTTATCTCAACGGCAACAGCCCGTCGATCTTCGAGGACGGCGAACAAAGACGCGATTTCGTGAATATCCGGGACGTAGTGCAGGCCTGTGTGCTCGCGCTCGAGCGCGACGAGGCCGCCGGTCGGGCACTCAATGTCGGAAGCGGCCGCAGCTATACGGTGCGCGAGATTGCCGAGCAGATGGGTCGGTTGCTCGGTCGGGAGGAGATTCGGCCGGTAATCACCGAGCAATATCGGGTCGGCGATATCCGCCACTGCTTCGCCGATATCGGCGAAGCCCAAAACATCCTCGGCTATCGCCCCCGCATCGAGCTGGAAGACGGCATGGCCGAACTGGCGGAATGGCTGCAAACCCAGCCCGCTTTCGACCGGTTCGAGGCGGCGAACGAGGAACTTTCGCAGCGGGGACTGCGGCTATGAACGACAAGCAGCAACCGTTGAATCCGAAGCAAGGTTTTACCGGAAACGACCTGAGGCCGGTGCTGATCACCGGCGGAGCGGGGTTCGTCGGGACCAATCTCGCGGATCGTCTGCTCGACGACGGCATTCCGGTGCTGATCTTCGACAATCTGGGCCGGCCGGGCGTCGAGCGCAATCTCGAGTGGCTCCGCTCCACCCATGGTAACCGGGTCCAGGTCGACATCGCCGATATCCGGGATTTTCACGCGGTCCGGAGCGCCGTGCACCGGGCCCGGCAGGTATTCCACTTCGCCGCGCAGGTGGCGGTCACCACCAGCATCGAAAATCCGGCCGCCGATTTCGAGGTAAACCTCCGCGGCACGCTCAACATACTCGAAGGCTTGCGCTCGGCCCAGAATCCGCCGCCGCTGGTTTACACCTCGACCAACAAGGTGTACGGCGATCTCGGCGATCTCGGCGTACGCCGCCAGGGCGATCGCTATATGCCGCGCGACGAGGAAACCGCCCGAAACGGTGTCGGCGAAGACCGGCCCCTGGATTTTCACAGCCCCTATGGATGCTCGAAAGGCGGAGCCGACCAATACGTCCTCGACTATGCGCGCAGCTACGGGCTGCCTACGGCCGTGTTCCGCATGAGCTGCATCTACGGGCCGCACCAGTACGGCACCGAGGACCAGGGTTGGGTGGCTCACTTTCTGATTCGAGCCTTGCAGGATCGGCCGATTACCATCTACGGCGATGGCCTTCAGGTCCGGGATGTGCTGTTCGTCGAAGACTTGGTAAGAGCCTTGCGGCTCGCCGGAGACAACATCGGCCGGCTGCGCGGACAGGCCTTCAATGTCGGCGGCGGACCGGCCAGGACGACCAGCCTGATCGAACTGGTGGACCTCATCGAGGAGCTGCACGGCCGCCGGCCTGAGCTGACATTCGCGCCCTGGCGCACCGGCGATCAGAAATATTACGTCTCCGACATCCGCAAGCTGGACCGCGCCATCGGCTGGCGACCGGAAACCGCCGTGCGCGACGGGGTGGCGGCGACATACGAATGGTTACTAATGTACTCGGACCAAAAGACGCGGTACAACCCCGGCAAGACAGCGGCAGTGCGGTCGAAGGGACTAAAAGGAAGCTTTGATTACGAATGGCCGGGAAAGTAAAGCCACAAACACTCCCTCTCCCTCTGGGAAAAATCGGCAGGGCGAGGCGCAACGCGACGAGCGGGCAGGCCAGGGATGGGCTGCCCCGGACTCGCGAGCGAAGCGGGACAGCGTAGCGTGGCGAGGCCGATTTGCACGCGCGAGCTCCGCTTGCGGCTCCGCATAGGGAACGTGCGGAGTGATTGGGCTAGGGTGCGGGTGAGTTGAATAGGGCTTAACTTTACGCAACTTTATTTACGCGCAGTAAATCTCTGTTCGGAGTAAAAAACTTGCGTAATTGACTGACTTAAAGGGTCCTCGCCCAACCCTCTCCCGGAGAGTAGAGGTATCTGTACAAATCGTCACCCCGGCAGGGATTGCCGGGGTCCAGAGGCTAAGGACGGCAACGGCCTCTCACATCCATGTGTTCTGGATTCCGGCATCCAATCGCAAACGGTTGCTTTAGTCGCAACCCTTCCCTGCCGGAATGACGATTTTGCGGACTTGTGTAGATACCTTTGGTCAGAGGGAGATGGCTTTTTTCAAAGCTTTACTTATTAATCAGGCCCGTAAATACCCTCCTGGTATTTCGGGCCGCCGCCCAGGCCCGGTACACGCCCGGCCTGGGCTCACGCGGCTTGTCGCCGCGCCGGGGCATCCCTGCCCCGGATTAACCCGGCCTATATTTATAGGCCGGGTTAATAACACGACAGTTAGCACTGGACACCCCTTGGAATCCGACCGATGCGTGGAATCCGAGAGTGCTTAAACAGGGAACGATAGCGAAGCGGTCAGCAGCATGAACATCTGATCTCTTGCCGGCCGATGCCCGCTTCCGGAACGGGACAATCTCAGCATGGATGGCTGAGCACAAGGAGGACATCAACGCGTGAGACCGGCAACGGAACAAGCTCCCTTACAGGCAACCGTCGCCCAGATTCGCTGCTTGGCGGCGGTTTTCAGAGGACCGAAGGACCTTCGAGTAATGCCCGTCTCGGTGCCCCCACCGGGTCCTGGGCAGGTGCGCGTCAAGCTGGAAGGCTGCGGCGTCTGCGGTTCGAATCTCCCGGTCTGGGAAGGACGCCCCTGGTTCGACTACCCCTTCCCGCCCGGCGCCCCCGGACACGAAGGCTGGGGCCGCGTCGAGGCAGTGGGCGCGGACGTCGAGCGTCCGGCGGTGGGCACTCGGGTAGCGGTTTTGTCCTATCACGCCTACGCCGGATACGATCTGGTCGAAGCCAGCGCCGCCATTCCTCTTCCCGCCGTGCTCGACGACCAGATCTTCCCAGGCGAACCCCTGGCTTGCGCGATGAACGTGTTTCACCGCAGCGGCATCAAGTCCGGAGAAACGGTCGCCATCGTCGGCATCGGGTTTCTGGGCGCCCTGCTCGTCGGCCTGTCGGCCAAGGCCGGAGCCCGCGTGATCGCACTGTCCCGCCGTCCCTACGCACTCGATGTCGCACGCCGCCAAGGCGCCGACGAAACCCTGTCGATCGGTGATTTTCAGGCTGCCGTCGACCGCGTCAAAGCACTGACCGGGGATGTCGGCTGCGACTGCGTGATCGAGGTCGGGGGAGAACAGTACACCCTGGATCTGGCCACCGAATTGACCCGAGTACGGGGTCGCTTGGTGATCGCCGGCTACCATCAGGACGGGCCGCGCCAGGTGAACATGCAATTGTGGAACTGGCGCGGCCTGGACGTCATCAACGCCCACGAACGCGACCCGCAGCGATACGCCGACGGTCTGCACGCCGCGATCGCGGCTGTGGCCACCGGACGCATCGATCCGTCGCCGCTTTACACCCACCGATTCGCCCTCAAGGAGCTGCCCCAGGCTTTCGAGCTGATGCGGTCGCGCCCGGATGGCTTTCTGAAAGCGGTGGTGCTGCTATGAGCGCGACTCCGGTACAAAACGCGACTACGGAAGTTCGGCCGAACCGTCCGCGGCTGGGCTTTCTCGGCGTCGGCTGGATCGGCCGCAACCGGATGGCCGCCCTGGCGGAAGAGGGTTGCGCCGAGATCGTCGCCCTCGCCGATCCGTCCCCGGAAGCCCTGAAGGAAGCGTCGCACCTCGCGCCCGGAGCCGCCCTGAGCGAACGTCCGGAGAGCCTCTTCGAGAACTCTGTGGACGGGATAGTCATTGCCACGCCCAGCGCCGCTCACGCCCGGCAAGCGATGGCCGCTCTCGAAAGAGGCCTTGCGGTGTTCTGCCAAAAACCGCTGGCCAGGACCCGGCAGGAAACGCGAAGCATCGTCGATGCGGCGCGCCGTGCGGACAAGCTGTTGGGCGTGGATTTGAGCTACCGCTACGTACGCGGCATGGCGGAAATTCGCGACGCCATCCGCCGGGGCGATCTGGGCGAAATCTATGCCGTGGACCTGACCTTCCACAACGCCTATGGCCCGGACAAGCCGTGGTTCTACGACCTCGCCCTGGCGGGCGGCGGCTGCGTCATGGATCTGGGCGTCCACCTCGTGGATCTGGCGCTGTGGATGCTGGATTTTCCGGACGTCACCGAGGTCGTCAGCCGCCTGTACGCCCGCGGGAGGCTCCTGGCAAAACCGGCTGCCGAGATCGAAGACTATGCCGTCGCGGAGATCGGATTCCGAGGCGGCGCCGTCGCTCGCATCGCCTGTTCCTGGCGGCTTTCGGCCGGCCGCGATGCGGCGATCGATTTCTCTTTCCACGGCACCGGGGGCGGGGCCGCGCTCCGCAATGTCGACGGCTCCTTCTACGACTTCATCGTCGAACGCTTCCACGGAACCCGGCGCGAAGCCGTCGCCAGCCCTCCCGACCCCTGGGGCGGGAGGGCGCTCATCGATTGGACACGGAGGCTCGGCCAAGAAGGGCGCTTCGCCCCGGAAGCCCGGCAGTTCGTCGAAATCGCAACCGTACTCGACAGGATCTACGGACGATGAAAATCCTCATGACGGCCGACACGATCGGAGGCGTCTGGCGGTACGCGCTGGAGCTGGCCCGCGGATTGGAAGCTTTCGGGGCGGACATCGTGCTGGCCACGATGGGCGCCCCCCTGTCCGCCGAACAGCGGCGCGAAGCCGCGGCCCTTCACCATGTCCGGGTGGCCGAGAGCCGCTACAAACTGGTCTGGATGGACGATCCCTGGGAGGATCTCGAAGCAGCCGGCCGGTGGCTGCTGAAGCTGGCGAAGGACGCCAATCCGTCGCTGATTCATTTGAACGATTACCCCCACGGCCATCTGGCCTGGCCGGCTCCGGTCCTGATGGTCGGCCACTCCTGCGTGCTGTCGTGGTGGCAAGCGGTATATGGCGAGCCGGCGCCGAAGCGCCTGGACCGCTATCGGGACGTCGTTCGAACCGGGCTGCGGGCGGCGGACTGCCTGGTCGCACCGACCGCGGCCATGCTCGCCGAATTGCGCAGGCTGTACGGTCCTTTGCCGACAGCCCGCGTGATCTCCAATGGGCGCGCCGGCCAGCCCGAGAGCAACAAAAAGCCCTTTATCCTCTCGGCCGGCCGATTATGGGACCCGGCCAAGAATATCGCCGCTCTCGCCCGAATCGCCCCGCGCCTGTCATGGCCCGTCTACATCGCCGGCGAAGCCCGACATCCCGACGGCGGAACGTCCGACTTCGCGGACACCCATTGCCTCGGGCGGCTTTCTCCCGAGCAACTCGCGAACTGGTTCGCCCATGCCGCTATCTACGCCCTGCCCGCCCGCTACGAACCATTCGGTTTATCGGCGCTGGAAGCGGCCTCGGCGGGATGCGCCCTGGTGCTCGGCGACATCCCCAGCCTTCGCGAAATCTGGCAGGACGCTGCCTTGTTCGTATCGCCGAACGATACCGAGCAACTCCGCTCGACGCTTCAGGAACTGATCGACCGGCCGGACCTGCGGCACGACTGGGCGGCCAAGGCCCGGATCAGAGCGGCCTGGTTCACGCCGGAACGGATGGCCGCCGCGTACTGGAATGCTTATCACGATCTGATCGCCGACCGACGGACGACCAAACGCCGGGCCGGCAAGACGACGAACGTCTCTTTTCACTCGCAAACGGCATCGCCGGGAGCGCCGGTGTGACCCGATCACCACGTCTAACTAAAACAATGGAATCTTAGAATGAAATTTGTCCTCTTCTATCACTCTCTGATCTCCGACTGGAACCACGGCAATGCCCATTTCCTGCGGGGCATCGCCACCGAACTGCTGCAGCGCGGCCACCGCGTCGAGGTTTACGAACCGACCGACGGCTGGAGTCTTCAGAACCTCCGCGCCGAGCGGCTTCCCGGCTCGCTGATGGGCTTTTTCGAGGCCTATCCACAGCTGCTCAGCCGCTTTTATAACGTCGACGATATCGACATCGGCGCCGTTCTGGCGGATGCCGACGTGGTCATCGTGCATGAGTGGAACGATCCCGCTTTGGTCAAAAAGATCGGACGCCATCGCGCCCGATCGGGGCACTACGTCTTGCTGTTCCACGACACCCATCATCGGGCGGTGACCGATCCCGAATCGATCGCCCGATACGATCTGGAACACTACGACGGGGTGCTGGCCTTCGGCAAGGTACTGCGCGACATCTATTTGGACCGGGGCTGGGCCTCGCGGGCCTGGACCTGGCACGAGGCCGCCGATACCCGCGTATTCCGTCCGATGCCGCGCGAGCCCGACGAAGGAGATTTGATCTGGATAGGCAACTGGGGCGACGACGAGCGCACCCGCGAGCTCAAGGAATTTCTCATCGATCCGGTCAAGACGCTCAAGCTGAGGACGCGCATTTACGGCGTGCGCTACCCGGCACGGGCGCTCGACGTCTTGTCCGACGCCGGAATCGAATACGGCGGATGGCTGCCGAATTATGAGGTTCCCCGAATGTTCGCCCGTTTCAAGGTGACGGTACACATTCCGCGGCGGCCTTATCGCAGGGCGCTGCCGGGCATACCCACGATACGCCCCTTCGAAGCGCTGGCCTGCGGCATTCCGCTGGTCAGCGCGCCCTGGGACGATGTCGAGGGCTTGTTTACGCCCGGCCGGGATTTCCTGGTCGCCCGCACCCGTCACGAAATGGAGGAAGCCGTCGCAGCGGTTCTGCGCGACCGCAAATTCGCGCAGAGTCTGGCCGCGCAGGGACGCGCCACCATACTCAGACGCCACACCTGCGCGCACCGAATCGACGAGCTGTTGGACATCTGCCGCGAACTGCGCCTGTCCCGCTCCGCGGAACACAAATCGAGGAAAGAGCCCGCTGTCACATAGGAGACGTCTTCATGAAACACCGGCTGCAAGTCGCATTCTTCGGCTCCAGTCTGGTCTCGTCCTACTGGAACGGCGCGGCCACGTACTACCGCGGACTGATTCGCGCCTTGAGCGTGCTGGGGTACCGCACTACCTTCTACGAGCCGGATGCCTTCGAGCGGCAGCAGCATCGCGATATGGCCAATCCGACCTGGGCCAACGTCGTGGTTTATCCAGCCACGGAACAGGGCGTTTCGAAAGCGCTGGAAGCCGCCCGGCAGGCGGATATCCTGGTCAAGGCAAGCGGCGTCGGCGTGTTCGACGACTGGCTGGAACGCGAAATCCCGGGCCTTCGGGCGCCAAACCGAATGGTCATCTATTGGGACGTCGATGCCCCGGCCACCTTGGAGCGGGTTCACCAGAATCCCAACGATCCGTTCCGTACCCTGATTCCCCATTACGACCTGATCCTGACCTACGGCGGCGGACCGCCTGTCGTAGAGGCTTACCGGGCACTGGCCGCACGCGATTGCGTGCCGGTCTATAACGCGCTGGACCCGGCCATTCATTATCCCGTGACACCGGATCCCCGGTTTGCCGCCACTTTGGGATTTCTCGGAAACCGCCTCCCCGACCGGGAAACGCGGGTGCACGAATTCTTCTTCAGTCCCGCGGCGAAACTCCCGAAAGCCGATTTCCTGCTCGGCGGAAACGGGTGGGAATGCAACATACCGGAACTCCCCAATCTCCGCTATCTCGGCCATGTATACGCCCAGGATCACAACGCGTTCAATTGCAGCTCGCGCATGGTCCTCAACATCAACCGCAGCAGCATGGCGCGCTTCGGCTACTCCCCCGCCACCCGAGTATTCGAGGCGGCGGGTGCCGGCGCCTGCATCGTCACCGACGCCTGGGAGGGCATCGAGCAATTTCTGGAACCCGGCCGGGAAATTCTGGTTGCCCGGACCGGGGACGATGTCGTCCGGCATCTTGAAACGACGTCCGAAGAACGTGCTCGGGCGATCGGCGCCGCCGCCATGCGGCGGGTGATCGCGGAGCATACCTATGCGCACCGGGCGGCGCTGGTCCACCGTATTCTGACCGGACTGGCGGATGGCGGCGTTTCGAGCAATACGCCCGCGCCTCGATCCAATGCTGAGGAGAACTCTCTTCCCGATCGGTTCAACCCCTCCTTAAACCCACACACAGGAGCTTGATCATGTCCGAGCCATTGAACATCGTCATACTGGGACTCTCGATTACGTCATCCTGGGGCAATGGCCACGCCACGACTTATCGGGCGCTGGTACACGGCTTGAGCGCGCGCGGCCATAGCGTACTGTTTCTGGAACGCGACCAGCCCTGGTATGCGAAAAACCGCGACCTGCCCAACCCGCCTTACGGCACGACCCGCCTTTATGCCGATCTTGACGAACTGAAAGATCGGTTCACCGACGAGGTGGCGCAAGCCGATCTGGTCATCGTCGGCTCGTACGTTCCGGACGGCGTCGAGGTCGGACAATGGGTGATCGCCACGGCGCGCGGCCTTACCGCTTTCTACGACATCGATACGCCGATCACGCTGGCTAAACTGGTGCACGGCGATTGTGAATATCTGCACCCGGATCTAATCCCCCGCTACGAGCTTTATCTATCCTTCACCGGCGGTCCGCTCCTGTCCTGGCTCAAACGCTCGTACCGCGCTCAACGGGTGGAACCGCTCTACTGCTCGGTAGACCCGGATCTACATTCTTCAGACTTCGGCCCCATCGAGTACGACCTCGGCTACATGGGCACTTACAGCGAAGACCGGCAGCCGGCGGTCGAGGAATTGCTGCTGAAACCCGCGCGTCAGTGGGCACAGGGGCGATTTGCGATCGTCGGAGCGCAATACCCGGAAACGATAGCCTGGCCTCCGAACGTTCACCGCGTCGAACACTTGCCGCCCGCCGCTCACCGGCGCTTCTATACCTCGCAGCGTTTCACGCTGAACGTCACCCGCCACGAGATGGTACGCGCCGGATACTCGCCCAGCGTGCGCCTGTTCGAAGCCGCCGCCTGCGGGACGCCGGTCATCTCGGATCGTTGGCAAGGTCTCAACAGCTTCTTCAAGATCGGTGAAGAAATTCTGGTGGCCGAACGCGCCGAGGACGTTCTGCGTCATCTCCAGGAGACCTCGGATGCCGAACGGACCCGCATCGGCGAGCGGGCGCGTGCCAAGGTGCTTTCGGCCCATACCTCGATTCATCGGGCCATAGAGTTGGAAAACCATGTGCGCCGGGCACGCGGGGGATTCCCTAGACCCCGCATCATTCATAGCTACGGTTAGAACGTTTTTTACTAGGGTGCAGGAACGGGCGGCATACGAAACCGTCACACCCTACACCGAACTAAAAAATGTTCTCGCCGCAAGGCTTCATTACCGAATGATCAATGCCAGGAGGTGTCGTCATGTCGCACGAATCGAAAAAAACGACGAATCACGAGGAGATTCGCCGCTGGGTGGAAGAACGGGGAGGCTGGCCCGCCACCGTTAAAGGTACCGCCGGCAAAGGCGACGAGGCAGGCATCCTGCGCATCCGGTTCACCGAAGGCGGTGAAACGCTGGAGCGGATCTCCTGGGAGGCGTTCTTCGACAAGTTCGAAGAGCAAAAGCTGGCTTTTCTATATCAGGAAAGGACCCAGAGCGGAGAGATAAGCCGTTTTTTCAAGCTGGTGCGGCGCGACTGATCGTCGCCCCGTAGAACGGAAGAAAATACTTTCTTTGTCGCCGGCCGCACCGCGCGGAATTGGAATCCCGGACCGGGCAGCAGCCGATAAGGCGGCGGGAACCTGCAAGCGCAACCAGCAGACGGCCCGGTTGACCGAGAGGCTAGGGCATAGATGAATCATCGGTGAGCTCAACGGCGTTTTCGTCGCACCAAAGGCGCAACGCCTTTTCAGTCTCGCGGGATTCGTATTCGTACCAGCGTTCAAGCTGGTTTCGGCTATTCAAGAAATCTTTGAAGCGACCGTAAGCGCCTTTCTTTCGAAAAAACTCGGAAACGGTTTCGTATTCGCCGGGGAGTTCTTGCTCTACGAATGACAATACCAGGTTATGCCCCAAGTCCAGATCGTGCTTGTGAGGAACTTCGACGTACCTGTCTGATGTTTCGAGATCGTCGGGAACTTCTTCTTCGAAGTCGAACTCGGGTGACAAATAGTGAATCGTTCCGGTGTCCCGATCGATGAAGGCCCTGCTGTCAAAGGGCGCGCCGGAACTCACGAATTCGAAGGCATCAAGGAGATCTGAGTATCTGAGCTTTGCGATGGACATATGGTACGTGGCCTCATGTGCCGAACAATCGGCGCTTGGTGACTGGGTCAAGCTTTTGTTGTTTTAACTTCGGCTTGGTTCAGCTAAGTGAACTTCGTCATTTTGCGTAAAAAAATCAAAGCGAATAACCAAAGCGTGGGCCGTTTTGCTAACGTCACCGGTAATCGGGCCGCGTTAGCAGCTCCGGTGCACCGCCTCGTTAGGCTGTTTTTCCATCTTAACTGTCATGCCATTTCTTTCTACGACGACAAACCCCATTCGCTCATACAGCCTTTTGGCCGGATTGTCTTCAAAGGTCGTAAGACGAATGCTGACCTTTGAATAAGTAGCAAGTAGACGGTTCAAGAGCTTTGTGCCAATACCTTGGCCCTGCCGGGCAGGGGATAACTGGATGTTGTCGATGTAAATCGATGTGGGTTCTTTGATTACGCTGAGGTAACCAGCTCGTTTACCGGCAATGATCACCATGGTTATGTTCTCAACGACGAATCCGTTACGGAACTCGGTTGAAACCCAGCCTCCCCAGTGTTTACAGAATAAATCATGCATGTTCCTCTTGGTGAGACGGTAACAGTATGCGTAGTCATCAGAAGTAGCAGGTCTAAGTTCGTAATCCATTGTTCACCGCTTATGCCACACAGCCCAATCGTGAATGGGTCAGCTCGTAGGGCGGGTTAGGCGATAGCCGCCGATTCCGCGGCAAGGCGGGTTACGGCTATCGCCTAACCCGCCCTACGGACTGTTTCAGGTAAGCCGGACGGGCATTCATATGGTCACGCCGTTGACGCCCGGCGCACCAGTCAGAGTTTTTCGCCATCCTGTTAAGCGCCGGAATGCTGAATTGTTCTTGTTACCCGCGTCAAGTCAGAAAAAGCTTACGAACTCGGCCTGATAAGACTGATACGCGATGACCGAAGCGGTTTTCCCGAAGATTCGGCGTTCTGTGGAAAACTGGCCGAAGAAGCCAAGGATGGAGCCGGACCGAATTGCAGACCTTTGTCCTAGATGCCGGCATCCAAAACACACGGATGTGATCCGGGCATACGCCGCCCTTGGCTTCTGGATTCCTTTCGAACCGTGCCAATCGCCCGGTGTCTAATTTTTGAGCTGATGAGTGATCGAACGGCGGCGATTGCGGCGCTTTGGGCACCATCGGTAACGACTTATTGAACCCATGCATCGTTCGACCGGTGCATTCCGGACAAACCGAATAGACCAGATCCGAAGGAGTGTGAAATGGCAAGCGTGCACAAATCCATAGAGGTCAACGTGCCGGTAAGAGTTGCGTATAACCAGTGGACCCAGTTCGAGGATTTTCCCAGTTTCATGGAGAACATCGTGGAGGTGCGCCAGATCGACGATAGCCATGTGCATTGGCATGCCGAGATCGGCGGAAAACACAAGGAATGGGACACCGAAATCGTCGAGCAGGTACCGGATCAGCGCATCGCATGGCGTACCACGGCCGGACCGGAGAACCACGGGATCGTGAGTTTCGAGCCGGTGGGCGGCGACCGCACCCGTGTCAGCGTGGATATCGAATATCAGCCCGAGACCACGATGGAGAAGGTCGGCGATATGCTCGGAATGGTGTCTTCCAATGTGGAAGAGGACCTGGAGAACTTCAGGGACTTTCTCGAGTCACGGGGACACGAAACCGGCGCCTGGCGCGGTGAAATCCACTAAAGCGAGGCTCCGAGAGATGGCTGCGGAACACGGCTTGCCGCGTCATCTTTCAAGTCCCGATCGGCCATCGCCTTTTGACTGAAAACCAAAGGAGCGCAGTCCAAGCAAGCCGAGATGAAGCGCTCCCCATTCCAAACCCGCTTTGTCCCCTCTCGCTACGTCCTCCCCAATTCGCCCTCCTGTTTGGCCGAATAAGGAGTTTGGGGAGGGCGGGGCGAGAATGCTTGGCCGTTCCCGGCGAACGGACGCATTTGTCGGCAAGGGATTGTCGATCAACGACAGGTTTGGCCACGACAACCGCGTGCGGGGCGGCCCTCCGCTCCAATCGAGATCTCCCGCTCGCTGGACGGCGGAAATCGTCATCGGTCGAATTTATCAGGCATAATTCCTTTAATAAAACCAGCCCGCGAGAATTCGATGATGCAGATTTTCCGCACCAAAAGAACCACCACGGACGACTTCCAGGACAGTGGACTGAGACGCTGCCTCGGAGCGATGGATCTGACTCTCCTCGGCATCGGCGCCATCATCGGTACCGGAATCTTCGTACTGACCGGCATTGCCGCCGCGACTCAGGCGGGGCCCGCGGTCATCATTTCCTTCGTGATCGCTGGGCTCGCCTGCACCTTCGCCGCGCTGGCCTATGCCGAGCTGGCCTCGAGCGTCGGCGGATGCGGCAGCGCCTACGGATACAGCTATGCAGCGTTCGGCGAGCTGACAGCCTGGATCATCGGCTGGGACCTGATCTTGGAATACGGGCTATCGGTAGCCGCCGTGGCCAACGGCTGGTCCGGCTATTTCAATAACGCCTTGACCGCCATCGGTTTGCCGCTGCCCGATTACCTGACCCATGCGCCGGAGCTGGGCGGCATCATCAATCTTCCGGCGGCCGGCATCGTGCTGATTCTCATGATCCTGCTGATCATCGGGGTCAAGGAAAGCGCCCGGCTCAATTCGCTGATGGTTTTCATCAAGCTGCTGACCATAGGCATATTCGTCTCGGTCGCGCTGTTCAACGTCGATCCGGCCAACTGGCAGCCCTTCATGCCTTTCGGCTGGTTCGACCACACGGCCGAGGGCAAACCTATCGGCATTTTCGCGGGAGCGTCCATCGTTTTCTTCGCCTATGTCGGGTTCGATGCCGTCTCGACCGCCACCGAAGAAGCGCGCAACCCGAAAAAGGACGTGCCCGTCGGCATCGTGACGGCGCTGGCTTTCTGTACCTTGGTCTATATCCTGGTCGCCGGCCTGCTGACCGCGGTCGTTCCCTACACGGAACTCAACGTGTCCTCTCCCGTGGCCCACGCGCTCCAGCTATTGGGTTTGAACTGGGCGTCCGCACTGGTGGCGACTGGCGTCATTGCCGGGCTGACCACGGTCATGCTTGTGCTCTATTACGCGCTCACCCGGATCATTTTCGCGATGGCCCGCGACGGTCTCCTGTCTCCGTGGTTTTCGACCGTCAACCGGAAAACCCAAACGCCGGTGAGAGTCATCATCCTGTGCGGCTTTCTGATCGCATCCGTAGCGGGTTTCGTGCCGCTGAGCGAGCTTGCCGAACTGGTTAACATCGGTACGCTGTTCGCATTCGTACTCGTCTGCCTCGGCGTCATGATTCTCCGCATCACCGACCCCGGCATGCACCGTCCTTTCAAGGCGCCGGCCAACCCCGTGCTCCCGATACTCGGCGTCCTCTCGTGCGGAGCACTGATGGTTTTTCTTCCGACAACCACCTGGTACCGGTTCATAATCTGGCTCGGTATCGGGCTGATCGTCTATTTCGTCTACTCGGTACGCCACAGCAAGCTCGCGAAAGCGGACGAGGCGCAGACTAGCGAGATCTAGAGCGTTTTTCATCCCGGTGTACGGCTTCGTGTCGGGCGGGAAGAACGTAGGTCGGCAATCCCTTGCCGACTTATCGGCTCGGCAAAGGACTTTGTGGGAAGGGGCGTCCTGGCGCTCCCAGGACGGCCGTTTGCGATTGGAAGGGTCGCGACTAAAGCGACCGTTTGCGATTGGAAGGGTCGCGACTAAAGCGACCGTTTGCGATTGGGAAGGGATTGCCGACCTACATATTGGACTCTCTGACACCGAATCGGAAAATGCTCTAGCCTGCCATAGCCAGAGATAGACAAGCCGGTCCGATCGAGAACTGCGCCAATGTCAGCGGCGGCCGTTGGAGGAGGATGGGGATGAATCGGATTTGTGCCGGGCCACATCGGCGGTCCAGACCAGCCTGACGCGGCTTTTTTTGGCCTTGGTTTCCAGCGGCGCCGCAGTGCCGGCTTGACGCCCGGAGGCCGGGTCTAGAGTCGGTTGCCGCCGTGGAGAAACGATGGTTTTCGGATCGAGAGGCTCGTAGCTGCCGCGCACTCGATCGTCGGGTACCCGACCGATATGCAGCTTGGGCCGGCCTTGCCAGTTTCGTGCATCGTGCAGGAGCTGCGGCGGGCGCACCGTTCGGTATGTGGCACTCGAATCAAATCGGCTTGCTTCATCCACGTCTCCGGAACTTAACGCCGCGGCTCGCGCTCTTTCGCGACTACGCTGATGCAGCCATGCTCTCAGCTCCTTCAGCCTCACCCGCTCGTCCTCGCTGAATTCAAGATCGACGTCATTGAGGGTGGCCGATTCCACTTCTTCGAATCCTTCGTCAACGTCCGGCACCGGACCGAACTTCTGAGCCGTGGCCGGGCAGGAAAACGCCCATATGACGAGAAATCCCCCCAAAGCCTTCACTGACCAATTGTTCACTATCATCCCCCGCGAAAATCTATGCGAGCCTGCCTCTCTATTCGGGCATGAGGCCTTTGCCTCGCTCAGCGGTTTACACCGCCTTCGGAATCATCAAGACTTCCGGTTGCAGCGATCGCCTTAGCCGTTTCTCGTACTCGCCCCAAAACGACATCGTCCTGGAGAACTCCACCGCCTACGATCGGCGGGCAAAACACACCGGATTCTCCGGAACTCCGCACTAAATCAAGGCATTGAGAATGGCTAAAAAAATAACGGCACCGAGCACCGCTGTCGCGAAGCTTATCAAAGATGTCGGACGCTCCACACCCGGCTTTCCTCCGAATCCCAAACGGTCGGCAATCCAGCCGCCGAGAAAGGCGCCTATGATACCCACGGCGATATTGCCCAGCATTCCCATCTCGTCTCCCCGACCGACGATCATGCTGGCAACCCAGCCGGCGATCCCGCCGAAAATAATCCAAAGCAACATATCGATATCTCCCTGTTACGATAACAAAATCGGGAACATCAGTGGCGCAACTGTTCCCGCGATATCGGTATCCGGATTCGGATAATCCTCTAAATTGGGCACATTTTCAGGGTTTTGGTTCCTCCGAACTATTTCTTCGATTTTTCGGCGTTCGGAATCGCATCCGGATAAAACAACGGCTGATCGGCGACTTTGAAGTCGGCAATGGTTTTTTGCCCCTCCGTGCCCGTGACGTAGTCGATATATTTCTTGGCCAGCTCGTAATTCACGTGTTTATGCTTCTTCGGATTTACGGCCATGACATGATAGGGATTGAACAGCGCCGGATCTCCCTCGAATAGAAGCTTCACGGTCAATTTGTCCTTGTCCGCGAGAAAGGTTCCCCGGTCGGTCAGCGTGTAATCGGCCTTATCGTCGGCCATTCGCAGCACGGCTCCCATGCCCTGCCCTACCGAAAGATACCATTCGCCTTCCGGCCGCAGCCCCGCCTTCTGCCAAAGAGTCTTTTCCTTGACATGCGTTCCCGATTCGTCGCCGCGGGAAACGAAGCCCGCCTTGGCCTCGGCGATTTTCCTGAAAGCTTCGGCCGCGGTCTTTGCGCTCCTGACACCGGCGGGATCCGTTTCCGGGCCGACGACGACAAAGTCGTTGTGCATCACGGGCTTGCGGTCCACACCGTGTCCCGCCGCCATGAATTTCTCTTCCGCATCGGGGTCGTGCACGAAGACGATGTCGACATCGCCGCTTTCGCCCAGTTTCATCGCCTTGCCGCTGCCTACGGCGATCACGTCTATCCTGGCCGTGTGCTTTTTCTCGAACGGCGCATTAAGCACCGGCAAGAGCCCCGTGTTCTCGGTACTCGTCGTGGTCGCCATTTTCAGCACCTGTTCGGCCAGGGCCAGGGGGGTAAAAACAACCGAGGCGATCAGGCCGAGAACAACAAGACGATTTCTTAGCATGTTGAATCCTTTTTTGAAGAGCCGATCGGAAACGTAGGTAAATTCATGGACGAGCACCATCCACGTCCCGGCTATTTTTGCTCATCATCGCGAAAACGCAAAAGTCAGACGAATATCGCCCAGCCTGAAACGACCAAATGACGTTCCCCGAGGGTGGGTATCGCAAGACCCGCCTTCCCCGGCCCTTAGTCCATGACTTGCCTCGCCTTTGACGCCATGCTTCGGAGTCTTTCCCGATCGTCGGCGCTCAGGTTCGCGGGCTGAACATCGATTTCCACCTTCTTCAAGGTGCCGGTGAACCGATTGGGCGAAGCGTAGGCGGCGCTTACCGGAGATCCCGAGTCTTCGCCGATGTCGAAGGTTTCGTCGGCGGAAAAACGTCCCCAGGTGGTATGTTCGATCCGGCCTTCGCCGGCCTTCTTGTCGTTGACGAAAAGCGCCGCCGTGCCGCCCTTGCCTATGCCGCCACCGTCGTAGCGGAACTCCATGCGTATGGTATTCGGTCCCGGAGACAGCGGCTCCGAGCCGGTTACGCTGTAACGGGCCTGGGTGACGTAGTTGTACTCGTAAACCGGCCGTCCGTCCTTGACGTAGAGGGCGAAGCCTCCCACCACGCCGCCCTCGGCAACGAGTACGCCGTCCGCTCCGCCCTGGGGCACTTCTATCTCTGCCGTAATGATGTGCGAGCGGTTCTTGACCGGAGCGGCCGAGCCTTCCGGAATGCGCACACCTCCCGGGTAGTAGGTGAACCGTGTCCGTCCCTCGATCAGGCTGGGCCGCAAGCCGGGATCGGTACGCTCGGTCAAGCGATCGTCCAGTGGGAGAACCTGGAACTTCTTGGCTTGCACCCAAAACTCGTCCTGAAGCTTCTTGAGCTTGTCGGGATGTTTCGCGGCCAGATCGTCGGCTTCGCTGAAATCGCGATCCAGGTCGTAAAGTTCCCATTGATCCTCGTCGAAATCGAAGGTCCCGGTGGTCCACGGCAGCCGGCCGTGACGGGCGGCGGCGATCCAGCCGTTCCTGTACAGCGCCCGGTTGCCGAACATTTCGAAATACTGTACCTGCCGCGTGCCTTTTGCGTTCGCATTATCGAAGCCGTACAGCATGCTGACGCCTTCCATCGGCTTCTGCTTGACGCCGTTCACCTCCGTGGGTATCGGGATCTTGGCCGCTTCCAAAATGGTCGGCACGATGTCGATGACGTGGTGGAATTGCGTGCGAATGCCGCCTTTGTCCTTGATGCGATCCGGCCAGGCAACCACCATCGGATTGCGTACGCCGCCCAGGTGCGAGGCGACCTGCTTGCCCCATTGAAACGGCGTGTTCATCGCCCAGGCCCAGCCCACCGGGTAATGGTTGTAAGCGTTGGGCCCGCCGATTTCGTCCAGGTGCTGCACCAGCAAAGCCGGATCTTCGGATAAACCGCCGATGGCCGCCATTTCGTTGAAAGCGCCGTAGAGAGTGCCTTCCATGGAGGCGCCGTTATCGCCGATGATCCAGAAGACGACGGTATTGTGCAACTGGCCGACCTGCTCGATGGCGTCGAGCACGCGGCCCACCTCGTAGTCGGTCTGGGCGGTGTAGGCCGCGAAGGCTTCCATCAGCCGCGCGGCCACCCGCTTCTGGTCGGGCGTCAGCGAGTCGTAGGCCGGTATTTCCTTCGGCCTGGGTGTGAGCTTGGTATCCGGCGGGATCACGCCCAGCTTGAGCTGGCGCTGATAGGTCTCTTCGCGGTACTTGTCCCAGCCCTGGTCGAACTGTCCCTTGAACTTGTCGAGCCACTCCTTCGGCACATGATGTGGGGCGTGCGTCGCGCCCGGAGCGTAATAGACGAAGAACGGCCGGTCGGGCGTGACCGACTGTTGCTGAAAGATGTAGTCGATGGCCTCGTCCGCCAGCGCGTCGTTGAGCGTGTAGCGCCCTTCTCGGCCCTTCGGAACCTGCATCTCCACCCGCTGATGGTCGCGGTAGAGCGCCGGCGCCCACTGGTTGGCCTCTCCGCCGAGGAAGCCGTAAAAATGATCGAAGCCTTGCAGTCCCGGCCAGCGGTCATAGGGGCCCGATACGCTGGTCTCCCAGTCCGGGACATTGTGGTTCTTGCCGAAGAACGCGGTGCTATAGCCGTTCTGGCGCAGAATCTCGGAGACCATCGCGGCGCTCTTGGGAATCTGGCCGGTGTAGCCGGGATAGGCGGTGCCGGTTTCCGTGATCGTGCCGGTACCGACCGAGTGGTGATTGCGTCCGGTCAGAAGAGCCGCGCGGGTGGGCGAACAGAGAGCCGTGGTGTGGAAACGCGTGTAGCTTAGCCCGGCCTTCGCCAGCCGGTCGAGATTGGGCGTCGGAATCTGCCCGCCGAAGGTGCCCCACTGGCCGAACCCGGAATCGTCGATCAAAACCACCAGGACGTTCGGAGCACCGGCCGGCGCTTTGACAACCGGAATCTTGTCCGGCTGAGAGTCCTTGTAAGTGCGTCCGATCTTGCCCTTGAAGGCAGGCTCCGGCGCGGGCAGCACCGTGCCGCGCGGGCCCTCTGCCCATGCGGCGGCAAGCGAGAACGCCAGCAGTATGATCACCCTGAACGGCAACCAGGGGAACATGCCCAAGCGCCGCTTCTGAAAACGGGGTGCGTCCATTTCGATCTCCTTTCGTGGTTTCGCTTCCTTTCCTTCCTCAATTAGACAGGAATTGCCTCGGAAGAACGATCCTGTGCGTTCCTCTCAAGGATGATTTCGCCTTCGAAGTTCGACAACGTGATTCAAATGTGAATCGTTGTCCGCGTCCCTTGTCAAATAGGCGTTATCTTGCGCATCGTCGGCTGGCTCTCGATCGTTCTTGAGCGGCGAGAGAGTCGAACGAGCATGACACGCCGACAAGGAGGCACAGCATGTACGGTAGGAAACCACCACGTCCCAGCGGCGGCAACTCGATCGTGCTGACATGCGCGTTCGCGGCGAGCGTGATGCTGACTGCCGGGGCTGCGACTGCCGCAGACATTACCCGCGGATCGACCACGGGCCAAACCGACGCCCCGGGGTACGACCATCCCAACCAATACCTTCACGTTCAGGCGGAAAGCATCGCGGAAAACATGGAACCGGTGATCCCGCACGCCGACCAGGAGCGGGAAGCCCGGCAGAAGCTCGACGAACTGGAACAGAAATTCGGTAAGAAGCCGAATATCCTTATTTTCCTGATGGACGACGTGGGCTGGATGGACCCAGGGTTAAACGGCGGCGGCACCGCGGTCGGCAACCCCACCCCGAACATGGACAAGCTGGCCCGGGAAGGTCTGATCCTGACCTCGGCCTATTCGACGCCGAGTTGCACCCCGACCCGAGCGAGCATTCATACCGGTCAGAACCCCCTGCACCACGGGCTCTTGCGGCCGGCCCTGTACGCCGAACCCGGCGGACTGGACGGAGCGGTGACTATCGCCGACGTGCTCGACGATTTGGGTTATTTCACCCAGGGCGTGGGCAAGTGGCACATGGGCGAGAACGAAGGGTCCCTGCCTCAAAATGTGGGTTACGACGACTATTACGGCTTCCTGTCGGTGTCGGACATGTACACAGAGTGGCGGGACGTGTACTTCAACCCGGAAATCGCCCTGAGTCCTTCGCGGACCGAGATGATGGAAAAACTGCCCTTCAACCGCAACAACGTGCACTGCGTGAAGGGTCAGAAACAGTGCGAAAACACCTACGAGATCAACCTGACGACGATCAAGAACCTGGATCAGGACTGGGCCGCCTACAGCGAAAAATTCATCCGGGATAGAGCCGACAACGACCAGCCCTGGTTCCTCTATCATGCGCCCCGAGGCTGTCACTTCGACAACTATCCCAACGAGGAGTACGCGGGCAAGTCCCCGGCGCGCACCGTCTACAGCGACTGCATGGTGGAAATGGACGATGTTTTGGCCCGCTTGTACAAGGCCCTGGAGGACAGTGGGCAAATCGAAAACACGCTGATTATCCTGAGCTCCGACAACGGACCCGAATGCGAAGTGCCGCCCCACGGCCGCACCCCGTTCCGCGGCTGCAAGGGCTCGACCTGGGAAGGCGGCGTACGGGTACCGACTTTCGCCTACTGGAAAGGGGTGATCAAGCCCAGAATCTCGGACGGCTTGTTCGATCTGACCGACCTCTTCAACACCGCGGCATCTCTGGCCGGAGCGCCCGGCGCCGAGGTGGCCAAGTACGTGCCCGCGACCGGGTACTATATCGACGGCATCGACCAGACCTCGTTCCTGCTGGCCGACGAGGGCGAATCGAATCGCCGCAGTATCATCTATACCCTCGGTGATCAAATGTCCGCGATTCGCCTCGATGAATTCAAAATGTATATGGTCGTCGAGCTCGAGCAGGCGGTCTTCGACCGGGGCTATACGGGCGGGTTCACCGGTGCCATCGTCGAAACGATCCCCGGAGGCGCGGTCGTCAATCTCTACACCAACCCGGGCGAAGATGTCGGCGAAGGCATCAGGCACCTCCCCGTCACGACGGTGATAAGCCAGGAAGCCGAACGCTACGAAGCCGTCCTGGAAAAGTACCCGCCCAACATCAAGATAGGCTTCTGAAGGTGGCTCGATAGTGAAGCGTCCCGCCACAATGCGGCGGGATCGGTCTTTTCCCGATACGGGCGGCGTCGCGGCCACACTCTCGAGGGGATGAACGGCGCCGCCCTACGACCGATAAGAGGCATCGAATGATTGAACGCCACACGTTTCCACTCACAAGGCGACCGCTGCTGATGGCGTTTTGCCTTGCTCTGCTCCAGCCCCTCATCTGCGCGGAGGCACAGGCCGCCCAGCCGAACGTTCTGCTGATTCTCACCGATAACACCGGCTGGGGGGACTGGGGCGCTTATGGCGGCGGAGCGCTGCGCGGGGCGCCGTCTCCGCGGATCGACCAGCTCGCCGCGGAAGGCATGCGGCTCGAGAATTTCAACGCCGAGGCCCAGTGCACGCCGAGCCGCGCGGCGCTGATGACCGGGCGGCTCGCCGTCCGCAGCGGCGCGCAGAATGTGCCGATCGGGACTTCCTTCTACGGCCTCGTGCCATGGGAGGTGACTCTTGCCGAGGCGCTGTCCGACGCCGGATACGCCACCGGCGCCTTCGGCAAGTGGCACCTCGGCCGCACGCCCGGACGCTGGCCGACCGATCAGGGGTTCGACGAATGGTACGGCATCCCCAACAGTACCGACGAAGCCGTCTGGACGACGCCTGAAGTGCTTCAGGAGTATTCGGTCCCGGCGGACGCCCAGGTTCCGGAAGCCGACCAGCCCTGGATCATGGAGGGCCGCAAGGGAAGCGAGCCTCAGCGGGTCAAGCTCTACGATCTGAACGAGCGCCGGCTGATCGACGCCGAACTCACCCGGCGGGCGATCGATTTCATGAAACGCAACGTCAGAAGCGGAAAGCCGTTCTTCGCGTATGTGCCGCTCACGGCGACCCATTATCCCACTCTCCCGCATCCCGACTTCGCGGGAAAGAGCGGCCACGGCGACTATGCGGATATGCTGGTGCAGACCGACCACTACGTCGGCCGAATGCTCGATGCCCTCACCGAACTCGGCGTCGAGGACGACACGGTGGTGATCTTCGCCTCCGATAACGGGGTGGAGGACCCCGATGCCGGAGACGGCCAATTCAGCGGCTGGAGCGGACCTTGGGCCGGCACCTACGTCACGGCGATGGAGGGCGGCATACGGGTGCCCTTCATCATGCGTTGGCCGGGCAAAGTGCCTGCCGGCGCCGTCAACAACGCGATCGTGCACCTGGTGGATATCTTCCCGACGCTGGCGGCGTTCGCCGGAGCCAAGGTTCCCGATGACCGCCCCATCGACGGCATCGACATGGCCGATTTCTTTCTGGGAAAACGGGAAGACTCCGGCCGCGAGGGTTTCGTGATCTATGTGGGCGACGACCTGAGGGCGGTGAAGTGGCGGAACTGGAAAATCCACTACGCCTGGCAGGAGACGAAATACAGTCCGGTCGAGCGCTTCTCGACCGCGCCGAAGGTAGTCGACCTGACCCGCGATCCGCGGGAAGAGCGGCAGGCCGCCGAGCCCTACAACACCTGGATCTTTTATGCGAACACCATCACGACCGATTTCCGACGCAGCGTCGAACAGTGTCCGAACGTGCCGGTGGGCTCCCTGGACTCCTACAAACCGCCTCCCTCATGCGCCTTGGGGGGAGTATCGAGGTAATTCGGCTGGGAGGGCCTCGAATGCGCACGAAGAGGCGCATTTGTCGGCAAGGGATTGCCGACCTACTCAGCGATTGTAGATACCGTCTTAGAAATCACGATGCAAGCCCATGATTGGGATCGAACGGTCGGCCGGACTTAAGGACGCCGTAGGCCAGGACGAGGAGCTTGCGCATGGCGGCGCCGACGATGAGTTTGCCGTT